>Ga0256405_10000015_pt1 | contig 464369 bp, 416 predicted proteins | sample RumenRJG_02DNA_FD_189096 | JGI IMG/M metagenome (GOLD analysis project Ga0256405, IMG submission 189096) | Bovine rumen microbial communities from Lethbridge, Alberta, Canada - RJG_02 | ecosystem: Host-associated > Mammals > Digestive system > Stomach > Rumen | place: Canada: Alberta... | reverse complement strand
GAAAAAAACATGTCTTGCCGATTTAATTAAGGAAATTGAAGTCTAGTAATTTTTGCCTGCTATGGATTTTTGTGTTTAAAAAGTTTTATTCTTGCACTTTAAATGGCGCAAAAAAAATACATCTTAATCAGATTAAAACTATGACTTTTTGGGAAAATGTGGATTCAGAGTTAAAATACCAAAACAAGACGCGAAAGCAGCTTGCAAGCGAATTGGGCTTTGACGCTACCACAATAAGCAAAGGAATTTCAAACGGCAGCATTCCGCAGGCGGACAGAAATTAGACGAAAAAAAGTTAAAGGCTATCGTTCAATTAATGGAAGCGATGTAAAATCACCCCTCCCTACTTCTCCTTACTCCTTAAGATCGCGCAAACCTTCACTGCGGCAAAAAAATCGTCTTCAGAAATTTCAAGAGCCTCAATGTCAGGCCAGACAGAGGCTTTGTAAAAGTCCACGGCCTCTTTTGCAAACTCTTCAAAAATAACGTAGGTGCGGGCGTAATCAAAAACAGGCGGGGCGAGGCGCGCGTTCATCCAGTCGATGATTGTAAAATCGATTTTGTCGGCGACAAGGTCGGCGCCGTCAGGAATCATTACGTTCAAAAAGTGCATGTCCAAATGGCAGACGACGCTTTTGTATTTTTTGCAAAGGCGCTCGATTGTCGGAAGAGCTTCCAGCTTTTCTTTGTCGGTAAGCGCAAGGCTTGCGGTATCAATTAGCGGCGGGATGTCCGTTCCCCCGGCGTTAGCGGCGTGCACAAAGCGAAAGGCCCGCGCAAGGAGAGCGAAGCCCTGTTCAGGATTTTTTAGAACGGACTTTTCCAACTGGCCGCCTTTGACCAAATCCATTTTGATTATGTGGGGATCGTCGGTGTCGTAATACTTTACCGGGCAAAGGCCGACCGCGTTAACGGCCCGCTGCTGGCGCTTTTCAAAAGCGATCCATTCAGCGGGATACGAGGCTTTGTAAACTTTGTAAGCGAATCCCTGATACAAAAAGACTTCCGCTTGGGCGCCTTTTCCTATAAGTTTTTGACTGCCGTCAAAATTCACTTTAAAATCTCCCGGGCACGCGCGAGCGCCGCGTCGATGTTGGCGCAGACGTTTTCTTTTCCTAGCTTGGAAAGCATTCCGGTTTTTTCGCAAAGCATGTAGGGCTGCGTGTGGATGCCCGAAAGGACAATCGTGACGCCGCGGCGGTCGCAGGCTTGCTTGGTTTGCTCCAAGGCGCGGATTCCGCCCGCGTCAAGGTAAATTGTGTTCCTCATGCGCAAAATCAAAACCTTGTAGCTGACCTCAGCCTTTTCTACGGCGACGTCAAATTTGCGGACAGTTCCAAAGAACAAAGGACCGTCGATTTCGTAGACCATCGCGCCCTTGGGAATGTCCAAGGTCTCTTGGTTTTCAGACGAGCCGCTTATGCCTTCGGTCAAATTTTCGCGCTTGGCCTGAACGTTTGAAAGGTCGCACATTTTTTTGATGAAGAAGAAGGCGGCAAGTCCAAGACCGACTTCAATCGCCACGGTAAGGTCGATGAAAACTGTGATCAAGAACGTCGCGATAAAAACAAATGAGTCGCTCTTTTGTCCCTTGACCAAGGCGCGGATGCTTCCAAAGCCAGCCATGTTCCAAGCGACGTTTATCAAGACGGCGCTCAAGGCCGCCATAGGAATGTAGACGGCGAACCTTCCCAAGAAAATCAAAATCAACAAAAGGGTCAGCGCGTGGATGATTCCGGCGACGGGAGTCTTTGCTCCGTTCTTGATGTTGGTGGCCGTGCGCGCGATGGCGCCGGTCGCGGGGATTCCTCCAAAGAGGGGGCTCGCAATGTTGGCGATTCCCTGCCCTATCAATTCCATGTTGGAATCGTGCTTGCTTCCGATCATGCCGTCGGCGACAACCGCGCTCAAAAGCGATTCGATGGCGGCAAGGACTGCGATTGAAACGGCAGTCGGAAACAGCGCGCGGATTGAAGACAAGCGCAAGTCAGGCAATTTTGGAAGCGGAAGCGACGACGGAATCGAGCCGTAGCGGCTACCGATCGTGTCGGTGACAAGGCCAAACTTTTCGCGCGCGATGACGGAAGCGAGCGTGGCCAAAATGATTACGATAAGGGAGCCTGGAATTCTTTTTGTGACGCGCGGCCACAAAAAAATCAGCGCAAGGCTCACCGCCGCGAGCGCGAACGAGAACCAGTTGACCTGGCCGATGTTAAGGCAGTATGTCTCAATCTTTCCAACAAAGTCGCCGGGCATTTTGTCAAAGCCTTTAGGAAAGGCCGTTATGGACAGGCCCAAAAAGTCTCCGATTTGTCCGGCGAAAATCGTCACCGCGATGCCGGCGGTAAAGCCCGTCACGATTGTGTATGGAATGAACTTCACAAGGCCGCCCATCTTAAAGGCGCCAAGCAAAATCAAAAGAACGCCGGCCATGATCGTGGCCGTAGCAAGGCCTTCGATTCCAAACTGCGCCACCACTCCGTAAACAATCACGGCAAAGGCGCCAGTTGGCCCGCCGATTTGCACCTTGCTTCCGCCAAAAGCGCTGATAAAAAAGCCAGCGACAATCGCTGTAAAAAGGCCGGCCTCTGGAGGAACGCCGCTCGCGATGGCAAAGGCTATGGCCAAAGGGAGCGCCACGATTCCAACGATAACGCCGGCAAGCGCGTCGGACGCGAATGTTTTTGCAGAATAATTTTTTAACGATGAGAAAAGTTCTGGTTTTAACATAGTGAGCGCATTTTACCGCAAAGAGGAGAAAAATACAATTAGGGGAAAACAGAAACGGTTGCGCAGCGTCTGAAAGACGCGGTTAAACCGCTCGAAGAACACGTTAAAGTCTTGCTTTCGACGGCACGAGCGGCGGCCTCCCCGCAATGGGGAAGCCGTCCGCGTAAAGCGCCTAATTCGCTACGCACAAAGCCGGCGCGATGCCGCCACGATCGTTGTTGACGAAGTTGGGGGAGTCGGCTTTGCCATGGTAGTCGACGTAGAGCGCGTTGAGGCCGATATGATAGTAAGGAGAGCGCAGCCACCACCAACCGCCCATGCCCGCGTTGGAGTCCTGATATGCTCCCGTCGCCTTGGCAAAGTCCGTGGTCACGCGGATGCGCGTGGAACTTGTCGTTCCTGTTGAATCCCCGACATACTTGTCATACGCCGCAAAGCCGTAGGCGCTTGTCGTTACTTCCTTTTCGCTCAGCAAGAAAATCTTGTCGCTTGTGTTGTCGCAGGCGTATTGGTTGTTGCCAAAGTTCCAGTAGGCTGCGTGCGCGGCGGGATTTGTGGAGCGCTCGCTGTTGTCAACTGTGGTTGCCAGTATCGATGACTGCTGGGCGGCGGTAAAGGCGCTCTGCAAAAAGCCGTTGTTTAGCCATGCTCGGATTTCAGAATCCTTGTAGTTATTCTTGTCGTCATCATAGCGCTTTCCAATGAGAATGCTCTCCGCAAGCAAAAGCTTATTTCCGCCGTAGTTGGTCGCAAGCACGCGCCACTTTATTGGCTCCACCTTGAACCATTTTTCGCTAGTTCTGCCCTGCAGCAGTTCCGTCGCTGTACTTGTAGCCGCTTTCACAAGCTTTCTCGGCTTGCTTTACGTACCATTCGCCGTCGCTTCCCTTGCAGTAGGTAAAGGCGCCGTGAGGTTCAGTAATGCTTGTGTCCACCGTCACGCTGTCCGCCTTGATTGTTTGCGGCCACAGGCCAAAGGTGACTATGTCGTAGCTCGTTGATTCAATTGTTACTTCGCCGACCTTTTCGTAATCTCCGCTAGCAGCAACATGTAAACTGAATGTCGCTGACACCGTGACATTTTGCGCGGGCATAGTAAATGTCCGGGTGTTCCCAGTTCCGCTAGTAGCGACGGCGCTGCTGTCGGCGGCGGTCACAGCCAGCGTTTTCAAATCATACCAGCTTGCCGGAGTCGCCGTAAGCGTCACCGTCTCGCCCGCCGCAACGCCGCTCGTCTTGCTTGCGGCCACAGTTCCATTGTCAAAAGTTCCTACTGACACGGTGTAAGTTGTAGCGATTGGCGCGGCTGGCGCAGGACTGCCAGAACTGTTTGAACAACTAGCAAGCGCGGCGCACTCAATCAAGGCCGCCAACAACGCGGCAATTTTTAAAAATTTTTTCATAATGCAAACCTCCTTAAACAGTCCTAGAATTTGGGGTCAGTTCAATTGCGAGAATTGAATGTTTTGTCCTTGTATTTTTTGCCAACGAAAATAGCCCGACAAAAATATGCGGGCATAGTATTCGCTAGCGATGCGATGCGATGCGATGCGATGCGATGCGATGCGATGCGATGCGATGCGATGCGATGCGATGCGATGCGATGCGATGCGAATTTTAACGCAGTGAAGATTTGCTGTCAAGCGGTTTTTTTCCGCAATTTTTACTCTCTCGTTCACGGCGTTGCATTATAGCATAGTTTTGGCGGATTGTCAAAAAAAACTTACCTCTTTATCGCAATCCGTCCCGCGCCGGTGGGGCTTTCGTAATTCAAAAGATAATTTTTGAACGCGGCGAGCGGACTGTTCTTGGAAGAAATCTTGGGCAGCGGCTCCCCCGCCCCAGCCTCACCGTCCGTTCCCTTGGCAAAGGCTTTGGCGTAATTTGCGGCGATGACAAAGTCTTCGCCCGCGTAATTTTTTATGGCCTTGACGCCTTCAAACATGGCAAAGCCGTCGCCCATTTCGCGCAAGGTAAAGCTTAGTCCGGCCACGGCGTAGCGCTTTTCCATGTCGAGCGGAATGTAGGCGGCGCTTTTTTTGTCGTAAACCTGGACATCGCTAACGCGATAGGGGCCGGGATTTCCTGTCCACATTTTTTCGCTGTTTGCTTGGACGGCGGAAGGAAGCGTCGCGTCGATTTTATAGCGCAAGCCCGCCGCGTGCATGAAGCCGCCGTTTTCTCCGATGCCGACATAGCGGGCGCCAAATTCCAGGGCGTCAAAAATTTGGCGGCCGGAAAGTTCAACAAGGCAAACGTCGTTTCCAAATGGCAAAACGGTTTTTACAGCGCTGTATGCCACGTCGCCCGCGGGAATGTCGCTTCTCAATCCGCCGCCGTTTTCAAACGCCAGGTCACAGTCAAGGCCTTCCACAAAATTAAAGTGCCAGTAAAAGGCGTCGGAAACAAAATCGCCCAAATTGCTTTCTTGCTTTCGGACAAGGCGCTCGTGATTTCCGACCGGCGAATAGGCGCAAAGGGGAAAGTCGCAGGACGCGATTTTTGTTCCCATGTGTTTGTCAATTTGCGCTTTCCAATCTTGAACCAGCGCGTCAACTTGCGCGTCGGAAGGCTTATACTCTTTTATCAGGCGCGAACTCTTTTGGCCGCCATTCAGTTCCACAAGGCCAATCGCGTCAAAGTAGCAGCCGGTCTGCGTCAAAAGAACGTCCTGGCCCTTGTCGTTTTTGACAAACTTTTCTTCCATCACCGTGTGCGAATGTCCGTCAATAAAAACGTCGATGCCATGCGTGCGCGCGATTACGTCTTCGCTTCGCCATGGGGCGGCACTTTTGTCAACGCCCAAATGGCCAAGGGCAACCACATAGTCGGCCTTGCGCGCGGCCTGGTCAACCGCTTTTTGAACGCTCGAATAAAGTTCCTCCGAATCGTCGCAGCCATAAATTTTGTAAAGAAAGGTCTTTCCGTCTTTGTCCATAAAATGTTTGGGCGAAGTCTTTGAGTAAGTTTCGGGCGTCATGATTCCGACAAAGGCCACGCGCGACTTTCCAAGCCTTAAAATTTTATAGGGCGCGACGACAGGCTTGTTGTCCTTGGCGTGAACAAAATTGCAGGCGACAAGCGGAAAGGCCGCCTCCTTTATAACGTCAAGCGCGCGCTCCATGCCGTAGTCAAATTCGTGGTTTCCAAAAACGGCAAGGTCGTAGCCGGCGGCGTTCATAAACTTGACGACATTGGCGCCCTGGTCCATCGCGCCGAAAACCGTTCCCTGTATAAAGTCGCCCGCGTCAACGAGCGCGACGTTTTTTCCTTGCGCAAGCAGGTCTTGTTTTAACGCGGCCACATTGCCGTAGGACAAGTCCTTCGTTATGTAAGAGTGAACGTCGTTTGTGTAAACGATGGAAACTTCGCCGCGACGCCCGCATGAAGCGAGAACAAGCGCGAACGAAAGAACAAACAATGCGAATATTTTTTTCATAACAACCTCCAATGTTTACCGCCATTACCGCTGTTCGCGCGAGCGCGTTTGGTCCGCTAATGTGTTCCGTTCCCAAAAAACGCCGTCGGCGTAGCCTTGAATGATTGGGTCGCCTTCCGCGCGCGCAAGGCGTTTTTGCGCCCACAAGCAATACTCTTGGTTTATTTCTATTCCGCAAAAAGCGCGGCCCAGTTTTTTTGCCGCGACGGCGGAAGTTCCACTTCCCAAAAAAGGGTCAAAGACAAGTCCGCCTTTTGGGCACGAAGCCAATATCAACTTGGCGCAAAGCTTTTCCGGCTTTTGAGTCGGATGGTCGGTGTTTTCGGGCATCGACCAAAAGGGAACCGAAATGTCGTCCCAAAAATTGCTGGGATGCGTAAGCCTAAAATTGCCGGCCGCGGCGCGCTCCCAATCTTTTGGCTTTCCGTCCTGCGTGTAGGGGGCCAAAACTTTTCGCTTTTGCATCACGGCCTCAACGTCAAAATAATAGTCGTCGGGATTCTTTACGGCAAACCAAATGTCTTCCATCGCGTTTTTCCAATTGCTTTTTGCGCCGCGGCCTTTTTCGCGCTGCCAAGTGATTCTGTTCATAACCGCAAGTTCTTTGGCAACCGCGCGCTGCAAGGCCGACGAGCACTTCCAGTCGCCGCAAATGTAAAGGCTTCCGTTAGCCTTTAGTTTTTTGCAAACGGCGGAAAACCACGAGGCAAGGTATTCGTCGTAGGCGGCGTCGGAGCGGCCCGCGAATTTTAGGCCGCCAAAATTTTTGCTAAGATTGTAGGGCGGGTCGATTATTATAAGGTCGGCAAAAGCGTCGGGAAGCAGCGGCAACGCGGCGAACAAATCCGCGTTTATGATTTTGTTTTTTATTGTGTCCGCGAGGACGCCGCCGATTTTGGCGCTGCCATTCGCGCTATTGGCGCCGCCGCTTTTTGGGCTTGTTTCCGCGCCAGAAATCGCGGCCGCGCGCAAATCAGCCTCGGTCAAAAGCTGAGCGCGCAAGGCGGGAATTTCTTCCTCATTTAAAGTGAGCGTCCGGTTGTTCTTTGCCCGCTGAGCTTTCATGGCGCTATTCTTAGATTTCGCCTTCGGACTCCGCGGCTTCATCTTCATCGACAACGTCGCGGTAGTAAAGGCGGATGACTTCGCGCTGGTCGCGGTGGCGGGATTTTAGCAACAAGCTTTGCGCGGCGGAACGATAGATGTAGCCTGAAGAATTGTAGATTTCAAAGCGCGGGTCAGTGCGGAAGTCCATGTTGTAAATTTGGATGCGCAAGAAGGGCGTGATTCCGCGGACAAACATGTAGTGCGAAAGGCCTACAGGGAAATCGATGTTGAGAGAAATCGTAAGGTTTTCGTCGCGGTAGTATTGGATGTTCGTCGCGATTGTCCACGCCCAAACATTCTCGCCTTCCATCGTCTTAAGCAAAAGGTAATGCGGATAGAAGTTGTTTCCGTGAACCAAAACAGGATACAGCTCAGCGGTGGCGCGCAAGTCCAAGGCCGCCGTGTCACCGGCGTAAGAGTTGACAATCAAGTAGCCGCAGTTTTCGATCGAGCTTTGGCCCGAAGCCTTTCCGTAAAGCGCGAGGGCGTCGCCAGCGGTCGCCGCGCCCAAGACGGAAATCGGCGCGTCGTTTTCTATAAGCAAGACTTTTTCGCCGTCAAGCGAGCAAGCCTTTACGATTCTTTGCGCGCAAAGCTCAAGCACCGGCTCCAAGGGCTTGGCAAGCGAAGAATCCTGCGCGGCGAAGTAAGCCCAAGAGCGCAAGATGCCGGCGGCCTGGCCAACCGTCAAATTCAATTCCGTCATAGAAGCGGGAATCGCCGCAAGCAAGGCGATGTTTCCGCGGTTTCCTTGCGTGTACATGTAGGCCGCCAAATTGTCGACAGTCCAAATGTCAAGGCTTCGTTCCTGCACCGCGCGCAAAATCATGTTGTTCAAGTTTTCGATTTGCATCGTGAGCGTCGGAAGCAAGTCCGCCATCGAGCCAAAGAAGGGCGCCGATTGGTAGGTGCGGCGGTTGCCTTTTACAAAAACTTCAGGAACGGAATTAAGCGCCTCGTTGTAGCGGCCGGCCTGGGCCATCGCGGCGACAAAAGAAATGACGCTCTGCTCGTTGACTGTCAAAGAAAAGTTCGCGTCTGTCTGGGAAGCGGAAACAAACTTGTTGATGATTTCCCTAGAAAGCGAGCTGATTGTTTGGTCGTAAACATTCTTTGAGGCAAAAGCCAATTCGCCAACCTTGTCCAAGCTAAAGTCGCTCTGCTTTTTCATCATCGAATAGTGGGCGGACTTTGAAGCGCTGTGGAAGCAAAGCTTTCCGCCATCCAAAGAAGGCGCCACAAGGGAATAAGAATCAATCTTTCCAGTGAAAATCGCGGACTTGGCCTTTATGTCGCTGACAGAAAAACCGGAATAAGGCCCGTAATTGACTTTTACCGCGCTCGCGTTGGATGGCATCTCGGCGGCAATCCACAAGGACGCTGAATCTGTGTTCTCGCTCAAAGAAAAAATAAGGCGCACGCCGTCGGTAAAACCCAGCGCGTAGGAAAGCGAGTCTGGCTGCTCAAAAGAAAGAAGCTTTACCGCCACTTCCTGCCCGGAAGAAATTGAATACACAACAGGCTTTTTTTCGTCGGCGCTAAAGGATATTCCGTTAAAGCTTACTTGAAAGCTGTTCTTTAACGCAGAGCCGCCTTTGCCGTCATTCAATTCGGCAAGCGTAACCCTTAGGGCCCTAATGTTTTTTCTTATAATAGAGTCGCTTCTAAACTGCAATACAAAAATACCGACAATAATGGCGGCGTAAAGGACCAAAAGTCCAAACATCTTTCTAATGGATTTTTTAAGCATATTGGATGATTTTATTCCAAAAAGCGCTTAAATTCAAGAGCGATTTTTGGTATAATCATTCTATAATAATATATGGAGAATTTACTGTGAAAACCATAAAGACCCTTTTAGCCCTAGCCCTTTGCGCTTCCTTGGCGGGCCATATTTTTGCCGCAGACCTTTCTATTACGGAGGACGAAAAACAAAACGCGAAAGCCTCTAGCGAACAAAACAAAGCGGCGCCGTCCGATGAGGCTGGATTCGCGCTGCAATTGCAGGCCGCCCTGCAAACCGGCTCGCTGGAAAACGCCATAGCGCTTTTTGATTCCATGCCCTCTTCGCTTGCCTCAAACGCCGACTTGCAAAAACTCCGCGCCTCGCTTTTGATCAGCGCCGGAAAAACCGCCGAGGCGCAAAAAGTGATTTTGGACTTGGAGCAAAAAAATTCCTCCGACATAGAAATAAAGGAAATGAAAATGCTTTTGGCCAAGGCTTCCAAAAACTCCGCCGCCAAAAGCGCCGCCATAAAGGAAATTCTCGCGCTTGATCCGACAAACCCCAGCGCCAATGTCGAGCTTGGCGGAGAGCGCGTTCTCAAGAAAAAATACAAGGAAGCGCGCGGCTACTACATGACCGCCCTTAAAGGCGACGAAAACAACCAGGACGCGCTTTTTGGCTACGGCCAAACTTCCTACTACATGAACAAAATCGAAGACGCGAAAAAGGCCTTTGACAAAATCCTGCGCATAGATCCAAACAGCGCCATCGCCTACGCCTACAAAGGAAAGCTTTACGCCGAAGACGAAAACTACAAGCTGGCCGAAGAGAGCGTCGTAAAGGCCATCGAATTGGATCCGACTTCCTACGACTTTTACATGGACTGGGGAACATACTCAAGAATGCGCGGAAAATTCAAGCAAGCCGAGGAAGCATGGACGCGCGCGACAAAAATAAACCCCGACTATTTTTTGGCCTACGCCTACCGGGCCGGCTTGTACGACGAGCAAAACATGTACGCAAAGGCGCTTGACGACTACCGCATGGTCATAAAGACAAACCCAAAGTATTACTTTGCCTACGAAGCCTTGGGAATTCTTGCCTGGCACGAGGGAAACTTCGCCGAAGCGCGCGCCTCCTTTGAAAAGGCCTTTTCTTACTATCCGCAAAACATTTCGTATCCGCTAATCATCGCGGCCTGCATGTACAAGGACAAGCGCGCTTTTGAAGTAAAGCCCTTCTTGCAAAAGGTGATGAAAAACTACGGCGACCACGAGTCTTTGGAATACTTGATGCTGCGCCTTTACCACGACCTCGGCCCTTCCAACGCCGAAAACTTAATCACGCAAAAAATCATCAAGGAAGACAATTCCACAAAAAAAGGAAAGATGAGCTTTTACATGGCGCTTTACGACGAAATAAAGGGCCGCGAAGAGCTGGCGAAAAAAATGTACAACGAAGTCGCGGCGCTTCAAAGCCCGATGTTCTTTGAATTCCGCCTGGCGGAATGGAAAGTTCGCTGAGCCTTTAGCTCCGCGAACTTGTCGAGTTTTACTGCGTAAAACTCGCGGCAAATTGAACCAACAAATAATTTTTTAGGAACCATAAATGGCAACAACATCATCGTCGACAAAAAAAGTCTTGGAGCTTGCGGGCCGCAAAATTACCTTAATCGGAACGGCCCACGTTTCCGCCCAATCGGTTGAAGAAGTAAAAACAGAAATACAAAGCAACCCGCCGCAATGCGCCGCGATAGAATTGGACAGCGCGCGCTACGAGTCGATGTCCAATCCCGAAAAATACAAGGACTTGGACATCATAAAAGTGTTGAAGCGCGGCGAGGCTCTTTTGATTCTCGCAAACTTGATTCTTAGCTCCTTCCAAAAACGGATGGGACAAAACATCGGCGTCCAGCCCGGCGACGAAATGCGCGCGGCGATAGACGCTGCCCAAGAAAGAAACATTCCGTTTGAGCTGGTTGACCGCCCGATTAAAACGACCCTTAACCGCGCCTGGGCAAAAAATTCCTTTTGGGGAAAGTGCAAGCTTTTGGCGGCGCTGATTTCTTCCGCCTTTAGCAAAGAGGAAATCAGCGAAGAGGAAATCGAGTCGCTTAAAAAAGAAAACGAAATGGACTCGATGATGGGAGAGCTTTCGGAATACCTTCCAAAAGTGAAGGAAGTTTTGATTGACGAGCGCGACCGCTACCTTGCCGCCCATATTTGGGAATGCAAAAACGAATACTGCGACCAAGCCAAGTCCGTCACCGCGATTTTGGGAGCGGGCCACCTTCCAGGCGTTCAAAGGCATTTGGAAGCGATCGCCGCCGGAACTGAAACGACGGACACAGAGGAAATTTCAAAAGTTCCGCCCAAGGGAATAGGATCGAAAATTATCGGCTGGGCGATTCCAGCCATTATCGTGGCGCTAATCGCCGCGGGCTTTTGGTTTGGCGGAAAAAAGATGGGCGGCCAGTTTGTCGGCTCTTGGATAATTTGGAACGGAGCGCTCGCCGCAATCGGAACCTTAATCGCGGCGGGCCACCCTCTTACGATTTTGGCCGCCTTTTTGGGAGCGCCAATCACTTCCCTTTGCCCGCTAGTCGGAGTGGGCCTTGTGACGGGAATCGTCCAAGCGCTTGTCAAAAAGCCAAAAGTCCGCGACATGGAAAGCTTGTCTGACGACGCGGCGACGCTCAAGGGCTTTTACTCAAACAGAATCACGCGCGTCTTGTTAGTCTTTGTCCTTTCTTCTTTGGGAAGTTCAATCGGAACTTTCGCGGCCGGCGCCGCAATCGTAAAAGAGCTGACCGCGAAAATAATGGGCTTGTTCGCCTAGGCCTTTCGGCTGAACATCGCCGAGACAAGGCCCTTTATGTCTTGGACAAAAAGCGCGCCCTCGCATTTTTCGGGGGCGACAAGCTTGTCGTAGCCCAAGCTCTTTGCGGTCTTTACCCTTTGCTTTATCCTTGAAACAGGCCTGATTTCGCCGGCCAAGCTAAGCTCGCCGACAAGAGCGCTGCCGTTTGGCAAAGGCAAATCAGTTCTTGCCGAATAAAGCGCCGCCGCCAAAGCCGCGTCAATCGCGCTTTCGGTAAGGCGGATGCCGCCGGCCACATTCACGTAAATGTCTTGGTCGCTGAACCTAACGCCAACTCGCTTTTCCAAAACGGCGGCCACGCGGCTTACCCTGGCGCTGTCGATTTTTTCCGAGTAGACGCGGCTTAACGAAGCCTTTGCGGGAACCGTCAGCGCCTGAATTTCCACCATAAATACGCGGCTTCCTTCAAAGACGGCGGCGCAGGCGATTCCGGCCGGCTGGTCTCCGTCGCGCCTGGTTATGAACATCGCGCTTGGATCCTTTACCGGCAAAAGGCCCTTGGCGCCCATCTCAAAAATGCCCAGCTCGTCAACCGAGCCAAAGCGGTTTTTTAGCGCCCGCAAAAAGCGCGTCTCGTCGTTGTTGCGCTCAAAAGAAAGGACAGTGTCCACCATGTGCTCCAACGCCTTGGGGCCCGCGATGTTTCCGTCCTTGGTGACATGGGCGGTCATGACCAAAACCGAGTCGCGCTCCTTTACCCAGCCGATAAGCTCGTTGGAGCAATACTTGAGTTGGTTGACCGTTCCGGGAATTATTCCGCCTTCCACCGAATAAACTGTTTGAATGGAGTCAACGACGACAAAGGTCGGGTTAAGCTTGTCCAGCGCGGCCAAAGTGTCTTCCAGCCGCATCGCGCAAAGAATTTCTATTTTGGAACAGTCCAAGCCAAGTCGGTCGGCGCGGCTTTTTATTTGGGAGGCGGACTCCTCGCCGCTGACGTAAAGGACGCGGCCCGCTTGGTTTTGGCTTATGTTGGCCGCGGCTTGGATCAACAGCGTGCTTTTTCCGATACCTGGCTCGCCGCCAAGCAAAATCGCGCTGCGCTTTGTGGCCCCTCCGCCCAAAACGCGGTCAAACTCTCCGATGCCGCTTAGCATCCGTTCCCCCTCCGCCGCTTGAACCGCGGAAAGCGGAATAGGCTTCGCCATTTTAGCCGAACTTGCGCCCCGCAAAGAAGCCGCGACGGCGTTGGGGTCCTCAATGGATTCCTGCATCGTGTTCCATTGGCCGCATTCGGGACAGCGGCCCAACCATTTTGGCTGGCTGTAGCCGCACTCCGAGCACTTAAAAACTATCGTTCCTTTTTTTGCCATATTTCCTCTGTATATATCATACACCTGTTTGCGCTTTTTTTCGCTTTTTTTCCGCGCTATTTTTGTGATTTTTTCAACTAATTAAAAAAACATCTTTTTATAACAATAATTTATCAGCAATTATATTGACTAAATTTTACGCGCGATGTATATTATATTCAAGCTTGTAAATAAGCTGATAAACTCTCTCCGATGTCCAGCTTGCTGGACGGCAGAGCTTCTTGGCAGCGGTGCTGTTGGGAAGCTCTGTTTTTTTATGCCCAAAACTTTTTCCGAAAGCCTAAAGCGAAGCAAAGCAAAAGCCTTTGCAAGCCCAAAAAGCCGCGGCTAGTTCCTTGTTCCTGGCGGAACGGATTCGATAATCCAAGAGTTTCCGGCGATGACGCTGCCCTTTCCGATTACAGTTTGGCCTCCCAAAATCGTCGCGTTTGAATAGATGATGACGTCGTCCTCGATTGTCGGATGGCGCTTTTTGTCTGTCAAGGCCTTTTGAAGGCTGAGCGCGCCAAGAGTCACGCCTTGGTACAATTTTACGTTGTTTCCGATTACGGTCGTTTCGCCGATTACGATTCCGGTTCCGTGGTCGATAAAGAAGGATTCGCCGATTTCGGCCCCCGGGTGGATGTCGATTCCGGTTTTTCCGTGCGTGTGCTCAGTCATTATTCGCGGAATTGTCGGAACGCCGGCCTTGTAAAGAAAATGCGCTATGCGGTAGACGATTATCGCTTCAAGCCCTGGGTACGACAAAATGACCTCGCCAAGCGAGCGCGCGGCCGGGTCTCCGGCGGTAATGGCGGCGGCGTCCTTTTTAATCGTCGCGCGCAAGCCGGGAATGGCGGCGATAAGGGCCTCGACGGTTTTTTGCGCCAGCTTGTAACAGTGGGAATTCTTGAAATTTTCGGCCTGTTCCTCAAGCCGCCTTTCATCACAGCCGCCGTTTTTTTGCGAAAGCGCCCGCAAAAGCGCCTTTTGGATTTCGGGCGTAAGGATTGAAATGACGCGGTTCACGTGCTTTGCGACAATATAGCGAAGGTTCTCGCTGTCCAACTGTTCGTCGTACTTAAAGCCAGGAAAAATCAAGGCCTGCAAGTCGCTGAGGGCCGTAACGACATTCGCGCGATTTGGAAGGTTTTCGGCCCCGCTGCGGTTTATTCCGCCCAAGGCGCTGTACGAGTCCATTATATTGTCGATAAGCGTTTCAAATTCCATGCATGCAATTCTAGCGCATTTTGCCTGTCTTGTCAGCAAGCGGCTAGAATGCAAGCTTGATTAAGTCAAACAAATCGTCGCTTGTCATGCTGCGCGGCAAATAGTTGACCATGTCCAGCTGGCCAGCGTCCTCGGCGGCGAGCGCAAGCTCGTCCATGCTGAGCGACAAGTCCTTGAGGCGCGCCGGAAGGTTGGCCTTGGCTATGCGCTCGCGAATGTTTTCCGCGTAGGCCGCGCAAGCTTCTTCCACCGTGGCGGTTTCCGGAGCGGCGCGCAGGATTTTTGCAAGGCGGGCGATTCGTTCTCCCTTGAACTTGGCGTGGTCTTCGATGATGTAAGGGAACAAAATCGAAGTCACGAGCGACTGGGAAATCTTGTACTTTGTGTTTATGCTCAAAGCCAAAAGCGTGGCCGCTCCCTGCGACGCGATTGAAGACGCCAAGCCCGCCATGCAGCCGCCTTGGCTAAGCAAAACTTCGCTGGGCGTGGTGATCATAAGACTGGGCGCTCCGTCGCGGCCGTAGCCCGTAAGTTCCACCGCCTTTTCCGCCACCATGTCGCTAAAGAAGGACGCGCGCGGAGAAAGGTAGGCCTCGGTGGCAAGGCACAAAACTTCAAGCGCCATCGAAGCGATTTGGTTTTCGGTAAGGGAGACGGTCAAGTTTGTGTCAAAGACCGCCAGCTTGCAAATTGAATTTTTGCTTTTTATGATTTTTGTCGACTTTGAGCGCGAGTCCACGACCGGCGTGAAAGTTGAGAACAAGTAGGGGCTTCTGATTGTCGTGGGAACGCAAACCAAGGGCAGCGGAGCCACTCCCGGAACGGCGCCTTCGACAAAATCGTACAAGTCGTGGCTTTCATAGTAAAGGCCGCAAACGGCTTTTGAAACGTTCAAAACCTTGTTTCCGCCAATTCCGATGACTCCGTGAACATGGGCTTGGCGGGCCAAAGTCAAGGCTTGCTCGATGGTTTTTGTGGCGGCGCCGTCGCTCAATTCCTCAAAGACAAAGTACTCGATGCTGTGGTCGTCCAAAGACTTTGTCACCTTGTCGGCGATTCCAACTTCGCGAAGCATCGGGTCAAGTATGACCATGAATTTTTTTCCGATTTCGCTGGCAAACTGTCCCAAACGGCTAATCGAATAAGAGCCCAAAATGATGTTGGGCGACACTTTAAAAATAAAGTCTGCCATGACAATTCCTTAATCTTTTTTCTATAAAAAAGGCGGAATGTAAATTCCGCCTTAAGTCAAATTCAATCTGAACAAGAGAATGCAAGCGCCGGATTATATTCCGTAAGCCTGCATGATTCTGTCGGCTGTGGCGCTAATTGTCTGCGGATTGAGATAATTGGCGTCCTTGATTTTTTCCTTAATCTGCGCGACCAAATCGGCGCGAACGTCAGGAGTCTCGTCGGCGATGCCCTTGAGGTAATAGGCTTCGGCCATCTCCTTGGCTTCTGCGGATACGGAAATTGAATCGGGAGCTGATTTTACGCCGCCGGTTCCCTGAGTCCGCTTAGTGTTCTGAATGTTGTTTAGAGGATTGATTCCTCCAATTTGATCTATTCTCATATTGCACCTCTACAATTTTTTCGCGCCTTAAAAAATGACTCTTTTGGGGTCATTTTTAGCCTTCTTACATAAATTATCGGCCTTTTTTTACGGCAAGTTGAGCGTTTTTTTGCGAATTTTCGCAAATTTTACGCTACTCGTCGTCCGACGACCTTCCCTTCCCCAAAATTCCGGCGACAAAAACGGCAAATTCGCCCTTTATCGACTGTCTCGCCGCAAAATCGTCCCTTACCTGAGCCGCCGGGCCGTCCACAATCTCCTCGTGGAGCTTGGTAAGCTCGCGGCCGACCACAATTCTCCGCTCGCTGTCAATATCGGCGATATCCGCCAACAACTTGACGATTCTGAACGGCGATTCGTACAAAACAAAGGCCTTTTGCGCCTCCAAAAGCTCCCGCAAACGCTTGCGGCGCTTTCCGGGACTTGGCGAAAGAAAGCCTTCAAAGACCAGCGTTTTTCCGCCCGGGCCGGCCACGCTGACCAAAGCGGCGAAGGCGCTCGCTCCAGGAATCGGAACCACCTTAAAGCCGGCCTGCCTTACCTTATAGGCCAAAACCGAGCCTGGGTCGCTGATTCCCGGCGTTCCAGCGTCGCTGGCGTAGGCCACGTTCTGGCCTTTTTTTAACGCCTCTATGATTTTGCCGGCCGCGACGTCCTCGTTTTGGGCCCGGCAAGAAATCATCGGCTTTCGTATCTCAAAGTGCGTCAGCAGTTCCAACGTATGCCGCGTGTCTTCCGCCGCAACCAAGTCAACGGAGCGGAACGTTTCCAACGCTCGCATAGTGATGTCGCCCAAGTTGCCGATGGGCGTTCCTACAATATATAAAACCGCCACAAGTCAATGTTAGCGCGCTTTTTCAAAATTTTCAAGGGAATTTTACGCGCAAATCAAAGCAAGGGAAAATTCTACAGCCTTCTTGATCTCAACTTCAGATTAACGGGATTGCTTAAAGTCTTTTTTTACAATGATTTCAACTTTGTCGCCCTGAAGATTGACAAGCACATTGTCGGCGATGTTGGAAACTATTGATTTTTCAAGTTCGTCCCAATGTTCCCCTTTTTCTTTGCGCGCCTTGTCTTGATAATCATTCAATGACCATACAACCGACGATGTGTCTTTGTCATCTTTTAAAACCTCGTCATATATGGCAGGAATTTTCATTCTGCCCTGCTGGTAATCGGCAAGCATAAATTGCGCGGCAAGCTTTATTTTTGCCATAACTCCGACAGCCGCCGAATTTTTTCCGTCGGAAGAAACGGATATAAGTTTCTTGCGTTTTTCCGCATTAAGAAATTCATTGGGACAAAGCGAAACATGAAGCTCAAACTTTTTTCCTTCGCTTTCAATCCAAAAAAACCCGTCGGAAAATCCAAGCAATTCAGGCAACATTCCAACAAGCTCTTCCGCAAGCAGGGAAAGACGCGTCGCTTCCTTTTTATCAAGATTCGCGCGCTCCGCCGCGTCCTTTGTTTCTGTCAGCAAGGCCGTCAGCGAACCTATATCTTTTGAAAGTTTAAAAACTTTTGATTTCATTTTTTCTCCTCGTCATTCAGAATAATCGTAGTCCACAGTGATGGAAACGTCATATTCTGGAAAGAGTTTTTTGACCCTTTGCGCAATCTCGTCGCGCAGCGCCTTTTTATTTTGGGCGTCAAAGTCAACCACTATGTCAAACTTGACAACCATGTCAACCTTGTCCTTATAAAAGCCATGCATCTGCAAGACGTCTTTATATTCGGAAAGAACGCTTTTTACTTTGTTTTTGTCACTTGCCGCCTCTTGGCTTCTGCCGTTTGTCGCATACACCGTTATTCCCGAAAGATTGACTCCTGTGTCCTGCAAGACTTTTTGGGCGATGCTCCGTTCAAGCGAGTCAAGATACAAAGCCGTCAACGACTCGGGGACCTCAATGTGCGCGGATCCCAAAAGCCGATCTCTTCCATAATCGTGTATGACAAGGCAATATACGCCGTCAACTTCTGGAAACGTTTTGATTGATTCTTTTACAGCCTTTGACAATTTTACAGGAACACGTTCGCCCAAAATTTTGCTGACCGTGACATCAAGCGTTTCCAAACCCGCTTTAAGGATTAGTATGGAAAACACCAGGCCTAAAAAAGCTTCTACATTGAGTCCTGTTAGAATAAAGACAACGGCGACCACAATAGTTGAAATTGAAATGAAAGAATCATTTAGAGCGTCTTTTCCCGAAGCGACAAGAGACTCTGACTCAAGTTTTTTTCCCGCTTTTATTGTGTATAGACCAAGAATCATGCGCGCGGCAACGGTCACACCTATTATCACAAGCGCAAGAGCGCTGTAATTTGGAACCGCGGGATGAACAATCTTTTTGATTGATTCAACTATCGAAAACAACCCCGTACAACTGATAATCATTCCTATGGCCATAGTGGAAAGACACTCTATTCTGCCATACCCATAAGGATGCCGCCTGTTAGGATCTTTAGCCGACATCTTTACACCGATAATCGTTATCAGAGGAGCCAATGCGTCAGTTAGGTTATTAACAGCGTCAAGCGTTATAGACGTTGAACCAGAACGAAGGCCAACACCCAGCTTCAAGGAAGCCAAGGCTATGTTGGCCGCTATTCCTATAACGCTTGTTTTTATTATTTCCTTCGTTCTGTCCAACTTATCGCCTCTATTCGCCATCGCCTGCGCCATCATCTTTGTAGAGCGACAAAAGCACGGAACTTAAGAAGATCGCTCTTATAGATTTACAACTTTTGAAAGGACAGCGACAATTGTGTTGATTGCGTCTTTCTTTTCGAGTTCTTTTGTCTTGTTGTTCTTTGCAAAAAGGACCTGCGCCACGTCAGAAATCAAAACACCCAAATCTTCAAAAATGTCAATTTTAGAATCTTCAATATTCTCCAAATCCTTTACGGCCGCATCGACGCGAGAAAGAATTTCCTTAATCTCTTTGTTCATTGATGTCATACACACCTCCATAATTAAAAAAGCATAGATATTATACTCCGAGCATCTTCTGTTTGTCAAGTTCTAAAAAAAACTTGACAAACCGTCAAGCATACAATACAATGCCAAGTACATCATTTTACAAGGAGGCTTACATGGCTGGAAAATTCATTATCGACAAAGCAAAGAACGGCTTTAAATTTAATTTGGTTGCCGGAAACGGCGAAATCATCGCAACTTCAGAAGTTTATGAGTCAAAAGCAGGCGTGGAAAACGGCATTGAGAGCGTTCGCAAAAACTCTGTCGCAGAAATTGAAGACCAAACTTTGGAAGGCTATAAAACAATCGCAAATCCAAAATTTGAAATCTACAAGGACAAAGCCGGTGAATTCCGCTACCGCCTAAAGGCTTCAAACGGAGAGATCATTGCAAGCGGCGAAGGCTACACCACAAAACAAAGCGTCAAAAACGGCATCGAGTCAATCAAAAACAACGCTCCAGAGGCCCAAATCGTAGACAAAACAGTTGAATAAAGCAGACTGACCGCAAAGTTAAATTGCGCATAAAAAAAGGCTTCCGATTGGCTGTCGCATTCTTATCGCTACAAGCGAAAGGCGGCGGACAAGGAAGCCTTTGTCGTTTTTTCAAACAGCGCGGCGCTTGCGCAAACGCCTGAAATACAATAAGATAATTTAATGGACATAGCCGCAAAATTCAAGGAAACCGCAAAATCGGTCTTTCCTGTCATTGCAATCGTTCTCGCGTTGGGGCTGACAGTCGTTCCGTTGGAAAAAACTTTGCTGGCCAGATTTGCGCTTGGCGGCTTGATATTGATTTTTGGCTTGACAATATTTTTGATGGGCGTTGGAATAGGAATAGAGCCCATGGGCGAACGTTGCGGAGCGTCTTTGCTGGCTAAAAAGAATTTGCCGCTCCTCTTGTCTTGCGCCTTTGCAATCGGTTTTATCGTGACGGCCGCCGAGCCGGACATACAAGTTTTTGCCGACCAAGTTAAAGAAATCTTTCCTTATGTGAACAAGTTGGTCTTTACCTTCGCCATCGCTGGCGGTGTGGGAATCTTTTTACTTTTAGGCTTGCTGCGAACCATCCTAAATTTTCCAATCAAGATTTTTTTCTTTGCCTTTTACACCTTGCTATTTGCGCTGGCCTTCTTCGCCCCGCAAAACTTTTGGCCAATCGCCTTTGACTCAGGCGGAGCCACAACAGGCCCAATGACAGTTCCATTTATAATGTCCTTAGGCTTGGGCGTTTCGGCAGTTCGCTCGTCAAAGCAAAACGACTCGTCCTTTGGACTTACAGGAACGGCAAGCATAGGCCCTGTAATGGCCGTCTTGGTCTACTCAATCTTTTTGCGAGCGCCACAAAACCTTTCGCAAGAAATCGCGCAAACCCAACTAGACGCATTGTCCGCAAGCGGTTTTTTTGCCCAAACATTCGTCCCCTTTATAAATGTCCTTCCGATTTTTTTGCGGGAATCGCTTTTTGCAATCGCTCCGCTTTTTGTCTTGTTCATAATATTCCAAGTGACGCTTTTAAGGATGAGCGCCCGCCAAGCGATCCGCATTATCATCGGCTTTGTTTACGCCTACGCCGGACTTTCGATTTTTTTGACAGGCGTGAACGGAGGTTTTAGCGACGCCGGCCGAGAGCTTGGAAAAACTCTTGGAAACTTGGCGATGCAAAACGGAGGAGCTTGGCTTTTGCTATTGATTTTGACAGGAGTGGCTTTTGGCGCGGTCATCGTTTGCGCGGAACCGGCGGTTTGGGTTTTGAGCGAACAGGTGGAACAAGTTTCAGGCGGAACGATAAAACGCAAGGCTCTATTAGTTTTTCTTTCAGCGGGAACGGCAATCGCCATAGCGATTTCATTGCTGGCAAATGTCTTTAATTTTAACATCAAATGGATTTTAATAATCGGATATTCGCTCAGCATGTCGCTGATGATTTTTTGTCCGTCCCTTTGGACTGGAATCGCCTTTGACTCAGGCGGAGTCGCGTCAGGCCCTCTTACTTCCACATTCATTCTTTCCTTCACGATTGGCGCGGCCGCGACAAACCCGGCCGACTCTTTTGGCGTAATCGCTCTTGTGGCCATGATGCCATTAAGCGCGATTCAAATAATGGGAATAATTTACAAGGCCAAGCAAGCTCAAAAAAAGAGCACCGCTTCCAAGGAGGCAAAGTAGTGTTTAAAGAAATTATAAGCGTCATCCCTGTTGAAAAAACTCAAAGCGTTTGGCAAGCGGCAAAAAAAGCCGGTTCCCCAGGAGGAACAATTTTGCCAGCCACAGGCAGTTCAAGCAACAGCCTCCTTTCAATCTTGGGCTTTGGAGACACTCCAAAAGACATTCTTTTAACCATCGTGCCTGAATCCGCCGAACAATCCGTCCGACAAGCGATTCAAGACGAATGTCAAAATCGAAGCCAACATCGCGGAGTAATATTTTCGTTGAATGTTCCATGCTTTATAAAAAGCGGAAGCAAAAACAATCTTTCTGCGGAGGAAAAATCCATGTCAAATGAAAAATTCCAAATGATCAATATCATCATGAACAAGGGCTATGCCGAAGACGCAATGGCCGCCGCAAGGAAAGCCGGAGCTAGCGGAGGAACTGTGCTTAACGGACGCGGAACAGCAAAAGAGGGCGACGCAAAATTTTTTGGAGTGGAAATCGTTCCTGAAAAAGAAATGCTCATAATTTTAGCCCCAACCGAAAAAACAGCCCAAATTATAGAAGCGATAAACAGCCTTGCCTGCTTTTCAAAAGACGGAAACGGAATTATTTTCACCGCAAACGCAACCGGCTTTTCCCTGCTTGGAAAAAAATGAGCGCCTAGCCGCCCGAGTCAAGGACTTGCAAGACATAAAAGCGGCCGCGGCGTAAAAACGCCATGAACTTCATTCACTTTAAAAAAATCGATTCAACAAACGCGGAGGCCCTGCGCCTGCTTGAAAGCGCCGGCCAAAAAGGCGCGGCCGCCTTGAGCGGCCTTGACCAAACCGTAATCGCCGCCGACGAACAAAGTTCAGGCCGCGGCCGCCTAAAGCGAGCCTTCTATTCTCCCGCCAAGACCGGCGTTTACTTTACCGCGATTTACGCCCCTCAAAAAGAAATCCAAGAGCCCGCGCTGTTGACCGCAAGCGCCGCCGTGGCGGTTTGCCGCTCGCTAAAAGAACTTTTTGGAGCGGACGCAAAAATAAAGTGGGTCAATGACATTTACCTTGAAGGAAAAAAAGTTTGCGGCATATTGGCGGAAGGACACATAGACCCAAATGGAAAAATCGACGCGGCGGCAATCGGAATCGGAATAAACATTTATCCAAGCGACTTCCCGGCGGAGATTGCAGGCCGCGCGGGCTCGGTCCTATCCAACAATTCTTCGCAAGCCCAAAATTCGGGCGGCGCTCACGCTGACATAAGAAAGAATTTGGCGCAGGACATTTCACAAAAACTTTTTGACATTCTCGGCGACGATTCCAAAACCCGCGCCGCCCTTGACGAATACGCCGCGCTTTCATTCATCGTTGGAAAAGAAATCACGGTTATTCCAGTAATCGGCGACGAAAATTCCGCCTACAGCGCCACAGTCCTAGGCATAGACAAAAAAGCGCGCCTGCTTGTCCGCATAAACGACGGAAGCGAGCGCGCGCTTTCCAGCGGCGAAATCTCGATTAAGATTTGAATCATTGCGGCGCGAAAATTGCATTCGCGCCGCAAAAGGAACGAGTCAAGGCTTTAAGCGAAGCGTGCCTTGATTGCCAGCGCTCGCAAGAGCGCAGTTGAATAAATTTCCTATAGCAAAATGACGCGAAGCGACATACCGTTCCTACTTCTCTTTGTGCCTTCTATCAAGCTCGTCCAACACGTCTTTCCAAGAAACTTTTTCCTGATACATCAAGACGCTGACAAAGTAGAGCAAGTCCGCCGCCTCCCAAATCGCTTCCTCGCGGTCAGGCGCCTCGCATAATTCTCCGGCTTCTTCCATGACCTTTTCGCGGACTCTTTTTGCGTCAAGCGTGGCGGTGTAAGAGCCGGGCTTGGGATTGGCGAAGCGCTCGCTGATTGTTTGGTACAAGCGCTCAAGGCTGGACGCTTCGTCGGCTTCCGCTCCAAAGCAAGTGAAGCTTCCTGTGTGACAAACGCCTCCGTGCGGAATGACAGTCGCCAAAACCGTGTCGCGGTCGCAGTCGACGCGCAATTTTTGGACTTCCAAAAAGTGGCCGCTTGTTTCGCCCTTGGTCCAAAGAACGTTCCTAGTGCGGCTCCAAAAAGTGAGTTTTTTTGTGGCGAAAGTTTTTTCAAAAGCCTCGCGGTTTGCGTAGCCCATCATCAAGACTTGGCCGTTTACGCTTTGCGCGATTACCGGAAGCATTCCGCCGACTTTTTCCCAATCAAGGCATTCAATAAAGGAATCCTTTAGCGAAACCTTATTGGTGTAAAGCGCCATTCCAAGCTGAACGTCGCAGCCAAGCTTTTCCAATTCCGCGATTTCCTGGACGGTTGAAACGCCGCCGGCAACGACAACCTTGCATTTGACGGCCTCGCGCAACTCCTTGGCGGCCTGCATGTTTGTTCCCTGCATGCAGCCTTCTTTTTCAACGCAAGTCCACAAAAGCTCCGAGCAATATTGTTCGGCGGCCTTGGCGGCGGCGACTAGCGGTATGTCGAGCGTCTCCTTCCAGCCGTGAACGGCAATCTTTCCGTTAATGCTGTCCACCGAAATTATGACGCGCTGCTTTCCGATCGCGCCGCAAAGCTCTTGCAAAAATTCTTTGTTAAGTATGTCATCCTGGCCCTTGGCCTCTTTGTTGAAAGCGGCGCTTCCGACGATCACTTTTTCGGCGCCAAGACTGATCAATTCCCTCGCGCGCTTTACGCTGCGAACGCCGCCGCCGGTCCTGACGTTGCCCTTTCGCAAAAGGCTTTTTAAGAGCGGCGTGTTGACCGTGTTGCCCTTAAGGTCAGTGTGACCCATCGCGGCGTCAAGGTCGATGACCGCCACGTCTCCGTAAAAATTAAAGTCATTGATAAGCGCGTCCGCGTCGTCGCGCTGCAAAACCAAGTCCTTGCCGTTCTTAAGCTGAACGACGTGTCCGTTCTTTAAGTCTATAGATGAAATTACCATAATTATTTTTTCTCGCTAGCCTCGGCCAATGCCTGCCTAAGACGAATCTCCTTTTCCTTTTCTTCCGTGATGTTTTGTATGGCGCAAATCGCAAGTTCAATCTTATTGCTCTTGTCTTTTGAAACGACAATCAAATGGCAACGGCACCACATTCCGGTTTTCGTGAAAAAATCGTATGTAAGCAAGTTGGAATTTGGCAGGCGCTTGTCTATGTCGCGGGGTTCCAAAAACTTTGCGTAGCTTTCGGCGTATTCCGGCGCGACCAAACTTTGCGAAAGCATTTGCACAGACTGCCGCAAATCGCCGTTCACCTTGGCTACAAAATCCTTGTAATCCTCAGGCGCCTCAATGACATGAACCAACTCAGAATTAACGTCAATCGAAAATGAAATGAAATAGATGTTCTTAAAGGCGCGCAAGATTGACATTTCCCGCTTCAACCTTGCGTTGGTGACAGTCAACTCCTCGCTCATCTTTTCGCGCTCGCTTATAAGGTCGGTGATGTCGGTGGTTGCAATGACCACAAAGCGAACTTCTTCGCCAGGCTGCATGCAAACGGCGGTCAAGGCCATTCTAAACCATCGGTCGGCGCCGTCAATCTTTCGGCAATAGTCAAACTCCTCCAAGTGGCCGTCCGCTAAATTTTCCTTTAGCCATTCCTCGTCCAAATGCTTTTGAACCAAAGCGCGGTAGGGATCTTCACTGTCAAACTTGGACAAAAAAATCGGAACGGCGTCAACGATTTTTCCGTCAGCCGCCCAAAATCCTGGCGTTGTTCGCGCTACGCTAAAGGCATGGTATTTTCCTGTCCTAAAGTCAAAAAGATATTCGCTTGAATGAAGCCTGTGCACGCCTTCGCGATAGGCCTCGTACAAGTACAGCTCGTCCAAATCGCTGTCACCAGAAAGGTCAAACGTTCTTCTTTGGTTTTCCTCGCTCATTCAAGCCTCCTTTTTCACATCCGTTTTACAATCGCAAGCATAATCGCGCCGCTCAAATGCGCGGCGGTCTCTTCGTTAAAAGTGTAAGTCGTTTCCTCGTTGTCGTCGGCCATGTCGCTCAGCGTTCTAATAATCACAAAGGGAACGCCGCACAAAGCGCAAGCGTGCGCGACTGCCGCCCCTTCCATCTCAACGCAAAGGGGATTCACGTTCTGTACGATGCGGGCCTTTAACTCCTTGTCCGCCACAAATTGGTCTCCCGACGCGACGCGGCCAACGGCAAGCTTGTGTCCCTTAGATTCAGGCAAAGCCGGAAAAAGCGCTTGGATCGCCTCGACCATTTTTTTGTCGGCCTCAAAAGAATAAATGTCCATTTGCGGAACCTGGCCAACCTTGTAGCCCCAAGCGCTCGCATCCACATCATGATAAACCGCGTCGCTTGAAACGACAACATCCAAAACGCCAAGGCCCTTTCCAATCGCGCCCGCGATTCCAGAGTTTACGATAGAGTCCGCGCCAAACTGCAAAATCATTCTTTGCGCGCAAAGGGCCGCGTTGACTTTTCCGACGCCGCTTCTTGCCAAAACGATTCGCTTTCCGCCAATCGCGCCTTCGTAATAAACCGTTCCGCCGGCTTTTGTTTCCTTAACATTTCCTTCAGCCTTTAGAGCGTCAAGAATGATTTTATTCTCCACTTCCATCGCGCCGATGATTCCAAGTTTTTCCATAATTCGCTCCTTCGTTCTTGGCCTTGCCGCCGTTATTTTTTTCCGCTATGCCGCTAATCAAGGCAGACGCTGTCAACGGCGGCCTTCAAGTCTTCGTCGGTGATTTTTTCGGGGAAGGTGTCCAAGACCTTTTGGTAAAAGGCCACCGTCCGCTTTCCGTAAACTTCAAGCGAAAATCCTTTGGCCACTTTTTTGCTGCATTCGCCAAAGGCCTCGCGCTTTTTTTTGTCCTCCGCCAAGTCCAACATGTAGGCGTCCATTTCTTCGTCACTGTCGGCCATGTAGCCGTTCTTTCCTTCAAAAATCGTGTCGCTAAAACTAGTGTCCCGTCGCGCGACAATCGGAAGACCCGACTGCAAGGCTTCCAAAATCGTCATCGAGTGCATCTCTGACAAAGAAGCCGTGATGAAAACGTCGCCCAATTGGTAGTAGGAATGGACTTCTATCCACGGAACGTAGCCTGTAAAAATAATCCGGTCGCTGACGTCGCGCGACTTTTTTTCCAACGCTTGGACGGCTGGCCCCGCTCCGACAAACAAAATTTTTATCTTGGCGTTTTTTTGAATGACGCGCATGCAAACGTCAAGCAATTCCTCAACGCGCTTTTCTTCGACAACGCGGCCCAAGAACAAAAAGACTATGTCGTCCTTTTTTATTCCCCACTGCTTTCGCACGGCTTGAATTTCCTTTTCCGAAATCGAGCACTGCAAAAAGGAGTCGGAGTCAAGCGCGTTTGGGATTATCGCCGACGGCGTGTTTGGCAGCATGAATGGCATCTTAAAGTAGTCGCGCGCCTTTTGGGAAACGTTTATCAAGGCGTAGAATTTTTTGTACAAGCGCTTTACGATTCTTCTAATCAAGCGGACAGGAATCAACCTTCCGCCCAAAAGATAATACTTGTAAAAGTCTTCCCAAAGAGTGTGCGTAGTTGCGATTACAGGTATATGCAATTTTTTTCCGGAAAGCTTTGCCGCGTGCGCCACAAAAAACTCTGTGTGCGAGTGTATCAGCTGAACGTTGTGCTTTACCAAAAATTTCAGGATTTTCTTTTCATGCGGAAAGCCTACGTACTGGTCAGGAAGGCCGAACCATTCACCGCGGACGGAGCGGACGCGCAAAATGTTTTCGTCCTTGTCGCGCTCGGCCAAGGCCTTTTCCTCTTCCTTTGTGTTGACGGTGACGACGACAACATGGTGGCCCATATCCTCAAGAATTTTTCTATGCTGCAACACAACGGTGACAATTCCGCTTTTTGTGGGAAGGTAAGAGTCTGTAAAGAGCGCGATGTTCATATCTTTCTATTATATCAAAGTCTAGGCAATTTTTCTAGTCCATTCGCCCGTCGCGCTTCATAGAAAACTTGTCCATCGGATATTTTTTCAAATTCTCCAAAACCTTTCGCCCGTCCGCGCCCTTTAAAAGCGTCTCCCTCGCGCGCGAAATTTCGGCCTCGGTCTTGTGGCGCGAAGGGCCTCCGACGCAGCCGCCCGGACAAATCATTCCTTCTATAAAGTCTTCCTTCAACACGCCGGCCTTTAACTGGGTCAAAGCCTTCTTGCATTCGTCGCCGCCCGCGCAGCGCAAAAGCTTGATTCCCTCAACATCCTCGCCGCGCTCCTTCATGCATTCCAAAACCGCGTTGGCGACTCCTCCGCTGGACGCGAATCTCTTTCCCCAAACGGACGCCTCCTGGTAGCCGGCCTCGGCCTCTTCAAAGTCCAAGTCCCTTGACCGCATCATCGCGCGGAGCTCGCCGTAAGTCATGACGTAGTCGGCGTTGTCGGGAATCGACTTGTCGTTGGCCTCGGATTTTTTTGCGATGCAGGGGCCGATAAAAACCGTCACGCAGCCGGGCCTAGTATATTTTAAGCAGCGGGAAACCGCGCACATCGGCGAGACAGTCTCGGACTTGTTTTTTTGGTACTGCTCGGGATAATTTTGCCTAAGCAAGTTGATGAAGGCCGGGCAACAGGAAGTAGTCATCTTTCGGCCCTCGGAGAGCGCTTCCGACCATTCCTTGGACTCAAAGGCCGCCGTCATGTCGCCGCCAAGGCCAACTTCCACCATGTCGCTAAAGCCCAGCTTTAGCAAAGTCTTTTTTATCGAAGCCATGTTCACCTTGTCGCCAAACTGGCCTTCAGTGGCCGGGGCGCACATGGCCACGACTTCTTTTCCGGCCTTGATGTCTTGGATTATGTCGGCCAAGTATGTCTTGGATCCGATTGCGCCAAAGGGGCAGTTGTGGATGCAGTGGCCGCATTGGACGCATTTTTCTTCGTTGATTTTGCAATAGCCCCAGTCGTCGTAGGTAATCGCTCCAACAGGGCAGGCTTTTTTGCATGGCCGCTCCAAGTGAACTATGGCGCCGTAGGGGCAAGCCTTGGCGCAAAGGCCGCATTCCTTGCATTTGGCGGAATCGATGTGCATCCTTACTTCGCCGGGCGCGATCGCGTTAAAATGGCAGGCGCTAAGGCAGGGACGCCCCATGCAAAAGCGGCAGTTGTCGGTGACTGAATAGGCTGAAATCGGGCAGTCGTCGCAGGCCGCGTTTATCACTTGGACCACGTTTTGGCTTGGCGGCATGTCGGAAGGGCATTCGGCGCAGGCAAGGCGGATTCGCTGGCGGACAATCTCGCGTTCCTTGTAGACGCAGCAATACTCGGACTTGGGGCCGGGAACCATTTTGTAAACCAGCTTGTCCTTTTCCTCTTCGTTCAGCTTGCCTTCCCACGCAAGGCGGCAAACCTCTTCCATTATTTTATGCTTGAACCATACAATCCCAGTGTCGTTTGTAACCATAAGCGCATTTTAGCGCATTTTGCGGAACAAAGCAAACGCCCCGGCAGGCGGCGGCAATTGGCGCTAGCAAATTAGCGGCGAATGTGATACAATTAAAGGCATTACAACTTTCCGAGGAAGAACTTTATGGGACAGACATTGATTCAAAAATATTCAAAAAACTTTGCGGCTCTAAAGGAAAATTCTGTCGCGGCGGCCAAGATTGACGAGTCGAACATTTACCAACCAGCCAACATTTCAAACCGCCCGATGATGTGGGAAATCTTGGACGAGGTTTTGCTTCCCGGAAGCGGCCTTGGTAACTTGGAAAATTTCAAGGACTTTTACGAGCAAGTCAAGGCCGGAAAGTCAGGCTTGATTTTGTCGGAACACTACACAAACCTTGATTTGCCCGAAATCGTCTACTTTTTGGAAAAGCAGGGAAGCGGCTGGGCCAAGGAATTTTCAGAAAAAATCGTCGCCGTCGCCGGAATGAAGCTCAACGAAGCCGACCCGGTTGTCCGCGCCTTTACAGAAGCCTTCACCCGCGTCGTAATCTACCCCACCCGCTCGCTTGACAAGCTTAGCCCGGAAGAAAAGGCCGAAGAAGAAGCGCGCGCCCGTAAAATAAACTTCGCCTCAATGCGAGCGATGGACGCTTGCAAAAAACGCGGCGAAGTGATTTTGGTCTACCCGGCGGGAACGCGATACCGCCCCGGAAAGCCCGAAACAAAAAGGGGCTTGCGCGAAATCGACAGCTACTTGCGCTTGTTTGACATTATGATTTTGATTTCCAACAACGGAAACTGCCTGCGCATAAATCCCGAAAATCCTGAAAACATGCTCTTTGACCTAGTGGAAAAGGACTTGGTCTTGCACACCGCAAGCCCCGTAATCAACTGCAAGGAATTCCGCAAAAACGTTTTGGACGCGCTTCCCGCCGACGAGCCGGATCCCAAGCAAAAGACAATCGACCGCGTCATGGAGCTTTTGCAAGAGCAGCACGACAAGGTTGAGGAAGAGCGCTTGAAGAAGTTGAACGGCTAAAGCGGAATTTCAAACTGACAAAAAAAAGCGGCCCTGCGGCCGCTTTTTTTTTGCGCCTTGCTTGCCAGCGCGCCTTAACCGTTCCTACTGCAACAAAATGCGGTCGCTGTTAAGGTCGCGCTTTTTTATCTCGCGGAACTTTTGGACAAGCGAATCCATCGTAAGCTTTTCTTTTTCCTCGCGGCCAATGTCAAGAATCACCTCGCCTGAATCCATCATCAAAAGGCGGTTTCCGTATTCCAAGGCTTGGCTCATGTTGTGCGTTATCATCATTACTGTAAGTCCATAGTCGGCGGCAAAGCGGCGGGTAAGCTTCATTACCAAGTCGGCGTTGGCGGGATCCAGCGCGGCCGTGTGCTCGTCAAGCAAAAGAAGCGCGGGCTTTGACATTACCGCCATAAGCAGGGTAAGCGCCTGGCGTTGTCCGCCTGACAAAAGCTCAACGTTGTCGTTAAGGCGGCTTTCCAAATTCATGTCCAGCGCCTTTAATTGCTCTCTAAAGGCCGCGCGGAGTTTGTTGTTAAGGCTTATCTTAAGGGACTTGGAACCCTTTTTGGAGCAGATGACCATGTTGTCTTCCAAGCTCATTTTGCCCGCCGTTCCCAAAAGCGGATTTTGGAAAATGCGGCCTATGTAGCGGGCGCGTTTGTATTCAGGCTCCTTTGTGACGTTGCGCTCCTCGTAGAAAATTTCGCCGGAGGAAGCCTTGTAGGTGCCCGCAATCACGTTCATCAAAGTGGACTTTCCGGCTCCGTTGGAACCGATGACAGTGATAAAGTCGCCTTGGTTGATTTTTAAATTTATGTTTTTAAGCGCGCGGTTTTCGTCGGGCGTTCCCGCGTGGAAAGTCATGCAAACGTTTTTAAGCTCAAGCATTTTGGCCCTCCTTTGCAGGGCGAGTCAAATGCTCGCGCAAGAATTTGGCTATGTCGTAATTTGAAATTACCAGGCACAAAATAATCAAGAGGCCCGTTATCAATTTTAAGTCGTTGGAATTCATTCCGATTACATAGCCGTAGCGGCGGCCAAGGAACATAAGAGCGCGGTAAATTATCGAGCCAAGCAAAACCCGCGCAAGTTGGAGCGCGATTCTGTTGGAGCGCAAGACAAATTCACCAAGCATAAGCGACGCAAGCCCCGAGACCACGACGCCGGTTCCGCTTCCGACATCCGCAAAGCCCGAATGCATGGCGAAGAGCGCGCCGGAAAGAGCGGCCAGCGCGTTCCCAAAGCAAATGCCGACGCCGCGCATGAACTTAACGTTTACGCCTTGGCTTACGACCATTTGCTCGTTGGCGCCAAGAGCGCCCATCGTAAGGCCAAAGTCAGTGTTGTAGAACAAGTTCAGCAAAACGCAAAGGACAAGAACGACGGCAAAAACGTAGGCGGCGATGGCCCAGTCCGAACCAAAGGCAAGACCGCGCTCTTGGACGGCCTTGATTATTTTTGAAAATATTGTAGGAATTTTTAGGAACGAAACGTTGGCGTGGTTTGACATGATTCTCAAATTGACTGAGTAAAGCATTGTCATAACCAAAATGCCGGCAAGCAAGTCCGGCACGCGAAGCTTTGTGTAAACCAACGTCGTCACAAGGCCCGCGCAAATGCCGGCGGCGAATGCCAAAAGCAAAGCGATTGAAGGCGCGATTCCGTGGGTAAGGCAAGCCGCCAAAACGCAGCCGCCCATCGGAAAGGAACCGTCAACGGTCATGTCGCAAAAATTGAGCACTCGGAAAGTCATGAACAATCCGAGAACCATTATTCCGTAAATCAAACCTTCAATTAAAATGCTTGCGAGCATAATTTTGTTCCGCGCTTATTTTTTTGTAAGCTTTCCGTCTTTGATGATTTCGTTGGCGCCGTCAAGCAAATCCTGGGGAATCGTGATTCCGCAGGCGGCGGCTACGTCAAGGTCAAACAAAAGGTCCGAGTCGCTGGGTTCTGTCATAAAGCGAACCGGAAGGTCGGCGGGCTTGGCTCCGTTCAAAATCTTTACGACCATCTCGCCTGTGGCTCGGCCAGCCTTGTAGTAGTTAAAGCCGCTAGCCATCAAGCAGCCGCCGGCTTCCGCTCCTGTAACGTCGGCGCTAAAAATCGGCTTTTTGGCCTGGCCAAAAACTTGCACCAAGCTGCTAAGGGCGCTGAACACTGTGTTGTCTGTCGTCAAATAAATTCCGTCAACGCGGTCAACAATCGCCTTTGCGGCGGCTTGAACTTCCGACGAGTTTGTGATGGCCTGGGTTACCAATTCAAGGCCGGCTTCTTTGCAGCCGCGCTTTACTTGCTCCAAGGCGCTGATTGAGTTGGCTTCGTTTGAAGTGTAGATGTAGCCGAGCGTCTTGAGGCCGGCGACTTTTTTGAAAAGCGCGATGTGCTGTTCCGAGGGAATGGCGTCGCTCATTCCGCAAACGTTGTTCTCGCCCTTATCAATGGAAGAAACCAATCCGGCGCCGACGGGGTCGGTCACCGTTCCGAATACGATTGGAATGTCCTTGATTGAAGTGGCCAAGGCAAGGGCTACCGGAGTCGCGATTCCTACGGCGACCTTTACGCCTTCGTCCTTGTACTTGAGGGCGATTTGCGCGGCGGTGTTCACGTCGCCGTTGGCATTCTGCAAGTCGTATTCGGCGTTAAAGCCGTTTTCGTTCACTACATCCATTACGCCTTTTTCTACGGCGTCAAGGGCCGGGTGCTGGACGATTTTTGCGATTCCGATTTTTACGGTTTTAGAAGACGAATCTTTTTTGGCGCAGCCAAAGAGCATGGCGCAAGCGGCAAGGGCCGCGGCGATTTTCGCAATTTTCATAGTTTTCTCCTAATGGGAAAAATGATACTATATACAGAAACACTTGTCAAGTCCGCCGAACTTGACCGCGCAAAAAAACGGGTTTATAATAACAAAACATTCTTTTTAATAGAGGCAACAAATGGACGCATCTTCTATTCTTACAACGCTCCTAAGCTCAAAGAGCGTTTCCGGCATCAGCAAGGCTACTGAAACAAGCTCCGCCGATGTATCAAACGTCTTGGCCGCGGCCCTTCCCGCATTGTTAAAGGGTGCGGCAAAGCAAACAAGCGGCGCAAGCGCAAAAGGCTTTACGCAAGCCTTGGCAGACCACGCGGGCGAAAACGCCTCAAACCTTTCGGCCTTCTTTAAAAACGTGGACTTGGACGACGGCGCCAAAATCGTCTCGCACTTGCTGACAGCGGCGGACAAGAAGAACATCGCCAAAGCGTCAAACACTTCGGCCAGCGCGGTAAGCGCCATCCTTGCCGCGGCCGCCCCGCTTTTTATGAGCTTGCTGGGCCAGCAAACATCCGGCTCGTCGGCAGGCGCGATCGGAACTTTGCTTACAGGCCTCGCATCCAACGGAAACCTGACCAGCCTTTTGGGCGGCCTCTTGGGTTCCGCTTCCGGCTCAAAGCCTGGCTCCAAACCAGCGGCAGGCGGATTGGCCGGCGCCCTTATGGGTCTTTTAAAATAATTTAGGCTTTGATTTTTTGCATAAGCAAAGGAGAAATTTTATGGCAGAGAAAATGTCAGACAAAAAAAAGGCGGCCATCGCAAGCGCGGCGGCTTCCAGCGGACAGTCAACCGTAGGACTTAGAATCGGAGCCGTCGCCCTTTGGCTTTTGGCGATTGTTTGCGAGTTTGTGGCTTTGGGAACAATCACCGAAAGCGTGATAATTCCCTTCCTTACAAGCGTTCCGCCGCTTTACCAGGGACTCGCCTTCCTTGCAATCGACTTGGTTCTTGTAATCATCGGCGCCCAGTTGTGGAAAAAGGCCAACCACATAAACCCAGCTTCCGAAAAGAACCCGCTCTTGTTCTGGCTTTGGAACAACATGGGCGTAATCGTTTGCGCCGTTGCCTTCTTGCCTTTTGTCGTTTTGCTTTTGAAAAACGAAAAGGCCGACCAAAAGACTAAGACAGTCGGAACCGTGGCCGCCATCATCGCGCTTTTAATCGCAGGAGTCGCAAGCTACGACTTTAACCCAATCTCGGCCGAGCAAGTCGAGCAATACACAAATTCAACCGTTTATTGGACTGAGTACGGCAGCCGCTTGCACACGCACAACGACTGCCAGGCCCTTAGCCGCACCGCTCCCGAAAACTTGCATTCAGGAACAATCTCCGAGGCCGAAGCTGCGGGACGCTCCACACTTTGCAAGTACTGCGAAAAGCGCGACCAATCGCTCATCGTCCAGATGCCCGACAACAAGCAAGACTTGCCCGCCGCGGCCAACGAGTGACAAAGCGCGCGCTTTTAAAGTCTTGGCATTCCGGCCCGCTTAACCGCGGACCGGATTTTTTTTATTTTGATTTCGCTTGACAAGATTCCATATTTTCATTATATTTAGATTGTATACAATTCTGTTTTGTCAAAGCAGAATTAAGGAGGCTAATATGGCTGAAATCACATTGACTTCGGAAAACTTCAAGTCGGAAGTTTTGGAATCAAAGGTTCCCGTTCTGGTTGACTTTTGGGCGACTTGGTGCGGCCCTTGCCAGATGATGGGCCCTGTCGTGGAAGAGCTGGCCAACGAAAGCGACGGCTCTTACAAAGTGGGCAAGGTGAACGTTGACGAGCAGGGAGACTTGGCTCAGGAATATGGAATCATGAGCATTCCCGCCTTCTTTGTCTTTAAGGACGGAAAAGTCGCGGCCTCCACAGTCGGAGCGCAGGGAAAAGACGCCCTCCTTGAAATGATAAAGAACTAACGCTAAAATTGTTGCATGAGATGTTACAAATGCTTTAGGCCGGACGGATTTTGCCTTTGCCAATACACAAAGCCGCCGGTCCAGTCTGGCCTTAAATTCATCTTTCTCATGCACCCAAAGGAAGCCAAGCGGCAGCGGACAGGAACCGGCCGCATAAGCCACTTGTGCCTTCCAGACTCTGAGATTTTAGTCGCCTTGGACTACACAAAGGACAATGTTCCCGGAAGGCGGCTTTTTGACCTTTTGTCCGATTCCAAATACCTTCCGCTTTTGCTCTATCCCGGTAACGACGCATGGAACGCGGCCAACCCTAACTTTAAGAGCGCGGCTCGCGGAAAAATCTTGATGCCGATAATCGTTGACGCAACCTGGTTTTGCTCGCGGAAAATCTTGCAGCATAATCCTTTTTTGCTGGACCTTCCCAAAATGTCCTTCGCAAAGGAATACCGCTCGATTTTTACCTTCAAGCACGAGCCGCGCCCTGAATGCGTTTCCACCGTCGAAACTTGCTACTATCTAATAAAGGAATTGCAAGAGGCAGGACTTGCCAACCCCGCCGCCAACCCGGAGCCGCTTATGACGGCCTTTAAGAAAATGATAAGCGACCAGCTTCGCGCGGAGAACGAGCGCGTCCAAGGCCTTCGCCCCAGCACCCACGGCTACGACTGGAAATACACAAAAATCAAGGAAGTCCCATTTGCCTAGATTTTCGCGGCAAGCTCCTCCCAGCGCGCGTACTTGGCGTCAAGGGCGGCGGACAGGGATTGGTACTCGTCGTTCCAGGCGCGGATCTTTGCAAAGTCGCTTTCGCCGCTGGAAAGAGCGGCCTCAAGCTCTGTCTTTCGCGCCTCAAGCGTTTCTATGTCGGCTTCCAAGGCGGCGAATTCTTTTTGTTCTTTGAACGAAAGTTTTTTTGGCTTGTCAGCAGGCGCAGCCTGCGGCGCCTCTTGGGCTTGCAAGGAATTTGAGGCGCCGCCGTTTTGCGCTTGGCCGCCGTTTTGTCCGCCGCCCGATTTTTGGGCTTGCTTAGAGTCGCGGGCTGCCTCGCGTTCCTTTTCCTTTAAAAGCTCGATGTACTCGGAACACTTTCCAACAAAGCCCGCCACGCTTCCGTCGTCTTCCAAAATAAAAAGCGTGTCGCAAACCTTGTCCATAAAATAGCGGTCGTGGCTGACGACCAAAAGGCAGCCCTTGAACTGGGTCAAAAAGTCTTCCAAAATGTTCATCGTCCAAATGTCAAAGTCGTTGGTCGGCTCGTCAAGGATGATGAAGTTGGGGTTTGAAATCAAAAGTCGCACAAGGTAAAGGCGCTTTCGCTCGCCGCCGCTCAACGACGAAACCGGCGAATGTTGGATTTTTCCCTCAAAGCCAAACTCGTTCAAAAAAAGCGCGGCGCTAAGCTTTCGGCCGTCGTTGAGCTCAATCCATTCGGCCGCTTCTTCGATGTATTCAAGCGAGGTCATCGACAAGTCTTTGAATATCGGGTTTTGCTCGTAGTAGGCGATATGGGTGTTCACGCCAAGAACGATGTTTCCGCTGTCGGGAGGAAGGCGGCCGGCGATCATGTTCAGCAGCGTGGTCTTTCCGCTTCCGTTGTTGCCGTAGATTCCGATTTTTTGGCCCTTGCTGAATGTGTAGGAAAAATCTTTTAGGACGGGCGACGTCGCGGCGGCATTTGGGTCTTGCGAACAATTGCCGGCCGCCGCGTTTTGGTCTTGCGAAGCGTTTCCGCCCGCCACGGCAAAGCCTTTTGGGAAATTTTTTGACAGCCGGTGAAGCTCCAAGATTTTTCCGCCCAGGCGCGTTTCCTTGGTCTCAAAGCTAAAGCCCTTGTCTTCCTGAAATTTTTCGTGGGCGATAAGCTGCTGGTCGCGCTGGATTCGCGCCTTTGCCTTGGTTCCTCGCGCGCAGGGGCCGCGCAAAAGCCAGTCGCGCTCAAAGCGCAAGACCGACTCAATGCGGCGGTCGGTGTTCTTGGCGATTTCGATTTCCTTTTCTTTCTTTTCCAAATACTCGGAATAATTTCCGTGGTATAAAGTAAGCCGCCCGCGTTCCAGCTCGTAAATGTCGGAGCAGACGCTGTCCAAGAAATACCGGTCGTGCGTTACCATAAATACGGCGCGGCTGGTGGAGCGCAAATAGTCTTCCAGCCAAGAAATCGTCTTTATGTCCAAATGGTTTGTCGGCTCGTCCAGCAAAAGGATTTTTGTGTCTTCCACCAAGACTTGGGCCAGCGCGACTTTTTTCGCCATGCCGCCGCTAAGGGTTTTCATCTTGCGGTCAAGGTCGTGGATTCCAAGCGTTGAAAGTATCGAAGAAATTTGCGCCTCGTAGTTCCACAAGTCGCCGTCGTTCATTTTCTTTTCAAGCGCGTCGTAACGTTCCGCCTGCGCCTGGCTCAAGTTCCCCAAATTGACGCAAAGGCTTTGGTACTCGTTTATGATTTTTAGTTTTGGAGAATCGCTTTTAAAGATATGGCCGCGAATCGTGTCGTCGCCGTCAAAGGCCGGCGTTTGCGCAAGGTAGGAAAAGCCCGCTTCCTTGTTAAAGACAACGCTGCCCTTGTCTGGAGCCAAAACGCCCGCGACGCAATTAAGCAAAGTGGATTTTCCGGCGCCGTTTTTTCCGATAAGCGCGGCCTTTTGCCCTTCGTCCAAGCCAAGCGTCACGTCGGTAAAAAGCGGCGCTTCCCGCCCGATTTTTGTGAGATCCTTTATCGAAAGCAAATTCATTTGTCTTCGCTCTCGCCTTCGGCAAAGGCCTTGGAGTAGTCTTCCTCGTCGCGCGGATGGCTTTTTATGATTGCGTTGATGTCGCTTTCAAAGCTTTCGGCGATGTACTTGTGGACAAATTCCTTGTTCTCGCCAACGAGCGGATTCTTAAAAAGCAAGACCAATTTTTCAACTCCGCCCGCGGTGAATGTCGCGTAAACGGCCACCTCGCCGACAGAAATTTGCTTTCCGGCAAGCGAAAAATTCATCGAGCTGATGACAGTTCCCTTTTGAAAAAACTGCGCGAACTTGGGCTCAACCGCGCAAGCCGAGCCCACTATGCTTATGTCGTGCATCTTGAACTTGTACAAGCGGCCGTCCATTTCCGCAAGGGCAATCGCGTCCTTGTCGTTGGCGCAAGAAACGCGCACGTATTGGCGCCTTCCCTTGGCGTTCTTTTCTTCCAGCTGCAGCTCAATCGCTTGCGTCAAAAAAGATGTCCGAGGATTGAATGATATGACGCCTTCATAGCAAGGCTTGGCCTCCTCAAGCGCCTTCTTTTCCTTTATGTTCAAATCGGAAGTCAATAAATAGAAAATTGTGGAATTTAACGAGCCGTCCTTGGAGCATGAAACGATGAAGTTTATCATCTTGCGCTTGGCCGTGGCTTCGTCAGCGTAAACAATGCAAATCGAGTCCTTGTATTCGCGCAAAACGTTTTTGGCGTCGCGGTAATTTTGGATAAAATAAACTTCATATTCGTCCTCGGCAAGTTTTTTGAACACTTCGCCGTGGCCGGGAAAGTCGGGGTTGAGAAAAATTACCTTGTGGCCAAACATCGCCTGCTGGTTTTCCGCCATATTGTATAGAATACATCAGTTTTTTAAATTTGTCAAACAAGCCGGACGCGGCGGAAGCAAGGACAGAGCGGGGCGCGAAAGCCCCAGCGTTTTTATCTAGCCAAAAACGGAAACATGCGCTACAATAGAAAGAATGAAAACAGTTTTGGTTGAACTGCTGGCCTTCGCCTTGATTTGCGTTCTTGGAACTGCGGCGGGCGGTTTTATTATAATGATTTACCATAGCGTAACGTCTTTTGTTGTCGGCTCGCAAATGACTCTCTTTGACGCGCCGCTTTTCATCAACGGGGCCATATATTTCTTACCAATCCTTCTGCTTTTCACTCCAATGTTCCTCTTTCTTTCCTTGGTCCGCCACCCCCGCTACAACAAAGTTTTGGGCGTCTTGACAATCGCGCTTCTTTCAATGGCGGCGTGGATTTTCCTGGCTCCCGTTTCATACAAAATCGCGAGGGAACAGGACCTAAGCCTAAAGGAAAAGCCGTCGGAGCTTACCGCCGGTTATTTTAGAAAGATTGACAACCGCCTTTACTATTTCACTTTCATCAGCGGAAACTATGTAAAGGGCCTTAGGGTCAAGGACGAATACTTTTCAACCGGAAACTCAAAAAAATACGTTTCAAAGCTCGACGGCGGCTATATAAATTTCAAAAGAGACTCCCTGGGCTTTTCCGATCCGCTAATCGGCGAAACCTTGACGCCCTCGCCAATTTTGATGTCTTTCATTGGCGGAATCGCGCTGGTTCAAAAAGAAGCCGCCGCCGCAAGCGAGTCTGGCGTCATTCCATGGCTTTTGTTCTCTTCGATGATGGCGGCCCTCGTGATGATAGGAGTGATAATCTCCGCCAGCGAATGGAAACTGGCCGACGCGTTTTACATCACCTTTGACACATTCGTCATCATTACGCTTAACTGCTTTTACTTTCAGGGCCGCTTCGCCAATATTGTCGGCGCGATAAACGACATTGGCGGCTTCGCTGAAATCATAGGCCAAAACTTTCAGACCGCCCTTAACTGCGCGATAATCTTCGCGCTTGCAATGCTGGGCGGAATAAAGGCGATAGTCCACGCCAACAAAAAAAGAAGGAGAGGCGCATGAAAAAGTTCCTTCCTTCGATGCTCGCGTATTCTATTTTCGCCGCCGGCGCGGTTTGGACAGCGGCCTTCTTCCTTTTGCCGATGGAAAGCGTTTCAGCAGGCTCGGAAATCGCCTACAAAAGCGCCAACGCATTTTCATTCCTCTTTGAGACATTGCCTTCAATTTTGCTCACCGGCTTTTTGCTCGCCTGCTCGCTTGCGTTCGCGGACTCCGAGGAAAAGGCCAAAGGCCGCTTTAGCCCAGAAATCTCAAAGCTTCTAAAAAAAATCATAGCGGCGGCCCTTGCGACAACATTCGTCGCCTCGCTCGCGGTCTTGATTTTCCTTCCCTTTGAAAAGTCAAAGAAAAAATTCATGCATGAAATTCCCGGCTTGATGACAGACTACATGCGGCTTGCGGAACAGTACCGCCTGCAAAAAAATCCAGAAGCCGCGACCCAATACTTAAAGAAAGCGCTGGCCCTTGCGCCCAACAACAACGAGCTAAAGGAGCGCGACAGGCTGATTGAGGCGGAACTAAAGGAAATGAAATCAAAGCTTCGCGAAGAGCGGAACAAAAGCTTTGTGGAAACAAACCTCAACGACAACGGAAAAAAATTCAACGGCTTTGACGAAAGCGAAATGACGGTATTGCAAATGCTCCAAAAGGCAGGCGAACTTTTTGCCGCCAAGGATTTTTTTGGCGCCCACTATCTTTCAGTCCAAGCGGAACGCCTTTGCGGCCCCAACGACCCGAACATTGCGGAAGCGAAAAGCATGGCGAGCGCGGCTTGGAACAAATTGCAGGCGGCGCAAAAAGAGGAGCCGACGGAAGGAAACCTTTTCTTTAGAAAAAAGCTGGAAGGCTACAAGGCTCTGAACAACGGAAACTTTGAGGAAGCCTACTACATTTTCAACGAATTGTCGCTTGAAAACGAAAGAAAGGCGCGCGATCCGGATGTTGTCCGCTACCTAAAAATAGCGCGCGACGAGCTTTTGGAAAAATTCTTTTTCATTGACGAAACATACGACGCGAGCGCTTTTGAAAGCTACAAAAACATTTACTTTTCGGTCCGACATCCAGACGCCGGATACGACGTGATTTTCATTCATGGCGTTACGGAAGTTGACGGAACCGGCGGAAGCCTTAGATACCTTCGGGACCTGGAGCTTTTTTCATTTGACCAATACGGAATGCTAAGATACACGATGTCAACTCCATACGCAAAGATGAAGGCCTACGACACAAAATCATTGGGCCTTTACGAAGTCCAACGGCTGGGCTTGAATCCCGCGATAAAGTCAATTCCATACATAATGCTGCGCTCCGTAAGCAGGAACTCGCGCGAACAGCAGAACGAGCCTGAGTACAGCTTTAACGGAAGGCAGGAAATCAATTCGGTCATGACAAAGAACCAGCTTTTCCTTCCGATTCCATACGAAGACTTTTCCTTGATTTTGCTTTCGGCGACAGGCAAGGGAAACTTGAACCCATTTTACTTGAACCGTTTGGCGCGCAAGGCTCCAGCCTATGGATACTCAAGCGAAGTCTTTAGCGTTGAGTCCTTGAACAGGATTTTCTACCCCTTCATGCTTTTGATCATTTTCATCTTCGTGGCAAGCGTGGCGTGGAACTACAGGCTTTCATCCGGAGCGATATTCAAATTCAAGTGGGTCTTCATCCTTCCGGTTTTGAACATCGTATTCTACTTTTTTGAAAGGCTGATCGAATATTCAATAAAGGCGCTGAACCTTGTCTTTATCGCCATGGCAGGAACGGAACTCGCGCTTCCTGCCGGCATTTGCGTTTACACGCTGCTCTTGGTCTTTGTGTGCGTCACCTTCCTGGCGCGCAAGAACGACTAGGCACGGTATGTCGCTTCGCTCCATTTTGATGTAGGAAGCGATTCAACAGCCCGCTCTCGCGGGCGGACAATCAAGGCGCATCTATTCTACACTTCTACACATTCGATGTGGGCGCCCAAGGCCTTTAGGCGCGGAATCAAATTCTCGTAGCCGCGTTCGATTTGGTAAACGTTGCTGATCGAGCTTTCGCCGCGCGCTATCATCGCCGCGATTACCATCGCCATTCCGGCGCGAACGTCGGGCGACACAAGCTTGTCGCCGTGAAGGACGCAAGGGCCTGAGACAACCGCCCGGTGCGGGTCGCAAAGCGTTATGCGCGCTCCCATTCCAATAAGCTTGTCAACAAAGAACATTCTTGACTCGAACATTTTTTCAAAAATCAAGACGCTGCCTTCAACTTGTGTCGCCACAACCGTCATAATGCTGGTCAAGTCCGGCGGGAATCCCGGCCAGGGCGAGTCGTCGATTTTTGGAATCATTCCGCCAAGGTCAGGGTTTACTTTCATGTCTTGGTTTGCGGCCACTTCAAGCGTGTTTCCGGTTATGTTCCAGCGGATTCCAAGCTTTCCAAACGCTATGCGCAAGGGCCGCATGTCCGGCGGATTTATGTTTTCTATTGTGACCGAACCGCGCGTGGCGGCGGCAAGCCCGATGAAGGAACCGATTTCCATGTAGTCCGGGCCGATGGCGAAGTCGCAGCCGTGAAGCTTTTTTACGCCGTCGATTGTCAAAATGTTGGAGCCTACGCCAGTGATTTTGGCGCCCATCGCGACGAGCATTTTGCACAAGTCCTGCACATGGGGCTCGCTCGCAGCGTTGGTGATTGTAGTGCGACCCTCGGCAAGGACGGCGGCCATCAAGGCGTTTTCCGTCGCGGTGACCGAAGTTTCGTCCAAGAATATGTCGTCGCCGACAAGCTTGTTGGCGCTAAACTCAAATTTTCCGTCGATGTCCACGCGCGCTCCCAATTCGGTCAAGGCCAAAAAGTGGGTGTCCAAGCGCCGCCGTCCGATTACGTCTCCTCCGGGCGGCATCATGCTGGCCTTTCCAAAGCGGGCGATTAGCGGGCCTGCGAACAAAATCGAGGCGCGGATTTTTTTTGAAAGTTCCGGCGGAATCAAGGCCGTGTCGATTTTTTGCGCGGTGACTTCCCAGACATGCTTTTCCACTTTTTTTACGGAAGCGCCAAGGCCTTGCAAAATCTTGAACATGACGCCCGCGTCTTCGATTTCGGGAATGTTTCTAAGCGTGACTTTTTCTTCGGTCAAAAGAGTGGCCGCGATGCAAGGAAGCGCGGCGTTCTTGTTTCCGGCGGCGGTGATCTTTCCCTTTATCGGAAATCCGCCTTCAATTCTGTATTCGTGCATAAATCGCTCCTAAGTTTACTATAATATCGGCGGCGGCCAGCATTTGCTCAAGGCTGACCCATTCCCGCTCGCTGTGATACTCGTGCGCTCCTGTAAAAATGTTTGGGCAAGGGATTCCCATCTCGGTAAGGCGCGAGCCGTCGGTGCCGCCGCGAATGGGCTTGAAGACAGGCTCGATTCCGCTTTCCTTATAGGCCGCGACAAGGCGCTCCACCACAAAGGGCGCTTTTTTTATTCCCTCGCGCATGTTCAAATACTGCTGCGTGTGCTTTACCTTTACGCTCGCGCCGTAGGAAGAGGCGGCGGCCTTTGCAAGCTGGGCCACCGTTTTTTTTCGCGCCTCCATTCCGTCCGCCTCAAAGTCGCGGAGCAAAAGCGACACGCGGGCGCTTTCCATCGTTCCGTCAATTTCTAACGGAGCGTAAAAGCCCTGCATGCCGTCGGTCGTTTCCGGCGCTTCCGCTTTTGGCAAGGACTGAACGAACAGGCTTGCCGCGCTAATTGCGTTTACCATTCCGGCCCTGCGAGCGTCGCCTGTGTGGGCGGCCTTTCCTGTAAAGACGACTTCGCTCTTGTAAGCGTTGAAGCATTCGCATTCAAGCTCGCCGATGTGGCCGCCGTCAACCGTGTAAGCGGCTTTGGCTTTTATCAAGTCAAGCGGAACGTGGTCCATTCCGTGGCCGGTTTCTTCGTCCGGCGAAAAGCAAATCTCGATTTTTGGATGGGCGATTTTTTTGTTGGCCAAAAGATAATGCAAGGCGGTCACGATGGCGGCCAAGCCTGCCTTGTCGTCTCCGCCCAAGAGAGTCGTTCCGTCGCTTGTCACGATAGTCTCGCCGCCGCGCTTTTTTACTTGCGGCTTGACGTTTTTTCCGGAACACTCTTCCACCGTGTCCAAGTGCGCCAAAAGGCAAAAGGGCTTTGCCGAACTCTTTGCGCCGCCGGCCGTTCCTCCAGCGCCAAAAGCGCCGGCCGCAGGATTGGCCGGAATGTAAGCGTAGACATAACCGAACTTTGTGACCTGGACGCCTTCAAAGCCCAGCGCCAAAAGCTCCGCGGCAATTTTATTGGCAAATACGCGCTGGCATTCCGTTGAAGGCTGGACCCCCTTGTCGGCAGCCGCGCTTGAAGAAGTGGAAAAAGTTTTTGCGTAATCTATAAAGCGCGCGAGAAGCTCCTTTTCCCACGCGGAATCTTTTTTTAGATATTTCATCAATAATAAAGATACAAAATTTTCCGCAATCTTGCAAGTCTAATGACAAAAAGGCAAAAATGCGCTAGTATAGGTGGCATGCGATTTACAAGCACGAGAGACAAGACGGTTGACACAAGCTTTTTGCAAGCGGTTTTGGACTGCATGCCGGCGGACGGGGGCCTTTACGTTCCAGAGGGAAACGCCGACTTGCGCCGCTGGATTTTGTACACAAACGAAAGCACGACATTCGACTCAATTGCCGGAGCGCTTACAAGCGCCTGCATAAACACGGAATTTTCCCCAATCATTTGCGAAACGATAGCGACAAAGGCCTTTCCCTTTGAGCCAAAGCTAAAGCGCCTTGACGACAATTTGTTCACGCTGGAACTTTTCAACGGACCGACGGGAAGCCACCGCGACTTTGGCGTTTCATACATGGCGGCCTGCCTGGAAACGATTTTGACATTGAACGGAAAGACCGCCACATTCCTTGACTTGACGAGCGGCCCGCACGGCGCGTCGCTGGCAAAGGCCTTGCGCGGAAGCAAAAAGTTAAAGTCGGTCTTGCTTTATCCAAAGGGAACAGTCCGCGGCCTAAGCGAATCCGACTTTGTTTGGAACGGCGGGAACATTTATCCGATTGAAATTGACGGCGACCTAAACTATTGCCGCGCCTTGATCCAAGAAATTTTTTCGGACCGCGCGCTTGTCCAAAAGTTCAGCTTGACCGCGTCAACGACGGCCAACATCGGCCGCCTTTTGCCGCAAGCGTTTTTTTACACCTACGCTTTTTCGCGCCTAAAGGAAAAAGTTTCGGGCGACATTTACTACGCGATGGCGCCTGGAAATTATTCCAACTTGATGGCCGGCCTTTACAGCTGGCGCCTGTCGCTTCCCTTGCGCGGCTTCATCGTTCCGACAAGCGGCTCGTTGGGAGCGGACGCCAAGGGCTATCCGATAATCACCGACTCGCTTGTTCCGCTGGCGCAAAGGCCGCGCGCCAATCCCAGCGACCCAAGCAACTTGGAGCGCTTGGAAGACTTCTTTACCGACTACTCGGCGATGATAAAAGGCTTTGTCTACCCCGCACGCGTAGACGACGAGGCCGCCGAAAAAGCCGCGCAGGAACTTTACAAAAAATACGACTTGATTTCGGACGCGGAGACCGCGCAAGCTTACGCCGCCGTAAAGGCAAAGAAAGATTTGGACGACGGTTCGGGCGACGCGGTTGTATTGATTCAGCGCGACCATCCTTCTTATTCGGCGGCTTTTGCCCAACACGCGCTTGGCGAAAAAATCGCCGTTCCCCAAAACGTGCAGGAAGTCTTGGCGAGCTTTGACTTAAAGCGGCCTCTTGCAAAGACCAAAGAAGATTTAGTCAAGATTTTGGAACAAATCCAATAGCTGATCAAAGCGGTCAACCTTGGCCGCGAATTCCTGGACGCTTCCAAAGCCGTAGCCGGCCCAAACAAATTTGACTCCGGCCTTGCGGCAAGCGTCCGCGTCGCCTTGGGTGTCGCCCACGTAGACCGGCGCCTTTATTCCGTTCCTGCGAACAAGCAGGCGCAAGTTGTCGGCCTTGCCAAGACCGGTGTCGCCGTAACATTCATGGTCGCTGATAAAGTCCGCGATTTTGTTTTTTTCCATCGTAAGCTCGATGTAGCCGCTCTGGCAGTTTGAGACAATGTAAAGGCGGAACTTTTGGGCCAGCGCCTTTATCGTGTCGCGGACTGCGGGATAGGAAATGTCTTCCCGGTTTTCTTTTAGCGCTTCCTGCTCGCGGACGCAGCACTGCTTCATCAAAAGGTCTTTTTGCTCTTGCGAAAGCGCGGGCCATAAGTCGTCGGCGATTACGTTCATCGGCTTTCCGAATTCTTTTTGAAGGCCGCTTGCGTTCACCAAGGCCGCGTCAAAGCCGCAGTCGGCGATGGCCTTGTTCCACGCTTTAGCGACAACGCCGGTCGTGTTCCATAAGGTTCCGTCTATGTCCAAAATTATTCCGTCGGTCTTTATCATCGTTCCGCAATATTATAATAGAACAGATTGAAATGCAAGCGCTCTTTTGCTATACTAAGCCAAGACAGAATGAAAGGAGAATGGCATGGGCGTAGAAGCGCAAAACGAATACGACTTTATTTCAATCGGAGCGGGAGCGGCGGGCCTTGCCGCAGTCCAGTACGCGGCGCGCTCAGGCCTTACCGCGTTGGCCCTTGACCTTTCAGTGGCGGGCGGCCAAGTCCTAAAAATCGCGAGCCTTGAAAACTATCCCGGAGTTTTCCCGCCGGCCAACGGCTACGCCTTTATCCAGACCATGCAAAAGCAAGCCGAAGCCTTTGGCGCCAAAATCACAAGCGCGAGCGTAAAATCAATCGACAAGGTTCAGGACAAATTTGAAATTGAGACAAGCAAGGGAAAATTCGCGGCAAAGGCGATAGTCCTTGCGACCGGAGCCGAACATAGAAAGCTAGGCGTTCCGGGCGAGAAGGAATTGGAAGGCCGCGGAGTAAGCTACTGCGCGGTTTGCGACGGCCCTCTTTTTAGGAACAAGACAATTTTTGTAATCGGAGGCGGAGACGCGGCTTGCGACGAAGCCAACTATCTTTCGCAGCTGGCCGAAAAAGTTTATTTGGTCCACCGCCGCGACCAATTGCGCGCGCAAAAAGCCGTCGCCGACCGGGTTTTGGCCAATCCCAAAATCTCGGTATTGTGGAACAGCGCGCTTGAAGAAATCAAGGGAACGCAAAAAGTCGAGGCCGTTGTCATAAAAAATGTCCAAGACGGGTCACTGACCGAAATGCCCGCCGCGGCTGTTTTTGTCAGCGTCGGAATGATTCCGCAAAACCAATTGCTTTCAACGCTAAAAACAGACGAGGCCGGATACATCGTCACCGACGAAAAAATGCGGACAGCAGTGCCCGGCCTTTACGCGGCGGGCGACGTGCGCTCAAAGCCTTTCCGCCAAGTGGTCACGGCCACAAGCGACGGAGCGATCGCGGCCTTTGAGGCGGCAGACTACATTCGAGGCCTTGCATAAAAATGAAAGCCGCCATAACAAAAATGTCCAAAAGCAAAAATTATTTCCAGGCCAAAAAGCCCGCCGCCTCGTTCGCGACGGCGCTTGCTTTCGCGCTCGCGCTTTTGCTCGCGTTCCCCAAAAACGCAGCCGCGCAAGAGGACATAAACTTTTGGAGCGACTACCCCAACGAGAAATTGGCCGACGCGCTCGTTTCGCGGATGACCGACGAAGAGCTTTACGCGCAAATCCTGATGTTCGGCTGGGCGGGCGCTGAGCCTAGCGACCTGTTGAACGAATGGGTCTTGTCGCGCGGCTTGGGAAGCGTGAAAGTTTTTGGCTGGAACACCGACAACACGACGCTGGTGGCGCGCTCGGTTAAGGCGCTGCAGCAAAAGGCGCAAAGGCGCAAGCTTCAGATTCCGCTGTTCGTGGCAACCGACCAAGAGGGCGGCTGGATCCGCCACGTAAAGGGAAACACATCCATCACGCCAGGAAACCTTTCGATTGGAGCCTCAGGCTATCCTTACGACGCGTATTATTCGGGCTACTACATCAACCGCGAAATCGCCGCGCTAGGCATCAACATGAATTTCGCGCCGACAATCGATTTGTACACCGACAAAAATTCCACGATAATCGGAACGCGCTCTTTTGGAGAGAACGCCCGCATCGCGGGAATTCTTGGAGCGGCGTGGGCAAAGGGCTGCCTTGACGCGGGCGTGATTCCGACGGCAAAGCATTTTCCGGGCCACGGCGACACGCAGAACGACTCGCACTTGTTCCTGCCCAGCATCAACATCGACCAAAAAACTTTTGAGAACCGCGAGTTGGTTCCGTTTAAATATTTGATAAAGGAAAACGTTCCCGCGATAATGAGCGGCCACCTAAGCTTTCCACAGCTGCGCCCTAACGGAGAGCCGGCCAGCCTTAGCGAATATTTTTTGACCGACATTCTGCGAAAGCAAATGGGCTACAAGGGCCTTATCATCACAGACGACATGATGATGAACGGAGCCACAATGTACGCAGGCTCTGTCTCGCGCGCCTTTAAGATGGCCGTGGACGCGGGAAACGACATCGTGATTTCTTCGACCACGGCGCAGCTTGACGAGCCGCTTTGGACAAATGTTATAGCCGCAATGAAGCGCGACTCAGGCTTTAGGAACAAAGTTGTGACAGCCGCGCGCCGCGTGATTCTAGCAAAGCTGAATTATTACAAAGGAAAGAACACCGCTCCCCTTTACCCAGACGAAAGCGCGATTGACCAGCGCATTCCCGACAAGGAAGGACAGGCCTTTTTCTTGGACCAAGCCTGCCGCTCGATTACAGCCGCGCGCGCGAAGTCGCTTCCGTTCACAAGGGAAAAAGCCGGAAAAGTTTTGCTCTGCGGAAGCGAGCCGCAATTCTTTAAGGCTGGAAAAGAGCGCTGGCCTTCTAGCGGAGAGTTCCGCTTTAACTACGCGATGGGCCCAAACGAAACGCAATGGGCAGCGCAAAACATTCCGCAAACGGCCAAAGGCTATGACACAATCATAATTTGCGTCGCCGACCAAAACTCCGCGGCCGCCGCAAAAAGCTTGGAAGGCCTTGCGCGCTCTGGGAAGAAGGTCGTAATCTTTGCGATAATGTCTCCGGTGTTGGTAAAAGACTTTGACTGGGCCGACACAATTTTATTGGGCTATTCCTATTCGCCCTACGCGCTAGAGGCCTTGGTCGGCGCGGCGGCCGGCGAGTTCGTTCCGCCCGGAACAGAACCGATTGGCGAGTGAGCGAAAAGCGTTCGCAAGACCAAGATGCGGCGTCACAAAAATCGTTCGCAAGCCTAAAAAGCGGCGCGGCCAGAGTCGTTCGAAAGCCTAAGAAGAGCGGCCCTTCCCCATCACCAAAACGCGGCTTTGTTCCGTGAGCGAGCGCAAAAGGTCAAAGTCCGTCGCGCTTGTAAGCAAAACCGTTATCCAATGCTTTTTGTTCATGTGGTAGGCGGGAAAGATTGTTTTTTTGTCCGCAAGCTCCGCGACGCGCTCCGGATCGGCCTTTAGGTTTACCACGAAAACTTTTTTGTCGTTGGACAGGCCAAGATTCTTGTAGGTGATTTCCATCACAAGCGCGAACCATTTTTGGTTGGGGCAGCGGAAAACCGCCGCGTCCGAATAGCGCTTGGCCGCGCCTTCTTCTTGCGCCCACGGAAAGTCCGCCTTGCAATTAAACTGGCGCTCGATAAAGTCAAAGTATTTTTTGTGAATGTCTTCCGACTCAAAGCAGCGCTCGTAAAAATCGTCAACGATTTTTTGAACTTCTTCCCTGACGGCGGCCACAAAAGAACCGCGGGCGCCGCGCATGTCAAAGGGCGCGTAAATATCGTCCGTCGCCGCGTCGTAAACTTGCGCCGTCAAAGTCTCTTTGCCAAGCTCAAGCAGCGCGTAAAAGTCTCCGCCACAAAGCGCCTTTTTGCAAACACAAGAGCCGCCGCGCTTTTTAAATCCAAACGCCGCGAACTTTTCTTTTATCGGTTTTGCGGAAGAAAAAATGTAGCTGTAGTCCATGGGAAGAGTATAGCGCATATCCTTATTTTTTTCTTGACAAATATAAATTTTATGCTTATATTTAAATTATAAATAATTATTTTTAGAAAATAAAAAAATGATTGTCTAACATTGCTAGGAATGTCATGACTTGATGCAAGTTAAGCACGGCATTCAAAATAGTGTTAGTCCACTTGTTTTCTGTTTTCTTTAAATAATGCCAAATCATTTTATTTTTTCTCGCTACGGGGCTTACTGTGTCCACAAGTGAGAAATGGAGGTATTATTATGGACAGACTTGCAATTGATTACGTTCAAAGCGGAATCCACTATCAATTCAAGAATTTAAATTTACTAGAACAAGCATTCACTCGCAAATCTTATTCGGCTGAACACCCAGAAGCGCAAAACAATGAAGTTTTGGAGTTCTATGGCGACGAGATTTTGGATTTTTTTGTGACAAAAAAAATGTACAAAAAATTTTCAAAAATCATAAACAACGAACTTGTTTCTGAAAAGAACGAGGGAGAACTTACAAAATTAAAATCAATCATAGTCAGCAAAGAAAGCCTGGCTCGTTGCATGTATAATTTTGGATTTTCAAAATTCCTTTATTTAGGAAAAAGCGACGAGGTAAACAACGTTCAAAATTCAAAATCTGTAAACGAAGACTTGTTTGAAGCGATTGTTGGCGCAGTCGCGGCGGATTGCAATTGGAATTACGACACATTGGAAAAGCTGTGTGACACAATGCTCCAGTTTGAAACCTTCAACAACTATCTTACAATTCTCGTAGCTGAAAAAGCAAACGTCTTAGGATTTGGAGAACCAGAATACACACCAATGTCTTATCAACTTCAAGACATGCGCGACATGCCTTCTAACAATTTTTATGATCAATATCTTGTAGTTGACGGATTTGGAACGCCAAAAAATCCTAAAAACGACAAATGTGAATACTATGTGAACATAGGCGGCAATTACTTTATGGGTATTGGAGACGGCGTCTTGCAAGCAAAACTGGACGCAGATGGAAAAGCATATAGATTTTTGTGCCAAGAGGAAATAAAACGAAAATTTGAAAAAATTGACTATGGCAACCCCACAAGCGCCTTGCACGAACTATTCCAAAAAAAAGTCATAATGGAAGTTAGATACGAATTTAACGAATATCATGATGAAAACGGAAACCCTATTTGGAATTGCAAAGCATTCTTAGAGGGATACGGAGAATTCTCCGCCGACAATGCTTCTAAAAAGCAAGTCAAGCAAGACGCTTCGCTAAAACTTTTGCGTTATATCACTGAAACAAATATTGAAAAAGCTGAGAAACCAAAACCAAGTGAGCGTTTTAGCGGCATGTTTTCACTTCTGTCTGAAGAACAAAAAAAAGATGCTTGGGAAAATTTCTCTCAACTTCTTCCAAACAAGGAAAACAAATAATGACTACACAAGACATAAACAATTACACACAAGAAAAAATTTGCGTTTACAAAAATGAAACATATTCTGTCCGTGACAACGGAGCGATTATGAGTGATGAAGGGAGGAAAAATAAAATGAAAAAGCAATATATGTTATTAGCCATAAACACTGAGGGAAACTCAGTATACATTGATGACGTTCCAAACGGAGCAAAATGCAATTGTCATTGCGCTGACTGTGGCGGAGAATTAATCGCAAAAAACAACGGAAAAATAAAACACCATCACTTTGCCCACGCAAACGGAAATGACAGCATAAAATGCAGCCAAACCGCCTTGCATTTATTGGCAAAGGAAATAATTGCGGAAGAAAGTAGAATACCCATCCCGAAAAACAATACCATAGTATTTCATGAAGCGGACTCTATAGAGCTAGAAAAATATATGGAAGACATAAGGCCTGATATATATGCAACCTGCGAGAGCCGACCATTTATTGTTGAAATTTTAGTCACCCACGAAACCGATGAAGAAAAGCAGCATAAAATCGCCGCACATCAAATTTCAGCAGTAGAAATAGACTTATCAGAAATGACATTTGAATCTAAAGAAGATGTCAAAAACGCCGTATTCAATCCGCGAAATATAAAAATTCTTTACAATGATGATGAAAGAATGATTTCAGAAAGAAAAGACTCGCTTTCCAGATTCGGAATAAAAATTCCTATGAGGCGAGGGTGCGTAATTCCGTGTCCATATGCAAAGAATTATGTTACAAGAAATTTCTGCGAACAGTGTGTTTTTTGTTTTTCCGAAAGCAAAGAATACATAAAATGTGGAATAATCATGCCCATTGTAGTTAACAAAAAAACCAGAGATACAGCCAACATTATTGCAAATCAAAGCATGGTTATGTTCCCAAAAGAAGCGGAAAAATACAACAAATCACATTTTGGCTTTAGGCTGCGCGAAGCGGTCAAAAACGCCTATATGTCGCAAATACTTTTACGATGACAAACCTATGTTTTTTTGTAAAATTTGTACTATAATAAACTAACATACAAGGAGTAACAATATGAAGAAAGTAATTCTATTCCTCACACTCGCAATAATTGCACATTCTATGTTTGCCATTCCAAATATAAAACTATTTAGAGAAGGAAAACTAGAATACACAATAAAAGACAATCAAGTATACGATTCTGATGATTACCATCTTTATACAATTAAGGATGGAGAACTATATTACCCTCCATCAGATTCAGAAAATGACATGGAAGCATCTTCAAAAACAATAACCGAAAAAGATGATTCAATAACAATAGAGGACTATCTCGACGGAAAGTTTTTTAATCGTGAAATATACAGTAAAAAAACCGGCATGCTTGTACTTTTACAATATAATTCATTTATTTATGAATACGAAGAAAACACAGGATTGCCAATAAAAGAGTCATTTTATGAAAACGGCATCCTCGACCATTATAGAACATACTCATGGAAGAACCAACAATTACAGAACACTATTTTTTATCTTGCAGACGACAAAATCGATCAAAAAATAGAATATACATATGACATCGAAACAAACAAACGAATAAAAGAGATTTGTTTCGATGGCAACGACAACATGACTTGCTTAATAGAAAATAATCCAAAAACAGAAAAGATTGAAAAAAAGTTCGAATATAATCAAGACAAAAGTTTAAAATCATTGACTTTATTTGAAAATGAACAGCCAACAGAAAAATTAATTTATGCGAACGGAACAAAAGATGTCACTAAAAAAAAGTTTATTTCCTTTCTAGACGACAAGAAATATATTCTTAGCGATGATTTTTATATAACTCAAAGCAATTATACTTCTTATTCGGCTGTAAGAGATTGTGAAGAGAATAGCCAAAACAAACTGATAGATTGGGACAAAAATCATGCCGCAAGTTTAGAAAAATATAATTTCTCAAGCAAAGATATCGCATATAATTTAATCCAAGAACTAAAAGAAAAAAATTTATTAATCCCATTTTTCGATATAGAATTACACAAAAGAAATTCTGAATCTTTTTTCTATTTTAGGACTGAAGATGATGAGATAGATATTTCATCATGTTATAAAATTGAAATCAGTAAAAAAACAAACAAATTCTTTGCCGCAATGAACAAATCAGATAAAAACAGCGGTCCATTTGGCTTAGACATAGGTATGACCTACGAAGAAGTGAAAGCGGCTTGCAACGGAAGCGAACCTGAATATATTTCTGACGACCGCTACTTTGTAAGGCCAAAAAAATCACACCCTTTATTTGAAAAATATATTGTTTGGATAAACAAGGACTACGGACTTTACTACATCAAAGCCATCAGTTATGACATTCACACATCTAATTACGGAACAGAAGTTAAAAATAGATTTATAGACATACTTAATCCGCTTGAATCAAAATACGGTAATTTTAAAAAAAATGACACCGTTGACAAGGATTATACACTCAATGAGGAACAATATTGGATGTCTGCATTAAAAGACGGCGCTAGAACTTACAGTGCAAGTTGGTATACATTAAAACCTGAAAACTATAATGGCCTTGAAAGAATTGGATTGGGTATTAAATGCTCAAAAAAATATTCTACCGACGAGGCTTTTATTTGGCTTGAATACGGATTCATAAATTATGACATATCAAACGAAGCATTGAATGATGTCTTTTAATTTACCACTAGGAGGCCCACAATATGATTTTTGATTTTTCAGACGGCGACTTTATTTTTCCGATGAACGATAAAATGGGCATGGACATGAATGGAGACCTTCACTTGCGCATGGGCGACAACTTATCCTTAAACATGGACGACGGCGACATTCATTTTACAAGCCCTTGGGATAAAAATGACAGCCTGTTTGCCAACAACGATGACAGCGACGGCAACGGACTTTGGGGATAAAAATGGGCTGCGGTCGCGTCTTGCTATGCATTATTTTTCCCCCGCTTGCAGTGCTGGACAATGGCTGCGGCTCAATTGTCATTGTCACTCTGCTCACCTGCTGCGGCTGGGTTCCAGGCGTAATCGGAGCGCTGGTGATTAATAATAAGTAGTTAAAAAAATGTCCATAATATCTATCATACTAGTCACTATTTTAACCGCGCTTCTTTTTTTACTTAAACTCAATCTTGTCAAAATAAAAGGTCGTATAGGTGAAGCAAGGGTCAAAAAAATTATCCAGCGTCTGGGCTCTGAATACATTTCAATCCATGATATAATGTTGAAAAATAATAAAGGCTTTACATCCCAAATTGACCACATTATTTTATCCAGATATGGAATATTCGTAATAGAAACTAAAAATTATAAAGGATGGGTTTTTGGGAATGAAAAATCTGAAAATTGGACACAAGTAGTATACAAAGAAAAACATCTATTCAGAAATCCTGTAAAACAAAATTGGAGCCATATTTACGCATTAAAAGACTTGCTTTCAGAATTTCCAAACATACACTATTTTTCTATAATTGTTTTTACAGGAAGCGCAGTATTAAAAGATATAGAATCTTCCGTGCCTGTAATTTATGAAACACATCTTAAACAAACCATAAAAAAACTAAGCGCTTCAGAATGCATCACAGATGAACAAATTGTAAATATAAAAAAACTAATTGAATCATCGAATATTATTGAAAAACACCGAAACAGAACGCATATTCAAAATGTCCGACAAAACGCCATCGAACGGCAATTAAAAATGGAAAATCTCATTTGTCCAAATTGCGACTGTAAATTAAAATTACGAAATGGACGGAATGGAAAATTTTACGGCTGCTCAAATTACCCATATTGTAAGTTTACAATGCCATATTAAAAGAAGCGTTAGGGATGCGCAAGGCGCGCAGCGTTGCGAAACGCAGTGGAGCAATGGAGCGAAAGCGGAACCTGGAGCAGCCCGGCGGCGTGAGCAGAGCGAACGTCGCAACGCCCGAAAAAAAATCCCTTGCCCACGCCTCCCCTCTTGCGCTAAAATATTTCCATGAACGAAATCTACGACTTCATTAAAAAATGCGGGGTGTACTACCTTGCCACGGTGGACGGGGACCAGCCTCGCGTTAGGCCTTTTGGAACGATCGACTTGTTTGACGGAAAGCTTTACATTCAGACCGGAAAGTCAAAGGACGTTTCAAAGCAGCTGGCGGCCAATCCCAAGGCGGAGCTTTCTTGCTTTGACGGAGCGGCTGGAACTTGGCTTCGCGTTGCGGGAACGCTCGTAAACGACGACCGCGTGGAAGCCAAAAAACACATGCTTGACAACTACCCCGACCTTCGCGGACTCTACGACGAAAACGACTCCAACACGCAAGTCCTTTACTTTAAGGACGCGACAGCGACGTTCGCAAGCTTTACCGCGGAACCAAAAGTCGTAAAATTTTAAGAGCAATGATTTTTGACCTGAGCGTCGTCATAAAGGCGCAAGAAGAAAGCGACAAAAATTTAATCCATAAAAAACTCAACGCGGCGCTCCGCCAAAAATATTCAGGCGACGAGAGCGCGGAATTTGTCTTTGTAAAAAAATCGGTTGACGCGCGGCACGGCCAATTAAAGCTTTGCTTGCGATACAAGGCGTACGTCGGCGAAAAGCCCGGCCTTGCCCAAAAGGAATTTTCGTGGCTCAAGACGGACGGCTCAAAGAAAGTTGTCGTCGTCGGAAGCGGCCCCGCAGGGCTTTTTGCGGCTCTTAAACTTTTGGAGCGCGGCGTCCAACCCATAATAATCGAGCGCGGCCGTCCCACCGGCGACCGTAAGCGCGACATCGCGGCCATAAGCGTAAAGGGAATCGTGGACGCGGACAGCAATTACTGTTTTGGCGAAGGCGGGGCCGGCACTTTTAGCGACGGAAAGCTTTACACTAGAAGCAACAAGCGCGGAGACATCGGCGAGGTTTTGCAAACCTTCGTTCACTTTGGAGCCGATCCAAAAATCTTGACCGACGCGCATCCCCACATCGGAACCAACAAGCTGCCCCAAATCATAAATCAAATGCGCGCGAAAATCATAGAGCTGGGAGGAGAGTTCCACTTTGAAAGCCGCGTCGTGGATTTTATAATTGGCGGAACGAACGAAGGCGGCGCCCCCGCTTTTGGGCTTGCAACCGACGTTAACCGTGCCACAGCTTCTAGGCCCGCGACAGTCCGCGGCGTGGTCGCAAAAACGGCGGACGGAAGCTTAAAAGAATTCTTGGCCGACGCGGTCATTTTGGCCACAGGACACTCGGCCTCGGACATTTACGAACTTTTGGCGCGCGCCAACCCGCAATCTTTGGAAGCAAAAACATTCGCGGTCGGCGTCCGTGTGGAGCACCCGCGCGAGCTGATAGACAAAATCCAGTACCACGGAAAGCGCGCCGAGGCCAATCTTGGCGCCGCCGAATACCGGCTTACGGCGCAAGTTGAAGGCCGCGGCGTTTACTCATTTTGCATGTGCCCCGGCGGCTTTGTCGTTCCGTCGGCGAGCGGCCCCCAAGAGATTGTCGTAAACGGAATGAGCGCCGCCGAGCGAAACTCCGCTTGGTCCAACGCCGCGATTGTCGTGGAGACAAGGCCGGAGGACGTCGCGCAAATTATGGCCGGCCAAAAAGCCGCGGCCGATTTTGGTCTTGCGTCCGATATTGGTTCAAGTCAGGAACTTGCGGCGGGCGGCCCAGTCTTGGGCTTGGAATGCCTTGCCGGCTTGCGATTCCGCAGCTGGCTGGAACGGCTGACTTACCTTAACGGCGGCGCGAGTCTTGGGCTTGCAAAGAATGGCCAAGGCCAGTCGGCGCAGGCGGCTCCGGCCCAGCGCATGGTTGACTTTTTGGCTGGCAAGCAAAGTTCCAGCCTGCCCCGCTCCAGCTACACGCCGGGCCTTGTGGCAAGCCGCTTGGACTTGTGGCTTCCGCCCTTTGTCGCGCGCCGCCTTGCGGAGGGCTTTAAGGCCTTTGACAAAAACATGAAGGGCTTCATCTCGCCCGACGCGCTTTTAATCGCAAGCGAAACCCGCACTTCAACTCCGGTCCGAATCTTGCGCGACAAGGCGACTTATGAATGCTTGGGGCTTTCCCGCCTTTACCCTTGCGGCGAAGGAAGCGGCTGGTCGGGCGGAATCGTCTCCAGCGCGATGGACGGCCAAAATTCCGCCGCCGCGCTTTTAGGCCAGTTAAGCATTTAAGCCGCGCGCGAGCGGGCGGTTGAATGAATTTCCTCTAGCAAAAGCGCATGAAATGCGCTATAATTGTTCTATTGTGTTTAGAAAGAATTATTTGTTTTTTTTGGCTTTACTCATAATTAATGTATGCTTCGTCCTTTATATTGTTCAAGAGAAAAACTATGTTGACCAAGCAAAGGAAGTCGCAGTTCACTTTAAGGCAAATTTTCTAAAGGACTCCGTGACAAATTTCATCCACGAGTTTGAACGCAACAAGGAAGACTCCACAGAAATTTTTGACTTCACCGTTTCGGAAAGGCAAAACATTTTGGCCGAACAGCTTTCCCGCGCTTGGTCGGTTCAAGCCGTTCAGTCCATCTTGGACAAAGTTTTCACGGCGCAAGACCCTCGCGGAATGTGGGGCTATGTTTTGGTGACAGGGTTGAACGAGGAAATCGCCGCCTCGCAAAATGTTCCGGCAAACTGGGACAGGATTCCGCGCTCTTTGGACAACATTTTTTGCGCTTGGAGGGAAGTGGAAAATCCTGTCGGCAGGTTCTACTTTGGCGTCACGCAGGAACACCTTTACAACACAATGGTTTCAATCGTCAGTTCAAAAATATACAACTCGCATTTTGTGGAAGAAACCTACTATTGGATAAACGAAATTAAAAACTACAAGGGCGGAAAAAACTACGCCGTGCGATTGATTCATCCAAACCCAAGGTCGTCGGAGGGAATGATGCTTTCAACCGACATGCAAGACGCGGTCGGAGACCGTCCATACGAGCGAGAGCTTGAGGGAATCAACAAAGACGGCGAGGTTCTAAGCTCATACTATTTCAAGAAAAAAGATTCAGACAATTTTGCCCGCAAAATCACATACTCAAAATTGTACAAACCCTACAATTGGGTAGTGTCAATGGGTTCATACTACGACGACATCTACGATTATGTTCAGACAGTCGGAAAAACAAAGGGAAGGCTCGTCGCAAGGTTCGCGATTCCGATTATGGCCTTGCTTGACATAGCATTCATCGTCCTGCTGTTCCTAAAAGTTCATTCAGAGAAAAAAAGCGAGAGCGACACAAAAGTCTTGACGGAACAAAACGCCTCTAGGGCCAGGGACGCAAAGCCAAAAGAATTTGGCGAGCAAAAACTGGCGAAGGACTTTTTGGAATTCAAGCAAAACGAAAGAAGGCCTGCGATAATGGCGATGGACATCGACGACTTTAAGACAATCAACGAAACCTACGGCGCTGACGCGGGCGACTTTGTCCTTGCTCAAATGGCCAACATCTTTTACGAAAAGAGCCGCTCAAGCGATGTCTTGATTCGCTGGGAAGGCGACAAGTTCATTGGCATTTTTACGGGAATGCAAAAGGCCGACTGCTGGCGCTACGCGCAAAAGTTGCTTGACGCCATTGCGTCAAAGCGAATCGCATACAAAGACAAAAGCATTCCCGTGACAGTTTCGCTAGGATTCTCTTTCTTTGACGAAGAAGACAAATCCTACGAACAAGCGCTTGAGCGCGCGCAAAAAGCCCTAAAAGATGCAAAGGCTGCAGGAAAAAGCCGCGCCAGGGTCGAATAAATGAAAGAAAAAAAACTTTCGCGCGAAAAGGCAATCGCGCGAGTTTCGCTTATAAGCATACTGGCGAACGTGGCGCTCGCCGCTTTTAAGGCAGCGGCCGGAATCGTCGCTTCGTCAATTTCAATAATTCTTGACGCGGTCAACAACCTTTCGGACGCGCTTTCTTCAATCATAACGATAATCGGAATCAAGCTGGCCGGAAAAAAGCCTGACAAAAAACACCCCTACGGCCATGGCCGGATTGAATACATCAGCGCAAGCCTTATAAGCGCCATCATTTTATACGCGGGACTTACAGCCTTAAAGGAATCGATTTTCAAAATAATTCATCCGACAGTTCCAAAATATTCAAACACAACCTTAATTGTTTTGACTGCCGCGGTTTTCGTAAAAATATTTTTGGGATTGTTCGTAAAGCGGGCAGGAAAAAAAAACATGAGCAAGGCGCTTGAAGCGTCGGGCGACGACGCAAGGAACGACGCGCTGCTTTCAGCGTCAGTGTTGGCCGGTGTTCTTGTCATGAAATTTACGGGCGTTTCTTTGGAAGCCTACATCGGACTTTTGCTTTCTGCCTTTATCATAAAGAGCGCGATTGAAATGCTCAAGGACACGCTTGACGACATTTTGGGCGCGCGCGTTCCCCGCGAAACGGCGATCGCGGTAAAAGAAACAATTTGCAAAATTCCCGGCGTTTATGGAGCCTACGACTTGTTCCTTAACGACTACGGCCCCAACCGCTTGCAAGGCTCAGTCCACGTGGAGGTTGACGACTGCCTTACCGCGCGCGAAATCGACGACCTTTCAAACCAAATCACATTGGAAGTTTACAAGGAACACCGCGTCATTTTGACCGCCGTCGGAATTTATTCGCGCAACACAAACGACAGCGCCGCGATGGAAGCGAAAGAAAAAGTGATTGAGCTTTTGGAAGGCCACAAAGACGTGTTGCAAATGCACGGCTTTTACTTGGACAAAGAAAAAAAGATCATAAAATTTGACATCGTGATTTCTTTTGAGTCAAAGGACCGCGAGGCGGAATGCGCTTCAATTTTCCAAGAAGTTTTGGCGGAATTTCCGGGCTATAGCGTAAAAATCAACCTAGACACAGACATGTCGGATTAAGCGCAACAGCGCTTGATGCTCTTGCGCCGACGGCGCAAACGTCAATAATTTCCACTTATGCAACAAGCGCAACAGCGCTTGACACAATGCGAAAATTCCTTTATAAATTGCAACTGTGTTGCAAAAGTCATACCACACCAAAACAAGCGACTTAATCTCCCGATTTGTCCAGGCAAAAATGGACCACGGTTTTACAGCGGCGGAACTTTCGGCCTTTCTTAAAGAGAACGGCGTCGACGTAAACAAAACCACCGTTTACAGAAACTTGGACAAAATGACCGAAAGCGGAAAGCTGACAAAGCGCAAGTCGATGGTGTCGGACGCTTTTGTCTACCAAACGTCGGACGGGGACGGCCACTGCGAGGAGCACATGCATTTTTTGTGCAACAACTGCGGCTCGGTAATCCATCTTTCCGACAAAAAAACGGAGCATTACTTAAAGTCCATTTCAAAAGAGCTGGGGCTTCAGATAAACCTGAGCCAATCATCGCTAAACGGATTGTGCCAAAAATGCAGGAACAAAAAATAAAGAAGCGCGCGCTTTTCATTGCCGCCGCGCTTTTGGCGCTGACAGTTTTTTTCGATTTCCTTCTCCGCTGCGGAACGCTTCCACGAATGCCACGGCGACGGCTGCGCTGTTTGCCTGCTTTTGCAAATCGCGGAAATATTAAACAAAGAAATTCAATAGAGGTATAAAATGAACAAGACAATCAAGACAATTATTTTTGCCGCGGCCGTCGCGCTTTTTTCATGCGCTTTCGCCGCTTCCAAAAAATCCATCGTTTGCGCCACTTATCCCGAATACGATTGGGTGATGAACATTCTCGGCGACAAGGCCGCAAGCTTTAACGTCACGCTCCTTCAAAACAACGGAACGGACTTGCACAGCTACCAAGCCTCAATCAAGGACATCGCGAAAATTTCTGTTTGCGACATGCTGGTGTTTGTAGGCGGCGAAAGCGACGAATGGGTAGAAAAAGCCGTCGCCGAGGCCAAGAACAAGAACATGTTCGTCGTGAACATGATGGAAGCCTTGGGCGACAAAGTCAAGGAAGAGGAAATCGTCGAAGGCATGCAGGCCGAAAAAGAAGAGGAAGAAGACGAGCATGAGCATGAACACGCCGACCACGACCATGACCATGACGACCACCATCACCACCACGACGAAGTTGAATACGACGAGCATGTTTGGCTTTCTTTAAGGAACGCCGCCGCGCTTGTCCAAACGCTCGCGCAAAAAATCTCCGAACTTGACTCAGCCAATGCCGCCGTCTACAAGGCCAACGCCGCCTCTTACGCAAAAGAGCTTCTTGACCTTGACGCGCAGTGCAAAAAGGCTGTCGCGGCGGCCGCAAAGAAAACGATTTTGTTCGGCGACCGCTTCCCCTTCCGCTACTTGACCGACGACTACAATCTTAAGTATTACGCGGCCTTTGTAGGCTGCAGCGCGGAGACCGAAGCCAGCTTTGAAACGGTGATTTTCCTTGCCAAAAAAGTTGACGAGCTTGGCCTCAACGCCGTCCTTACGATAGAAAAGAGCGACAAAAAAATCGCCAAGACAATCGTTTCCAACACAAAAAAGAAGAGCGCCGAAATCTTGGAAATGGATTCGCTTCAGTCCATCACCCAAAAGGACATCAAGGCCGGCCGCTCTTACCTTTCGGCGATGAAGAAAAACTTGGAAGTTCTTAAAAAAGCGCTGCGTTAAAGCAAGCGCAAGGAGGCAATGCATGAAAAAAATATTTTTCGCGCTCTCGGCGCTATTCTTTGCGGCGCTTTTTGCCCCGGCAGCGCAAGAAGTTCCCTTTGCGTCGCGGCCTCCAAAAATGTCTCCCGGTCAAAAAATTGACTGGGACTTTACCAAAATGAATTTCAACATGGCAAGCGGCCTTGTCTTTGACATGATGGTTGACCCGCAAAAGTACAAGGACAAGACTGCCAAAATCAAAGGGCAATTCGCAAGCGACGTTCATCAAGGAAAGCGCGTGTTCGCCGTCTTTGTTTGGGACGCCACTGGCTGCTGCCCGACCGGCCTCAACGTCCTTCCGCTTGCAAACAAAAAATACCCAGCCGACTTTCCCGCCGACGGAAGCCTTGTCACCATAACCGGCGTTTTGGAAATGGCGAACCTCTTTGGGCAGGAAGACCTCTGCCTTGTGGCCGAGCGTTGGGAATAAAAATGTAGACAAGGCAAGCGCTTTCATTGTATGATGAATTTAAAAATGGAGTGTGTTATGAAAAAATTTTTTGCAGCCGCGTTCGCAATCTTATTTTCGGTTCTTACCCTGTCATGCCAAGAAGGCAAGTCCATTTACGATTATGGCTTTGGCAGCGCAAAGAAAAACCACTTAATGTACAAAGACAAGCCTGGTTACGAAATTTCGGAAGCTACTACGGATGACATTCAACAAAAATGCGGATACAACAAGCGCTACACTGTGATGAGCGAGCCCATTTCCATCACTTATTTAAAAAATTGGAAGGGAGAAACGCTTGCCAGCGTTATCATATTTGAAAAAACCGACTTGCATCCGCTTGGCGCTTACATCGGAAGTTCCAAAGAAGAATTGTTGAAAGAATTTCCCCTTGGCGACAACGACATCGACTCAGAAAAAGCGACTTTCTTTAAGTCAGACAAAAAACACAGAATAGAAGTCGGCGCGATTTACGTTGACGGCATTGTGGATGGATTTACAATTCTCAATTGCGAGTATGTGGATAAATTTCACAAAGTGATGGACTCGAACGGCGCAAAGGCGGACTAATTGCCAATCGCCGTCATGCGCGTCTAATTGAACGTCACGTTGATGATTCGGACAATCGTTTTGGCCGAATCTATTCCGCCGACATTTTTATAAACGTCGCCGTTAGAACCGTTGACGGAGCCGCTTCCCAAAAGTTCCAAGGCCACTTCCTCCTTTTGTCCCGCTGGAAGAAGGGCCTGGTAGACAAGCGAAGGCTGGCCGTTTACGCCGGAATTCTTTTTTGTCCAAGTTGAATTGTAGTCAAAGCTGGCGTTAACTTCCACTTTTATCACGCAAGGCTCGTCGCCGATTTTTTGGTTAATGACAAGGCCGCCTTTGGGCGTGGCGCTTGTCACCGCGTCAATTTCTTTTTGGGAACCGTTTTGCGCGGTGGATTTTTTTGCGTCATGCTTTGAGGCGTGGTACCAAACCGGAAGCGATTCGGGACGGCCTTCCTTAGGGCCAAAAAGCCAACTTAATGCCGAAGCTTTTTTTGTAACATAAAGAGTTTTTATGTAGCGGCCGTTTTGGTCTTCAAGCCAAACCGCAAGCTGCGGCCCTTTCCAGCCTTCGCCAGCGCCAATAGAAATTGTCACATCCCTGGCGTACAAACTTGCGGCCATCGCCGCGCAAAATGCAAACAATGCGATAAGTTTTTTCATTGAGCGGATCCGACGAGACACATCCACTCGGCCTGGGCCGCCAACTCGTCGCCGACGAAGGCTTGGCCGGACTGCTTGATCATGCGGTCGCTGACGCGAAGGTTTTTGATCTCCATGCGGACGGTGTCGCCGGGACGAACCTGGCGGCGGAACTTCACCTTGTCAACGGTTCCCAAGAAAAAGAGCGAGCCTTCCTTGAACTTTTTTTGGAAGCTCAAAGCCGCGCCGCCGGCCTGCGCCATCGTCTCAACCAAGATTACGCCGGGAACGACCGGGTACTGCGGAAAGTGGCCCTTGAAGAAAAAGTCTTCGTCGGTGAACTTGCGGGTGCTTACGCTGCCCTCGTCGTCGGCGCTTACGATTTCGTCAACGAACAAAAAAGGCTTTCTGTGCGGAAGCAAGGCTTCGATATCATTTGTAACGCTCATGCGATTCTCCTAGTTAATTTTTTTGATGACGACAACGCCGTTGTGGCCGCCAAAGCCAAGAGTGGCGCTCATCGCGCAATCGATGTTCATTTCGATTCCCTTGTTGGGAGTGTAGTCCAAGTCGCAGCCGCCTTCGTAGTCTTGGTTGTCCAAGTTGATTGTCGGCGGAACAAAGCCCTCGACGACGGCCTTTGTCGTGATAATCGCCTCGACCGCTCCGGTCGCTCCAAGCATGTGTCCCGTCATGCTCTTTGTTGAAGAAATGTGAAGCTTTTTGGCGGCGTCGCCGAAAGCGATTTTAATCATTTGCGTTTCGCCGCAATCGTTTTTGTGGGTGCTGGTTCCGTGAGCGTTGTAGTACTGAACTTGGTCGGCGGAAACGCCCGCGTCCTTCATAGCTTCGGTCATGGCGGCGGCGCCCTGCAATCCGTCCGGGTTGGGAGCCGTCAAATGGTAAGCGTCGTTTGATCCGCCGTAGCCTGCAAGCTCGGCGTAAATTTTGGCGCCGCGTTTTTTGGCGTGCTCGTATTCTTCCAATACCAAAATGCCGCTTCCTTCGCTCATTACAAAACCGTCTCGGTCTTTGTCAAAGGGTCGGCAAGCCTTTGTCGGGTCGTCTGCGCGGGCGCGCGAAAGGGCTTGCAAAGCCGCGAATGAATCGACGCAAAAGCCTGTCAAAGTGCTTTCCGCTCCGCCAGAAATGCAAACGTCGCGGCGGCCGCTTCTAATCAAGTCGAGCGCGTCGCCCAAAGCGTCGGTTCCGCTTGAGCAAGCCGTGGCGATTGTATGGCAGGGTCCGTGAATTCCAAAGGCGATGGCGATGTTGCCGCTGGCCTCGTTGGGAATCAATTGCGGAATCGTCATAGGATTGACGCGCTTTTTGCCGGACTCGTACCATTTGACGCAATTGTTTTCTGTTACTTCAAAGCCGCCGATTCCAACACCCAAGAAAATAGCGGCCTTGTCCAAGACTTCGGCGTTGCCAGTCAAGCCGGCGTCGTCAAGAGCCATCTTTGCGGCGGCCACGGCGAACTTGGTGAAGCGGGCCATCTTGCGCGCGGCTTGCGCGTCCATGTATTTGTCGGCCTCAAAGTTTTTGACTTCGCCGGCGTACTTGATGTTGCTGGCTGAATTGTCGTAAAGGCTTATCGGACCGATTCCGCTTTTTCCAGCCTTGATGGCCGCCCAAGTTTCTTCAACAGAGTTTCCAAGCGGGGTGACCGCTCCCATTCCAGTAATAACAACTCTTCTCATTTTTATATCTCCTATTTTTTTTAGCAGCCCATGCCGCCGTCAACTCCGAGGACCTGCCCCGTAATGTATGTGGACAAGTCGCTGGCCAAGAACAAGACGGCGTTGGCAACGTCGTCAACCTGGCCCGCGCGGCGGAGTGGAATCTGCGTAATCCAATTTTCGCGAATCTTTTCGTCAACGGCCTTTGTCATGTCGGTGTCGATAAAGCCGGGCGCGACGGCGTTAACGCGGACTCCGCGGCTTCCGACTTCCTTGGCCAAGCTCTTTGTGTAGCCGATCAAGCCCGCCTTGCTGGCCGAATAGTTCACCTGGCCCGCGCCTCCGTGAAGGCCTACGATGCTTGTCATGTTGACGATCGAGCCATGCTTTTTGTGGATCATGTCGTTGGAAACAATCTGCGTCGCGACAAAGGCGCCAGTAAGGTTTACGTCCAAAACTTTTTTCCAGTCGTCCATCTTCATGTGGAACGAAAGTCCATCCTTTGTGATTCCGGCGTTGTTTACCAAAACGTCAAAGGCGCCCGCCTCTTTGAGAGCGGCTGTGACAACTTCCTTAAGCTGCTCGGCGTTTGAAGCGTCGGCGTAAATTTCGTGGAAGGCCACTCCGTTGTCGGCGGCCAACTTTTCAAGCTCGGCCTTTCCGGCGCTTTCCTTTGTGCAAAGGCCCCAAACTTCGGCGCCGTTGGCCAAAAAGACTTCCGTGATTTTCTTTCCGATGCCGCGGCTAGAGCCGGTGACCAAAGCTTTTTTATTTTCCAGTAATTTCATTTTTTTCTCCTAAAAATTATGGGTTGCCCAAAACGCGGGGGCGTCTTAGGCTTGCAATCCGTTTATCGTTTCCGCAGAATTAACCGGAACGCACTTTAAGCTTTCGGCGTAGGCAGTCTTGGCCCACAAGCCGCTCAAAACCTGTCCGGGACCCGGCTCAAGCAATTTCCATTCGCCGCCGTCGGCCTTGACAAGCGCGGCCAAAACGTCCTCTTCGTCGGTCCAGCGAACCGGGTGGGTCAAGTGAAGGACGGCGGACTTCTTTGCGTTCTCGCCGCTGGCCTCTTCCTTTCCAGTAACGTTGCTGAACAATTTTATTGTAGGATTGTTAAATGTCACGCCGGCAATGGCTTTTTCAAACTCGTCGGCCGCGCGCTGCATCAAGGGGCTGTGGAAGGGGCCGGCAACCTTAAGGCGCACGGCTCTTCTGGCTCCGGCTTCCTTGGCGGCGGCCTCGGCCTTTTCGAGCGCGGCTTCGGTTCCGCTTATAACAGTCTGAACGGAAGAGTTCAAGTTGGCGGCGTAGGCGTCGGGAATTGACGCGGCGATTTCCGCCACCTTTTCCGGCGGCAAGCCAAGAATCGCGCTCATTCCGGGAGCGTGGCCTTCGTTTTCGGCGGCGATTTTTTCGCAAACGGCCTGCATGATTCTACCGCGGTCAAGAACAACCTTTATAACGTCTTCAAAACTCAAAACGCCCGCGATGTGCAAGGCCGGAAATTCTCCAAGGCTAAAGCCCAGGGCCGCCGTTGGAACGATTCCCTTTTCCTTAAGCGCCGCGCAAATGGCAAGCGAGGCGGCTGTGATGGCCAGCTGGCTGTTGTCGCTTCGCGAAAGCGCCTGCGCGTCGGACTCCCACAAAAGCTTTGGAACATCCGTTCCGGCAATCTGCGAAATGTCGTCCAAAACTTTTTTCGCGGCAGGAAACGCCTCCGCGACATCCTTAATCATTCCGGGAGTTTGCGCTCCCTGTCCGGGAAACAAAAACGCGTGCTTAGCGGCCATAGTCTTCCTCTTTTAGTTGAATTTGATAAAATGACAAAATTTGTGAATATGTCATTTACGCGTATTCTAGCGCTTTTCCAAAGATTTGTCTAGCGCCGCCATTCTTTAGTCCTCGCTAACTTTTTTATTTTTTGCTTAGCTTTCGTATTGAAACAATTAGCGATAATCGTTACAATGTTAGCCAAATTTCGCTTTTAAGGAGATTAATATGAGCTTGACTCTTGATGACATCAAACACCCAAAAATCAAAGCTTGGGTTGAGGAATGTATCAAAATGTGTGAGCCGGACAACGTGGTTGTTGTCGACGGTTCTGACGAAGAATATGACCGCCTTATGCAGCTTTGCGTAGACAAAGGTCTCGCCACCCCGCTCAAGAAGAAGGAGCACTCTTTCCTTTTCCGCTCGCTTCCTTCTGACGTAGCGCGCGTAGAAAGCCGCACGTTCATCTCTTCCGTCAAGGAAGAGGATGCCGGCCCGACAAACCACTGGATTGACCCCGTTGAGCTCAAGGCCACAATGAAGGGACTTTACACAGGCTGTATGCACGGACGCACAATGTACATTCAGTGCTTCTGCATGGGACCCCTCGGCTCTCCGATTTCAAAGAACGGCGTAGAGGTCACTGACTCTGAGTACGTTGTCTTGAACATGGACATCATGACTCGCGCCGGAAAGAAAGTTTTGGACATCTTCAACAAGGATCCCAACGCGGAGTTCGTTCCCTGCTTGCACTCAGTTGGAAAGCCGCTCAACAACGGCGAAAGCGACAACGGCATTTGGCCCTGCGCTGACGTAGAGCACAAGTACATCTCCCAGTTCCCGGACGAGGGCCTCATTTGGTCTTACGGTTCAGGATACGGCGGAAACGCCCTTCTTGGAAAGAAGTGCTTCGCTCTCCGCATCGCGACTGTTCTTGCCCGCAAGGAAGGCTGGCTCGCCGAGCACATGCTCATCCTTAAGCTCACAAATCCTGAAGGAAAAGTCAAGTACGTCACAGGCGCCTTCCCGTCAGCCTGCGGAAAGACAAACTTGGCCATGCTTATTCCGACAATCCCCGGCTGGAAGGTCGAGACTGTCGGCGACGACATCGCTTGGATGAAGTTTGGCGACGACGGACGCTTGTACGCCATCAACCCCGAAGCCGGCTTCTTTGGCGTGGCTCCCGGAACTTCCGCCGAATCAAACAAGAACGCTCTTGTTTCAGCTGAAAAGAACACAATCTTCACAAACTGCGCCCTTACAGAAGACGGCGACGTTTGGTGGGAAGGAATCGGATATCCCGCAAAGGGCAAGTTGGTTGACTGGAAGGGACAGACACGTGACGCCCTCCCCAAGGACAAGTCTCCCAAGGGAGAAGAGTTCGCCCACCCCAACGCCCGCTTCACAGCTCCTGCCAAGCAGTGCCCCTGCATCGCCAGCGACTGGGAAGATCCCAAAGGCGTTCCGATTTCCGCCATCTTGTTCGGCGGACGCCGCCCGTCAACAGTTCCGCTCGTTCACCAGAGCCGCAGCTGGAACCACGGCGTATTCCTCGGATCTATCGTTGGATCGGAAATCACAGCCGCTTCTACAATCAACGCCGCCGAAGTCGGAAAGATTCGCCGCGACCCCTTCGCCATTCTTCCCTTCTGCGGATACAACATGGGCGACTACTTCCAGCACTGGATCGACGTTGGCAAGGCTGCCAAAGACCAGGACAAGCTTCCCAAGATCTTCTACGTCAACTGGTTCCGCAAGGACGAGAACAACAAGGACCTTCCGGGCGGATTCATGTGGCCTGGATACGGCGACAACAGCCGCGTATTGGCTTGGATTTTCGACCGCTGCGACGGAAAGGACAACGCCGTTGACACGCCGATTGGACTTATGCCCAAAGAAGGCGCCATCAACACAGAAGGCTTGGCCGACTACTACAAGAAGACATTGCCTGAGATTCTCAAGGTTGATGTCGAGGGTTGGAAGAAGGAAGTCAAGGACATTCGCGAGAACCACTATCCCAAGTTTGGAAAGCACCTTCCCAAGGAATTGTCCGAGATTTTGGACGACCTTGAGAGCCGCTTGAACAAAGCGTAGTAGGATTCCCGCTTGCGCGGGAACCGCGAGTTTCGCCTGCGCGAAACTCGACAAGCAGTTGCAAGACCAAACAAAAAGCCCGCGGCAACAGCCGCGGGCTTTTTTTTGTCTGTTAGCATTTTTGGGGGACACAATCACAAAATGTTTTTCGGCATGCAGCCTTCAACTTCGCGCCTTGGGATGGAAACAAAGATGTCAACCAATTGCGTGTCAAACTGCGTTCCGGCGCAATCCTTTAAAATAGATATTGCCTCGTCGTAAGTTTTCGCGTCCTTGTAGGAGCGTCTCATCGTTATAGCGGAATAACTGTCGGCAACGCAAATGATTCTGGCTTCCAAGGGGATTTCTTTTCCCTTAAGGCCGTAATAGCCCTTTCCGTCTATGCGCTCGTGATGGTATTTGATCCACGGCATTATGACTTCAAAAGTCTTTATCGGTGTGAGCATCTTTACGCCGGCAGAAGGATGGTTTTTCATAACCTTCCACTCTTCTTCGTCAAGGCCGGCCGGCTTGTTCAATATCGCTTCGGGAACGGCAAGCTTTCCCACGTCGTGCATAAGGGCGGCGTATTCAAGGCTTACGAGGTTTATCCTGTGCTTTAGCGAAAATGGCAAATGCTTGTACAAAAGCTTTGTAAGGTTTCGGACATAAATGCTGTGGCCGCTAAGGTTGGGGTCGCGCGCCTCTATCACGCCGATAAGCATTTCCGAAATTTCAAGCGTTCGGTTTTTGACAACGTCGGTCAAGTTGAACATAATGTTCAAGACAATCCAGACAAAAACGCTTCCGCCAAAAAGAATGCCGCCCATCATAAAGTCCGGCGAGCCAAAGACGGCCGTAAAAACGTAGCCCAGCAAAAAGAAAATCAAAAGAACCAAGCCCAGCGAGCGCAGCGTCGTGGACTTTTTGTCGCCCGCCGAGATTACGTCGCTCATTCCGCTAAGGAAAATGGCGTAGCGAATGATGTTCCATTGCATCAAAAGCGCGCCGGCGATAATCATTACAAAAATTATTGTACGTGAGCCTACAGCCATAACTTCCTCCTAAGCGCGGCCTTTATGCGTTTACCAAAAACGCGCGGTAGCCCTTGAAAGATTCGTAAATGTCAACCTTGCTTGTTATTTCCCAAGGCGCGTGCATGTTCAAGACGCCGACGCCTGAGTCGATTACGTTCATGCCGTAGTTGGCCATGATGTAGGCGATCGTTCCGCCGCCGCCCTGGTCGACTTTTCCAAGCTCGCATATTTGGAACGAAGCGCCAGCGTCGTCAAAAATCTTCCTTACCTTGGCGACGAATTCCGCGTTGGCGTCGTTGGAGCCGCTCTTTCCGCGAGAGCCGGTGAACTTGTTTAGCGCGATTCCCTTGCACAAAAAGCAGGCGTTCTTTTTTTCCATGACGGAAGGATAGTTGGGGTCAAAGGCCGCGCTGACGTCGCTGGAAAGCATGTTGGAGTTGGCCAGCGCGCGCCGCAAAGAAAGCTCGCTGTATCCGCCGCAAAGCTCGTAGACTTCGGCGACGGCGTTCTCAAAAAAGCGCGAATGCATTCCAGTGGCGCCCACCGAGCCGATTTCCTCTTTGTCCACCAAAAGGCAGACGGCGGTCCGCTCGGTCTTGGGCAAGCCCTGAATCGCGCGCCACGACGGGTAGGCGCAAACCTTGTCGTCTTGGCCGTAAGCCATAATCATAGAGTTGTCCAAACCGTAATTCTTGGCCTCGCCGGCGGGAACGGCTTCAAGCTCGGCGCTCAAAAAGTCAGCCTCGTCGATGCCGTATTTCTTTTTCAATATTTTTAGAATGTTTTCCTTTACGGGGTTTTTCTTTTCGTCGTCTTTTGAGCCTTTGGCGGACTTTGAGGAAGCAGCCTTTAGCGGAATGCTTCCGACCAAAATGTTAAGCGCCTCGCCTTCGACAACCTTGTTGCCCTTCTTTTCCAACTGGTCGGCGCTAAGGTGGATCAACAAGTCGCTTACGCCCAAAACGCCTTCCTTGCCGTCCTCGCCGATAACGACCTTGACGACCGTTCCGTCCTTCTTGGCCACAACGCCATGCAGCGCCAAGGGCAGCGTGACCCACTGGTACTTTTTGATTCCGCCGTAGTAATGCGTGTCCAAAAGGGCAAGGCCTTCGTCTTCGTAAAGGGGATTTTGCTTTATGTCCAGGCGGGGCGAATCGATGTGCGCGCCCAAAATGTTCATGCCGCCTTCAAGCGGCTTTTTTCCGATTTGGAAAAGCGCGACGATTTTTCCCATCGCGCTGGCGTAGACCTTGTCTCCGGACTTTAGCTTTTTGCCTTTGGCGCGGGCTTCCTCGATTGAAATGTAGCCGTCCTTTCGCGCCTGCTCCACAAAAAAAGCCGCGCATTCGCGCTCAATCTTGTTCTTAGAAATAAAGTCGCGGTAGTCTTCCGCAAAGTCCATAATCTGCTTTGTGTTGTCGTATTTTAGCCAAGCGTTTTTGTTTTCCATAATAAGAATATTATAGGGAAAATTTTCGTTTGTTTCAATTGTTTCTCAATCCAGTTTAAGGAAAAATACAGAAAAATGGAGCGGGACGCAGAAAAAAAGACTTGGTGGGGCCCTGTCAGCGAAGCGGCTTGGCCGCAGGCAGAAAGCCGCTAGCGAAGGACGGGGGGAACCTATGGCTTTTTTTTCGTCGCTGGGACCCACGACATTTTTCTGTGTTTTCCACAAGTTTTCCACCTAAAAAGTTGAAAAAAATTTATATAAATTTTATTTCTTTGTAAAACCGCAATTTAGCCAAAATCTGTTATATTTGTTATTGACAGTTCTAATTCATTATATTATAAAGATTTACAAAACGGAAAAACGGATTTCCGCTAATTATTTTTTTAATTGACAAAAGAATAGGTATTGACACAATTTTTTTCAACAAAATTTCCACAATTTTCCACAAAATTTCCCACAGAGGCGGTGGAAAATTTGCCGCCCTGCCAGCCCTTCCTCCGCCAAAAAACGTCCTCAAACCAGCGGCTTTTTAAAGACAAAAGTCGTGTAGTCGCGGCCCGGGCCGGAAAAGGGCGCGTAGACTTCCTGCGACACAAGAAGGTAGCCGTGGTTGACGTACCATTTCCAATTGCAGTCGCTGTCGGTCCACAAGTATAAATTCTTATAGCCCTTGGCCGCCAAACGGGGAAGAAGCTTTTCCAAGAGCGCCGCGCCCATTCCGCGCTTTCGGCTGACGTAGAGCGAAAGCTTTATGTCGTCGCTTTCCATAAATGAGAGCGCCTTTTTGTCCATGTATTCAAGGTAGGCTTTTACCATCTCAAGCGAGGCTTTTTGCGAGTCCGAGCAGGCGCGGGAATTTTGGCTAAGCCAATCGCGGGCCGTGTTTGTGCCGTCCTTTAGCGTAAAGAAGGCGGCGGAAAGCAATTCGTTGTCTGGGGAACGCTTTTTGTCGGCCAGTTGGAACGAAAGCCTGGGCTGGTAAATGTTGTTTCGGACAATGAACTCAACGTCTAGCCTTGCAAAGGCTTCGTCATCGGAAGGCGGCGCCCAAAGGGGAAGAACAACGTCAACCACCTGCGGAAGGTTTTTCATGTCAAAGCGCGAAAGCGTGACCCATTCGTCGGAAAGCTCCAGCTCGTAGGCAAATTCCTCGCGCTCTTCTTCCGGCGCCAACTTGTTGCGGCGGCCGCCCGCCCGTCCAACCCGCTTCATTCCCAAATTTTCCATCGTAGTCCACGAGGCGATGTTTTCAGTGTCGCAATGGGCTGTAAAGCGGGTCACGCCAAAAGTTTTATGTGTCCACTGGATTAGGGCGGCCGCCGCTTCCTGCGCCAACCCGCTTCCTTGCGCCGATTTTTTTAGGCACCAGCCAAGCTCGGCGGATGGGGTCGATTGCGCCGGCGTGTTGGAGGCGGCGATGGTTGGGCGACTGTTATTGGTGGAGGCGGCGGCGATTTTTTCACAACCATTATCGGTTGAGGCGGCGACAGAAAGCTCTTCCTGGCCAAAAACGGCCGGCCCGCTCAGCGTAACGCTGATGCCGCCGATGTGTTCGCCGCCGCGCAAGATGGCGCACTCAAAGTCGCGCTGCGCCGGAGAATTCCATTCCTCTTCCGCCCGCGCCAAAAAATTTTTTGTGTCCTCAATCGTGTCGTTGGGAAGGTAAACCATGAAGCGCATGTTTTGCTTGTCGCTTGCGTATTCGTGCGTCGATTTCAAATATTTTAGGCTTTGCGGAACTATCGTAAGCCGCTCGGTTTTTAGAAAAAAGTTTGTTTTTTTGTTCATGGAAGGGATTGTAGCGCAAATTAAAAAAAGTGTCTTGCCCCGACCCCTTGACAAAATTCCCCGTCGCGCTCTATACTACAAACATATGAACACTTGTTCATATGTTTAACCATAATACAGCTACAATGGAGGAGCGCATGGCAAAAAAAGGCGCGACGCCGGACGAAAACACCCTGATCGACTTGGCGGAACTTTTTAAGATTTTCGGCGACTCGACCAGAATCAAAATCCTTTTTCTTCTCTCGCAGGGGGAACGGTCGGTAAACCAAATCGCGGCGGAGCTAAACATGACCCAGTCGGCGATAAGCCACCAGCTGCGGATTCTAAAAACCAGCCGCCTCATCAAAGCAGAGCGGGACGGAAAGCTTAGCATATACTCGCTTGCCGACACGCACGTAGCGTCAATTTTGAACCAGGGCCTTGAGCACGTAAATGAATAATAGCGGCAAAAACGGAGGAACTATATGAGCCACGAACACAATCACGAACACGAGCATCACAACGAAGAACACGAACACGACTGCTGCCACAACCACGGCGGCCACAATCATAGCCATGAACACGAACACGAGCACGAACACGAGGGCGGCCATTGCTGCTGCCATGAACATGAACATGGCCACGACCACGGCTGCTGCCATGAACATAGTCACGAACACGGCTGCTGCCACGACCACGACGAGGAAGAAGGCGGACTTAAAAAAATCATAATCGCCGCCGTTCTTTTTGCCGTAGCGCTCCTTATGGAACACCTGCCCTTCTTCAAGACTCTTGGACAGTCGCCAAATTATGGCCAGGCCGTAAACGCGGTCAAGCTCCTTCTCTTTGCCGCCGCCTACTTGCTTTGCGCAAAGGAAGTCCTTATAAACGCCGTCCAAAACATTTTGCGCGGAGAGATTTTTGACGAGCAATTTTTGATGGCCGCCGCCTCAATCGCCGCAATAGCGATTGGCGAATACCCTGAAGCGGTCGGCGTAATGCTCTTTTACCAAGTCGGCGAATGGTTTGAGGACTACGCGGTTGACAAGTCGCGAGACTCGATTCAAAGCCTTGTGGGCTTGCGGCCCGACAAAGCCTTTGTGTTGCGCGGCGGCCAAATCCAGCAAGTCGCGCCCGAAGAAGTCAAGATCGGAGAGACGATACAAGTAAAGCCTGGCGAACGCGTTCCTCTTGACGGACTTGTCTTGGACGGCGATTCTTTTGTGGACACAAGCGCTCTTACCGGCGAAAGCGTTCCGCGGCAAATTGGGAACGGCTCGATTGTAATGGCGGGCTTTGTTAACCAAAGCGGCTTGGTTACGATAAAAGTGACAAAGGCCGCCGCGGATTCTAGCGTGTCGCGCATTTTGGAGTTGGTTGAGAACGCGGCCGAAAAAAAGGCCAAGGCGCAAAAGTTCATCAGCCGTTTCGCTAAAGTCTACACGCCGCTGGTGTGCATTGCGGCGGCCTTGGTTGCGGTCGTTCCGCCGATTTTTGTGGGCGCCCAATGGTCAACGTGGATCTACCGCGCGATAATGTTCTTGGTTGTTTCATGCCCCTGCGCGCTTGTGATATCGGTTCCGCTTTCATTCTACGGCGGAATCGGGCTCGCTTCCAGCAAAGGCATTTTGATAAAAGGAAGCAACTACATCGAGCTTTTGAGCAAGGCTAAAATCGCCGCCTTTGACAAAACAGGAACGCTCACCCAAGGCGTATTTGTGGTCAACGAAATTCACCCCAGCCCCGAGGCCAAAATCAGCCAAGAGGAATTGGTCGCCATCGCCGCCCACGCGGAAAAATATTCCGAGCACCCGATTTCAAAGTCGCTTAAAATCGCGCACCACTGCCCCAAGTGCGAAAGCCTGGCGCTCAACAATGTCCAGGAGTTCCGTGGAAAAGGCATCAAGGTGGAGATCGAAGGGCAAACAATTCTTGCCGGAAATTTAAAATTGATGGAAGCGTTCAAAGTCCAAAAAATAATTCCCTGCCCAAAAGACGACGCGGGCACCGTTGTCCACGTGGCCGTAGACGGAATCTACCAAGGCCACATCGTCATCTCCGACAAAATAAAGGAAGCCAGCCGCGCCGCGCTTGCCTCGCTCAAAAAGGCGGGAATACAAAAAACGGTAATGCTGACCGGCGATTCCCAGCTTGCTGCGGACGCTAGCGCAAAGGCGCTCGGCATTGACCAAACGGCCGCGGAGCTTTTGCCGGAAGACAAAGTGGCCCGCGTCGAGGAATTGCTAAAAGAAGGAACAACGATTTTCGCAGGCGACGGAATAAACGACGCTCCGGTATTGGCCCGCGCCGACGTGGGAATAGCGATGGGCGCTTTGGGAAGCGACGCGGCCATCGAAGCCTCCGACGTTGTCATAATGAACGACGACTTGGAAAAAATCTCCGAGGCCGTGAAGATTTCCAAAAAGACCATGCACGTGGTATGGCAAAACATCGCCGCCTCGCTTTTGGTGAAGTTTGGAATAATGGCGCTTGCCGTTCCTGGAATAGCGAATTTGTGGCTTGCGGTTTTTGGAGACGTTGGAGTTTTGTTCTTGGCGGTTCTTAACGCGCTGCGCCTATGCTTTTTTAAGCGCGCGAAGAATTGATGTCACTGGATGTGGTTAAGCTTTATGTAGTTTTCAATCTTGTCGCGAACCTTTAAGAAGCATTCAACCAAGATTGGATCAAAATGCTTTCCGGCCGCCTCTTCGATTATCTTGAACGATTCCTCGCAAGAGAAAGGCTCCTTGTAGCAGCGCATTGAAACTAGCGCGTCAAAAACATCCGCGATCGCCATAATGCGGGCGCAAACAGGAATGTCGTATCCGCTCAGCTGCTGGGGATAGCCGGAGCCGTTCCACTTTTCATGATGGCAAAGCGCGATGTCGGCGGCCATTTTGACATATTCAGGATCTGAATTGTCGTCAAGGACTTCGTGAACGATTCTGGCGCCTTCAACCGTGTGGCGCTGGATTTGCAGGAACTCGTCAAGGGTAAGCTTTCCGGGCTTTTTGAGAATCGCGTCCGGCACGACAATCTTTCCAATGTCATGCATAGGCGCGGCCTTAACCAAAAGCTCTATGTACTTGTCCGTCAAAATCTGCTGGTATTCAAGAGTCTTTCGCGCTTCCATCGCAAGCACCTTTACGTAGAACGAAGTCCTCTTTACATGCTCGCCGGTGTCCACGTCGCGGTTTTCGACAAGGTTGGCCATTCCGATAATCGTGTTGTTCTGCATTTCGATTACTTTTTCGTTCTGGCTTTGAATCTTTTGCGCCTGCTCGTGAATCTCCGAAACATGAGTGTTCTCCACGAACAAAATGAAAAGCGTGAACAAAGTGATAAGGGCCAAAATCACGACCGCGAACAAAGAAACGTTTATCGTCCTGATGATAAAAACCATTTTTTCGTCAAGCTCGAATGCCGGCGTAAAAACATGGGACATGACTTCCACCGCGACAAAAATCGCGCAAGAAAGCGAGCCCAGCAAAAACGAAAGCTTGGGATGGTTAAAGAAAATGATGAAGGGTATCATTCCCATCAACAAAATGAAAAAATGGAAGTCCGTTTGCGAGCCGACATAATACTCCGCCAAAACTTGGTGGACAACGACTTCCACAAAGCAAATGGCGTACATCCAAAAGGCCGGCCTCCAAGAAATCACCAAACCGCCGACAAACGTAAAAAGCAAGACGCTTCCGATGTTAAAGTAGAACATCGTGAGCACGTTCAGCGAATAGAAAACCCACATGAATGAAAAGTGGTAGATGAAAGCGAACGAAGCCACAAAGGCGGCCAAAATTTTTGACCGCATGGACGTTTCCAAAAGAGGCTTCATTTTGTTGCGAAGATTCACCAAATTCATTATATTTCCATTATAGCGCATTTTTAGAAAAAGTGGAAGAAATCGACAAAAATAATGGCCCAAAAATCAACGTTTTTCTCTGCGTCTTTATTGGAATCGCCGCCGCCTTTTTTGCCAAGGCCTTTCTTGTGGACTTTTACAGGGTCAGCGGCCAGTCTATGGAGCCGTCGATAAAGGACGGAACGTTTATAGCGGCCAACAAGCTGGCCTACGGCCTGCAAAACCCCTTTAAGGCGGAGCTCTTGTTCAGCTGGAATAAGCCGAAAAGAGGCCAAGCGGTTCTTTACATGTACCAAAACTATTGGGTCGTAAAGCGCTGCGCGGCGACGGCGGGCGACAAGCTTGAATGCGTGGAACAAAACGGCAATTACCGCCTCCTTGTCAACGGCCAGGAAATTCCCCTCAGCTCAATCCAATACCACAAACTATGGACCACAAAAGCCGTTCCCCCAGGCTGCATTCTGGCTATCGGAGACAACGCGCTGCTTTCCCACGATTCCCGCGACTACGGCTTTGTTCCAGTCAAAAACATCTTGGCCCGCGTCAAGTGAAAAAAAACGCCGGCGCGCAAAACGCGGCAAACTATAGAACTTTTTGCGTAAATCGTGTATAATTTTTGGCTGGTGGGAATATTCTAATGAACGGCTTTTTTCCAAAATGGCGCATTATAGTCTTTTCTATTTTTTCTTGTTTGCTGACGGGAACAATTTTAATCCGATACGCGAGCCTGTCCGCCAAAGAGCCTGAAAGAATCGCGCAAAAGCCTCCCGCGGTGGAACGCGGTTCCATCGTTGACAGAAACGGAAAGCCGCTTGCCGTTGACACGAGTTTCTTTCACATGGGAATCAATCCCCACAAAATCAAAAACCCGGAAGAATTCGCGCGCGACGTCGCTCCGATTTTGGAAATGGAAGAAAGCGAAATCACCGGCATCATCAGGAAAACTTTGGAAAAGAAAAATTCCCGCTTTGCCTACTTAAAGAAAAAAATGCCCTTGACCACTTACGAGGCGGCCAAGAAAATCACCGACCAAAAAAAATACAGGGCCGCCGTAAGCTACGACAAAATTCCCGGCCGCATTTATCCCGAAAACACTTTGGCCTCGCAGCTTATCGGCTACATGGGCGACGACGGAAAGGGCCTGGCCGGAATCGAATACTCGATGCAGCCGATCTTGCAGCCGCAGGCAAAAGCGGGCGAAACAAAGCCAGAGCAAGGAAAGAACGTTTACCTGACGATTGACGCCAACTTGCAATACAAGCTTGAAAAAATCGCCCGCGCGGCTTTGGAAAACACGCAGGGCGCCAACTTAATGCTCTTGGCCGCCTACGCCAAGACAGGCGAAATTTTAGCCTACCTTAGCCTGCCCGAAGCCAACCTTAACGATTACGGAAGCGCCACGATAGAGGAAACGATTGACAGGCCCGCGATGACTTTTTACGAGCCAGGCTCTGTATTCAAAGTGTTCAGCATAGCGGCGGCCTACGACGCGGGCCTTTTTAGGCAGGACGAATCATTCTACTGCGACCGCGTCTTTGAAAAAGTCATGTCAAACGGAGAGCGCGTCCACATCAACTGTTTGTCAAAGCACGGATACTTGACCGCGCGCGGCGCCTTGGAGCAGTCCTGCAATGACGTCACCGCGCAAATCACTGACAGAATGGACACGGACGCCTTCCTTGCAAAGCTGCGCCAATTTGGCTTTGGACAAAAAACTGGCGTCCAGCTTCCAGGCGAAAGCGCCGGCATGCTTCCCGGAAAGAACAGCCGCTTTTGGTCGGCCCGCTCCAAGATGACTATTTCCATCGGACAGGAAGTCGCGGTGACGGCCCTGCAAGTGATTGAGGCGGCGACGGTTTTGGCCAACGGCGGACACCCGATGAAGCTTTCGGTAATCTCTAAAATAACCGACAACGAGGGAAACACTGTCTTCCAGCACAAGGCTGAAAAAAAGCAGCAAGTGATTTCGGAAGAAACCGCCGCCTACATTTTAAGCTGCATGCAAACCGGCGCCGAAAAAGGCATCGGTTGGCGAGCCGCGCTTGGCGACATAACGATTGGCGTTAAGACAGGAACCGCGCAAATGGCCGACCACGAACACGGCGGCTACAGCGACACAGACTTTTTGTCGGACGTGCTCGCGGTGTTCCCGGTTGAGGATCCCGAAATCATTTTGTACATCGTCATCCAAAAGTCGCGCGGCATAAACTTTGCAAGCCGCATCGTAGCCCCTGTAATCAAAGACTCCGCCGACGCAATCATCGACCACTTGGGAATGAGCCGCGGCGACGCCGCTTCTTTGGCCCACTCCGGCCGCATTTCGATTTCTTCAAAAGAAGGAGTCAAGATGGGAAGCGTCGTTCCTGACTTTACGGGAATGTCAAAAAAGGATTTGCTTCCACTTCTTAACCGCAAGGACATAAAGCTTAACATTTACGGAATCGGCTGGGTGACAAAGCAAACTCCGCCGCCAGGAACGCCAGTCACGGAGAACATGGAAATTGACATCTACATGGAATGAAAATTTTTCATTGTTCGCCGAGCGCTTCGCAGCCTTGGCTCAAATGCTAAAGCCGCAGATTCCGGGCGAACTTTTGCAAGGCCAAGACGCGGCGGCGCAAACATCGCAAGGCCAAGACGCGCGGCTGGCGCATCTAAACAAAACTTTTCCGTTCTATAATTTTTCTTTTTCCAAAAGCGGCGCCTTGACCGTAAGCCAAAACGGCCTGCCGCTCCATTCCGCCTACAATCCGATTGCCGAAGCGGAACGAACCGCGGCTACGATAAAAGACTCTGACAAAGAAATCCTTGTTTTTGCCGGAATCGGCTTGGGCTATCTTCCAATCGCCGCCGCGCGAATCCCTGGATCGGAGCGAAAAACTTTTGCAATCCTAGAACCGTCGGCGCCGCGTTTTTTCGCGGCCCTGGCTTCTTTGGACTTTAAGGAACTTTTTAAGATTCCAAAACTTTTTTTTGCAATCGGCGCCGACGTCGAGCAAGCGGCGGCTTTGGTCCAATGCGCGGGCGGCTTTGAAAAAGCGCAAGTTTTCTCGCAAAAATCGCAAACAGTTCACGCGCAAGAATGGTTTGACGCCTTCTTTAAGCGCTGCCAACAGCACAAGGAAAAGGCGCAAGTAAACGCAAACACTTTGGAAAAGTTCGGCCGCTTGTGGCTAAAAAACGGCGCGCGAAATTTGCCGTTAATGCAAAAACTTCCTGGCGTGTCCTCTTTTTTTGGAGAGGCGCGTTTTGACAAAGACAACGCCTTGCCTTGCGTTTTGCTTGCGGCTGGCCCTACGCTGCAAGATGTTCTTCCGCATTTAAGGGAAATCCAAGAGCGCGCCGTAACAGTCGCGGTTGACACAGCCTTGCGCGCCTGCCTAAAGGCCGGCGTCCAGCCTGACTTTGTCTTTTTGACAGACCCCCAATATTGGGCATGGCGGCACTTGGCCGGCCTTTCTTCGCCACAATCGGTTTTGGCCGTGGAAAGCGCCGCCTACCCCAGCGCCTTTAGGTTTGGCTGCAAAAAAATTGCCTTGATGTCCTCGCTTTTTCCGCTTGGAAAATATTTTGAGCAAAGGCTTGGAGCAAAAGGCAAATTGGCGTCCGGCGGGTCGGTGGCCACAAGCGCTTGGGACTTTGCGCGCGCGATCGGGGCAAAAGAGATTTACACGGCCGGCCTTGACTTGGGTTATCCAAACAAGCAGACTCACATCAAGGGAAGCGCCTTTGAGGAGGCCGCCCACAATTTTTCGTCTCGCCTTAATCCAGCCGAGCTTCAAAGCGCGCGCCTGCTTTTTTCCGCCAAAAACCAAAAGGGCTTGGACTACGAAGGAGATTCCATAATAACCGACGAGCGGATGAAGCTTTTTGCCTGGTGGTTTGAAAACGCGATTTCTTCCTCGCCAGACACAAAGACTTATTCATTTTCAAAAAAAGGCCTTGCGATAAAGGGCGTGGATTTTTTTCCGCTCCAAGAATTCCTAAAAAAACCGTCGGTTGCAAACGAAAAAGCCGCCTTTTTTGAGCGCGCCGAACGCTCCGCCAAAAAAAGCCTTTACGCCAAAGACAAATTCGACACGACGCTTTTAGAGCTAAAAAACGGCCTAAAAACAATCGACTCCCTTTCCAAAAGGGGAATCGCGCTCGCCAACGACATACTTTGCGGCGACAGTCGCGCGGCCGCCCGCATCGGCGAATTGGACCGAATCGACAAGGAAATACTTCAAAGCGAGGCCAAAAACGTCGCCGCCCTTGTATTCCCCAGCCAAAGGCGGCTGGAAAGGCTTTTTACGTCCCAAACGCTTCCCCAAAACCCGCTTCAGGCCAACGCGGCCAAAAGCAAAATCATATACTCAGAATTGTCAAAATCAATTGAAGATTTTTTGAAAATCTGCTAAACTTTTACAATCGGTCTCCGACAATATAAATGTAACGAGTTCATCAATACAGACGTAACGACATCCAGACGCCTGTATGAACTGATAATGCATCAAAGTTGGAGGCTGTGTGAGGTTTCCAACTTTTTTTTTATAGAGGGCCAAAAACGGATGAATGCCTTTGAAGTTAACGCGCTAAAACCCGCGTTGATTTTTACAGATCACTTGATTCTCGACAAACAGTTTCTCGTTTTGGGAAAAGGCTATCCCGTAACTCAAGAACTCATCAAGGAACTTATAACTTGGGGCTTTACCTCTGTTTCCAGCGAAGGAACGATTGACGACGGCACGCAGGACAAGGACATAATCAACCGCGATTCCTCTGACATAATTTTTGAAACCCAGCAAGAGGAAGCCGCCGCCGCTGAAGAGCGCGCCAAAGAGCGGGAAGAAAAAGACTCTGCCTTAAACAACAGCCTAAAGGACGCCACAAAGCTTATCCAAACGCTCAACACAGAATCGTCGCGCTTGGAAATGACGCACAAGGTTTACAAGGATTATTCCGACTACATAGAAAGCCTTTACACGCATTACTCGACCCACAAGGAAATCGACAAGGAACAGTTGTCAAAAGTCGTTCAAGAATTGATTTTCTTTGTCCGCGAAAACCGCCGCTTTGTTTTGCGCGTAAACCCTCGCGCCGAGCAGACTGACAAAAAGTTCCTAGTCAACCATGCGATGCGCTCAACCGTTATCGCGTTGACTATCGGCATAAGGCTAAAGATGCAGTTCACGCAATTGATAGAGCTTGGCCAAGCCTGCATTTTGCACGAAATCGGAATGCTTCGCCTGCCTCCGCAGCTTTACATAACCGACAAAAAACTGCAGCCGCAAGAAAAGGCCAAGCTTGCCAGCCACCCGCTTTTGGGATACGAATTGGTAAAGGAAGTGGGCTTTTCGCTTCCAATCCAGCGCGCCGTATTGGAACACCACGAAAAGGAAAACGGCTCGGGCTATCCGCGCCATATCGCAACTGACGACATTTCAACCTACGCGAAAATCATCGCCGTCGCTTGCGCCTTTGAAGCAATCACCGCCCCTCGCCATTACAGGAACGCCCGCCCAAAATACGAAGCGATGTTGGAAATCTTGCGCAACTTGAACAACCAGTACGACGAAAACGTAATCAAGGCGCTTTTATATTCATTCTCAATCTTCCCGATTGGCGTTTACGTTTACCTGGCCAACGGAAAAATCGCGCGAATAACAGACACAAAGCCTGACGACCCCCGCCATCCAATAGCGCAAATTCTTGGCGAAACAGCGGCCGACGGCGACCCCCGCACGGTTGAAACTGACGAAGGCTCAAACAAGGTCGTCCGCGTTTTGAACCAGCAGGAAGTCACGGATGTTCTAAAGTCTTTGGGAATGGAAGAAGACTAGTTAAAAAAAGCGCGGACTTTTTCAACTTCCGCCTTAAACTGTTCGTCGATTACCGGCGGATGGTCGTTAAAGTAAAGAATCTGTTCCAGCTCTTCAAGGTTCCTGACGCCCCAAAGGGGAACTACGTTTTCAAACTGGTAAAGGTAGCCCAAAGCGAGCGGCGTGTTTTGCACCAAGCCGCCGTAAAGGGGTTTCATCGCCACAAAGCCGATGTCTTTTTGGGCCGCCTCTTTTGCAAGCCGCTCGCCTTCTCCGTCAACCAAGATGTTAAAGGGCGCTTGAACCGTTTCAAAAAGCCCAAAGTCCAGAGCCTTTTGGGCGATGTCCAAGCTTTCTGTCGCAAGGCCAAAGTGACGGATTTTCTTGCGTTCCTGCATGCGCTTCATTTGCGCGCAAATCTCGTCAAAGTCGGCCAAGCCCTTTTCGTCAACCTCGTATTGGAACAAGTCCACGTAGTCGGTCTGCAAGGCGTCAAGGCTGGCCTCTAAGTCTTCGGAAAGCGAGCGCGCGTCAAGGACGCAAGCCTTTGTGCTTAAAATCACGTTTTGGCGGATTCCGTGCAGGCAGGCGCCAAGGCGTTTTTCGCTTTCGGGAACCGTGTGCGAAATGTCAAAAAAATTCACGCCCGCGTCGTAGGCCTTGTGAACGAGAACCGCCGCGTCTTCCTCGCTTTCGATGTCCTTTAAGGACATCGCGCCAAATCCGACGCGGCTTGCCATTAAGTTTGATTTTCCCAACCCAACGTAGTCCATCTAAAAAACGCCGCCAAATTAGCGCTGAACCGGCTTGTAGTTGCGGATCGCGTTTTGGATGTATGAAGTCAACTCGCTTACCTTTACGCGAACCTGTTCCATGCTGTCGCGGTCGCGGACTGTGACTGTGTCAAAGTTGGGCGAATCTTTTGTGATTGTGTCGTAGTCGATTGTTACGCAGAAAGGTGTTCCAACCTCGTCTTGGCGGCGGTAGCGCTTTCCGACAGTTCCAGAAACGTCAAAGTCAGTGGCGAACTCTTCCTTAAGCGTGTGTTGGATTTCCTTTGCGCGCTCGGCCAATCCGTCCTTTTTCATCAACGGAAGAACCGCGACTGTTATCGGAGCCAATTTCGGATGCAAGTGCAAAACTGTGCGGTAGTCTTCCGCTCCGTCCTTTCCAACGTTCTGCTCCTCGTAGGCTTCGCACATAAAGGCCAAGAAGTTTCTGTTCAAGCCGGCTGAAGTCTCGATGACATAGGGCGTGTAGCTCTTGTTTCCGTCTTCCTGGTCGATGTAAGACATGTCCTTTCCGCTTGTCTTTGTGTGCTGCGAAAGGTCAAAGTCGGTGCGGTTGTGGATTCCTTCGATTTCCTCAAAGCCGATCGGGAAGTTGTACTGAATGTCGTAGGCGTCCTTGGCGTAGTGGGCCAGCTTGTCGTGGTGGTGCCACTGCAAGTTCTTTTCGGCGATGCCGTACTTAAGGTAGAAGGCCCAGCGGTACTTGCGCCAGTCCTCAAAGATTCCGTCGTCTGTTCCGGGCTTGCAGAAGTACTCCATCTCCATCTGCTCAAATTCGCAAGTGCGGAAAATAAAGTTCTTAAAGATGATTTCGTTGCGGAAGGACTTTCCAACCTGGGCCACGCCAAAGGGAAGCTTCATTCTTGAAGACTGAACGATGTTCTTGAAGTCGGTGAAAATTCCCTGGCAAGTTTCGGGGCGAAGGTAAATCAAGTGCGAGTCGTCGGCTACGGGGCCTTGGTATGTCTTGAACATAAGGTTGAACTCGCGCACGTCCGTGTACTTGCGGTTTTTGCTTCCGCATGTCGGGCAGTTGATTTTGGCGTCGATGAAGGCCTTCATCTCTTCGTGGCTCATCGTGTCAACGGGCTTGTCCGTCTTTTCGTTGTGGGAATGGCAGTAGTCCTCGATGAGCTGGTCGGCGCGGAACCTGGCGTTGCATTCGGTGCAGTCAATCATCGGGTCTGAAAAGTGCGCGACATGGCCAGAGGCGACCCAAGTCTTGTGGTGCTGGAAAATCGCGCTGTCAAGGCCAACAACGTCGTCGCGCAGCTGCGTCATGTAATGCCACCATTCGTTTTGAATGTTGCGCTTAAAGTTCACTCCGAGCGGGCCGTAATCCCACGCGCCGGCCTGTCCGCCGTAAATTTCCGAAGCCTGATATACAAATCCCCTGCGCTTGCACAAAGAAATGATTTTGTCCAAAGTGCATTCGTGTCCTGTTTGAGCTGCCATATAAGTTACTCCATTATTGTTATGATAATTCGAATATTATATCAACATTGGGGTAATATTTCAATACGGCTGCATGAGTTGAAAAAACTAAAACGCGCAGCGGGATTCCGCAAAGACGCAACCGCAACCGTGAGCCGCATTTTTTGCTTGCCGAACATAACTATTGAATACATTCCCAAAAAGCGCTATACTATTATCCTATGGCTATATTGGAATTGCAAAACGTCAGCAAAGTCTATCAAATGGGAAAAATAACGGTCAACGCCGTCCAAGACGCGACTTTTTCCATCAACGCTGGCGAATTTGCGTCCGTATCAGGCCCTTCCGGAAGCGGAAAGTCAACCCTTCTTAACTTGATGGGCCTTATCGACTTGCCTACAAGCGGAAAAATCATCGTCGACGGAACCGACGTCTACGCAGGCCGAGACTTGGCCGGCCTTAAATCAATTCCATCCAGCCTGGACCGCCACATGACGGAATTGCGCCGCCTTAACCTTGGCTTTATTTTCCAAAACTTCAACTTGATTCAAGTCCTTAACGTGCGCGAAAACGTCGAGCTGCCCTTAAAGCTTGGCCGCCTTCCGCAAAACCGCGCGATGAGCGCAAAGGAAGCTGGCGAATGGGTGGACTATTTGATTGAGACTGTCGGCCTCACCGACTGGAAAAACCACAAGCCGGCTGAACTTTCCGGCGGCCAGCGCCAGCGCGTAGCGATTGCCCGCGCGCTAAGCGCAAAGGCGCCTGTAATCATGGCCGACGAGCCTACAGCCAACCTTGACTCAAAGAACGGCGACCAAATCCTGCAATTGATGAAAAAGCTTAACAAGGAATTGAACACGACTTTTGTCTTCTCAACCCACGACCAAAAAATCGTAAGCATGAGCGACCATGTGATTCACATAAAAGACGGAATCGTAACCGGCCAGGATTACGAAAAAAGATAAGCGCTCGCTTTTAGTATTTTAGTTTTAGCGCCAACTCAAAGACAAGGCCGTACTTGCTTTGGCTTCCGTAATAAATCGGCGCGGTAGTCTTAAAGTCAAGGTGCGGCAAAACCTCTTCCACAGTTATGACAGGAAAAAAAGTTCCGTAATCGTTTCCAGTGTCGTGGAACCATTTAAATCCAAAAGTCCATTTTTTGGTAAAGATAAAGCGGGACCAGCCAAGCTCGGCCGCGAACAAGTGTTGCAGTCCTTTGAACTGGCCAACCGCGGCTCCGTTTGCGATTTGCTCCTTTCCCCAAATTCCCTGGTACTCAAAAGAAAGGCCAAGCATGATTGGGTTTTCAAAATATTTGTAGACGCCCATCGTCCACTTCGCGCGCGTAAGGTCGCCGCCGCGCGGCGAAAAGTGCGCAAAGCCCTGAACGAACATGTTTGAATTTTGGCCAAGCAATGTGGAGATGACTTCCATTCCAACGCAAGGGTCGTAGCCATGCTCGGCGGCCTTGGCCCAGCGCTTTCCCAAAACGCTCACGGAGAATTTTCCGATGTTCACTTCAAACTTTCCCGCGACCGAAACATAGTCGGGCATTTCGTCTTCCATCTCATTGGACTCATATTGCGCGACGCCCTTTATCGAACAATAAGACAAAATCGGAACAGTGGCGATCAAGGAAAATTTTGAGTCGGTTGTTTTTCTTTTGGGCTTGTTGGCCGCGTCCTCTGAAGTGATGACGGAACATTTGTCGTCAATGATGTTCGTGTTCAACATTCTTGAAAGGCTCCAGGAAATGTCGCGCTTTCCCGCGCTGATGTCGGCCTTTCCAAACAAGGTGTAGTCAAAGTAAAGCTCGTATACGCCAAAGTCCATTTTTGGAAATTGGGTCAAGAAGGAACCGTAGACATAAAAGTCAGACCTTGGGCGGCCTATGAACCTTAGGATGTTGCTGAAAGTCGCCAAGGGCTTTGTCTTTTCCCAGGGCGAAAACCAAACATAGCCGCCCAGCTCGGCGTTCAAGTCGCCGCTAAATTCAACAGGCTTGTTTTTCGCGTCTACCTTTACTATTTCGGTGGTCGGAGTGTTCACGGCGCCTTCGGTGTCGCCTTCCGCGTCGTCGGCAAAAAGCTCGTCGATAGAATCGTCCGTTTCGTCTTCGGACAAGATGTCGGCGTCGCCGCTTTCGGCAAGACGCTCACGCTCCTTTTCGTCCTCAAGCTCCGCCTCTTCGTTCAAACGCTCCGCCTCTTTTACATCCTCTTCGGCCACCCTCTCCATGATGATTCCGTTGTTGGTGACATAGGTTTGGGCGAAGAAATTTCCGTTCCCAAAAACAAGGAAAATAGAGAAAAAAAAGGCGAGCGCAAAGACCCGCCTTATGTTTGAACGTTCAAAACTTTTATTCATTTAAAGGCTCATGTTTTCAAGATATTGCTTAGAGTATACAACATCTCCCAACTTTTGAAAAGACACATTGGACACAGTTATCTGCGTGCTTTCGTATTTAATCTTGCCGTTGATTTTTTGGCCCCGCAAGCGGTCCTGGATCACCATTTTTGAAGGCACCGAGCGGCCGTCAATTTTTTGGTAGCTGGGAATCGCGCTTACGCGCAAAAGCTGGCCCGAAAGGCTGTAGTCCTCGCGCTTTCTTGTAAGAAAGTCGTCCTTTGTGGCCCAAATCTTGATTTTGGGATAGTCAACGTCGTTGACCGATTTTTTGTTGACCGCCAATGTAAGGCAAACGCAGTCAAGCTTTCCCAGCGCGACGTATTCCGCGCTTTCGATTTCGTAATGGTCGGAATAATGCTGCGGGCGCAAGTCGCTGTTGTTGACGTTCGTGTCCTGAAACTTATCCTTGGGCGCGGTGAAAGTGAACTGCTTGTTTGACGGGTCGTAAAACCAAATCGTCTTGTCAAACTGAACATAGCCCTTGCCCCTGTCAGACTCTGGCCCTGTAATGCGTATAGTGCACATGGCTTTTGAGTCGCGCCTGTACATTATCGCGCTGGTTATGCTGTTTCCTTGGCCAGGCTTTTCCTGCACAAGGACATACTCGCCGGTAAAATCCGTTCCATAATAGCCTGTGCCCTGGTCAATTTTCTTTAAAATCTCCTTGGCTTGGTCCAAGGGAACGCTCTGCGCGAAAAAGGGGCTGGCAAAAGCCGCCAAAACTGTCAAAACAAAAAGAATCTTCTTCATATTCACTCCTATCACGCCGCCGTCAGGTTACGGTAGCCAACGCTCCAACAGGGCTCACGTGAACTAACTTACGCAAAGTAAACAACACGGCTCCCAATGTGGTTACGAAAATTATGCCCAGCAAAAAGAAGGCTTCGCCGGGGCGCAAGACAGGCGCCAAATATCCGCCGGTCAAAAACAGGTCAAAGCCCGAAACAAATGAAAGGTTGTAGTTTGACGCAATCCGCGCGGCGGCAAGCGAGGCGGCGAAGCCAGTAACGGCCCCCGAAAGAAGCAAAAGCAAAATCTCGGTAAAGTAAAGCGCCATAAGCCCCTTTGGCTTCATTCCCAGGGCGCGGAAAGTTCCGCTTTCAACGGCGCGCTTTAGGACTATTACCCTAAAGGCGCTTGAAATGCCCACGGAAATGATTATCACAAGCATAATCACAATCATGGCGACAATCGCGCGCAAGGCCATCGAAAGCTTTTGCAAATCGGAGACGTTGGCCGAAAGCGGAACAAGCGCGAAAACCCTTTTTCCTTCCGGCGTGTCAAAATCCTGCCAGGCAGACTTGTCGTAGCTTAAGGGGAACATGTCAAAGCGCTTTTCCAATTCGGACTGGACTCGCGAAAGCTCTCCCTTGCTTGGAGTTCCGCTTGGATAGTATACGCAAATCTTGTCTATCGGATCGCTTTCGGCCAGTTCGCCGACATAGCCCAAGCCAGCCTTAAGCGCTTGGAAGTCGATGTATGACGTGTACATTCCAAAGACGCTGGAATCCTGAAAGATTCCAGTGACCACAAGGTTCACTGTGTTTTGGTTACCGTAAACGCTTTCCATCAAAAGAAGGACATCGTCGCCGATATGGACGCCAAGCTTGTCCGCGGCGGGCTTTGAAAGCAAAAGGCCGTCATGGCTTGGCCGCTCCTCGATTCCGCCTTCGACAAAATTGAATTTCTTGAACAGCTCTTTTTCGTCGGAAAAGACAACGCCTTGAATGGAGCGCTGCTTTACGCTGACTCCTTCAAAGAAAAGGCTCTTGTCGCCTGAATCTTTTTTATAGCGGTAAGACACCTGCGTGTCCGCCGGAAGGATTTCCTTTAGCGCGGCGATCATGTCGCTGTAGGAATCCAAATAATCCATTGATCCGTCCGCGTCGTCGCCTAAAATCATAAAGTCGCCGCCGTAATACTGGCGCATTTTTTCGGTCATCGAGTCTATCATGCCGTCGGTTATCATTAGAACGAAAAGCATTACGCAAACGCCTACCGCGCATACGGAAAACAAGGAACGGTACTGTCTGGCTCGGCTTACAAGGGATTTTACGGCAAAGTTAAGGTAAAGGCTTTTCATTATCGGACGGCCTCCATGGCGGCGACAGGGCTTGTGTTCAAGGCAATTCTAACAGGATAAATCCAAGCGACAAGCGCCAAAACCAGGGACAAGGCCATTCCGCTAAGAAGGTTTGGCAAGCGGACGACGGCGCGCAAAGTGTCGCCGCCGAAAAGCTGGATTAAATATGTGTTGCTAAAATGAATGGAACCGTTTGACAAAAAGAAGTTTCCGACAACGCCTAAAAGGCAGCCCAGAATACCCGCGGTTATTGTAAGCGTCAAAGTTTCGGCCAAGTATTCAAGCGCGATAAAACGGCGGCTGGCGCCAATCGCCCTAAGCGCTCCAGTTTCCTTGGAACGGTCGAGCGCCGCGATTACCAGCGTGTTGTTGACGATGATAAAACCGGTTCCGATTATGACTATGAGGCCTATGTTGAAAATCAAGCGCATCCAATAAATGTACTGGGCCGACATGCCCGCGGCGGCGCGCCAGTCAACCGCCTGGACAGGCCACTCGCGTTTGGCGAAATCGCGGTTCATTTTGCGGATTGCGGCTCGGACTGGAAAACCGGGCTTGGCGGAGCAGACGATGTAATTCCAAATTGTCTCTTCGCCAACTTGCTCGGGCTTCTCTTCCGTTTGCGCCGCCGCTTCTTGGGCTTGCAACCCTTCTTCTTCAACGAGGGAGTCGTCAACGTCAAAATCCTCGGACTCGCCGAACAAATCGTCGATTCCGCCTTCGTCAAGGTTGTCAAGCAGCCCCGAGTTGTCCTGGGTAAAAAGGCTTGCGTCGATTTCGGTGGAATTCAAGCCGATCAAGGGCCTAAGGACGGCTGGATTAATCAAAACTATTTTGTCCTGCAAGTCGTTGTGAACTGCGTACTCGTAGACAGCGCTTAGTGTCGCGGCCCTCAAAGTGTAGGAGGAACCTGTGAAGCCCGCTAATTGGACTTGGTCTCCAACTTGCAGCGAGACTCCGTATTCCCCGTTGATTTTTTGAAGCATCTCCTTTGAAAGCATCAAGCCCATTTCATCGGCGGCATAGGGACTGCCTTGGAGGATTTTTATTCCAGGCATCAAGCGCGCGTAGCTTTCGCCGTCAACGCCAAAGAAATAGGCGGCAAGGTTAGAGTCGTCAAAGCGCAGAACCGCCTGTCCTGTAATTTGCGGAAGGGCTTGCTTTACAAATTCAGACTCGCAAACGTAGGAAAAAATGTCGCTGTAAGGGATAAGCTGCGGAAGTTCGCTTAGGTTTCCGGTGACAGGAGTTTCGTCTCCAAAAAGGCTCATCGGAAATTGCGCTTTTGGACGGATGACGATGTCGCCCGTAAAATTTTGGCTGAACGTTTTTTCTATTCCCGACTTGGTTCCGTCAAAAACCGCGTTGGCCATAACCAAAACGGCGATGGAAAAGGCGATGAAAAGTATTATCACCAGGGAACTTTTGCGCGAAACGATATTTTTGAACGCGAAATTCAGCGTGAACATAGGCGCATATTATAGCAAAAAAGGCCGCTTTCTTCAATAGAATGGCGGCATTTTTATCGGAGGAACATTGGAAGAAATCGCTTTAATAATACACCAGCAAATACTCGCCGCGCGGCGTGAAGCCCAGCGACTTGTAGAGCGCCAGGGCGGCGGCGTTTTCTTGCTTGGCGTAAAGGCAAAAGCTGTCAAAAGCCAAAGACGGGCGGGAATCGCCAAACGCGCAGGAATCGCTTGCAATGCCAAAAGAGCCCGTCTTGCCGGAATCGATGGAGCCGCCGCCTGCATTAAGGCCTTGCGAACAATTTTGGCCGTCCGCAGTTGCAAGAGCCCGCGCTTATTTAAACATTATGCGCCAAGTCGGTCCGTTTTGCAAGAGATTTTTTTGCGCGGTCTTGAGAATGATGAAAGTTATGAAATGTTGAAAATTTTATTTGAACCGTTGCGCGGCCTTTAAAATCGTTTTTGAAACTTCCTCCGAAATTGTCTTGGCGAAAAAATCGATTTTGCGGGCGGAAGCGAACGACGCGTCTTTTTTGGACGCAAAAAAAGCGGCCGGCGGAACGTCAAAAAAAGTGGCCAAACGAGCGATTGTTTCGGGCGAAACCCACTTTTTGCAATTTTCTATGTCGTTTATAAAAGTAAAAGCCATTTGCATTTCGTTGGCCAATTTTAGCTGCGAAAGCCCTTTTTGCTTGCGAAATGTTTTTAAATTTTCGGCGAATAATTTTCTAACTTCGATGCCTTCCATAAAATTTCACCACTCTATCAGCAGATATCATTATTACACCAATAGATTGACTTTTATGCAAAAGTTTAATAGAGTGGCAATATATATCGCCATTGGCGGATATAAAAAAAGGAGGAAAATTTATGAAATTTTTTAGAAAATTTACGTTAGTTGCAACCGTGCTTTTATCGATTGCTTTTATCGGATGTTCAAATTCAAGCGATTCAAATTTAACGCCATACATTCCGCCAAGTTCAACTGAATGGCTTCCTGTTTCTAACAAGGCGGATTTAATAGGAACGTGGGTTTGCGATTTTGGCTCGACAGAACGAGTAACGATTGTAATAAATTCAAATTACAAAGGCGATATGACTGATGTAATGTCATACGACCTTTCGTCAAAAAGCCAATCTGAAATAGACGCTTATATGAACAAACTGAACAAGTCCTTGCTTGACGGAGGTCATGCCACTTATGACAACACGACAAAAAAAATCACAACAATATTTCCGATTGGTTATGACAGAGGATATGGAGAGGGCGCAAGCATTGACACATTTGCCGCCGGCGTACAAATCAATTCGACAAAAGATAAAATAAGAAGTGTCCAAAACACCCAAGCTGTATACACAAAGCAATAAGCTTTAATAATACACCAACAAATACTCGCCGCGCGGAACAAAGCCCAGCGACTTGTAGAGCGCCAGGGCGGCGGCGTTTTCTTGCTTGGCGTAAAGGCAGAAACCATTGAAAGCCAAAGACTGCCGCGCGATTATTTGCCTGACCAAAAAGGCGGCGCGGCCTTTTTTGCGCTCGGATGGAATTGTGTAAACGCCGCCGAGCATGCAATGGCGCAGGCCGCACGCGGAGACGCGGGCTTTTGCGATTGGACGATCGCCGTCATAAAGCGCGAAGGTAAGGCCTTGGCCAAGCTCATGCTTAAAGGCCGCCCCAAGGGCCGCGTCGCTTATGTCAAAGGAGGCGGGAACGACTTCCTCGCGCTGGTAGCCCAGCTCTAAGGGCAGGAGGCGCTCGTAGTCCGCGGCCATCGCTTGGATTACGCGCAAGCCGCCCGCTGCTCCAGAGCCGCCGCCTGAGTTTTGGGCGTGGACAGCCTTTTTGTTTTGCGACGCCTCTTGGTTTTCCTCGACGCTATCTTGGGAACGCGCTTCAATACCGCTGTTCGCGCGAGCTTGGCCGCTAACCATCAAAAAATACTTGTTGGTCACGCTGGGACGCATCGGACTTTTTTTGTTCTTTAGGATGTTGCGCAAAAAGATGGCGCCGGCCGCTTCTCCGTTAACGCAAAAGGGTTCGCGGCTTTCAAAAAATTCCATCAGGGGCCGCTGCGCCTCGCTGCAAACTTTTTTGTCAAAGGCGCTTTTGTATTTGGCAAAGGGCAGGCAAAAGAATAGCGAGCGCTTTTTTCGCAGGGCAAAAAGGCCGGCGAGTTTTTGGCCTTGCAAATCACCGCCGCTGTTCGCGCGCGTCTCAGTCTGTGAAGCAATGCTGCCGCTCGCCTGCGACGGTTCCGCATAGTAAAGCGCCCAGCAATCCGTCGCGCCCCACAAAATTTCCGAGGCGAGGTTCACGCATTCAGATTCGTAAGGCTGTAAAAATAAAAGGGCCTCCTCCTCCTGTTCAGGAAGAAGAGGCTTAATGACGATTGGCATTTGTTAGTCAGCCATCTTTTTGTAGTTGTCAAATTCGGCGAGCATCTGGGCGTCCTTGTTCTTGTCCAAAAGGCTCACTACGACGGCGACAATCAAGTTAAAGACAAAGGCCGGAAGAATTTCGTAGATGTCAAAAATTCCGCCACTAAGATTGTGCCAAGCCACGACAGTAACGCCGCCAACGACAAGGCCCGCGATGGCGCCCTTGTTGGTGATTCCGCGCCAGTAAAGAGCCAGCAAGATGAGGGGGCCGAAGCTTCCGCCAAAGCCCGCCCAAGCGTAGCTTACCAAGCCAAAGATTGTGCTTGTCTGGTCAAGCGAAAGAACAAAGGCGACGGCCGCGATCAAGAAAACCGTCACGCGGCTGATTTTAAGGACAGTCTTTTCGTCGGCGTTGGGATTGATTAGGCCCTTGAAAATGTCCTGGCTTACGGCGCTAGAGGCGACCAAAAGCTGGCTGTCGGCTGTGCTCATAGAGGCGGCCAAAATCGCGCACAAGAAAAGGCCCGCGATAAAGGCAGGATACATTTTCATCATTGTCACGCTGAAAACTGTTTCCGCCGCTCCGCCCGACAAAACCTTTGGAAGCAAGTAGGCGGTTCCCAACGTTCCGATGATGAACGTTCCGATGTAAGAAACAATCATCCAAGTGATGCCGACGCGGCGCGCGGTTGTCACTTCCTTGTTGCTTCTAATTCCCATAAAGCGGACGATTATGTGGGGCATTCCAAAATAACCCAAGCCCCAAGCCATGGCGCTTACGATAGAAGTTACGCTGAAATTTTTGTTGGCCGTGAACTTTTTAAGAAGCTCGTCGCCAAAGTCGCCGTTAAGCGCCTTGCCCATAAAATTCTGCGCCTGGCCAATAGCGTTCCCCGCTCCGCCCAAGCTGATTACAATCACGATGGAAGAAATCACAAAGGCCACAAAAATCAAAGTTCCCTGAATGAAGTCCGTCGTGCAAACGGCAAGGTAGCCGCCCATAATCGTGTATGACAAAATCACGACAAGGCCAATCGCAAGGCCCGCGTTGTAGGGAAGCCCAAAGACGGAGTTGAACAATTTGGCGCAAGCGACAAAGCCGCTGGCAACGTAAATCGTAAAGAACAAAACGATGAAGACAACCGACACGACAGAAAGCACGCGGCTCTTGTCCTTAAAGCGGTTGGTCAAAAATTCCGGAATCGTGATTGAGTCGCCAAAGGCGATTGAACACTTTCTCAAAGCCTTGGCCACAAAAAGCCAGCTGAGGTATGTTCCCAAAATCAAGCCGAGCGCGGTCCAAAAAGTTTCCTTGAATCCGCCAAGGTAGCAAAGTCCGGGCAAGCCCATCAAAAGCCAGGCGCTGGAATCCGAAGCCTCCGCGCTAAGGGCGGTGAACCAGGGGCCCAGCTTTCGGCCGCCCAAGAAAAAGTCCGAGGCGTTGTTGTTCTTGCTGGCGCTCGAAAGGCCTACAAAGACCATCGCCGCAAGGTAAATGACAAACGCCAACAATTTTGCGATTGTAACTGAATCCATTTTTTTAACCTCCTAACGATACGGCTTGAACGCGCGAGCTTGGCCGCAAGCGCGTTTGTTGCCGCTTATGCGGCGACTTGCAATCTTTGGCTTTCCATCGATTTCGTCGCCGCTATACCTCCTAACGATACGGTTTTATTTTGAAGCCCAAAGGCCGTGCAAGTTGCAGTAGGCGTAGGCCTTTACAAACTTGTCGCCTGACGCCAGCGCAAAGCTTGCCTTTGGCTCTTGGCCAGGCTTTAAATTCTTTATTTGAATTCCCTGCTCAGACTCGACGGCAATCCATTCAATGAAGTGCTTCTCTTCCATCGGGTGCGCCACAGAGCCGACCGCGACGGCGACCTCGCTTCCGTTCACAGTCGCCACAGGAACATGCTTTTCAACGGCGGCGTCCGTAGTTCCGGCAACCAACTCCTGCATTTCCTCATCGCAGCAAAAAGTTCCGCACGCGGAAGCCTTTATCACCGCAATCACCTTTCCGCATTTTTTGCATTTAAAAAATTTCACGTTCTCCTCCAAAAAGCGCCAACGCTCAAGCGCATTTTTTTCATTCTATTGGAATTTAACGGAATGCGCAAGGCGCAACGGCAAGAAAGATTTTTAGGCGGGTTAAAGATTATTTTGGCGGGGGCGGCCGCCCCCTCGGCTCCCTTGCATCTTTCCCCGCCGCGCAATACAATTCCCCCATGCCGCAACAAAATCTCGCGCAAAAAATATACGCCGCGGTGCGGTTGATTCCCAAGGGAAAGGTGGCCTCGTATTCGCAGGTGGCAGCTTTGCTTGGAAACTGCAACTTGCGCCGCTATGTGGGAAACGCGCTGCACAAAAATCCAAGCAACTCCGTCACGCCCTGCCACCGCGTCGTCAACGCAAAGGGCTTTTGTTCCGGCAGCTTCGCTTTTGGCGGAAGCGGCGTCCAGCGGCAAAAGCTTGAGGCCGAAGGCGTGACATTCACAAAAGGCCACGTTGACATGGAAAAGCACGCGATAAGCCAAGATGACTTTGACGCGATGAGCGCGCGGCTGCAAGAAATCAGCGCCAAATCTTAGCGCGGCTTCGCTTTAGCTCCGAGCGAATCTTTTTTAGCTTTAGCTTGCGTTCCTTGCTGGCTTGGGTGGGCTTGGTCTTCTTTCGCTTTTTGGGAATTTTGAGGGCGGTGACAATGCGGTTTTCCACGCGGCTTAGCGCAATCTTTCGGTTGAGCTCTTGGTAGCGCTCGTCGTCCACGTCCAAAAAAATGCAGTCTTGGCCGTTTATGATTGCCGCCAGTTTTTGGCGCAGGCGAATCCGTTCCTCATCGCTGATACCGTTCAAGCCGCTAAGCGGGAGCGACAAGTGGACTTTTGTGTTGACCTTGTTGACGTTTTGCCCGCCCTTTCCGCCGCTGCGCGCGAAAGTCAATTGAGAATTTTCAACTATCGATTGGTGAAGCTCGCTTGCGTTCATTCTTTTGTCAAATCCGAAAATTTTTCCTTGGCGATTGCCCATGCCTCGCGGTCAAACAGAACAATCGAGCAGTCAAGGCCCATGCATTCCTTTAAAAGGCCCGCTCCCGCCGCCGCGTGAATCGCTCCGTCAACGCCGCCGCCTCCCAAAAGGCTTTGGTTAGCCGCGTTCACAATCGCGTCTCCGTCAAACTTGGTTATGTCGCCAGAAATGATTTTCAATGCCGTTTGCATGCTTACATAATAGTTGATTTAGCGCTTTTTTGCTAGCGTCTTGCAAAACCTCCGCAATAATCTACTATATAATTATTTCCTTAACTAGTTTTTTATTTTTGCCGATAATGAAAAAGTGAAAAAGTCTTTGCGCCTGTTGACATTTATCCTCTTCTCTTTTGCGGTGCCGGTTTTTGCGGAAAACTATTATTGGGCGGGAGGCGGCGCGAACTCAAACTGGACAACTGCTGAAAACTGGCGGATTGGAAGCGAAGCGGGAACCGTCGCGACGACCGCTTACCCGACAACTGGCGACACTGCCTTTATCGCGGGCGCCTACACCGTAACGATTGACGCTGACATAACGGTTGCCGCGCTGAACATAAAAAAATCAGATGACGACTTCTTTTTAACAGATGATTGGACAACAACACTTACAGGAAGCGGAAAACTAACTTTTGGGGCGATGGACTTTAACCGCGCGTCTGGAACAGCAGGAAAAATCGGAACGTTGGAGATTGACTGCGACGCGACATGCTCAGGCGAACTCCAAACCCATTCCGGCACCGCTCTTATCATCAATAGCGGAAGCGGAAAAAAACTTGCCACAAACAAATTGATCCACTCGGCAGGGGACAAAAAGCCAAAAAGCCAAATCACCGTAAAAGGAATTTTGGCCGTAACAGAAGACATCAAGCTGCAAGCGAACGGCAACAATGGCTGCAACTCATTGTATGTGGACGGCGGAACTGTAACGGCAAAGAACTTAACCTGGGACACAAATAAAACTTATGAAAACGAAGGCTTGGACGCCATAAACAACTCCGGAACAATTACCCTTAGCGGCGACTTGACAGCTACCGGACCTGTCACAAACTCCGGCACTATAAAATCAACTGGCGGAACAATGGATTTTGCCGCCGAGACCACGAACAGCGGAACGCTGCAAACAAACGCCGGCGCGATAACATTTTCCGCCAAAGTCGACGGCGCAAGCGGAACAATCACATCCACAAGCGGAAACATAACGACAAGCGCCGCCGCCGCGAGCAGCCTTGGAACAGTCCAAAGTTCCGGCGGAACGATTTCAAACTCAGGAAGCGGCGCGGTCACTTTGGCGGAGCTTCAAATGGGAGCCGACACAAGCGTCACAAACTCAACAGGCGGAGCGCTTGCGATAACAAAACTTACAGGAAACCGCGCGGCAACCTTGACAGGCGGAACAAGCGCCATAACAGTGTCTTCATTTGACGGCTCTCCGACAATTGCAGTCGCCGCGGGCTCTTGCGCTTTGGGAACGGGAACAATCGCCGCGCTGACGGTTGACGCAAGCGCCGAGGCGGCTATCGCCGGAAGCCTTACAGTCACAGGCGCGACGACAAACGCCGGAACGATTTCTGTCGGCGCAAACTCAATCACTTTTGCCGGAGCGGTTTCAAGCGCAAGCGGAACTGTCACAATGACAACCGGCGGCGTTACCGTAAGCGGCGCGGCGGCAAGCGCTTTTGGAACAGTTCAATGCGCGGGCGGCTCCTTTACCAATTCCGGGAGCGGCTCGACAACTGTGGCGGACTTTGTCTTGAACGCCGACAGCGTTGTGACCAATTCCGCAAGCGAAACTTTGACATTGACAAAATTGTCTGGCGCCAGCACCGCCACGATAAAAAGCGTTTTGACCGACGGCGGAATAACGGTAAACTCCTACGACGCGGCGGCAAAAATCACCGTCGCCGCAAGCAGCAAAAACATACTTTTGGCAGGCGGAACGCTAGACAGGCTTGCGATAAGCGGCGGCGCCAAAGCCACGATTAGCGGCGACATGACGGCGACAAGCGGCATAACAAACAACGGAACGCTAGCCACAAGCGCCGCTCTTTTAATAAACGGCGCGGTCACAAACGGCGGAACAATCGAAGCCGCCGCCAACGACATAACATTTAACGGAACGGCGACAAACACAGGAACAATCAGCGCGACGACAGGCGGCGTGACATTTGCCGGAGCGGTGGCAGGCGCAAGCGGAACGATTTCCACCACAACAGGAAACATAACGACAAGCGCCGCGGCCGCGAGCAGCCTTGGAACTATTCAAACGACAAGCGGAAGCCTGACAAATTCCGGAGCCGGAAATGTCGCCGTGGCGGATTTTGCGCCTGGAGCGGCTAGCAGCGTGACAAACACAGCGGCCGGCTCAATCGCGCTCGCAAAGATTACAAGCGCGGCCGCCACAAGCCTTTCGGGCGACATAAAAGCCGCGTCTTACTCTGACGGCCTTCCGATTATTGTAGACGCTGCCACAGGAACTTCCGACAACAACGTGGACTTGGGCGCGGGAAAGCCCGGCTCGATTGCGATTAACGCTGGCGGAAAAGCGACAATTTTAGGCGACATTGAAACAAGCGGCGGCATAACAAACGCAGGAACGCTGGACGCAAGCGCCGCCAAAATTACGATGACAGGCGCGTCTGTCACGCTAACTGGCAACACGAGCGCCGCGAACACAAAGATAAAAGATTTTGTATACGCTCCAACTGACACGACAGGAACGGGCCTTGCAGTCGCCGGCTCAAACACTTTCACAAATTTCAATTGCTCGACAAGCGGAGCCAAAATTACGGTTAGCGGCGTAAACACAATCGGAACGCTTGGCGTGACAAGCGGCGGCGGAACGCTTGCGGTAAACGCGGCGCAAACTGTGACAACGCTCGCGCTAAAAGGAACAAGCGGCTCGCCTCTTAACGTGACGGGCACAGGAAGCATAGCGCTCGCTTCCAACCAAAACACAGGAGACTATCTTAGCGTCGCTTACAGCGGAGTTTCAATTGGCGGAAATTTTTATAGCGCCAAAAATTCCACCTTTGACGCGGCCCCTTACTACGGCAAACACAACAATTGGATATTGCTCAACAACGCGATGGAGTTTGTTTGGACCGGCGCGACCGACACTGATTGGGGAAAGCCGACAAACTGGAACTACAATTTGATTCCGGGAACCGCAAAGGAACACGACGGCGTCAACACAAAAACTTACCCTGTCAAAATTCCAGATTCACCAAGCGGCGCAAGATATCCAATAGCGGCCAAAAGTTATACAATAAAAGACTTGCAAATAGGAGAAACGCCTTTATCCTCCGCAAGCCTCACGCTAAACATTGGCGCAAGCGAATCTGACCGAGACATAAAGACAAGCGGAACGCTCACAAACTACGGAACGATTTATTACACAGGAACTGACAGAATCACAAACGGAACGGCTTTCATCAATGACGCGGACGAAAATCACAAAGGAACGGTTGAATTTGCGACAGGAAGCGCCGCGGCCGATTTGGCCAACGTAGCCTACTGCAATTTAATCGTCAGCGGAAACGGAGCCTTCTCAACCACGGCTGGAAACACATTAACCGTAAACAATGACATGACCTATAGCGGAGGCGGATCGCTAACCGTAAACGACGCGCTTGCCGTTACAAACGCATTGGCTGTAAGCGGCGGAAACGTTTTCTTTAACAACGGAGCGGGCGGCACGACAACAAGCGCCGCGACAGCCGCATTCACGACAATAGGAAGCGTCTCGTTCGGAAACAGCGCGGGCGACAGTTTTACCGTCACAGGCGGAGCGCTCGCTCTTCCCAACAGTTTGGGCGGCCTTACGCTCGCGGGAATAATCACCGCCGACGGCGGAATAACGCTTGGCCACGACGCGGCGCTCGCGGCGAACACGACATTCGCGAGCGCGACAATCCTTGGCGCTCCGATAAATTTAACGGGCGCGTTTACTGTAACGACAAACGCCGCGCTCACAACAAGCGCGACTGCCCCGCTCACTCTCACAAACGCAAACCTTGTGAACACAGACGCGGTCACCGACGGTTACATAATTTTTAATGGAACAGCGGCGCAAGGCTTTACGCCCAACGCGGGTTCCACATACAAAAGCGTAAGGATTGACAAATCAGGCTCTTTTAACGTAAATAACAACGAATTGACTGTTGAAAGACTTTCCATAAACAACTGCTCAATCACAAACTTTAACAAAAAGGCGGCGGTCACCGTCTCTTACACTGACACGCCGACAGCAGGAAATATTTTGTTCAACGTCGGCTGCGACTTCACCCCTGCCACGACATTCGCCACGACAGGAACGCTTACGCTTAACGGCGCGACAAACGCTTGCAATTTTACAGGCGGATTGACCCACACCGCTGGTTCTACAAGCCTTTACGGAACGTTCAACACGGCAAACGCCGCGATCACTCTTGGCGACACGACGCTCAACGACAACACGACGATTGGCGCAGGAAGCGGCGCCGTCACAATTAAGGGCGCGATGGAAACCTTAAATGGCTCACAATCGCTAGTCTCCAGCGGAACTGGCATGGTCATTTTTGACGGAACTGTCGGAGCGAGCAACCCGCCTTCAAGAATCACAACGGCGGGCTCGGCCACATTTAACGCCGCTACAAAAGTGAGCGGCCCGGTTGCGGTTACAGGCGACGGAGAATTCAACGCAGCGACGAATGTCGCCGGCGACATTGCGATTGACGGAAACGCCTCGATAAACGGCGTGACTGCAACGACAGGCTCCGGCAAAATCGCAATCGGCGGAAACGCCTCAATCAATGCCGCGACCGCAAGCGCCTACACAATCACAGTGAACGGAGCGACAAATGTCGGCGGCCCTTCCATAACAAGCGGCGGCCTGCAGCTTTACAAGGACAACCTTACATTCAGCGCTCCGTGCGCCGTGACAGGAACGGTTCAAGCGGCGGCTGGAGTTATCACAAGCGGCGCGCATTCCGTGACATTCGCCAATGATCTTTGGCTTTACACAAGCGCGGCGGCGGCCTTGGGCGGAAGCGGCGGAAGCCTTTCGGTTGCCGGAAACCTTTATTTTGCCGGCGAGTCAAAAAACGCGGCTGTCGAATCAAATCTTACGGCTAAAAATGTTTTGCTCTTGCACGGAACGGTTGACATAGGCTCGGCCGCGACGCTGGCTTCGTCAAGCGGCGACATCATTTTGCTTGGCGCCGACTACGACATTGACGACGACAAGGACGGTGCCGCCGCCTCGCAAGTGACAGGCCTCTTTGCCTATAACCACGCTTCAAGAAAAAAGGCCGCCTCATACACCGCCGCCTTCCCGACAGCATGCCCCGACGGAACTACGATTTCACAGCCTTGGTCGGGAGCCGTCACAACCAACGCGGGCGCGAAAATTTCCGCGGGGCAAAACTTTTACGCAAACGGCCTTTCTTCTTTGGGAAGCGGCGCGTGGACGCTTTTGCTAAAGGACAACAATTTGCAAACCTCCGCCTTTGCCGAAATCTACAATTCGACAATCAGCAATTGTACTGCCAGCCCCATTGGCGGAAGCGGAACGGTTTATCTGGCGGCGGCGGAACACAACACGACGTCCGGCTGCTCGGCCAACATTGTCACAAGCCGCCCGGTAATCGCCCAAGCTTGGACGGTTTACGACGACGCGATTTACATTTCATTCAAGGACGAGAACGGCGCGGATATATTTGTGGAAAATTCATGCAACGAAATTTCCGCCGCGGCTTCACGCATCTTCAATTCCGTCGGAGGCTACGCGGCGACTTACATTGACGCGGATTGCCAACATTCCACAGACGGAGCGGGCGATTTAAAGGCCTTCTACATTAAGTCAAACAATAAATGGAAGACCGACGCAAGTGGAATAACGGTTGGCTCGGCCGAAAGCTCAAACCGCGCAGGCGACAACTCATGCGCGACGATTCCTTACTTGAACCTTCCCAAGGCGCTGGCCGCTGTTTACGAAACTTTGCGCGACTCAAGCAAAAACAGAATCGCGCATTATTATTCCGCAACGCCGGACACAAGCGCGGCCAGCGCCGTGGCTGGAAAGACCTTTACCGCTGTCGCCGACAAATGCTCGCCGGTATTGATTCAAGTTTTGACAGGCCAGGAATTGCACGAAGATCCCGCGGCGCAAAAAGATTACGACGCGCACAACTTTGTGGAGTTTGTTTACAGCGAGCCTGTTGACATAAGCGGCGGCTCCACAAGCGTTTTGGATTCCGACGTGAACATCCAAGCGGCCGCTGATTTGGGAGCGACGACAAACGGAAACGGCGTGACATTCGCGGGACTGGCGACGGCTGCAAGCGGAAAAGTTGAGGCAGCCCTAAAAACAGGAAGCGGGTCGCCCCACTCTCTTTACAGACTCTTTTCCAGAAGCGCAGGAGCGACCGCGCAAAACCAAGCGGCACGCGTCCGCGTTTCAATAGCGGGTTATGTTGACGGAACAGTTTCCACTGCAAGCGGAACATTTAAAAACTGGACGGGTTACATAATTTCCGCCAGACTGCCGTCAGGATTAATAACGCGAATCCCAAACGCCTTTATCAAAGACAAATCTCCGGCTAAAAATTCACTTGCCATAGATTCAACGGCAGGCCACACGCTTCCAACGCTTCTTGTTCAGTCCGCGGAGAGCGAATTGTATGGCCCCTGGGACGTTACGCCGCCCAATTTAGCGCCGGTAAGAATAAACGGAACAAACGTTTGGGCCAAGCCCGCCACAGACGCAAGCCAAGAATATGAAATTGTCGGCGCGAGCTACGCCACAGGAACCTTGAGCGCGATTGAGCTTCACTGGTTTGACAACGAACCGACCTACACAGAAAACAGGCAATGGTTCAGCAGAGTGGGCTGGGCTGACGCAAGCTCGCCAACGGAATACGCTTCGATTTCAAGCTACGCCGCCGACGCTCGCGGCGGAAGCCGCCCGGACAGTTCCAGCGGCAACGCCACTAAAGGCGGAATCAGATACTGCTCGCTTTACAACGCCAACAACGCCTTTAATTACGCCATAGACGGAACTAGCGTTTACTACAACTTCACGCAAAATATTAAAGGCGGCGCCGAAAGCTCGTTGTTCACCTACGCGGGCGACGACCCTGGAGCGCCCTCGCGCGGCACTGGCGCGGAAGACGGCTTGTACTGCAAACTGATGCTTGACCAAACGGGCTACAACTTGCAGACAACATTCGTTTTGAATTTTGACTCAAACGCATGCCATGTCACCGATTTGGCCGGCAATAGAATTCAATGCGGAAAAATAAGCGTAAAAAGCATCGACAGAACTCCGCCGGCGTTCACAATGAGCGCGGTTCCCTTGGGAACAAAACAAATGCTTGTAATTTTCTCAAAGGCTATCAACACTGACACATTGGTTCTTTACAGCGATCCTTCAACTCACGTCTCGGTTCCAGCCCTAGACTACATTCCAAAATCCCTAGAGCTGACAAACGCGTCTGGAACAGGAATGCAAGTGGACCATGACATTCCGGCGACCTGCTTGTTCAAAACGACAAACGCCACAGGCTTTGTGATAACGCTCAAACAAAACGCGGTCTTAGACGACATTACAAAAGGCGTCTTTATCACGGCAAAAAGCCAAGGCTACAACTACGATCCGCTTTCTGGAATCATCACGCCGATGACTTACATTCAAGACACTATTGGAAACTGTGTCGTTGACAACAGCCAACACGCCTTTAGCGACTTTGCCGTAAACGCAGTCCAGCCGCAATACGCGTACGACAACAGCCTTACCGACGCAGGCGCCGCGACAGGCTACGGCCTCTACAAAGAAGGCTCGTGGGCTGTGCGCGATTGGAACGCCGAACAAGAAAACTACGGAACCCTTTCCGCCGAAAAAGAAATAATAATGCAAACAACTCTGTATGACGGAACAAGCGACAAGAGCGGAGGACTTGATCCAAGCTCAGGACAAATCGCGCTGGGAAAAATAACCGCTTTCTTTGACGCGTCTCCTGACCCAAATTCAGTTTCAGCGATTATAAACAAGAACTCTGGAAAGTCTTGGCGCATTTGGCATCCTAATTTTACAGACGACGCGTTCACGTCGCTAGCCCTTGTCAACAACGCGCCGCAATTTTCGATTGACGGAAACGCCAACGATTCCGGCGTCGTTTTTGACATTTCAAAAGAGCTTTCATCGGCAAACTGGAAAAGCGGCGACCAAGTCTCGTTCCTCTTTAAAATGGGAGACTATACCGTAGACCACTTTGCCAACGGAACCGCCTATCCCCTTTACGCCGTCCGATTGAAGGACCCCAACGACATAACTTCGCTTGACTTGTGGTCATTCAAAATAAGAACGACAAGCTTGCAGCGCGGCGGCGTAAGCATTTTGAACAATGTAATTGACTTGAACAGCGGCGAGCACACAGTGATTCAAGTTGACATGAAACAATCGGGCAACCTTAATGTTATCGTGATGACGCTTGACGGAAACATCGTGACTTACTTGCGCCACGGACAGACGGACGCCGGCACCCACTACTATAATTGGAACGGGACCAACAACGGCGGATCAAAGGTGGCCAGAGGCCTCTACTTTGTCCGCGTCATCGGTCCCGGCATAGACGAAACGCGCAAAGTTATGTGCGTCAAATAGGAACGGTCAAGGCACGCTGCGCTTAAAGCCTTGACTCGTTCCTTTTGCGGGTGTATTTGAAACCATACACCCGCAATAGCGACGCAAAAATTACCTTGACTTGGCCTTGCTGACAAAGCAGGCGATGCCTTCCATCGGATACTTTTCGCGAATTTGTTCGGCAAGATCCAGGATTTTTTCGGCCTCGTCCTTGGAGCAGTAAACTATAATCATTTCGTTAAGCTGCGGCCAAACCGAGTCTCCCAACTTTGGGTTTGAAAAGCCCGCTCCGGTAACGCCTGAGATTTTTGTGTAATGGGCGCCGATTCCTTCTTTCTTAAAGCCGTCCATAAAGTCTTCGTCTACGGCGGCGGAAAAAATAAGCTCGACGCGCTTTAACTTGCCGCCGTTTTTGCCGGCCTTTTCTTTCTTGTCTTTTTTGTCTTTCATTTTCCGTCCCCTTTATTTTTTCTCTGCAAGCCGCTTTTGCTTGGCCTCAAGCTTGGCCGCTTTTTTGGCAGCCAAGCGTTCGCGGCGGCTGTTGAAGATGTGGTAAACCGCCGGCATCAAGAACAAGGTCATAAGCGAACCGAATGTCATGCCGCCGAATACCGTAAGGGAAATCGGCTGCATCGAAGCGCTTCCTTCGCCAGGGAAGAAGGCCATCGGCATCAATGAAATTACGGTCGTAAGCGTTGACATCAAAATCGGGCGCAAGCGGTTTCTTGCCGCCTCTACGCAGGCCTCGTCCAACGAGTAGCCTCGCTTTCGCAGCAAGTTGGTGTAGTCAACCAAGACGATGCCGTTGTTTACAATCGTTCCGACCAAAACCAAAATTCCCATTACGGTGACGATGCTAAGCTGGTTGCGGGTCAAAGCGTAAATCGCCATAACGCCGATGAAAGAAAGCGGAATCGTAAGCAAAACGATAAAGGGATCCAAGAGCGACTCAAACTGGCTGGCCATTACGACGAATACCAAAATCGTAGCCATCAAAATGATCGCGCCAAAGTTCACGACGGCTTTCATCATTTCCTCGTAGTCGCCCGAAATGTTAATGCGGACATTTTCGTCGGCGGGAATGTTGTCGTTGATGATTTTTGTCAAGCCAGACTGAATCTTGTCAAGCGAAACGCCGGTCTTGGGCTTTGTGGAAATATGGATGATGCGCGACTGGTTTTCGCGGCGGATTGTAACCGGCGCCAAAGACTGCTCGTAATGCGCGAAGCTCGAAAGCGGAACGCACAAGCCCTGGGCGTTGACGACCGAGATTTTGTCCAAGTCGTCCAAGGCCGAGGTGTCCTTCTTTGCAAGGCGAACGACTACGTCGATGTCGTTTCCTTTGTCGGTGTAGCGGCTGGCCGTCGCGCCGTTAATCGCGCCGCGGATTTCAGAGCCGACGTTGTAAATGTTCAAGCCAAGCTCGTACATCTTGGCGCGGTCAACGACGATTTCGGCTTGCGGAAGTCCGTCCTCCAAGTCGCTGGAAACTTCAGTCACAAGGTCTCCCGCCTGTTCCTTCAAGAGCTTTTCAACCTTGCGGCTCGTCTCGCGCAAAAGGTTCAAGTCGTTGCACTTGATGTTCACGGACATTCCGCCAGAAGAAGCGTCGTTCATGTTTGTGCCGAACTTCATGTTGGCGCCGGGGAACATGTTAAAATACTTTCGCAGCTTTTCCTTGGCGCTCTTTACGTTGTCCCAGCCCGGGTCGCGCTTGCTTTCTTCGTAAAAGGCGAATACGACTGTCGCGTTGTTGGTTCCCTTGTCGGCGGACCACATTCCAGAGCCGCCCGTCATAATGGCGGTGTACTTTACGCCAGCCAAATCCTGCATCGCGGACGACTGCAAGGATTCGGCCACTTGGTTTGTAACGTCAAGCGTCGTTCCCTTGGGAAGCTCAACCTCAACTTGAACGACATTGCTTCCCGCTTCCGGCATAAAAATAAAGCCTACAAATTTTACGGTGAAGATTGAAAGTATGAACAAGCCGAGCAGCGCGAAAACGCAAAGCTTTTTGTGGCCCAAAACCCAGCGGACTTTGTTGGCGTAAGCGTCGTCAAGGTTTTTGAAAAAGCGGTTGAACAAACGGTTCACGCTGGCAAAAGCGCCTGAATAATTCGAGTCCGCGTTCTTGCTGATTTTAAGATAGCTTGAAGTCAAGACAGGAACAAGCGCGATGGCTACAATCAAAGAGCACATCAATGAGAAAATGATTGTCCATGCAAGGCTGTCAAAAATCTGTCCCATCATTCCAAGCTTGCTGTGGAACATAATCATCGGCAAGAAGATGCAGACTGAAGTGAGCGTAGAAGCCGTGATTGAAGTTACCATTTCCTGCGAGCCAAGGACGGCCGCGACCTTTGGCTTGGCGCCGCGCTGAATGTAGGCGTAGATGTTTTCCAAAACTACGATTGAGTTGTCAACCAACATTCCGATGCCCAAAAGCAAGCCGGCCATGCTTATCATGTTGATCGTGATTCCCTTAAAGTACATCAAGAAAAGCGTGATGCAGACAGAAATCGGAATCGCAAGGCCGATGATGATTGTGCTCTTGAACGAGCGCAAGAAAACAAGCAAAACCAAAATCGCCAAGAAGGCGCCCTGGATTACCGACTTGACTACTTCGCTGATTGTCTGCTCGATGATGTCAGTCGTGTTGTAAACTTCGGTCATGCTTACGTCGTTGGGAAGGTTGGACTGAATGCTGGCAAAGGCGTTGCGGACGTTTTTGGCGGCGGTAACGGAATTCTTTCCGCTCTGCTTTTGAACGGTCAAAATAACGCACGACTCGTTGTCAACGGACGCCAATGAGTCTTCGTCCTTGTAGCCTTCGTAAACGTCGGCCACGTCGCGCAAAAGAACAGTCTTCATTTCGACGCCGCCGCCAAGTCCGTAGCTTGAGGCCTTGTAAGAGATTACGGTGTTCTTCAAGTCTTCGACGCTTTGGTACTTACCGCTTGTCTTAATAGAATAGTTTGTGTCGCCGCTGGTAATCGTTCCGCCGGCGCTCTGAATATTTTGCGCGCCAATCATTTGCGCGACAGAGCTGATGCTAAGGCCGTAAGCCTCCAAGCGGTCGCGGGGAATGTCAACGTTAATCGATTTTTGGCGGCCGCCCATAATGTTTGCGCTGGCGATTCCGTCAAGCTGCTCCAAGCGCGGCTGAACGATGTCCTTGGCGTAGTCGCGCAATTCCTCCGGCGTTCTGTTTCCCTTCAAGGCCAAAACCATAATCGGCATCATCGAAGGGTCCATTTTCATGATGATCGGGCTGTCCGCGTCGTCGGGGAGATACGAGCGGACAATGTCTATTTTGTCTCGTATTTCCCCCGTCGCCGCGTCAAGGTTGGTTCCGTACTCAAGCTCCAAAATGACAAGACTGTTTCCGTTGGACGACTGCGACTGCAATTTCTTAAGGCCGCTTACGCCCGAAAGCGAAGACTCCAAAGTCCTTGTAATGCTTTGCTCGATTTCCTCAGGTCCTGTGTTTGAATAGCTTGTGTAAACAATAATGTATGGAATGTCCATGTCCGGATACATGTCAACCGGCAAGTTGAACACGCAGTAAATGCCAAGCGCGATTACGACCAAAAATGTAAGCAGCGTCGTGACCGGCTTGTTTACGCACCTCTCAGAAAAAGTCATTTACAATCCTCCGCCGTTATTCTTGAACCGAAACGATGTTGACGCTGGCGCCGTCGTTCAAAAGGTTCTGGCCTTTGACTACGATTTCGTCTCCGGCGATAAGACCCTTTGTGATTTCGGTCTTGTTGTCAACCAAGATTCCCTGCTCAACCGCGCAAAGCTTTACCTTGGCCGGAGTGTCGCCGCTCTTTTGCGAAGAGACGACGAACAAGTAAGGAGAGCCTTCGCGGGTTACAATCGCGCTTGCCGGAACGACAATCGCGTCCTTGATGCTTTCTGTGATAAGGCGGACGCGGGCGTACATGCCAGCCTTGATTCTGTTGTCCGGCGGATTTATCTTAAGCTTTACGCTCATCGTGCGGCTGGACTTGTCCAATACCGGGCTAACCTCAAAAACCTTTGCCTTGAACTCAACTCCGGGATAAGCGTCAAATGTAACGACCGCCGTCTGGCCCAAGCTGATGCGGCTGATAAAGCGCTCGGCGACGCTCACCTTAATCTCAAGCTCGTCGGTGGAAGCGATTTCGGCGATTACAGTCGCCTGCGAAACCATCGTTCCTATTGTAGGAATGAACGAAATGACGCGGCCTGAAATCGGAGCCTTTACAGGGCTCGCGCTGTAGTCCATGCCGGGACGGCTTGCGTCAACGTAAGCCAAAACTTGGTTCTTGCTTACCATTTGTCCCACGCTCACCATCGTGCGCGAAACTTTTCCGGCCATGTCGGGCAAAGCCGCCACCGAAGAAACGGCCGCGACGTCTCCGCCAAATTCCAAGTATTCGTCAAGGTTTCCGGCCTTTGTCTTGTAAGTGTTTACGGCGAACAAGGCCTCAACCTCGCCCTCTTCCTTTTTGTCCTTGCCGTCGTTCTTATTGCAGCCGGCAAAGAGCAGAGCCGCCAGCAAAGCGGCCGCCATGATTTTAATTCCAGTCTTTTTCATATTTTAACCTCCTAACTTTCGGCTGTCCGCGCGAGCTTGGTTGCGAGCGCGGATGTTGCCGCTTATGCGGCTATCAATCTATTTTAGCCTTGCGAACAATTTCATTGCCGCTATTATTCTTTATATGATGACAAGTCTGCGTTCAATGTGTATTCCAAATCCATCAAGGCCGAAATGTAGTTGAACTTTTGGTTAAGCTGTCCTAGCTTGGCTTGGTTCAACTGGCTTTCAGAATCCCGCAAGTCCAAAAGCTCTGTGGCTCCGTTCCTGTAAGAGCGGGCGCTTGAATCGTAGGCGCGCTGGGCGAGAGCGATGTTGCGGCCCATCGAATCTATTTGCTCGCGCGCTTGGTTCAAAGTGTCAACGGCTTTCTTTACCTGAACCTTTTGGTTTTCCTTTAATATTTCCATCTTAAGCTCAAGCTTTTTTAGGTTGGCCTTTATGTCGGCCGCCTTTTGACGGTTGGCGCTAAAGGGAAGCATGTCGGTCAAATTCCACACGAGCGAGGCCGCGAATTTTCCCTGGTCATTCCATTTTGAATCATCGCTGACAAACGTTTTCATCGGCTGGTAGTTGTAGCTTAAGACCAAAGCCGGAGTGTAGCTTGAAAGGTCCAAGGCTGACAAGTTAAGCTTCAACGATTCTATAGAGCCTCTTAGGTTTTGATAGTCCAAGCTGTTGTCGGCGTACTTTTCCAAAAGCTCGTCGCTTTTGACATCGACATAGCTTGGCTCAATCGAGCCTTCAAGCTGAATTTTCGTTCCGACCGGAAGGCCGATCAAAAACACAAAATTGTTCATCGCTTGGTTCAATGACTGTTGCGCGCTCTCAACCTCTGGCTTTTGGTTTTCGTATGTGACTTGCGCGTTAAGCAAGCGCAGTTCCGGAATCAAGCCGTTTTTGTAGTTGACTTCCGCTTGCTCGGCGCGCTGGCGGGCGTTTTCCAAAGTCGCTTTTTTCACGCCAAGGCTTTCCTGCTGCAGCAAAAGGCCGTAAAACAATTTCTTGATGTTCATAAGCGTTTGCTTTTGGCTCTGCTCCCAAGTGATTTTTCCGCACTCGTAGTCAACCTTTGCGGCGCGTATTTTGCCAATGTAGGCCAAGCTCAAATTGAGCGACGCGCTAACTTCGCCGACAAGCGCCCAATGGTATTTTTCTTTTTCGGAAATAAACTCCTGCAGAACGTAAGGCTTCCCTCCCGGCAGCACCGACGCAATTTGGCCCAAAGCGTTGGCCATGCCTATCATGCTATTCGCCTGGTCCAAATCCAATTCAGTCGTTCGCGCCGCCGAAAAGCTGGCTTGAACCTTGGGCAAAAAAACGTTCCAAGAATACTGGGAGGCGCGTTTTTTCATCTCCAAGTCAATCTCGGCGCTCTTAAGGGTCTTGCTGTTTTCCTTCGCAAGCTCAACGGCCCGCTCGACCGTAAGCGTCATAACTTTTTCTTGCTCTTGCTCCTGCGCGAAGGCTGGAACAAAAATCATTGCCGCAAACGCGAGCGACGCGAAAAGTTTTTTCATGCTATATCTCCATCATTCTTAATGTACTTGATTCCACATTCAATCATTTCAAAAACTGTCGAAACATAAAAGTCCAGCCACTCAGGCGGAAAATTGTATTTCGTTCCCATCAGCATAAAGCCGACGGTCAGTCCAGAAACCCATTTTACGAACAAGACCTCGTTGTTGTTCACCGGAAAGTCAAAAGCCGCCGGAGCGATGCCGGCAAACGCGATTGACTTGAAAAGCTCGGCGGCCTTTTTTTCAAAAGCCTTCGTGTCTTCCGGAGCCAGCGCGGCCTCTTGGAAAATAAAATATCCGTGAAGCATTATCACTTGCGGACGCAAGGCAAAGTAATTGGCCTGCGTTCTCATCATTATGTAAATCGCCTCGTCTGGATTTTTGGCGGCCGCTGACTTTTCCTTCAATATCGCGCAAACTCTTTCGGTCTCCTGAAAAAGCATGTTCATAAGATAGTCGTTTTTGTTGGCGAAAAAAGAGTAAATGCTGCTTTTTGCCATTCCCAAGGCCGCCGCGATTTTTTCCACAGTTATTTTTGAGGAACGGTTGTCCTGCATCAACTGGACAAAGGCGTTGAAAAATCGGTTTGACTTTTCGTCGCTTTCAAGCTGAAGCTTGCAACGCTCGTCCAACTCGCTTTTGCGCTCGCCAGAGATTGGATTCCTCTTCTTTCCCAAGCCGGAATAAATCAATTCCGAAACCTTTGTCTTGTAGCGCTCGATGTCGTTGATTTTCACAAAGTCTTTCATCGAGCAAAAGGCCAAAATCAAAAAGTGCAAGAGCGTATGCTGGAAAAAGCTTGGAACCATGTTTTGCGCGACATAGTTTTTCTTGTCCTTAAAAACGTCTTCGTTTATGACATTGATTCCGTTGTCCAGCAAAACCATGTTGACGCCTTCCGTCAAAAGCTCGTCGCTCAAAGATTCTTGCAAAAAATAGGACAAATAGTTGGGATAGTTTTGGCAAAAGTCAAAAACGCAGCGGACGGCCTTTTCCACGCCCTTAAGGTTGTAGGGCTTTCTGGAATCGTCCAGCTGGGAAATCATCAGCGCGAACGCCTCAAAGAACTTTTCGCGCATTTTTTCCATCAATTCCTCTTTGTTTTTGTAATGCCTGAAAATCGCGGTCTTAGAAATGTCCGCCTTGGCCGCTATTTCACCCAAGGAAATTCCAGACATGCGGGGCTTTTCGTAAAGCCCAAAGGCGCATTCGAGAATCTTTTCTTTTGTGTTAACCTGCCTAGGCATCCGCGGTCCTTTCCTAAAACATTACCGAACATTCGGTAATGTTAACGAATGTTCGGTAATCAATCTAGCGCGCGCTCTCATATTTGTCAAGCGAATTTCCACGCATTTTATATGACAAGCAAAGTCCGCGAATTTGTCACCACGCCAGCCCAGGGCAAACGCATTATGAATACAATAACAAAAAATGCTCCCAGTTGCGGCTGCGTCAGATTGGCGCCGCTTGATAACTGCGCTACACGCGCATTGCGCCTTGAAACTTTCTACGTATGCCGCTGTCGCGGCATGCGCAATGCGATTGTCGCCACCAGCCGCCCCGCGCCTTCGCGCATTTTTTTACTGCTTCCATAGCGTTTGACCAGGGCAAACGGTCGTGAAAAGAGCCAAAACGCGGAAGTGAAAAAGTCCGCCCGCCCACTTTGAGGCTGCCAATGCAGACTCAATCGTGGGTTAGGGCGAGGCTTTTGAACTGGGAGCGTTTTGATTTTTTCATAATATGTTTGCCCTGTTGCCGACCGCTATTTTGCCTTGAAAATCGGCCAAAAATGCGCTAGAATAGAGCGTTATGAAGACTTTGACGATGCTTCCGGGAAGGCCGATGGGATACGGCGCGATTGTGACGCCGCAGGGAGTGAATTTTTCAATTTTTTCCAAGGACGCGACAAAGGTGTCCTTGTGCTTTTTTCACAGCCCAAGCGCCCCAGAACCATATACCACCCTTGACTTTGACCCGTCCATAAATAAGACGGGATACGTTTGGCACGCGCTGATTCCAGAGGCGGCCGCCGGCGACCTTTACTTATATAGAATAGACGGCCCATACGAGCCCGAACGGGGACTTCGCTTTGACTACAGCCGCTATTTGCTTGACCCCTACGCCAAGTGCTATAGCGAGGGTTCCGTTTACAGGGCCTACGCCGAATCCTCTACGCGCGGCTTGGACACAATGTACATAAAGGGCCGGACCCCGATGAAGGCCCATCTTTTCCCAAAATGCGTCGTGATTAACGACTCGGAATTTGACTGGGAAGGCGACAAGCCAATAAACCGCCCCTTGGAGCAAAGCGTAATTTACGAAGTCCACCTTAAGGGCTTTACCGCCAACAAAAATTCCGGCGTCGAGCATCCCGGAAGCTACAAGGGCTTTGCCGAAAAAATCGATTATTTAAAAGACTTGGGCGTCACCGCGGTGGAACTGCTTCCAATCCAGGAATTTGACGAAAACGAAAACGGCAACACCAACCCCAAAAACGGCGAGCGCCTCACAAACTACTGGGGCTACAGCACAATAGGCTTTTTTGCCCCAAAAAACACATACGCGGCGGACCGGAACCCCGGCGGCCCCGTAAGGGAATTCAAGCAATTGGTAAAGGAGCTGCACAAGGCCGGAATAGAAGTGATTTTGGACGTTGTCTACAACCACACAAGCGAAGGAAACGAGCGCGGCTACACCTTTGAATTCAAGGGCATTCAAAACGACCAGTACTACATTTTGCCGCCGGACAAGCAGTATTACATGAACTATTCGGGCTGCGGAAACACCTTCAACTGCAACCAGCCCAACACAATGAATTTTATCGTCGACAGCCTGCGATATTGGGTTCAGGAAATGCACGTCGACGGATTCCGCTTTGACCTGGCCTCAATCTTGTGCCGAGACCAGTGGGGCCAAGTGGCCGGATTCCCGCCGCTGACCAACATGATCGCCGTCGACCCTATTTTGGCCAACACAAAAATCATCGCCGAACCCTGGGACGCGGGCGGCGGCTACCAAGTGGGATACTTCCCCGGAGGCCGCTGGTCTGAATGGAACGACCGCTTTAGGGACGACATCCGCCGCTTTGTCCGCGGAGACGAGTTCACTAGCACGGCCGCGGCCACTAGAATCACCGGTTCAAGCGACTTGTACTTTCACAACGGAAAAAATCCTGCCGCCTCGATCAATTACGTGGCCTGCCACGACGGCTTTACGATGAACGACGTTGTCAGCTACAACGGCAAGCACAACGACGAAAACGGAGAATGCAACCGCGACGGAAGCGACAACAACAATTCCTACAACCACGGCTTTGAGGGCGAATGCACCAACGCCAAGATTGAAGGCCTTCGCAAGCGGCAGCTCAAGAATTTCATCGCGATTTTGATGCTTTCGCAGGGAGTTCCGATGCTTTTGGGCGGAGACGAGTTCCGCCGCAGCCAGAACGGAAACAACAACGCCTACTGCCAGGACAACGAAACTTCTTGGTTTGACTGGAATTTGGCGCAAAAAAACAAGGAAATCTTGGACTTTACCCGCAAAATGATAGCCTTGCGAAAGGCGCATCCCACGTTCAGCAGAAAGGACTTTTTTGGCGAAAGCCAGGAAGAAAAAAAGCGCGGCGTGGACGTGGTTTGGTACGACTTTGACGGCCGCATGCCCGACTGGTCCAAGCTGAACCGCTTTTTGGCCTGCGTGATTTACGGACGCGAATTTGACAAGGACTTTTACCTTGCGGCCAACACCGACACCCACGACATGAACTTGATTCTTCCCACGCCGGAAGACGGAAAAGTCTGGGCCCGCGTCGTGGACACCTCCTTCCCCGCCGGAGAGGAAGTCGCGGCCGCCGGAGCGGAGGAAGTCTTGCAAGTCCAAAACCGCTACGTAATTCCCGCCAACTCTTTTGTGGCCTTGATGGCGACCGCTCGCGCTACCTGATGACAAGACAATAATGGTTGGTTCGAGCGGGGCCGCCGCGTCCTACGGTCGCTGCCTGTCGGGTCGCTGCCTGCTGGACTGCGGCGCTTTTTGCTTGAAATTTATGTAATTTGTGGTAAAATTATAATAATATTTGCCTAATTTTAATTCCGGAGGAAGAAATGGAGTTTGATTCAGAGAAATTTAAGAGCGCCTTGGAGGGCCGCCTTAAGAGACAATACGGCAAGGACATTTCCCACGCCAACATCCACGACTTGTACGACGCGGTAGCCGCCTCGACCCGCGAGTTCATCTTGGAAAACTGGATGGCGACCCGCGCCGAATACGAAAAAAAGCCCGTCCGCCAAGTTTACTATTTGTCGGCGGAATTCTTGATGGGCCGCGCGCTATCAAACAACCTTATCAACATGCAAATCAAGGACGCGGTAAAAGACGTCCTTAAAAACATGAACATCGACTACAACTTGGTCGAAGACCAGGAGCCCGACGCCGGTTTGGGAAACGGAGGCCTTGGACGCTTGGCCGCCTGCTTCCTTGACTCGCTCGCCACCTTGGACTACCCCGGACACGGATACGGAATCCGCTACGAATACGGAATGTTCGAGCAGCACATCGAGGACGGCTACCAGGTTGAGTACCCCGACAACTGGCTTCGCCACCGCGACCCGTGGGAAACCAAGCGCAGTGACTTGGCCGTGACCGTCCGCTTTGGCGGAAACATCGCCTACGGAAAAACTCCCGACGGACAAAACCGCTATTATATAGAAAACGCCGAGGAAGTCACGGCGACTCCCTACGACATGCCTATCGTAGGCTTTGGAACCAACACCGTAAACACGCTGCGCCTGTGGGAAGCCACCAGCCCCAACGGCTTTGACTTGCAGCTTTTCAACAACATGGACTACAACCGCGCCGTCGAGCGCCAAAATTCCGCCGAAAACATCAGCCGCGTCCTTTACCCCAACGACAACGGCCCTAGCGGAAAAGCCCTTCGCCTAAAGCAGCAGTACTTCTTCTCTAGCGCCAGCTTGCAGGACTTGGTGCACCACTTTGTGGCCAACTACGGAACGAACTTCCGCAAGTTCCCCGAGCTTCACGTAATCCAGTTGAACGACACCCACCCGGTTGTCGCGATTCCTGAACTCATGCGCATTTTGATGGACGAGTACGGAGTTAGCTGGGACGAGTCTTGGGACATCGTCACAAAGACATTCGCCTACACAAACCACACGATTCTCGCCGAGGCTTTGGAAAAGTGGCCGATTGAAATCTTCCAGGGACTTTTGCCCCGCATCTACCAAATTGTCGAAGAAATCAACCGCCGCTTTGTCGACGACCTCCGCAAAAAGTATCCCGACGACTACGACCGCCAAAACCGCATGTCAATCATCGGAAACGGAAAGGTCAAGATGGCTTGGCTCGCGATTCACGCTTGCTTTAGCGTCAACGGCGTGGCCGAGCTTCACACGGAGCTTCTTAAGACGCAGGAACTTAAGGACTGGGCGGAACTTTATCCGGCCAAGTTCAACAACAAGACAAACGGAATCACCCAGCGCCGCTGGCTTTTGAACGCCAACCCCACTCTTGCCGAATTCATCACAAAGAGAATTGGCCACGGCTGGGAAAAGGATTTGACAAAGCTCAAGGGCTTGGAAAAATTCGCCGACGACGAGGAAAGCTTGAACGAGCTTATCAAAATCAAGCATGAGAACAAGCAGATTTTGGCCGACTTCCTCAAGCATACGCAGAACGACTTCCTTGACCCAGACAGCATTTTTGACGTCCAGGTTAAGCGCTTGCACGAATACAAACGCCAGCTTTTGAACATCCTGCACATCATGTACCTTTACAACCGCTTGATTGACGACCCCAACTACAATCCGCCGGCCCGCACCTTTATCTTTGGCGCCAAGGCCGCCTCTGGCTACCGCCGCGCCAAGAGCATCATCAAGCTCATCAACACTGTGGCCGACAGGGTGAACAACGACAGGCGCGTTCGCGGAAAGCTTCGCGTTGTCTTTATCGAAAACTACTGCGTAAGCATCGCCGAAAAGATTTTCCCGGCCGCCGACGTCAGCGAGCAGATTTCCACCGCTGGCTTTGAGGCTTCGGGCACCAGCAACATGAAGTTCATGGTCAACGGCGCCCTTACCTTGGGAACGCTTGACGGCGCCAACATTGAGATCGTGCGCGAGGCCGGCGAGGAAAACGCCTTTGTCTTTGGCCTTAAGAGCGACGAAATCATCAAGATGGAAGCCGAGCACAGCTACAACCCGCAAGAATGTCTTGCCAGAAATCCGGCCTTGAACAAGGTTGTGGAGCAGCTTGTTGACGGAACCTACGATCCGTCGCGCCAAATCTTCAAGGAATTGCACGATTCTTTGGTTTACGGCGTCGAAGGCCAGCGCCCCGACGTTTACTACGTTTTGGCAGACTTTGGCGCTTACTGCCAGGCCCACGAAAAAGTCGTGGCCGCCTACGCCGACCAAAAGGCTTGGGCAAAGAAGGCCCTTATCAACATCGCCAATTCCGGCAAGTTCTCTAGCGACCGCACGATAGAAGACTACGTCCGCGACATTTGGAAGGTTGAGAAGGTTGAAGTGAAGCGCTAAAGCGCAAGGCTTTGAAAGACCAAAAAGGCGGCCCCGCGGCCGCCTTTTTTTCGCCCACATTTTAACGCCATTCTATTGACAAAAACATCCAATTGCGCTATCTTTAGCGGACTTACGACGCAGGGTGGAGCAGTTGGAAGCTCGTCGGGCTCATAACCCGAAGGCCGGGGGTTCAAGTCCCTCCCCTGCTATAAAAGACGTTCTCAGTTTTGAGAGCGTCTTTTTTTATGTCCAAAATTTTTTGGCTTGCGACTAGGACTTGAAACGGAGCGAGCGCGGCGGCAGCCGAAGAGCCGCCAGGGAGGGCGGCGGCAGCGAGCGCAGGCGGCCTGTAAGGAGCGGACACGAAGTCCGCGACTGAAAGGCAAGTCCCTCCCCTGCTAACCAAAACCGTTTCCACAATGGAAACGGTTTTTTATTTTTAAATCGCTTGCGGTAAAATCGACTAGGACTTGAAACGGAGCGAGCGCGGATATTAAAGTAATGCTTTAATGAATTTCCATTGACAAATCAAAATAAAGCGTTATATTAATAAATAATAACAGATATTCTTTTGGAAAGGCGGAAGCTTTCAATTTGTATTAGAGCCTTTCAAAACGAATTAACCTACATTATTGCAGAGCAGATTGTCTGGGGAGCTAAGGCAATTCCGCCGCAAAGCCTAAAAAGGCTGACCGTCATAGACAAGGAGTTGAATTATGACTGTTGCGGAATTGCGGGAGCGCGCGCCCTACGTCAATTTCATCAAGACAAAAACTTATGTTGACCGTCCCAACGCGGCCCTTCTAAAAGCGGCCTTCATACCGGACGACGACATGCCGACTTTTCCCGAAATCAAGGAAAACACAAGAATTTATCCTCTCTCGGTGGAAGCCTATCCTTCCGTCCTGCGCAGAATGACAGCGATGGAAGCCGGAGCGTGGGCGATGGAAAAATGCCGCCAGCAAAATTGGGCGCTGGAATTGGACAACTTCCAATGCTGCCTTGCGAATCTTGAAATGGACTATTAGGAGCGTTTATGAAAAGAGCATTTATTTTCGCGCCGCTTTTTCTCGCCGCGATTTTTCTTTCGTCATGCGCGTCGCTGGGCCGCATAATAAAGTCGGACTATTCCGTTCCGATCCAAGAAAGCTACGAGAGCGTCAAGGCCAAGGCCGACAAAATCATGGCGCAAAAGTCTTACATGAAGCGCTTTACCGCCGTGGACAAGTTTGACAAAAAGCACGACGTGGTGATCTTGGACTACCAATATTTTACGATTGACGGAGTCCTTTACGCCTACCAATTCAACAACATGATGTACTACGGCCCCGCGCTTTCGTTCGGAGGAAAGGACTCGTTCGCGCTGCCGAACAAGGCCGTGGGCTTCCAAGGCTACGCAACTGTCGTGGCAAATCCTTCGTCAACGGTTTCGTTCATCTTCGCGCGAAAGCTTTTCGGGCAAAAGGGATATACAAGCATGTACGAGGCTTGCCAAATCAACGGCGTGTCGTTCGCGAGCCGCCCAAGCGACGCGGGCTACTTTGACGACTTTGGAAAGTGGCATGAATACGGCTACCACGACTACTTTGAGAACGTGTTCAAGACGCGCAAGCAAGACGTTCCATTGGAAATGTATCAAGCCTTGCAAAAAAGATAGGAGGAACGAAAATGAAAAGCTACAAATCTTGCCAACATCAAAGAATTTTATTGGAAGACAAAACAATCGCCCACGGCGAATACATTGTTGATAGCGTTACAATCAGAATAAAGAACGGCTACCTTGACGACTCTCTGGACGAGGAGGGGAACCTCATTCCCGCCGTCGAAAGCGAAACCGGAAGCCACATCGAGCATTGGCGGAACGGCGTCCTCCACTGCGAGACAGGCCCGGCCATCATAGACCAAATCGACAACTACGAGGAATGGTGGCTTAACGGAAAGCAAGTGACCAACGACTTTAAGTCGCTTGCGGTTTGCGAGCCAACCGCAAAGTATTCCTCCGGCAAAACAAAAAAGCCTGTGATTGACATGACCGCCACCGGAGCGAAAATAAAAGAGCTAAGGCTTAAGTCAAAGCTTTCTGTCAGCGAAGTGCAGTCCATGCTTGGCTTGATCTCGCCCGAAACGATTTACAAGTGGGAAAAAGGAAAGTACATGCCGTCAATCGACAACTGCCTCGCGCTCGCCTCAATCTTTAACGTCCGAGTCGAAGACCTCATCGTCACTAACGAGATTGAGATTTAAGTCGGAAGTTTATGACAGGGATTAATTGAAGCGTGGCTCCCGCCTAAGCGTATATCTCGAGAAACTTAGGCGCGTATCCTTGCAGGGCGTTCACCGACTGCATGGCGTCCGCGCTTCCGATTTTATGAGTCAAGAAAATCTAAGCCCCGCGCCAATAGGAGCGCGGCACACTGGATTTTCTTGGCTCTCTTTTTTGCAAAAAAAATCCCTGATGGAGCTTTTGTAACAAATTCGGCTCAACAGCCTGCTCATCAAGGATCATTAAGCGTTTTACTGGAAAATGCGCTTTCTGTCAATATAAAATTTTAAGAAATTTATTAAAGCAATGCTTTAATGACAAGAATCGAGGACTAGTACTATACTACAAGATGCCGGGGGAACAACGGAGAAATCCGCTAACTCGGGTGTTTGTGGCAAGATTTTTGTCTTGCCGTTTTTTTTGGAAGCGCGGCTCCCGCCTAAGCGTATATCTCGAGAAACTTAGGCGCGTATCCTTGCAATGCCGTTAACCGGATGCATGGCGTCCGCGCTTCTTTCTTTTTACAAAAAAAGTTCCCGAAGCAGTTAACCGAATAAATCGTCCGGATAGCTTCAGGAACTTTGACTTAGAGCTTTCGATTCCGCCACGCGCAAAGGCGAGTCGATCGACACGTTCACGAAAACTCTGTTATGAATATACACCATAAATCACTTTTTGTCATTAAAGCAATGCTTTAATGCGCGGAACAAAGACTTGCGCTATAATTTCCGTGGAAGCGCGGCTCCCGCCTAAGCGTATATGCCCAGAAACTTAGGCGCGTATCCTTGCAAGGTCGGTTACCGACGGCATGGCGTCCGCGCTTCTTTTGAAAGTCTTTGATACGTATTGATTAGGCACGCCTTTGCGCGTGGCGTTGACAAGGCTTCCGATTATTTGAGCCAAGAGAATCTAAGCCCCGCGCCAATAGGAGCGCGGCACACTGGGTTTTCTTGGCTCATTTTTTTTGCAAAAAAAAATTGCCCAACGATATCATACTGAAAACATACTACAGTTGAATCGGTCGATTGGGCAAAAAACGCTTTACGAATCCAATGCCGACAAAAGCAATCGGCCAGGTAACACAATAAAGCGCTCTTGAAATATACACCATAAAACAATCCTTGTCATTAAAGCAATGCTTTAACGCGCGAATGGCGAATAAACGTTATAATTGCATTGAATCCAAGCAGCGTCCGCGTAGGGGCCTCTGCGCGACCTTGCGGCTCACCTCAGCGACATTGATTCGCTGTTGGGCTGCAAGGGCTTGGATTTAATTGAAGCGCGGCTCCCGCCTAAGCGTATATTTCGAGAAACTTAGGCGCGTATCCATGCAGGGGCGTTCACCGACGGCATGGCGTCCGCGCTTCTTTTTTATTAAAGTAATGCTTTAATGACAACGCCGACTTGCGGACATATAATTAAGCGACATACAAGGAGGCTCTATGAAAAAAATGTTTTTGATCGCCGCGGCGATTTTTGCGGCGCTTTGCTTTGCGTCTTGCTCCAATCCCGCGGGAGGAAGCGGCGATTCCGGCGGAACGACAGGCGGCCAGACCAACGGCGGTGAACCCACCAACAACGGCGGCCAGCAAGGCGGAGAAAACACAGGCGGCCAACAGGGCGGACAAAGCCAAACAGTTCAGGGCTTGGACTTTACCAAAATCGACTACAAATACAATTTGAATGCCGGCGACACCGTTCAGATAGCCGGAGTGATGAGCGACACTTACACGATTATCCGCGTGGAGTCCTTGAACGAAAGCGTCGCAAAGGCATTCTCCCAAGACGGCAAATTTTTTATGACAGGCGTGTCGGCTGGAACTGCATTCGTCAAAGCCATTTTCAAAGTGAATGGCGTGGAAGACGATTCAAGATACTATTATAGATGCGACGTTACCGTGACCGGCTCCTCTTCTGGCGGCGGAAACACAAACATCTCGCAGGACACAACCACAAGCGAAGGCCTTAAAAACTTTTTGATTGGAACGTGGACCTGCTCTGGAACAAGCGTTGGAAGAAACTATTTAGGAACAATCGAGCTAAAAGCCAACATGACAGGACATATAAATATGACGCTTGGCGGCGACACTATCCATAACAAAGATTTTACATGGACGGCGTACACAACCAAATACACAAATTCGCAGACGGGTTATACAACCGCAAAAACTCTTTCCATTTCTGGCGCCAACGAAGGCGCGATTGACGGCGACCACACAATCACCACAGGAACGAACAGGTTTACCTTAAAAGACAACTTGGCCTTTGGCATGCCGCAAACAACGGAATGGACAAAGCAATAGATTGAACAAGGGCGGCTTTTGGCCGCCCTTTGCTTTAATCACGGCCCTTCAAATGTGATAAAGTCCCAGTCGGGCTCAAAACTCAAGGCATCCCATTCTGCGCTTCCAATAAATGCTTGAAAACCGCTTCCCTGAATTTTGGATACACAACTCTCAAATCTTCGGAAGCGCGAAAAATATCCTTGCGGTTTTCCAGAACGAACCGAACGGATTCAGAATACGATTTAGTTGTGTGCAAACAAACTTTGTACGGCTTTTGATGTTTTTCCGCCATCATGATGTCGTGGAGGCTTCCGCGGGATTCGCCGTCCCACAAGTCAAGCATAAAGTCGCAGTCAACCGCCATCGCCTCGTTTCGCTTGTGGCAAGCGTTGTGAAGGTAATGCTTCACGTCCGGCGGATATTCCTTTACAGGAATGCCGCGCCCGACGGCCCACTCTTTTGCGATTAGGTCAACGCCCTTCGCCTCGCCCTCAAGAAGGGTGATGTCGGTAAAATTGTTTTCCGAAACGCATTCTTCTATTTTTGAGAAAATCCATTCTTTGTCCGTTATCGAGCAGCTTCCGCATACAAACAGTTTCATTTTTCGCTCCATTCGCTCTTTAATTTTGCTGTTCTTCTTTTGAATTAAGCCAGGTCAGCATGTGTTGAATCTCTTCTTTTGATTTGTCGCTGTCGTCCCAAACTCTAAAGTCATGCTTTTTCATGAACCTAAGGACGGCTGGCTTGAAAACTTTTTTCATTTAAAATTTTCGATATGCTTTCTGGGCATGATTATTTCGATGTACTTAAAGCTTTTTCTGTGCTTTGCGATTACGACAATGTTTTCATAGCCGTCGCCCCAGTTACCCGGCATGCAATAAACTTTCGTTCCCGGAGAGAAATGTTTTGCGCCAATCCGCGTTTCATGGTTTTCTCCATATTCATGCGTTTGAACAATATTGCCGACCAAGCACCATCTCCATTCCTGCTCTTGATTTTGAATGTCTTCCATTTTTACCGCCAAATTAAAAACGCTCCCGCCAAAAGACAGGAGCGAATGCCGTTAGAGGGCAGCGCTCCTCTGTCGCAGAATCCCGAAGGAAACACCGCAGTGGCTATCTCTGACGTAAACGACAATCGCATTATAGCGCAAGAGCGGGGAGCGCGCATTAAAGCGATGCTTTAACGCGCGAAAAAAATTTCAAAGCCCTCTTCCCATAAAGTCAAAAAAGCGCTATATTATTTTAAGTCAATGGCGACCTCAATTTATGGGGTCGCTATTTTTTTTGGAGCATACAATGGCGTTGAATCCAAATATCCACAAGGTTATGGTCATCGGCTCGGGGCCGATCATTATAGGGCAGGCGGCGGAATTTGACTACGCGGGAAACCAGGCCTGCCGCGCGCTAAAGTCGCTGGGCTTGGAAGTCGTTCTTGTAAACTCAAATCCGGCCACCCTTATGACGGACAAAAGCATGGCGGACGAGATTTACATCGAGCCGCTTACGCTTAGAACTGTGGAACGAATTATAGAAAAAGAAAAGCCCGACTCCCTGCTTTCGACTTTGGGCGGCCAGACCGGACTTACGCTAAGCATGGAACTTGCAAAAAGCGGCTTTTTGGATTCCCACAAGGTCCGCCTCTTGGGAGCCGTTCCCGAAACGATTGACAAGGCCGAAGACCGCCAGCTCTTTAAGGACACGATGGAAAAAATCGGCGAGCCGGTTATTCCGTCAAAGGTCGTGACAAACTACCAGGACGCGATAGACTTTGTCCACAACGAAATCGGGCTTCCGGCAATCATAAGGCCTGCCTTCACTCTTGGCGGAACTGGCGGCGGCATTTGCAACAGCGAGCGCGAGCTTGACGAAATAGTAAGGAACGGCTTGCGCCGTTCCCCGATACACCAAATACTTGTTGAAAAATGCATCGCCGGCTGGAAGGAAATCGAGTTTGAAGTGATGCGCGACGGCGAAGGAAACGTAATCACAGTTTGCTCGATGGAAAACATCGACCCGGTCGGCGTTCACACTGGAGACTCAATCGTCGTCGCGCCGACCTTGACGCTGGCCGACAAAGAATACCAAATGCTTAGAAGCGCCGCGCTCAACATAATCAGCGAGCTTAAAATCGAAGGCGGCTGCAACTGCCAGTTCGCGCTAAACCCAGACTCGTTTGAATACGCCGTTATCGAAGTGAACCCCCGCGTGTCGCGCTCGTCGGCATTGGCCAGCAAGGCTACGGGCTACCCGATAGCAAAAGTCGCGGCGCTCATCGCGGTGGGCTTTACGCTTTCGGAGATTCCCAACTTTGTGACAAAAAAGACAAAGGCTTGCTTTGAGCCGGCGCTGGACTATGTCGTAGTCAAAATGCCAAAGTTCCCCTTTGACAAATTTGTTTACGCCAAGCGCGACTTGGGAACGCAAATGAAGGCCACCGGCGAAGTCATGGCGATTGGCCAAAGCTTTGAGGAGGCGCTTTTAAAGGCCGTTCGCGGCGCGGAGCTAAAGACATCCTCGCTTGACCTTGCGGCGTTCAAAAACGAAAGCAATCAAAAAATAATTTCGCGCGTCGGACAATGCTCAGACCAAAGAATATTCGCCATCTACCAAGCGCTAAAGCGAGGCCTTTTGTCGGTCCAAGAAATCCACGACATCACAAAAATCGACAAGTGGTTCCTATGGAAAATACAAGGAATAATCGAAAAGGAAAAAGGCCTCGGCGACAAAAGCGGCCTTCTTTATCCGCCGCGCTCATTTAAAATGGTCGACACTTGCGCGGGCGAGTTTTCCGCCGAAACGCCCTACTTTTATTCCAGCGCTGGCGGCGACAACGAAGCGGAGGAATATCTTGCGGAGCGGGAGCGCAAAAAGACAATCCTGGTTCTTGGCTCAGGCCCAATCCGCATCGGACAGGGAATTGAATTTGACTACGCGAGCGTCCAATGCGTCCGCGCGCTAAAAGAGCTTGGCTACGACGTGGCCATCGTAAACAACAATCCCGAAACCGTTTCGACCGACTTTGACACGGCTGACCGCCTTTACTTTGAGCCGCTCACTGGCCCTGACGTGATGAACGTAATCCGCGTGGAAAAGCCGGTCGGAGTCGTCGCGGCGTTTGGAGGGCAAACCGCGATAAACCTTACAAAGTTCCTTGACGAGCAAGGCGTTCCGATTTTAGGAACAAGCGCGGACTCGATTGACCTTGCCGAAGACCGCGAGCGCTTTGAGGAACTTTGCGACAAGCTTGGAATTTTGAGGCCGCGCGGAGTCACGGTATTCACAGAATCGGAAGCCTTGGAGGCCGCGGCGCGAATCGGATACCCAGTCCTCTTGCGGCCCAGCTACGTTCTTGGCGGACAAAACATGATCATCGCCAACACAAGCGCCGACGTAAAGGAATACATGGCGATAATCTTGCGGCAAAAAATCGAGAACCCGGTTTTGATTGACAAATACATGGAAGGAACGGAGCTTGAGGTTGACGGAATTTGCGACGGCCAAGACGTTTTGATTCCGGGAATCATGCAGCACGTAGAGCGGACAGGAATCCACTCCGGCGACTCAATCGCAGTCTATCCAAGCTGGTCAATTCCAGAGCATTTAAAAGAAAAAATCGTCAAGCAAACAACTGACTTGGCGCTGGCTCTTGGCACAAAGGGAATCGTGAACATTCAGTACTTGATTTGGAACGACGAGCTTTACATAATCGAAGCCAATCCGCGCTCCAGCCGCACCGTTCCGTACATAAGCAAGGTGACAGGCATTCCGATGGTGGCCCTTGCGACGCGCGCGATGATGGGCGAGCGCCTTTGCGACATGGGTTACGGAACAGGACTTTACCGCGCTCCAAATTACTTCGCCGTAAAAGTTCCTGTCTTTAGCTTTGAAAAGCTTACCGACGTTGACACCGCTTTGGGACCGGAGATGAAGTCCACCGGCGAAGTTTTGGGAATCGCCCCCACGCGCGAAGAGGCGCTTTTTAAGGGGATGGTCGCGGCCGGAATGAAAATCATTCGGCCAAAAGAAAACAAAGGCGACGATTCATGCCCGCGCGGCGTTTTGTTCAGCGTAAAGAAAACCGACTTGCGCGAGCTTGCCGCTTTGGCCAAGCGCTTTTATGACTTGGGTTTTGTTCTCTACGGAACAAGCGGAAACGCCGACACGATAGAGCGAAGCGGCCTTCCTGTAAAAAGCGTGGCGAAAGTTCACGAAGACCCAAACGACAACATCATCACGCTTCTTGACAGCGGAAAAATCGCCTACGTAATCTCAACCTCCGCGAAGGGAAGAAACCCCGACGCGGAAAGCGTAAAGTTCCGCCGTCACGCGGTGGAGCGCGACATAGAGTGCCTTACAAGCTTGGACACGGCCACAGCGCTTGCCGAATCTTTGGCAGCCGGCTTTACCGAAGACAAGATGGCGTTGGTGGACATCAAAAAGATTTAAAGTTAAAATAATAGATAGCGAGGAAACCATGTATTCAGAAAGCGATGTTTTGGATTATGTAAACGAGGAAGACATTAAGTTTATCAGGCTTGCGTTTTTTGACTTGAGCGGCGTTCAAAAGAACGTTTCGATTTTGGCAAGCCAGTTGGAAAACGCTTTTAAAAACGGAGTCAGCTTTGACGCTTCCGCGATTTACGGCTTTGAAAGCCCGGAAAAATCCGACTTGTTCCTGCACCCGGATCCGACAACTTTGTCCGTCCTGCCTTGGCGGCCCAACACAGGAAAAGTGGCCAGAATGTTTTGCAACATCCGCTACCCCGACGGCCGCGCCTACGAAAAGGATTCGCGCGCGATTTTGCAAAACGCGGTAAAGGCCGCCAAAGACTCAGGCGTGGAATTCATGTTCGGAACCGAAATCGAATTCTATCTTTTTAAGCTGGACGAAAAAGGTGAGCCGACAAAAATTCCTTTTGACAACGCGGGCTACATGGACATCGCTCCCGAAGACAAGGGAGAGAACATCCGCCGCGAAATTTGCTTTACGCTTGAAGAAATGGGAATGCAGCCTGAAGCCAGCCACCACGAGGAAGGCCCGGGCCAAAACGAAATCGACTTCCACTACTCCGACACGGTTACCGCCGCCGACAACGCCGCGACCTTTAAGTGGATTGTCCGCGCCCGCGCCGCGCAAAACGGCTTGTACGCCGACTTTAGCCCAAAGCCGATTTTGGACAAGGCCGGAAGCGGCTTTCACATAAACATTTCTTGCTCAGATCCGTCAAAGACAAAAAACGCGCTCGCGGGCATTTTAAGCCGCGCCCAAGAAATTTCGTTTTACCTTAATTCCACCGAAAATTCCTACCAGCGGCTTGGAGAGCACAAGGCGCCCAACATCATCGCGTGGGGAAATGAAAACCGCTCGGCCTTTATACGCGTTCCATCTACAAAAGAAGAGCCAAGGTTTGAAATCCGTTCCGCCGACAGCGAATGCAACGTTTACTTGGCCTTTACGCTTTTGATTCACGCCGCGCTTGACGGCATTAAAAACAATTTGGAGCCGCCAGCGGAAGCCGCCGAAAACTTGTTCGCGCAAAAAAAGGCGGCGCTTAAAACGCTGCCAAAAAGTTTGGCGGAAGCGAAAAAGCTGGCAAGCCAAAGCGATTTTGTAAAGAAGGCGCTCGGTTTCTAAAATGGCTTTTGATTCGCTCAGCGTTTTGCTGGTTGCAAAAGATTCAAAGATTTCTCAAAGCGCCTGCGCCTTGCTCGCGCCGCCAGCGTTCGACGCGCAAACGGCTAACGACTTTAACGAAGCGCGCCGCCTTTGCGCCGAGCGGGTCTACAACATCGTAATCGCCGACTACGCGGACGGCGAAGGCGCCGATTTTGCGATTGACATTTCAGGCTCCCTTGGCGCGGTTCTTTTGCTTGCGCCGCCGCAGCTTTTTGAGGAAGTGAGCTACCGCGTTGAAACGAGCGGCGTTCTTACGGTGAACTGGCCGTCCGACCAATTTTATTTTTACAACATGATTAAGGCCGCGATTGCCGTTCAATACAAGGCGCAAATTCTTTCAAGCCAAACGACAAAGCTAAAGGTCAAGATGGAAGAAATCCGCCTTGTGAACCGGGCAAAAATGCTTTTGATGCAAAACCTAAAAATGACCGAGCAAGAGGCACACCGCTACATCGAAAAAGAGGCGATGGACCGGGGCCAGAAAAAAACCGCCGTCGCCGAAAGCATTGTAAAGACTTACGGCTAAAAGCGGCGCGCAAAAAAAACGCGGCCCTAAAAAAAGGCCGCGCCCGTTTTCCAACGCAAAGTCACTTCATCAAAAACTTATCTATTTCCTGCGCGCATTCGCGGCCTTCCGAGATCGCCCAAACGACAAGCGATTGCCCGCGCCGCATGTCGCCGGCGCTAAAAATTTTGTCGCGGGCGGTTTTGTATCCAGTCTCGGAACTGAACGAAGTTTCCGCGCGCTCACCGCTCAAAACTGTCGCCACAGTTCCCCGCTGGCCAAGAGCGACTCCAAAGGCTTGGGCCGTGTACGGCTCGCAACCGGTAAAGCCGGCCGCCACAAGAAGCAAGTCGCATGGCAAAGTCTTTTCTGTTCCGGCGCGCTCGACAAGTTCCCGTTTTCCGTCAATGTTTTTAAATTCTATTTGGATTGTCTTTACGGCGCATATGCGGCCGGCTTGGCTTTGAACTTCCTTTACGGTAGTTTCATAAACGCGCGGGTCATGGCCGAATTTCGCGATGGCTTCCTGCGCGCCGTAGTCGGTTTTAAGGACGCGCGGCCATTGCGGCCAAGGATTGTTGGGCTGCCGTTCCGCAGGCGGGCAAGGCATCATTTCTATTTGCGTCACGCTGGAGGCGCCAAGACGGATGGCAGTTCCCGCGCAATCGTTTCCAGTGTCGCCGCCGCCTACGATGACCACGTTCTTTCCGGCAACCTCAACGCCGTAGCGCTCCAAAAGCATGCTGGCTATTTGCTCGTTGGCGGGAACAATGTTCACTTTTTCCAGCGCCTCGCTTGTGGCGACGACGCATTTTGTGACCGCTTTTAAAAAGTCAACCGCGAACATCATTCCGCCGTCCGCTCCGCCGCGCGACTGCAAAAGACTTTCAATTCCGGCGGCGTTTAGCGAACGCGCTTTTTTTGCGCCGCAGCAAAGGGCCACGGCGTCGTAAGCGCTCGCTATGTGCTCGGCCGAAATGCTTTTTCCAACATCGGCGTTAAAGACAAATTCCACGCCTTCCTCTTTCATAAGGCTGACGCGGCGCTCGACGATTTTTTTGTCCAGCTTCATGTTTGGGATTCCGTAAACCAAAAGGCCGCCAGCCCTGTCTTCGCGCTCGTAAACGGTGACGCTGTGGCCGCGGCGGTTAAGCCAATCCGCGCAGGCAAGGCCTGCCGGCCCCGCTCCGACCACCGCGATTTTTTTTCCGCTGCGGCTTGCGGGCTTTTGCGCCTTCATGTAGCCGGACGCGAACGCCTTTTCGATTATGTAAAGCTCGTTGTCGTGAATCGTAACCGCGCCGTCGCCACAAACAGGGTTTCCGCAATTGCATGCCTTTTCGCAAAGCGCGGGGCAAACGCGGCCTGTAAATTCAGGAAAGCTTGATGTCTTTAAAAGCCTCCAAGCGGCCATGTCATACTGGCCCTTGTAAAGCGCGTCGTTCCATTCAGGAATGTAATTATGCAGCGGGCAGCCGGTGACCATTCCCGCAAGTTTTATCGCGGACTGGCACATAGGAACGCCGCAATTCATGCAGCGCGCGGCTTGCTCGCGGCGGGCTTTGTCGTCCAACTTGGGATGGAATTCCAAAAAATTTTTTATTCGCTCCAAGGGCGGAACGTCGCCGTTTTCCATTCTATTGTATTCTAAAAATCCTGTCGCCTTTCCCATTTTTTTTCCTCCGTCAAATCGCCTGTCGCTTATGCCGCGGTCGCTTACGCCGTGATTTTTTTGAACGCCTCAAGCTTGGCTTCTTCTTCCGACGCGCCGTTTTTTTCTTGCGCGTAAATTTCTGTCACCACGCGCAAGTAGTCGTTTGGAATTATTTTCTTAAAGAGCCGCTTGCTCTTTTCCCAGTCCGCTAGGAGCGCCTTGGCTTTTTGCGAGCCTGTTTCGGCGGCGTGCTCTTCTATAAGCGAGCGCAAATTTTCTTCGTCGCTTTTGTCGCGCAAGGTTGTCGTCGCGTCGTCAAGGTCGTAGCTTTTTACAAGGCCGTGGTTGAGGCGCTTGTAAAGGTCATGCCTTTCGTCAAGAACATAAGCCACGCCGCCGCTCATTCCAGCGGCAAGGTTTCGGCCGGTCTCTCCCAGTATTACAGCCGTTCCGCCAGTCATGTATTCTAGGCCGTGGTCGCCGCATCCTTCGACGACCGCCGTCGCGCCGGAGTTCCTGACGCAAAAGCGCTCGCCGGCAACGCCGTTGATGAAAGCCTTTCCGCTTGTGGCTCCAAAGAGCGCGACGTTTCCGATGATTATGTTTTGGTCGCTCTTTCCTTCAAAGCTGTCCGATTTTTTCACGACAAGCTTTCCGCCGCTAAGGCCCTTTCCAAAGTAATCGTTGGCTTCGCCTTCCAAGCGCAAGGCCAAGCCTTTTGGAACAAAGGCGCCAAAGCTCTGGCCCGCTCCGCCAACGGCGCTCACGCAATACGCGTCTTCTGAAATTTTCGAGGCGAAGCGCTTTTGAATTTCGCTTCCCAAAATCGTTCCAAAAGCGCGGTCGGTTGATTGAATTGCAATGGGGGAAGCCTCCCCCTCGCTCCCAAGTCCTCGCTTCGTTCCGGTCTTGTCCGCTGCCCCCTCTGCGGGGCCTCCCCGCAACGCCCCGTTCTCCAGCGCGGGAAGCAAAAGCTTTAAGTCCAAAGTTTTTTCCAAGCCAAAGTCGTATGGCTCGCGGCTCTTTTTCCAAGCCTCGGATTCGTCCTCGCGCGCAAGAACCCGGCTCAAGTCCAAAAGCCCCGCGCGCTTAAAGCCCTGCCTTTCCTTCATTTTAAGCAAGTCGCTGCGGCCGCACATTTGGTCAACCGACCTTACGCCAAGGCGGGCCATGTATTCCCGCAATTCCTGCGCGATGAACTTCATGAAATTCTCAACATACTCTGGCTTTCCCGGAAAACGCGCGCGGAGCTTTTCGTTTTGCGTCGCCACGCCAAAGGGGCAAGTGTCCAAGTTGCAAACGCGCATCATCGCGCAGCCCATCGTTATAAGCGGCGCGGTCGCAAAGCCAAACTCTTCGGCGCCAAGCAAGCAGGCAATGGCCACGTCGCGGCCGCTCATAAGCTTTCCGTCGGTTTCGATTACAACGCGGCCTCGCAAGCCGTTTTGAATCAATGTTTGATGCGCCTCCGAAAGGCCCAGCTCCCAAGGCAAGCCCGCGTGATGTATTGAAGAAATCGGCGCGGCTCCAGTTCCGCCGTCGTGGCCGCTGATTAGTATTACTTGCGCCCCGGCCTTCGCAACGCCCGCCGCGATCGTTCCGACACCCGCCTCGCTTACAAGCTTTACGCTGATGCGGGCATCTCGGTTGGCGTTCTTTAAATCGTAAATCAATTGCGCCAAATCTTCTATTGAATAAATGTCGTGGTGCGGCGGCGGAGAAATCAACGAAACGCCAGGAGTCGCAAGGCGGGTTTGCGCTATCCAAGGATAAACTTTTTTTCCAGGAAGGTGGCCGCCCTCGCCAGGCTTGGCTCCCTGCGCCATTTTGATTTGAATCTCCTTGGCGCTCAAAAGATATTCTTCGGTGACTCCAAAGCGGCCGCTCGCCACTTGCTTTATCGCGCTGTTGAATTCCGTTCCAAGGCGCTCAGGCTTTTCGCCGCCCTCACCGCTGTTTGACTTTCCGTGAAGATGGTTCATAGCGGCCGCCATGCACTTGTGGGCCTCTTCGCTGATGGAGCCGTAAGACATAGCGCCTGTCTTAAAGCGCTGGACGATTGAGTCGACGCTCTCCACTTCTTCCAAGGGAACGCCGCCGTCCGTCGCGAAATTAAAGTCCAGCATCGCGCGCAAGGTGTGCGGCCGCGCGTTGTCGTCAACCAAGGCCGTGTATTCCTTAAAGCGCTTGTAGTCTCCGTTCCTAGCGGCTTCTTGCAAGGCGATGATTGTTTCAGGATTGTAAAGGTGGTCTTCTGCGTTGGGGCCGCGGCGGAATTTATGGAAGCCCACGCTGTCAAGGTGGGTGTTCATCGTAAGGCCCTTTTCGTTCCATGCCTGCTCGTGATGGTAGACGATGTCCTCTTCGATTTCCTTTAGCGTGATACCGCCAACGCGGCTTACCGTATTGGTGAAATATTTTTCTATCACTTCCTGCGATATTCCGACAGCCTCAAAAATTTGCGCGGACTGGTAGGACTGAACGGCGCTGATTCCCATCTTGGCGCCGATTTTAACGATGCCGTCGATAATCGCCTTGTTGTAGTCGTCAATCGCCGTGTGGTAGTCCTTGTCCAAAAGCTTTTGGTCAATAAGCTCGGCGATCGCTTCGTGCGCAAGGTATGGGTTGACCGCGCGCGCTCCGTAGCCCAAGCACATCGCCGCTTGATGGACGTCGCGGACTTCGGCGCTTTCCAAAATGATGGAAATCTTTGTCCGCTTTTTTTCGCGTATCAAAAATTGCTCCACCGCGCTCACGGCCAAAAGCGACGGAATGGCCGCATGGTCTTTGTCCACGCCGCGGTCGCTCAAAATGATTATGTTGTAGCCTTGCTCGTAGGCGGCGATGATTTGATTGAAAAGGCTTTCAAGCGCGTCCGCCAATTTAATCTTGGCCGCGTCAACCAAAAGCGAAAGTTTTGTCGCCCGCAAGCCCGGCTGGTCCAAGACGGAAATTTTGAGCAAATCCGTTCCGGTCAAAATCGGATTGTTTATCTCAAGCGCTCGGCAGTTGGAGCCTTTCGCGTTTAAAATGTCGCCGTCAGTTCCAACGTAAACTGTTGTGTCGGTTACGATTTTTTCGCGCAAAGAGTCAATCGGCGGATTTGTCACCTGCGCGAAAAGCTGCTTAAAGTAACTGTAAAGCGGCGGATGCTTGTCGCTCATGCAGGCAAGCGGCGTGTCGATTCCCATGGCGCCTGTCGGCTCCACTCCGTTTTTGGCCATCGGAAGGATCATCTCGTTAAGGTCTTCGTAGTTCCAGCCAAAAGCGCGGTAAAGGTGGTCCCTATCGTCTTGGCTTGAAACAGGAATTTTCTTGTTGGGGATTTTAAGGTCTGAAAGGTGTACAAGGTTTTGGTCAAGCCATTCTCCGTAAGGATGGGCGCTCGCGTAGCTTTGCTTTATCTCCTCGTCGCTAATCAAGCGCTTTTGAACTGTGTCAACAAGCAGCATTCGGCCTGGCATCAGCCGCGACTTTACGGCGATGTTTTCTTGCGGAACGTCAAGCGCGCCCACTTCGCTTGAAAGGACAAGCAAATTGTCTTTTGTCACAAAGTAGCGGCTGGGCCTCAAGCCGTTTCGGTCAAGCGTGGCGCCAAGAACGTCTCCGTCCGAAAACAAAATCGCGGCCGGTCCGTCCCAAGGTTCCATCATCGTGGCCCAGTAATGGTAAAAGTCGCGCTTTTTTTCGCCAATGCTTTCGTCGCGCTTCCAAGGCTCTGGAATGCAAAGCATTACCGCGAGCGGAAGCGGAAGACCGTTCATCACAAAGTATTCAAGCGTGTTGTCCAGCATCGCCGAATCGCTTCCGCTTGTGTCCACCTCGCCGCCGCGCGCTATCATTCTGTCAACGTTTCCGCGGATTGTGTTGATTTCGCCGTTGTGCGCGATGAAGCGGTTGGGATGAGCGCGCTGCCAGCTGGGCTGCGTGTTGGTGCTAAAGCGCGAGTGGACGATGGCAAGGCAAGACTTGAATTTTTCGTCCTGCAAGTCGCTGTAAAAGGCGCGAAGCTCGTTGACCAAAAACATTCCCTTGTAAACAATCGTTCGCGAAGAAAGCGAGCAAACGTATGTCTTTCCCTTAACTTCTTTTTCAAAGGCCAGGCGAAGCGCGTAAAGCTTTTTGTCAAAATCCAAGCCTTGAGCGCAATCGCTCGGACGCTCCACAAAGGCTTGCCAAATGGCTGGCATGCAGTCGCGCGCTTTTTGCCCAAGAACGGAAGCGTTTACGGGAACGCTTCGCCAGCCCAAAAATTTTAGGCCGCAAGACGCCGCGTGTTTTTCAAAGCGCGCTTTTTCGCTTTTTAGCGAAGCGGCGGCGGATGGAAAAAAGATTTGCGCTATTCCGTAATCCCGCTCGCCGCCAAGCGATTGGCAAGCCTGGCCGTTTGTCTCGACGATTTGGCCGCGCTTTGAAGCGTCTGAAAAAAATTCGTGTGATATTTGAACAAGTATTCCAACGCCGTCGCCAGTCTCGCCGCTCGCGTCCTTTCCGGCGCGGTGCTCAAGCTTTTCGACAATGCAAAGCGCCTTGTCAACGACGTCGCGGCTTTTTATTCCGTCAACGCTGACCACAGCGCCGATTCCGCAATTGTCATGCTCAAATGTAGGTTCGTACAAAGTCCGCTCGATTCTCTCTGTCATCATCGTGTTCTCCTTATCAATACGCTTTGTCGTGAACTCCGGCGATCGCGCGGCCGGAAGGCTCGTCCATGTTTTTCCAAGCCGCGTCCCATTCAAGCGCCTTTGCGGTTGAGCAAGCGACGCCGGCTTCATGCGGAACGCAACGCGCGGCGCTGTCGCTGGGGAAAAGGCGGCTGTAAATCTCGCGGTAGTAGTATTCCTCTTTTGTTTTGGGCGGATTTACCGGAAAGCGGTTTTCCCGGCGCTCGAATTCGGCGTCGCTGATTTTTTCTTCGGTCATCTTTTTTAGCGTGTCGATCCAGTTGTAGCCCACGCCGTCGGAAAACTGCTCCTTTTGCCTCCAGACAATTTCGGTTGGAAGCATGTCCTCAAAGGCCTTTCGCAAAATCCATTTTTCAATTCTTTGCTTTCCGTCTGGAAGCTTTATATTCATTTTGTCGGAAGGGTTCAAGCGCATCGCGACGTCGATGAAGTCCTTGTCAAGAAAGGGGACGCGGCCTTCAACGCCCCAAGCCATAAGGGATTTGTTGGCCCTAAGGCAGTCGTAAAGGTGAAGCTTCCCCATCTTTCTTACAAGCTCTTCGTGGAACTCTTGGGCGTTGGGCGCCTTGTGGAAGTACAAGTAGCCGCCAAAAAGCTCGTCGCTTCCTTCGCCGGAAAGAACCATTTTTATTCCCATCGATTTTATGACGCGCGCCAAAAGATACATCGGAGTTGACGCGCGCACCGTTGTGATGTCGTAAGTTTCGATGTGGTAGATAACGTCGGGGAGCGCGTCGAGCGCCTCTTGAATCGTAAAGTGAACTTCATGGTGAACCGTTCCAATGTATTCGGCGGCTTTTTGCGCGGCGATCAAATCGGGGCTTCCTTCCAAGCCTATCGCGAACGAATGCAAGCGCGGCCACCAAGCGCCTTCCTTGCTGTCCGACTCGATTCTCTTTTTGGAATACTTTTGGGTGACCGCCGCGATGATGGAAGAGTCCAAGCCGCCGGAGAGCAAAACGCCGTAAGGAACGTCGCTCATAAGCTGCGCCTTTACCGCCGCGTCCAAGCCGTCGCGGACTTTTTCTATGACGGCGGGATTTATGACCTGGCCCAAAGCGTCCGAGGCGCGCGCGGCGCCCTTGACGCTGTCGAACGATTCCCAGTCGCGCTTGTACCAGCGGACAGGCTTTGAAAAGCAGGCGTTGCGGGCGGCGTTTGAGCCCGCAGAGGGGGTAGCGGAAGACGCGGCGGCGGCTGAAGCGAGGGGGAGGCTTCCCCCGGAAAACAAATAGCAGCCGTTTGGAAATTCTTCAATCGTTTGGCAGCCGCCTTCCAGCGCCTTTAGCTCGCTTGCGACATAGTAGCGGCCGGCCTTGTCCCAGCCCTGGTAAAGCGGAATCACGCCGATTTGGTCTCGCGCCACAAGGTAAACGTCGCGCTCGCTGTCGTAAAGCGCGAAGGCGAAAATTCCCGAAAGGCTTTCTATCATCGCCGAAAAATCAGGCTGGCCGTCAACACCCGCGCTGTCGCGAAATTTTTTGTAAAGCGGAATTATGACTTCGCAATCGCTTCCCGTTCTAAAATTGTAGGAGCCGTTGAACTGCGCGCGGATTTCCTTGTGGTTGTAAATTTCTCCGTTGGCCGCAAGGATGATTTTTTGGTCGTCGCTTACAAGCGGCTGCTTTCCGCTAAGGGGGTCCACGATGCTAAGGCGCTCGTGGCTAAGAATCGCGTTTGGGCCAGTGTAAACGCCGCTCCAGTCCGGGCCGCGGTGACGAATTTTTTTTGACATTTCCAAAACCTGCGCGCGAAGCTCTTCCTTTAGACCTTCCGCAATAGGGGCGCTTCCAGAGTTCAAGTCGAAACAACCAACAAATCCGCACATAATTAAAATAGCAAAACCGTTAAGAAAAACAATTTTCCGCAGAAAATTGTTTTTTAGGTTTTACACACCTCCATTTCAAAGCGTTAATAGCAAATCCGTTAAGAAAAATGCGAGCAGCGCGCAGCATTTTTTAGGATTTACCAAATACAAAAAAAAGAGGCCGTAGACAGCGCCTCGCGTAAAAATGCGAAACGATATCTACGACCTCTTTGCCGTGTTGCGGTATTTATACCACAAACAGCGCGAAAATGTCAAGACACCATGCTAATCTTGCAGCGCCTCGTAGCCTTCTTCGCCGGTGCGGACTTTGACTACGTTCTGAACGTCGTAGACAAAAATCTTTCCGTCGCCGATGTGGCCGGTGTACAAGACTTCCTTGGCCGCGGTGATTACAAGGTCAACCGGAACTTCGCTTACGACGATGTCAACCTTAATCTTTGGCAGCAAGCTCATTTCCATTTCAACGCCGCGGTACTTTTGCGCGTGTCCGCGCTGGACGCCACAGCCCAAAACGTTTGTGACTGTCATGCCGGTGACGTTGATGTCGTTCATCGCGCCCTTAAGCTCGTCGAACTTGCTGGCGCGAGTGATAATCGTAACCATATGGAACTTGGCTCCGGGCTTTTTTGAAGCCTTTGAAACAGGAACGGCCTTTTCCATCGGAACGTCGCCAGTCACGCCTGAAAGGTTTGCGGCGCTAAGGCCTCCGATTCCGGCCTCTCCGCCTGTCATGACTTGCGGAGCCATGATAAAGCCGCCGTAAGCGCTGTCGATTCCGTGCTCCAGCTTGTCAAGGCCGACAATTTCTTCCTCGCGGCTTGCCCTAAGCCCGTGGAACTTCTTGATCAAGGTGAACGTTATCAACATGCAGACTGTCGTCCAAGCGACAATCGTAAATTCTCCAAGGCACTGAACGCCAAGGTGCTTGAATCCGCCGCCGTAGAAAACGCCGCTCTCAACGTTGAACAAACCGTCGGACAAGGTTCCCCAAATGCCGTTTGCAAGGTGGACGCCTACGGCTCCAACCGGGTCGTCGATGTGAAGCTTAAGGTCCAAGCCTTCTACAACGACCACTACGATGATGCCGGCGACGATGCCGATGATTGTCGCTCCAAGCGCGTCAACCGTGGCGCAAGTCGGAGTGATGGCGACAAGGCCTGCGAGCGCGGCGTTCAATGTCATAGAAACGTCGGGCTTTCCGTTCTTGAACCAAGTGAAGAACATTGTCGTGATGGCGGCAACGGCGGGAGCGATTGTCGTCGTCGTGAAAACGGCGGCGAGTCCGCCGACGCCTCCAAGCTGGGTGCAAGCGGCGCCGTTAAAGCCGTACCAGCCGAACCACAAGATGAAGGTTCCCAAGGCGCCAAGCGTAAGAGAGTGGCCGGGAATGGCGTGGGCCTTTGTGACCTTTCCGTTTTTGTCGTAGTCGTACTTTCCGATGCGCGGTCCAAGGAAAATCGCGCCTATCAAAGCGGCCGTTCCGCCTACGGAGTGAATCGCAGCGCCGCCGGCAAAGTCAACGAATCCAAGCTGGACCAGCCAGCCTTGGCTGTTCCAAACCCAGCCGGCTTCAATCGGGTAGACGACCGCGCTGATTACCGCCGAGTAAATGCAGTAGGCCGAAAACTTTGTTCGCTCGGCCATTGAGCCGGAAACGATTGTCGCGGCCGTGGCGCAGAAGACCAAGTTAAAGACAAAGCTTGACCAATCAAGGTCGGCAAAATTAGTGAAAAGCTGCAAGTTGGGCTTTCCGATGACGCCGAACAAATAGTTTTCGCTCATCATCAAGCCAAAGCCCAAGAACATGAACATCGGAGTTCCGATGCAGAAATCCATCAGGTTTTTCATTATGATGTTTCCCGCGTTCTTCGCTCGCGTAAATCCAGTCTCAACCATCGCAAAGCCGCACTGCATGAAGAACACAAGGGCGGCGCCAATCAGGAACCAAACGCTCCATACTTCAGACATATTCAGTCCTCCTTAAAAAATAAAAACGGCGACGGCCAGACATTGCGCGCATGCCCGGCATCATCGCCGTTTTAAAGACAAAAGCCGCGAAAAGCGTTTTCTTAACAGAAATCTTCCGCGGCTTCATTGCCAAAAAAAATATAAGGCGCCGCAGATTTTCCTGCGACGCCTTTGCCTTAGTTGAGCAATTTATATCGCGTTCAAAAAATTTTGTCAAGCGCTTTTAAAAAATTCGCAAAAAAAATTTGCTATTGACACAAAGCCGCGATAGTTCTATAACATTATCAATTAGAGCAAGGGCGCTCGTTTGCTTTGAAGGCTTGTTGTTTTCAAAGGAAGCGGACGCCTTTTTTCTTTTGGGGGAAGAATGGCAAAGGCATTTTTGATTTTGGCGGACGGAACGATTTTTGAAGGCCAGTCAATCGGAGCGACAGGCTCAACAATCGGCGAAACGGTTTTCACAACCGGAATGACAGGCTACATCGAAACGCTAACCGACCCCAGCTACTACGGGCAAATCGTCACCCAAACGTTTCCTCTTGTCGGAAACTACGGCGTGATTCCTTGCGACTACGAAAGCAAAAAATCTTGGGTCAGCGGCTACATTGTCCGCGAGCTTTGCGACTCGCCTTCCAACTTCCGCTCGCAGGGCAGCCTTGACGCCTTCTTAAAAGCGCAAAAAATTGTCGGTATCGCTGGAATCGACACAAGGGCGCTGACAAAAAAAATCCGCGAGTCCGGCGTAATGAACGGAATGATTTTGAGCGGCGTCGAATGCGCTCCCAAAATCGGCGCAAGCCTCTTGCAAAAAATCTCTTCCTACAAAATTCAAGGCGCGGTACAGTCCGTTCAAGGCTCAAGCAAGGAGGGGGAAGCCTCCCCCTGCGCGTCCGCTTCGCCGGCCGCTACCCTCTCTCCTAAGGGGGCCGCCCCCTTAAAATCCCCCGCGCAGGGCCGTCATATAGTTCTTTGGGACTTTGGCGCCAAGGCCAACATCCAGCGCGAATTGGAAAAGCGCGGCTGCCGCGTCACAATCGTTCCGTGCTCCGCCAGCGCGACCGACATTATTTCTTTAAAGCCCGACGGAATAATGCTTTCAAACGGTCCCGGAGACCCGGCCGAAAACACATCAATAATAAGAGAAATAAAAAAGATTGCCGAGCCGGCCGCGCAAAGTTCCAGCCGCGGTCCAATTCCGATTTTTGGCATTTGCCTTGGCCACCAGCTTTTGGCCTTGGCGCGCGGCTGCAAAACCTCAAAGCTTAAGTACGGGCACCGAGGCACAAACCATCCGGTAAAAGACGAGCGGACCGGCCGCGTCTACATCACAAGCCAAAACCACGGCTACGCGGTAGAGGCCGCCTCGATTCCTTCATGCGCGCAAATTTCGTTCACCAACGCCAACGACCAAACCGTCGAAGGCTTGCGCTACACGGACATTCCGGCCTTTAGCGTCCAGTTCCACCCGGAAGCCTGCGGCGGCCCCCACGACACAAACTTTTTGTTCGACGAATTTTTGTCGCTTGCAAGATAAGCGGCGGGCGAAACGCGGCTTTCAATTAAAAAAACTTCCTCAAAAAAATCATTCCCAAAAGTGACATTTTCCTTTACAATGGTTGTCTAATAATACGACGGAGTTGTAATTTGAAGGCTTCATTTACAAACAAGGATTTTTCCGAACTCTATCAAAAATACGGGCCGATGGTTTTAAGACGCTGCCGCGCGATTTTGAAGGACGAAGAAAAGGCTTTGGACGCGATGCAGGACGTGTTTTTGCGAATTCTCGAAAGCAAGGACAAAATAAAGAACGCTTGCGCCAGCCTTTTTTACGTGGCCGCGACGCGCGTATGCCTTAACAAAATCAAATCGGACAAGCTAAGGTCCGGCCCCGACTTTGAAAAAATCGCCCAATTCATGGCGGACGATTTTTCTGAGACGGAGAAGGAAAAAATAGACGCGGCGCTGGCCATCGAAAAGATTTTTGAAAAGCGCGACCACAAGGATTCTTTGATCGCGACGCTTCACTTTGTAGACGGCCTTACGCTGGAAGAAACGGCGGAAGAAATCGGCATGTCGGTGTCCGGCGTGCGAAAGCGAATTAGGGAATTGCAAAAATATTCCTTAAAACTTATGGAGGGCTAGCGGCATGATTCCACAATTATTGTTAGAAGAAATCAATCTAGGCGAAAAAAGCGCCAAAGACTACTACAAAAAATACGGCAAGGAAGAGTTGGAAAGCGCCTTGGCCCAGCTAAAAAAATCCGACCAGGAAATTCTTTCCGCCTACCCGGCGCCCAATTTCAAGCCCGCGGTTGTCGGCGCTGGCAATGGCGCGGACAAAGAGGCTCCAGCGGGCAAGAACAAGCCAAACATTTACGTCCGACTGAACAAGGCGCGTCCCTTCTTCTTCGCGGCGGCGGCGGTTTTAGTCCTAGCCCTTTGCGCTCCCGTAACGCTTAACACAATCAAAAGCCTTGGCGGCTCCCAGTCAATCCGCCTTAAGGGAAGCGGCCAGCACCAAATCCGCCTTTACAAGCAATCCGGGGCGGACGCCGTTCAACTTAAAAACGGAGAGGCCGTAAAAGAAAGCGACTTGGTTCAAATAACCTACATTCCCGGAAGCTACAATTACGGCGTCATCTTTAGCGTTGACGGAAACGGAAACGTCACCAGGCATTTTCCTGACGCTTCTTGGCAGGCGGAAAAGCTTCAAAAGACCGGAGAGGAAGTTCCGCTTGCCTTCTCCTACGAGTTGGACGACGCGCCTAAATACGAATGCTTTGTTTTTGTCGCGTCAAAAAACCCCTTTGACTTTTCCAAAATCGAATCGCTTGACAAAAACCAAATCAGCGTTGACTTCCTTAAAAAAGGCTCTTACTTGCCCAAGGACTGCGACGGCGCGCTTTTTGTCTTGAACAAAAAATAGATTGCCTGTAATTTTATTGATGGAATGACTATGAAAATGACTTGCATAAAAAAAATCTCCTTGGCCGCCCTTGTGGCGCTGGCGGCAAACCATATTTTCGCGCTAGACCAAAGCGCCGGCGTTGAGCGCTACGGGCTTTACATCGGTTCCAACGACGGCGGCAAAAGCCAAGAGCGGCTTTTGTACGCGGGAACGGACGCAATCGCCTTTCAAAAAATCATGACCGAAATCGGAGGCATTTCCAAATCAAACGGAATCCTCCTGCTTGATCCGGCGAAGGAAGACGTTGACAGCGCCTTTGAAGTTATTTCCGAACTGATGAAAAAAAAGCAAAAGGACGCCAAGCGCTCCGAATTTGTCTTTTACTATTCGGGCCACTCGGACGAGAACGCGCTCTTGCTGGGAAAAACAAAATACGATTACTCGTCGCTTAAAGCCGCGATTACAAACGTTCCCAGCGACGTTCATGTGGTGATCCTTGACTCTTGCTATTCAGGAAACTTCATCCGCACAAAGGGCGGGCAAAAGCAAAAGCCCTTTTTGATGGACGACTCTTCCGTCGTAAAGGGCCACGCCTACTTGTCGTCAAGCTCGTCCCAGGAATCGTCGCAAGAGTCGGACGAAATCGGCTCGTCCTTTTTTACAAACGCGATGATCACGGGCTTGCGCGGAGCGGCAGACACTTCGGGCGACAAGAAAGTGACCCTAAACGAATTGTACTCCTACGCCTTTAACGAAACGCTTTCAAAGACAGAAAAGACCGCCGACCCCCAGCACCCAAACTACAACATAACCTTAGTCGGTTCCGGCGACCTTGTTCTTTCCGACGTTTCGGCATCGGACTGCGTCTTGACTTTGGCGCGCGAGCTTACTGGCCGCGTAATCGTTCGCGACAAAAACTCAAAGCTGGTCGCCGAAATAAACAAGACGACGCAGCTTCCGATTTACCTTGCGCTTGAGGAAGGCCAGTACGGAGTCACAGTAATAGGCGAGCGCTCAACATTGCAGGGAAGCTTTGCGCTAAGCCCAAAAAAGACTTACGCTATTTCGCCGGCAAACCTTTCGCCTGTCGCGCGCTCCGAAACCAGAAGCCGCGGAAGCGAAGCGGAAGAGCAGCCGCAGACCGGCGCGGCCGAAACGATTGGCGAAAGCGACTTGCTAAGAATGCCGATTGTCTTTTCAATCTTTTGCAACGAGTTCTACCTTGCGGCCAAGAAGCCGATATCGACAAAGCTTTCGCTGGCCTTGTTCCGTTCCCACGTGTACGAGGCGAACGGAGTGATGGCGGCGGGAATCGGAAACGAAACGACGATTTTAAATGGAGCGCAAGCGGCTGGAATCTACAACATCGCGCAAGACGTGAACGGAGCGCAAGCCGCCGGCATCTTTAACTTTGCGAAGAATGACGTTAACGGAGCGCAAGTGGCCGGAATTTTCAACTACGCCCACAACGTCACAGGCGCGCAAGCGGCTGGCATTGTGAACGTCGCAAACGACGTAAAATACGCGCAGGCGGCTTGGATTTCAAATGTCGCAAAGGGAAGCTTTACCGGCGCCCAAGGCGCGTGGATTTCAAACGTCACCATGGGAGACTTTAAGGGCGCGCAAGGAGCCTGGCTTTCAAACGTAACGCTTGGAGAATTCAAGGGCGTCCAAGGCTCCTGGCTTTCAAACGTCGCGCGAAAAGACTTTACGGGCCTCCAAGCTTCTTGGCTTTCCAACGTCGCTTGCGGCAACGTAAAGGGCGTTCAAATCGGCTTCTTTAACTTTTGCAAAGGAAACGCGGACTTCCAGCTGGGCTTAATCAACTATTCGCAAAACGGAATCTTTGAAGTCGCCGCGTCCTACACGACCGACCAAAAAATCCGCCTTGTCCTAAACAGCGGCAACAAGCATTTGTACGGAATCTTTGGCGTCTTGCTCAATCCCGAAGGCTTTGGAAAAAAGGCCTTGGAACAGTACGGCGCCCTGGTCCTTGGCTTGGGAACAAGAGTCGAGCTTTGGAAGTTCAACTTTGACTTTGCCATTATGGGCAACGAAGTGATTTTCGCCAACGAAAAAAGCGACAAGGTTCATGCCGAATGGTTTCCGTCCGCAAGAATCGAGGCCGGCTTTACGCCAATCCCGCATCTTAACGTCTTTGCCGGCTTTGGAATGGCCTTTGAATTTCCAGGAAACAGGGGCGCCTTTATCGCCCACAAAAGGAACATGGCAATTGACGCGGGAAGCGCCACATTTTACCCGGAATTTGACTTTGGCCTTAAATTCCGCCTGCGCTAAAAAAAATAAAATTTAAAGTGACAGTTTTAGCGGCCTCGCTTGTCTTATAAACAACGAGGTTGTTAAAATGAAAAAGTTATTTGCGATTGTTTTAGCTTTGGCGCCCGCTCTTGCATTTGCCGGCGACCTAAAAATTGTTGCCGTTGACAAAGAGCTTGAGATTCCCCTTGAGGGCGTGAAAATCACGGTAAAGTCAAACCCCGAACTCAGCGTCCAGACCGACGAAAACGGCGAGGCCGTAATTTCCCTTCCAAACAGCGTTTCATCAGGAACCCTTGAAGCGAAACTTGCCGACTATCAAAGCGCTTCGGCAAAGTTTTCTTCTTCCAGCCAAGAGGTTCAAATCCCAATGTCGATCGCCAGCGTAATCGAAGGCCAGGAGCTTGTCGTAAACCGCGCCTCGCCCGATTCAACGGAAGAGAAGACCGGCGTTTCCACCGTCATGACAAAGCAGGAAATGCATTCCACGGCCAACGTCGGCATTATGGAAGACTGCATGTCTTCGGTCAGAACCCTTCCCGGCGTTTCATACAGCGGCGCTTGGGGAACGGAGCCGTCGATTCGCGGCGCGGAGCCAAGAGAATTTTCCTGCCTGCTTGACGGAATGTACACAATCTTTCCCTGGCACTGGGGCGGCGGAGTGTCGATCTTCAATCCGGCGATGATAGAAAGCGTAAAGCTTTCAAACGGAATCTTTTCAGCCAAGTACGGCCGCGCCTCGGGCGGAATCCTTGAGGCCACAACGATCAAGCCCGACTACGAAAACTTTCACATGAACTTAGGCATAGCCACGGCAAGCGCCGACGCCTTCGTCCAAATTCCTTTTGGAAAAAAAGTCGGCGGAATGATTTTGGGCGCCCACATGACTTACCTTGAGCCTGTGTTCGCGCTCTACAAGGCGACAGGCAGCGACGCGTTGGACATGATAAAAAGGCCTCCTTACATAAGGGACTTTTTCCTTAAGGCCAACTTCACGCCCAAGCCAGAGTTTGACATTTCGCTCACCGGATTTTTCGGAAGCGACGGTCTTGAAATCGATCAAACCGAAACCAAGAAAGGCCTCAAGACAAACGTCAATATGGACTACGACATCTACCAAGCGCTTGCCGGAATCAACATAAAGTATTTGGCCAGCGACAAACTGCTCTTCCGCGGCTCGCTTTCCTACAACGGAATGTTTGAGAACATGAAAATGAAGTCCACTGAAAACGGAACTGTAAAGTACAACGATGAGTTCGTTGACAAGTACGGATCGCTTTATCCAAGCGTCACCAGAGGCGGCTCGTACACTCTGAACAATTTGGAAAACGAGTTCCAGGAAAGAATAAACAACCATCTTCTTTCCGGCCGCTTTGACACCGAGCTTCAGTTCAATGACGCAAACCGCCTTTCATTTGGCGTCGACGAATGCGTTTCCAATTCTAGAGTCAAGGAATACCAAAACCGTTACGCCGACATCGGAAGCGGAGACTCGCGCTTATTCAAAAAAACAAAATGGGACAGCGACATTGACGGCAACAACCTTTTGAGCAACGCCGTCTACGCCTCTTGGAATTACGGAAAGGAAAAAGACTTTCTGCAGGCGGAACTTGGCTTGCGCGCGGAGATGATGAACATCTTTAACGCGAACGACAACTTTACGCTTAACCTTGTTCCCGACCTTTGCCCGCGCGCTTCGGTGACAATCACTCCTTGGACTGACAAAGGCCTTCTTGACAAGGCTTCGTTCACGATTGGAAGCGGTTTGTTCACCTCCGTTCCACGCGACATCATGCTAATCACAAAAAAGAACAGCATAAAGAATTTTGACATGCATGCCAACCGCGCGGTCTTTGCCGTAATCGGAGCCAACGCCGCCCTGACAAACGGCTGGAACTTTAAGCTTGAAGCCTACTACAAAAACTATCTTTCAAGAATTTACGCTTACCAAGTTTCAACAGCGGCTAGCGGATACGCCGAAACAAACATGGTTTACAAGGACAACGGCAAAGGCCATGTTTTTGGAATCGACGCAATGATCGAAAAAAAGATTGGCGGCAAATGGGACGGATACCTTTCCTACTCATTCGTTTACTCGCGATTGAAGAACCCCTCATCTGTCGGAGCAAACGACTATGTCGAGGCGATGTACAACGCTCCGCTTGACGAATGGTATTTTCCCAACTACCACCGCTTTCATACTTTGAACATTGTAAGCAACTGGCATTTTGGAAAGGGTTGGACTTTTACAGTCAAGGGAACGTTGGCGACTGGCGCTCCAAAACAAGGCGTTGGAAACGTCACATGTTACGCCGCGCAAATGGATGACGGAACAATTGTCCAGCGCTACTCAAGAAGCTCTTACTACAGCGACACATTGAGAACCCAAATTTCTTGCCCGATCGACCTTAGGCTTTCCTACCAGTGGAAGACCCACAAGGACAAGGCAAGCTGGGAATTCTACATCGCGGCGCAAGACATATTCGTGAACCTTTACGCTCCCAAGGGAGACAAATCGTTCAACAAGTACACAGGCGAACCAAGCGAAACAGCCGAATCGGTTGACTTTAGCATCGGAATGCCGATTCCTTCGCTTGGAATCAAAGTTCAATTTTAACAGCGGCATTTATTAGAGGAGAAATAAAAATGGAAAACGGATTCAGCTTAATCGAATTGTTCAAGCTTGGCGGACCCTTTATGTGGGTGCTCTTGGCCTTTTCTGTAGCCACGCTCGGCATCGTGATCGAGCGCTGCGTTTACCTTTACTGGCACAACTGCAAGGCCTACCCAATCAGCGCAAAAATAAAAGAGTTTTTGCGCGAAGGGAAAAAGGAAGAAGCCGTGAATTTTTTGCGCGGCTGCCAGCGAAACCAAACAATCGCTTCGATTCTTTTGGCGCTTTTGGAAAACGCCAAGTACGGCGAAAACCGCATGGAGCGCGCGGCCGAAAGCGAGGCGCAGGAACGCCTTCGCAGAATGGAAAGCGGCTTCAACTACCTTACGGCGCTTTCCTCTCTGGCGCCTCTTACCGGCTTTTTGGGAACGGTGTCGGGAATGATCGGCGCCTTCCGTTCCATCGCCGAAGCGACTGACGTAAACGCGCAGCTTGTCGCCGGAGGAATTTACGAAGCCTTGATCACAACGGTCTTTGGCTTGATAATCGCGATCACCGCGCTTGTAGCCTACAACCTTTTGATCCAGCGCGTTGACTCATTTTCCGCCGAAGCGTCAAAAGCAATCGACGACTTGATTCCGGAGTTGATATGATTAAAAGACCGCCGCGCCGCAACATCGAAGATTCGAGCAGTTCTGGCGCGTTAAACGACTTGTCCTTTTTGCTGATAATATTCTTTATCGTAATCGCGGGCTTTAACGTCAACAAGGGCTTTTTGCTGAACCTTCCGTCAAAGGAAAAGCCGATAGTGGTCAACACAAACGACATCCTTAAATGCGAGCTGGACCAAAACGGCGCTCTCTTTATTGACGGACAGGAAATCAAACTGGAAGCCTTGTCTAAAAAAATAAGCGAAAAGTTAAGGACACATCCCAACATGACTTTTTTGCTTACGATAAACCCGGAGACGCATTACCAAAACGTAATCGATGTTGTCGCCTCCATAAGAAAGCTTAAGGTTGAGAATTTTTCATTCAGGATGAAGTGAGAAAAAAATTTATGATTGAAAGAAAGACAAAAAGAAGAAAGCCTAGCGTTGCAACTTCGTCAATGTCGGACATAGGATTTTTGCTTTTGATTTTCATAATGCTGATTTCCTTGATGAACCAACGCTATGAGGAAAAGATAAACTATTCCGAAAGCGCGGTTTTGGAACGGACGCAAGCCGACGAAAATTTTGAGATATGGGTTCAAAGCAACGGAGTCGTTTCCGCCGACGGAAATGTTTTGGACGCGGCCGCTTTGGAAAAAGCGATTGTCGGCGCCATCGCCAACAATCCAAACGTCAGGATTCACATCATCGCAGACAAGGACACGCCCTATAAATACATTAACGGCGTGACCTCGATTTTGCAGAGCTTGCAGCACCGCGTCGTAAGCTTTGTGGCAAAGGAAAAGTAAAATGCCTGTGGAAAAAATTACAAAACATGCAAAGATTTGGCGCCTTGCGGTTTTTGCTTTCGCGCTTCTTGTTCATGTGGCCGCGATATGCTTGTTCAGCGTAAGGCAGAAGGAAGACGAAATAGAAACCGTTGACTTTAGCCAAGCCGACGTCTTTAAACTGGTTGACGTGCAGGAATACATTCAGCCCAAAGAAAGGCAAAGCGAAGAAATTGTCGTCCAGCAGCCCAAGGCCTCGGAGCGCGTTCTTGAGACAGAAAAAAAAGTCAAGGACTTTGACGAAAGCGCCTTTTTGCCCCAACACAAAATTTCTTCGGTGCCCGTGATTCCTATCCGAGAAGTTCTTTCAAAAATCGAATATCCGCCGATGGCCCTGCGCCAGGGAATCGAGGCCGTCGTTTACTTGGAGCTTTTCATCGACAGCAAGGGAGCGATAAAAAACATCAAGGTCTTAAAAGACCCTGGCCACGGCTTTGCCGAGGCCGCTGTGGCCGCGCTAAAGGGAATCGTTTGCGTTCCGGCCAACGCCAACGGAAAGAATGTCGCCGTCCGCTACAGGTATCCGATAAAATTCACGCTGAACTAACTTTTGTTTGCAAAATCGTCATTTTTGTAGTATAATACAGGAATATGGCGATTAAACTTTATTCACTCGGCGCCGCCGAGGAAGTGACTGGCAGCAAACACATATTGGAAGTTGACGGACGCTCGTACATGATTGACTGCGGAGCCTTTCAAGGCCACCGCAGCGAGTCCGACGAAAAGAACCGCAACTTTGAATTTGACCACGAAAAACTGGAAGCCGTGGTTTTGACCCACGGACATTTTGACCACTGCGGCCTTATTCCCGTTTTGGCAAAAAAAGGATACAACGGAAACTTTTACGCCACAAGCGCCACGCGCGACTTGGCCAACCTTGTCGTAATGGACAGCGCCCGCATTCAGGCCCGCGACGCGGAATACCTGGAGGAGCAAGCCAAGCGCAAAGGCGAGCGCTTCAATTGGAAGCCCATGTACGACGAGCAGGACTGCATCAAGGCGATGAACCAATTCGTCACCGTTTCCTACAACCGAAAAATTTTCATCGGGCCAAACGTCTCGCTGGAATTTTTTGACGCGGGCCACATTCTTGGCTCGTCGTTCGCCTACTTTACAATTTACGAAGGAAAGCCGGAGGAAACGCGCATTTTGTTCACCGGCGACTTGGGCCGCAAGAACAAGTCGATTGTCCGCGACCCTTCGACAAACTTTCCGCCGCCGGACTACATCGTTTGCGAAAGCACTTACGGAAACCGAAAGCACGACCAAAAGGACTACGCGCTAAAGGCGCTTACCAGAATCATTCGCGAAACGATTGACAAAAAAGGAAAAATCATAATGCCGTCGTTCGCGATTGAGCGCACGCAGGAAATCATCTACCAGCTGCACAAGCTTGTGGACATGAAAAAAATTCCGCAAGTGCCGATTTACGTCGACAGCCCGATGGCCGTAAACGCGACGGTCATTTTTCAATCGCATCCCGAATGCTACGACGAAAAGGTTTCACAAGCCTTCCTTGTCCACCACAAAAACCCCTTTGGCTTTAACGCCTTGCAAATGGTCACCAGCGTGGACGAATCCAAGGCCTTGAACAAAAAGCCCGGCCCGATGATCATTCTTAGCGCCGACGGCATGTGCGAAGCGGGCCGCATCCTGCACCACTTGGCCAACAACATCGACAACGAGCGCAACACGATTTTGATTGTTGGCTACATGGCGGAGAACACTCTTGGCCGCCGCATCTTTGACGGCGAAAAAGAAGTCAAAATCATGGGCGACGTTTACGAGGTTCGCGCCAAGGTTGAAAAAATCAACGCCTTCAGCGCGCACGCCGATTACGAAGAAGCCACCGAATGGCTAAAAGCGATTGACACAAGCCGCCTAAAAAAGCTCTTCCTGGTCCACGGAGAAAAGGACGCGCAAGAGTTTATGACAAACTATTTGGCGGAGAACGGATTCAAGAACGTTCAATCGTCAAAATACGGAGAAAGCTACGACTTGTAAACGCCTATGAAAGATGATGTTAAAAAGTTTGAAGACTACTATTCCGCGAATTTCAACAGAACCAGCTCTTTTTGGTCCGGCTTGACGATTATGGTGTTTGACGCCTGCATTTTGCTTTTGTCAATCGGCATCGGATTTTTCTTGGTCAACTTGGTCAACCACCGCTTTATCAACTTTAGGTCTTTCGTTGACTACTACATTTACATACCGGCAATCTTGGCCGTCTTTTACGCGGCGGACTTGTATCCTGGCATCATGACTTCTCCTGCCGAGGACGTAAAGCGCCTTTCAATTTGCACATTCTTTGGCTTTTGCGGAATCGCCCTCAGCATTTTTGTCGAGGACGCGGAAGACAAATACGCCATCGCCATAGCGCTTGTCGTGGCGGTTCCTTTTGCAACGATTTTGCTTCCTGGAATGAGGGAAGCCGTCCGCCGCTTTTTTGGCTTGTTCAAATTTTGGGGTTTGCCGGCGGTTGTCTTTTGTTCAGGCGATTCAGGCGACCTGCTTGTAAGCCGCTTCCTTAAAAACCGTCACTTGGGCTACCGCCCAGCCTTAATCGTGAACGATGGAGCCAAGGCAAAAAACGGCGGCGACTTTTTAGGCGTTCCCGTATTGCCTCCGTCGCAGGAATTGTTCGAAGCGATAAAAAAGAAAAAAATCAAGGTCGCCGTCCTTTCTGGCTACAAGAGCGACTTTGACGAAATGAAAAAATTCTTTCGCTACACGATCGTAGTTTCGGAACAGTTGAACACAATGATGAGCGGCGCCCCGCACCTTCGCGACATCGCGGGAATCGTTGCCTTTTCTTCCACAAACTATTTGACAAAAATCCAATCGCTATTCGCAAAGCGCGCCTTTGACATAGCGATAATTCTTTTTACGCTGCCGCTCACCCTTCCCGTATCCCTGCTTGTCGCGCTATTGGTAAAACTGACTTCGCGCGGCCCTGTTCTTTACGGCCATAGGCGAGTGGGCCTTAACGGAAAGGAATTCAAGTGCTGGAAATTCCGCTCGATGTACATTGACGCGGACAAGCAGCTGGAAAAAATCTTGGCGGAAAATCCAGAGATGAAAAAACAATGGGACAAGGAGCGCAAGCTTGAAAACGACCCCCGCGTCACGCCGTTCGGAAAATTCATCCGCAAGACAAGCTTGGACGAACTTCCGCAATTGATAAACATCTTTGTCGGCCAGATGAGCTTTGTGGGACCGCGGCCTGTAATGCAAGACGAGCTTGAGCGCTACGGAAAAAAGGCGGACTACATTCTTTCTGTCCTGCCAGGCCTTTCCGGCATGTGGCAAACCTCAGGCCGCAGCGACACCGCCTACGAAGACCGCGTGACGCTTGACGCCTACTACATCCAAAACTGGTCGATTTGGCTTGACATTTGGATTCTAATCAAAACCGTCTGGGTCGTCTTGGCAGGAAAAGGAGCCTACTAAAAGCAGTGGCGTATTGACAGTCCGCGTGAGCGGACCAGTGGATAATTTCCTATACAAAACGCCACAAGGTTTATGGTCTGTTTACTTTAAACTTTTTACCATCAATTCTATTCTTTCCAAAGCAACCTTGATTTTGTCAACGGCGGTCGCATAGCAAACCCTGATGTGGCCCTCGCCGCCCGCGCCAAAAACGCTTCCGGGAACGACGGCCACGTTGCGCTCCTTAAAAAGCCGCGTGGCAAATTCCTCGCTGCTCAATCCTGTGGCGGAAATGTCAGGGAACATGTAAAAGGCGCCCTTGGGTTCCGGCACCGGAAGGCCCATTTCGTTAAAGGCTTTTTCCATCAAGTTGCGGCGCTGCTGGTAGCTTACGCGCATTCTTTCAACTTCCTTCCAGCCGTTGCGAAGCCCTTCGGCCGCCGCGTATTGGCTGAATATTGGCGCGCAAATTGTGTTGTAGCCGTGAACCTTCACTATTTGCGACAAAAGCTCGTTGGGCGCGGCGATGTAGCCGATGCGCCAGCCGGTCATCGCGAACGATTTTGAAAAACCGTTAAGGATGATCGTGTAGTCTTTCATTCCCGGGAAGGAGCCAATCGAAACGTGCTCGCTTCCGTCGTAAACCAACTCGCAATAAATTTCGTCGCTGATTACCCAAAACTGATGCTTCTTTGCAAGCGCCGCGATTTTTTCCAACTCCTCTTTTGGAATCATCGTTCCGGTGGGATTGTTGGGAGAGCAAATCATCAAGGCCTTTGTCTTTGGCGTGATTAACTTTTCCACCGCTTCCGCCGTCGGATAAAAATTTGTCTTTCCTGTGTCCAGAGGAACGGCCTTGGCCTGGCAAAGCTCTGCGAGCGGAACGTAGTTTACGTAGCAGGGCTGGCTTACGATGATTTCGTCGCCGGGATTAAGAATCGCGCGCAAAACCGCGTCAACGCCTTCGCTTGCTCCGACCGTGATGAGTATTTCGTTTTTGGGCTCGTAAGACATGTTGTAGCGCGCTAGGTATTTTGCAATCTCTTCGCGCAATTCAATCAAGCCCCAGTTTGAGGTGTAGCTTGTGTGACCCTTTTCCAAATGGTAAAAGGCTTCCTCGCGAATCACCCAAGGCGTTGGAAAGTCCGGTTCGCCGACGCTCAAACTAATCACGTCGTCGTGGCCGATAAGCATTTCAAAAAATTTTCTGATTCCGCTTGGGGGAATCTGCATCATCGAGGCGCTAAGCCTGTCGGGTCTTGTGTTCATTATGCCATCGCTCCTTCGCGGCGGTCCTTTTCGTCCTCAACGTAAATGACGTCATTCTCTTTGTAGGTCTTTAGCACAAAGCAAGTTTTGGTGGAACGAACGCCTTCCAGCGTCGCAAGCTTTTCGCTTACGAACAAGCCAACTTCCTTAAGAGAGTCGCCTTCGATGACGACCATAAAATCGTAGCCGCCGCTCATAAGGTAAACCGACTTTACTTGCGGATAGCGGTAAATGCGGTCGGCGATTTTGTCAAAGCCGTGCTCGCGCTCCGGCGAAACCTGAATCTGTATTTGCACGCGCACCTTGTCGTCGGTTCCGTTCAATTTTTCCTTGTTGATGACGGCGCCATACTTTAAGATGATGCCCTCGTCTTCCATTTGCTTTATTATGCCCTTGACTTCATCGGGGCTCTTTTTTGTCATCGCCGCGATATCCTCAACGCTCAAGCGCGCGTTTTGTTCAAGCAAGTTCAATATTTCTTCGTCATACTTCATAGGAACTCATTCTAGCGCTTTTTTCCCATCTGCGCTAGTGGTATAGAATAAACTAAAATGCTCCCGATTGCGGATGCGTCTGATCGGCGCCGCTAGATATCGTCGCTACACGCGCATTGCGCCTTGAAACTTTCTACGTCTGCCGCTATCGCGGCAGGCACAATGCGAGTGTCGCCGCCAGCCGCCCCGCGCCCTCGCGCATTTTTATATTATTCAATGCCAATCACCACCCGCGAATGCGGGCGGTTGAATAAATTTTCTATAGCAAAAACGCATGAAATGCGTTATACTTGAGGAATGAAAAAGCCGGCGCGTTCTATTATTTTGTGCGGAATCAAGCACTGCGGAAAATCAACTCAAGGCAAAAGACTCGCCGCCGCGCTGGGCCTTGACTTTTACGACACCGACGACTTGATTTTTGAGCAAACAGGAATGGACGCGCGCGCCCTTTACAAGTCGCAAGGAAAGGACGCTTTTATGGCAGCGGAACTAAAGGCCTGCGAATTTTTGCGCGACACTTTGCAGGCAAAAGGCTCGCAAGGCCAAAATGCGGCGGCTTTTGGCCAGCCAAAAAAACGCGGCGCCTCCGACAATTCATCGCATGGCCAAGAAGCGGCGGCCGCGAAAAGCGCCGTAATCGCGACAGGCGGCGGCATCTGCCAAAACGAGCCTGCAATCGCCATCCTTAAAAAGCTTGGAACAATCGTTTACTTGGAAGTGCCAGAAATCACCGCCGCCGGCCGCATCGTACGCGAGGCGCGCTTCCTTCCCGACGGAACGATTCAAAACCTTCCTGCCTACATCGCAAACAAAAATCCCGCCGACCAAAAAGAAGTCCGCGCCATTTTCCACGACTTTTACACGGAGCGGACAAAAAAATACAGGAGCCTCGCCGACGCAAGCGTCCAAGCGCAAGGCTCCCGTTCTGAAAACACAAAAAAGATTTTGTCAGCGCTAGGGCTGGATTAACGCCCGCCGCCACATCCGCCGTCGCCGCAATCGCAGTCGTTGTCACAATCGCCGCCGCAGCCGCCTCCGCATGAGCCGCACGAACAGCCTCCGCCGCAACCGCAGCCGCCAGTGTAGACCGAACCGGCCTCAACCTGTTCAAGGCTTGCGTTGGCGACGTCCTTAACTTCAACGTCAAAGCAAAGGGTTTTTCCGGCCAGCTCGTGGTTGGCGTCAACGGTGATTTCCTTGTCATCGACTTTTGTAACGTGAACGATTACAGGGCCGCCGTTGGATTCGGCTTGGAAGGCCATTCCGACTTTTATTTCCAAATCGGGGTCAAACTGCTCTCGCGGAACTTTCGTCACAAGCTTGGGGTCGTATTCGCCGTAAGCTTCGGCCGGCTCGATGACCGCGCTGAACTTGTCGCCTGGCTCCCTTCCTTCCAACTGCTTCTCCAAACCGACAATCAAGTTTCCGCGGCCGTGCAAATATTCAAAAGCGCCGGCCTCGTGCGAGGAGTCCAAAACCTTTCCGTCAGTGTCTTTCAACACGTATTCAATCGCGACAATCTTATTCTTTTCTATCTTCATAATTAAAATCCAAATTCAGGGGCTGGAGTGTCGTTCACAACTTCGGTGACTTCCGGGCAAGCGTCCTTTAGGAACTGCTCAACGCCCATCTTTAGCGTCATCGTCGCCATCGGGCAAGAGCCGCACGCGCCCGTCAACTTCAAATGCACGCGCTTTTGCTCGTCAATCGACAAAAATTCCATGTCGCCGCCGTCAGCCTGCAACTGCGGGCGGAACGCGTCCAACGCTTCCTTAACTTTCGCTTCAAGTTCTTCCATAATAAAACCTCCATATATCCAATTAGTTGCGAGCCTGGCGGACTATCCCAACTTTTCAATCTTTCTGTGCAGTTCAATAATGCGGGCATGAACGTAATGGTCAAGCGCGGGCTTTTCCAAAACGCCCAAAAGCTCGTCGTTGTAGCCGACGATTGGAATCGCTTCCGTGTCGTAGTCGTCAAACAGCTTGTAGGCTTCAGGCAGCATAAGCTGCGGGGAACAAGTGACGGCGACAGGATCCATTATGTCGGTGGCCAAAAGGTTTTCGGCCAGCTCGCCGATGGCAAGCGTTTCCTTTAAGTGCTCAAGGGAAATCACGCCTATCAACTTTCCGCCCTCGGACCTGACGGCGTAATTCAAATTGTTGTGGCGGGAGAAGGCGTCCAGTATTTCCTTAATCGTTTGGTTTTCCGCGACGATAGACGGCGACTCTTGCGAGCAAATTTTATCGTTGCCCCAGGTAACGTCGGCCACCTTGGTGTTTTTCTTAATGTCTTCCTCAGTGATGTTAAGGCCCACCTCTCCCGCCTTGGTCACGCCGTACTTTACGAAAATCGGGCCGACAAGCTGGACGATAAATGTCGTCGCCGTGATGATGAGCAAAATTTGCGGGCCAATCGAATCGGCAAAGTCGTTTCCCGCGGCGATGGAAAGTCCAATCGCGACTCCCGCCTGAGAAAGCAAGCAGCAGGGCAAGTATTTTCGGACCGTGGCCGGAGCCTTTGTAAGCCAAGAGCCAAGAATAGATCCAATTGTCTTTCCAAACGAGCGGCCCAAAACGTAAACGATGGCCAAGACTCCCAAGTAAGGCGTGATGATCCAAATGTCAAGCTTGGCTCCAACAAGAACGAAGAACAGAACGTAAACCGGCGGCGTGAATTTTTCGACCAGCGTAAAAACCGGCCGCGTCTTTGCCGGCGCAAAGTTCACCATAAAAAAGCCAAGCGCCATCGCCGCCAAAATGTTGTCCAGGTTCAAAAAGAGCGCGCAGCCCGTGCACAAAAACAGGCTTCCCAGCGCGAACGAAAGTATGCGGCCGTCTTCGTTCATAATGTTTTTTATCATGAACATCAAAAGCGCTCCAAAAGCGCAGCCCAGCAAAATCGAGCCAAAAATGTCGCGGCCTATCATCAATAGCTGCGCGCCAAGCGAGACCGACGCTCCGTTTAAAAGCGGAGACGAAATCGAATTTGCTATCGCGTACAAAATCAAGGCCACGGCGTCGTCCATCGCGACAATGCCGTAAACGATTGTCGTCAAAGGGCCGCGGGTCCTGTACTCAACCAAAACGTCGGTCGTCGCGGCTGGCGCGGTGGCGGAACAAATCGCTCCCAAAATCAAGCCCATCGCGACAGAAAGCGGCAAGTTTCCGGAGACAGTCAGCGAGATCGCGAAAATGATTCCGCCCACGATAAAAAAGGGCGTGATCGACTCAAAAAGCAAAATGCCCACAAACTGCTTTCCGTATTTTTTGATTACGTTAAGCTTTAGCTCCGCGCCAATCAAAAAGCCGATTAGCGAAAGCGAAATAGCGCTCACAGGATTGAGCGAGGCGATGGTGGCCTTGCCCAAAAGCTGCAGGCCGCTTGAGCCGATTATAATTCCGATTACGATGTAGCCCACAACCTGCGGGATTTTGAGCTTTTTAAAAATGCGGCCGCCAAGGGCTCCAAAAAACATTATGATGCCCAAAAGCAAGACAATTTGCGTGGCTTGAAGAGAATAAAAATGCATCGCCTTTGGCAACAGGTCAGAAAACGGATCGCTCATATTCCGACAGTATAGCGTTTTGCGGGAACCGTGTCAAAGCGGCCTACATCAGCTCGTTCACGATGTCGCACGGATTCTTGCCGTCGTAAAGCCATGCGTACATGGCGGCGGCGCTGACGACGCGGCGGCCGTAGTCGCGGGTTTCGGCAAAGGGAAGCGTTTCCAAGAACATGTCGCTCCACAACTGTCCTTGCGAATTAAGCTCGATTTTGCTGCTTCTAATCCAGCGGCGCACGACAGTGATTCCGGCGTTGTAGGCAAAGAGCGCCAAAACGCCCGAATCGTTCAAGCGCTTTTTCATGTGGGAATAGTAGTAGGTTCCAAAGCGGATGTTTGTGGCCGGGTCCAGCAAATTGTATTTCTCCACTTTCAAGCGCTTGGCGCAGTCGGAAGCGGTCGACTCCATAAGCTGTGTAAGGCCGATCGCTCCGGCGTGGCTTTGAATGGCCGGCTCAAAAAAGCTTTCGGTCCTGATAAGCGCGAACATAAGGTAGTCGTCAACCTCAAACTCTTTAGCCGAGGCACGTATGCTGTCCAAAAAGTTTTGGGGATACAAAAGCTCAAAAGCCGCGCGGGAGATTTGAATGCCGTCAAGGTTGGCCGAGCGCGCTATCATTCTTAGGCTTTTGGAATAATAGTCGTTTTGTCCGCCGGCCATTTGGCGCAAAAAAGAGCTAAGACGTTCCACAGTCGGAAGGTCAATCATCTTTTTGTCCATGTCAAAAAAGAATTTCCAATCGTCGTAAATGCATTCGCCAAGGCCAAAGTCCGCGTAGCCTAAAAGCAATTTGCGCGCGGACAGGGCTTGCTCCATCGAAACTTTTTCAGGCTCAATGGGCGGAAGGTTTTTTGGCTCAAAAAACATTTTGTCAATGTCGCCGGCGGAATATCCCAACTCCTTGGCGGCCAAAAGCTTGTAGTAAACGTAAGTGCCGGGGTTTGAGTCCGCCGCGACTTTGTAAATGCCGGCTATTTTTTCTTTGTCAGGCTCTTTTGTTTGGTTTTGCAAAACCCTGGCCGTCAAGTAGGCGTACTTTGAAACAGTCGCCTGGCTTGCATGCCCATCTATCGCGTCCAAGACTTGTTGGAACAAATTCCACTTGCCGCCACTAAAAAGCAGGACAGAAAGCGAGTCAAAAAAATCGTCAAAGTAATCCTGTTGGTTAAACGAAGCCGCGTGTTTTCGCAAGCCCGCCACCGCCTCTTCTGTCGAAATTTTAAGGCAGGACTGCAAGTAATACCAAAGCGCTTGGTCTCGCTCTCCTTCGTCGCCAGCCAAATCAAGAGCGGCCTCAAATTGCTTTAGGGCTCGGCGGCGGTAGTTGTCGTTTTTATTGTAAAGCAAGCCGGAATAAATCATCGCGTAGTAATTTATTCTTTTGTCTTTCCAAGCGCTTGCGGCCAATTCTTCAAAGTATTTTGCGTTCTTGATGTCTTCGTTGTTTCCGTAAACGCAAGCGCGGCCCATGTCAGCGATCAATTGCCAGGTCAAGGGAATTTTATTTTGCTCGATTGCAAGAGCGCGCATTTGCTCGTACATTTCGTAGGCCGCGTTGTAGTTTCCGCGATAAATGGCGATTCTAAATTGCAGCGCAAAGTCAGCGTTAACCGTAAAGTCAGAAAGCCGCGGCTCTCCATCGCTTTCAGTGGAAAAACCATCCGCGCCGGCAATCGCTTCCTCCAATTCGTCGCGGGCGTTTTGCTTGTAAAATTCGTAGTGTATGTCACTTATTCTTCTTTGCGTGAACCAATCATATACGCTTTTGTCAAAGCGCGAGTCGTTTTTTTTGTCCAAGGCTTGCAGTCTTAGCGCGGCCAAGCTGTTGTCGCAAACAGCAAGGTCAATGCCGTCGGTGGCTTCAATCGCCAGCGCCCATTCCTTGTCGGCTAAAAATTCCCTTGCGGCAAAAAGCCTTGCGTCGTCGTCGTTGTATTTTTTTAGATAGTCGGAACAGCGCTTTATCCTTTCTTGAACGTCACCCATCAAGCAAAGCTGCTTCATAGACTTTCGCGCCGCCCAATAGCTTCCTTTTTTTGCGGAACGGAAAAAATATTTTTGAGCCGTTTCGGTGTCCTTGTCGCGCAAGGCAAGCAAGCCGTTAAAGTAATTGGCGTCCGCTCCGTAGAATTTATTTAAAGAATTTTTTTCCTGCGAACAGGCTGTGAACAAGGAGAAGAACGCCAGCGCGAGAATTATTTTTTTTGCGGAAGAAAGCATCACTCTTCCGGAATCTTTATTGTAGTGCCGGCCACAATGTGGTTGGGATTTTTGATTCCGTTGTACCTGGCGATTTTCTTGTAGCGCCAAGGATTCTTGTAGTAAGCCGCCGAAATGTCCCAAAGAGTGTCGCCCCACTTGATTTTGTAGGTGATGACTTTAGGCTTCTTTTCTTCGACCTTCGGAAGGTCTGGAACCACAATCTCGGCCTCTTCAACGACGACGATTTCGTCTTCCTTTGCGGCCGGAGCGACAGGCTCAGGCGACGCGGGCGTCTCCTCTTTTTGAGCGGGCGGAGGAAGCGGAGCGGCTTCTTGCCTTGCAATTTCAGTTTTCTTTTCGGAATTTGAATTGAAAACATTGAACCTTGAAGGAATCACAAAGAGCATCAACAAGACCGCGACAACGCAGATTATGGCGCAAATCAAGCAAACCAAAACAGGAAGGCGGGTCTTCTTTTCATCGCTCTCAATATCGCCCTCATCGTAAAGGCTGTTAAAGTCCAAGTCGGAGGAAGAAGGGCTTTTGCTTTTGTCGTCTTCAAAAATCGGATTGTCGTCAAATGTTGGCTCCTTAAAGTCATCGTCAAACTTTAATGGCTCGTCGCTTGAAGCCGCGCCGCTCTCGTCAAAATCCGGCATGTTAAAGTCGGGCATGTCAAGGCTTTCGTCAACAGGAACGCTCTCCTGGTCAAAGTCTGGAAGGTTAAAATCGTCCGCGCCAGAACTTTCGTCAACGGCTGTCTCAGGCGCGGCCTCTTTTTTGGTCCGAGCCGCCGGAACGTCAACCACTGTCTCCGCCTCTGGAGCTGGGCCTTCGTCAAAAGAAGGCATATCAAAGTTAAAGTCGTCCAACTCGCTGGCGATTTTTGTTTGCTCGGAGTCGGCCTTTAATTTTATCTCTTCGGCGGCGCCAAGCAAGCCCTTTCCAGTGCCAGGTTTTTTGTCGCTGGCCAAAAGAACCTCGCGCAAATCGGCGCTTACGCTAGCCTCTTCCTTTGTGGAATCGTCTTTCAACGTGGCTTCTATTTTGTCATTCTTGTCAATTGACACAGAAAGGTTTATGTCGGGCTGGCCGTTTGGCTGTCGGTCCAGCTTGTTGATTTTGAGCGTGTCGATTAAAATAGCGTCTTCCATCGAAGAGCTGTCGCTCGCGTACAAAGAAACTTGGACTGTAGTCTGGTTGTCCTTTACAGTGGTGAGGTTGATCTTCTTTTTGTCAGGCTGTCCTTCTTCCAAAATGGGGAAAAAAGCGCCGTCCGCCAATTTAATGCCTATTTTTTTCATACTATATATTGTATCACACTTCGCTCGATTATGCAAATGGATAATCAAAAATTATGAACGTATCTTATGGCGATTCTTTTAAAATACCATTCACCGCCGGAACAGTTCATCTCCAGAAAACTTTGGTCGCGTCCGTTGATTTTGCCCTGCTCCGAGTCAAAGCCTCTCCTCCGTTCAAAGTACAAAAGGAAAAACAGGCTGTCGTTTTTGCCGAACTCAAACATGACAAAGGGCGAAAGGTTCACGTTCAAAAAGTCGCCGTCAAAGGCCTTGTATTGCGAGGCAAACTGCCCGTCAGAATAATAGCCCTTGAATTCGGCCTGAATGCCGGCCATTTTAAAGTTTTTTAGCGGCATTTGATAGCCCAAAAGCATATAGACAAAGTAATAGGGCCCGTTAACCCTGTGATAGTCCGCGGCCCAGCACCAAGGGTCCCCGTTCGCCATGCCGCTCAAGCCATTGACGCGGAACTCATAGCTGGCCATAAAAACGATGTGATGCCAGTCGCCGGGCCAAACGGCCGCCGCGTCAAATTGGAAAGTCGCTCCAAGGCTAAACTCGTAGAACCAATGCTTAAAAGGCGTCAAATTTTCGTATTTTCCGGCGGCCGCGTTGTAGGAAGCCAAGCCCTGAGAGCCCAAAACCTCCCAGCCGGTTCCCGCCGTAAGCTTTGTGTTAAAGACTAAAAAGGCGATAGGGCTGTAACTGGCCGTAACGCTTGGCATGAGCGTGGCCGGAGAGATTTGGAATTCTCCGCCAAATTTTAGGCAATTGTCCTTGGTGAGAGGATTGGAACCTGGGAGCGGAATCGTGTAATTGTAAACGCCCGTCACGCCAAACAAAACGCCGTCGGACGGGCCTGTTATCGGAGCAAAGCGCTCCCCGTTCCCCGCGACAGGACCGCAATAAGGATAGTAGGCAAAATCAGTCAAAACGCTAAACGCATGGGGCGACTTTGGCTGCTCTTGAGCGATGGCAAAAAACGAAAGCAACGCGACAAAGGCCGCCAAAAAAATCGTTCTTTTCATGCGGCTATTATAGCGCTAGCCGCCGTTTTTTTCTAGCGTCCGCCAACCCCTTCCTGTCAAACGAGCTGTCGAGCGGGCGGCAATTAGTGGACAAAATGCGCGATTTAAAGTATTCTATTCTATTATGAATGTATACGCGCCGATTATTTTGTGTTTCGTTCCATTTGTGACAATGTTCGCCTTGTTCACGATTTTGGTTCCAAAAATTTCAGTGGTCAAGGAACTGGTCGCCTCGCTTGCAGGCTTGCTCGCGTTGATTCCAATCACTTTGGCCCAATTCTTGATTCCAGGAATGCGCCTTTTTGGACAAAGCAGCGCCGGCGGAATCTTGCTCTACTCGATTGTCTTTTTGGGCCTTGTGGAAGAATGCTTTAAGGCGCTTTTGCTTTTTATCGTCGGAGCCAAAGAAGAAAAGATTGGCTGTTGGTTTTGCTATTCCCTTTTGGCGGGAATGATTTTTGGCTGCTTTGAGTCTGTCATCTATTTTTTCTTGAACATTCAAACAATCGGCCACGGAGTTACGCTAAACCTTATTTACTTGAGAATGTTCACGGCCGTTTTGGTCCACACTCTTTGCGCGGGCCTTGGCGGCTTTACAGTTTATTACTTTAAGAATATAAGGCGGAACGTTTGGCCGCTTTTGAACGCGGTTCTAATCCACGGCCTTTACGACTACTTTGTTTCGTTTGACACATACGTGAAATTCTTTTGCATAATCGTTATCTTGAGCGCGGCGATAAAGTGCAGGGTTTGCTTTTTGCAAATCACGGAGGAAGAGCGAAACAAGAAAAGCGCCAAGCGGACGGCCATCGACCCCAACAAGACTATTGAGATGCCCAAAAATCCGGCGATCATAATTCCTGTAAAAAACACCGTTCCAGAAGACACATTGGTTTCAGAAACAGACGTCATCGACGAAGACGCGGAGGACTTTGACCAAATCGAGCGCGAGGCAAAGAGCGAGCTTAAGGCGTCGAAAAAAACGGCCGCGAAAAAAGCGCCCGCAAAGAAAAGCCCGGCCAAGGCTTCAAGCAAGACAAAGAGCGCGGAAAAGAAGGCCGCTCCCAAAACAAAATCCGCCGCAAGCAAGACCGCAAAGCGCGCGGCTCCAAGCGCAAGCAAAAAGGCCTCGTCCAAGCCCGCGTCCAAAACAAAGGCCACAGCCAAGCCCAAAACCGGCGCCGTCAAAAGCGCGGGAAAGCCAAAAAGCGCTGCCGCAAAGAAAACTTCTTCAAAGCCTAAAACTGGCGCCGCCAAAAAGAGCGCCCCAAAAGCGAAAGGAAAAAAATAATGGCAAACGGACAAGAAGACTTGCGCGAAAAAAACAAGAACAAGGCGGCGCCATTGGACAAGCGCCAGTTCAGCCAATGGAACAATTTCCAAGGCCGCGAGGACGCGGAAATGCTAGAAGAAAAGTCGTCGCGTTGGAACGCGAAAAAAGCCGCGGAACGCCGCGACTATTACAAGGATTACTAGCGGCAACAGCCGTAACGGTTGGAGGATATGAATTATGCTTTTTACGCCTGTAGAAATTGAAGAGACAGTGAATATGTTCATGCGCCAAAAGCTTGACGTGCGCTGCATCACGATGGGCATTTCGCTTTTGGACTGCGCTGACCCAGACTCCAAAAAGGCCTGCCAAAAAATTTACGACAAAATCATGTCAAAGGCCAAGGACTTGGTAAAGGTTGGCCGCGACATTGAAAGCGATTTTGGAGTTCCCATCATCAACAAAAGAATTTCCGTCACGCCTATCGCGCTTGTGGCCGGAGCCAGCAAGGCTGACAACTATGTCGAATACTGTAAGACCCTGGACAAGTGCGCCAAGGAATTGGGAGTGAACTTTATCGGCGGCTTTAGCGCCCTGGTTCAAAAGGGAATCACGCCCGCCGACCGCATCTTGATCGACTCGATTCCGCAAGCGCTCACAGAAACTGAAAACGTTTGCTCAAGCGTAAACGTGGGCACGACCAAAAGCGGCATAAACATGGACGCGGTGAAGCTTATGGGCGAGACAATCAAAAAGACCGCCGAACTTTCCAAAAACTGCCCGGTAAACGGCTGCGCCAAATTGGTCGTCTTTACAAACGCCCCGGAAGACAATCCCTTTATGGCGGGCGCCTTCCACGGCCCCGGAGAGGGAGACACAGTGATTAACGTCGGCGTTTCTGGCCCGGGAGTAATTTTGGCCGCCGCCCGCGAATTTAAAGGCAAGCCCCTAAACGAGCTGGCCGACGGCATTAAAAAGATGGCATTTAAAATCACCCGCATGGGCCAGCTTGTCGGAACGGAAGCCGCCAAGCGCCTTGGAACAAAATTCGGAATCCTTGACCTTAGCCTCGCGCCCACGCCGGAAGTCGGCGACAGCGTTGCCCGCATTTTGGAGGAAATCGGTTTGGAAGGAGCGGGCGCTCCGGGAACAACAGCGGCCTTGGCAATGCTAACTGATATGGTAAAGAAGGGCGGCGTAATGGCCAGCACAAACGTCGGCGGCCTTAGCGGAGCCTTCATTCCCGTAAGCGAAGACGAAGGCATGATAAACGCCGTAAAGCAAGGCTCGATTTGCTTGGAAAAATTGGAGGCCATGACTTGCGTTTGCTCGGTCGGCCTAGACATGATAGCGATTCCCGGCGACACTCCGGCCACCACAATCAGCGGAATCATGGCCGACGAAATGGCGATCGGCATGGTCAACAACAAGACAACCGCAGTCCGCCTTATTCCCGCTCCCGGAAAAAAAGCCAGCGAATGGGTAGAGTTTGGCGGCTTGCTTGGCGGCTGCCCGGTCATCAACGTCAACCAATTCTCTTGCGCGGACTTCATTAACCGCGGCGGAAGAATCCCGGCGCCAATTCATAGTTTTAGGAACTAGCCGCTCGTATTATTGCTCGCAAGACCTTAATCGTTGTTTCGAGCGATTCCACCGCGTCCTTTGGACGCTGCATAGGGCCGCTCGTATTATTGGGCCGCGGCTGGCATAGTCATTTACCAAGACGATTTTCAAATCGCGGTAAAAGACTTGCGGCCCGACGCGGCGATTGAAACGCGGGAGCTTACTTTGCCTTGACCAGTTTTAGCGCTTTTTTTTGCGGACGGCTCTTTTTTTATTTAACATTCCGCGCTATACTAAAGGCATGGCAAAAACATCGACAAAGAAAACGGCTAAATCATCTTCCGCCACTATCGGATTTGAACAGCAGATTTGGAACGCAGCCTGCGAACTTTGGGGACACATTCCCGCTGCAGATTACCGCAAAATCTTTACAGGACTTATCTTCTTAAAATACATCTCAACCGCATTCGAAAAGAAATACGCAGAACTAGTTGCAGAAGGCGACGGATTTGAAGACGACCCAGACGCTTACGAAGCAGACAACATCTTCTTTGTCCCACCAGAAGCTCGCTGGTCAGAAATTGCAAAAGCAGCCCATACACCGGAAATCGGCACAATCTTAGACAAAGCCATGATTGCCATAGAAGCCGACAACAAAAGTCTCAAAGGAGTCCTTCCAAAAAACTACGCCAACCCCGAACTGGACAAACGCGTTCTTGGTAACGTAGTAGACGTATTCACCAACATGGACATGAGCGACACCGAAGCAAGCAAAGACCTGCTCGGCCGCACCTACGAATACTGCATCGCACAGTTTGCATCCTACGAAGGAGTAAAAGGCGGCGAGTTCTACACCCCGGCCAGCGTAGTAAAAACAATCGTAAATATCTTAAAGCCGTCAGAAGGAAAACGCGTTTACGACCCATGCTGCGGTTCGGGCGGAATGTTCGTACAGTCAGTAAAGTTCATTCAGGAACATGCGGGAAACAGAAGCAACATCTCAGTTTTTGGACAGGAAGCCAACGCCGACACCTGGAAAATGGCCAAGATGAATATGGCAATCCGCGGAATCGACGCAAACTTTGGAGACCACCCGGAAGACACCTTTTTCAACGACCTTCATTCCACACAAAAGTTCGACTTCATCATGGCAAATCCGCCCTTCAACTTAAGCAACTGGGGCCAGGATAAATTGCAGAACGACCCGCGCTGGGCATACGGACTTCCACCCGCAGGCAACGCAAACTACGCCTGGATAGAACACATGATTTACCACCTGGCTCCTAACGGAAAAATCGGTCTTGTACTTGCAAACGGAGCCCTTTCCACCCAGACCTCAGGCGAAGGAGAAATCCGCCGTAAAATAATCGAAGCAGACTTAATAGAAGGAATTGTCGCCATGCCAACCCAGCTTTTCTACAGCGTAACAATTCCGGTAACCCTCTGGTTCATCACCCGCGGCAAAAAGCAGACCAGAAAAACCCTCTTCATAGATGCCCGCAACATGGGCCACATGGTAGACCGTAAGCACCGCGACTTTTCCGAAGAAGATATCGCCCGCCTTGCCGACACCTTCACCTCCTTCCAGAACGGCACTCTTGAAGATGTAAAAGGCTTCTGCGCAGTTGCCACCACAACCCAAATCGCCGCCCAGGATTACATCCTCACCCCAGGCCGCTACGTTGGCATAGAAGAAAAAGCCGAAGACGACGAACCCTTCGCCGATAAAATGACCCGCCTGACCACCGAACTTGGCGGAATGTTCGCAAAGAGCCACGAGCTCGAAGAAGAGATAAAGAAAAATCTTGCGGGGATTGGGTTTAAGATTTAGGAGAGAACATGGCAGAAAAGGCACAGATAAAGCTTTTTGAAGACAAGAAAGTCCGCACGATTTGGGATGAGGAAGCCGAAGAATGGTATTTTTCGGTGGTGGATGTAGTTGCTGTGCTGACGGAAAGTCCGAATCCACGAAAGTATTGGAGTGTACTAAAAACCCGCTTGAAAACAGAAGGAAGTCAGTTGGCTACAAATTGTAGTCAACTGAAAATGCCTGCTGCCGACGGAAAAATGTACAAAACCGACTGCATGACTACTGAACAGCTTTTCCGCCTGATTCAGTCAATTCCATCACCAAAAGCAGAACCTTTCAAGCTCTGGATGGCACAGGTCGCAAAAGAACGCCTTGACGAGATGCAGGACCCGGAGCAGGGAATTCAACGCGCTTTGCTGGAATACCGCGCACTCGGTTATTCTGAAAATTGGATTAACCAGCGGCTCAAATCAATTGAAATCCGCAAAGACCTTACCGATGAATGGAAAAAGCACGGCTTAAAAGAAGGCGTTCAGTTTGCCACACTCACCGATATCATTTATAAAACCTGGGCTGGCAAAACTGCAAAAGAGTACAAGGAATACAAAGGGCTCAAAAAGGAAAACCTCCGCGACAACATGACTAACAAAGAACTCGTTCTTAACATGCTTGCTGAACTTTCTACAAAAGAAATCTCGGAAAGCTCTAATCCGCAAGATTTTGGCGACCATATTCAGAATGCCGTGGACGGCGCGACAATCGCCAAAAATGCCCGAATTGAACTTGAGCAGAAAACCGGCAAAAAAGTCGTTACTCCGCTAAATGCAAGAGACGGAATCGGTTTGACGGCAGACACAAAGGCATCTGTGCTTTTGGAGAATGAGGAAGAAAAATAAACAAACGGATTGGTTCGCAACTAACGTTGCTCACTTTTTTTGCGTGAAGGTCGTTAGACCTGAACAAATCCGTTTGTTTAAAATAAAGGAATGAAAATGGAAGAGTGGAAAGAATGTAAACTTGGAGATATTTGCAAAAGTAATATAAATTCATACTCTGAAAAAGATAACTGGGTTTTTGTTAATTATCTTGATACTGGAAACATTACCGAAAACAAAATCTCTGACATTCAATTTATTGATTTATCTTCTGAATCTTTACCTAGTCGCGCAAGAAGAAAAGTACAAATCAATGACATTATTTATTCAACAGTTCGTCCTAATCAGAAACATTTTGGAATTATAAAAGTTCAACCTGAAAACTTCCTAGTATCAACAGGTTTCGCAGTATTACATATTAACAAAACAATAGCAGATCCAAATTTTGTTTTTTATAATTTGATTCAAAATGAAAATACTGAATCTTTACATGCTATTGCAGAACAAACTACTTCGGCCTACCCTGCAATAAAACCATCCGACATAGAAAATCTATCAATAAATCTTCCCCCTCTCCCCACCCAGCAAAAAATCGCCGCCATCCTCTCATCCCTCGACGACAAAATCGAACTGAATAATAAGATAAACACCAACCTCGAACAGCAAGCTGGGGCCCTCTTCAAAAACTGGTTTGTAGACTTCGAACCATTTGGCGGTAAGATGCCAGAGGGGTGGAAAGTTGGAAAACTCTGTGACATTGCAAATTACTCAAGTGAAAAAATAAAAATTAATAAACTAACTCCAGAAACATACTATTCCACTGAAAATATGTTGCCAAGCAAAGGAGGAATAGAAACAGCAACATCATTACCTTCTATATCGCAGACAACAAGATGTTTACCGGGAGAAACCATAATCTCAAATATTCGTCCTTATTTCAAAAAAATATTCTATTGCACTGAAGAAGTTGCAGGCTGTTCAACAGATGTTCTTTGTTTTAAACCAAAGAATAAATATTATTCAGAATACATATATCAAGTTTTGTACTCAGACATTTTTTTCGATTATATGGTTCTAGGTTCAAAAGGAACTAAAATGCCAAGAGGAGATAAACAGCAGATTATGAATTATCCAATTACAATTCCTGATGAACTTTATTTGCGTAAATTCAAAACTTTTGCGAAGCCAATCCTTTCTCAAATTGATTCAAACCGAAAAGAAAATAAAAGATTGTCTGAACTAAGAGATACTTTGTTACCAAAGTTAATGAATGGAGAGATAGTAGTATGAAAAAGTATATAAAAGAGCACTTTTTTCAGCTAATTACACTAATTCCTGTTATTTTTATCTCATTAGGATCATTTATATTAAATATATATTTATTCCAGTTTGGGATAATTGATGTTGCACTGCTTGATGCAAGAACTATTTTTATAGGCTTTATTGCTTTTTCTATATTTATCGCATATTTCTTATTTTGGTTTTCTTTAATTGAAATTACTGGCAAGTCAAAACAGATTCTTTTATTTTTTGTTAATGAAATATGGAAGGCAGCAATCTTTGCTTTTATTATATACACATATCTTGTTCAAGAAAAGGAACCTCTTGATCTATCAAAGACAATTATTCATATTTTTGATACAGGAGCTTTCAATGTTTTCGCAACACTTCCAGTATTATATTTATTTAAGAAAGACTTTGACAATTTTTCCTCTCAAGACAAAGCATCAAAATGCTTTCTTATTTTCTATAGCATTTCAATTGCAATCTCTACAATTTCAATTATAGGACTTTCATTTTTTGTGATTTCTTTACGAAAAATATTAATGTCATTTATATTTTTTGGAGGAATGTGCATCTCATTAAGCCTTTCTATTTGGAACAGGAAACATAAAGAAAGCTTAAATGAAAAATGGGAAGTAGCTTCTTTCTTTAATAGAAATGGAAAAGTTGGCTTTTTAGATATTTCTCAAGCATTGCTATTCTTTTTAATTATTGGAATGATGTGTCTTTTTTCTTATTCTAAAAACATTTTTCCTTTACTTCCTTGTAATCTGGGAGGAGGTTATTATAAATATAATACAATTGTACTTGAAGATGATTCCATAATTACTGGAAAAATAATCCATAGTAATGCTGAATATATTTATGTTATTGAAGAAGAGGGAAAATTATCCCAATACCAAATTGATAAAATTAAGGCATATGAGATTACAAAAACTAAAGATATTACAGAAGAAGTAATTGAAATTGAACCTTTGCCTGAAATAGTAGAAGACAAAGTTGAGCCTTAATTCAAGTGTTTTTATTTTACTTATAAAATAAATGAATAACACGATTAAATAGGAGTAAATTAACATCAGAGTGTTTTCCATTGATAAATGCTGATGTATTATATGAAATACATAATAGGATTTTATTAGGATAAAAGGAGTAAAAAATGTCAAAAACAAAATCTGTATTATCAGAAATAGTTCATTTTAATTTGTTTGAAGGCATTGCATTTCATATAGATGCAATTATTATCGGGTTAGCAATAATTTTTGCTATTTTAATAATTTGCATAGTAATTAAAAAGTTTCTATGCGATAAAAAAATCAATTCAAAAACTTTTTCTATTTATAATGAAATAATGTATTACAAGAAAAATAGAGACTCTGATAAATTGTCATTTGCTATAATGGATTATCTTGGGTTCAGGGTTCCAGAAGAAGAAATAAAATTTATCTTAGCAACTTCACAAAATGCATATATGTTTTTTAAATTCAGAAAAAATGCAGGAATAAGAAAAATAAAATTTGAAGATGGGAAATACCTACTTCAAGATAAGATAAAATTAACAAATTGGTCAAATTTTTTCTTTATTCTAGGTACTATTTTGTTTTCCTTTTATTTATCATTTTCTTTTAACCTATTTTTAAGAATAGAAAACAAGAAGGATTTTATTTTACTGTCGGTATATGTCCTTTTTATTTCTATTCCTATGATGATATCTTCGTATCTATCAATATTAGAAAATAATGCAGCTGAGCGATTAATTAATTACACAGATGAACAGAAAAAAGGAGAATAATTATGGATGATAATGAAGTTAAAGACAACATGTTTAAGGAAGTTGATTTAATACAAGGTGTTATTAATCGTATGGCAAGCAATTCATTTATGATAAAGGGCTGGTCGTTGACTGTTGCAGGAATTGCATATTCATTAAATTTATCATTTGGCAAAGTTTGGATTCTTGGAGTTGGAATAACACTGTTATGTTTTCTTTTCTGGTTCCTTGATACTTTTTTTCTTAGAACAGAAAGAAAATACAGAGCTTTATACAATGACGTCGTTTCAAAATACAATAAAAAAAAATATAAAGAAATTAAATGGTTTAATTTGAATACAAAAGATTATGAATTTGATCCATCTGTTGGATCCTTTAAAAAGGTGATGTTTTCTAAAACATTACTTCCATTTTATTTATGTCTCATTCTTATTTCAGTTCTAATTACACTAGGAACTATTTTCATAGGGAATGGAAGCGCTTCAGGAGGAAATCAATAATGTATAGGGGATTTAATATAAAAAATATTTCATTTGAAGACGAAATAGATTTAGTTCACCAATATGAAAGTATAGTTCCTAATATTGCTATCAATGAAGATTTGATGAATTTTCTTGATGATGATTTTGTTTTTGATGGCTCTGCCATTCAAGAAGACTGGTTTCCACAAATTAATGCAGATATATTCATTTCTCATTCGCATCGTGATGAAAAAACAGCTAAGGCTCTTGCAATGTGGCTAAAAAATGAATTTAATTTGACAGCATTTATTGATTCAGCAGTTTGGGGCTATTTTGAAGAATTATTATCAATAATCCAGCAAACTACTGATTTGGCTAGTACCACCAGCCACGTACATATGATGTTAAATATGGCTCTTATGCAAATGATAGATAAAACAGAATGCTTGTTTTTCCTTAATACACCAAATTCTATAATATTAAATGATGAAATAGAAGCCGGAACTTATTCACCTTGGATCTATTCTGAATTAGGAATTAGTCAAATAATTCGAAAGAAAATTCCTGCACGATATACGAATATCTTTTTATTACAATCAACAGAAAACAAAAGATTATATGAAGATTCTAAATTTCGATATAAATTAAATGTTTCTCACCTATTAAATTTGGATTGTGATAAATTAAACAAGTGGAAAAATAAGTTTACGGAATATTCTCAAAATGATTTTTTTGAAAAAATATACAGAGAAGGTATGGGATTTCCAGATGAAAATCAACTTGAAGAAAAGCATCCACTGGATATTCTTTATGAATTAAATCCCATCAACCATTCTTTAAGAGGATAAATTTATCGAGTTTTCTCTAATTTGTATTTTTCTTCTGCACGTTGGCTTTTTTCATAAGCGTTTTCAATATACCTTTGAGGAGCTTCCAAAAAATCGTCTTCTTCAATAAAGGCTATATAGGAACCATTTAAGTAATCGTATGTTTTACATTCTTTGCAATGCCATTGTGGAGGATTAGAATTAAAATGATTATTTGAAATTATATTGAATACTTTACTCATGTCATAAGAAACTGTAGATGAACCGTGACAATTGTAGCTATTACTCTTAAACCAAGAGTACCCTCCATCAACTTTCTTGATTACTGCAACAATGCCATTTGTATGAGAAGTTTTCTCACCTCGAGTAATTGCTTTTAAACTATATTCAATCTCCCAATCAATCCAGTGACTTTCAGTCATTTTTGGAGACAAAATAACTATAGTGACAGATGTATCAAATATCATATCTTTTAATACTTCTGTGATACGTTGATTTGTTTCGTCAGACATATCATCAGAGTCACTTGTTTCACCCTGATAGTAACTTGCATCTTCTCCTAAAGCATCAATTATTCTATCCCGTAGATTTCTAGACTCACTGTATTTATATGAAATAAATGTTTTTCTTGCCATGATTAGCTCCTTGAAAATAAAGTACTAGCTTGTTAATTCCACAACAGCAAGCTAGTAAATACAATTGAAGAAAATTACTTTTCTTTTCGAACACCCTTAAATGGTGTTCCATCTTTTTTAACATCCATGAAACGGCCTGTTTCAGCATCTCGTTTCACATACTGTCTTGTTTTTGGATTCAAGACCTGTGAACGCTTACAAACTGTACCAAAACGACGGCTGTCACCTGTTGGTGGGTTAGTTGCCATAAGATTCCTCCTTCATATTAAGTAGGAAACATCTGTATAGGGTTGTATTTTCAAGGAATAACTGATAAAGTTATTTAACACTTTTGAAAATATCTGCCTAGCAGATGTTTCTTTTTATCCCCCTAGGTTGCAGCCTAGGGGGATTTGTTTTTGGATAGCAATATTAGAAACTTTGTATCACCACCCATTTAAAAGATAATATCGTTGAAATGAAAAGTCAAGCTATTTTGCATAAATTTTGCAAAATAAATTCTTTTTTTCTTGATTTTTTGCCGAAAATAAAGTATATTATGCATTAAGGACGCAATATGTTATTAGAATTTGAGATAGAGAATTACAAATCATTTAAAGACAGGGTAAAATTCTCAATGATTCCTGCTCCAAAACAGAAAGGACTTGATTATAGTATTCTACATAAAAAAATCGACAAAAAGGAATACAAAGCATTATCAAGCGCGGTTGTTTATGGACCAAATGCAGCTGGTAAAACAAATATTATTGGCGCGATGCAGACCTTAAAAAATATTGTTCTTCGAGGAAATATAAGAAACACAGAACCTGTCCATAATCCAAATGCTGCAGAATATGCGTTGGAACTAATCCCTAATAATACTATAGAAGAAAAGAAAAATGTATATTTTTCAATTAAATTTATCCAAAAAGAACTGGTCATAAAATATAGCTTGCTTTTAGATTTAGGTAAATTCCTTGAAAAAAACTATGATAGAAATGTCATAGAAGAATTTCTTGAAGTAAATGAAAAAACATTATTTAAACGAATAAAAAATGTTCTCACTTTTGATAATCAAAAAATTTTCGAAGATTATTTCATTGTAGGATTCAAAAAAGATTTTAAAACATTACTTCCAATTTTACAAACAAGTTTAAAAAAAGATGACCTATTCTTAATGAATGGATTTAAAACTATTGTAAGTTCTAGATTAGCAGACATTATATTTAATTATTTTACAAATTATTTAAATACCGTCTATCGTGCAGATACTGTTTATATGGCTCCTGTATTTAGTAGTAAATATGTAGCTGATTCATATATAAATGAGGCTGCTGCAAGATTTGGCATAAATTCCAATAAACTTATTTATGTTAAAAATAAAAAAAACGAGAATCCTCCAATTCTTTGCTCTGTTATGCCAAATAAAAATATAGTTCCTTCAGAGTTTTTTGAATCGTTCGGGACTGTTAGATTTGTAAATTTGTTTCCAATTGTTGCAGATACCTTAAAAAAAGGTGCTACACTAATTATAGATGAATTTGATTCATCTATTCATCCAAGTGCAATTATGAATATAATAGGTATTTTTCATAATGATGAAGTTAATATCAACCATGCCCAACTCATTTTCAATACGCATAATCCTCTTTATTTGAATAATAATTTGTTCCGCCGCGACGAAATAAAATTTATAGATAGAAATGAAGAAACAAAATACAGTCGCCATTATTCTTTATCTGATTTTGGAACAAAAGGAACCAATGCTAGAAAAGGTAAAGATTACATGAATAATTATTTTATGGATGAATATGGTGCAATTCGAGATATTGATTTTACAGATTTGTTTCAAAAAATTGTAAAGGAAAAATAATGAGCGAAAGAAGAAATATAAAATACTTCTTTTCGGTTGAAGGAAAAACTGAAAGTTTATATTTAGAACATCTCAAACAATTGATACTTGTGCAAGATTTAAGAATTGCTAATCCTGTTATTCGGGTTGAGAAGCTTTCTCCATTAAAAGTTGTTAAAAAATTATCTTTATTACAGTCATGCATCATAACTTCTGTCTTTGATGTAGAAGATGATACTAATCATAAACAGCATTTTGAGAATATTCTAAAAGAAATGAAACAGGCAGAAAAACTTGGTAAATCAATTAAATATGAACTTGCTTATTCTAATATAGACTTTGAATTATGGATTATTCTTCATAAAAAAGATTTATTTGGTTCTATTTACAGTAAAAATCAGTATCTTCCTCATATCAACAGCATTTTTGGAACTAAGTTTGAATCTCTAAAAGAATACAAGGAAGAAAAGAACTTTTCTCAAATTCTTTCAAAAATCACTTTAGATGATGTAAAAAAAGCAATCATTCGTGCTGAAAAAATAATGAATCAAAGAAAATTGGAAGCATCTTTATTAAAATCTCACGGGTATGAATGGTGCGACAAAAACCCCTCATTATCTATCCATAACGCAATTAGCAAAATTTTGAAAGAATGTGGAGTATAAATAATCATATCCTTTTTCCTAATCTCATGGTAAAATTATACAAATGTACCTTACATAAGGAAGAATAAAGATGTCCGATTACAATGAAGAAGCCTATGAAAATGCTCTGATTGAGTTGTTCCAGAAAATGGGATGGGAGCATGTTTATGGCCCGGATATTGACCGCGACTTTCATTCTCCCCTTTACGAATCTGTTTTGGAAGAGTCTGTCCGCCGCTTAAACCCAAGCGCCGCTCCAGCCGCAATTGACGAAGCTCTCCTTAAGCTCCGGCATTTTGAAAACGCGGAGCTTGTAAAAAAGAACGCGCTTTTTATGGATTACCTTCAAAACGGCATTGAAGTAACTTATCATCAAAACGGCGAAACTAAATCTGACATAATCTACATCGCCGACTTTGAAAATGCCGGAAAACCTGGCGACAAAAACTCTTACATCGTCGCAAACCAATGGACATTCATAGAAAACTCAAACAAGCGGCCTGACATCCTTCTTTTTCTAAACGGCCTTCCTGTCGCTCTTTTTGAACTAAAGTCGCCAAGCCGCGAGCAAACCGACGCAAGCGAAGCATATACGCAAATTAGAAACTACATGCAAGAAATTCCTAGCATGTTCATCTACAACTGCATTTGCGTGATGAGCGACCAGCTTACAAGCAAAGCGGGAACCATCACAAGCGGCGAGGACCGCTTTATGGAATGGAAAAGCAAAGACGGCGAAAAAGAGACGCAACAAGTGGGCCGCTTTGACATTTTCTTTGAAGGAATTTTTCAAAAGGCGCGCTTGCTTGACATCATAAAAAATTTCATTTGCTTTAACAACGACGGCGTGGATTTCTATAAAATTCTTGCGGGCTACCACCAATACTTTGCCGTTCGCAAGGCGGTGGAGCGCTCCATAATCGCAGTTAACGGCGACGGGAAAATCGGCGTCTTTTGGCACACGCAAGGTTCCGGCAAATCGCTCAGCATGGTTTTCTACGCCCACCTTTTGCAGCAAGCGATAGACAGCCCCACGATTGTCGTCATCACCGACCGCAATGACTTGGACAACCAGCTTTACGCGCAATTCGCAAACTGCAAGGTTTTTTTGCGGCAGGAACCTGTTCAAGCGGAGAGCCGCGAGCATTTAAAATCGCTTTTGGAAGGCCGCAAGGCAAACGGAATCATCTTCACCACAATGCAAAAATTTGAGGAAGGCGACGGGTCTCTAAGCGAGCGGCGCAACATTATCGTCATGGCGGACGAAGCGCATCGCGGCCAATACGGCCTTGCCGAAAAAATAAAGACTTTCCGCGACGAACAAGGAAACCTTGTCGCTCGCCGCGCAATCGGAACGGCTCGCATCATCCGCGACAGCCTTCCCAACGCAAGCTACATCGGCTTTACTGGAACCCCTATTTCGCGCGAGGACCGCAGCACCATCGAAGTTTTTGGCGACTACATTGACGTTTACGACATGACGCAAGCCGTTGAAGACGGCGCGACCCGGCCCGTTTATTACGAAAGCCGCGTCATAAAACTTAAGCTTGACGAAAAAGTTCTTGCGCAAATCGACGCGGAATACGACCGCCTTGCCGCCAACGCCGACGAAGAAGTGATAGAAAAAAGCAAGCGCGAGCTTGGCACGATGGAAGAAATTCTTGGCAACGAAAAGACAATCGACTCCCTTGTGTCGGACATTCTTGGCCATTACGAAAACGAGCGCCAATACCTTTACACCGGCAAGGCGATGATTGTCGCCTACAGCCGCGCCATAGCGATGAAGATTTTCAATCGCATTTTGGAATTGCGGCCTTCTTGGGCTGGAACAAAATCGCAAGTTACAGTCGGCTCAAAACAAATTGCAGTTCCGGGCGACGACGCCCGCATTGCCGTAGTAATGACCGAAAGCAACAAAGACCTGGAAGAATGGCGCGCGATTATCGGAAACAAAAAGCGCAGGCAAGACCTTGCAAAGCGTTTTAAGGACGACTCAAGCCCGCTCAAAATCGCGATTGTCGTTGACATGTGGCTTACCGGCTTTGACGTTCCTTCGCTTGCGACAATGTATGTCTACAAGCCGATGGAAAGCTACAACCTTATGCAGGCTATTGCCCGCGTAAATAGAGTTTTCAAAGACAAAGAAGGCGGCCTTGTCGTCGATTATGTTGGAATCGCAAGCGCGCTAAAGCAAGCGATGAGCGACTACACCGTCCGCGACCGGCAAAATTACGGCGAGATGGACATCGCAAAGCGCGCCTATCCAAAGTTCCAGGAAAAGATTGAAATTTGCCGCAATCTTTTTTACGGCTGCGACTATTCCGCTTTTTTTGACGGAACGGACTTGCAGCGCGGCATGACTATTACAAGCGCCGTAAACTTTATAATGGCTCCAAGCAAGGAATCGGAAAAGCAATCCTTTATAAAAGAAGCGCTCATGCTCAGGCAATCGCTTTCGCTTTGTTCTTCAATGGTCCAAGAGCGGATGCGGCTAGAAGCGGCTTTCTTTGAATCAGTCCGCGTTCTTGTGATGCGGCTTATGTACAATCCTACAGAAAAGAAGTTTAGCCTAAAGGAAATCAACGAGCGCATAAACGAGCTTTTGAGACAGTCGGTAAAATCTGACGGCGTGATAAATTTGTTCAGTACAATCGGCGAAAAAATCAACTTGTTTGACCCGGCCTTCCTTGAAAACATTTCCAAGATGAAAGAAAAAAACCTTGCAGTGGAGTTGCTAAAAAAACTTATCGCCGAGCAAGTTAAAGTTTACAAGCGGACAAACCTTGTAAAGTCCCAAACTTTTAGCCAAATAGCGCAAGAAACTTTGAACCGCTACCTAAACGGAATGTTGACTAACGAAGAAGTGATTCAAGAACTATTAAAGCTTGCAAAAGAAATGCTTGACGCAAGCCAGCAAGGAAACAAGCTTGGTCTTACAGACGAGGAGTTGGCCTTTTACGACGCCCTTTCAAAACCGCAAGCGGTAAAAGACGTTTACTCCAACGACGAGCTTGTGGCCCTAACCCGCGAGCTTACGGAAACCTTGCGCAAAAACAAAACGGTTGACTGGCAAAGAAAGGAATCGGCCCGCGCCAAAATGCGCATGCTTGTAAAGCGCCTCCTAAAAAAATACAAGTACCCGCCGGAAGGCCAAGAAGACGCGCTAAAAACCGTCATAAGCCAATGCGAGCTTTGGACCGACAACATAGTCGATTTTGAAAGCCCCGCAACTTCTGTTCAATACGCGCATAGCGACGACGCCGGCCTTTTAAAAGTCGCAGCACCAGTACCGCCAAAATACGGAGAATGAAGTTTCCCGCAATAAAAAAAAGCCGCCCGCAACAGCGGGCGGCTTCTTAGGCTTGCCTAAAATCCTACTCGATACGAGCGGTCAAGGCGCGTTAGTCAATCGCTCTCATGTCCGCGACGTCCTTGTTGTAGTCAACGCCTTCAACGTCAAAGCCGTTTGTCACCAAGAAGTCGTGCTTGTAACCTTCAAGGTCGCACAAATCTTTCACATTGTCGTCGTTGACGGCATTCATGGCCTTGAGAGCTTCGGCTTGAACGTCGTCGCGGAGCTCCCAGTCGTCGATGCGGATTCTGTGCTCGCTGTCAACCGGAACTTCGCCCATCGAGCCGTCGGCGTTTTTGTAAAGGCGCTCGCAGAACAAGCGTTCCATCTGCTCAATGCAGCCTTCGTGAATGCCCATTTTTTTCATAACCTTGAACAAAATGGCAAGGTAAAGAGAAATGATCGGGATGACCGCGCTTGAGCGGGTTACCAAGCCCTTGTTCTCAGAAACGTAAGCGGAACCGCCCACGCTCTTCTTGAGCTGTTCGTTCAAATTGAGCGCCGTTTTCTCCAAATGCTTTTTGGCTTGTCCAATCGTTCCGTCGCGGTAAATCGCGTGGCTCAATTCAGGGCCGATGTAAGAATAGGCGAGCGTGCAAAAGCCCTGGGCCAAAACGCCGGCCTTTTCCAAAGCGTCAATCCAAAGCTGCCAGTCTTCGCCGCCCATAACTTTTACGGTCGTTTCAATTTCAGCGTCGGTGGCGGGGTCGGCGCTCATCTCGGTAAGCTTTTCGTTGATGATGTCCAAGCATTTTCCGCCGTATGTTTTGCCAATCGGCTTGATTACTGAACGATACATTACGTGGGCGCCTGTTTCAGGATCAATCTTGTCGGGGTCGTTGCGCACGGGGCTGGCCAATGAGTAAACCAACAAGTCAATCTTTCCGCCCATCTTCTTTATTTCTTCGATTACGGAGGCGCGCATTTCGTTTGAGTAGGCGTCGCCGTTCAATGTGACGGACTTAAGGCCCGCGGCTTTTGCGGCCTTGTCAAAGGCGGCGTTGTTGTACCAACCCGGAGTTCCGCCCTTAGTCTCTGTGGCTTCTTTTTCAAATGAAACGCCAATCGTGTCGGCGCCCCATTCAAAGGCGGCTGTTATGCGGCTGGCCAATCCGTAGCCTGTTGAGCAGCCCAAGACCAAAACTGTTTTTGGGCCCTTTCCGCCTTCGGCCGCGGCCTTTACTCCGCGCTTGGCTTTTTGCGCCTTTACGTAGGCGATCTCGCGCTCAACTTCTTTGGCGCATCCAACCGGGTGCGCGTTGATGCAAATGTTGCTTCTGATTTTGGGTGTGATTACCATGTTCTATCTCCTATTCTATTCACTAAACTTCTTGAAAACGACGCAGCCGTTGTGGCCGCCAAAGCCAAGCGACGCGCTGGCCGCCGCGTTGATGGTTCCAGTCTGTCCCTTGTTGGGAACATAGTCCAAGTCGCAGCCGCCTTCAACGTCCGGCTCGTCAAGGTTGATTGTCGGCGGGAAAAATCCGTCGTTAATCGCCTTGATGCAGAACAAGGCTTCGATCGCGCCGGCGGCTCCAATCATATGGCCCGTCATGCTCTTGGTGGAAGAAACCTTCAATTTTTTTGCGTGCTCGCCAAAAGCGATTTTCACCATTTTTGTTTCGCCCGAATCGTTGGCGTGCGTTCCCGTTCCGTGCGCGTTGTAATACTGAACGTCTTCCGGCTTAAGGCCTGCGTCTTCCAAGGCGCGGGTAATCGCCAAGGCGCCGCCCGTTCCGTCGGGGAGAGGAGCCGTGATGTGGTAAGCGTCGGAAGAAGCGCCGTATCCGGCGAACTCGGCGTAAATCTTGGCGCCGCGCTTTTTGGCGTGCTCCAACTCTTCCAAAATAAGAACGGCGCTTCCTTCTCCCATTACAAAGCCGTCGCGGTTTTTGTCAAAGGGGCGGCTGGCTTGGTGGGGCCTGTCGTTGTATTGGCTGGCCAAGGCTTTGAGCACCATAAAGGTTCCGATTCCAAAGCCGGTGATTGTGGCTTCAGTTCCGCCAGAAACGCAAACGTCAACGCGGCCGCTTCGAACCATGTCCAGCGCGTTTCCCAAAGCGTCGGTTCCGCTGGAGCAAGCCGTGGCAAGCGTCCAAGAAGGCCCTTGAATTCCAAAAAGCATGCTTACGTTGGCGGCCGCCTCGTTGGGAATAAGCTCAGGGGCTGTAAGCGGCGGAATGCGAGTCACGCCGGCGGCGGGATCAAAGTATTTTTTAAAGGCCGCTTCGATTACGTCAAAGCCGCCGATTCCGTTTCCTACCATAATGCCGCACTTTTCGCCGGCCAAGTTTTCCTTGTTGTAGCCCGCGTCTTTTAGCGCCTGGGCGCTGGCGGCCACAAGGAATTGCGTAAAGCGGCCCATCTTGCGGCAGTCTTTTGGATCAACTCCGTAGTCGGCGATGTTAAAGTTCTTGACCTCGCCGGCAACTTGAACCTTGTAGTTTGTCGCGTCGAACAAAGTGATTTTTTCAACGCCGCTTTTTCCGGCCTTGATTCCTTCCCAAGTGTCGTTGACATTGTTTCCAAGCGGAGTCACCGCTCCAAGTCCAGTTACGACCACGCGCCTTTCTGCCATACAGTTCCCCATAATAAAAAATGTCAGCCTTCAAGCCGCATGCCTTGAATTGCCGCGATTTTATTTTAGACAAATTTTCGATTTTTGTCAATCTTACGCCAAACTTCCAACGCCGCTAGCGCGGGGCCTTTTCTTTTGATTGCAAATTTGAAAAAAGCGCGCTACAATATATTATAGAAATGAAAATACTATACGCTGTGATTCTCGCGGTGATGGAAATGATGATAATCTTCACCATAAGCAGAATCATGAACAAAGCAAACAGACGGATTCCCCTGGCAAAAAAAGCCCGCGACATGCTGATTGCGGCCTTTTTTACGGCTTTGCCAAACATAATACTCACGCTCATTTCAACGGAATGGCGCGAAGTTGATTCGGCCGCGGTGATTTTATTCGACTGGTACTTCATCGCGATTGACATAACGCTCTTTCTGCTTTTGTATTTTAACGTTGAATACGCGCAGCCAAACAGCATCGCGTCGCAAAGTTTTATTTCCGCTCTTATTTCTTTTTTCAAAGACGACATTCGCAACATAGTGAAACGCGAAAAGCAAAAAACATCTTGGTTTGAAAAAGCCATGATACTTTTGTTCCTCGCCATTGGCGCCGACGTCTTCAACTTGCTAAGCAACATTTGGACTGGAAACGTCTTCTCGGTTGAACGCTTTTATTTTTCGGGAGGCTTTTTTCCTCCTGACGTATACTTTAGAACCACGACTGAATGGTCGTACGACTTGCACTTGACGCTTTGCTACTTGATGGTGGTCTTGAACATAGTCTGCCTCTTGGCAAAGACCGTTGTGGCTCCAAGCATTTACAAAGTCAAATACTTCATGTCAATCGTGCAGATTTTGATAATCGTTCTTGTCAACGGCTTTTGCATTTTGTTCGCCCTGCCAGTTGACTTTTCCGTTCTCCTATACGGCCTTGTATGCGTTTCGATGAGCTACTTCGCCTTTTCATACATTCCTTCGCTTTTGCAGCAAGTCACGCTAAAGCGCTTGATGCAGGAAATGAACAACGGAATCGCGGTAATGGACACCGACGAACAATGCATCTACGCCAACGACTACATCAGAAACATCTACCGCATAAAGCAAAACCAAAACCCAACCGAAGTCATCAGTCCGATTGTCCATAGAATTTCCGGAGGAGTTTCCATAAAGGACATAGAGCCCAAGGAAGAAACAATCCATCGCATTGAAGGCGGAAAAGACGTTTTTTACAAGATGCATTTTTCCAAAATAGAAACAAAGGACAAAAAATACATCGGCAGCTACTTGATGATGATTGACACCACCGAGGAGAACAACAGGGAAAAGCTTGAACACTTCCGCAGCACGCATGACCCTTTGACAGGTCTTTACAACAAGAACTACTTTTACGAAAAGGTCGCCGACATGCTTGAAGCCAACCCCGACGAAAAGTATTTCATCGTTTGCTGCGACGTAGGAAAATTCAAGCTTATCAACGAGTTTAACGGCATAGCGGTCGGCGACAAAATCCTTAAGTCATTCGCCGAAGCGCTAAAAGAAAAAACTGTGGTCGGAGAAATCTACGGAAGAATAGACAACGACCGCTTTGCGATCTTGATTCCAAAAGACCGATTGAACTTGCAAATATTCATCGACGGCGCCCAGCAAATTTTCAAGGAAACGGTGAACCTTTCGATTTTGCCAACATGTTATTTTGGCGTTTACGAAATCGAAGACACCGACATGCGCGTTTCCTTTATGTGCGACCGCGCCTTTATCGCCATCGACACAATCAAGGGCCAATACGGAAAGCAAGTCGCATGGTACGACTCAAAACTGCGCGACAGCGCCTTGCGCGAGCAGGAGTTGGTCTACCAATTGCCCGAAGCGATTTCCACCGGCCAGATAAAGATTTACTTGCAGCCGCAATCAACAATAGAAGGAAAAGCGGTCGGCGCGGAAGCTCTTGTGCGCTGGGAGCACCCTGACGAGGGAGTGGTTTCTCCGTCCGAGTTCATTCCTATTTTTGAAAAGAACGGAATGATTACAAAGATTGACCGCTACGTTTGGCGCCTTGTTTTCCAAAAGCTTTTTGAATGGAAAACCGCGGGCCGCGACGACTTTTACATTTCCGTTAACATTTCGCCAAAAGACTTTTATTTAATGAGCATTCTGAACGAATTTACAGACCTTCTTAAAGAGTTTAACGTTGATCCAAAGAACCTTCACATAGAGCTTAGCGAAGACGTGATGATGGGAGATTTGGAGCGGCAAATACGCTTGATTGAACAGTTGCATAAAATCGGCTTTACGATTGAAATCGGCGACTTTGGCGCGGGAAACACCTCGCTTAAAATTTTACGCGAATGCAACATCGACATCCTTAAAGTGGACATCGGCTTTTTGCAGAACACGAAATCTCCAAGAAACGCCCACATCATAATGAAGGAACTGATTTCAATGGCAAAAAACCTTGGCATCAAAATTCTCGCCAAGGGAATCGAAGCCAAAGACCAAATGGATTTGCTGCACGAAGAAGGCTGCGACCTTTTCCAGGGCTACTACTTCTCAAAGCCAATCGACACAAAATCCTTTGAGCGAATTTACTTGTAACAAAAATAAGAGAGCGCCGCTAGAATTGTATGAAAAAAATTTTATTTGTTTGCCACGGAAACATTTGCCGCTCGCCAATGGCGGAATTTGTAATGAAGCATTTAGTCAAACAGGCTGGCCTGGAAAAAGACTTTTACATTGACTCCGCCGCCACAAGCACGGAAGAAATCGGCAACGGCCCGCATTACGGAACAAGAACAAAACTCGCTCAAATGGGAATCCCTTGCGGAGACCACCGCGCGCGGCGATTGACAAAAGCGGACGCGCAAGGCTACGATTTGATAATTGGAATGGACCAAGAAAACCTTTTTTACATGAACCGAATCTTAGGCAACGACGCCGCGCCAAAAATACACTTGCTCTTGGAATGGACTGGATTAAAGCGCGACATAGCCGACCCTTGGTACACCGGAAATTTTGACCAAACCTACGACGACATCGACTTAGGCTGCCGCGCGCTCTTGGCCGCGCTTTCCAATTCCTAGCGGCGCTTGAACAAAAGCATTAAAAACAAAGCGAATTTCATCTCACTCTCCTCTCATGTGAATCGCGCGGCTCCACTCGTTGTAAAATTTTATGTAAGCGTCGCGGTATTTTTGCGTGTTGTTTGAAAATGTAACCTCGCCGTTTTTTGTCGCCCAGCAAATTTCAAAGGAGTCTTTGTCAACGTCAAGCGGAACAAGGCTTGTGATTCTGGCGGAACTTTTGTCGTAATCGTAATCAGTTCCTTCCACCGATTTTTTTCCGTCAAAGAAAACGCCGGGCTCTCCCCTGCCCTTGTCAATTCCCGCAAGGACAAAAACTCCTGGGTAAGCGGCCTCTCCTACGATATGAAAAGCCAAGTCGTTGATTTTAAAAGGAACGCTCTTTGGCAAAAAAACTTGCAGCTCGGTGGAGTTTGAATCGTATTTATACTCGTTTTCAGAAAGGGGATAGCGGACGCGGGAAATCGGATGAATCGCCGTAACTTCCTTGATCGAGTTAAAAGCCAGAATCGTGGAAATTTTTCCGTCCGCCTTGTTGACAGTCGTGTTGACGTAAGTGATTATCGGCTCTTTTGGCGGAACAGTCTCCGCCACGTCAACCGCTTGCGCCGTGGATTTGCAAGAAAAAAGCGCAAAAACGCAAAAAAGCAAGGCCGTAAAAGCCGCGCTTTGGAACGAGTGAATTAAAGTCAATTTAAAAAAAACGTCTTTTCTCATAGATTTATTTTCGGCAAAATGATAATCTTTGTTTATGAAAACTTTTTTGGCAAAAGAGCTTGCCGCGGACAAAAACGGCAAAATCAAAATTATGGGCCGCGCGGCTTTTAGCGATTACGGAATCGATTTTTTTTGGAGCGCAAGCGGCTTTGAGCTTAACGCAAACGGATCGGAATTGTGGGCGCAAATCCAATCGGACTACGACAAGTTTGAAGTGTGGATTAGCGTTTGGCTGAACGGAGTCCAAACCGCCCGCCTTATGCTCAACAAGGGCCAAAACGATGTTTGCCTTTACAGAAACTTGCCTTCAACGAATGTAAAAAACATTCGCGTATACAAAGAAACCCAAGCGATGGGCGACGACACCAAACACCGCTTCCTTCTAAAAAGCATTTCGACCGACGGAGACCTCCTTCCCGTCCCGCCCCAGCCGCTACGGATGGAATTCATCGGCGACAGCATCACTAGCGGCGAAGGAACTGTCGGCGCCAAAGGAGAGACGGATTGGACAAGCGTTTTCTTTGGAGCGACAAAAACATGGGCCTTTAAACTTGCGCAAAAATTGGGCGCCGACTTTAACGTCATCAGCCAAAGCGGCTGGGGCGTGGTTTGCGGTTATGACGGCAATTTGGACCACGCCCTGCCAAAATATTATGGCGAAGTGTGTTCGGTGGCCAACCGTTTTGGCGGCGAGCGCGAATGGGATTTTTCAAATTTTGAGCCGGATTGGATAATCGTAAACTTGGGCACAAACGACCAAAATCCATGCCAGAGCCGCCCGGACATTTCAGAGATTTTTGAGGCGGGCGTTGTTTCGTTCCTGCAAAAAATACGAGCCAACAATCCCAAGGCAAAAATCGTTTGGTGCTACGGAATGATAGGCCACGTTCTTGCCGAGCGGCTGGAAAAAGCGGTCAACGAATACAAGGCCAATAGCGGCGACGAGCGCGTTCAATTCATTTTGCTTCCAAACATCGACATGGAAAAGACAGGAGCGCTTTCGCACCCGACAGAGATTCAGCAGCAAGAAGCCGCCGATTATTTGCGCTCACAAATCGTAGGTCTTTAAAATGTTTTGAGCGGTCACCGCGCGGCTTTGGCGCATGTCCATCGACTGCTTTTCGATGTAGCGGTGCGCCTGCTGCTCAGTCATTTCCAAGTGCTGGATTAAAACCAGCTTGGCGCGGTCCAGCAAGCGGATTTCGGAATTCTTTTGCTGCAGTTTTTTGTTTTCGTCTTTTAAGATATTTATGCGGTTCCGCGCCGCCATCAAAAGCCTTGCCGCTTGGTAAAAAAATTCCGGCGAAGCCGGCTTTTGCATTGCGAAAATCCCCATCTTTTCAAGGCTGGGAATTTTTCCGTCCAAAATTTTATTGTCAGAAAGCATGATTATGCCGGCGTTGGTTTGTTCCGCGCAAAGCAAAGCGAAATCGTCGCCCAACTCGTCGCTAAGCGGAGCGTCAATCACTATCAAATCGTAATCCGCCCCATTCAATTCTTTCCTGGCTTGGGCGGCGCTTTGCGCGGTGGAGATGCGCGAAATTTTTTCAGAATCCAACATCAGTGAGAGAGCTTCCAAAGTGTCGCTGGCGTTAGAAACTATTAATACGCTTTCCATTCTTAAAGCCCAAAAGCTTTTGGAAGAACCGCTCACTCCACCGTGACCGACTTGGCCAAATTGCGCGGCTTGTCGGGATCGTTTCCTCTAAGCACGGCGCAGTAGTAGGCAAAAAGCTGCGCGGGAATAATCGTAAGCATCGGAGCGAAGGCGCTGTCAATGCTTGGAATCTTCATTATCTCGTCCGCCGTGTCGGAGAAAATTTCCGAGCCGTCTTGGGTAATCACAAGCGTATAGGCGCCGCGCGTTTTTACTTGGACAACGTTGGACTTGGTCTTTTCGTACAATTCCGGGTCGCTCGCGATGGCCACGACAAGCGTGGACTTGTCAACAAGCGCGATAGGTCCGTGCTTGAGTTCCCCTGCGGCAAAGGCTTCGCTGTGCATATAGCTCACTTCCTTTAGCTTTAGCGCGCTTTCCAAGCAGGAAGCGGAATCAAAGCGGCGGCCAATGTAGAAAATCTTTTCCTTGTTGAACTGATGGCTGGCCAACTTTTGGACGGCGCTCTCGTTCTTTAAAATCTCTTCCATCTTTTGCGGAACGCTTTCCAAAGCGGCCAAAGACTTTTCGTATTCTTCCTTGCCAATTGTTTGGCGCTCCATTCCCGCCTTCAAGGCCAAAAGGTAAAGGCACAAAAGCTGCGTGGTGTACGCCTTGGTCGAGGCGACCGAAATCTCGGCGCCGGCTCTAGTGTAAATCACATAGTCGGCCTCGCGGCTTACGGTCGAGCCTACGCAGTTTGTTATCGCAATCACCTTCACGCCGGCGCCTTTGGCCAAACGCATGGCCGCCAAAGTGTCGGCGGTTTCGCCGGACTGGCTGATTACGATAAAGATATCGCTCTTGTTCATGATTGGATTTCGGTAGCGGTATTCGGAGGCGATGTCCACTTCCGTCGAAAGGCGCGCGAATTTTTCAAAGGCGTACTTTGCGATTTGTCCGGCGTAGCTTGCCGTTCCGCAAGCGGTGATGACAACGCGGCCGGCATTTTTCCAATCGACGTTTTCCTTTAGTTCCTCAAACTGAATGTCGACGGCCTTTCCGTCCTTTTGAACCAAGCGCGGCCTAAGAGTGTCGGTCACGGCCTTGGGCTGCTCGTGGATTTCCTTTAGCATAAAGTGGGCGTAGCCGCCCTTTTCGGCGCTGGCCGCGTCCCATTCAATGTGGGTGGCCGCGCGCGAATGTTTCGTTCCGTCGGTGCCGAACAAGTCAACATGGTCGGAATAAATCACGGCAAGCTCTTTTTCTTCCAAAAAGTAAACTTCGCGCGTGTGGCTTAAAAGCGCGGGAACGTCGCTGGCCAAAAAGTTTTCGCCTTTTCCAAGGCCGACAACGAGCGGGCTTTCCTTGCGCGCTGCGATGATTCTGTCAGGATAGTCTTGGCATAAAACGACAAGGCCGTAGGAACCTTCCAATTTTGAAAGCGTCAAAAGCACGGCGCTAAAAATGTCCGAGCTTTCCGTGTAGTAATAATTGATGAGGTTTGCGATTACTTCTGTATCGGTTTGGCTTCGGAAAACGATTCCCTGCGCTTGGAGCCATTCCTTTAATTCCAAGTAGTTTTCGATGATGCCGTTGTGGACAACCGCGATCGATCCGCTTACGTTTGTTTGCGGGTGCGCGTTCACGTCGCTAGGCTCGCCGTGGGTGGCCCAACGCGTGTGGCCGATTCCAATCGAGCCTTTAATCGTTTCGCCGGCGATGCGCTTTTCCAATTCCTTTAAGGCGCCCTTGGCCTTTCTGACCAAAATGTTTTGGCCGTCAAGGACGGCGATTCCGGCGGAGTCGTATCCGCGATATTCCAATTTTTTTAACGACTCAATCAAAATCGGCGTGGCAAGCTCGTTACCGACATATCCTACAATTCCGCACATACTTTTATTCCTCGCGCCAAAAAAGGGTTGAGCCTAGGTAATCTACGGCGCACACGCCATCCGCATACCGTTGCTGCCTTCCGGCTCTGGCGGGGTTTTGCAGCGACGCGTCGCATAGCACCTAGGCTCAGTTTAATAGTATAGAATATTTTGTCCTTTGTCAATTACGCCTTAAACTGGTCTATTTCCTGTCCGATTTTTTGGATTGAATCCTTGACCTTTGAAGAAATGTCGGAAAGGCTCGCGCTAGTTTCGTTCATGTTCTTGGCGCCGGCGGACATTTCCTCCATGCTCTGCTTGATGACGAGCGTGGTGTCTTGCAAGTGGTGGACTTCGTTCAAGATCATCTCGTTGCCTTCCTTCATTTCTTTGGAAGCCGTGCGAACTTCCACCGTGCTGTCGTTCATCACTTTGATTGAGTCAAGAATTTGGCGCGAGCCTTCGTTCTGCTCTTCCATCGCGGAACGAATGTTTTGCACAAGCTGGTCGGTGTTGTTGATAAGGTCAGAAACCGTGTTGAAGCTTTCTTTGCTCATCGCCGAAGCGTTGACGACCTGCGAAATTGTTTCAATTATCTTGTTAAGCTCGGCGCCGATTTTCTTTGACTCGCTTGACGAAGTTTCCGAAAGCTTTCTGATTTCGTCGGCGACAACCGCAAAGCCTTTTCCGGCCTCGCCAGCGTGGGCGGCCTCAATCGCGGCGTTCATCGCCAAAAGGTTTGTCTGCTCGGCGATGTTGGCGATGGCATGGTTGGCGTCCTGCAAGCTGTTGGACTGCTCGGACACTTCCATAATTTGCTGGTCTACAAAATGCTGCTGCTCGATTCCAGTCCTTGAACTTTGCTCCAGGCGCTCAAAGGATTCCGCCATTTTCTCAACGGACTGGTTGACCGACTTGATGTTTCCTATCATTTCTTCCACGGCGGAGCTTGCGCTTGAAACTCCGTCAGACTGCTTTTGAATCATGTTTTCCAAGCTGTTGATGTTTTCGGCAATCTCGGCGACGGCGGCGGAAGTTTGCGACACCGCGCCGACTTGGTTGGACACTTGGTTTCCGACGCTTTCAATGTTGGAAAGAATTTCTTCGATGGAGCTTGACGCTTCGTGAACGCTGGACGCCAACTCGTCCTCGGCGTCGATAAGGCCGTTCTTTGAAAATTGAATTTGCGAAACAATGCCCTGCAGCTTTTCGATGAACTTGTTAAAGCCGTTCTCCAAGTGGCCGATTTCGTCCTTGCTGTCAACCTTAAGCCTTTGCGTAAGGTCGGCGCTGCCCGAAGCGATTTGGTTTACCGTGGCGTCTACAGTCTTTATCGGGTTCACGATTTTTATCGCAAGAACCAACGAAATCGCGATTGAGACAACAATTCCCAAAACGGCCATGGCTAAAACCATAATCACGCTGCGCTGCACCGAAGCGAAAAGTTCCGCAGACTTTCCGACAGTCACAAAAACCCAGCCGCTGTTTTCGCTGATCAGCGTGGTCGCAAAGTAGTGGCCGCTGCCCGCTGTCAAGTCGACGTAAGCGCCTTGCCCGATTCGCGCTTTTTCCGCGGCCAATTCTGGATAGTCGTCAAAGAAATTCCTGTTAAGGATTTTTGACGGATCGCTGTTTGTAAGATAATTTCCGTTTTTGTCCAAAATGAACGAATAGCCGCTTTCAGAAAGCTTTATGTTTTGGATTATTTCGGTCAAGGCCGAAAGCATGATGTCTATTCCGGCCACGCCGTCGGGATGGATTCCGTTCCTGTAGCAGTATGAAATCGTTGTGACAAGCGCTCCTGTGTCTTCGTCTACATAAGGCTCGGTTATGATAGCGTCGTTGCTGGCAATCGCTTCTGTATACCATTCGCGGCTTGTTTGGTCGTAGTCCGAGTCTGGAATCCACTCGTCGCTGGAAATGAAAAATCCGCCGTCCTTAGCGGGAACAGTTCCCGTGTAGTAGGCGCAGTAAAACGAAGGGTTGCCTTTTATCAAGGAATTCAAGTCGGCCTGCTTTTGGTGAAGGGAAGCGTCGGCGCGTCGGGCGTAAATTCCTATGTCCCGCACGATTTGCGCGGGCGTGTTAAGGAAGTTGTTTATGGAAACCTTCGCTTCAGAAAGCTGCCCGCTGGCTATTTGCGAAACGTTTTTCCTTAATTCCGAAACCTGGCTTGCAATTGTTGGAACCGCCACAAGCGCGATTGACAAAAGGGCGATGAGCGCGTAGCTCGACACAAGCTTGTGCTGAATTTTTTTCATAGGACACTCCTATGATAATTATACAGGAAAATTCCAAATTTTGCAAATTTTATCGCGTTAGTTTTCTATACACCGTTCTCTTGGGAACGCCGGCGTCTTCGCCAAACTCCTTCTTTTTCCATTCGGCGTATTCCGACCAGTTGCCTTCAAACCAGCGGACTTCGCTGTTGTTTTCAAAGGCCAAAATGTGCGTGCAAATGCGGTCCAAAAACCAGCGGTCGTGGCTTACGACAAGCGCGCAGCCAGCAAAATCCTCAAGGGCTTCCTCCAAGGCGCGCACAGTCTGAACGTCTAGGTCGTTGGTAGGTTCGTCCAAGAGAAGAACGTTTCCGCTTTCCTTTAGCATCATTCCAAGGTTAAGGCGGTTCTTTTCGCCGCCGGAAAGCACGCCGACCTTTTTGTTTTGGTCCGCTCCGGCAAAGTTGAACCAAGCGCAGTAAGCGTGGCCGTTGACTTCGCGAACGCCGCCTTCAAGAGGCCGGCCCTTTTCGTCAACCGCGCCAAGCTTTACCATGTCAAGGCCGTCGGTAAGCGTATCGTAAACCGTTTTGTTTTCGTCAAGCTTTGAACGCATCTGGTCAACGTAAACCAACTTTACCGTTTGGCCAACCTTAAGCTCGCCAGCGTCCGGCTTTTCGATTCCGGCGATCATTTTGAACAAAGTTGTTTTGCCTGCGCCGTTGGGGCCTACGATTCCGACAACCGCTCCGGCGGGAATGTGGAAGTCAAGGTTTTCAAAAAGCAATTTGTCGCCAAAGGATTTTGTAAGTCCCTGCGCGTCGATTACCTGGCCGCCCAAGCGCGGGCCTGCCGGAATAGAAATCTGGGTGTCCTTAAGTTTTGTCTTTCCTTCTTGGCGGAGCAATTCCTCGTAGCGGGTGATGTGCTCCTTGTGCTTGGCTTGGCGGCCCTTGGCGCCCATATGAATCCATTCCAACTCGCGCTGCATTTCCTTGCGGCGCTGGCTTTCGCCTTTTTCTTCTTGAGCCAAGCGGGCTTCTTTTTGTTCAAGCCAACTAGAGTAATTTCCTTTGAACGGATAACCTTCGCCGCGGTCGAGTTCCAAAATCCAGCCGGCCACGTCGTCCAAAAAGTAGCGGTCGTGGGTGATCGCGATTACAGTTCCGGGATAAGTGTGAAGGTGGTTTTCAAGCCAGGCGACAGTCTCCGCGTCAAGGTGGTTGGTAGGCTCGTCAAGCAAAAGGATGTCGGGCTTTTGCAAAAGCAAGCGGCAAAGGGCCACGCGGCGCCTTTCTCCTCCGCTAAGAACGTCAACGACTTGATCGGCCGGCGGGCAACGCAAGGCTTCCATCGCAAGCTCCAAGTTGGCGTCAAGGTTCCACGCGTCAGCCGCGTCAAGCTTTTCCTGCAGCTCCGCCTGTCGCGCGCCCAGCTTGTCGTAGTCCGCGTCGGGGTCGCCAAAGGCTTCGTTGACTTTGTCAAATTCTTCAAGCAAGTCGGTGATTGGCTTTACGCCTTCCTTTACGATGTCGATGACGGTTTTTCCGGCTTCGAGTTCCGGCTCCTGCTCAAGGTAACCGATTGTGTATCCGGGAGCCAAGGTCGTCTCGCCGACAAAGTCCTTGTCGACGCCGGCCAAAATCTTAAAGAGCGAAGATTTTCCCGAACCGTTGGGACCAATCACGCCAATTTTCGCGCCATAGTAATAAGAAATGCTCACGTCCTTAAGAACGACTTTTGTTCCATAAGAGCGCGAAACTCTGTCCATCGTGTAAATGATCTTCTTATCGTCAACTGTTTTTGCCACTTTGATTTTTCTCCTTTTACTGATAAGCGCAAAATCGCAGATTTTTCGCGCGCCGTTTTTACAGTTTTATTTTAGCGGAAATGGGGGCGGAGGGCAAGGGAAAGACGATGGGTTAAATAGATTTTATGTTATGCTCTTAGTTGTAGGTGTTAAAGAATTCTAGAACGGAATAAAACCATTTTATCTTTTCAAGTTCGGGCTTTAATTTTTTGGGCGGCAATTCTCTTAGCGCTTCTATATTATGCGTGGCTTCGTTTCCCTTTTCCCGTACTTTATGCATTTTTTTTATTATAGTTTCATCCTCAACTATTTTATATGCCTTTAGATTATCAATCGCATAATTCAAATCTGTCGTATTTCGGTTGTTTCTAATTAACAGAGAATTCACTTGCAACTCTAACACAGTTCTAAAATCAATCAAAGAAAGTGGCCATTCGGAAGAAGCGCGAGAAACCGCAGATAAACAAACATACCTAACAAAATCATCTAAATATACAAATTCGTAAATCTTCTGAAAAACATAATTAAGGTAATCGAAAAAATCATTTTGATTATATGTGTGTTCAGCATCAATGTTTAAATCAATCCTTTGGCAAGATTTTTCTGCAACTTCTTGCCAATGTTTGACAGGAAATAGTTTTGCGGCCTCTTCAAAATCTTTTTTAGCGTACTCTTTTTCACCAATTAATTCGTAGGCTTCCGCTCTAGCGTAGAATATCATTCCATCCTTTTTGCCATCATCTTTCTTATATTTTTCTAGGAGTTTATCAAATTGTTTTAAACCCGCATCTTTATTAAAAAACATAAGAGAATTTGCCGCTACACTTTCTTTCCAGATTTCTCGCCAAATGGACATAATGAACGCTCCTTAGAAATTAAATCAATTCGTATATTCCTTCTTCAATACGACGAAGCACAGGCACCTGTCTTACTGCATTTGGTGCGCCGCCTATAGCGTTTTCCGAGAGCCCTTGTATTGTTGGGTTAATTGTATTCTCGTTAGCTGATGGATATTTCCATTTAAATAGATTTATTATATCTTGTCTAGTAAATTGTTTTTTTCCTAATTTCTTCAAAACATTTGCACATTCGATAACAATTTCCGTTGTTGGTTTGTCAAATTTACACATATTCTATTTCCTCCACTATTTTTCGATTGATTAAAAATCAATTTCCCTTATCATTTCATCAAAAAGTTCATATTCAAGGGAATTTCTTTCTAACAGAGCAAAAGTATCGCAATCAAAAATAGAATAGCCTTTACGATATTGACCTTTGCCGATATATTTTAAAAGCATTGGCTCTATAATTAAACCGTCATAATTTCCACCTGCATACCTTAGTTGATGGCTTGAAATAACACTGCAACATTTATCCATATCAGGCAATGAAATCAAATATGAATATCCACCCTCAACAATATCTACATGTCTTATAGTTAACCTATACTTTTCAATAAAAGTGATATCACCTTTAACAAAGGGGTAATTGTTTCCCATCATTAATGATTTATAAAGATTACTTGGAGAACATCTAGTTTTCCAAAATTCCCATTCTTCCATTGAAGAAAAACCATATTTTTTTAACTTTCTTTTTTGTTCACTTTTTATTTCTTCTTCTATACGTACCCTTTCTTCTGCCGCCAGCCTTCTTTTTTCTTCAATAGGTTCTGATAATAACTTCTGATTTATTTCAGGTAACTGTTCTGAAAATTCTTCAAGCTCTATTTGTAAATTATTTTTCTTATTGACAGAAGCGTGACATTTAGAATAACTTCCTTTTGAAAATATAATTAATATTTCATCACATTTTTTCAAAGAATAATTATTAGATACAAGTGAAATATAATCAGAATTTTTTATTATTAAATAATCGTCATCTAACATTTCACAAGAAGAAAATTCATAATCAATATATTTACTTGCAAATTTCTCTAAATCAAACACTTCATTTTTAGTCTTAAACACAACGCAAACATTATTTAAATTTGCTGAATAAATCAAACTTCCATTACAAATCCTATTTTCTTTTTCATTCATATTAGAAATTGAAAATCCCCATTCCGTTTTCTTAACTTCCAATAACTTTTCTTTTGCAAATAATGGTGAAATAAGTAAAACCACTAAACAAAATGAATATAATATTTTCATATATAATTTTCCTCAATTCATTTCCTAGTTATAATTATACACCATTTTTTACTAATTTCAACTTTCATTATTTATTTTCCGCTCGCTAAGAAATCCACTCCGTCCTATCGCTTGTCTTCGCGACTAGCGCTCATCTTGGCGGGGGAGCGGCTTATAAAGTCTTCAAAGCTTTGTAGCTTTTCCGTCAGGAAGCGCTCGGAATGCGCGCTAAAGAATTTGACCACGCGGTCTTGGCGAAGGACGGTTTGCATTTTTTGAATGTTGATGGCCGAGGCCTTGTCGATTTGCATGGCCTTTTTGCGCAATGCCGTTCCAAGCCGCAAAGAAAAGGCGCAGTCCACGACAAAAATTCCAAACAAAGTTCCGACGACAAACGAAAACCAGGGATGCTCGATGAACCACATGACCAAATCCAAAAACGGCGGAAAGAGCAAAAAGTAATAGGCCGCGGAAAGCGCCGCCCAAAAGAGCGCGTACTTGGGACAAATGATTCCCCACAAGTTGCCCCACTCTTCCGAATAATCCCAAAGGCGGATTTTCATTCCCTTTATAAAAATGATTCCCGCGGCAAACTCGATGCCCGTCATTATAAGCGCCATAAAGACAATCATAAGAACATAGTGCGCCGCTCCGCCCTTGTCCAAGCCGCTGATGAAAGTTTCGACAAAGCTCATCGCAAAAAGCGAGAGCGCTCCAAAGCCGTAAACCGGGAGCCAGGGTCCTGTCAAAAAGCCGGGGTTCACCCAGCGCCTTTGCGGATTCTGGACGCGCTCAAAAAATTTTCTGTAAAAAAGTTCGATGAACCAGCCCAGCACCGAGCCGGTAAAAAACAAAAAAGCGGCAATGACAAATATTTTGTAAGAAGTCAACGAGTTGTCCATAGTTGAACATTAGCGCAAAGGCGCCGCGCTTTCAAGGCTTGCGACCCTTCTCCTTGCGCGCTTTCAAGGCTTGCGCCTGCAATTGCTTGCAAGCCAAAAATCCGCGCCGCCCGCGCTTATTGTCAGCCAAAAATTTTTCGTCCGGCAACAAATGTCGCGACGACGCGGCCGGCCAAAATTTTTCCGTCAAGCGGCGTGGCTTTTCCCTTGCTGTAAAAGCGCGAGGAGTCCACGCGCCATTTTTTGTCGGGGTCCAGCAAGACCAAGTCGGCGTCGTAGCTGGCCGCGACCAAGCCTTTTTTCAAGCCCAAAATCCGTGCGGGCCTTGCCGACATCAGCGCCATCAGTTTTTGCGCGGGAATTTTTTCTTTCTTGCATAGAACGCTGTTGCAAACGGCGTAGGCAGTTTCAAGCCCGGTAAAGCCAGGAGCGCCGGCGGCCTTGTCTTCCATCGTGTGCGGAGCGTGGTCGGTCGCGATGCAGTCGGCCGTTCCGTCCTTGAGCGCGGCCAAAAGCGCGGCGCGGTCGTTGGCTGTCCTAAGCGGCGGGTTCACGAAGGCGAAGATTTTTGGAACAGCCGTTCCTTCAAGCGCCAAGTGGTGCGGCGTGATTTCAAAAGTGATTTTAAATCCGTTCTTGTAATTTTTTTCTTCCGCCTTGGCGCGGCGGGCGGCCATAACGCTTTTTACGGTGGAAACGTGGCAAAGGTGAATGTGGCAGCCGGCCTTTTGCGCAAGCAAAATGTTTCGCTCGGTGGCCGCGTCCTCGGCAAGCTCCAAAAGCGAGTTGGCCTCTTTTATATTCTGAACGATTTGGCCAAGCGCGGACGCGGGAACGGCGGCCAAAACTTTTTTGTCAATCGCTCCCCAAGCGGGAATCTTGTATTTTGCCATAAGCTCTAGAGCGCGCGTCCTGTAAGTTTTTGCAAGCGCGGCAAGAGCTGGGTCTTCGCAGTGGCAGCTTACGACAAGCCTTTTCTTTGCGGCGATTTTCATCGCGTCCAGCATTACGGCGGAACTTGCGACTTCGCGGCCGTCTTCGCTTATCACGGGCGTCGTCTTTTTGTCCAGCGCGTCAAGATGAGCGGTTGTAACTCCGTCAAAGTTTTGAGTCAAGCTTACGGTTTGGAATACGCGCGACATTTTTCGTTCCGCCGATTCCGCGTCAACCTTTAGCGCCTGCGCCTTTGACGACACGACGGGATTTGTGTTGGGCATAAGGACCAGCGTTCCAAAGCCGCCAGCCGCCGCGGCATTCAGCGCGGAATCCAAATCTTCTTTTTGCGTCTGCCCCGGATAGCGAAAGTGCGCGTGCATGTCGATAAAGGCCGGAGCCAAAACAAGGCCATGCGCGTCGATGGCGTAAATTGTTTTTGCGCCAATAGAGCAGAAATCCGCGGACTTTGCCGCTCCGTAAAACACGCGCTTGATTTTCTTTCCGTCAATGATAACCGCGCCTTTTTTGTCTGTGTTCTCGTCAACAATCCGCGCGTTGTAAATTATGGTCATTGCTGTTGCCTCTTACAATTCCACCGCCTCGCCTTGGGGGCCGGCCTTGTACAAGGTGTCGCAGTATTCGCAGCGGTAAAGCGCGCGGGTCCTGTCAACCAAGTGAAAGCTTTGCGGAACGTATTTTTCGCTTGCGGTGATGCAGCGGGGATTTTTGCAATGGATTACGCCGGTCACTTTTTGCGGAAGCTCCATCTTGATTTTTTCGACAATCTTTTCGTCCTTGATCACGTTCACTGTGATGTTGGGGTCGATAAAGCCCAAGACCGAATAATCGATGTTGATGATGTTGTCAATTTTGATGATGTCTTTTTTTCCGCCCTTTTTGGACTGAACGTTCATCACAAGCGCCGCGGTAAAGCGCGCGTTGGCAAGTCCAAGCCAGTTAAAAATCTTTGGGCCGTAGCCCGCGCAAATGTGGTCGATGACCAAACCGTTTTTTATCGTTTCTACATTCAACATCAGAGGGCTCCTGTCAACTTTGCGATGAGGCTCATTCGCGCGTACATGCCAAACTTGACTTGCTTAAAGTACGCGGCGCGGGGGTCGTCGTCAACCTCGTAAGAAATTTCGTTCACGCGGGGAAGCGGGTGCAGGACAATCATGTCGCTCTTTGCAAGCTTCATCTTTTCCTTGTCCAAAATGTAGCTGTCCTTTAGGCGGATGTAGTCCTGCTCGTTAAAGAAGCGCTCCTTTTGGACGCGGGTCATATAAAGGATGTCGGCCTTGTCTATCACGTCTTCCATTCGCTCGGCGCATTCGTACTGAACGCCCGCGGGCTTTAGGATGTCTTCTATCATGTACTCGGGAACGGTAAGCTCCTTTGGGCTTACAAAGATGAACTTGTTTCCGGGATAGCGGCACATCGCTTGCGTCAAAGAGTGAACGGTGCGGCCAAACTTTAAGTCGCCCACAAAGCAAACCGTTTGGTTTTCAAAGCTGCCGCGCAGTCTTCGTATCGTCAAAAGGTCGGTCAAGGTTTGCGTCGGGTGAAAGTGGCCGCCGTCGCCCGCGTTGATTATCGGGCAGTCAGAATATTTTGAGGCCAAGAGCGCGGCGCCTTCCTTGGGGCTTCTCATCGCGATTACGTCCGCGTAGCTTGAAACAACGCGAATCGTGTCGGCCAAGATTTCTCCCTTTGTGGTGGAAGTGTAGCTCGCGTCGGCAAAGCCTTCCACCGCTCCGCCCAAACGCAGCATCGCCGCCTCAAAGCTTAGGCGCGTGCGGGTGCTTGGCTCAAAAAAAAGCGCCGCAAGAATTTTCCCGCGGCACACATCTTTAAAAGAATTTGGATCAACAATAATTTGCTCTGCCAGAGCGCAGATTTCCTCAATCTCCGCAACCGACAAATCATCAGGTTGGATTACGTGACGGCCTTTAAGCATTAATGGCTCCTTAGAATTTTTTCCATTTTACTAAAAACCGCCCTTTTGCGCAAGCGGAACGGTGGAACAAGCGGCTACTTCCCCACGCAAAAGTTGCTAAAGACGCTGTCCAAAATGTCGTCGGCGGTCACACGGCCTGTAAGCTCGCCCAAAAAGTCCAGCGCGTCCTCAATGTCTTGGACGGCCGCGTCAAGCGAATAGCCTTTTTGCAAGGCGGCGGCGTGGCGCAAGCTTTCCAGAGCGCTTTCAACCAAACGCTTTTGGCGCTCGCTGCCCAAACCAGCCTGGCTTCGCTCCGTTTCTTGGCCTTTAAGCAATAAAGCTTTGGCCATCGCGACCAAATCCTTTACGCCGCCGCCGTTTTTGGCGCTGACAAAAACTTGCCCGGAAAGCGCGGGGATTTTTTGGCTGGCGGCCTCATAAAATTTTTGGGCTTCGGAAATCGCCGCCTTTTGGTCTTGCGAAACCTTTTCGGCTTGCGCGGCCTCTTTTTGGTCTTGCAAAGCCTCTTGGCCGTCCGCCTTTTGGTCTTGCGACAACTTGTCCAGCTTGTTCCAAACAAAAATCACAGGCTCCTTTCGTTCCGCCAAAAAAGCCAGGTCGATTTGATCCTTGGGCAAAGTCACGTCGACCAAGTACAAAAGCAAGTCGGCCTCGTCGCTCAATTCCTTGGCGCTTTCCACGCCGCGAGCCTCTATCTCGTCGCTGGTGGAACGCAAGCCCGCCGTGTCAAAAAGGCGCGCGGGAATTCCGTCAAGGCTTATCCAGCTTTCTATCCAGTCGCGGGTGGTGCCTTCGATGTCGCTTACGATCGCGCGCTCTTCCTTTAAAAGGCAGTTGAACAAGCTTGACTTTCCGGCGTTGGTTTTTCCGCAAAGAACCAGGCGGGCGCCTTCTTGGTAAAGCTTTTCGCTTTTCCATGTATGGGCCAAACGCTCAAGGGCGGCGATCGCTTCTAGCAATTTTGTTTGGTCGTATGCGTCCGCGATTGTCTCTTCGTCTTCGGGGTATTCGATTTCGACTTCGATTTGCGCCAGCGTGTCAATCAAGGATTTTTGGACGCGTTCGATTTCTTGGCTCAAGTTTCCGGCCAAGCGGCCCGCCGCCTTTTGGCTTGAGGCTCCCGTGCGGCTTTCTATGATTTCGCGAACGGCTTCCGCCTTTGTAAGGTCGGCCTTGCCGTTTATAAAGGCGCGGAAGGTAAACTCGCCGCGCTCGGCCTGCCTAAAGCCGTTTTGCAAAAGCAAGTTGAAAATTTTTGTCACAACCGCAGTTCCGCCGTGGCAAGAGATTTCGGCCATTTCCTCGCCGGTAAAAGATTTTGGCGCGCGGAAAACCGACACCAAAACTTCGTCCACCCGCGCGGCTTTTTGGTCGGGAACGCAATCGCGGGCCGCGGCTTTTTGGTCTTGCGACAGTTTTTCGCCAGCGGCTTTTTGGTCTTGCGAACAATCTTGGCCGCCTCCAACGCTTTTTGCAAAACCAGCGTTTTGCGGCTCAACAATCCAGCCGTAAACAATCGTGTTGCCGACGGCCTCGTTCAAGGCCTTGGGGCGAGAAAAAATTTTTGACAAAAGTTGAATGGAGTTTTTGCCCGAGACGCGGATGATGCCGAGAGCGGCCGGCGCCAGCGCTGTGGCAACCGCCGCAATCGGCTCTTCGGGCGTGTAGCCTGTGTTGTCCAAAGTTTAGATGACTTTTTCCAACAAGTCGATGATTTTAGGATCGTAGAATACGCCGGCCTTAGACTTCATCTCTTTTACGGCCGCGTCGCTGTCCATGATTTCGCGGTAGGCGCGCTTGCTTGTAAGAGAAATGTAGCTTTCGCATACGCGGATCACGCGGGCGATGAACGGAATTTGAGTTCCGCTCAAGCCGGCAAGATAGCCTTTTCCGTCCATGTTCTCGTGGTGGAATTCGGCGGCCTGCAAGAATACCGGGCGAATCTGCTCGGGAACAAAGTCAAAGTATTCGGCGGCAGAGTGAACGTGCTCGCGAATCTTCTGGCGTTCGGTCATTGTAAGCTCGCTGGCGGTCAAGATGCTCTTGGGAACAGAAAGAAAGCCCGCGTCGTAAACCATAGAGGCGCAGTAGCAGACGAGCGCCACGTCGTGGTTGAGTTTGGCTTCGTTGCAAAGCTTAAGAACCAATTCCGAAACCTTGCGGCTTGTTCTTTGGCGGAAGGTGTACTTGTCTATTTTGTCGCCAAGCGCGAAGCACTTGTTCTGCAAGTCGGCCATCAACTTGCGGTTCTCAACCGTAGAGAAGAATTCCATGATTTGCTTTGAAAGATCTCCGTCGCCTTTTCCAAGCAAAGTCTTTGTCGCCAAAGAAGTTCTCTTTGACTGCTCCGCGGCGGCAGCGGCCAAATCGGGATTCTCCTGAAAGTCCTTTCCCATTGAAGAGATGACTTCCATCGAAGTTTCAAAGTGCATTTGCGCCTGCTTGCGGCGCTTGTAGTTTTTGTAAACGATGACAATCAATACGATGACAACGATGACAAGCAAAACGCCGACGCACAAAACCGCGATTCTAAGGGCGCGGTCCAATTTGGCCATTTCAATTTCGGCTAGCTCAAGCTTGATTTTTTCGGCCGGAACGCGGCCCGAAACTACGTCGAACAATTCGTTTTGCTTTTTTTCAAGGAACTCGATGCGGTCGTTGATCTTGTCCCACTTGCCGGCCTTGCCGTTTGTGTACTTTTGGCGCTCGGCGGCCAAAGCCTCAAGCTCGTTCTCAAAGAGACTCTCTACGATTGTGAAAATTCTTTGGCTGGCGGCCTGCGGGTGCAATTCAAGCTGCAAAATGTATTTGTCAAAAGCTTTGGCGTTGACGCGGCCTCCGTTGGCGGCAGCCTCTTTTTGCAAGCTTTCGACATATTCAAAATATGAAGCTTCGGCCATAAGACGAACCTTCTCAGGGAAAGCCTTTTGGTTTTCTTTTAAGTCTATGGCTTGGTTGATGGATTCAATTGCTTTTAAGTAATTGCCGCTGTTGTAAAATTCCTGCGTGCGCAGCAAAATGGTTTCATTCTCGCTGTAATCCTGAGCGTACGCAGTTCCAAGAAAGAGCGCGGCCCAGATGAAAATCGCCGCTACAAAAAGACTTTTAGTTTTCATAAAGAACCTTCCTCTTTTAACATTCTATCATACCTTTTTGAATTTTGCAAGACAGAATCTAGCGCGCTGAGATTATTTTTATCCGCCGGCAAAGCCTGTTTTTGCGATGCGTAGAACGAAATCGGCGGGCCTTTGGGGCCGATCGCGGGCTTCCTGAAGTTGGCGCTGGCCTCGGGCGAAGGGCCGGTGTATTCGGCATCGCCGGGGTCGGGGGAAATTTTCACATAATTGGCCACGTTGTTCCAGAACATATAGCCGCGGTCAACGCTGTCGCGAACTCCGAACACTTCCTTGAGCACATATTCCTTGTCATAAAACTGCCTGTCATAAGGCACGTTAAGGAAGAAAGCCTGAACCCAAGGACGGACCACGACGCGGTCGCGGGCGATCACCGTGTTGCGGTATGTTCCGTAATAATAAATGCGGTAGGGCCTCTCCTCGTTGGGATAGTAGTTCATGAACTTATGCTCAAAGTGGCTTGGGTAGAACATCGGGCAAATCACGTCAACGTATTGGGCAAGCGTCTCGACGTCCTGGCCTGTGCGCGTTCCGCTGCGGTACCAGCCGTTGGCGCCGTAAATGTCGATTCCAATCGGAGCGTCGATGTTTTCGCGGGCGTATGAAAGGAAGCTTCTAAGCGCGCCTTCCTTGTCCATGCCCTGAGTCTGCCAACGGTAGCTGGCGTTATAAAGGTTCTGGCCGTCGGTCGGAAAACGGATGTAGTCAAACTGGATTTCGTCAAAGCCGCGCGCGATAAGCTCTTTTGCGATGGCAACGTTGTATTCCCAAACTTCCGGGCAAAAGGGGTCGACCCAATGCTCGTCGTAGTAGCGCGTTTGCGTCGTTCCGTCTTCAAGCGTTTCTGTTCCGCTTATGCCCTGCCACTGGCGGTTGTATTTTTTGTCCCAGACCGCGTACTGTCCGTTGTTGTAGTTTGAAAGGTTCCTGTCCTTAAAGACTACGATGCGCGCGATTAGATAAATGTTCTCTTCCTTAAAGGTTTTCACAAACTTGTCCAAGTCAAGCGCGTATTTGCTGACGACTCCCTTTTGCGTAAGGAGCGGATCCTGCGCGTCAAAGCGCATGAGGCCATAGTCGTCCTTCATGTCGATTACAAGGGAATTAAGCTTGTTGTCCAAAATAAGTTTTTTGAATTTTTCAAAGCCGCCAGGAAGATGCGCTTGGTAGGCCGGAACGTAAAGGCTTTTTTGTCCGTCGATTTTGGCGGCGTAGGGCGAAAGAATTTTACCGCTGTCCAAAAGCCACAATTCGTTCAAAAGAATGCCGCCGGCGATTTTTAGTCCGCGGGCGTTCTCAGCTGGAATCCAAGCGGCGTTGACCAGCTCTTTGCTTTTTGAAAATTCCGCGATGTAATTTTCGAGCGCTCCGTTTATGTCTTCCACGGAATTTGTGGTCATGTCAAAAGTGCAAACTTTTCCGGGAGAAATGTAAGAAATCGCGCTTCCGTTTTGCCAAAGAGAATCGATTGTGTCGCACGGCTCCTCCCCCTTGTAAATGCAGGCGCTTTTTTGAGCGTCCAAATCAAAGTGGTAGATGCGCGGCATGAAGGTTTGCGCCAAGAAAATTTCGCACCATTTGTTGCCCTCGTCGTCTTTTGCCACAACCGGCAAAATGTCCGAGACTTCGTCGCTGGAATTGTTGGGGTCGCTGCATTCAAGGCCACGGTTGGCGTCAAGCCAGTCGGGCTTGGCCGCGTCTGGTTTGTAGAACCAAAAGCCCAAAATTGAGTGCGCCATAAAGACAACCGTTTCTGTCTGCCCGGCGTTTTCTGTTTTCATCGAAGCGACGGCGACAGCCTTTATTCCGTTTGTGCGCAAGCTTGCCGATCCGATATTGGTCCAGTTAAGGCCGCCGTCGCGCGTAAAGTAAACGCGCTCCTTTGTGGCCGTCACCATCTCCAACGGATTGAGGGGATTAAAGGCCAAGTCCTTTAAGTCCTGCGCATGGCTTTCGTGGCTGGTTTCGCGCTTGTCGTTGAATTTTTTTATGATATATGTCGGAAGGCCGTTGTTCCTAAGCTCAAAGTTTTGCAAGTCGCTTGTGTAAAGGATGCCCTTTGACGTGACAAAATAAAAGGCGTTTTCAACTGGAAGTATTTGCTGAACGGCGCCGTCCTTCCAAAGCGCCGTCAACTTTCCGTTGGGGCTTATCTTCTTTAGGCCGTTTTCCGTGGCCAAAAGCGTGTTTTTTGTTTCTTCACTTTGAATGCGCTTTATCGTCGCGCCGGAAGCGGGCTTTATTTCGGCCTGGCCGATTTGCTTTTGTTGGCCGGAATTCTTTTTTGCAAAAACGCTTGAATCGGCCTTTTGCGGCTCGATGATTTTTGGCAACGAATAAAGAGGCTTTGACTCAAAGTAGTCGTCCTGCGCAAAAACATTGTAGGCCGTTAAAATGGCCGCCGCTAAAATGAGGAATGCTTTTTTCATACTTTCTTTATCGGAAAAAAAAAGCGATTATTTAGAAGAAAGTTCTTGCCTGTAGATTTCGTAAAGCAAAACGCCGGCGGCCACGGAAACGTTCAGGCTGTCGATTTTGCCGCAAGTGGGAATGGAAACTATTGTGTCGCATTTTTCTTTAAGCAGGCGGGCGATTCCATTGCCCTCGCTGCCCATCACAAGAACTGATTTTTTTGAAAAGGTTCCGTCCTGAATTTGGACGCCGCCTGCGTCGGCCCCGTAAATCCAAAAGCCCGCATCCTTTAAAAGGCTTGCGGCGCGCGCCAAGTTTGTGACAACGCTTACCGGAACCCAGGAGGCGGCGCCGGCGCTGGAGCGGGCGATTATCTCGTTGTTCTCGACGTCGTTCGCGCTTCTCCTTTCGGGAAGGATCACCAAGGCGGCGCCAAATTGGTCGGCGCTTCTTATGACCGCGCCAACATTGTGCGGGTCGGTGACTGAGTCCAAAATTACGACAGTGGTCCTCCGCTCGGCGGAAGCGGCGCCTTCTTGGGCTTTGAAGCGTTCCAGCCATGCGTCAAAATTCACTAAATTGCCGGCGTTTGTTCCATCGCCTTGCATTTCAAGAATAATGCCGCGGTGGTCGCGGGCAGTCTCGGACAAGGAAGCGGCCATTTGGTCAAGCGTCTTGTTGTCGCTTTGCTCGCATTGGATTCCGGCCGACTTGGCCAGCTCCAAAATTTTTTTCACTCTGGGGCCCGGCTTTGAGAAATAGATTTTCATCTTTGAGGCGGCGCCGGAATCTTCCAGGGCCGCCCTTACGCGCTCTTCTACCGCGTGGAATCCTGACAAGTACAAGGCTAGTTTTTTCCGCAGCAGTTCTTGTACTTTTTTCCGCTTCCGCAGGGACAGGGCTCGTTGCGGCCAACCTTTGGAGTTTCGCGGACAACAGTTGTCGGAGTCATCGCTCCGTAGGAATACATCCAATCGCCGTTGACTTTCTTAAAGTAGGCGGTCTCGTGGTGAACGTCGCGGGTGTGATGCTGGCTGTATGTGGCTTCAAATTCGACAATTCCCTCTTCGTCGCTTTCGCCGCCCTTTTCGGCGCGGAGAACCTTCAGTCCATGCCAAATTGAGTTTTTGCTCCAATCTTCGGTGGCCTTTCGGTCAATCTCGGCAATCTTGTCGCCTTGCTCGCAGGTGTTGATGATAAAATCGATTTCGTGTTTTTCGTACGCCGTGTAGCGCGCGCGCATCAAGCTTTCGGCTGTTGGCGCTTTTTTGGCGCCTTTGATAATCGGTTCGCAACATTCTTCATAGCTCTTTCCCGAACCGCAGGGACATAATTTGTTTTCACTCATAGCGGCTATTCTAGCGCTTTTATTGTTCTTACGCAAGAATGCCGTCAACAGCCAGGTTGAGCGGATCCCGAATTGAGGCGATGGACTTTTCGCTCAAAACAGAAAGGCGGAAAATGGCCGACTGAATCAAGCCGTAAAACATTTCGTAGGCGGTGTGGACGTTCAATTTCTTGAACTCGCCGTTTTTTATTCCGCGAATTATAACCGTGTCTATCAATTGGCGCAAGCGAATCAAGCGGCGGCGAACGCGCTCGGCGGGGTCTCCGCCCGTCTTTTGCAAGTTAAGCAAGTATGAAAGAAGCACAGTGAAAAGGCGGCTGTTCTTTTCGCATTCGTCAACGATTTGCATAAGGATTTTGCGCAATGCGTCTTGGCACGAAAGCTTTTGGTCGACGATTATAGCCTTTAGCTTTTCTTCGATTCCGCTTGTAAGCTGCTTGATGCTCCACAAAAATATTTCGCGCTTGTTCTTAAAGTAAATGTAAAGGGTCGTGCGGGTGATTCCGCAGCGGTCCGCGATTTTTTGAAAAGTGACGTCCTCGTAGCCCTCGTCAACAAAAACGTCAAGCGCCTTTTCCAAAATCTCGCGCCGTCTTTTGTCATGCTCAACAACAATCGCCATTTTATTTTTTTCCTTCCGTGTACATGTAAAAGCAAGTGTCCAAAGCGCCGCTCTTTATGTTCTTCAAGAGGTTGGCGTAGCGGCCAAAGCATTTTTGGAAATTCTTGTTTGAAGTTATGATGCCCATTTGCCAATTTTCAAAGTTTGCGGACAAGCAAGACATTCCGCGGTAAAGCTCTTCGGCCTGGGCTTCGTCGCCGATTCGCTCGCCGTAAGGCGGGTTGGCCAAAATCAATCCTTGCGGAAAGGGCGCCGCCAATTCTTTGTAGTCAGCCTGAACAAAATCGGGCCTCTTTATTCGCTGGTCGCTTCCAATCATTTGAAGCGCGCGGCCGGCCATTACGCAAGCGTGTTCGGCGTTAAGCTTGGCGCGGTCCACGGCGGCAGGGTCTATGTCGCTTCCGGCGATGTGGAACTCCACGTCGGACCGGATTTTGGCGGCCTCTTGCTTTCGGATTTCGTCGCCGCGCTTTTTGTCAAAGAACGGAAGCTCTTCCACCGCGAATTTTCTTCCCAGTCCTGGCGCGACGTCCATCGCGTAAAGCGCGGCTTCTATCGGGATTGTTCCGCTTCCGCAAAATGGATCGATCAACGGAGTTTTTCTGCGCCAAAGCATGTATTGCAAAAGAACCGCCGCCGTTGTCTCGCGCAAGGGAGCGATTCCGCCGTCAGTCCTGTAGCCGCGCTTGTGCAAGGGTTCCCCCGAAAGGTCCAGCAAAACAAAAACTCGGTCGTTGTCAACGTAAACGCGGACGGTTGACGCAAGGCCGCTTTCGGGCATAGAGCTCATCCGCCAAACGTCGCAGAGCTTTTTGTAAATTGCTTTTTGCGCCATTGACTGAATCGTATGCTCTGAGTCCAGGCGGCTTTTGTAAACGCGGATTTTGTCAACGACGACGCGCGTGTCTTTTCTAAAATAGTTTTGCCAAGGAATTGAATAGATTCCGTCAAACAAAAGGTCAAAGTTGTCGGCGTCGAATTCCGCCAGCTGCAAAAAAACCCTGTCGGCCGTTCTTAGGCAAAGGTTTGAGCGCAACAAGGCGTCGTCGTCTCCAAAAAAAGCGACGCGTCCCGGAACTCTCACAGCGTCAGCGGGCGAAAGCTTGTAGCCCAAATGCTTTATCTCGTTCCCCAATATTTTTTCGGCGCCCACCGCGCACAATGCAACCAGAGTGTTCATATTATGGAAGAATAACATTTTTACATTTTTTGTTCAAGTGTCAAGCCTCACGCGGAAATGCGCTTGAAAAAAAAAACGACTGGCTGTATAATTATTCAATTGACCATAAAAGGAGATTTCTATGGCAGAAAAACTTGACTTTACAATAGAAACATTGGGGCCTTGCAAATTTGACTCGCCCATCAAACTTTCAAACGTGTTCGGCGACCACAAGGCCAACTACGTTAAGGACGATTCTTACGTCCGCAACACAATCAACGTGTTTGACACAAAAAAAGCCGACGACATGACCAGCTCAAACCTCTTGCAAAAGGCCGGCCCTCGCGAAAAGATTTACTTTGACCCCGCCACAGTCAACGCGGGAATCTGCACTTGCGGCGGCCTTTGCCCAGGCTTGAACGACGTTATCCGCGCCGTTGTCCGCTGCTTGTGGAAGCGCTACGGAGTCCATTCAATCCACGGCTTCCAGTTCGGCTACAAGGGCTTCTTTGAAGAAAGCGGCTACGACACCGTTCAGCTCAATCCCTACAACGTGGACGACATCCATAAAATCGGCGGCACCTTCTTGGGAACCAGCCGCGGCGGCGGACAGCGCACAAACGAAATCGTTGACACTTTGGTTGCCCGCCACATCAACATGGTATTCATCATCGGCGGAGACGGAACCCAGCGCGGAGCCTTGGACGTGGCCAACGAAGTCGAGCGCCGCGGCCTTAAGATCGCCGTTATCGGCGTTCCCAAAACAGTTGACAACGACTTGCAGTTCATCGACCGCTCCTTTGGCTTTGAGACTGCCGTTCAAAAAGCCAAGGACGCCGTTACTGCCATCCACATGGAAGCGCACTCGCAAATCAACGGCATCGGCCTTGTAAAATTGATGGGCCGCGAGTCAGGCTTTATCGCCACAGCCACCGCTCTTGCCAGCCACGAAGTAAACTTCTGCTTGATTCCAGAAGTTCCCTTTGACCTTGACGGACCCAACGGCTTCTTGCACTTCTTGGAAGTCCGCTTGCAAAAGCGCGGCCACGCCGTTATCGTAGTCGCCGAAGGCGCCGGCCAGGAATTGCTTACAAAGACAAACCAAAAGGACGCGTCGGGCAACACAAAGCTCGCCGACATCGGAACCTTCTTGCGCGACAAGATCACCGAATACTTTAAGGAAAAGAACATTCACATCAACCTTAAGTACATCGACCCCAGCTACCAGGTTCGCGCGGCCGTCGCCAACGCCAACGACTCGATTTACTGCGAGCGCTTGGGCAACAACGCCGTTCACGCTGCCATGGCTGGAAAAACAAAGATGGTCGTCGGCTTGGTTCACGACAAGTACGTTCACATCCCGATTTCTGTCGTAACATCAAAGCGCAACGTGGTTGACCCCGAGGGAGCCTTGTGGCGCGACGCCCTTGACGCGACAGGCCAGCCGATGTTGATGGTCAACAACGCGCAGGACGCCAAAGACCGCGCCTCAAACGTCGCCGACGGAAAGGCCAAAAAGACCGAATAGGAACGGTATGTCGCTCCGCTCCATTTTGCTATAAGAAATGATTCAACTGCGCTCTCGCGAGCGCTGGCAATCAAAGCACTAAACACAAAAAAACCGCTCCAAATGGAGCGGCTTTTTTTTGCCCTACGCGCCAAGCGGCGCGAAGTTATCAGTTTACACAAGACCTTGGGCAATCATCGCGTTGGCAACCTTGATGAAGCCCGCGATGTTGGCGCCGGCGACGTAGTCGGTCTTGCCGGCTTTTGTCTTAAGGCCAAACTTCTTGGCTGTCTCAAAGGCGTTGTCATGAATGTTCTTCATGATGCCGTCAAGGCGCTGGTCAACTTCTTCAAAGGTCCATGAAAGGCGCTCTGAGTTCTGGCTCATTTCGAGGCCAGAAACTGAAACGCCGCCCGCGTTTGAAGCTTTTCCGGGAGCGAACAAAACGCCGGCGTCCTGGAACTTGTTTGTGGCTTCGATTGTGCTGGGCATGTTGGCGCCTTCGGCAACCAACTTAACGCCGTTCTTGATAAGCATGTCGGCGTCCTTTCCGTCCAACTCGTTTTGAGTGGCGCAGGGGAAGGCGCAGTCAACCTTTACAGACCAGGGGCGGGCGCCCTTTGTGAACTTGGCCTTGGGGTACTTCTTGACGTACTCGTCAATCTTTTTGTGAGCGTCGCGGAACTTCTTTACGTAGTCCAACTTCTTCTGGTCGATTCCGTCGGGGTCATAGATGAATCCGCTTGAGTCTGACATTGTGACAGGCTTTGCTCCAAGCTGAATCAATTTTTCAACCGCGTACTGGGCAACGTTTCCGTCGCCTGAAACAGCGCAAGTCTTTCCCTTGAAGTCTTCGCCGACTTTGGCGAGCATTTCGCGGGCAAAGTAAATCAAGCCGTAGCCTGTGGCTTCGGTTCTGGCCAAAGAGCCGCCGAACTGCAAGCCCTTTCCGGTCAAAACGCCGGTGAACTCGTCGCGGATTCTCTTGTACTGGCCGAACATATAGGCAACCTCGCGGCCGCCAACGCCCTTGTCTCCGGCCGGAACGTCTGTGTCCGGTCCGATGTGGCGCTGCAATTCTGTCATGAATGACTGGCAGAAGCGCATGACTTCCGCGTCTGACTTTCCATGGGGATCAAAGTCGCTTCCGCCCTTTCCGCCGCCCATCGGGAGCGTTGTAAGGCTGTTCTTAAGTGTCTGCTCAAAGCCCAAGAATTTGAGTACCGAAAGGTTTACTTCGGGACTAAAGCGGATGCCTCCCTTGTAGGGGCCGATCGCGCTGTTGAACTGAACGCGGTAGCCGCGGTTAACGTGGGCCTTGCCTTTGTCGTCTGTCCACGGAACGCGGAACATGATGACTCGTTCCGGCTCTACGAAACGCTCGAGAACCGCCTGGCTCTCAAGTTGCTTTTGCATTTTTGCAACGATAGGATCAAGAGTTGTCAAAACTTCCTGAACCGCCTGGAGGAATTCGGGTTCGTTGGCGTTCTTAGCCTGAACGTCCGCCCAAATTCTTTTAACGTATTCGTTTTTCATTGTTACTCCCGCTTTGCGGCCGAGTTTGAAGCCGCAGGCAACTTCAATATTATCAAATTTTTAAGTCTTGTTAAAGTGGTTTATGGGGAATTTTGGCGAAAAAATTCAAAAAAAAGACCCGCCGATTGGGGCGGGCGCTAGGTTCAGCCAAAAGCGGCTTAGTTCTTGAACATCTTCTTGAACTCGACCAAGAGGTCGTCAGTCTCGATGGCGGCGTCTACGTCCGTCAACTTGTTTTTGGCGCGGTAGTAGGCGATAAGAGGCTCGGTCTGCTCGCGGTAAACGTCCATGCGGTGCAAGATTGACTCCTGCTTGTCGTCGTCGCGCTGGTAAAGCTCGCCGCCGCACTCGTCGCAAACACCCTCAACCTTTGGGGCCTTTGTCAAAATGTTAAAGTTGGCTCCGCACTTTTTGCAAACGCGGCGGGTGCTGAGGCGCTTGATTACAATGTCGTCGGCGATTGTAAAGTTGACGCAAGTTACGTCCGGGCAGAATTTTCCAAGCTCGTCGGCCTGGGGAATCGTGCGCGGGAATCCGTCAAGGATAAAGCCGTTCTTGCAGTCGGGCTGGGCCAAGCGTTCCTGAACGAGGGCGCAAGTGATGTCGTCGCTGACCAATCCGCCGGCGTCAATGATTGACTTTACCTTTTTTCCAAGTTCAGTCTGGTTTTTAATCGCGGCGCGGAAAATGTCGCCGGTTGAAATGTGCGGAATGTTGTAGTCTTTTGCAACTTTAACGGCAAGCGAGCCCTTTCCGGCTCCGGGCGGTCCCAAGAAAATAAAATTCATTTGTGTCTCCTATAATGGTTATTCCGCATAGTATAGCGCGAATTGGGGAAAAATGCAAATTTTATTTCTGCCCCACCACAAACAACGCTGTTTCGCTAGTCCAGTCAAAGATTGTGGTTTGGGCGGCGGAAGAAAAGAAGCGGGCAAGCTCGGCGGTTTTGTCGGAGCCGATGGCAGCCTTTATGGCGGCGGCGTAGGGAGAGCTTTCGCTTTCAAACCAAGCGCTGATTTCCTTTTGGCTCACGCGGCGCTTTTCGGTGATTTTGCTTGACTTGCAGTCCACCTTAAAGCCTTGCTCTTCAAAAACTTTTTTAACGGTGTCCATGTTCCAATCAAAGAGCGGGTTAGACTTGTCGCTAAAAAACTTTCCTTCGGCTTCGGACATTTTTTCAAGCAAGGGCCGCCAAGAATCTAGGATGCTGCCGCCCAAAACTTGCTTTTCGATAACCTTGCTTACCCGCTGGCCCGCGCTGGGGATTTGCTGGCTGATTATTATTTTCCAGCCGGCGGGAATTTTTCCTGCGATTCCGCAAGTGGCAAAGGCGCCGCTCATCGCTTGGACGCTTTCCGCGCTGGTAAAGGGATTTCTAAAAAAGAATTTGTCAAAGACAATGTTTTTTTCCAAATACGCGTCCAAAACTTTTTGGAGGAGCGCTTCGTCCACCGACTGTTGGCCGGCCTTGGATTGCTGGGCGGCGCCGTCAGCCTCTTCCGCTCCTGGGCGGACAATCAAAACCGGCTTGTCCAAGTCGCCCAAAGTGCGCGCGTATTGCTCCAACACTTCAAGGCCTTTTTGCGAACGGCACAAACCGCAAGTTACGCCCTCGGGACATTTTCGCGCGAGTTCCCACAACAAAAGCGCGTCGTCGGCGTTCCACACCAAAGAGCGGTCGGACCTAATCAAGCGGGCGGCGTCTATCATGCCGTCGCGAATTTGCAAAAGAACTTCGGCGCGGTTGGAGTCAATTCTTGACCTCCAAGACTTGTCGGCGTTTTGAAGCGCGTTCTCCTTGCCCTGGTCTTTTGGGCTAAAGGTCAGCGACTCGCCGTTCTTGTCCTTAAACTGCTGCTGCAGCAAAAGCGCGACGTCAGAATTTTTGCTGCCTGTAGTTTCGCTTGCGGTCGGATCAAGCGCGCGCTCGCCGGTGTCGTCTTCCAAGATGGCCGCGATTTGCAATTCGCGCCTGGCCAAAACGTCGTCGCGGATTTTGCTTTCGTAGCCTTGGTCGCTGGGCGTGTAAAAGACGCGGCCAACCAATTGGTCGGGCAAATATTGCTGGGCAACCCAGTGGTCGCGGTAGGCGTGCGGATACAAGTAGCCCGCGCCGTGGCCAAAGCCTTCCGCGTCGCGGCTTGCGTCGCGCAAATGGTTGGGAACGTCCGCGTCTTCTTGCTCGACAGAAGCCAGCGCGTCAAAAAACGCCATCGACGAATTTGACTTGGGAGCGGTTGCCAAGTAAAGCGCGGCGTGCGCCAAATGATAGCGGCCTTCGGGCAAGCCAACGCGGTCAAAGGCTGCGGCGCAAGATTCCACCACGCCAAGCGCGTAAGGGTCGGCCAAGCCCGTGTCTTCGCAGGCGCTTATCAACATTCGCCTAAAAATAAAGTGCGGATCTTCGCCGGAGCGCACCATTCTTGCAAGCCAATACATCGCCGCGTCCGGGTCCCTGCCCCGCAAACTTTTTATAAAGGCGCTTATAATGTCGTAATGATAGTCGCCGTCGCGGTCGTAAAGGACAACCTTTTTTTGGATCGACTCTTCCGCCGCCTCCCGGCTGATAAAGATTGTGCTTCCGTAAGAAGGCTGCGGCGGGTTTGCGTCTGGCGCCCATTGGACTGGCGTGGTTTCTACGGCGAGCTCCAGCGCGTTTAAAAGCGAGCGCGCGTCTCCGTTGGCTGTGTCAATCAAATGCTCCAAGGCGCCGCTTTCAAAGTCAATCCGCCAGTGGCCGTAGCCGCGCTCCAGGTCGTTTAGCGCCATGTAAGCGACGTTCTTTAAATCGTCTTTTGTAAGCTGCTTTAACTGGAAGACGCGGCTGCGGCTTACGAGCGCTTTGTTGACTTCAAAGAAAGGGTTTTCGGTCGTGGCGCCGATTAAGATTATCGTTCCGTTTTCCACCCAGGGCAAAAGCGCGTCTTGCTGGGCCTTGTTCCAGCGGTGGACTTCGTCAACGAACAAGATTGTGCGGCGGCTGTATAGGTTCTTAAAGTCTTCGGCTTGCTTTATTGCGTTGCGTATGTCAGCCACGCCGGTAAGAACCGCGTTCAATGTTATGAAGTTGCTTTTTGTGTGGCTGGCTATGACGCGCGCGAGGGTCGTCTTTCCGCTTCCGGGAGGGCCGTAAAATATCACGGAAGTCAACTGGTCGGCGGCAATGGCTCGGCGAAGAAGGCGGCCCTTTCCAACGATATGGTCTTGGCCGATGTACTCGTCAAGGTTCCGCGGCCTCATTCGCGCGGCTAAGGGTTCATGCGTCTTTGTGTTTTCAAACAGCGCGTCTGACATCACTCACGGTTCCACTCTTTGCGGCCCGGATAATAGGACCACATGCAGATATGGTCAAATTGCGCGGAATTGCTTCCGTCGCCAGTGTAGTTTTGGCTTGCGTAAATGATGGATTCAGTTTGAGTGACTTCTGGCGTTACAACCATAATCGCAAGCACGATGTATTGAGCGCTTAGAGTGGCTTCCGCGTTGTAAGGCATGCTTGCGGACCTTTCGCCTGGAATTCCGGACGTCAATGGATGCTGCGTGATTCCGCTTGTTGTTCCAACAAGAAGGTTTCCCTTTGTAAAGCCGATTGAAGTTATGTTGGACTTAGCGCCTACGCCTGTGTCTCCATTATTTTGGCCGCCCCACTTCAACCTCGAGCCGTCGCCGTAATAATAAAATTGCGCGGCTTCTCCCTTAGAGCTTTCGTCCGTGCAAGAGCCGGTGGAATTGAAGAACAAAACCTTTCCGTCAAAATAAACGCAAGACTGCGACACGGCCTTGGCGTTGCAAACAGGCTTGTCGCTGGCGTTTACAGTAGAAAGAGCCAAAGCGGTCGCCGAGCTTCCGTTAAGGCTCCAAGCCAATCTGTCCACGCCGTCTTTTGAGCCCCTTATGACAAAGTAGGCCTTTCTGTTTGCGGTGGCGACGGCGTTGGTGCAGAACAAATAGCTTTCTATTTTGTTTCCCGCAATTTCGCCATTTCCATAAACTCCAGTCACCTTGCTCCAACTTGAGCCGTCGCTTGAGCACCACAATTCTCGGCGCACAGGAACGTTCTCGCCTTCGTTGTAGTCTTCTTTTGAAATGCCGACAAGCGCGTAAATGTATGTCGCGTCAGAAGCCAGCTTTAGGACATGGCCTGAAGGAGCGGGACACTTGTCCCAATAGCCTGCGCGCGTTTCGCTGACAGACTTGCGGTAAATGTTTCCGTTGGCGCAGTAAAAGAAATCCTTGTATCGGATTATGCTTCTGATGTCCGCCTTTAACGACGCGTCCTTAAGCTTTACTTCTTTTCTGATGTTGTAAAAGATGACGTCCTGGCAGCCAAAAAAAGTCACGGCGGCCAAGGCAAGCGCGAGAGCGAAAGCGATTTTTTTTACATTGCAAAAGTTCATTCTTCCGTCTCCTTAAAAGTGATACTTTACGCCGGCCGAAACCGAGGCCATGTTAAGATAGTCGTTCTTTGAGGAATCTTTGAAATACCATTGCGGCATGTAGGTAAAAAAGCCCTCGATGCCGGCGGACCAACTTTCGTTGACGCGGTAGTAGCAGCCGGCTCCTCCGCGAACGATAAAGCCCGGGAAGAAGGTGTTCGCCAAATAGTTTGTGGCCACCATTCCAACATTTATTGTAATCGGAAATTCAAATTTCTTTATGGCCGGAAGGAAGGTGACTCCAACCGTCATCGGAATGTATGTAAGGATGTTGCTTCCAATTGTGGGATTGTAGCCAAAGGCCAACTCGGCGCCAAGCGCGAGCCATGTGTTCAAGAAACGGCCGTAGCCGACTGTGACCTGGCCGCCAATCTTAAGCTTTTCTCCAAAGTTCAAGGGGAAGTTCGCCATTACGCGCACGTTTATGAACTGGTCTCCTTCCGCGTTTTGCAAATATACAAAGTCATAGGGGTCGTCGTAAACGTCCGGAGAGTCTTCGTCTTGGTTTTGTTCCTGCTGTTTTTGGTCTTGCCGCTTTTCTTCTTGCTGGTTTTGAGTCTGCTTTTCTTGTGAATTGCTTTCGCTTTCCTGTGAATAAAAGCTAGCGGCCGCCCAAAAAAAGGCGCAAAAAGCGAGAACAATTGTTTTTAACTTGCTTTTCATAAATCCTCAATTATGGTAGAATATTATATACTTTTTTACTAAACAAAGCAATAAGACTGCAGGTTACAGGGGAATTTTATGGAATGCAAGGTTATAGACGGAAAGGCTGTGGCGGCTGACATCCGCGCGCAGGTTGCAAAGCGGGTTGAGGCGCTGAAGGCCAAGGGCGTAATGCCCGCCCTAAGCGTGATTTTGGTCGGAGACAACCCGGCCAGCGTAAGCTACGTCACCGGAAAGCAAAAAGCCCTTGCCGAGGCGGGCATGTTTGACAAATCGATTCACTTGCCCGAATCCACCAGCGAGCGGGAATTGCTGGACCTAATCGCAAAGCTGAACGCCGACCCTTCCGTCCACGGAATTTTGGTGCAACTCCCCCTTCCCAAGCATATAAATGAAGAAAAAGTCACGCTCGCGATTGACCCCAAAAAGGACGTCGACGGATTTCACCCCGTCAACATGGGGAACTTGTTGATAGGAAGAAAAGGCTTTTTGCCCTGCACTCCCCACGGCGTTTTGATTTTGCTGGAACGAGCGGGCGTCCAAACAAACGGCGCTCGCGTCGCCGTGATTGGTCGCTCAAACATCGTCGGTAAGCCTATGGCGCTCTTGCTTAGCCGAAAGGAATATAATTCCACCGTGACCCTTTGCCACACGGGAACAAAAGACTTGGCCGCCATCACCCGCGAGGCCGACATCATAATCGCCGCCGCGGGCAGGCCCAACACGGTAACCGCCGACATGGTAAAAGAGGGGGCGGTTGTAATCGACGTCGGCGTGAACCGCGTTCCCGACGCTTCCAAAAAGTCCGGCTTTAGGTTAGTCGGCGACGTTGACTACGAGGCCATCAAGCAAAAGGCCAGCGTAATCACTCCGGTTCCCGGCGGCGTGGGACCTATGACAATCGCGCTTTTGATGCAGAACACAATCGAGGCGGCGGAAAATTTCGCCGCGGAAAACGCTTATGCCCAAAAGGCCCCGCAAGCCTAAAAGCGCGGACGGACTAAAAACGCATGACATATTTTTTTGAAACATACGGCTGCCAAATGAACATCGCCGAAAGCGCGGCGGTGGAACAACTATTGATCGCGCGCGGCTGGACAAAAGCGAGCGACGCGCAATTCGCCGACATGGTAATCATAAACACTTGCTCGGTGCGCGCGTCGGCCGAGAGCCGCATCATAGGCCGCCTGGGATATTTTACAGGCCTTAAAGCCGTGCGCGAAAAACGCCCGCACGCCAAGACGCGCAAGATGGAAGAAGCCGCCGCATACGTAAAGGACGGCCCGATTCCCCTTACGCTTGTGGTCATGGGCTGCATGGCCGAGCGCCTTTTGGACAGCCTAAAAAAAGACTGGCCCGCCATCGACTACGTTATCGGAACGTTCGCCAAAAATAAATTCGGCGACATAATCATGGCGGCGCAGGATAGGACGGCGCAAAACGCCGCGGCGGATTGCAAGCCCAAAAGCGGCGGCGCGATTTCCGCTGGCCAAAACCGTTCGCAAGGCCAAAAAGCGGCCGTGCAAAAGATGTCCGGGTCAAGCCCGAACATGACAGGACAAGACAAAAAGTTTGGCACAGCCATTGGCGCGACGATTGACGAAAAGCCAGTCTACCGCTTTGCCTCCCTTTCGCTTGAGCCGGGCGCCTTTAGCTCCTTTGTTCCAATCATGAACGGCTGCAACAACTTTTGCGCTTACTGCATCGTTCCCTATGTGCGCGGCCGCGAAGTTTCCCGCCCTCTTACGGAAATCTTTGACGAGATAAAAGTTTTGGGCAGCTACGGCGTAAAGGAAATAACGCTTTTGGGGCAGAACGTAAATTCCTACCTTTGCGAGGACGCGGAATTTGGCCGCGTGGACTTTCCGCGCTTGCTTGAATTGATATGCCGCAAAATCGAGGAGACAGGTTCCCCGATAAAATGGATACGCTTTGACTCAAGCCACCCAAAAGACTTGTCCGACCGCTTGATACAAGTGATGGCGAAGGAAGAGAAAATTTGCAAGCACATACACTTGCCGGTGCAGCACGGTTCCACAAAAATTTTGCAAAGAATGAACCGCCGCTACACGCGCGAACACTACCTTGAATTGGTTCAAAAGATCCGCGCGGCGATGCCCGACATTTCGCTTACCACCGACATTATGATAGGCTTTCCCGGCGAGACCGAGGCAGACTTTGAAGAGGCTTATTCATTGATGAAGGAAGTCGGCTACGAAGACGCCTTTATGTATTACTACAATCCGCGCGAAGGAACTCCGGCGGCGACTTGGCCCGACCAAATTTCCTTGGAAACAAAAAAAGAGCGGCTTCAAAAAATCATCGACTTGCAGCTTGTGATTACCCAGGCCGAAATGGAAAAGCAAGTCGGAAAAACCATAACGGTCTTGGCCGACAAAACCACGCTTGAAAACCCCAACGAGCTTTTGGGCAAAACCGAGCGCGACGAGCGCGTTGCCTTTGCCGCCGACAAGTCGCTGATCGGAAGCTTTGTCCGCGTCCGGCTGACGTCATTGAACGGCCATACGTTTAAAGGGGAACTGGTGTAATGACAAAAAGGCCCGCCGATTCTGGCGGGCCATTCTGTTTAACGCTTCTTTGCTTTTGCAGGCGCCTTCTTTGCGACTGGCTTTTTCGCTGGAGCTTTCTTCACAGCGGGCTTCTTTGCAGGCGCCTTTTTTACGGCTGGCTTTTTGGCCGAAGCTTTCTTGGCGACAGCCTTTGGCTTGCTTGCCGGTTTTTTAGCCGCGGGTTTCTTGGCGGCAGTTTTCTTTGCGGGAGCCTTGGCCTTGGAAGCGGCCGCTTTCTTTGCCGGAGTTTTGGCCTTTGCCGCCGGCTTTGCGACAGAGCCGCGCTTAATCTTGCGCGTAGTGGTCATCTCCAGCGCCTTGTCCAAAATCGTAATCTTTGAAACGCGCGCGTAAGGCTGCAAGCCCTTGTTTATCTTGTCAACAATCAACTTGATTTCGTCGTAAACCCGCTTGTCTCTGGCGGCGTTGGCGCGGTCGATTTCCAGGCGGGCAAGCAAGTCGTCGGACGGATAAACCAAGGCTTCGATTTCCTCGGACTTGGTTTCTTCGTTGGCGACGTAGCCGCGAACCATAATTTGCTCAACGTCATATTCAAGCTGGAAGGCGTCCTCGATTTCTTCGGGGTAGACGTTCTTTCCGCCCTCGGTGACGATAAGGTTTTTGGCGCGGCCGCTGAGCATAAGGTAATGCTCCTTGTCCATCCAGCCCAAGTCGCCGGTCTTCAAAAAGCCGTCCTTCGTGAACATTTCCGCCGTCTCGTAAGGCATGTTGTAGTAGCCCTGCATTACCATCGGGCCCTTTACGGCAATCTCGCCGATTCCTTGCTCGTCGGGATTAAGAATCTTGATTTCTTCCCAAGGGCTAAAGTCCATGCCCACGCTTTCAATCTTAAAATGTTCCATCGGATTAAGTGCGATGATCGGCGAAGTTTCTGTCAAGCCGTAGCCCTGGATAAAGTCGATTCCCAGCGCGTTGTAGCCCTTGAAAATGCTTGAGGCAAGCGGGCCGCCTCCGCAAATGGCCACGCGGATTGTGGAAATGTTGGCCGCGTCCAAAACTGAATGCAAAAGGTATTTTCCTACGTTCACTCCGAGAGCTTTTTTAACGCCGTAGCTTACGCCCATCAGGAACTTAATCAAAAGCTCAACGGCCTTTCCCTTGGCGGCCACGCCCTTTAGGATTCCCGTGTAAAGCTTGTTGTACAAAAGCGGAACGCCGAGCATGACGGTAATCTTTCCTTCGCGCAGCTCTTTTAGCAAGCGGGTCACGGCCATGCTCTTTCCAAAGACGATTGAACAGCCTGCGCTAAGCGGACAAATCAAGGCGGCCTGCATCGTGTATGCGTGGTGAATCGGAAGCAAGTTGTAAAAAACGTCGGTGTCGAACAAGACCAAATTTTGCTGCGCGATGAAACAGTCGCTGACCAAATTTTCGTGGCTCAGCATTACGCCCTTGGGATTTCCAGTCGTTCCGCTGGTGAACAAAATGGCCGCCGTGTCCTTGTCGGAAACCTCTGGATAGGCGGAAAGTTTTTTTGGCGCGGGAAGGTTGTAGACAAAAGTCTTGGGCTCTTTGGGGCTAAGCGAATAGACCTTGCAGCCAAGGCGGTTCTTTTGGAACCAGTCGTATTTTTCCTCGTCCACAAAAAGCATTTTGGGCTTTGCGGTCTTTATGAGGTTTGCGATTTCGGCGTTGTGGAGAGCGTAGTCCATCGGACAGGCGATGGCTCCGGCCAGCATAGAGGCGATAAAAACCGTGGCCCATTCGGGGGAATTTTTTCCGCTCACGGCAACGCGGTCGCCTTTCTTTATTCCGTTGAAAATCATCCACTGGGCCAGCGTCTCGACGTTCCGCCAAACTTGCGTGTAAGTGTAGGACTGCTTTGTTCCTCCGTTTCCGTCAAAATCGACAAAGCAAACGTTGTCCGGCCAGCGTTCCACAGAAACGCGGAACATTTGCGGCAGCGTGGGCCAATTGGCCTTAAAGAATTTTCCCCGGTATTCGTCCAAAAATCTCCAGCTAACGTCGTCTCTTATCGCTTTCATAACAGGCCCTCAAAAAGTGGAATTAGTATTTTACCATTATAGCGCGCTTTTTATGGAAAATGGGAGAAAATTTCAAAAATCTTTTAGAAAATTGTACAAGGTTGCCGGGCAAACTTTTAGCTCTTTGCTGATTTGCTCCTTGGAATAGCCGAACGAAAGCAGCCTGCGGATTTCTTCCTCCCGCCCCGTAAGCTTCACATGGGAATTCCGCTTGCCTTTTGGGTGGCCCAAAACTCCGCCTTCCGCTTTTTTTCGCAGCAAAGCCTCTTTTGTCCGCTGGCTTATCAATTCCCGCTCGATTTCGGCTGAAATGCTAAAGGCAAAGGCCAAAACCTTGCTGGTAAGGTCGTCGCCTAGCCGGTAGCCTTCCTTTACCGTGTAAACGCTGACGTTCATCTCCATGAGGCGGTTCAAAATCGACATAATCATGAAAATGTTCCTACCCAAGCGAGAAAGCTCCGAACAAATAATGACGTCCTTGCTTTTTGCCATTTGGATAAGCTTTCCCAAATTTCTCTTGTCCGGCGAAATCGTTCCGCTAACCGTCTCTTCTATCCATTGGTCGATGGGAAGGTTGCTCTTTTTTGCGTACTCCGTAATCTCAAAGCGCTGGTTTTCCACCGTTTGCTTGTCTGTGCTGACGCGAATGTATCCGTAAATCATTCAGTTTCCTCCAAGATATTTATCGGTATCTTGAATTATGGCCGCTCCTTATGGTAGAATTGAGCCATGAGCAAGACTTCTGTAAAAAAGGTGGGAATCCTCACTAGCGGGGGAGACGCCCCAGGATTGAACGCGGCGATTCGCGGAGTTTGCCGTTCTGGAATGGTTCAGTATGGAATGGAATTTTTTGGAATCCAAAACGGCTACCGAGGCCTTGTGCAGGGCAACATGGTTCCGCTTAAGTCGGAGGACTTGCGCGGCATTTTGACGATTGGCGGAACCCTTTTGGGAACCAGCCGCGAAAAGCCCTTTAAGGCAAAGGAACCCGATCCGGTTGCAAAAATGATGCCGGTTGACGCGATAAAGAAAAATTACAAAAAATGGGGCTTGGACGCGCTTGTCTGCCTTGGCGGAAACGGAACCAACACAACCGCCAGCCTCTTGGCCGACGAAGGCCTCAACGTGATCGGCCTTCCAAAGACAATCGACAACGACATCGTTCACACCGACATGACCTTTGGCTTTCACACCGCGCTTGACGTGGCGACGGAAGCGATTGACCGCATCCATACGACCGCGCACAGCCACAGCCGTCTTATGGTGATAGAAGTAATGGGCCACAAGGCCGGCTGGCTTGGCCTTTATTCCGGAGTCGCCGGCGGCGGAGACGTAATCCTTTTGCCGGAGATTCCCTACGACATCGACAGCGTGGCCGAAAAAGTCATGCAACGCAAAGAGGACGGAAAGGAATTTTCGATCGTCGTAGTGGCTGAAGGAGCGCTTAGCAAGGCCGAAGCCAAACTTGACAAAAAGTCATTCAAAAAAGCGCGCGCCGAAATGCCCTACTCGATCGCCTACCGCGTGGCCAAGGAATTGGGCGAGCGCACAAACATAGAGTCGCGCGTGACCGTTTTGGGCTACTTGCAGCGCGGAGGAACGCCTTCGCCATACGACAGAGTTTTGGCAAGCCAGTACGGCTGCGCGGCCGCCGACTTTTTGGCGCGCGGAGAGTTTGGAAAGCTTGTCGCCTTGCAAGACCAAAAGATTGTCGGCGTTCCGTTAAAGGAAGTCGCCGGCAAAGTGAAGAACGTTCCTCTTGACAACCCGATGCTTTTGGCCGCGCGCCACTTGGGAACTTCTTTTGGAGACTAAAATTGTCCGCTAGCTACAAATGCCGCCTTTGCGCATCTTGCGACGGCGCGGCTTGCGCGGGCGAGCTTCCCGGAATGGGCGGCGTTTTTGACGGAAGGAATTTTAGCCTGAACGTAGAAGGCTGGAAAAAAATTCTTCCGTCAATTCCGCAGGAAAAATTGCAAGAGGCCGCCGCCAAGGTCGTTCCACAAAAAATACGACTTGCTCCAATCACCGGCGCCGAAGAAAACATCGGCTGGCCCGACGAGGAATCCTTTTACGCGCCCTTTTACGCCTTTGCCGCCGGCCTTGGAATAAAGCTAGGCGTCGGCGACGGCTGCCCCGACAACAAGCTGCTTGCCGGAATCGCGGCCGTCCAAGCGCTGAACAAAACCGCTTCCACGCCCAAAAAGGCGGCGGTCTTTTTAAAGCCCTACCCGCAAGAAAAACTTTTGGAGCGCGCCGAATGGGCGCTTCCCGTGGCCGAATATATAGGCGTTGACATTGATTCCTACAACATCGTCACGATGCGCAACAAGGTTCACCTGGAAAAAAAGACCGCCGCCCAATTGAACGAACTTCGCCGCGCGACAAAGCTTCCGATTGTAGTAAAGGGAGTCTTTACCCAAGAGAGCCTTGACTTAATAGAAGAGCTAAAGCCGGAAGTCGCTTACATCTCAAACCACGGCGGCCGCGTTGAAACCGACATCGGCTCAACGGCAGAATTCATGCTGGCCAACATCGCGCGGATAAAAAAGAGCGCCGCCGCCGTCTGGGTTGACGGAGGCCTGCGCTCTAAAGAAGACATCGCGGCGGCTTTAGCGTTAGGCGGGGAGGAAGCCTTGCTAGGCCGCCCGATGATTAGCTCTTTTTTAGCAAAGACGCAGGAAAACAATTGGCAACCTTGGTTTTCTATGTTATGATAACAAAGAGGTGTTATTATGATGTACCCTTTTATGACTTTCAATGACGGAACAGGCGTCGCTCACTCAGAAGCCCAAATGAAGGATGGAAAGGAGCAAGTAAAAGTATATTTTGAGCAGCCTGTTGACGGCGGCTTTAATTCCGCGGAATGCTGGCTCCCAGAATACAAATGGACTCTATTTGAAGGGTTTTCCGCAGACACAAAAGAATACTTTGAAAATTTTTTGGAAAGCACCGCCCACATCATAATAAACTTGGCAAGGAATGGAGGCTTTGAAAGTGCCTCAGGTTTTTAAGGTTGGAAACTATTTGGTTTTCTTATGGTTCGCGGAAGGCGTTCCGCTGGAACCTATTCATGTTCATATTTCAGAGGGCACGCCTTCTGAGAACGCCACAAAAGTTTGGCTGACAAAAAATCACAAAACACTTTTGTGCCACAACAAGTCAAACATCCCGTCGCACAAATTGAATACGATCATGAAAATAATTGAAGCCCGAGCCGACGAAATTGAAAAAAAGTGGATTTCCTATTTTGGACAGGTTTCATATTATTGCTAGGCGGAATGCTGGCCGCAGGCTAACCGCCTGCGAGCCTACATTCCAAATGTCAGTTTGCTGAGCGAACCACACGGAAGCCGATCCTATTGACATATCTATAGGGGTAAAAAGAGCGCCGATAAGGGATTACACAATTTATATCGCTATCGGACCAATCGCCGCCACGCATGACGCGGTCAGATCCAGACGGAGCGCCAAGTGGGTCTGTAACGCTTGCATTCCCGTTGTCTCCGGCTTTTGCGTCAGCGTCATACCAGTCCCAGCACCATTCCCAGACGTTTCCGGTCATGTCAAAAAGGCCAAGGCCGTTCTTTGTCTTGGTCTTTACAGCGTGAGTCTTTCCGCCGCTGTTTTCTGAATCCCAAGCATAAGTTTCAAGATTCCTTTCATAGGTGGGTCCCCCCGCCCAGCGGTCAGGGTAAGCGGTTTCAACTCCGGCCTTTCCGCCTAGAGCGGCGTATTCCCACTCGGCTTCGGTGGGCAGGCGGTATCCGTTGGCTCTCATATCGCAAATAACGTCCCATGGCTCGTCGCTATCGTATTTTGGAGCGCTTCCCCAATCGCTTGGATTTGTCTTTCCGCCTATAGAGTAGCATGGCGCAAGTCCTTCGCTTATGCTCTTTTTGTTGCAATAAACCAAAGCGCCGTACCAAGTCACTTGTTCCACGGGGCGGTCGCCTTGGGTTTCGCCTGCAGCCGCTTCTTTTCCGCTTGAGCCGTCAAAACTGCTTGGGTTGGAACCCACAACGGCTTCATACTCGGCCTGCGTCACCTCATGGTCACACATATAAAATGTCGAGAGAGTCACTGTCCGCTTCGCGACAAAAACACCTTTTTTACTACCGTCGTAACTGAACTTGCTGCCGCCTATGATTGTCGCTCCTTCAACTTTTACAAAGCCTACGGGCAATGCCTTAAAGGCGGCCGTCACCGTCACATTCGCGGCTGGCATTTCAAATGTTCTAGTGTTTCCTGTTCCGTTTAAGGCAATTGGATTTGAGCCAGCCGCAACGCTGATTATGTCTAGTTCGTAGCCGCTGGCTGGGCTTATGTCGAGCGTCACGGTCGCTCTTTCGGCGGCGTTTGTCGCGCTTGCAGTTACAGTTCCGTTTAAGCATTTCACGACTGTTATTGTGTAATATGTCGCTCCTCCGGTCGGGGTAGTTGGCAGCGCTCCGCTGTTAGAGCAACCCGTAAAAGCAAGTCCTAACGCGACGAGCAACGCCGTCAATCCAAAAAACCTTTTCATAAAAACCTCCATATTTTTTTAAAGTTTATTCAATCACATTCTCATTTAGTGATATTTCCTCATTCGCTATCTTTAAAAGCAAATTGTCAAAATCTCTGATTGACAGTTTTTTTCCAAACGCTTCTTTAATTTTTAAAGAACATTCCTTGCACTTTAGATAGAACTTTACATACACACGCATACGCTCACGTTCTTCTTCATCTTCGCAACTGATAAAGCAGTTTATCTCTCTTTCTTTGTAGGCATTCTTTGCGCCTAAAAACTTGGCAACTTTTCCGATGGAGCTTGACGCGCGCGAGTCATACAAGAAAAATATGTTGGGGCAATGAAAGTGAAGATATTTTGAAGCGAGCGACACATTCCACATTTCTGAAGCTTTATGGAAACATTCCAAAACTTCTATATAGGCGTCAAAGACGTTTTTGTCGGCAACATTTTTGGGGTTGTCTGAAAGGAGTTTTATAGATCCGTCAATTTTGTTGGAATGTTTTGCAACCGCATCTATGAGAGTCTTTTCATAAAACAAGTCGCTCGATTCTTTTGTATTCGGTCCCCTTTCAAGAGCGGCGGCGTAAGATCGGCCAATAAGCCAAACTTTAGCAATAACGTCATCTGGATTTACATGCAAAGGATGCTTTTTGCACAAATCGTAAAGAATGTTGTTTGCCAATTGCCAAACGCCAAATTCATTACAAGTTTCTTCAATCAATTTTTCAAAGTCAACTTTTGTTTTTATGGTTTTTCCCATAACATTTCCTCTTTTTCCAAGAATTCAGTTTTTTAACCAACCGTCATTAATATTTTAAAATACTAACTTATGGACAGATTTTTGTCAAGAATTTAAATTTTGATATGAAAAAAGGTTAAGATTTTAATACAGTTAAGTTATGTCGTTTTGGAAGAATGTCGAAAAGGAACTGGAATATCAAAACATAAGCAGAAAGGAACTTGCAAAAAAGGCTGGCTTTGCTGTAAGCGGCATTTCATTGGGCATCAGCAACAATAGCGTTCCCAACGCTGATGTTGCCACCCGAATAGCTTCGGTCCTAAATGTTTCTGTAGAATACCTTGTCTCAGGAAAAAATAGCAAAAACATAAAAATGACACCACAGCTGAACAAACTCTTCTCCAACATACTAAGACTCGATGATTACGACATAGAAACACTCGGAAACCTTGTTCAAAGAATTCTGAACAAATAAAAAAGAGCGCCGCCGCCGTCTGGGTTGACGGAGGCCTGCGCTCTAAAGAAGTCATCGCTGCGGCTTTAGCGTTAGGCGGGGAGGAAGCCTTGCTAGGCCGCCCGATGATTAGCTCTTTTTTGGAATCCGTTACAAAAGGCTCTCAACGCATTTTTCAACCTCGGCCATTTTGGCTGTAGGCTCAAAGCGCGCGACAACGTTTCCTTTCCTGTCAACGATGAACTTTGTGAAGTTCCACTTGATGTCGGGATTGTTCTTGTAGTCCTTGTCGATTTTCTTAAGCATAAGGCTCATCGCAAGCGCTGCGGGGCCTTTTCCAAAGCCTTCAAAGGCTTTTTGCGATTTTAGGAATTTGTAAAGCTCCAACTGGTTCTCGCCGTTTACGTCGGACTTTTTCATTTGCGGGAACTGCGTGTTGTACTTTAACTGGCAGAACTGGTGGATTTCCTCGTCGGTGCCGGGTGTTTGCCCCGCGAACTGGTTGCAGGGAATGTCGATGACCTCAAAGCCCTTGTCGTGGAACTTTTCGTACATGGCCTCGATGTCCTTGTACTGGGGGGTAAAGCCGCATCCCGTGGCTGTGTTCACAATCATCATCACCTTTCCCTTGCAGCCCGAAAGCTGAACCTCGTTTCCCTTTGCGTCCAAAACTGAATAATCGTATACGCCCATAAATCGCCTCCTTTTCGCGTTTACTTTTACGATATTATATTGCGTCAAATATAATTTGTCAAGAGGAATTTAAATTTTTGCAAAAAAAATGCCGCCGCGCGAAAAGTCGGCGGCAGGCTCTGGCAAGCCATAAATGGGGCGGCTTGCCAGTATTTTGCAAAGCCAAAAGGGCGGGGCCTTTTTTACTTTCCCCAAGTAAGCGTAAGGTCAAAGTAGCCCTTTACGCTTTCATCCCCATCCTTGGGATCAAAGTTAAAACGGGTCGGCGTTGCCTGGCCAAAGACAAACTCTTCTGGCGTCATTGAGTTTCTTGAATTGGCGCCAGAATTGTGTTTGCTTTTGTCGTATGTCAGCTTCTTTTTCGAAGCGTCATATAACAAGTCAAAATAGATGTCGTCTATGTCGTCGTCGCTTCCGCCATCGTCGACTTCGCGCAAGCGAATGTGAACCGTAAGATGGTGGTTGCTGTTCTTGTCTATGTTGGCAAAAGTCGCCTCGCTTTCTTCGTTTGCAAGAGAATACCAATTTTGCTTTCTTACATTGTCAAAGTCGCCTTCCCATTCCTGCGTGTGGTTGTTTACAATCTCTTCAGTGCCGCCATCTTGCTGCTTCCAGATTTCCCACTTAAGCTCGAATGTGTGGCCGCTGTCGCCAAAGTCGTCAGTAATTGTAAGCATGTTGAATTTTGCCTTGACCTTGAATGAGTCAGGCAAATCCGCGATGGCGTTGACCGGGCTTCCCAAAGAGCTTACAGTGATTTTATTGCTGGTGTCTTTACTGTATGTGTAAAAATAATACCAGCAGCCGCTTGACCATTTGATGTGGTCAGTGGTAGAAGTTGAATCCTTGTTGTAAACCAAATACAGGGGCGAGCTTTCAACATTTGTTGTAATCGTAGCGTTCTCTGCCGCCACAATCGCGTCATGTTCAGGAACAAAAGACGCGTTTGCGGCGCTGGCAAGAGAGCGCACTACAAGAACTTTTGTGGCGCGGCTGTCGGTAACGCCCGCCCATGAAAGCGCGACTTCCGCATTTTCGCCGTTTCCTCCGGTGACTTTTGCCCTTGCGTTGTTAGGAACTTCAAGCGGAGCGTCAAAGCGAATCACGTACCAAACAGTCTTTGATTTGTCGGAAGATTCGGCCTTAAGCGCAATCTTGAATTTTCCTATCGGAAGGCTTTGAAAGTTCAAAACTCCTTCAGAAACGGACGCCGACAAATCTATTTTATTGTTGTATTCATCTGCCGTAAGGCCGGCGTATGTAGAGTTTCCATAAGTTTTTACGACCGTGACGCTGTTGTAGCTGTCGTCTTTTTCTGCCCAGCCTTTTATGAGGTAATATTTGTATGTGACGATTCCATAAGGAACTTTTGGCGTAAGGGCAAAGGCGGAGCTTGGAATTTCACCGCCCTTTAGAGCATAGACGATTTGGCTTGTTCCGTCGGAGTTCTTTGCGCTCGGATCAATGGACACAAGGTTCAGCACCTCGCATTCGCTGTTTCTCATTACGGACGAATCCTGCATGCTTATGTCAAGGTTGATGTTCTTGCCCCTGTCATAGGATGCCCTGCTAAACGGCGTGTAGCTTACGGCGACGCTTTCTAGATACGCGTTTGAAAGAATGTTGGAAATAGTCGGATAAGGATCTTCATTATCTTTAAGGCCGTCGCCGTCGGTGTCGTCGAGCGCGGGGTTTGAGCAGGTTTTGATTCCATTGGAAGCAACCGTCCAGCCGGTAAGCTCATCGTAATCGCTGATAGTGTCGCCGTCAGTGTCGGTCTTGTCGTCGGAGGTGCCGAAAATTTCCTCCTGGCGAAGAGGAATGCCGTCGCCGTCTTTGTCAACGCTGTACATGATGTTGATGTCGTCTCCGGCGCTGACAAAAATTTGGTCCGCGTTGTAATACTTGTCAGCGGCGCTTGGCCCATAGTATTGGACCTTCGCCAGGCTGTTTTCATAAGAGACATGCGCGACAAACCAGTCGCCTTCCATGCTGGAAGCGTTGGTGAATTTCCCTTCGACGCCGTGTATTTTTTTTATCATCTTATGGCCGCTATCGTCTTCAAAATATTCGACGACATTTGGAAGGCAGTCCGCAATCGCTTGGGTAAGCGTCAATTTGGCGTAAGATTGCGGCGCCGTGCCGGCAATAGAGTCGGGCGTTCGCTTTGTGGCGACTTGAAAGCTTTTTGGCTCTGGAAGGGTTTTTGCAATCGGCATTTTTGTACTGGCAAAGCACGGGCCATAGTCAACCGTCAAAAGCGCGTCCTTAGCGTCAACGGCGGTTTTGATTTTTGTAAAGTCCTTTGTGTCCTCTGAAGAAATTAGCAACGTGGAAACTTCAACCCTAAAGCCAACAAGCCCGTTCATAATTGATTCAATCGCGCCGACAGGCAATTGGCCTGAGGTAAATTTTATTTCCGCTTCGCCGCCGGCTGAAATAGTCGCGTTGGCCGCAGTTGGATCCGCTCCAGCCGCTTGCGAGCCAGGATAAAGGTTTGTCACGGCCGAGCTGTTCTGTCCGTTGTTTCCGTCGTAGGAAATTTTATAGACTTCAAGCGTTATGTTTTTCACGACATAAGCGATGTTGCTGGTGTTCTTGATTTTTACGGGAACGCTAATGACGCCGCCAGTGTAGTTTACGGTTTGCGTCGCCGATTCCGCCTTTGTGTTGGCGTAGCTTTGGGCAAGGGCAAACGAATCAGACGCTGAGAATGTCGAAGTGTTTCCGCGAACCCATTTCCAAGACGTGCTTCCGCTTATAGTCATAGTATGCTTGGCGCCGCTTGTTATTCCCCAGTTACGCGTGTAGGACCCGCCGACAGTAAAGCCGCCCTCCCACGAAGTGGTGCTTGACCGGGAATTTGATGTGGATGAAGTTTTAGTTTGGCCGGTAGATTCCGTAACGGACACCTGTTGCGTTTGTCCCTCTGAAATAGTTTTAATCAGAGTAATTGCCGGAGTTGCGGTTATTTCGATTTGAACTTCGGGCGTGTCGGCAATCAAGGGGTTGAACTTATTCGTGTTGTCGTTTTTTAGCGTCACGGCTTCTTCATAGTCATTGTAGCCGTCGCCGTCAGTGTCCGCGTCGTATGGGTTTGTGTGGTGAACGTTCATTTCGTCCAAATTGGAAAGGCCGTCGCCGTCCCAATCGCTGGCGTTTCCTGCAACTGGAGGCGTGGCGGGAATATTAACGGTCGGGGGCGATGATGAATTGTTGCATGAAATTAACGCCAGCGGCAAAAGCGCGAACAACGCGACGAAAAACAAAAGATTCTTGACCATAAACTCGCCTCCATATAAATATAACAATATAGTTATATTTATATTAAAGGCAGATCCGCGTTTTGTCAATCTTTTTTGCAAGGCCAAAAGGGCGGAGGCTACAAGAGCGCGGAAACCTTGTCCAAAATCGCTTCGTCCGCCGGAAGCCATTTGACAGAGCGCAAGTCGTCCGCTCCAAGCCAGGCCGCGCTTTGCGCTTCCAACAAGTCCAATCCGCCGGAGACAAGGGCGCATTCAAAGCATTGCATGCTAAGGTGAAAGTCCGGGTAGTCCCATTCAACGTCCGCGATTTTTTTTCCAACGCTGATTTCCGACGCAAGCTCCTCGCGGATTTCGCGGACAAGCGCTTCTTGCGCCGACTCGCCTGCCTCAATCTTTCCGCCCGGAAACTCCCACCAGCCCTTCCAGTCGCCGTAACCGCGCGCCGTGGCAAAGACCTGGCGCTGTCCTTGGGCAGTGGCGCGGAATATGACTGCGGCGACGACGCGGAGGGTTTTGCGGTTTGTTTGTTGCATGTCGGCTCCTTTTTTTATTTAGGGGAAAGCCTTCCCCTCGCTCCAGCCCGCTCCCGCGGTCTTCCGCTACCCTTTCCCCTAGGGGCTCCGCCCCTAAGACCCTGGGTAGAAAAACTTGAATTGTCGTAGCAGTGTTGCGATAATTCAAAAAATTTAACAAACTATTGTTAGAATGCTGTTAAAACACAAAAATATAAAACAAGAAGAATCACAGTTTTTACGCAGTATAGATATAAACTCCATCTTCAATAGTCTCTGAAAGAAAATTACAAACTTTAGGCATATTTCCATTTACATAATGCTCATATTCATATACCATGTCATCATATGAACAATCCCCTATGTAGGTTCCTTTATACGTCTCTTGCATTTCACATTCATGAAAACCTATTTTTAAGACATCAGATAATAATTTAAAATGCGAATTATATTCTAAGAATCTATATGGTGTATTGGATTCATCTACTGGAGATAAATATCCATATCCTAAAAAATGAATGATTTTTTCTCCTTTTTCATTTGTTTCTATTTCAAAAATAGTTTTATCTTCATATTTATATTTCTGCATATTTTAATTCTCTTTCAAAAATTTCTGGTGATGAAAATCCAAAAATTTTTTCTCTGGAAAAAAACGTGTTGGCAATATAATTTTTTTGTGACTTATTTTTGAAAGCATATTTGAAATTATATCATTACTTTTTTCCGATTCTAGAAATTTTTCAGAAACAAAAATTTCGTAATCCGGTGTTACAGAAATCAAATAATTATCATAAGCTTTATGCATAAGAGAATTCATACAAAGCCCATTGCTAGGATTAGTTCGATTTTCTGGATCTTCTGACCAATCTGATATATGACATGCTTCTAATAATTTCGAATTCTTTAAACCTGTTATACAGCAAGTCGAGGAATACGAAGCCAAAACTGCATTTCGAAAAAACGTCTGATTTATTCTTTGTTTGACCCAAACCAGTTTTTCTTTTCCATCTGGAATACTCTTTATATAATCCTCTACTTTTACAACTTCTTCAATTGTTCTATTTTCATATTTTGAAATCAATATTTGAGCGTCATATGCAAGTCTATCCCAATGATTAAAATATTCGTTCCATATATCTTCATCAAGTTTGCTGATATTTGAAAGCCCAACAATTCCTCTTTTTTTTAATTCAGGATCGAAATTTCCAAAATTACCTATTTTCATTTTCACTGAATTTACAGAACGTCCTATTAACTTTGCAATTCTTTGAATATCAGGATTTGAATTTGAAGCTTTATTAAATGGAACTTTACAATATAAATATAATGCGACTATCTCTTGTTCCCTGGCCCATAAATTCTGATTCATAAAGCAAACTCTTTACCACAAATATAAACTTAATTCTACATTATATAAAGCATTTTCTTCTCAATATCTTAATATACCATATAAACAGAATTTTGTATAGGATTTTACATTTTTTCATTGAAATACTCTTTCTTTGCATATATACTTTAACCATGCAAAATCCATTCCAAGATATAGACAGAGAAAAAACAATTGCTGAACATGAAAAAATTGTAAGTGATTATGAATACCATAGAACTCTTGATAGACAAAACGCTATTGAAAAATATATCGCCTTTAATTCAAAATACCCCGATTACTATAAGACCTTGAATTTCACCGCAACAATTACAAATACTTTGGATTCTATACAAAACTTAAGCGATGACAAGTTAATTCTAAACATTAAAGCGCAATTATTATGGTTGAACGGAAAGTAACATCTCCCGCATCCTACGCGCGTTTTTGGCGCCGCTGCCGTCGGGGTGGTTGTTGAAAAACACTTGGACTTGGCGGCCTTGGCTGGCGGCTTGCTGGATGACGGGCGCAAACTCGGAAAGCTCGTCGTCGCTGTAGTCGTAGCGGTAGCGCGCGGAGCCGTTGCGGTCATGGGCGGCGCTTTTGTGGCTTGCGGCCAATCCCGGCAGCGCGTCATGGTCTTGAAGGCATTCTTTTTCTTGCGGGTCGTTTTCCTTTGCGTACCAGGCGCAGGCGTTGCGGCCGTGCAGCCTGATGTACGCGATTTTCCCGGCAAAGGGAAGGCCGCATTCTTGGGCTTGCAAAAAGTTTTTGTTCGGAAGGTTCTTCAGTTCCGGCAGATCGCAAAAGGCAAGGCTTGCGCCGCGCTCAAAAAGCCCCTCAAAAACGGACGGGCGGATCCATTCGGCGTGGCGGAATTCCACCACCACAGGAAGGCCCCTAAACTGGGCCAGCAGCGCGGAAAGGTAAAGGCGGTTTTGGTCTGTGTAATGAAAGCTTTGCGGAAACTGAAAAAGCGTGGAGGCAAGGCTTTTGTTTTGGGCCAGCGGCTTTAAGGCGGCCAAAAATTCTTGGGCGGCGCTTTTCCAGTCGCGGCCAATCTCGTGGGTCAAAAGCCTATTTGCCTTTACGCTGAACTTTAGCGCGCCCCCGCTCCGTTCCCAAAAACTTAGCAAGCGTTCCGCCGTGGGCATGTTGTAAAAACTGCTGTTAAGCTCCAGCGCGTTGAATTGCGTGGCGTAGTAAGGCAAAAAATCCGCGCGTTTTAGGCCGGCCGGATAAAACACGCCGCGCCATTCCGGATAGTCGTAGCCGCTTGTTCCGATTAAGATTTCTGGCATTGAGCTTTATTCACCAGCCGCTTTTTTCACTAAGTCAACAACTTCTTCGCTTATATAAAATCCGTTGGCAAGCATTTTTTTCACAAGAGGCATGACATTTAAGATATGATTTTCCTCTTTTGCCTTTAAAATCACGCCCAAAGAACCAGTCACTTTCAATCCTAGAAATTTTGCGGTTTTCTTGGCGGCATTATCGTCTAAAATAACTAAGTCTGCGCTGGGCTCTTCTTGGGCAAGAATCATCACCTCAACTTCGCCATCATGAAGTTTTGCCTGATATATGCGCTTTTGGCTTTGATCCTTGATTCTGCAGATGTGAATCCAATCAGAGTTTTTTACCGCTTGGCAAGCGGAATCCGCTTTTGCCGTAACTTCGTCAAAAACCGCTTGCGGAATGTAAATTTCGGAATACAAATTTTTAAGCAAATCAAGCTCGCCTATGTCGCTCAAAACTATCAGCGGGGTTGAATTTACGATAACTCTAGGCATTCTTCAACTCTTCCTCAAATTCTTCTTTGCCGTCAAACTGAAAAATTGAGATTCCGTTCTGTCCGAGATACTTTATAAAATCCTCTTCGCTCATTTGCGCGATTTGGGCGCAATAGCCGATTGAAACATGGAGGCGAGTGTAATAATCAAGTGCTATCAGTTTTTTTGCATAATCGTTTGCTTGAACAGCCGTCATGTGGGTATCGAATAAAACCGCTTCTGGTATCTGAACCGCTATCTGGCACATAAAAACACCTCCATTTTGTTATTAATTATATCATAAATTCCGCTTTTTGTGTAGCTCGGAAAACACTTCCATTACAGTCTTATTGCCAGTAGTCCGCGAGAGCGGACAGTAGATATTTCCATTAGCAAAACGGCTCGTCAGAGCCGTATCCTGCTGATTTGCGCGACGGCGGGAAAGTCGCGCAGCTCGATTTTGCTTCCGTCGGCGCGGAGGACGCTTCCGTTTAAAAAGCCAAAGACGGTGTCGTAGCTGGCGTTGACCAAAATAAAGTTGGCCTTGCGCGAATATGAGTTTTGCGGAACAAAGGACAAGTCCACCATGCTTTCGTAGTTATAATTTATAACTAATAATGATACAGAAATTATAATAAAAAGTGATAAATTATAAACATCTTAAAATGATTGGCAAACTTTGAACTTCGTTTCAATTTTGGGCTTATTTCCTACCGCAAGATACCGCCTCGCCAGCGTCTCAGCCTCAGTCCATTTTATTTTATTGATTGAGCAGCTAGTTTCCGCTGAAAAGAAATCATTTAATTCTTCAACTGAAATCGTGTCACCGATTTTGTCTAAAAATTTGCATAATCCTTCATGAATGCAAGGACAATCAAAAGGATATTTTTCTTTGAATATTGGAAGCCACTTGTTCAGAGCCGCAAGCGTTGATTTGTAAAATTCTTCTGTCTTGGAAAGCCCGCCGCTATTGTCGTATTTGAAGCAAGTGGTGTTGGTCATAGAAACATTCCATTTGCCTTGCAAAAGAAGACGCATAATCAGGTCTACGTCCTCGCCGCCAAAGCCAAGTCGCTCATCAAAGCCGCCTAATTCGTTGAATGTTGTTTTGTTAAAAAAGCAGGTGAAGTTTCCGTTTATGAACCAATTTTTGTCATTGCTTGGGAAACCCTTTTTTACGCCGTTAATTTCGTAAGGAGCGAAAGCCAGCGAACTTTCAGCTTTGAAAGCTTCCTCCAAATAGTTTTCCGCCAATTCATCGTCGGCATCAAGAAAAACAAAAAACTCTGTGGGGCATAATTCGACTAATTTATTTCTTGCGGAACTTGCGTTCAACCTGTCTGAAACTACGCACTTTACAGCCCCGTCAATTCTTTGGAGTTTTTCTTTCCGAGACGCGCTTTTCTCGTCCATAAGAAGAACAAGAATTTGAAATGAGGGAAGCGTTTGACGCACTGCCGACAACACGGCTCGTTCAATAGTTTCGCTTTTTCCGTAGCAAGGAATTAAAACGCTTATGTCTTTTTGCTTGTTAATGTTCATATTGCCACACGGGCAATCTATAAAACACATTTCCTTTAGAAAGTGAAACAGGATATATGGCAGCTTATCCGAATTTTTCATAACAATTTCAGAATGATTATAGTTCAAAATATATGATTTTGGCCTGTTGGTGAGTCAGTCCAAATAATTATGCAAATGTAGCCAAAAATATATTTTTTTATTAATCCTTATTTTTATCGAACCACTCCAACTCCCTGTAAGTTGGGTGTCCGTGTTTCCTTGGCTTCTCGGCTAAAGGCTTTGGACGCTTTACCTTGGAATATTTAGTTATGAATCGCTTGACTGTAATCCATCTGACATTATATTTTATAGCCAAAGAGTTCACGCTCGCTCCGCTTTTGTATAAATCCATAAGTTCAGTTTCATATTTGCGTAGTTTTACAAAATAAACCGATTCTCCCTTTTGACGGCCTATTCGTTTTCCCTTCGACCTTGCAACCGCGAGCCCTTGCTTTGTCCTTTCTGATATAAGTTCACGCTCTATTTGAGCGGAAAGTCCGAACGCAAACATAAGCACGGAAGACACTATATCGTTGTTGTTGGCGGGGTTGAGGTCGAAGTTATTCTTTACCGCCACGCAACGAACCTTTTTCTTTTTCAAGACGGAAATAATGTCAAAAATCATCGAAATGCTTCTGCCAAGCCTCGAAAGTTCCGTTATAACAAGAATATCGTTTTCCTTCAGCCTGTCCAACAATCCGCTAAGGCGTCGCTTGCCGAAATCAACACATCCGCTTTTTTTTTCCTCAACCCATTCATCAACAGAGAACCTTTCCGCAAGCGCCTTTTTTTGATTTTCAAAGTTTTGTTCCTCGGTGGACACCCTAATATAACCGTAAATCATAATTCATTCCTCCTAGAAATAAAACAATCACATGAGAAAAAAAAGACTAAATGCTTAATCTAAACGGACGGAAAAATCGGCGACGCATCGGTGGCAGACATAAAGCCTCATGCGGCTGACTCTGTACCATATGGATGGCTGTGTTGCGACGGCAGTGCCATTAACAGAATTAAATACGCCTCTTTGTTTGCTGCAATAGGCGTGACATGGGGAACAGGAAATGGCTCTACGACTTTCAACATTCCAGACTTGAGAGGGCGAACCGTCATGGGAGCGAACCTATCTAACCCCTTCGGCTCCGTTCAAGACGACACGACTGCAAAAAACGGCTTGTCTGTAAGTGGAAATGCTCAGACCATTTCTGTTTCAGGGGCCAATCACTCACACCTTTACCAACATAAACATGCAGTAGGTTCGTCAATTGTTATAGATGGCGATGGTGGCGGACGAATCTGGGCAGGTGATGGCGGCCATAGAATGCACAATGTTAGCCTTGATACAGGGTTTGTTCAAGGTTATAATTATGCTACTGGAAATTGGGATAAAGGCGAAGTAACTTGGGAGTCCGGCAATCTTTCAATGTCCGGTTCAATGACACCATCGGTGTCTCTTGGCAAGGGAGATGACGAGACAAGATCTAAGAACTTGAGAATGATTTGGATTATAAAATACTAATTCCAATTAAAGTGAACGGACGGAAAAAATGCAAAAGCTAGAGTAGAAAGATTTGAGCACGGTAATTTTCAAATGTGGTCTGACGAATACGACCACTCTATAACTTTTGATCCTCCATTCCCGGATAATGACCATCTTGTCATTTCAGTTATGAGATCAGTAGCAGACGCTTGGAATACTGAAGTTACATATTTTGTTACAGCCGCAAATAAAAATGGCATAACGGTTAGAACTAATGGCCCAAGTTTTGTACATCAATCTTTTATTTGGTTCGCATATTACTCAAATTAGTTTGGACGGAAAGAATGAATATCCTTTAGCTGACTCCGTCTCCAGCGGATTAATGAAACCTGCGTCTAGCAATGCTGTGTGGAATAAAATAAACGAATTAATAAAAATAAAACGTTATCCATTTTCAGTTACCCCACAAGCGGGCCATTGGCAGCCAACATGTGATCTAGGAAATGTTCCAGAAAACTCAAGGATTATCGCCCTATATCCGAATATAAACACGACAAATATTTTGGCTTCAGCCACTGTGCCAATGTTGTTTAATGGAGTGCAGGTCCATGCTAGCGTTTTTAGTTCTAACGGGGCTACAATAACTGGCGAAATTGTCGTTTTATATATTTAATGTTTGTTCTCTGTCAGGTTGGGGCTATTACATATAAACTTGAAAAATAAGATAACAGAGACCCTCTATAACCTTAATCAATTCCCCATTTGGACATGGACTCCGTCAAACCAAGCCTCTGTCGCTGGTATAGGAGTAATTCCTGCCGTTACAACATCAAAATCTGTATTATTAGAAAAAAAGAAAGAAAAAAAGGAGTTATAGAGACTTGTCCATGTTCCACACCCTCGCCGTCCAATAGACGTTCTTAACCAAGTTTGCCCCAAATCAAGCCTAAACCTTGCACAGGGAACATTTATTTCCTGCGCAACATTGTCGCCGATGCCGGCACCGTGAAGACTTATTGAGCCGTCAACCCACCATTTTCCATTTGGATATGTATATTTAACGCCTGCAAATTCCATTCCGTGAATTTGAAACATCCTGTTGCTTGGACCATCGTAAAGTTTCTGTAAAGTCACAGACACTCTTTTTATAGTTTTTTCAATCGCATATTCATTCTTTCCGTCCGCATAGATTGTATAATCCGCAGAAGACAGGACAACGGGATTTCCGATAATAATAAACGCTGGCGTTGATTGGCCGTCATAGTCGGAACTGTAATACATTTCCAAAACAGTGTTCGGCTGAAGAACCTTATAGACTGTTGAGCCGCTCTCGGTCATCGCATGATGCGGAATCGGAACGAGCGTTCCGTTTTGGTTCACTACGACGGCGACTCCGTTCAACGTCAAGGCGCTAAGGTTCGACGCGTCGTTGTGTCCGTTGGGAAATACAACTTTGAATGCGGCGGGAACGGCGTTGTACCCCTCTGGAAGAACCACGGTTTTGGACTCGCTTATGGCGCCGCTTGCGAATAACACAGGCGAATATGACGGCGGGGCCATGTTTCCGTTTTTAACATTAAACGTTCCCACCGCATTGCCTCTGTTATCGTAGACGGTCATCACATTGCTTCCGCCGCTGGCTTGGCTTGCGGTCGTCTGCTCGACTCTGGCTATGGAAGCGCCGTCGGCTCCTCTGGCGCCTGTGTCTCCTTTGTCACCCTTCTCGCCGCGCTCGCCCTGAATTCCTTGTTCTCCTTGGTCGCCCTTGTCGCCCTTTTCTCCTTTTTCCCCGCGCTCTCCCTGCGGCCCGGTCGCTCCAGCAGGACCCTGATCTCCTTTAGTCGCCTTAAGTTTTCCGTCCTTGCCAAAAACAAGCGTTTTGCCGTCAGACAAATAAAGCGTTTCGCTTCCGTCAAGAGCGTTGATTGATTTTTTTGCGAATCCAGCACGAATCATCTCAGAGCCGTCATCCTCCTCATGATCCTCAAGTTCCCATTGGTACAGCGCGAAAAGTTCCTTCGCTCCGTTAAGGTAGCTTGCATACATTTCAACAGCTGACAGAATTTCAAGACTAGGATTAAAAGTGACAACGCTCCACATGTATGAAAGCATGTCACGACCATCACGGCGCAAACGCAGAATATTAGCAGTACCGTATTCGACAGCAACAGGCATTGACACGCCGTAAGGAGTGGAAAACTCCTCGAAGTCAGCAGCTCCCATGTCAATGTAATTTTGGCGCGCAATTCCTTCGCGATTCGATGGCCGGACAATTCTTATCAAGTTCGCTTCCCCGACAAAGAATTCCCGTCCGTTTCCGTCGTCAAAAAGAGGAAGGCCACCTTCCGCGCCTTCTCCCATCAAACTCGCAAGCTGGTGTCTGACACGCGGCGAGTCGAACCAAACCATCGGCTTGACGGCTTTCCCGCTTTCAAGAAAACTGTCAGTTGGAAACCACTTGGTCTCGCCGCCGCCCTCGCCGTCGTCGTAGCGGATTTCCGAGAGCGCGAATCCTGTTCTTTTTGTCTGTCCGTCATCCTCAATGACGTCTGTTTTGCCGTAAAAAATTATGGAATCCGGAAGGCATTTTGCGCCTATTGCAAAACCAATGCTAGGAGACGCGATAATCGATGTTGTGAACACGCCGCATTTCGCTTCAGCAAGTCCATTCCGCAAGTTAATTCTGACAGCGCCAGTTGCAACGCTTAACGAACCTTTGAAAATGCAAGGAGCGTAAATGTAATTTCCATAAGAGCGGGCGTTAGACCAAAAAACGCAATGGTCGTCATCTTTCATCATCCACTTAGGAACATAAGCCAATGTGGCTGTTCCGCTTGTCAAATCGGCCACTGCAAATACGCCGACTTCAAACGGCTCGTCCGTTCCAAGTTGGGCTTGCAGTTCCCCGGCCTTGCTGGCTGCCATTTGCTCAATTCCTGGACCAGCGAGGGCAATCAAAGCTTTGCCGTCAAAAGCAAATTGCGCGTATGCCATATCGTCTGCGCCTAAGAAAGCCGCGCAAGACTCACGCGCGTCAAAACCTTCTCCCACCTCAAGCGTCTCAAGGTTGAATGGAACAGCGTTAAACCCATGAAGCCCTTCGGATCCAACATAGGCATCGGCCAAATCCAAAGCCGCGGCCATCTGCGGGATCAATGATGGATTATCTTTTCCCCATTTTGGACAAACAGACGCGTTCGCTCCAGCTTTCACTGTCGCTCTAATGGAAGCGCTTGGAATCCATATATTTCCGCTTGAATCCAAGCCTGCCATGGCGCTGTACTGCATCCCGTATATTCCATCGCAAAGATTAGCGATCGAAAGCCACTTGGCCGCCTCGGAAGCGTCGTCCCCCGCCACCTTGCCTTTTAACGCTTCGTTGAACTTGTCGATTATGTCAAGAACAGTTTTTCCGTCCTTCAAAACCCTTAAATGGTCTCCTGTTTCGTCTTCGTCCCATGCCAAAGAGTAGTGGTGGCCATTCCACGCGAACTGCATCGGAGATGCGGACTGTCTGAACGCCGGACTTTCATCCACGCGCGCTGGTTCCGCCGGATAGAGGACAGTCTTTTCTATCCGCGTTTCCACGCCGCCGCCGGACACTTTGAACAATGTTTCTCCGCTTTTGTCCTTAACCTCAAAATTTCCGTCTATCGAAGTGCCGGTGGCGGAAACATGGAAGTTATTTACATAAAAATCCAAGTCGCATTCGCCTGTAGGATTTCCTTCGCCGTCAAGAATCGGCGTTACTTGAATGTATTGCGTCCTACCGCCTACGCGGAAGGAACCAGCCGGAAGCTTTGACCCGTCCTTAAGTTTGATGTCGCCGACCGCCCAATAGTTGAAGCGGCTTCCAGTGAAACCGCCGTCGGTTATCATTCCCAAATTTGCGGAGATTACAGAAAGCTCCTCTGCGAAAATCTGCGCGGCTCCAAGGGCGCCGTCAATCTTTTTTTTCTCGCCGTTATCGTCCAATTTCCAAGCCTTGACAACGTCACGAGCTGAAATAGGACGAGCAGTCACGTAAAAAGGCTCAGACCAGTCCGAGCGTCCGGCCATCGTCTCTCCGACTTTTGAGAACGCTCTCGCTCTGAATGCGTATTGAGTGGGAACTGATTCTTCCGGCTGTCCGTAAAGCGGAAGATTGAACGACACGGAGCTTCCCTCCGCCGACAAAAAGCCGCCTGTTTCGCCGTTTTTCCAAGCGTCAAGGCCGGCGTATGGGTTGGCTCCCAACTTTGGCGCGAACCATTCCAACTCCGAATTGGCGGATATTTCTTTATATTCGCCTTCGACTATTTTGTAAGCCTTTGCGCATTGAATCTCGACGCCTTGCGCTCCCCAAATGTCCTGGTCATTCCAATTCAATATGGCGAGCCTTCCGCTTTCAGTCGCCGTTACAGACGGAACTGCGGGAAGCCAGCCCTTGAAGTTTTGAACCGAGACCTGGGCGCTTCCTTCCGCGCTGTCCGCTTGCGTTCTGGCCTCTACGGTGACTGACAAAGCCGCGGCCAGCTCGCGTGTCAAATAGGATTCGTATGGAATTATAAATTCAGTATCAGAGACTCCTTCCGCGACCAAGTTTTCTTCAAGATAAAGGTCGTAGACCGGATCAAGGTAGTGGCCGCCCGCGTCGCTCCAAGAAACATAGATTCCGTCCTCGCGCGCCTCCGCCGAAACTTCTGGAGCCGAAAGCGCGTATGTTCCGTAGCCAGAAACGTCAACGCCTGTCGTTATGGAGCCGGTCTTTCCGGCGTCGCTTTTCGCGACAATCGTGAATTCCATTTCCGCGAAGTCGGCGGCCTCAAGCGGCTCGCTGAACTCCCAAACGAACTGCCGCAAGGAAAGGTTTTCGGCGACTTTTGTTTCGCCCTTGTACACGTCGTAAGAAATGTTTCCGTAACACGGGCCGGCGCTCCAGTTGAGCCTTACCTGTCCTTCCTCCGCAAACGCCGTGGCTGACGGAATCGATGGAGTCCAGCCTATGTAATCGCTCGCGTCAACTTCGCAAACGGTCCACTCTGACGAAAGGCCGTAGAAAGAAACCGCCTTGACGCGGAAACGCCAATCCGCCAAGTCAGCCGTTTCGGGATATTCGTCGTTTTCCCGGTCAAAATGGCATTCCTCTTTGTATGACCAGCTTTTTTCGACCACTTCAAAAGAATTTTTGAAAGATTCCCAAGTTTCGCCTGTGTCCTTAGAGACCTCGAAGACATAATGCTCCGCTGTCCTTGCCGCGTTGAAACCAGAAACAGGCTCCGCTGTCAAGTCGATGTAGTCTTTGTTGGCATTTGCGACAAGCGATGCAGGAGCGGCTGGTGTTGCGGTCACTTCGGAATAAAAATCCACGGCTTCACATTTGGCGGATTCGTTGCCCGCCTTGTCAACGGCGGAGACCGCGTATTTGAAACGCTCGAATTTTTCGGGCATGTCCGTATAAATAAAGTCGCTCGCGTCTTCGTCATGCGGAACGGAAACGACATTTTGCCACCTTCCGCCGTCTTTCGGCTTTCTCCAAACATTGTAATGAGCGACACCGCTTTGCGTGTCGGTGGACGGACTAAAAGTTATGGTTGCGTTTCCAACGTCGGTTCCAACTATGCTTTCGATTTGCGGAATTGTCGGCGCAGTGGTGTCAGCTGCCGGAATGGCGTTCACGACTTCCTCAACTTGTTCGACAGTGGCGAGCGGTGAGCTCCAATCGCCCTCGTAAATGTTTCGCGCGTTTTTGTGGGATTCCCAGCGGCTTTCGGAAGTATGGACGCGGTGCCAACCGCTTTCACTTCCGTCGCCAGTAGGCCTAGCCGGCTTTTCCTTTGAGTCGTTGTATGTCCTGTAAGTATTCCAACTCTTAGTGTCCTCATAGCCGCTGTCCGTCGTTCCGCCGACAGTGAGCTTGCTTTCAAACGGAGGAATCACATAGTTATACTCGTCAACATGGAAAATGGCTGGAGCCAAGTCAATGCATTTAAGCTCCGCCGTAAGGTTTTCGCCAGGAATCATTTCAAGGACGACAAGCTCTTTCGTTATTCTTCCTCTCACGCCAAAAGTGAAAAGGTCGCCTTCTTGAATCCCGCCTTCTATCGGCGTTTCAAAGCGGCACCAATAGTCGCTCGTTCCTGTGTTCTGGACATAGACGGTTTTGATGCCGCTTCTCGCGTTTCTCACCCTCAAGCCGTATTCAACGCCTTCGTCGAATTCTAAAACCGTGTCTGAAACGATTCCTGCAATCAAGCCGTTCTCCATAATCAGTTCTTTTACGCGGCCATACGCGGAGCCAATCATCGCGGCGTCGCCGGAATACTCAATCAAGTCGCCTTTTGAGCACATTATGAATTCAACGTCGGTCTTTATGGAATAGACGGACCTTCTTAACTTTGTCACCGCCTGCTGGTACCGGGCGAACTTGAAAAGCTGATTTGCGTTTGTGATTCCCCAAACGGAAGTCTCCGAGCGCGGAGTCCTGGGCGGATTGTTGGGGTCATATTCGCCTGTCGATGTGTTGTAAACGCTTCGGGTGTTTTGAGCCCAGCCGCCGGCTTCGTCGATGAAGTTGTAGTCCAACTGGTCGGGAATGTCCGCCATAAGGATTTGCTCTGAGAACGAAATGGAGTTTCTGGGCGTGAACGCCTGGACCGGAACCGTCTTCAACTCGTCAACCGCGACGGTGAAAAGGCCGTCGATTTTGACGATGTTCGCGCGTCCGACCTTAGCGATGGCGGCTATTAACTCCGAGATTTGCATGTCGCTTGAAAGGACCGCGTTGAACGAAATTTGCTTTTGGTCGCAGAACGACCACCAATGCTCAAAGGCCTGCCAGTCTATCTTTTCGTCGCTGATGGGATCGGAGTTGATTTTTCCGCGAAGGCAGTAAAGGACGCAGCTGGCGGGATTCGACGTCGCGCGGGCAGTCCAATATTCCGCTCCGCTTCCTTGGCCGTTCCAATCAGGAAACACCGAATGCGTCACAAGGTTGAGTTTGTCAATCACGCCTTGCGCCATGTCGGAGGCTTTTATTTCCAAAGCCGCGAGCAAAAGACCTTGCGCGCGCTCGTCCTTTACAGGATGGTCGTTTGTATAGGCTCTTATTGAGCCAAGGTAAACTTCGTCGTGTATTTTTGAGCTGTCGTTGTCTGACGTTATTCTTTCGACTTTGACATCGTATTTGTCTATTGGAACATTCTCACTATATGTTACTCTGAGCGTTTTGGTCGTGTTTTTATGAAGGTTCCATTCCTTGAAAACGCTCCAGTGCGCCTCGCTGCTTCCGGCGGGTTTGTACCAAACGGTAACCGCACAATCGGCGTATGTCACTTTCCCCTTGTCGTTATAGGCGAAAAGTCCGTTTGGAAAGAAAATGTCCACGTTTAACGTTCTGCAATTTTCGCAAGTTGTTCGGATAATCGCGCCAGAAGTTCCTGAATCGTTTAAATTCTTCAGAACAGAGTTGACCATTGTTTCTTTGCACACGCGGCTGTAAATGTTCGACCGCGTTCCGTTTCGTAAAAACTCAAGGTGAACCAGGTCTCCGCCTGATGAAAAATCCGTCAACTTCGTTTCATCAATTTTTAGACTTTCTGTTTCCACCTCTTGATCGTCGTATCCAAGACAAAAAAGCTGGCGGAGCCACTGGCCGTTATTGCCGTCTACATAAGTGTAGGGAGTGGCAGCGTAATCCGGCGACAGCAAGTGCCGTCCGAACACGACGGGAATGGAGCCGTAAGGTCTTGCTTGGTTGGAGCCGCCTCTTAGAGAAGGGTCTTGCTTTGGCGTCGTCCTGTCATTGACGCTTGGAATGTTGAGTTCCATGTTGTACAAGGCCACTCCAGTTAGTGTTACGGCAACGCCGACGCCCGACAACAATGCGCCAAGCGGGGCAGCAGGCGTGAACATAAGGACCACCCCAATAGCCGTCATTATTCCGCCAAGCGCTTTAGCGCCGGCACCAACATTTTTTCTGTCGCCTTCGTTTGTGAGGTCCCAGCCTTCACCTTCGGGCATTATCCTGATGTAGACGCGGCTTCCGTCCTTGGGGATTCTGTCGTAGTTGTCTTTGATCGGCTCGTCCTCGACAAGGATAACGGCGTTTTCGATTTTTGTTCCTGTATTTAAATTATTGAAAATGTTGATGAGACTGTCGCGCTCTACAACCGAATCATTGTATCTTCCTGAAAACGGATGGATTTGCGTCCGAAGCTTTAACGGCATAATACCCCTCGACGCGGCCTTTTAAATTTGGATTTGTGGTTCTTTGCAGAATAGTTCCAAAATGCCGCGTGACATGAAGTATATAGCCACCGCCAGCGTAGATTCCTAAGTGTGTGGGAAGCCCGCGCTCCAATATTACGGCAGCGTCGCCGGGCTTTGGACAGGCCGTTTTATCGCCGCTAAGGAGCGGAGCGTATTTTTTGTAAAGAGGCGCGGTCTCGCTAGTGTCGAGCGCGTTTTTATACAAGTCGCGAAGGTCTGGAAGAGATATATTGAATTGCTCGATGCAAACCAAGCGGAGAAGGCCGTAGCAGTCAAGGCCGCTTTTGTCCCGGCCGCCCGACTTAAAGGGAATGCCCACGTAAAGGCCCGCCCATTCGGCCAGTTCGTCCGCCATCAGAAAAGCCCCGGAAAATCGTTGGGATTGTAGCAGCCTTCGGGAATCTTTCTGTCTTGGACGTAGGAGTCGTAAATCTCGCCTGTGACAGACTCTTCCGTTATGGTTACGTTGCGGAGAATGAAGTCCAGCGGGCCGCGCTCGATTACGTCGGGCGTTTGCGCCATTATGAGCGACACTTGCGCGTGGATTTTCTTTCCCTCGCCGTCGGCGGTCTTTATGTTCTCCGCGATCATTCGGTCAACGTTGTCGATGGCCAAGCGGCAAGGGCTTATGGTTCCATCCTGGTTCTGCTCCGGGAGCGTTGCCGTGAACGCCACGGGGGTGTACGTCTGGCCGTTGGAAACTATCGGCTCGTTGTTGTCAACAAAGTAAAGGTCGGCTCTTCCTTCCGCGGAGATTTTCAGCAAGTGGAGAAAGCAAGCGTCCGTGTCCTCCCTGAACAACTCAACTTTTGCGTCTTGGCTTGTCATGGCATCCTCTCAAATTTCAAAGTTATTTCCCAAAGGCCGTCGTCGTTTCCGTCCTCGGAGTATGGCTCGGTCATTCGGAACGTTTCCTCTTGCCCGGTCTGCGGGTTCTTCATGTCAAAGCGCAGCGTTCCGTGTCCGATTGAATTCCTGTAGAAAGCGTCCAAAAGAGAGCGCTGCTCTTCGTTCAAAATGAGCCTGCCGGAAAAAAGCTTTGGCACGGCAGTGAAGCGCCGCCTTTGCTTGGCCGGCCCGGCGTCCATCTTCGTTCGGATGACCGCGTTTTGGTACTGGCCGTTCAAGCCTCCGATCTTTGGAATCGGAAGGCCGTTGGGCCACTTTATCCTTTCGCTCATACGCCCCTCGCTTTAAGCCCGAAGCGGCTTTGGAACGTCCTGTCAAGCTGGCCTTGGGCCGTGGCGCTCTTTACCGCTCCGACAATCACGTTGTAGATTTTGTTTCCGTCCGCGTCGGTCTGCTCGCTCACTTCCGACTTTTCGCTGGAGTAAACGTTGACGGTCACAAAGCCGAACGCCGCCTCGCCCTGGCCGTCCTCCGCTCCCGCGACTTTCACGCCAAGCGAGCCGTCCGAGCCACGCGCCAAAGGCATTATCGCTTCCGGGCCGGCCTCTCCCATAAGGCCGGTGGCGAATCCGCTTCCTTGCCGGAACTTGAAGAATGTCGGCGAGTCCACGATGCCGTTGGTGAACGAACCGCCGAGCGCGAACGCCTCAAAGCCGTCCGCCCCGTAAACTCCGCCAAGCGCGTTGGCCTTTGAGCCTGCTGCTTTAACGCCGTTGACCGCGCCGGAAAGAAAGCTCGTGCCAAGTCCGGCCGCCAAAAGCCCAATTCCTATCGGCCACATTCCTTCGGCGATAAGCTCAAGGCCCGCCCGAATGAAAAGCGACGGAAGCTGGTTCAATATGTCGGTGGCCATCTTCTCAAGGCTGGCCGCCCACGCGTCGGAAGCGTCCGCTCCTTCCGCAAGCTTTTCGGCCAGTTCGGTGACGCCGCTTTGAATTCCGTCAAACGACACGCTGGCCAAGTTGCCCATCATGCTTCCAATCGTCTGGGCTTGCGCCTCATTCAGGTTGGAAAGCTCCATGCAAAGGTTCTGGACTTTGCCCGCTATCATGTCGAACATGTCCGCGTAGCCTTGCATCGGCGGGTCTGGCGGAAGGTCATTTATCGCGTCGCTTAATTCCTTGTACTTTTCGATGAGTTTTTCGATGCAGGCGTCCTTTGTCTCAAAGCCGCCGTTGGCGTTCAAAAACTTTTCTTCAGGAACGGCAAGAAGCTCGTTTATCGTCTTCTCAATCTCCGCCATCTCGCTTTCAAGCGCCTTGCGCGGGGAGATTGCCTTGCCCAAAAGCGCGCCGATTTCCTTTTCTTCCTCGACGCGAGAGTGAAGCCCCTTTATGTATTCATCCGCCGCCTGTTCGCCGGTGCTGAAAAGCGACTTGTCAACGCCTGTCGTGTCGGAGAAGATTTCCTGCCAGGTCTTCTTTCCATTGGCCTTGATTTCGGCCATTTTTTTGAGAATCGCCTTTTCCGCCGCGTCGAGGTTTGCGTTCAACTCGTTTGCGTCGATGTCCAAAAGCCCGGCGTTGTGTTTTTTTGCTGCGGCGATTTTCTGCTGAACAGAAAGGATTTCCCTCGCGGCTTCTTCGGCCTGCTCCTTGAAACGCAAGCCGCCTAGTCCGTCGCCAGCCTTGTACGACTGCCGGACTAGGTCAAACTTAAGCTTGTTGAGCCTCTTGAGTTCCGCCTCAAGCTCCTTGGTGTCGATCGGCTTTATGTCCGTCCGTTGCTTGCTTATTTCTTCCAGCGACTTTTGAAGCTCCTTGAGCTTGTAGGCTGGGTCGTCCTTGGCGAATTTTTTGTAGGTCTCTCCGACTTGGGAGACGGCCTTGTCCAGTTCCTCTTCCGCCCGCGTTTCCGCGTTGGTTATGGATTGCAGGTCTTTTTTGTATTGGATTTCTTCCCGCAGATTGTCCTTGCGGGCTTGCCATTCATTCACCTGCGCTTGGAGCCGTTCAAGTTCTTTGTTCCACGGCTCTTCGTCTTCGTCGTTGACTTCATATCCAACATCCGCGGAATTTTGCAAAAACTTTTTATGGGCTTCTTCGCACTTCCTTAATTCCGCTTCCCAAAGCGCCAGCTGGTCTGTCGCTTCCTTGAGCTTTTCCGTGTCCTCAAGGCCTTCGTACCAGCCGGTGTACTTGTCGCCGCCGGAAAGCCTTGCCGCGTTCCGCTCCACGTTGTTGAAGGCGTCGGCTATCGCGTCCAGCGCTTCCTTTGTCAGCTTCAAGGCTCCGCTATGTTCGCCCAAAAATGAAAAAACCTTGCCAAAGCCCTCAAGGACGTCGCCCGCCGAATTCTTGACTTGCGTTCCCAGGTCTGCGGCGGCCTCGGCGGCTCCGCCGTAAGTTCCGTCCAGCTCCTCAAGTATGATTTTTTGGGCGCCCATCATGTCGCCGGCTTCGACCATCGCCTTGAGCATTTGCTTTTGCTGTTCGGTGAAATGGAAGCCCTGTCGCGAAAGAGAGCCGAGTCCGTTTATCGGGTCGTCGAGTGCCTTTCCAACGACTTGTGCGGCGCTGGCCAAGTCCATCTTCATTACGGTGGCCATGTCCAAAATCGCCTTGGACGCATGCTCGAAATTCTTTCCCGTTATGTTCCTGAAGCCGAGCAGAACGCCATGCATCGAAGTGATTGTCTCGTCGCCATAGTTGGTCACTTGCTGGAGGGAGGCGGCCATTTCCTTAAGCTCGGCGCTGCTTGTCCAAGCCTCCGCGCCGGTGGACTTAAGGACTTGGTTCATCACGCTGACGGCTTCCTTTTGGACCCGCCAGGCCTCGGCGGACTTTCGCGCGAAGTCGGACACGGCTTTGATTGAGAACGCTCCGGCTATGGAGCCGCCGAGCGACTTGAACAATTTTTCAGTCTCGCTCGTCTTTGAGTCAACGCTTTTTAGGCTCCTTATGGCCTTGTCGACCTCGGCGGTCACAAGAACCCTAAGCTCGTCCGTTATCGCCCCTTGCATTCCTTTCCTTCTCCCAAGCCAGCCAAGTTTCCCGCTCCGCGTCCAAAAGCTCCACGGCCACGCGGACGGCCTCAGGCTCGGCCAGCCAGCCTTTGCCCTGCGGCCAGCCGTAAGCCTTGACCCTGCGCCAAATTTGGAACAGGGCGCGAAGCTCCTCGGTCACGTACTTTTTGAAATTTCCCCTCTTGATCCTGATGTAGCCGGCCTCGCTTTCCGGCCAAGGGATTGTTTCCTTGGCCTCGTCGTATTCCGGGCCCCAGTCGGGTGGCCAGAGCCCGGCGAACACGATTTGCGCGCCTATTCTAAGGTCTTTTTTTTTGCGTCGGTCGGAACGTCGCTCCTCACCTCGTTGCAAATCGCCGAGACGATTTCGCCGACTCCGTAGGCGCGGCAGTCGGCCAACTCGGAGCCGCTCTTTATTTCGCGCTCCTTGCCGTCCGCTCCCTTGACGCTAAGATTCTTGATTTTGCCGACGCACTCGCGAAGGATGTAGTCGGCGTTCACCTTGAGCTCGGTGGTCACGCTCTTGAACTTCTTCACCTCGCGCGGGTTTCCGTTTTCGTCAAGCGGCTGGTCGCTCTTGTAGAACTCCCTCGTTGACTGAACGGAAACGAATTCCTTGGACTGAAACGCGGCCGGCCTTATGATTTCGACCGAAAGCCTTTCCGTTTCGGGAAGGCTTAAGTTGCCGCGAACGTCCGGGCAAAACCAGTACCTCGGCTCTTCCGTCAAAAGCATCAGTCGCCTCCCTCAGGGTCGCCGCTGGGGTCGGAAGGATCGGATCCTTGCGAGCCGCCCTGCTGTCCGTTCGCGCTCAAGTCGCGGACGGTGTAGTAAATCATTCCGGGGTGGTTTCCGCCGTCAACCTTGTAGTTGAAGTTGAAATTCTGCTCGCCGTCCAAGGGCTTGTCCATGTTGAGCGATTCTACCGTCACAGGGAAGTGCTCCCACACGGCGGTCTGTCCGACAGTCTCCGTCTCGCGTCGGCTGAGCATGTAGTCCTGCTTGGTTTCCTTTGCGGGGAAGATGGCGTAATGCTCTCCATCCTCAACGGCTACGGAGCTGAACTGGTTCAAAAGCTCGCGCTGCGCCTCGCTGTCGGTCTCAACCGTTCCGTTGATTGTTCCGCTGGATTCGCTGAACGCGCCGGTGATGTACTCGCGCACGCCGGAGTCCAAATTCTCCTGCGTCGAAACGTCGTAGCTGGTTCCCTGCTTTGAGTTGGAAACGTCCTTGACAAAGCTGATGAGGACAAGGCGCAAGGGTATGACCTCGTCGCCCTCGGCCAACGCCTGGCCTGCCCAAAGGTGGACCACGTCGCCCGGCCCCATCGCGCGGGCTCCTTTGGCCAAGTCCTCGTTGCTCGGCTGCGGCAGCTCCGTATGCTCTCCAACGCGCTTGATTCTGTAGAATCCGCCTCTTCCAAGCGCTACCGAAGAGCCTCCGGAAATTTCCGCCTCTTCGTGAATCTTGTAAAGTTTTCCGTCTTTTCCGCCCGGTTTCATTTTTCATTCCTCCGTAATAAGGTTTGTTGGCATGTCAATCTCGATTCTGTACGGAATGGCGTATTCCGCCGGCATCGAGCTTTCATCTTCGCTAGGATACACCCAGCGCGGCTTTCCGTTCCCAATCCAGTAGGCCCTGAGCGCCACGTCGTCCGCCTCAAAAAACATGTGCGAGCCTTCCACCGCCCTAAGCTTTCGCCTAAGCGTCGCCGTCTTTCCAAGCCACTTCGCGTGGGTTCCCGCCGTCCTGTACTCAGCCAGGAAAGAAAGCTTTTCGCCGCCTTCGCCGTTCGGCTCCAAGTCTTGGAAGAGCAGGTCTATGTGGGCCGTGTTGTTCGCCGCCTTTTGCGGCAAAAGGAATGCCGGAAACCCCAGCTGCTCTTGTATCGCTTCCTTGAGCGAATCCGTCACCGCTTCTATTGTCATTCGCTTCCTCCCTTGAGCGCCTCGCGCACTCCGTTTCTGATTTCCCTTTGGATGTGTTTTTCGTCCTTCTCGTCGATGCGCAAAAATGGGCGGGCGGGAATCTTTACGCTTTCCTTGATTATGAAAAGCGCGAACGGCTTTCCCCGCTTGCTCTTCGCGCAAAAGACTTTCCCGGTTCTGAAAAAGGAATAGCCGTCGCCTTTCATTGCCTGTATCAGCTCGCCTGGCTTTTGCGCGTTGTGTTTCCGCATTAAAGTCCGCGTCTTTGCCGAAGCCGGAATCCAAAGGCCCTTGGAGCCGCCTCGGATTTCGCCGCCTTCTTGCTGGATTTTCGCGTATTTCAAATTCGTTTGCGCGGCCGCCCATGTCTTTCCGCTTTGCGGGGCTATCGACGACATAAGCTGGCCGTTGTCGCGCAGCGTCTTGTTTCCTTGCTTAACCGCTTGCGTGAGCGGCGCGTTCTCAGGCGGAACGCCAGCGTTGATTTTCTTTACCGCGGACGAAACCAAGTAGGAGCTTACCTTGCGCATAGTGGGCGACAGGTCGGCCTTCTTGAGCCGCGCGGAAAGCTCTCCAATTCTTTTCGTTATTTGGACGCCCATCAGCGCCGCCTCTCCATCGGGCTTTTGCGGCCAGCGGACACAAAGCCTACGGCCGGCCCGCTCGAAGTTGCGTCAGTTTTTTTTGCAATCGGCCCGAAGTTCGTCTCAATCAAAAGCTGGCAGTCCTCCTGCTTTTCGCGCGCGCGGCTTTCCTGTCCGACAAAGGCGAACAGCTCATAGAGCGCCCATTTAAGGACAGCCTCGCGGACGACCTCGTTTTCCTCGCTGTATTTTCCGCCCGCGCTCAAGACCATTCCCTTTACGGCAACCTTGCCCTTCAAGAGCGCGCGGACGGCCACCGTGTCGTTGCCCAGCGTGAGCGTCTCCAAATCCTGCGCGGGAATCTCCGCTTTCAAGTCGTCTACCGTCAGTTCGTTTTCGCCCGCCATCTTCATTTCTCCCGCAAGAACAATTCTTGGCCGCGAATTTTCTTGAACTCGTTTTTGTCGTAAGAAACGGAGCCGCCGTAGCCGTCCGTGGAATCGAATACCGCCCCGCAAAATGAGCCGTCCTTTCTGATTGTTCCTACGACAAAGTCGTCTTCCGCCACGCAGACCTTTCCGGATTCAAGCGTGTATTCATAGGGCTTCACTTTGAAAGCCCTTACATTGAGTTTTGTCTTGTCGCTCATGACATCTCCCTTGCGTAGAAGCAATGTTCCGTTATTCCGAATTCTCCGTTTTCGCCGTGGCACGTCCTGAACAAAAGCGGACGTTCCGACTTCACAGCTCGGATGAATTCGCCTTCGTAAACAAAATGGCCTTTGTCGATGTTTTTGTCGTAATCGGGCCAATCAACAATGCTTTGCAGGTGGTCGGAAAAAAGATATGTTTTACCTTTTTTTAACCTTTTGTCTTTGGCATACCCGATTATTTGCGGAGGAATCCACTTTTCGCAATTCTCAAAGCATAGTTGGTCGCAATCGTGAATTGTTTGCATTCTTCCGCAATTTGAACAGCTCTTTTTCATACGGTGAATGATAAAACATATTTAATGGCGTGAGGCTTTTGCTGGGGCATAAAAAAAACGCTCCCGAAGGAGCGTTTGAAAGCGGGAGAAAAAAGCGCTAGGCGTTCAGCGCTAGGTCTATCATGTAGCGCGAAGTGGACTTTCCGGCGGCTTTCGCCTTCGCGTCTATGACGGCCTTTTCTTCCGGCGATATGCGGAAATTTATGTTGCAAGTTTTTCCGGCCACGCCGGTGGTTTTGCGGCCGGCGCCGATTCGCGCGCCACCTCGCTTGCTTTTTTCTTCCGCCATAGTTAAATCACCTTGAAGATTTTCAGAACCGCTATGAGAACGATTCCGTTGATGATTCCCTGCATGACCGCCTTTAACAGGAAGTAAAGAATTTCTTCTTTTTTTGTTGACATAAAAGCCCCCTTGGGGTAAGATATGAGTACGCAAGAGCGGAAGTCCTAAAACCGCCGCTCTTGCTCCCCGCTAGCCGATTATCAGTTTAATGACAATCGCTGCAAGGATTTGGATAAGGCCTGCGATTAGCAGTTGGATTGCTTCTCGCAGGCATTTTTTTATCCATTTCTTCATACCTTTCCCCCTTTAACAAAGATTTGTTCACCGGAGCAACGCTCCTGATGGTTATAATATAGCGCTCTTTTAATAATTTGTCAATACATTTCAATAAAAAATTATAAAAAAAGCGGGGATTTCTCCCCGCCTTAAAAGCGCTTGATCGCGCCGCTATCATTCAGCCGCGAACGTTCCGTAAGCCAAGCCCTTGACGTTGACGAGCGGGAACGGCTTGCTCTTGGTGTAGAGCTTTATTCCGCGCTGGCCGCTTTCCTTCTCGGTGAACGAGTAGATTGGCACGGCGGCCTTTTGGACCACGTCGTCAAGGCGCAGGTAGCAGAGCTTCTGGCCGGCGTTGAGGGCGCGGTAGACAACCTCGCGGGCGCCGCAGATGCCCTTGGTCGTCTTGGTTCCGTTCTTGGCGGTGTCAACGTAGCTGTCGTTGTCCTCAAGAACCTTGTAGGGGCCGATTTGGAGCCAGCCGTCCTTGACGCTTTCGGTCTTGTTGGCGGCGGCCAAAAGGTCAATCATCTTTGCGTAAAACGCCGCGCACGCGACGAACTCGCCGGGGCCGCCCACGCCCTGGTCAACGGTCAACTGCTTGATGGCAGAAAGATTCTGCACGGCAAGTCCGAGCGTGAGCTGCGAAATCTTTCCGGTGAACGAAACGCTCTTTACGGTTCCGTAGTTCACCTGGTAGCGCTCGAAGCCGCTTCCTGACTTCATCATGTAGTCGATGCTTCCCTTGTGGGCCTGGCAGCAAAGCGCGTTGACGGTGTTGCGCACCATGTCGGCGTGTTGCTCCAAGTAGCTGTCAACGATTTGGTTCGTGCCCAAGTCGGTCGCGCGGCCAAGCTCGTCGATGTCCACGGCTGAGATTTTGTCGTCAATCTCAATCGGCATGGGCACGATGTCGGTCACGTCCGCTCCGTGCTTGGGAGTCACGCCGGTGTCGCCGCGGACGATTACGGGAATGTTTCCGTACTCGCGCTTGAGCTCGGCGGACGCGATGTGCGTCGAGTTCTTGAGCTTCACCTGCTTGAAATATCCGCGCGCGTTGGAAATGTTTTCCGGCTGCGCGGCCACAACTCTTTCGATGTCCTCGCTCTTGATGGAGAGCGTTCCGTTGAAATACTTAGCCATCGTCTTTCTCCTCAGCAAAATTTTGTTTCAGACCAGCCGGCCTGAGCAAGGTAGATTCCCACGCCCGGGAGCTGGTCGCAAAGCTCGTCGCTCGCGGCGGCCTCTTCCGAGCCGGAATAGTCCAAAAGGCGGCTCTTGACGACAAGGCCGTGGACAACGACGGGAACCTTGTCAACCGCCGCGCTGGCGTGGGCGTCCACGTCTTCCAAAAGGACTGCGGCCGGAGTGTCCGAGTCGCCGGCGGGAGCGTAGCCGCCTTCGCCCTTTTTCAAAATTGTTCCGGCCTTGAGATTTTTGGCGCTGGCGGCCATAGCCACAAAGTCCACGATTGGCGGGTGTCCTGAATGGAGAACGCCGCGGTCAAAGAATTCCTCGACTTTCATTTCTTCCCCCTAAACTAAAGCTTGGCGGCGACTTTGCCCCAATCGGTTTCCTTGCCGCCTTCCTTCTTGTCATTAAACTCGTCAGCGTCAAACTGGCGGGCCGTCACGTCGTCCTTTTTCGGAGCCGCGATGAGGCCCGAGACGACGTCGCTGAAAACTTCGAGCGCGGATTTTTGGCTCTTGTTTCCGTCCTTGTCGCTGAACTCGAACGAGTCCGAAGCGGAGGCGAGAACCGAGGCGACCTTCTGGACGCCGTCCTTCAAGCCCGCAGGAATGTCCGAGAACTTGTCGCAAACGCCCTTGACGAGCGCTTCCTTCTTGGCCGCCTTGAGTTCAGAAATTTCTTTCTGCATGTCGGCGAATTCGGGCGAGTCGGAGAACTTCTCCTTCTTGTCCTCGCCGTCCTTCTTTTCGGCGGTTTTGGCGGCGTCTTCCTTGAGCTTCTTGTTCTCAGCCTCAAGCGCCTCCATCTTTTTCTTTTCCTCATCCGTCATGGGGATTTCCTCCTGATAGTTTATAGCGTCGTTGAAGTCGAACGACTCAACGCTGTCGCCGTCTGAATAGCAGCTCTTGACCATAAGCTGCTCCAAGCCCGGAATTTTGGGCGGGGTCGCGCCGCAAATGGCGAGCGAATGAAGGTAGCGCTTTCCGTCGCTGGCCCTCTTGGGAATCGTGACGCTCCAGCCCTTGTAGCAGCCGCCGCCGTCGTCCTTGTCCGAAAACTGCTTTTCCAATTCCGGGTGCAGCATGACCTTGCCCACAAGAACCTTTTCGCCCTTGCGCTTTGGGTCGTCGTAGATTCCGTCAATCGCCAGCACGTCCCCGAACTTGGGAAAGTCGTCGCCTCTCGCCGCGTCGTGCCCGATTGTGATTGGCCGCGTGGGCGCGAACGTCTCCGCGATTTCGTCCAAGTCATTTTCCGTGATTCTGGCTCCGTCCTGCCCGAACGTTCCAGTCCTGCAGAGCTGCCAAGTGCGTATCTTTTTCATGCTTCCAACATTACCGCGACAGGATTTTTGCGGGGCTACCGCTGGGGAAAGCCGGAATTTAAAAAAACGCCCCCAGCGCGTCGCCAAGGGCAAAATCGAATAAGTTTGCGTTTAAAAATTGTTCACCGAAATTCACCGCCTTTTTTGAGCGGAGAGCGGTTCTTTAGGTTGGTTTTAAGGGTTGGATTTGGTTTTGTTTTTGGGTTATGGCGAAAAAGGGGAATTTTGGGCAAAAAAAGCCCCGGAAGTTCCGAGGCGGTTGATTTTATTGATTTTTGGTTCCTGATGTATTTATGGTGCCAGTTGCACGATTTTGCAGTAGTTTGAATTTCGCAATCAAATCCTCTTCCGAAGAATACAAAGGAACATCTGATTTGCATTGATATTTGTGCAGCATAGCTGCAATTCCAAAAAGAGTTGACAAAGTTTCCCTATCAGGTTGATTTGGATTTTCGCTGATTACATCATAAAAAAGATGCCCTAATTCATGCGCTATTGCGACTCTTTTTTGAACAGGATCAAGTTTTTCGTCGTAGTAAATGTCAAACGAATACCAATCGCCAGAATATGCCGCCCACGCCAAATCTGCAATTCCGGTGGATGAATCATTTGGAGTGACAGTAATTCTGAAATAATCTTTGCTTTTTTGATTTCTAACAAAAATTTCCATTGTTCTAATCAAATGAGCTAAATATTCATACGGCGACTTTGAAAGAATCTTGTTATAACTCTCTGCGCACGCCTTTATGGCTGTTGAACTTGCTGAAAATTCATTGCTTATTAACCTTTCAATTTCAGCGCGGATTTTTACCTGATTACTGCCCATTCTTTAGAGACCTCAAAGAATCTGCATAGCGCCATTTGCCGCTTAGAAAGGTCGTCAAAATCATTTCATACTTTTGTTCATCCGTTGGATTTCCAATCGAATAAAAAAACTGTGGATTGTTCATGGCTTCCATAAGAAAAGCTGTTTTGTTTTTCAAGGTGCCAGACTCTACAGTTTTGAAAAAATTCTCCACTTCTTCCCTTGTCCTGCACTCTTTCAATGTCATCGCCATTTCAAAAGCTCCTTGCCATAATTATACCATAATTCTCAAATTTTCGGAAGAAAAAACAACATTTATACTATACAGGAATTCCTAAATTGTGTCAACTTTTTTGATAATCGGCGGGGCAATAAAAAAGCCCCGGCTTGCGGGGTTTGTGGGTTATGCACCAATTTTTTCAAGAAAAGCTTTTGGCAGTTTTATATTGTATTTTCTTATATGATACAGAAGATAGCTGCACCAACAAAATTCTCCATCGTCAAAAATAGAAAAACTATCCGCAATTCTTTGGCCTGTGACACAATCAATTGCAACTTTAGGGCAGGAAGCGAATTTGTGACCATTATTTAGATATTTCGCTACTTTATCCTTGTCGTAAGTTACTTTGTCAGATAAAAAATCTTTTATGCTGCCATTCCCAATTTTTGATGACATTTCATTAAAGAAACAAACATTTGTCATTTTAGTTCAACTCCATTGCAAAAAATTCTCCAGTTCCCTAAATTAGCATAAGGCGAACCAATCCTTAGCGCACCATCTTCTGGTATAAAATAGACATCATCATCAGGCGCTTTTACTGTTATGCTCAATTCCTTTGACAATTGTTGTGCAAAAGAATTATCTCCCCTTCCTGTAGAACAAGAGGCGAGTCTTATATTCCCGCCTTTGTATCCATGGTTTTTCAGGTATGCAGCAAAGTCGCTTGCATTAAGATTTATAACTTTGCCGCTCTGCTTTACTTGCACGAACTGGGAATCCCCATGCAAGTAAACGTCTTCAAAGCCAGCCTCATCTTCGATTGCAAAAGCGTCCTTGTATATATCGTCTGAACTATCGAAGAGATTTATCTTTAATTTTATAATACCAACTTTTTCTGTTTTGTCAATATTTTTATTTATCAACATCTCCTTCGCCGCCTCAATCTCCTCCTGCACGCCAAACTGCTTCGCCTGGCGGACTTGGCTGTCCAACTCCTTCCACCAGTTGTCGCTGTCCAAGGGGTAGGAGCCGAACCCCTTTGCGGGGCTTTCGGCTTCGTCTAGGCCGCTCCATTCTTCCGGCAGCTCGTCCTCGTCGTAGATGGCGCGGATTGTTGAGCGGCAATTGAAGTGCAGCGGCGGGAAGTGCGATTGCCAAAAAGGGTCGTCGTAAGGCCGGACAACGCCCGAAAGCGAATGGCAAACATCGGTCTGCCTCGCGTCGTCAATTCCCACAAACTGCAAGGCCAGCGGCTTGTCCGCCTCAAAGCCCATCGCGCGGCCGACGTTGTAGGCCGTTTGGACGTTGGTTCTGTAAACAGTTTCCCAATACCAGCCTTGGTTGGGCCCCATTCCGATTTTGTCCAGGATATCGGTTTTTGTGAGAGAAAGAAAATCCTTCAAGCCCTTGCCGCCGTTCACGTTGGAAAGCATTTGCGCGTTCAGCTTTTCCAAAAGCTTTCCGTCGTTGATTCTTGACGCGGTGAACGCGCGGAATTTCATCTTGTCGCTAAGCTTGTCGTAGTCAACTTTTTTTATAACGTCGCGCTTCTTCAAGAATTCCACGGCCTCATGGTAGGGCATGTTCTCTATGTCCTCTGCGGTCGGCTCCGCGAATTCCGGCTTTCTGACAGCGGAATCCAAGCCCATCATAAGCGAGCGGGTGAAAAGCTTTGCCGCCTCTCCCATCGCCGCCCAGTCCGGGTCAAGGACTTTCTTTGTCCGCAGAATGTCCGGATTTTTTTCCGCTTCCTTTATGTAAGCCTTGATTCGCTCCGCGTAGCTGTCGGAAATGTTTAGCCAGGCGGCGGTAGAAATCCGGTCAAGTCTTTTGGCAAAGCCAAGCTCCGCGAGCCGTTTTGGGTCTACCGCCGATTCTGAAAAAAATCGTCCTTCCCCTTGTCGCTGAATCCGAACGACGGCTGCGCCTTTATAAAAGCGTCCTTTTCGTCCACAGGCTCTGGCAAGTGGATTTTGTTGTAAAGCGCCTTTAGGCTCACGGGAACGCCCCTGTCGATCGCGTCGCGAATCACTTCCCACGGAGCGAAGTCCGTTGAGTCAATGTCGTATCGCGGCGCGAGCTCGCCGGGAAAGTTCAACTCCACAAAAGCGTCAACGAGCCGCTGGTCTGACTGCTGGAGCTTGTAAGCGTCGCCCTTTACAAGGTTGTCGTAAGTCTGGACGTGCTCTTGCCCCTGCGCGTGCGTTCCGTATTGCGCGGTGTTTGTCGTCAAGGCTTGGCCGGTTATGGCGTAGGCTATTTCGGTGTCGCAAAGCTCGACGATTTTGTTGAAGTCGTTTATCTGCGAAGAAACGACCTTGATGTCCTTTACGTTGCCGAACGCGCCGGAAGATCCGCTTTCCCAGCTTTCAAGCGCTTGGGTCAAAGTCTTTGCTCGCTTCCTGGCTTCTTCCTCGCTTTTGGTTTCAAAAATCGCCAGTATCGACGGAACGCCGCAAAGCTCCGCGGCCATCGCCCAAAACTTCACGCCAAGCTGCTTGAACTTCCAAAAGGCGTAGGCGCTGTGCAAGGCCGGCCGGCCCCACTGGTTAAGCTCGCCGTCGTCGTTGCGGTGGATTATGAATTTGCGCTTGTCGCCAAGGACGATGTTTTGCGCGGTCAAGACGGGCGTTCCCCATTCGCGCTCGACATGCTGCGGAAAGCTCAACGCCGTTCGCGGAATCGAAACAAAGTCCGTCGGAACGTACCAGCCGCCCCTGAATTCCCAAACGACTTCGCAAGCGGCGATTCCGTAAGGCACGGCGTTCAAAAGGATGTTGTTCAGCTTGTAAAAGGTGTTGAACGTCAAAAGGTTTTCGCAAGCCTCGCTCACCAGCTTGTTCTTGCTTTCGCTGAACGAGCCGTACATTTGAAGGACCTTGTTCTTGCGGTCAACGACAAGCGAGTCCACGCGCGCGTCGTCCCGCATTTCCTCAAAAATGCTTTCGCGTTCCTGAACGGAGCCTATCCAGTCCTGCGTGTCCGACACGTAGGACGCTATGCTCCTGAATGAGTTCAAGTCTATGACTCTGCTTGTAACGTTGTTTGTCCTCGCCATAAAATCACCGTCCTTTATCGCCAAATATTCTTGTCTTTCTTTTGCGCGACCGTGAATGTCGGAGCCGGATCCGACGCGCATTCCCGCCAGGCGCAAACGCAAAGCATGGCCGCGCTCGCGCCGTCTCCGTGCCGCTTTCCCTTCAAGTCGCGGTCTGCCGTTCTAACCGCCGGAATCGTGGGGATCCCGTTTTTCAACACGACCAGCGCGAAGTCCGCCTTGATTGTCTCGTCGTCAGGAACGGTGAAGTCCGCGCTTTCCATAAGGCCGTGCAAGTCGCTTCCGTACTTGGCGTACCAAGCGGGCGTTTCCATCACCTGGATCGCCGCTCCCGGATGCCGCAGCATGGCGTGCTCGCCGATTTGCTGTCCGTTGCCCCGCGAGTCAACCGCAAGCCCGCCGAACGTTCCGCGCTCGTCAAGAAAGTCCGTGGCCAAATCGTTGAAAAACTGCTGCTGCTCGAACGGCGCGTTTTTCAGCTCGACGATTAGTCGCGCCTCAAGCCGCGTCTTTCCGATTTCTTCCGCGAACCAGTATGTCGTCAAGTCGCCGGAGCGTCCGAAGTCGTTCCCGCCAAAAACTTGGCCGCCGACCGCTCCCAAAAGCGGGCGCACTTCCTGATTGAAAAATTTCTCAATCTCGCGGTTCTTGTAGCCGTCGCCCTTGTGAAGAAAGCTGTCCGGGCATTCAAGCCGGCGAATCTGGCACGCGCCTTCGTCCGCCGTCGCGTGGTCAAGCAAGCCGCGCCCAAAGTAGCGGTCGCCGCTCGCCCTCGGAACGACGTCCAATTCCTCGTCGGGGTTGTTGGCATAAATCCTGTAGATTCTTTCCACAAATTCCTTTTCCGCTTTCTCGCTCCATTTCTTTCCTTGAGTGAGGCAAATTCTTTTGAACAAGCCTTGCTTTATGGATTCTCGAAACGTTATGCGGTGAAGGCTCCACTCGGTTTCCTTTCCCGCCTTGATGTCCTTGATCAAAATGTTGAAAGGATTGTCGTCGCCGTTGTGCGTCGATATCACGCGAATGCGGCCGCCCCAAATGACCAAGGCCTTGGCCGCCTGCATTACGCTTTCCAAGTCGTCAAAGAACGCAGCTTCGTCTATGACGACGTTTCCCTGCTTGGAGCGCAGCGAACGCGACACGCCAGGCAATCCCATGATTTCCGCTCCGCTGGAAAAAGTTATCCTGAAAGTCGTGATGGACTTGTCGGGGTCTTCCAAAAGCGGCTCTTCCTTTTCCTCAATCTCGCTCACCGCGTAGCCGAGCTTCTTGGCCCATTCGCCCGCGTCCTCGATGTACTGGCGGCAGTTGTCCTTGTTGAAGCTCATGTAGTAGGTGTTGCTCCAGCCTTCCGCCGGAGCCGCGTCAAGAACCGAGTCCGCCGAGTCAGTCCAAGAAATTCCGCATCGCCGGTTCTTTTCGGCTATTTTGAGCGGGCTTCTGTCCTCAAGCCACTTCTTTTGGTAGGGAAGAAAGATTTCAAGCGGAGCCGCTTTCGCGGCCTCACTTTTCTTTCGGCTTTTCGTCATAAGTCACCTTCAAGCCCATAATCTTGGCCTTTACGAATTCAACGCGCTCGTCGCTCCAGCCGGCTTTCTTTCCTTCGGTCTCCACGGTCTTGGCCGCCTCGAACAAGCCCTTCTTGTAGCCGCGCTCGTATTCCAGCTTGACCCGCGCGATTTTGGTCTGCGCGTCGGTGTTGCGGACGACGGCCTTCAAAAGCTCCTCCGGCGAAATCGTGGAGAAGTTCTCGAACTTGTTCACTTCCTCCAAGAGCTTAGCCTGGACAAGCTGGACGCTCGCCTCGGCGATGTTCAAGCCGGGCGTTTTGTCAAGCTCGTTGACGATGGCCACGGCTTTCTTGGCGCTGTCCTTGTAGGCCTTCATCTGCGCGGCCTGTCCTATGAGCGTGCGGCCAACGCCGCTTTTTGAAATGTCGTATCCTTCCTGCTTGAGAATTTCGGTTATCTGCTTGTGGCTCATCTTGTCGTTGAAGTACATCTTGCAGATGCGCTCGACAAGCCCCTGCATTTCAATCTTGTTTCTTTTAGGCATCGTTCTACCCCTGCTTTTTTTTCATCTCGGTCTTGATGTCCGAAAGGCTCGCCTTTATCCATCCCAAGTCGCTTGAAAGAGTGGTTATGAGGCGCGTGTTTTCAATTTGCATTTGGCTAACTTTGGCGCCAAGCGCGTTGATGTCGGTCGCGTTCTTGTCGATGTCCTTGCGCATTTCCTTTTGCTCGCTTTCGGCCACGCCCTTGTCATGCCCCAGCTTGATGAAAATGCCGACAAAGCCGGCAATCGTCAAAAAACCGCTGACAATCGAAACCGTCATAGACCACTTTTCCATTTTTTACCTCACCTGCTCAAAAGCCAAAGGCCAAAGCCTTCACCGGCCGCTATCACAACCGCCGTTATAGCCGCCGTCCGCCAGAACGCCTCCGCTCTTTTTCGCTTCAAGAAGGATTTGTTCAATTCGTTGAACTCCTTCCTCAATTCGTCCAGCTGCGTCCGCAACGCCTTCGCGATTTCCGTCAATTCTATCACCGATTTCTCGGAGCTCTCCGACATCTGCAAGGCTTGCGTCAATTTTTCTTCCAACGCCCCGCATTTCTTCCGCCACGCTACCGAGTCCGCTTTCCAGCTTTCCGACTGCCTCTTTAGCAGATTCGCTTCCAGCCTCATAGCGTTCAGCTCTTTTTCTATCAGCGTCGCTTGCTCTTGCGTGAGAACAACCGCGCCAGAATCCGAGCGCGAGGCTTGCGCAAACGCAGAGAATAAAAAGACCGACGCGCAAAAAAACGCCGCGAACTTTCTCATTCATTTTCCCGCCCCGGCGCTTTCGCCGCTTGGCTCCGCTTCGCCGCCCTCGACATTTAGGCCGAGCTTTTTGTCCAGCCATATAGAGCGGTAGACCGGCGAGCACGCCACGACGAAGAACGCTCCGCTCGCGATGATTTCCTTTGCGTCAAGCCCGAACGTCTTTCCGGCAAAGAAAACAGGAATTAACCCTTTTGTCAAAAACAAAAGGATTACCCAAACAATGGCGACGACAATCGCCAACAAGCTGACGTTTTTCGCTTTCATATGTTTCCCCCTTGAAAACTCTTAAACGGATTGACCTTGTGGCCCATCTTTATTGGAAAGCCGCAAGGCCGCAGCAGCTTCATGAAGTCGGCGGCGGGCATTTCGACGTCGTTTCCGTTTTGGATTTTGTATTCCGTCCGATAGTCGCCCCACGAATCGTCCAAGACAAAATGCGTGAGGTTTCCGTCTTCGTCCGTCCTAAAGCCGACGACCGCCACGACATGCCCGATGGTCTTCTTTCCTTCGGCCGTGAAAACGCCGGAAGCGACAAAGGCGCCGCCGTCCATGATGATTTTTTCGATGTCTCGGATTTCCCAATTTTCGCCAAACTCAATCGCGTCCTTTTTGCCGGACAAAAGCCCGCGAACGCGCAAAAACTTGTTGGCCCCGCAAGCGAGAACCGGGTGCCACTCGTTCGCGTCGTGCCGTCCGATTGGGTCAAGCTTTCTCCAAAGGGCGAGCGTCTCGCCGTCCGAAAGAATGAAGCGCATGAGCGCGTCTTCCGGCTGGCCGTCCTCGTCGGTGGCGAGCCTCTTGACCGGCCACCCCGCCGCCGAAAGCGCCGCGATCACCGAAGTGACGTTGCACGCCCCGTAAGGCTTGAGCCTGTTGTTCCTCTGAGTGTAATAAGGCTTGTCTTGGGAATTGTTCACTTTTTGCATTCCGCCACCCTCCGCGAGTTAGTGTAGCGGACAAAAAAAATCCCCAGCCACCGCTGGGGAAGGGATTAGCAAAAAGAAATTTAATAGGCAGTGGTAATTGTATTATAAAAGCAATCTTCTTTATCCATTACGATTTGCCGCAATTTCTCAATAGGATCTTGGAGCTCCGACACGGCAACCATAGTGCCTTTCATTAGAGTATAATCTTTTTCCTGCTTTATTTTATTAAGTTGTTCAAAAAGAATTGAATAATCACCATGCTCTTTTCTTGCCAAGTTTTCCATAGCTTTTACTCCTATAAAATTCTTCGTTTAATCTGTGCTTCAATATTCATTCGTAATGCTTGTAAGTTATGCTGCGCACGACAATGAGGGCAAACCAGTATATTATTTTCCGGAAAATGAATTGCTCCTGGAGCTGTAGGCGTCTTATTATCAAAATTTCCTTGCAACATAACAGGCTGGTGACAATTAGGACACACGAAAGGAATGTTCAGAATTTCATGTTGTTCCTGTGCAATAGGTCGAGGCACTGTAGCTGGAGGATTAACAAACTTTGCAATTTGCTTATCTGTGGTTTCATATAATTTATAAATTCCAGACTTGTCAAATGTCATTGCCAACAACACAAAATATCTTGTTATAGCATCATCAAGTTCAGGTATTTCTGTATAATCAGTAATCTTAAGTTTTAGTTTTCGTAATTCTTCTATTCCCAAAGGGCGACTATGAGTAAGCCAACGAGAATGTTTTCCTAATTCTTTTGCTATTTCTTCCGCCCGTTTTTCTTTTTTTTCTACATCAACATTCCAATCAGAAAATTTATATTTCACGAGCCAATCTTTAACCAAGGCTTTAGATAATTCTTGTGCGTTTTCATACTCTTGTAATTCACCAGGAGTTATGTTTTGCAAGATGGGAATGTACACAGGGTTTAATTTTCCTGTTTTCTGTACTTCATCTTTTATTTTTTCTAGGCCGCTTAAAAATGCTTCAGCTGAATACTGTTTCCCGCCAGATACAATTTGGGCATCTATTGGTCCAAGAGAAGATGTTTTTCCCATAAGGATTTCATTTGCCGACATGGAAAATATAGTGCCTGCACTCATAGCCATTCCAGGCACAATGACGGAAACATTTTTATATTTATTTCTTATTGCAATAACAAATTTTTGAACGACATCGGCCAATCCTCCTGGCGTATGTAAGATAATATCTATACTTTCATTTCCTTTTAAGTCACTCAATAAATCTGTAAATGGAATAATATCGGAATTATCAATAGAGACAGGCGCCCGCTTATTTATATCAACGGCATAAACGAGAACATCATGCCCTCCACGGAGTTTTGATATTTTATTAAGAATCCTTTTCCGTTCATTTGAAACACTTTCAAAGTTGTGTAGTGTATCCAAATACTCTGAATAAATTCCCATATATCTTGGCTCCTTTAAAAAGGCCCTTTCCCTGCCGCGCGAGCGCGCGGACTTACCCCTGCTTCCTGTTGCATATTTTCGGAATTCCGCTCAATAACATTATAGCGCGCTTTTCCATTTTTGGCGCGGAATTCCAACTTTTTTTCATTATACGGAATTCCCGCCCTTTGCTCAACCCCCGCCCCCAGCGCAAGCCCCGCGACGGGCCCGCGCCGGGACGGCGGGTCCCCCCCTTACATCCCCAGCCGCGAGACCACGCCGCGGACCAAGTACAAGGCGCGCAAGTCCTTCTTGTCCACGTTGGTGTCGCCCGCGTAGTCGGGGTTGATGGAGCGCAGGATGATGTATTCCTCGGTCTTGCCTGGGTGGACGGTCTTGACCACCCGCCAAGCGTCGGTGATGACAAGGTAAATCTCGCCCCACAGAATCCGCTCGCAGTCAACCGCCTTGCTCACGGCTATAACGTCGCCGCTGGAAATTTTGGGCTCCATGCTTGAGCCGTAGACGGGGAAGCAGGCGACGCAGTCCTCAAAGCCGGGAATGGAAAGGATTCCTGCCGGCTTCTCGTCCTTCAAGTCAAGGCTTTCAGCGATGTGCGCCATCACGTCGATGTCGTAGAACGGAATTCCTTCCTCGCCGCCGCCGCTCACCAGCTCCGCAGGAATCCGCTGGGCGGACGGAGCGTCGCTTTGGAACATTTCGCCCTCGCCGGTTAGAAGCCAGTTGGCATTTATTCCGATTTTTTTTACAAGAGATTTCATTAAAGCTTTTGGCATGTCTCTTGAACCATTTTCAACGCTTGCAATCGTAGCCGTTGACACTTCAAGCTGATTTGCAAACTCTTGTTGCGTTAAACCCTTGTTCTTGCGAATTGATTTTAATTGCTCTGAAATTTCCATAATAAATCCTTATTGCAAAATGTGATTTTTTTTCACTTTTTTATCACATTTCTCTTGACAAATCACAAAAAGTGATTTATATTTATCACAGATTGTGATAAGTTAATTTATTAGTTTTCAAAGTCACCCAGGAAACGATGAAAACTAATAAATCAGTTAATCAGAATATCGACAGAAAAGGAGGAAAACGAAAGTGAAAAGCCAAAAGACAATGACTGACAAAGAGCTAAAAGAGTTCATCGCCCAGAAAGTTGCCGAAAAAAAAGCCCTCGCTCTTGTCCGCGCTTCCAAGAAAATCACGCCGCAGCAAGGCTTGTACATCAAGTACAGGCTCAAATGCGCCGGAACGTCCAGCGCCGACATCGCGCTTGAAGTGGGCTGCACGCCGGTATCCGTGAGCAACGTTCTTTCGGGCAAAAGCCACAGCCAGCGCATAGAGCGCGCGGTCGCCGCCCGCCTGGGCTACCCCAGCTGGAACGACATGGTCACCGAGCTAAGGAGAGCCGCCGCATGAGGGAAGAGCTTATTAAATTGTTCGACGAAATGGAAGCCGCCCAAAGGCATTACCAAGCGGCGCCCAGCGAATCAAACTTAAAAGACGTTAGAAAGGCGGAAAAGCGCTTTTTTGAATTCTGCAAAGAAATCAAGCCGCTTCCGTTGACCAAAAAAGAGGTTTACGCGGAGCGCCGCCGGCGCGACGCTTTTATGGACAAAATGTTTTCAAAGCTTATGAAAACTTCGAAGCCTAAAGCAAAACGCGAACCAAACGCTTCTCGCAATCGTGGAAAATACGTTGAAGCTCCTCGAACGCGTTTTCCTTGATTTCCGTCGCTTGTTCATCGCGGCGCAGGGCGTACATTTCGCCGACATCGCACACGGCAAGAAAAACCTTAAAAAGTTTTCCGCAAATGCGAGGCCGGTCAAGAAACTTGGCGATAGCGTCAAACGCTTCTTTACTAGGTTCGGCTTTGTCGCCATACACCTTTATGACGTAACTTTTGAAACGCATTTGAGCGATTTCAATTAATTCGGTTTTGTTCATAAGAACATTATACCACAAAAAAGGCAAGGAGATTGACAAAATGCCAAGGACTAAAAAGGCCGCCGCCCCAAAAGACGCTGACGAAAAAACCTACGAATTGACGGCGCTCGGCAAAAAGGAAGTGGCGAAGGCGCGGGGCAAAAGGCGCGGCCGCCGCAAGACGTTCACGGAAGAGGACGCCAAGAAAATCGCAGTCTTTTCCGCGCTTGCCAAGGCCGTTTCCGAAAACTGGCCGGGCTGGGAATTGATAGCCAACGCAAAGGAAAAGGAGCCTTATCCGCGCGTCGGAACGCCGGTCAGGAACGTCGCCCTTTACAAGGACGGAAAGCTGATGGGCTTTAGGCTTTTGGACTTCGAGTGTTCGGCCTGCCGACTCATGCAGGACGCATGCGGCGCGTTCATGGCTGCCATGCAACGCGCCGGGGAGGAAAAGTGAGAGACCCAAAAGGGACGGAGGACCTCGCGATAGCGAGCATGAAAAAGTTCCGGCACGACGCGAACCTGTACGTGTTTTGGCGGAACGTCTACAAAGCGGCCAGAAAGGCCAGGGAGGAACAGGAAAAGATGACGGCTGTGTGGCTGAACGGGCGGGAGCCGCCCTTCATGGAAAGCCGGATTGTGGGCGACTTGAACGTCCCCAAAATCCAAAAGGCGGTCAACTGCATGACATTCGAGGGGCTTAAGCTTTGCGCGATAGGCTACTTGCTCTGCATGCAAAAGATGGGAAGGTCGCCCAACCAAATCCGCGAGGATTTGGAAGAGGCGGCCTCAGCCGGAACGCGGATGCCGGTCAGCGTTCCGGAGCCGGATGTCAGCGACGGCGGAAAGCCCGCCGCGTGACGCAAAACCAAATTCATTATAGCGCGAAAAAGGAATTCGCGCATAGGGGGAAATTATGAAAATCAAAAGCCTTCAGGATGTCGAGGAGACAATCAAGTGCGTGGCCCAGATTGACGCGGAAATCCGCGCCATCGACAACACGGCGACCGTGGCAGTCAACAAGGCCAACGAAGAGGCGGCCAGAATGTCCGCTCCGCTCGCGGCCGAGCGCGAAAAGCTTTTGGCCGCGCTCAAGGATTACTCGGACGCCAACCGCTCAAAAATCTACGAGGACGGAAAGAAAAGCCGCGAGTTCATCAACGGAACAATCGGCTACCGCCAAAACCCCGACAAGGTGGAGGTTTCCGAGGACACGGCCGACCTGCTCATCAAGGCCGGCTTCCAAAACTGCGTGAAGGTCAAAAAAGAGCCGGTCAAGGCCGCCTTGAAAAATTTCGATGCCGCCCAGCAAAAGAAATTCCATGTCAGCCTTGTTCCCGGCGAGGAAACATTCTACTGCAAAGCCGCCGAAAGGACAATTCCCGAAGCCGCCGCGTGACAAAAACAATGGCTGGAGTCTTCTGGATGTCGGCTCCAGCCGGCAAAGGAGCTAATCAAAAATGAACGAAATTGTACCGTCAAACACAAGCCTAACGCCGGAGCAAGCCTTTCCCTTCCAAAAGCAAATCGACTCTTGGAACTTGGAAAGCGCGGTCAAAGAATTGCGCCCCAAGGTTGAGAGGCTTCGTAAGGCTTCCGTGGACGTCGCCCGCGACCTATTCATAGCGCACGAGGCTCTCGCCCAAAGGGGCGGCGACCGCCGCAGCGAGGACGCCCAGACGTTCGGCTTCTGCAATTTTCTTGAGCTGGTCGGCCTTTCCAAAAAGACCGCCTACCTGTGGCTCAAGCTCTACGACCCGGTGGAAGACAAGGTGCGGACGCCGGAAGAGCTTTCCGCTCCTCCCAAGGAAAACGCGCCGGAACTGCTCGAAGCCCAAAGCGAGTTCGAGCGGCTTGTGGCCCACGCGATGGCTACCGGCGAGCGCTTGGCCGGATGGACGGACGAGCATGAGCGCGAATACAAGCGCCGCAAGGACAACGAGCGCTTCGCCGAGCTCGCCCGCGTGTGGGGCAAGCAAAAAATCAAGCTCAACTGGGGAAACGACGACTACTTCTCGCAGACGCTTCTCAAGAACGGAAGGATGTATACAAAAATCAACCTTGAGACAAAGGAGCAGATGAAGGCTCAGCTTGAAGTGTTCGACATTCTAACGGCGTTCCTTTCCAGCTTTGAGAATCCTCAAACGCGCCTTGCCGCGGTCTGCAACATAGGCTTGCGGGTGCGCCAGCTTGTTAATGAAATCGCCGAGCAGGACAAAGAGCTCAACGCCTTCAGCGGAGTCGCCTCATGAGCGGAACTGTCAGAACCGTTTTTCCGGTTACAGACAAAAAGTTTCCCCTCCGCGCGGCCGTCTACGACGAATTCAGGAAGCGCAGCCCGCTCGTCTCCAAGGCCAAGGCTTACGAGGCGATAGCGCGCAAGTTCAACATTTCGGTTCCGACCGTCCAGCGCTACGTGCGCCGCATGGCCAACGGCTCGATGTTCGCGCTTCCCGCCGGAAGGCAGGGACGGCACGTGTTCGCTTGGGACGACGAGGCCTTGAGCTTCTTCACAAACTTTCTGCTAGCGGCAATAAAGGAAGTGGGCGGATGCACGGTGCGCAACGCCTATAGGTGCGCCAAGGCGGAAGCCGAGCGCCAGGGCTGGAGCATCGGAAGCGAGGCGAGCGCCTACGTTCACGCCAGGAACATAAGTCCGGCGATGAAGATGCTCGCCAAGGGCGGGCAGCGCGCGCTGGACAATATGTTCTACATAAGCCGCGACCTGTCCAAGCTAAAGCCATTCCAGCTGATTGTAGGCGACCAGCACATCTTTGACTTTTGGTGCGAGAACCCTTACGCCAAAGGCGAAAAGGACAAGTACATCCGCGCCGAATGCTACCTCTGGCTTGACATGGCCACCCGCCTTGTCTACGGAATCAGCTTCGACATCGCCTACAACACGCGCACTGTCACGCGGGCCTTGCGGATGGGAATCAAGCGCTTCGGCAAGTTCGAGAGCACGTACAACGACAACGGATCCAGCGAGAAGTCGAAGCTCGCGGACGACATCGTTCAGCGCTTGCAGAATTACGGAGTGCGCTTCCTTGACGAGGCCGACTTGTACCAAGCCGAAAACAATCGCTACATCGTGGAGGACACGGAAGGCCTTGTTGTCGACGTGGCGCAGTCAAAGGCTGAATGGGAAAAGAAGCACCGCCGCATTTTCGCCCGCGTAAAGAACGCCAAGACAAAGCCCATCGAGCGCTTCTTCAACACGCTGGAGCAAATCCTGCGCGACCAGTGCTTGCCGGGCCTTGTAAAAGGCTTGGCGATTTCCGCGCCGGAAGAGGAGCAGGCGGCCAAGCGGCTTGAGTGGCAAAAAAAGAACGGCTGCATTCTGGGCTACGACGACTTCGTCAAATGCGTCGTCCGCGCCTTGGACATCTACGAAAGCCGCGTCCATTCGTCCCTCGGCTGCTCGCCAAAGGAACGGCTGGAGGAATGCAAGCGCGAAGGCTGGATGCCGACGATGATAGACCCGCGCGACGAAGCCTACCTCTTTATGGAAAGCGCCATGCGCCAAGTGAAGGGAGACAGAATAGAGCTTAACGGCGTGGAGTACATCGGCCCCGACCTCACGCAAGAAATGGTCTTGCAAAACCGGGGAACGCTCGTCGCCTACAACCGCCAAAAGGTGGAAGTCCGCTACGACCCGGAAAACTTGGCCTTGGGCGTTTTCGCGATAGAGCCTGGAACAAACCACGCAATCGCTCTTCGCCCTGTCAAGAAAATAGACATGCTCGACGAGCGGGAAGTCGTGGAGCAGCTTGAATGGAAAAAGCGCAACATGCGCGCCGTTCAGGAAGCGTTCAAAATCGCCACCGGCGACAAGAGCGTCCGCGTCCTTTCCGAGCCGCAAAAATTCGCCGAGCTTAGAAAATCGGAGAAGCTAGCCCAGGCGTCGGACTATAGGCTTGAAAGCAAAAAGGAGCCGGAGCCTGTTCCCGCCGTTGTAAGAAAAATTGACGCGGAGCCGCTTGAAAGCCAAGAGATTCCGCAAAGCGTGAGCCGCCAAAAGGACGACTACGGAGAGATGCCCATGTCGTTCAACCGCAGGGAAGAGAGCCTTTCGCAGGAAGATTTCCTCAAAGGCGTAGCCGAGCGGATTGGAAGCGAGTCGCTAAAGCGGGCGCAGTCGCGGCCGGTCTTCTACGACGAGCGCGAGCGCTACGAATGGACCTTGAACCAGTACCACGCGGGCGGACATCTTAGCCGCGAGGACTTGGACTTCATGCATGACTACGAAAGCAAAATGGATTCAAGACAAGTCGCCTATTACGAATCCTATTCTAAGAAATTCATAGGGAGATGAAAATTATGGAATCAACGTTGAAAAATTGTTTGGAAAGCAACCGTCTTTCCATGCAGGACGCGGCCCGCGTCTTGGGAGTTGACAAATCTCAAATCGTCAAAATCTGCACCCAGAAATACCCCAACTGGAAAGACAAAGAGACAGAGTATGTCAAGCTCCTTAAAGACGCTGGCTACAAGAACAGTATAGCGCAAAAGATAAAAATCGACACCGACGTGTTGGTGCTCACAAGGAGCGTCACGCGCTTCCAAAACCTCGCGGACGACTTGATTGACCCGACTGGAACAATGTCCTCGTCAATCGGAATGGCCATCGGAACCGCAGAGCGCGGAAAGACCCATTGCGCCAAATGGTACGTCCAGAACAACCCCAACGCCGCCTATGTCCTTTATGTTGACGGCTCGACAAAGACGCAGCTCTTGCGCGACGTTTGCGAAGCGGTCGCCCACACCCGCCCGCACAGTTTCGGCGATTGCCTGGAAGTCTTGGAAGAGAACTGCAAGTACGCCCGCCGCCTTGTGATTATCGACGAGGCCGACAAGCTGCCGGTCCGCTACTTGGAAATTCTTCGCGCCGTCAACGAGCGCTGCCAGCTTCCGTTCATGCTCGTGGGCGAGGAGGGGCTCAAGGTCAAGACCGACAGGGTTCCGCGCTTGCGCTCAAGAATCCGTAAGCCGATTGTTTTGTTCGAGGTGGCAAAGGCCGTTGACGTGGCGGCTTACTACCACGAGGCCGCCGGAATCGACATCTCGCTGGAGACGGCGGAACGTCTTGCCAGCCACGCAAGGGGCGGCTTCCGCTCAATCGTCAACGACAGCATAGCGATAAGCAAGATGTCAAAGGCCAGCGGACTTTCGACCATCACCGACAACATGCTGGAAAAGCTCTGCGCTTAGGAGGGGTAGAATGAATAAGTCAATCCGCTCAAGGCTCATTACCGCGATACACGCCGCCAAGAATTCCGCCGGCTTGGACGACCAAGCCTACAGGGCCGTTCTTCACGGCGCGGTGGGAAAGGAAAGCTGCTCAGAGTGCGGCGTTCAGGAATTGCGCGCCGTCCAAAAGGCGATGAATTCCGTCCTCGCGCTGCAAGGAAAAAGCCCTTGGAAGCTCTATCCGCGCAACAAGGCTCCGACGCTCATTGACGCTGTCGAAGCCCGCGCGCGAAAGCTCCTTGGAGCGGATTGGAAAAAGCGCCTGGATCACTTCGCGCTCTCGAAATTCAAGAAAGAAACGTACTCCAAATGTTCCGACAACGAGCTACGCAGCGTGATGGCCTTTATGACCAACTTGGAGCGCCGGGAGCGCGAATCCAAATGAAAGAGAACTGGCTGTTTTCCACCGAAGACCTCGCTCAACCTCCCTTGACCCAAGAGCAGAAAAGCGACTTGATAGACCGCGTTATCCGCAACGCCCAAATCGGCCACCGCTACATGTACAAGGTCAAGGAAGTATGCGGATTTCTCCACACCACTTACGACGAAATGCAAACGCTCTTGAACTACTACAAGCTCGACTGCGTCGTAATCCGCGACACGATAATCCGCATACCGTGGTGGAGCCTGGCCGAATACCTCATAGACCCCGCCGATGACGTGGAAACAGCCATGTACGCATACCTAAAGTCGCTTCCCCACAAAACCCCGGAAGCCAAACTGTCCGCATAACCGCGACAAGGAAGAATGAAAGCATGGATGAACTTGAAAGCGTAAAACGAAGGGTGAAGAAACTGCTCGCCCTTTCAAAATCACCAAACGAAAACGAAGCCGCGCTCGCGCTAAAAAAGGCCAACGAGCTGATGGCCGAACACAAACTAGACATCGGGCAATTCTCTGAATACACAAGGCAAGCCGTAAAGGACACAAAGCGCCTCATAAAATGGCGGTCCATATTGGCCAACGCCATGGAGCGGCTTTACGCTACATACCATTATGTCATCCGCGACACAGGCCAACTCTTTTTTGTCGGCGAAGAGCTAGACGCGTTCATGGCCGCCGAGATGTACAAGTATCTTGTCAAAGCTGTTCTGCGGATGACAAAGAACAACGTCCGCAAAAACGCCAAGCAAAAATTCCGCGAGTCATACCGCGAAGGATTGGACAACCGTCTTTACGACAGAGTGGAAGAACTCGGCCAACAGTGCAGCTGGCGAACCCCAAAGGAGCTTGAAGCCGCCAAAGAGAAAGTCGAAAACTTTGTCAAAGGCGAAGTCGCGATTGTTGTAAGACGCAAAAAGAGGGGCAATTCAAACCAGCGCGCGTTCGCTCGCGGAATGAGCGACGCCAACGGAATCAGCCTCAGCCGCCAAATGACCGGCAGCGGCGTTAAGGCGATAGGAGCGAGGTAAGACTATGACCTTTGACGAATGGATTGACGAGATGGGCTTTGCCGTGGACGAATCGACCCGCTTCAAAATGAAGGAAGCTTACAAAGCCGGCCGCGAGGACGTCGCCGGAGAGATAATGTCCTTTCTAGGAGCCGACCCCACCGACGGCATGAAACTCTTGCGGCGGCTCAAGCAAGAAAAACAAGAGGCGTAAGAATGGCTATCACTGCTGGAACATGTTGTTGCGGCCGATGCGGACGATGGTATTTCGGATATTATTGCCCGTACTGCGTCAAAAACACAAATCAAAGAGGATAGAAATTAAAAGTGAAACGAGGAAAAATCAAAATAATGATAGATGATAAGCCTGTTGATTTAACATTCTCTACATCTCTTAAATTGAAAAAAGGCAAAGGTTTTTGCGTTCAGTATTCGGAAGGATTTCTAGGCGCAAAATATTATTACTCGCCCGATTTTCCGACATTCACAAAAGCGTATGAGTTTATGCAGAAGCTGGATCCAAAATGGAAGTACAAGAATATTCAACGTTACTCCGAAGACGGAAATTTTCGTTTTTCCATCAATCCAGATTATTATCAAGAATTCTTGGACAAGGAGAAAAACAATGAAGTCTAAACCTTTGCCAGAAATAAAGTATATTCCAGAAATGTTCTTTGGCGTTTCATATGAAAAATCCGGATATAAGCGGAGTGTTGCACATTTAGATAAATCTTGGCATTATCCCCAAAAAGGAGAACTGCCAAGTGGTTCTCGCGTCCTTATTGCAGTAAAAAATAAAGTTGTAGGAGCAACAACAAGAACCAACTGGGGCAAAGAATTAGTATTCGTCGATGATTTTGGGAAATCCTATAGAGCAACTCAAATTTCCGCTTGGATGTACATGCCTGAGTTACCAAATAAGGATGAAAAATTTTGGAATCTTACCACAGAAGAACATAATTTTTTATAACCAACAAAATGGAGGTAAATAGAATGACGACAGGAGAATTTGCGGACAAAGTTTTCGCAATGCGGGAAGCCCAAAAAGAATACTTTAGGCTCCGCACCGCAGAAGCTTTACGGCGTTCCAAGAGTCTTGAAAAAGAAGTCGATTCAATACTTTTAACACGCAAAAACAGACCTATAATCGCCAATTATGGCGTCATAAAGCAAGGCGTATTGCCGTTCGACAACAACCATAGTTGGTGACAAAAATAACCGGAGGGGAAAAGAAAAAATGGACATAATCACAGAAAACGACATTGACGAAATCGCCGCCAGAGACTATTTAGCTGCCAATCGGGGTGTGGAATTGTTCCCAAGAATCCCGGAAAACATTACCGTTTACATCGCCGCAAAGCTCCTGCATGTGTCCGAACCGACAATTGAAAGAATGGTTGCAGACGGCCAAATAACCCTCACAAAAGCCGCCATAACGGCCTACATAGAGCGAAATTACCTAGCCAATCGCCCCATAAATTTGACCCAAAACACCCCAAATCAACCCAAATAGCCCCGCAAAAAACATCAGTTTTTCTTATAATTTTACATCAAAATTTTTTGAAAGTGACAGTAGTCTTGCGCGTTCCAGTCTTTTGCGATTCCAAATGGGTGCGTTATGCATACGGGCGGAAGCGGAGTGAACGTGCCGTCAACAAAAAGCGCGTTGTCGTTGTGCCGGCTGGTGTTGGCCGCGTCAAGGCTTGTGGTTGAAAGACGCAGCGAAACGTTCCTTCCGTCAACCACGCCGCTTGCGGTAATCGACTCGCCGCGCGTGATGAATTTATAATAGGCGCGGTTCACAAAAAGCAGGCTGTTTCCCTTGGCGCTTTCGGCGGCGACTTTTTCAACGCCCTTAACTTCAAACTTTGTCGTTATCGGAACGGATGCGTACCAGCTGGCCGAGCAGCGGCGCGTCGTCGGAGCGGGCTTTACCGAAACTATTTCCTTTGAGGCCGCGTCGTTAAAGTTTCCTTGCGAGAAAATTTTTATCTCCGGCTTGTGGCTAAAGCCTTTTACGTTTACGGCAAGAAGCAAGCGGCCGCTTTGATGGTTCCACGAAAAGCGGATGCGCCTTCCTGGCGTTCTGGTGGAACAACAGCCCGCGCCCAATTTTGTCGGAATCATCTTGCGTCGCGCGCCCAAAAATTTTCGGTAAACGTATTTGGTTCCCCGATTGGTGTTCCACAGCGCGAACTCGGCCATGTTCAAAATTTTGTTGTCAAAAAACTGGACTACGCCAACGTAGTCGCCCACGCTAAAAACGTAAACCGCGCGCGCTCGAATTCTTAACCGCGACAAAATCGGCGGATACGGAATTCCCGCATAAGGCGTGGTCAAGCCCTTTATGTCAAGTTTTTTGGGGAGCGTGTCGAACGTTCCAAAAACCGGCGTTCCGTTTTGAATCAACTTTTCGGGGGCCGGCGTAATTTCGCGCGTGTACATTTTTCATTTCTCCAAAAATTTCATAAGCCGCTTTTGAAAGTCGCGATAATATGGCGCTTCGACAAAAACGACGTGCGAGCCGCCCTTTATCATCTCTAGCCTTGAGCCTTTTGGCAGACTCTTGAGCGACTTTTTCACAAGCTTGTAATTTAAGTAAGGGTCTTTGTCGCCGCAAATCACAAGCGTTGGATTTTGTATTTTTGCCAAGTCAATCAGCTCTTTTGCCTGGGGAACGCAAATGTCGCGCCTGCCGCCGTTGGGACTTTTTTCGCCGTCGTATCTCCAGCAGCTGGAGCACCATATTTCTATCAGCTCGCGCTCGGCAATCGAATAGTCAAAGGCGCCGGCTTTGTTTCGCTGAAAGTCGTCCGCGGCGTGTTCCCAGGTGTTGTGGTGGAATGGCTCGGCCGTTTTGGCGTCTCCGATTCCGCTCAAGATTGGAGCGTACAACACAAGCTTGTTTACGCGCTCGCTGTGGGCGGCGGCAAAGCGGCTTGCTGTAACCGTTCCCCAAGACCAGCCAAGGACGTCTATTTTGTCCTGCCCGGTCAACTCCACGATTTTTTGGACGGCGGCGTTTATGTCCAGCGCCGCGTAGTCGGAATCAGGCATAAAGCCGTCGGAAACTTCCTGCGAGCGGCCAAAGCCCGCTATGTCCAAGCGCCAAACCGCCCAGCCTGAGCGCGCCAACTTTTTGACAAGGCTGTAGTCCTTGTAGTCGATGTCAAATTCGTGCGAGGAGTATGTCACGCCGTGAACAAGCAATATGTTCTTTTGGCCTTTGTCGCTTTTGGCGGAACTTTTTTTGGCAAGCTGGACGCAATCCAAATGCAGCGCGATTCCGTTCCGCTCCAAAGGAAATTCTTTATAGTCGTAAAGCGCGTTGGAAGCGTTCCGTCCGCAAGAGAAAAAAATTTGCGCGGCAAAAAAAAGAGCCAGCGCGGCATTTTTTATGCTTTTTGCATTGCGTGTCATTTGCTGTTTATTATACCGCGTTTCACGCGGTTTTGCTAGTGGAAATATTGTCTGTCCGCTCGCGCGGACTACTGGCAATACCACGCTTCGCGTGGTTTTGCTAGTGGAAATATTTACATGTCCGCTCGCGCGGACTACTGGCAATACCGCATTTCGCGTTTTTTTTCTATAGCAAGTTGATTCAGGGCTTTTTTTTTGCTACCATATTGAACGAAACAAAATGCAGGAACTTGAAACGCCCGGCCAATTAAAAGGCGCGGAGAAAATAAAAAACCTTCCAATTTATTCTCACCTTGAAGAAATTTGCCGGGCGCTAAAAGCGTCTCCGTCGCGCTTTTTGATTTTGACGGCGGAAACAGGAGCCGGAAAGTCCACCGCCGTTCCGCTCGCGCTTTTGGAAGCGTTCCCAAAAAAAATATTGATGCTACAGCCTCGCCGCCTTGCCGCCGTGAACGTGGCCAGCCGCGTTGCGGAATTGCTTGGAGAACGGGTCGGGCAAACGGCTGGCTACAAAGTGTTTTTGGAAAACAAGACAAGCGAGTCCACGCGCCTAGAAGTTATGACCGAAGCGATTTTGACGCGGCGGCTCCAAGCCGATCCAAGTTTGGAAGACGCGAGCGTCGTTGTGCTGGACGAGTTTCACGAAAGGTCGATAAACGCAGATTTGGCGCTTGCGTTTTTAAAGGAAGCGATGCAGCTTCGCGACGACTTGTTTGTAATCATCATGTCGGCCACGATTGACGCTCGGCGGATCGCTCGCTTTTGCGGAACAGTCGGCGCGACCGAAACTGAAAGCAAGACCGGGAACGCCGCGCAAACCGCAAACGGAGACAAGACCAAAAACGCGGGCCAATCCGAGGCTGATTCCAAGGCCATAACGCCAGCGCCAGTTTTGGAAATACCGGGCCGGACTTTTCCTGTCCAATTTTTTTACAAGCCTGAACTTTCGGTAGCCACCGCCGTCCGCTGGGCGCTTTCTGGGCTTGCGGCCGATACTGATGGCAAAACCGGGAATGCGGGCGCAACTGATACTGCTTCCACGCCCAAGACTGCGGGCGCGACCGGAACTTGTTCCACGCCTAAAACTGCGGGCGACACCGAGATAGCTTGCAAAACCAAAACTGCGGGCCGCTCAATCCTTGTCTTCCTCCCCGGCATTTACGAAATAAACAAGATCTTTTCCGAGCTAAGCGGCGAAATTTCGCCCGCCGTTCAAATCGAGCGGCTTCACTCCTCCGTGTCCTTTGACGAGCAAAAAAAGATTTTGTCGCCCGCCGCGTCAGGCATAACGCGCGTAATCCTTTCTTCTTCAATCGCCGAAACGTCGCTTACGATTCCAGACGTTGTTTGCGTAATCGACTCCGGCCTTTCGCGCGTGAGCGTGATGGACAACAACGTCGGCGCGACGCGCTTGGTTACAATGCCCGAATCGGAATTTTCCGCCGCGCAGCGTTCAGGCCGCGCCGGACGAACCCAAGAAGGCGTTTGCGTCCGCTTGTGGAGCCAGAACGAGCCGCGGTCGAAAAACCCGCTGCCGGAAATCTTGCGCAGCGACTTAAGCGAGCTGCTTTTGGAATGCGCCGAATGGGGAAGCCAGGACCCCGCCGCGCTTGAATGGCTGGATCCGCCCGCCCCGTCTTCGTGGGAGACCGCGCGCGAGCTTTTGCGGCTGCTTAACTGCTTGGACAACGACGGCCAGATTACACAATTGGGGCGGGCGGCTCTTAGGCTTGGAATCGGTCCCCGCTTGGGATGCGCTGCGATTTACGGCGGCGCCGCCTTTGTCCTTCCATACTCGCAGTACAAGGATTCAGCTCCGGCCTTGCAAAAAAAGTTTGTTCTAAATTTAGAGCGGCGCCTCGAAGAAGCCGGCGCGCAAATTGCGGGCAAGAACGAAAAGGGTGGCCGCTTCTTGGGCTTGCAAAAAATTCCCGACCCGCTATTGGCGGGCTTTCCCGATAGGCTCGCGCATAGGACGGCGGACGCGGGCGTCTACCAGTTTTCGTCGGGGCGTCTTGCCGCGCTAAAGGACTACAAGGGCGGCCTTGGCCCGGAATGGATTGTGGCCGTGGAAGCGGACGCGGGAAGCTCGCAAGGCGCGATTTACTCATACAAGGCGCTGGATTCCGTTCAACTTGAAGAATGGATTTTAAGCCGCGCGCAAAAAAAAGTCGTTTGCGATTTTGAAAACGGAAAAGTAGTAAAGACGGAATTCACTCAATACGGAAAAATAATTCTTAGCCAAAAGGCGCTCAAGGCCGGAGACGAAGACATAAAAAGCGCGCTTTGCTTTTCGGTTCAAAAAAACGGCTTTGACTCGCTTCCCCTGGACGAAAAGACAAAAGCCTTTTTGGTAAAGCGAAAATTTTACGAGCAGGCTTCCGCGGCGGGCGGCGCGAGTGTCGCGGGCGGCGGCAATCTTAGTCTTGCCAACGATTCTAGTTCCGCCGCCGGCAGTCTTGGCCAGGGCACAGTTCCGCCAAAACGCTTTGACAAAAACTGGCTTTCGCAAAACGCGGCCGAATGGCTGGCCCCATTTTTGACTGGGAACAAAATCAGCGCGCAAAACGTTTACGACGCGCTTTACTATTTTTACGACGGTTCCGAGGTGGAGCGAAAGGTTCCGTCAAGACTGGAATTGCAAACAGGCCGCGCGGTAAAAGTCGTCTACGTTGACGGCGAAAAAGTGATTCCGACGATAGAAATAATAATCCAACAAATATTCGGCTGCTTTGAGACGCCAAAAGTGATGGGCGTTCCAGTCCTTTTAAAACTGCTTTCGCCCGCGCGCCGGCCCCTGCAAATCACAAGCGACCTGGAAAACTTTTGGCAAAACACTTGGCCAGAGATTTGCAAGGAGATGAAGGGACGCTACCCCAAGCACAACTGGGACTACCGCGTGGCGGAACGGGAATAAGCCGCTCGCGCCATTTGTGGCATAATTGCAAGTTCGAGCGGTTTAACCGCGTCTTTCCTTTTTCCTACCCAAAAATTTCCGTCGTCTTAAGCCAGTCGGCGACCTTTGTCGCGTCCGCGTCCAGAGGGCGGTCGTCCTTTACGAACTTGCTCATTTTGCGGACTTGGTCGTGGACTTTTTTGGTGAAGGGGCTAAAGTCGTCGTAGCCGGCAAGGTCAACCGCTTGCATGGCGGCAAGCAAATGGGTTGCGAACTGCAAGAATACCAAATCGATTTGCTCAGCGAATTTTCGCGCGCTGATTGTTCCCATGCTCACCTTGTCTTGGTTGATGGCTTCGGTGGGAGCGCTTGTGACGCTGATTGGGTAGCAGTAGCTTTGGACTTCGCCGCGAATCGCGCTGATTGTGATTTGCGCGGCCTTAAAGCCAAGGCGCAAGCCTGCGCGCGGATCGGTGTCCTTTATGCGCGGAGTCAAGTTGTCAGGAAGCCCGCTGAACTTTCCGTCGATAATGACTTCGGCCTGCTTGTCGGAAAGATCCGAGATGTTTGCGAGCGCCGTCCGCATGTAGTCGCAGGCCGCGCATATGTGGCCGCCGTAAAAGTTTCCGGTGTTGTAAATGCGGCCAGCGTCGATGTCAACAAGCGGGTTGTCGTTGGCGGAATTTATTTCCTCGCCAATCCACTGGCGCGCGATTGCCAAAGTGTCGCGGTAAACGCCGTTGATTTGCGGCGAGCAGCGGATTGAGTAGCGGTCTTGAATTTTATTCGCCTGCTTGACGAATGTTCTTCCGTCAAGCTTTTCGATTTGCGTCTTTAAGAATTCCTCATACTTGTAAACGCGCTTTGAATTTTTTATGATCTTGTAAATGTAAGCCGCGCTTTCGGACTGGCCCTTGTGGTTTTTAATCTGGCTGACCTTGGCCACAAAGGGCGTGTCTTTTCCGCGCGTGATTTCGCTTGTGACGGCAGAAAGGAAGTCCGAGATGTTCGCAAGCCGTTCCGCTTTTTTTATTGCGAGCGCGGCCACGGCTGTCATAACGCTAGTTCCATTCATAATCGCAAGGCCTTCTTTGGCTTCAATCAAAAGCGGCTCAATCTTTTCCGCCTTAAAAGCCTTCATCGTCGGAACGATTTTTCCTTTGTAATAAACTTTGCGCTGGCCCATAATTACGGCCGCAAGGTAGCTCAAAGGCGTAAGGTCGCCGCTCGCGCCAACCGAGCCAAGCTGCGGAATGCATGGAATAACGTCCTTGTTCAAAAGCTCCAGCATTTTGCGCGCGAGCTGGGGCCTGATGGCCGAGTGGCCGCCTTTAACATTTCCGTTCAAACGGCAAAGAATTACGGCGCGACCTGTGTCATGATCAAAGTATGGGCCCAAGCCGATTCCGTGGTAGGCCACGATTGTGCGCTGCAATTCGCCCGCCTTGTCAACGCTGATTTGCTTGTAGCAGCTGTCGCCAAAGTCTGTGGTGACTCCGTATGTCGGAACGCCGGTGGAAATGTAGTCCATCAAAAATTTGCGGGACTTTTCCATCCGCTCCCAGAATTTTTTGTCAGTGGGAAGGGCGGCTTTTTGGCCGTTTATCGCCACGTCGTTCACGTCTTCGATTGTAAGTGAGTTTCCGTCGATGATAGTCATAATGCTCTCCTATAAACCTTGGAGCCGCGCTCGGGGTTCCAAAGCTTTTTGCGCTCAGGCGGAATCGAGTCTATTGAGTCGGGCGCGAATCCCAGCTTTTCAAAAAAGTCGGCCGTCTGCGTAGTCATTACAAAAACAGATTTGACGCCCTTCGCGCGGGCCTTGTCCAGCAAATAATTTATTAGCTTGGGGCCGACGCCCATGTTTCCGTAAGCGGGATCGACGGCAACCGCGCAAATCTCCGCTTGCGTCGCCTCACTGGAAGCGCCCGATTCTTGGTAAACTTTGAGCGCGGCGCAGGCGTGGATTCCTTCGTCAACGTTGTAGACGATGTAGCTGTCCAAGTCGGCCTTAAGCTGCTTGGCCGTGCGCTCCAACAAAATTCCTTTTTGGACAAAAGGATTCATCAATGACAAAACGCTCGGTATGTCCTGCGGCTGCATCGCGCGCAAGTCGCCGTAGCCGTTGTTGTAGACCATCGTTCCGCTTCCGATGCCGCTGAAAATTTCGCAGGGCAAAATTCCGTCAACATTTCCGTTTAGAATGTGAACGCGGTCAACGCCTTTTTTGCAAGCGTCCTTTGCCAAGCGCAAGAGCGAAAGTATTTGCGCGCGATGTTCGCTTGCATCCGTTTTGCAATCGCCGTTCATGCGCAAGATTTCCTCCGCCTCCGCAAGATTCATCGCCGGAATGTTTCCGTCGTCGTTAAGGTGAACGCTGTCAGGAAGCGAAAATTCCTTCTTGGAAATTTTTGGGTCGGGAAGGATGTAAAAAAGCTTTTGCGCCTTTAGGCCGCAAGCGATTTGCTGGGCCAGCTCCGCGCTTGAAATATTGTAGGGCTTTCCCAAATCGTTCCAGCCGATGCAGGGAAAAATCGGAATGAAACCGTCGTCCAAAGTTTGCTTTATGACGTCGATTTTGAGCTTGTCGATTTCGCCGGCCGTTCCGTAATCGGTTCCGTCAAGAACGCCCTTGGCGCGGGCTTTGACCCAGTTGCCGATGACGGCGGTTCGGTTTTCGCCGGCCAAGTGGTTCATGATTGTGTTGGCCACGTCAAAGGCCGCGGTCTTGATTAACGGCATGGCGGATTCGGGCGCGACGCGCGAGCCCTTTTGGATTTTCCATTCGATTTTGGCGCCGTCCAAAATTTCGCTGATTTGCTTTCGCGCGCCCGGGGCCACGATGACTTTTAGGCCGGCCTGGTGAATCAGCGCTATGTCGTGGATCAAGCTGGGCAAAAGGCCCGAGTCGATTATTTGGTCGTCGATGTGTATGACCGCCAAGGCGTCTTTGAAAATCTTTATGTAGTTTATCACGTCGCGAATCTGTTTGGCGCTTTCCGATAAATTTTCCATCGCTTTTTATTTTTCACTTTTTGCGGGTCTTGTCAAGGGAAAGAAACGTTATAGTTTCTTTCTATATCTTCTAATATAGAAATTGTATAAAAAATCTATTGACAAACTGCGCAATAAAAGATAAAGTTCATTATAATTTAGAATTTTTCCTATCGGTTTAATAGGTTTTTATTCTTTGAGGGACTTTTTATGGCTTACATTGAGATTTCGAATCTATACAAGACATACTATCCTCACGGCCAGGCGCTGCCCGTTTTGCGCGGCATAAACCTTTCAATATATAAGGGCGAAATTTTTGGAATAATAGGCTTTTCGGGAGCGGGAAAATCCACCTTGGCTCGCTGCATAAACCGCCTGGAGACTCCCGACAAGGGTTCAATCATAATCGGAGGAACTGACATATTGGCTTTGGGAAAAAAGGAGCTTAGGGTGGAACGTCGGCGAATCGGAATGATTTTCCAGACATTCAACTTGTTCGAAGCAAAGACAGTATACAAAAATATAGCTTACCCGTTGGTAATTTCTGGCGTTCCCAAAAAAGAAATAAAACGCCGCGTGGAAGAGACCGCGGAACTTGTAGGCCTGACAGACAAGCTGGACATTTACCCTGGAGCCTTGAGCGGCGGACAAAAACAACGCGTGGGAATCGCTCGCGCGTTAATCAACAACCCGGACGTTTTGCTCAGCGACGAGGCGACAAGCGCCCTTGACCCGCAGACCACGCTTCAAATTTTGGATTTGCTTAAAGAGATAAACGAAAAAACCGGCATCACAATCTTGATGATAACGCATGAACTTGAAGCCGTAAAATACGCTTGCCAAAGAATGGCTGTTTTGGAGGAAGGAAAAATTGTTGAAGAAGGAAGCGTCTTTAACATTTTCAACAATCCAGAAAGCCGCACCGGCGAGCTTTTTGCAAAGGTCTTCTTCCGTTTGAACAACGAACAGTTGTGCAAAGACGGAATGTATACAATTTAAAAAAGGAGAAGGACATGAGTTTGTTGGACAACAGTTTGTGGGCGGTTCTGAAATCATCGGTTTCCGTCGAAATCTGGTCAAAACTTTGGCCTTCAATTTTTGACACTCTCTACATGACGGCGTTGGCCAGCCTGATTGTTTTGGTGTTTGGTTTGGCGCTCGGAGTCTTGTTGACTGTGACAAGCCCCGACGGACTTTTTCCGCTGCCAGCAGTTTACAAGGTTTGGGGTTGGCTCATCAACACGCTGCGCTCTTTGCCGCAGATGGTGATGATTATCATGCTCATTCCTTTGGCGCGCTTTTTGTTCGGAAAAAGTTACGGAGCGAATCCTTGCATTGTGGCTATCGCCGCAAGTTGCATTCCGATGTACGCGCGCGTTGTAGAAAGCAGCCTGCTGGAAATTAACAAGGGCAAGATAGAGGCGGCCAAATCAATCGGCTCGTCAAACTTGCAGATTATTTTCCATGCGCTGCTTCCCGAAACTTTGCCGTCGTTGATACGAGGCTTTACCATTACGGTAATAGCGGTTCTTTCGATGACGGCGCTAGCGGGAATGTTCGGCGCGGGCGGAATCGGAGACGTTGCCGTTCGCTATGGTTACCAACGCTTTCAGCATGACAAGCTGTTAGCCTGCATTTACGTTTTGGTCGTTCTGGTTCAGATTGTCCAAAGCGCGGGAAATTTTGTGTCAAACAGAATTTTAAAAACAAGAGCCTTAATATAAGGAAAAAAGGAGAATATTTATGAAAAAAATTATTTTTGGATTTTTGGGAATTGTGGCGGCGCTTTCACTCGCCTCCTGCGCGAAAAAAGGCGGAGCCAAAGGCAACGACGGAATTGTTACATTAAAAGGAATCATCGACTTGGTTCCGCACCAGGAAATCATCGACTACGCCGCACCCGCATTGCTTAAGGAAGGAATTAAAGTAGTGACCTTGCAGGACGCTTCCGACAACCTTGGAAACGAAAAGACGGCAAATGGCGAGGCCGACTTCAACTACTTCCAGCACAAGCCCTACTTGGACTCTGTAAACAAGCAGAACGGCTGGGACTTGGTCAGCGTTGCCGCAATTCATGTTGAGCCGATTTCGCTTTACTCCGACAAGTACACAAAGCTTTCAGACGTTCCCGAAAAACTTGTCATCGCCGTTCCCGACGACGGAACCAACGAATACCGCGGTCTTAAGCTTTTGAACGATTTGGGCTTTATCAAATTGAGCGAGCATTCTTTGAGCGCTCTTGACGCGAACGTAGACGACATCGTTGAATACCTCAAGCCGATTAAAATTGTCGAAATCAACGCGTTCCAAATCATACCGACGCGCGCCGACTACGACTTGTTTGTAAACAACACCAACAAAATTCTTGAGTCTGGAATCAAGACAAACATCTTGGCCCAAGAAGCCGCCGACAGCCCTTACGGAAACATCATCGTAACAAAGGCTGGCCGCGCCAACGACCCCGCGATTCAAAAGCTGGTCAAGGTTTTGCTCAGCGACGACGTTCAGCAGTGGATAAAGAACAAGTATAACGGAGCGGTCATTCCAGTTAAGTAAAAATAGAACGCCCGCGCCGGCAAACAGGCCCGCGCGGACAGCCGAACTTTTTTTAAGGAGAACAGTATGTCAACAGTAAACCTAAATTTGCCGGACGTGCAAATTCGCGAAATTAGAATTAATTCAATCACCGGCTTTTTGGGCAATGCGGACGATTTGGTGAAGCTCTCGGCGGACGGACTCAAGGACCATAACCGAAAGTTCACCCAATGCATCGGTTGCTCTACGGCGCGCGCCGGCTGCATGGTCTCGATGGTGACCGACGCCGCGGTGATTTCGCATGGGCCTGTTGGCTGCTCTTCTTGCTTGCATGATTTCAACATGACTTACCGAGTCAACGCTTCGCTGCGCAACAAGACAAACCGCCGCCGCCGCATCTTTTCGACAAACCTCCAGGAAAAAGACACGGTCTACGGCGGAAACGCAAAGCTTGAGGCTACGATTCGCGAGGTGTACGAAAGGGTGAAGCCCGCCGCGATTTTTGTATTGACTACATGCGCGGTGGGAATTGTAGGCGACGACGTTCAAAGCGTTTGCGACAAAGCCCAGGAAGAATTAGGAATACCAATTGTGGGCGTTGCTTGCGAAGGCTTCCGCTCAAAAGTTTGGACGACTGGCTTTGACGCCGCCTATCACGGAATGGCTCGCAAACTTATCAAAAAAGCCGACAAACATCGCGACGACATGATTAATGTCATAAACTTTTGGGGCAGCGACGCTTTTGCCGACTGGTTCGCTCCATTTGGAGCAAAGCCAAATTATTTGACCCCGTTTAACACAGTTGAAGAACTGAGCCGCGCGGGAGAGGCTTGCGCCACCGTTCAAGCGTGCTCGACATTGGGAACATATTTGGGCGCTGTCTTGGAGCAAGACTTTGGCGTTCCGGAATTGGCGAGCGCGCCGCCATACGGAATCGCGCAGACCGACAGATGGTTCCGCGCGCTGGGAAAACTTTTAGGCAAAGAAGACATCGCCGAAAAAGTCATCGCGGAGAAAAAAGAAAAATATCTTCCGCAAATCGAAGAGATAAGAAAAAAATTGCAAGGAAAGTCCGCATACGTAGCGGCCGGCGCCGCGCACGGACACGCGCTCTTGGACATAATCGGAGAGCTTGGGCTTAAAGCCGTCGGAGCGTCGGTATTCCACCACGACGCGACGTTTGACTCGGGCCGGGATGAAAACGACCAGCTCAAGCAACGAGTCGGAGACTACGGCGATGTTCCGCATTTTAATGTTTGCAACAAGCAGGAATTTGAATTAGTCAACGCGCTGATAAAAGTTCACCCTGACGTAATGCTCGCGCGTCACGGTGGAATGACCTTGTGGGGCGCAAAGCTCGGCATTCCAAGCTTGCTTGTTGGCGACGAGCACGCCGGCATGGGATATGAAGGCCTTGTCAAATACGGCAAAATGATTGTTGAAACGATTGAGAACGACGAGTTTGTCAAAAACTTTCAAAAGCACGCTCTGAACCCTTACACAAAGTGGTGGCTGACCCAGCAGACGGATTACTTCCAATATAAGTAAGGGCGCAAGGAGAAAAAAATGGCGAATTACACAGGTTCAATTGAACAAGAAAGATACACATGCGCGCTCGGAGCCTTGCAGACTGTAGTTGCAATTCCAAGGGCTGTTCCGATTTTGCATTCAGGACCAGGCTGCGGCGAAATGATAAGCGGCTTTTTCGCGCGCTCAAAAGGCTACGCGGGCGGTTCCACAAGCCCTTGCACAGCCTTTACCGAAAAGGAAGTTGTTTTTGGCGGAATCAAACACTTGCGCGAAAACATAGAAAATACATACAAGGTTTTGGACACAGACTTGCAGGTTGTCATGTCAGGCTGCACCGGCGGAATTGTAGGCGACGACGTTCAAGGCGTCGTAGATGAATTTGTCGAACAAGGAAAGCCTATTGTAGCCGTGGATACGCCGGGCTTCAAGTCGAACAATTATGTTTCGCACGCGTCGGTGGTCAACGCAATCATCGACCAATATGTTACCCGCTTTGAAGATCAAAACGAACCTCGCTCGGAAAAGAACACTGTCAACTTAATCGCGAGCATTCCATTTCAAGACCCATTTTGGAAAAGCAACTTGGCTGAATACCGGCGCTTGCTTAAAGGCCTTGGCCTTAAAGTTCATGTCTTGTTCGGCCCCGACTGCAAGGGCGTGAAAGAATGGCAGCAAATTCCGCGCGCTAACTTTAACATTTTGGTTTCTCCCTGGTACGGAAAGACAATCGCGGACAACCTAAAGGCGCGCTACGACCAAGAATATTATTGGTTCCATTCTGTTCCGATTGGCGACAACGCCACAACAGCCTTTTTGAACGGAGTCTTGGATTTTGCCATCGCCCACGGAGCGGAAATCGACGTTGAAAAAGCAAAGAAATTCATCCAACACCAAATCGACTCTTACTATGAAGAGATTGACAACCTAGCCACTTTCCTCTTGGAATTCCGCTACGGTTTGCCGCGGTTCGCTCACATCATTCACGACGCCGGCTATGTCGTCGGCCTTTCGCGCTTTTTGCTGCACGAAACAGGAATCGTTCCAGCCGAACAGTTCATCGTAGACAACACTCCGGCAAAATACCAACAGGATATTTTGGACGACTTGCTTTCAATTAGCGAAAAAAGAAAAATCAGCGCGCAGTTCATTCCCGACGCGGGAAAAGCCAGCGACATAATTCGCGAAATAAAACATGAAGGACGCGGCTTGATAATCGGCGCAAGCTGGGACAGCGATTTGGCAAAAGAAAAAGATTATTGTTTTGTGGAAGCGGCGAACCCGCTGCAAATGCGCCTTGTCCTTACGACAAACTATGTAGGCTACACTGGAGCCTTGCGCGTGATAGAAGACGTTTACAACAACGCGCTCGAACGTTACCGCTAGGATGGGAGGCGGCAATGGGAGACAACAATAGCGGGCGCGTTTTGGTAGGCTTTGCGAGCCTTGACGGGCTTGCGGTAGACGAACATTTTGGACACGCCCAATACTGGCAGATTTACGATTTTACGGACGACGCGGAATTTGTGGAAACGCGAAAAATGCCGCCCGTTTGCGGCGGCTCATGCAGCGAAAATTTTGAGCCTGCCTATCAATTGCTAAAAGACTGCGCGGCTTTGTTTGTGGCAAAAATCGGACAACCGGCCGCCGCTTATATGTTGGGCAAAGGGCTAAAAGTTTTTGAGGCCGCCGGAAGCATTGACAGGCTCGCGCTCGCCATAAAAGAGCAGGGTCTTGTATAAAAAACGCGCTTGGCGCAAAAAAAGGAGGCGCGAAATGCCAAAGACATTTGAAGAAATCTCAAAAAGCCATCCGTGTTTCGCGCTTGGCGCCAAGTCGAACAAGGGCCGCATTCATTTGCCGGTAAGCCCGGGCTGCAACATCGGTTGCCGCTTTTGCAAGCGCGACTTTAATGAGAGCGAAAACCGTCCAGGCGTTGCAAGCGGCATAATCAGCCCCGACGAGGCGCTTGACGCGATTAGACGCGCCGTAGAGCTTTCGCCTGACCTTACTGTTGTTGGAGTGGCAGGCCCGGGCGATACGCTCGCCACCGATTTTGCGCTTGAGACATTCCGCAAAGTGCGAGACGAGTTTCCGCAAATGATAAAATGCATGAGCACAAACGGCTTGCTGCTTCCGCAAAAGGCGGACCAAATAATCGACGCGCAAATCGACACGCTTACCGTGACGGTAAACGCGGTTGACCCGGAGATTCAGGCCAAGATAAACGAGTTCATAATTTACAATGGCAAGCGCATTGAAGGAATCGAGGCCGCGCGGATTTTGATAAAGAACCAGCTGGAAGGAATAGAAAAAGTTTCAAGCGCGGGCGTGACAGTAAAGGTGAACACGGTTTTCATTCCTGAAATAAACCGCGAGCATATTCCGCTTGTGGCAAAAACAGTCGCTGAGCGCGGCGCGACAGTTTACAACATAATTCCGCTGATACCTCAGCATCAGTTTTCTTGGTGTAGCGCGCCATCTTGCGCCGACTTGTCTTGGGCAAGAAACGAATGCGAAAAATACATAAAAGTCTTTAGGCATTGCCAACGCTGCCGCGCGGACGCGGTTGGCGTTCCTGGCGGACAGGACTTTTCAAAAGAAGTTTACATTAAGCCTGTGAGATTGGACGGAACCTTTTCTCACGGTTAGCGACAACATAATTGTTCGCAAGACTAAAAATTAAGGGTTGTCGCATAAGCGGCAACAAACGCGCTCGCGGCCAAGCTCGCGCGTTCAGCCGAACCATAGGAGGAAAATATGGCAAAGAATTACAATGACATAGAATCAGCTTTGATTCATGGTGGAATTGACGGCGACCCGCTCACTGGCGCTGTCAATGTTCCTGTTTACCAAACTTCAACCTACAGACAGGAAGGACTTGGCAAAAACAAGGGGTGGGAATACTCGCGCACAGGAAACCCCACCCGCGCGGCTCTAGAGGCTTTGATCGCCCAGCTGGAAGGCGGAAGCCACGGCTTTGCGTTTGCGTCAGGAATGGCAGCGTCGACCGCTGTCATAAGCCTATTTAAAAGCGGCGACAAAATAATAATTTCCAGCAACGTCTACGGCGGCACTTTCCGCGTTTTGGACAAAATATTTAAAAACTTTGGAATCACATATTCAATTGAAGACACTTCCAACTTAAAGACGCTGGAGAAAAAAATCACGAGCGACGTAAAGGCGATTTGGATTGAAAGTCCGGCCAATCCGCTCTTGACAATCACCGACTTGGAAGGCGTGGCCAAGCTGGCAAAGAAGCATAAGATTCTTTCTATCGTTGACAACACTTTTATGACGCCCTACATTCAGCGGCCGATAGAAAAAGGAATCGACATCGTAGTTCATTCCGCGACAAAATATTTGGGAGGCCACAGCGACTTGGTGGCTGGGCTTGCGGTTGTCAACGACAAGGCGCTTGCCGAAAAAATCGCCTTTATTCAAAACGCGACAGGCGGCGTGCTGGGGCCATTCGACTCCTTCCTTTTGATTCGGGGAATAAAGACATTGGGCGTTCGCCTTGACCGCCACGTAGAGAACGCGGAAAAAATCGCGCTTCATTTGCAAAAACATTCCGCGGTAAAAAAGCTTTACTATCCCGGTCTCAAGACAGACCCCGGCTACAAGGTGAACAAAAAGCAAGCCAAAAACGGCGGAGCGATGATTTCGTTCGAACTAAAAGAAAATTACAACATCAAAAAATTCTTTTCTTCGCTTAAATTGGTTTCGCTCGCCGAAAGCCTTGGAGGCGTTGAAAGTTTGGCCTGCCACCCGGCCAGCATGACGCACGCGTCAATTCCCAAGGACATTCGCGACAAGGTTGGAATCACCGACGGCTTGATTCGCCTTTCTGTTGGAATTGAATCGGCCAACGACATCATCGCCGACATTGACCGCGCGATTACCGCCGCCAAAAAATGAGGCATAGCGGCAAGATAAAACGAAGGCAAGCCCAAGCGAACAGCGATATTGCACGAGGAACATGTTTATGAAATATTTTAGGTCAATGCAAGAATTGGTCGGAAACACTCCGCTTGTAAAACTTGCAAGCTTTTGGCTTCCGGCCGGCATAAACCTTTACGCAAAGCTTGAATTTTACAATCCAAGCGGAAGCGTAAAAGACCGCACCGCCCGCTTTATGGTAGAAGCCGCCGAGCGCGACGGTCTCTTAAAAAAAGGGGGGACTATCGTAGAAGGAACTGCAGGCAACACAGGCTTGGGAATCGCCTTTGCCGCGCTGCAAAAAGGCTACCGCGTGATTTTCGTCGTGCCCGAAAAATTTTCGCAAGAAAAGCAAACGCTCATGCGAGCGCTCGGCGCGGAAATCGTCAACACTCCCCGCGCGCTTGGAATGCGCGGCGCCTCGGAAAAGGCCGAAGAAATTCGCGCGTCAATTCCCGGCGCGATTGCCTTAAAACAATTTGAAAACCCCGCCAATCCCATGGCGCATTACAAGACCACCGGCCCCGAAATTTACGACGCGCTTGACGGCAAGGTTGACTATTTAATCGCTGGCGCCGGAAGCGGCGGCACTTACGCCGGAATCGTAAAGTTCCTAAAGGAAAAAAATCCTGCGACTAAAGGCATTTTGGCAGATCCGGTCGGCTCTTTGATTGGCGGCGGAGAGCACGCCGACTACAACATTGAGGGAATCGGAAACGACTTCATTCCCAAAACGATGGACATGAGTCTTGTTGACCAAGTGGTAAAAGTCACAGACCAAGACGCAATCACCGGCTGCCGCGAACTTGCCAAAAAAGAAGGAATAATCGCGGGCTTTTCAAGCGGCGCGGCTTTTAGCGCGGCGCTAAAATTTGCAAATAAAGGAAAGAAAGGCAATTATGTCATTGTTCTTCCCGACCGCGGCGACCGCTATTTTTCAAAGGGCTTGTTCGAGTAACAGATTGAATTTTAAAATTATTGAAATTCTTTTAAAATAGATATTGACAAAATACGCAGAGCGCGGTATAAATAACCTATAATCCTAGTGTAAAACTAGGTTATTATTTTTATCAAGGAGATCCTTATGGCAGACATTAAACAAAGCGCGTTGGAACTGATTGGCAAAACACCACTTTTGCAGTTGAACTCTTATTCCAAAAAGGCCGGAATCAAGGATGCGACCATTCTCGCAAAGCTTGAATACCTAAATCCCGCTGGAAGCGTAAAGGACAGAATAGCCCTTGCGATGATCGAAGACGCTGAGGCCAAAGGCCTGCTCAAGCCCGGCGCCACAATCATAGAGCCAACGTCAGGCAATACAGGAATCGGCTTGGCGGCCGTAGCCGCGGCAAAAGGCTATCGCGCCATTTTGACCTTGCCCGAAACGATGAGCGTTGAGCGACGAAACCTTCTTAAAGCCTATGGCGCCGAAATAGTTCTTACCGAAGGAGCCAAAGGAATGAGGGGAGCCATCGAAAAGGCCCAGGAAATCCAAAAATCAACGCCCGGCTCATTCATACCAAGCCAGTTTGAAAACCCTGCCAACCCCGCAGCCCATAAAAAGACCACCGGCCCCGAAATTTGGGAACAAACCGACGGAAAAGTCGATTTTTTTATCGCGGGAGTAGGAACAGGCGGAACTTTGACAGGCGTTGGCGAATATCTTAAAGAAAAGAACCCCAACGTCAAAATAATCGCCGTGGAACCTGCCACAAGCCCCGTTCTTTCAAAGGGAACTGCCGGCGTGCACAAAATCCAGGGAATCGGCGCGGGATTCGTTCCAGCCGTCCTTAACACAAAGGTTTACGACGAAATCATTCCGATTGAAAACGAAGACGCCTTTGCCGAAGGCCGCGCCTTTGCCCAAAGCGAAGGCATTTTGGTAGGAATTTCAAGCGGCGCGGCTCTTAAGGCTGCCAAAATTTTGGCCGACCGTCCCGAAAACAAGGGAAAGACAATTGTAGTTCTTTTGCCCGATTCCGGCGACCGCTACCTTTCAACTTCGCTTTTTAGCGGAAACTAAAAAAAAAGCCCGCAAAACGGGCAAAAAACGCCGGATTCCGGCGTTTTTTTTAAAAAAATTACCTAGTTTTCATATGGTATTACTATTTTTATAACGAGGAGAAAAAAAATGGCAGAAATCAGACAGATCGCGATTTACGGAAAAGGCGGAATCGGAAAATCGACGACGACGCAAAACTTGACCGCGGGCCTTGTAGAGCACGGAAAAAAAGTCATGGTCGTGGGCTGCGACCCCAAGGCCGACTCCACCCGCTTGCTTTTGGGAGGCCTCGCGCAAAAAACGGTTTTGGACACGATTCGCGACGAAGGCGAAGACGTCAAGCTTGACCGCATCATGCGAACAGGCTTTGGCGGAACCCGCTGCGTCGAGTCTGGCGGACCGGAGCCTGGCGTCGGATGCGCCGGCCGCGGCATCATCACTTCCATTAACATGCTGGAAAATCTTGGCGCCTACACCGACGATTTGGACTTTGTTTTTTACGACGTTCTTGGAGACGTAGTGTGCGGCGGCTTTGCCATGCCGATTCGCGAAGGAAAGGCCAAGGAAATTTACATCGTCGCTTCGGGCGAGATGATGGCCCTTTACGCCGCCAACAACATCGCCAAGGGAATCAGCCGTTACGCCAAGGCCGGCGGCGTCCGTCTTGGAGGAATCATTTGCAACAGCCGCAACGTCGACCGCGAGCTTGACCTTTTGCGCGCCTTTAGCAAGGAATTGGGAACACAGCTTTTGTATTTCGTTCCCCGCGACAACATCGTTCAGCGCGCGGAAATAAACCGAAAGACAGTAATCGAATACAAGCCGGACTCAAACCAAGCCAAGGAATACAGAAACCTTGCGGAGGCGGTGATCAACAACCAAATGTTCACGATTCCGACTCCGATGACGCAGGAACGGCTTGAGCAAATCTTGCTGGAATACGGCCTCATGGACATGGCCGACGACTACAAGATTTAAGGAAGGCCAGATGGCTTACTTGATTGCGGTCGCGACAAGCGACGGAAGCAAAATCGACTTGCATTTTGGCCAGGCAGAGAGTTACTTGGTTTACGAAGCCGACGGAATTGAATGGCGCTTTGCCCAAAAGCGCGATTACGTTCCATCGGATAAAGGAGGCGCGGAAAATGAAGGATGCTGCGCGCAAGCGGGAGCGAGGGTTGAGCTTTTAAAGGATTGCAGGGCTGTCGTGGCGGCGCGGATTGGATTTAAGGTTCAAAAGGAATTTTCCAAATTGGGAATTTCCGTTTTTGACGAGTTGGATTGTTCGGTTGAGGAAGCGTTGAAAAGCATAACCGAATATTTTTACAAGGCGGACAATCATATTGCCCAAAACAAAATATAGGAGTTAAAGATGAAAAAGATTTTAGTGTCAGTTGCCGCGCTTGCGTTGGCGTTTGGATTGCTTTCTTGCTCAAAGAACGGAGCGGGAAAATCAGGAAAGCAAAAGATAAAAATCGCCTTCGCGCAGGACGAAGGCATTTGCAGCTACGTCGACGAGAACGACAATCTTGCAGGAGAGGAAGTTGAGGTTTGGAGGGAAATCGCCAAGCGCCTTCCCGAGTACGACATCGAATTCATTCCGACAAGCCAAGACGACCTTCGCGTGGGCCTTCAAACAGGAAACTACGACGGATCGGTCGGCGACTTTTTCCTTTCGCGCGAGCGCATCGAAAAGTTTGAGATTCCCCGCGAGCCGCTTGACTTCACTTGGACTGGAATGTTGATTCGCAAGGAATTCGCCGACGGCGTTTCTTCTTTGTCGGACCTTGCCAAAAAGCAAAAGGACGGATTGAAGGTGGCGCCGCAAAACTCAGGCTACGGCTCAACCTATATCCTTGAAGTTTACAACGAGCAGAACCCAGACAACAAGCTGGAATTTGAAACCACTTCCGAGCAGACTTGGAGCAGCACGCAAAACTACGTGGGCGTTGGCCGCTACGGCGCGACTGTCGCGCAAAAGACTGACTTCCAGACAAACTTTGTTTCGGAGGACGGCGCCTACCACGAGTATGTTGACCAAGTCACTTGGGTGCCCACGCAGAATGTCGGAGCCTACACGCTCTTTAAAAAAGGAGTGGACAAGAAATTCCTTGACCGCTATGTGGAAGTCCTAAAGCAAATAAAGGCCGAAGGCATCGCCTCTGAGATTTCGCGCAGGGTTTACGGATACGACGCGTATTCCGGAGAATACGTGGACTACGCCAACTAGAAATTTGCGGCGCGAACAAGATTTTCGCGCCGCAATAAAATCAATAAATAATAAAATAAAAAAGTAAAAACAAACATTTAAAAAAGTAATGCCGTTTTTTTAAGGAAAAAAAGACCGGCGCAAACAGCAAAGGAGAACTTATGGCAATAAACATATCGTCCGCCTCGCCTGAAATCCGCGAGCGTAGGCTAAACTCAATAACCTCGTTCAAAGGTTCCGCCAGCGAACTTCACGAAAAGTCAAAGGCAGGAAGCCTAAAGACGCAGCCATCCTGTTACGGCCAGTGCAGCGACTGCCAGGAATTTTGCGCCAACACGCTTTTGACTTTCATTCAGGACGCGGCAGTGGTATGCCATTCTCCAATCGGCTGCTATTCAATCCAAGCGGTCAGGGACAACGGCGGCCACGCTTGCGCGAGGGACCGAAAGCTTCCCGACTTTAAGTGCGAGACTATTTGCACCAATATCCAGGAACGCGACACAATTTACGGCGGCGTGGAAAAATTAAAGAAGGCGTGCCTGGAAGTCCACAAGCGGACCAAGCCCAGCGCGATTTTCATCACCACTTCTTGCGCTTCCGGAATCGTTGGAGACGACGTTGAAAGCGCCGCGACAGAAGCCGCCGACGAGCTGGGAATACCGGTCATTCCTGTTTCCTGCGAAGGATTCAAGTCAAAGATTTGGTCGACCGGCTTTGACGCGGCTTTTCACGCCATTGCAAAACATATCGTAAAGCCGGCCAAAGAGCGCAAGAAGGATGTTGTCAACGTCTACAACTTTCAGGGAAGCGACGTGTTCACTCCGCTTTTGGCCAAGCTTGGCCTAAAAACGCAATACGTCGTTCCGATGAACAGCGTTCCGCAATTGGAAAAAATCAGCGAGGCCGCTTGCTCGGCCACGATGTGCGAAACCCTTTCCACTTATGTCATAACACTTTTCTCGGAGCGCTTTGGCGTTCCCGAAGTCAAGGCCGTTCCGCCTTACGGAATCAAATGGACCGACGCCTGGCTTAGGGAAGTGGCCCGTCTTACCGACAAAAGCGGCGTCGTCGAAAAAGTGATAGAAGAAGAGCATAAAAGAATAGAAGGCCCGCTAAACGAATACAGGGAGCGCTTTAAGGGAAAGACAATTTATATCATCGCGGGAGACGCATTTACCCACAATCTTGCCAACGCGCTGACGGACCTTGGCCTTACGGTAATCGGAATCAACGCGCTTCACCACGACCAAAAGTCCGACAGCGAAAACGTCGACACGCTTGGAACTTTAATCGAATCCGTCGGCGACATAAAAAGCTTCACCGTTTGCGCGAAGCAGCCCTACTTAATCCTAAAAGAAATCAAAAGGCTAAAGCCGGATTTCCTTATCACCCGGCACGAAGGCTTGACAATCTTGGGCTACAAGCTGGGCATTCCCTCCACTTTTGAAGGCGACGCAAACCTTAGCGTAGGCTACGACGGCCTGCTCCGCTTGGGCGAGCGCCTTTGGGAAAACTACATAACACGAAAATTCAACAAAAACATTCAGGAACATTCGTCGTTCCCATACACGGATTGGTGGATGAACCAAGAAGGAGACGCGCTATGAGTTCATTGATTTCACAACCAAGATTTTCTTGCGCCCTTGCCGCGCAGCAAACGGTTTTGGCGATTCCGGGCGGCGTTCCAATCATTCACGCGGGGCCGGGCTGCTCGTCAAAGCAATACATTTTCGCCGCCACCCAGTCGGGCTTTCAGGGCGAAGGCTACGCCGGCGGCATTCACGTTTCTTGCACAAATTCCAGCGAAAAGGAAGTTGTCTTTGGCGGCGAAAAAAAATTGGCCGCGCTCATCGAGGGAACGCTTAAAGTAATCAAAGGCGACCTTTACGTTGCGATGTCAGGCTGCACGGCCGGCATCATCGGCGACAACACCGGCGAAGTCGCGGGAACTTTCGCCGAGCAAGGAAAGCCTGTAGTCGGCGTTGACTGCGCGGGCTTTAGAGGAAACTCTTACTTTGGCCATGAAGTCGTGGTAAACGGAATCATCGACCAATATGTTGACGGCTTTTACCAAGAGGAGGCGCCGCAAGTTCAAAAGGGCCTGGTGAACGTCTTTGCTTCCGTTCCATACCAAGACAGTTTTTGGCGCGGCGATTTGGAGCAAATAAAGGCGCTCTTGGAAAAGCTTGGCCTTAAAGTCAACATTCTTTTTGGCTATTCAAGCGCCGGCGTCTCCGAGTGGAAGAATATTCCAAACGCGGAGGCCAACATTCTTGTAGGCCCTTGGTGCGGAAAGAAAATCGTTGACCACCTTAAGTCAAAGTACAAAACGCCCTGCATACAATTTCCTTACCTGCCTGTTGGCGCCAAGGCGACGTCGGCCTTTCTTAGAGCCGTCGCGCAAGGCCTTGGCTTGGATTGCGCCTTTACGGAAAGCGTCATAAAAAAAGAAGAGGACCGCTTTTACAACTACTTGGTTTCTTTCGCGGACTTCATCGCGGAATACAAGGGAGCGGTCCCCTACGAGCTTTATGTCGCAGGCGACGGCCTTTACTCGCTTGGCGTGGCGGACTTTTTGGCCAACGAGCTTGGCTACATTCCAAAAGGCGTTTACCTTGACGACGATCCGCCAAAAGCGGCGGAAGAAAAAATCAAGGAAGCGTTTAAAGCGATTCTTCCTGAATATGAAAACGCGCTTGCCTTCCAAGCCGACGGCGAATTGATTGTAAAGGACATCGACCAAAAAATCGGAGACTCCAAAAAAGCCTTGATTCTTGGCTCCTACTGGGAAAACCAGTTGGCCAGAAAGAAGAATGAATTCTTTGCAAGCCTTAGCATGCCGGTAATCACCGATGTTGTGACAAACGGCTCTTACGCGGGATATTCGGGCGGCCTTTACTTGTTGGAAAAAATTTACGCCAACACCTTCAAGCAGGCTAGGTCGGCGCAAAACAATAGCGGTAACTAAAGATGCATTTTAACATAGAGCGGTTCTTTTTTTACATTCCAAAGCTTCTCCCTTATCTAAAAACAACTTTTGTCTATGTGGCCGTCGCCCTTGGCATAAGCTTGCTTTGGGGAGCGCTTTTGACAGCCTTTAAGCTGGGAAAAAACCGGCCGCTCAAAACTTTTGGCGTGGCATACACGGCGACATTCAGGTCGGTGCCGCCGGTAGTGCTTTTGTTTTTGGTTTACTACGGCCTTCCGAATCTTGTCCATGTGAATCCGCAAAACAGAATGTTCTATGTTTGCGTAACGCTCACGCTTCTTTGTTCAGCTTCTATTTCTGAAATAATGCGCGGCGCCTATCTGTCCGTTCCTCACGGACAATACGAGGCCGGGGAAAGCGTCGGCATGACGAACCTGCAAATCATCAGGCGGATAATGCTTCCGCAAGCCTTTTACTTTGCCCTGCCAAATTTGTCAACGATAATCATCGGCCTTTTAAAAGACGGAAGCCTTGCCTTTACAATCGGCTTGGTCGACGTTTTTGGAAAAGCCAACTTGTTGAACAACACAACGTTCAGCAAATACGTTTTGGAAATTTACGCGGCTCTCACATTGATTTATTGGATTTTAGCCGTTGCCATAGAAAAAATTTCCGCCTTGCTTGATTCCATTCTGTCGCAGGAAAGAGCTAAGAAAGCGCGAAGCAGGGGAGGCGCTAAATGAATTTTGACTGGAAGTTCGCTTGGCAAACGATAATCATCGCGCTCAAAGGCCTCCCGGTAACCTTGCAAATTGTTTCAATCATTTTCGCGCTTTCGTTTTTCTTTGGCTTTCTTCTTGCGGCCGCGCGCCAAGAAAAAAATTCCGCGCTGGCGAAAGCCTTGTCGCTTTATGTAAGCTTTGCGCGCGGAACCCCCTTCATGGTCCAAACCTATCTTTTTTACATCGCGATTCCGACGGCGATCCAAAAATACTTGTTTGACAACAACATTGACTTTAACGTCAATGTAATCGGCGGCTTTTGGTACGCCTACGCGCTTTTGTTTTTTTATTTCACCGCATTGATGTCGGAGATGTTCAGGGCGGGAATCAGCGCGGTAAGCAAAGGCCAGCTGGAGGCCGCCTACTCTGTGGGCCTTACAAAAGCGCAAGCCTACCGCAGAATCATTTTTCCGCAAGTGGTAGAGCATTGCCTTCCCGTCCTTTGCAACTACGCGACGGGCATCGTAAAAATGAGCTCGCTGGCCTTTGTCTTTGGAGTGCCTGAAATCACGGCGCTGGCCAAAAACAACGCGTCGCGCAATCTTGGCTATGTCGAGGCCTATTTTGTAATCGCGGTTTTTTACATAGCGCTTAACATCGGCATTGAGCGGCTGTTCAAATTCATCGAACGGAGGAAAAAATGTTAAAAGTCACAAACGTTCACAAGGCTTTTGGAAGCAACAAAATTTTAAAAGGCGTTGACCTTGAAGTAAGAAAGGGAGACGTCGTCGTAATCCTTGGCCCTTCGGGATCTGGCAAAACGACTTTCCTTCGCTGCCTTGACTTTATGGAAACCGCCGACCAAGGAACTTTGGACTTTGACACAATAAAGACTTCCCTTTCGCGCGCGCATAAGAAAACAATTCTCGAAGTAAGAAGAAAGACCGGCTTTGTCTTTCAAAACTTCAACTTGTTCAACAACAAGACGGCTCTTGAAAACGTCATGGAAGGCCTTGTTACAGCCCGAAAGATTCCCAAAGACAAAGCCAAAGAAATCGCCGAGCGCACGCTAAAAAAAGTAGGCCTTTTGGACAGAAAAGATTTTTATCCCTCGCAGCTTTCTGGCGGCCAGCAGCAAAGAGTCGGAATCGCGCGCGCGATCGCTCCAAATCCCGACGTGGTGTTTTTTGACGAGCCCACAAGCGCCCTTGATCCGGAATTGGTCGGCGAAGTTCTTGCGGTGATCAAGGAACTTGCAAAAGAAGGAATGACGATGATTGTCGTCACCCACGAAATGTCTTTTGCCGAGGAAGTGGCGTCGCAAGTTGTCTTTATGGACGGCGGCGTTGTCGTCGAAAAGGGAACGGCGAAAGAAATCTTCAACAATCCCAAAGAAGAAAGAACACGACAATTTTTGCAAAGAACGCTCAAGCGCGTTGAATATGTAATTTAGCGAGGTGTAAAATGCCGCTTAATTTTGAATCAAAATGCGTTCACTTGGAGAACGCCGCCACAGACGCGTGTAGCCATTACGGTTCGGTCAGCTTTCCAATCTATCAAAGCGCGACATACGCTCGGGCCGCGGTAGGCCAAGGAACCGGCTTTGACTACAGCCGCCTTCAAAACCCAACCCGCGAGCAAGTCGAAAAAATTGTTTGCCAACTAGAAGGCGGAATCGACGCCTTCGCCCTTTCAACCGGAATGGCCGCCGTAAGCCTTGTTATGGAAATCTTTTTGCCCGGTGACCACATCATCGCCGACGCGGACTTGTACGGCGGCTCCATAAGGCTTTTTAACCACGTTTCCCAAAAAAACGGAATGCAATTCACAAGCGCCAACTGTTCCGCAGACAACATTGAGCCTTTGATAAGGCCAAACACAAAAGCGCTTTACATCGAAACGCCGACCAATCCGATGATGAACGTGACGGACATCGCGGCCGTCGCGAAAATCACAAAAAAGCATAACGCGCTTTTAATCGTCGACAACACTTTCATGTCGCCCTACTTTCAAAACCCGCTGGCGCTTGGAGCGGACATCGTTATCCATTCCGGAACAAAATACCTAAGCGGCCACAACGACACGCTCGCGGGCTTTGTCGTGACAAACCGCGCAGACATCCAAGAAAAGCTGCGCTTTTACATCAAGACGACAGGAGCGGGGCTTGCTCCCTTTGACAGCTGGCTTACGATTCGCGGAATAAAGACTCTCGCGCTAAGAATGGAAAAGGCGCAAGCCAACGCAAAGAAAATCGCGCTTTGGCTAAAGGAGCAAAAAAAAGTTGAGCGCGTGGTTTACCCTGGCCTTCCCGACCATCCTGGCCACGAAATACAAAAAAAGCAGGCGCGCGGATTTGGCGCGATGCTTACGTTCAACTTGCAAAGCGAAGAGGCCGCCAAAGCGCTTTTAAGCCGCGTCCGCCTTATTAAATTCGCCGAAAGCCTTGGAGGCGCAGAAAGCCTCATCACATACCCGACGACGCAAACCCACGCGGACGTTCCCGAAGAAATCCGCCTTAAAAACGGAATCACGCCGCGCACGCTCCGCCTTTCTGTCGGCATAGAAAGCGCGGACGACTTGATTGAAGACTTGCGGCAAGCGATAGAGACCCTATGAAATATGACTTTGACAAAATCATAGACCGCAAAAACACTTTTTCGATAAAGCTTGACCTTGCCGCGGCGCGCAATAAGCCCGCCGACGCGCTCGCGCTTTGGGTGGCCGACATGGATTTTTCGACCGCGCCTTGCGTTAAGCAAGCGCTTGCCGAACAAGTGGAGCGGGGAATCTTTGGTTACAGCAATCCCGATGAGCGTTATTACGCAGCCTTAAAAAATTGGTTCAAGGCCCGGCACAACTTTACGATTCAAGACGATTGGGTCGTGAACACGCCCGGCGTCGTTTTCGCAATCGCGACGTCGATTCGCGCCTTTACAAAAGAGGGTGACGGAGTCTTAATCCAAAAACCGGTTTACTATCCTTTTTTCAACATGATAAATTCCTTGGGCCGCCGCGTGGTGAACAGTCCGCTTGCGTACAAGGACGGCCGCTATGAAATCGACTTTGAAGACTTTGAAAAAAAGGTGAAAGAAGAAAAACCGAAAATTTTTCTTTTGTGCTCGCCCCACAATCCAAGCGGCCGCGTTTGGTCGCGCGAGGAGCTTTTTAGGCTTAGCGAAATTTGCCTTTCCAACAACGTGATTGTTGTAAGCGACGAGATTCACTGCGACATAACTTTTGGCGCCAACAAGCATACGGTTTGGGCAACGCTTTCAAAAGAGGCGGCGGAAAATTGCGTCGTCTGCTCGTCGCCCAGCAAAACATTCAACCTTGCAGGCTTGCAGTTTTCAAACATAATCATTCCAAACAAAAATCTCCGCGCCGCCTTTAGTTCCCAAATCGAACAGACAGGCTACGACGAGCCAAACCTTATGGGCATCGCGGCCGCTACCGCCGCCTACAAGGACGGAGCGGAATGGTTTGACCAAGCCAAGGCTTACATTTGGGAGAACATTCAGTTCGCCCAAAATTTTTTGGAAGAGCGCTGCCCAAAGATCCGCGCTGTCGTTCCGGAAGGAACTTACCTTTTGTGGCTGGACTTTACAGCCTTTACGGAATTGAGCGACAAAGAAATTTCGGAGCGCGTTTTGAACAAGGCCAAAGTTTGGCTTGACGACGGAAGAATGTTCGGAAAGGAAGGCGAAAAATTCCAGCGCCTAAACTGCGCCGCGCCGCGAGCGCTTTTGCAAGAAGCGCTAAAAAGAATTTGCGCGGCCTTTTAGCCTTGCGCCCGCGCCCTTTCTATGTTTTGTTTTGAGTAGACACAACCACAATAGTCTTGCCTGTAGAGGCCGTAGTCTTTTGACAGCTCTAGGCTGCGCTTGTAGCCGTTCTTCTTTTTAAAATCGCTGTAAAGGAATTTTGGCGCGGATTTCGCGATTGGCGCGGCCGCATTTTGGCCTTGAAAACTGTTATCGGTTGCATCCAAAGATTGCAGCCCGCAGTCTTTGGTTTGCAAGGCGTTTTTGGCCCGCTCTTCCAAGGCGCGGCCAATCTCGTTTATTTTTTGCGCGTCCTTGTGCGGGCTGATGCTTAGCGTCGTGGTGAACCAATCAAAACCGTTTTGCCGCGCGTATTCGTAGGTCTTTTCCATTCGCAGCTGGTAGCAGCGGCGGCAGCGCTCGCCTCGTTCGCTCTCGTTTTCCAAATTGTCGCGCTGGGCTTGAACCGCGTCAAAAAACTCTTGCGGTTCGTAATCCGTTTTTTGCAAGTCAATCCGGACGTCTGCCGCCGCGGTCCCCGTAGAACTATTTTGGTTTGCCAAAAAGCGCGGCAAAAAGTTTTCCAGCTCGGCAAGGCGGCGCTGGTACTCTTGCGCCGGATGAATGTTTGGATTGTAATAGTAGATTGTTATGTCAAAGTATTCGCAAAGGTATTCCAGCGTATAGCTGGAGCAGGGCGCGCAGCAAGCGTGAAGCAAAAGGCGCGGCTTTTTGGCCTTGCCGGCATTATCATGCGCTGCCGCATTTTGGCCTTGCGAAAAATCGCCGCTTGAGATTTTGTTCAATATGTCGTCGCAAATCGCCTGGTAATTCTCCATGCGCGGAATTATAGAACAAAAGCGATTTTTATGCTATCATTCCGCTTGGTTAAAAAAATGGAAATGAATTTTAAGTATTGCAGAATTCAGGGAAAGGAATTCGCGGCCAACACAAAAGCGCCAAAGGGCGTGTTCAGCATGCTTCATCAAATGGTTCAACGCGGAGAAATGGAGCAAGAGGATGCGGATTTGTTCCTTGAAATAAACGATTGGTTTGCCAACGTTCTGCCCTGGCCTCCCCACTGCAAAAGGCAGGAAAAAGTCATTTGCTATTTTAAGACGGAAAATTCGCAAATGATGATGAAAATGATAAAGCCGATGCTTTGGCTTTTGGACCGCTACAAGCGCCCCTACTATGTCGTCTACACGAACACTCCCGGCAAAATCGTCTACGAAGACGAATACCAAGTGGCCGTTCAAGCCGGCGACAACCTAGCCATAGAAGACGTGCAGTCCAGCTGGTCGCCGGAGGAATGAATTTTGGGCTTCCATTTTTCCTCCTCCCCCCACTTGCCCGAAAATTCATTTTATGATATAGTGCTTTTTTAGTATGAAAACTGAATGGACCATGAACATGAAAACGCTCGCGTCGATTTGTTCGGGGGTTCATTTTTTCTTATGATTTCAACGGCGGAATTCTTTTTAAGAGTTCCGCTTTTTTTTTGCGCGAATTGTTAAGGAGAATATATATGAAGAGAACGGACATCAAAAAGGTTTTGATTATCGGCTCGGGCCCGATTGTGATTGGTCAGGCTTGCGAGTTCGACTATTCGGGAACCCAGGCTTGCAAGGCTTTGCGCGAACTTGGCTACAAGATTGTGCTTGTAAACTCCAACCCGGCCACGATTATGACCGACCCGGTCATGGCGGACGCAACTTACATCGAGCCGCTGAATGTTGAGCGTCTTTCTCAGATTATAGAAAAGGAACGGCCCGACGCGCTGCTTCCAAACCTTGGCGGCCAGACAGGCCTTAACATGGCGATGGAACTGAACAAGGCCGGCGTTCTTGACAAATACGGCGTGAAAGTAATCGGCGTTAACCTTGACGCGATTGAGCGCGGCGAGGACCGCGAGATTTTCAAGGAAACGATGAAAAACCTTGGAATCGACACGCCGCGCTCAGGCATTTGCCACACTGTTGAAGGCGCTGAAAAGATTGCTGAAGAAATCGGCTTCCCACTGGTTGTTAGACCTGCTTATACTATGGGCGGTCAGGGTGGCGGTTTCTGCTACAATGTTGAAGAGCTGCGCACTATTGTTGCTAACGGTCTGGATCTTTCTATGACTCACCAGTGTTTGATTGAAGAGTCTATTCTTGGTTGGGAAGAGCTTGAAGTAGAAGTTGTCCGCGATTCTAAAAATCAGATGGTTGCAATCTGTACTATCGAAAATATTGATGCAGTTGGTGTTCATACCGGTGACTCTTTCTGTGCCGCTCCATTTATGACAATTGATAAGGACCTGGAAAAGAAGCTCCAGGAAATGGCATTTAAGATTGTAGAGAACATCGGTGTTATCGGTGGTACAAACGTTCAGTTTGCTCATAATCCTAAAACTGGTCGTGTAGTAATCATCGAAATTAACCCTCGTACATCTCGTTCTTCTGCTTTGGCTTCTAAGGCAACAGGTTTCCCAATCGCTCTTGTTTCTGCAAAACTGGCTTCTGGCCTCACTCTGGACGAAATTCCTTACTGGCGTGACGGCACTCTTGAAAAATATACTTTGGGCGGCGCTCCTGATGGAGACTACGTTGTTCTGAAATTTGCACGCTGGGCATTTGAAAAGTTCCGCGGAACAAAAGATGAACTTGGAACTTCTATGAAGGCCGTTGGTGAAGTTATGGCCATCGGTAAAAACTTTAAGGAAACCTTCCAGAAGGCTATCCGTGGTTTGGAAAACGGCCGCTCAGGTCTTGGTTTTGCTAAAGACTTTAATAAAAAATCAGCTGATGAACTTTGCGAAATGCTTAAGACTGCTTCGAGCGAGCGCTACTTCCAGCTTTATGAAGCAATCCGCAAGGGTGTTCCACTTCCTAAGCTTTCTGAAATCACATACGTTAAAGAGTTCTTCCTCCAGCAGATGAAAGAGCTTGTTGATTTGGAAGAGGAAATGCTTAAGAACCCTGGACGTGTTCCTGAGGACAAGCTTTTGATTCAGGCTAAGAAAGACGGCTTCAGCGACAAGTATTTGTCAAAGATTTTGAAGGTTGCTGAAAAAGACATCCGCAAGAGACGCAACGAGCTTGGCATTAAAGAAGCCTGGCTCCGCGTTCCGGTTAGCGGCGTGGAGAACGCTTGCTACTACTACTCAACTTACAACGCCGACAAAGACATTTCTGTCGCCACTGACAACAAGAAGAAGATTATGATTTTGGGCGGAGGCCCCAACAGAATCGGCCAGGGCATTGAGTTTGACTACTGCTGCTGTCATGCGGCTATGCAGCTCAAAGAACTTGGCTACGAAACAATCATCGTAAACTGCAACCCGGAGACTGTTTCAACCGACTACGACACCAGCGACAAGCTTTACTTTGAGCCGGTCACTACAGAAGACGTTCTTCAGATTTACGAAAAGGAAAAGCCATTCGGAGTTATCGTTCAGTTTGGCGGCCAGACTCCGCTCAACATTGCCCGCGAATTGCAGGAAAACGGCGTGAATATTCTGGGAACTTCAATTGACTCAATTGATATTGCAGAAGACCGTGACCTCTTCCGCCACATGATGGAAAAATTGGAAATCCCAATGCCAGAAAGCGGAATGGCAATTGACTTCAACGAAGCTAAGGCTTGCGCTGATAAGATTGGTTACCCTATCATGATTCGTCCTTCTTTCGTTCTTGGTGGACGCGGAATGGAAGTAATCTACGACGAAGATACCTTGAAGGAATATGTTGAAAAGGCTGTTGGTGTTACACCGGACCGCCCGCTTTTGATTGACCGCTTCTTGAAGAACGCTTTGGAGTGCGAGGCTGACGCGCTTGCGGACAGCACCCATGTGTATATACCGGCCGTCATGGAGCACGTTGAGCTTGCAGGTATTCACTCTGGTGACTCAGCTTGCGTCATTCCTCCTGTAAGCATTCCAGCTGATAACCTTGCAACAATCAAAGAATATACAAAGAAAATTGCTGAATCATTGCACGTTTGCGGTTTGATGAACATGCAGTACGCAATTGAAAACGGAAAGGTTTATGTAATCGAAGCCAACCCGCGCGCAAGCCGCACGGTTCCGCTTGTTTCTAAAGTTTGTGACACACAGATGGCGCGCCTTGCAACAAGAATGATGCTTGGTGAATCACTTGAATCACTCGGCCTCAAAGACAAGAAGATTCCTTACTACGGAGCAAAAGAGGCTGTATTGCCATGGGCTCGCTTCCCTGGAGTTGACCCAATTCTCGGACCAGAAATGCGTTCTACAGGTGAAGTTCTTGGTCTGGCTGAAAACTTCCCTCTGGCATTCTACAAGTCACAGGAAGCTGCAGGATCAGAGCTCCCACACGCACCGGCTGCCTGGGAAAACAAGAAGGTTCTTATTTCCCTCAGCAACAAAGAAGGCCAGAAGGATCAGGTTCTGGAAATCGGAAAGACTTTGAAGAACCTCGGCTTCACACTGGTTGGAACACAGGGCACAGCAGACTTTTACAACGCAAACGGAATTAAGTGCGATGTTGTAAACAAGATTGGTGCCGGCCGCCCGGATGTTGTGGACTTGATTATGAACAAGGAAGTTTGTTTGGTAATCAACACACCTAAGGCTAAGAGAAACTATGCCGAGGACAGGAAGACGATTCGCAAGGCTTGTCTCAAGTATAAGGTAAGCTACATCACGACAATTGCCGGGGCACTTGCTGCTGTTAAGGGTATTGAAGCTGTAAAGAATGGTAATGGTGGTGAGGGTGGAGTAAAATCACTGCAGGAATACCATTCATTAATTCGCTAAAGCGAATTAAAACTCGCGGGCATTTTGGGAATTAGCGCAAAAAATAAGTCTTCATCGCGCCCTTGCCCTTGATTTCCATTTCAACCGGTTCGGAATAGGCGATGGCGGCTTTTGTAAGCGCCATCGTTTGTTCTGACACGTGAATCTTGGACGTTTGGCCGGAGCTTTCCATTCGGCTGGCAACGTTGACCGTGTCGCCCCAAATGTCGTAAACGAATTTTGTCTTTCCGATTACGCCGGCGATAAGGCTTCCGCTATTGATTCCTATTCGCATAAAAAGCTTCACGTCGCTTGAAGCGTTAAAGTCTTCAATGTCCTTTAGCATTCCGCGGGCAAAGTTTACTATTGCAAGCGCGTTCTTTTCGGCCGGCTCGTTTCCAAAAAGGCCTGACGCCGCCATGTAAGAGTCGCCGATTGTCTTGATTTTTTCAATGCCTTCTCGCTTGGCCCGCTCGTCGATGCGCGAGTAAAGCGCGTTTAGGGCTCCTACGACCGTGTTGGCGTCCAGGCCGCTTGTGATTTTTGTAAAGCCAACGATGTCGGCAAAAAGCACGGAGGCGTTTTCTATCTTGTCGGCGATTTTGGCGTTTTTGTCCATCGAAAGGCGCTTGGCGATTTCTTCCGGAAGAATGTTCAAGAGCAATTCTTCGGAACGGTTTTTCTCCTCCTGAAGTTCCCTTGTCCGCTCCTTTACGGTGTCCTCAAGCTTTCTGTTCTCTTCCTCAACGCGGATAAGCTTTCCTTCCGTCAACGAGACTGTGACCGAAACGATAAAAAGAATCGCAAGCAAGACAAAGACAATGTCAAAGCCAAGGTACGACAGCGGCTTTAGAACGCTTTCATAAGTCAAAACGATTTTTGAATACAAAGGCGAAAAGCCTTTTGGCGCGTACATTATGCAGCCAAAGCCAAGGCTTTTTAAAGGATTGACTCTGTAAAAATCAACGCCGTGAATGTTTTCCTTGTCGCTAATTTGCGGCTTTCTAACCCTTAACTCGTTGCCATCGAGAGAAAAGTTTCCGTTCCACGGGCCCGGATCTATCGAGCAGTGGTCTGGAACTTCTATGGTAAATTTCCAGTCGGTGATAATCGTGGCTTTCATATTGTTGTAAAGAACGCCGTTAAACTGCGCGCCGAATATGGTGGGATCTTCGTCGACAAACCAAACTTTTTCGGGGTCGCGCAAAAAAGTCACGCATACAGGCTTTGTCTTTACGTTTTGAACATAGGGCGTGTGAATGACTTCCGTTCGCTTGGGAATGCTGATGCCTGTAATTGAAATAATCACAAAAACCGCCAAAAGGCCGCCAGAAATCGCGCAGATGACTTGCCACAAATGGCTTTTGGCTATTCTTTTTTTCATTTCCGGAATTGTCATCGACTGCTTGTAGCTTGGGCTCAGCCTAAAGCCGTCTTTTTTATCCGAGTAAAACTCAAGCTCCATAAGTTTTATTGAAGAATAAAAAAGGTGCAGCGCTCCGATTCCGTAGCCAAGGTCTATCCAAGAAATTCCGTAAAAAGCCAAAGCCAAGAAAACTCCTAGAATAGGAAAGAATGGATAAATGACAAGCGAAACAAAAACGTTTTGCGGCAAGCGCCTTTTGGATTGGAAAATCATCGCCAGCGTGATAAGGCCCGGCAAAAGGCCAAGGACAACGCTCAATGAATACAAGGAGCTTCTGTGGTAAAAACCTTCTTCGTCAAAATAGTAAAAAAGATTTGTCGGTTGGCTGATAATTGTAAGAACGACTCCTAAAAGGCAAATGTAAAATACGACAAAAAGATAAACTGGAACCCCGCTTTTTATGGCAGCGCGCGGCGAGCGGAGTATTTTAAAGTCCAAGAGATCCGACTTGATGAATTCGGCGGAATAAAAGCAAAACAAAAAAGTGTTTACATAATTTAGCGCGAAAACCATAAAGTTGCTTGCTCGAACAATATAAAATCCGATTTGACCTTCGACTCCCCTAAAGACATACGCGCAAGCGTCAAACGCAAGCAAAAGGCCTGTCACAAACTGCAGCAAAATCAAGGTCCGGCGGCTGTTTTCCTTTAACTTGTGGCCAGTCAGCAAAAAGACCCCAACTTGCAAACAAAAAAAGGCCAAGCCAAAAAGCATAACAATGCTTATAATTCTAATCGTATCGTTCATACTATTATAAATTATATTTTATTAAGCGCGATTTGTCCACAAAAAATAAGCCGCATTTGTTATGGAAAAAAATCAAAAATGGTGGTATAATATTCTTGTGGGCTGAAACGTTCCGCCCAACAATAAAGCAGGAGACTAAAATGAAAGAAAATCAAGGCGCCTTGTGCGTGTGCGGATGGGTTATCCAAAACGACGACGATTGGAAAAAAATCACAAGGCAATTGAACCCGCAAAAATATCCTTACCAAAACGCTTGGCAGGAAGACCTTGGCGGCGATAAATTTTCAGAAGTTGTGGAAAAGGCCTTCACAACTTTAAAGAAGCACTTGGAATTTGAAAAAATAACGATCACTTTCGAGCATAAATTTGCCGCCGACAACAGCCTCTTGTTCGGCGTTTTCGCGCCGGAAGGTGGCGCCGCCGACAGCTTTATCGAAGAAGTCCAAAAGAACAAGGACGCCTACAAGCGCGTTTCATCTTTCTTGGGCCAGGCGACCTTCCACATCAAGTAGGAACAGTCAAGGCGCGCCGCAATAAGAACTCCATGTAAAACAAAAACCGCCATCGCTGGCGGCTTTTGTCGTTTTAAAGGCTCGCGATTTTCGCGCGGACAGAATTTTTACGCGTTCAACTTTGCCAATTCCGCTTTGACAATCTCGGCGGCTTTGGCGGCGGCTTGGCCGGCGGGAACCAACTGCGCGTCGCTCTCCGAGCGCAGCTTCATTTCAACGTTGGGAAGGTTTTTGTCGCCCACCACGATGCGGAGCGGAATGCCAATCAAGTCAAAGTCCTTGAATTTGACTCCGGGCCGCTCCGCGCGGTCGTCAAGCAAAACGTCAACGCCTTGCGCCAAAAGCTCATCGTAAATCTTGTCGGCCGCCTCTTTCATCGCGCCTTCATACTTTATCGGAACAATGACCACTTGGAAGGGAGCCACAGTCATCGGCCAAATGATTCCGTTTTCGTCGTGGCGCTCTTCGATTATGCTGGCAAGCGTTCTGTCAACGCCGATTCCGTAGCAGCCCATAATCGGAGTGGCGGCCTTTCCGTTTTGGTCAAGGTAGGTCACGTTCATGCTTTTTGTGTACTTGTCGCCAAGCTTAAAGATGTGGCCCAGCTCGTTGCCTTTTTTGCTGTAAAGCTCTTCGCCGCATTCGGGGCACTTGTCGCCGGGAACGACTGTCCTAAAGTCGCCGCAAGTCCAAACGCTAAAGTCGCGCAAGGGTTCAACATGCTTTGCGTGGAAGCCTTCCTTGCTGGCTCCGATGTATGCGTCGTGCATAAGCGAAACAAAGGCGCCGCTTGCGTCCATGTCAATCACGCTCTTGTCGGCGATGACAGGGCAGTTGCAGTTAAGCGGCCCTACAAATCCGTGCGGCGCGTTGGCGTACTTTACGATTTCGTCGTCATTGGCCAAGCCCGCTTCGCTCGCCTTTAGGAAGGCGGCCAGCTTTGTGTCGTTCAATTCCAAGTCGCCGCGAATCAAAACCACAAAGTAGCTGAGCGGATAATACTTTCCGGCGTTGTCCTCAACGCGCTTAAATGATTCCGCTCCCTTGACTCCGCTCAAATCCAAAGCGCAGTTTGTGACGCGGCAGACAATCGCCTTGATGAACTGATTGCTCTTGGCGCCAAAGAATTTTTCCATGTCCTCAATGCTAAAGACATTGGGCGTGGCAACTTCCTCCAATTTTTCGTTTGTCGGAACGGAGCCGTTGGAGTCGGGCTTGCAGGCCGCCTTTTCTACGTTGGCCGCGTAGCCGCACTTGGGGCACAAAATCAAAGTGTCGTCGCCAACTGGAGACTCCACCATAAATTCCTCGGAACCGCTTCCGCCCATGCTGCCTGTGTCGGCCTTTACGGAAATGATTGAAAGGCCCAAGCGCTTGTAGATTTTTCTGTAAGCGGCGGCCACGTTGTCGTAAGAGGCGTCCAACGAGGCTTGGTCCGCGTCAAAGGAATAGGCGTCCATCATCGTGAACTCGCGGCCGCGCATGACGCCGTAGCGGGGACGGATTTCGTCGCGGTATTTTGTGTTGATTTGGTAAAGCGTCATCGGAAGCTGCTTGTAGCTTTCCAAGCCGTCGCGGACCAGCGCGGTAAAGGCTTCTTCGGCAGTGGGGCTTACTACCATGTCCTGGCCGCCGCGGTTTTGGGGAGTCAGCATTTCGCCGCTCATCTTGTCCCAGCGTCCGCTTTCCTTCCAGATTTCGGCGGGCTGAATCACAGTCGGCTTCATCTCAAGGCAGCCGGCCTTGTCCAATTCCTCGCGGATTATGTTCATCACTTTTGTAAAAGACTTAAAGCCAATCGGCATGTATGAATAAAGGCCGTTGCCCAATTTGCGGATCATTCCGCTTCGCATCATCAATTGGTGGCTTGCAATCACCGCGTCGTTAGGAGAGTCGCGGAGAGTTGAAATAAGAAATTTTGAAGTTTTCATGGTGCGGATATTATATAGAAAAAGTTGCAAGAATTCAATATAATATAATAAAGGCAACAAAATTATAATAATACAAAAACGCTCCCAGTCGCGTATGCGTCTTGGCGAAACCGCTTGATATCGGCGCTACACGCTGTTTGCGCTTGTAACTATTTAATTTCGCCGCTCACGCGGCGGCGCAAACAGCGTGTTTTCGCAAGACGCTCCGCTCCTTCGCGCATTTTTTACTAGTTAAAAAAATGTTGCCCAACTATTTTTGGAGACAATATGAATTTTCTAAAATTTAACGACGTACATTTTTCTTATCCCGCGGTGGAAGGCGATGTTGACGAGGACGGAAAGCAAATCCAGCCGCCCGTGATTTTTGACCATTTTAGCGCGGAGCTTCCGGCGGGCTTTGTAAGCCTTGTTGGCCCCAACGCAAGCGGAAAGTCCACCTTTATGCTTTTGGCCGCAGGCCGCGTCCTTCCCCAAGAGGGAACGGTTCAATTGCTGGGCCGCGACACCAGTTCCATAGACGAAGCGGAACGCGACAAGCTTGCAAGCTACATCTACCAAAACATGGAACTAGACACCGACCAAGAAGTCCGCGAGCTGCTGGATTACGTTTACAAAAACGGCTCTCTTGGCGGCGCGGATTTTGGAGCGCTGGACGCAAGCAAAGATTTTTTGGAGGAAGTCAAAGAAGTTTTTGAGCTGCAAGATTTGCTGGACAAAAAATTCAACGCGCTTTCAAAAGGCCAATTGCAGCGCGCGCTCGCGGCCTTCTCTCTTTTGTACGGCTCAAAGTCGGTCTTTATGGACGAACCCTTTTTTGCACTGGAAGAGCGCCAAAAAGAAAGCGCGATAAAATACCTAAAGGAATTCTGCGCCGCCAAAGGCGTAACGGTTTACATTTCCATGCACGAGTTGGATTTAACAAAAAAGTACGCCGACACCGTAATGCTTTTTTATCCCAACCACGACATCGACTTGGGAAGCGCCGCCGAAGTCTTGACCGACCAAGCGCTCGAAAAATCCTACGGCGTTCCCGCGTCAATGCTAAAGCAAAGCGAAGAGCTTAGCCGCGAGCAGATAGCGCGAAGGTTAAACTTTTAGCGCGCCGTTTTCCAGCGCGACAAATTCCGTTCCGTTCTTATACTTAATCACAATAGTCGGCTGGCGGACAACGCCGTCAAGGTGGATCAGGCTGGGCGCGTCGTCGTCGTAATTGCAGCCGATCGCAAAGTGGCAAGTCTGAAAGGCCTTTTCGTCCTCAAGCATATTGCCGCCAATCGTCGCGGCGGGGTTAAGGCCGATTCCAAGCTCGCCGATGTTGCGGGCGTTGCGCTTGTAAACTTTGCCCTGGCCTTGGGGAAGAGCGCCTTTCTTTTCCATTTGAATCGAACGGGCCTCCGCGTCGGCAATCGTTTTTTGCAAGCGCTTGGCTTCGTCGCCGCCGGAGATGTCGGTTGCAAAACCGTGCTGGACTTTTACTGCAATCGGCGTGTTTATGATTGAGTCTCCGTCCGCAAAAGTCATCGATCCGTCATAAACGATTGTTCCGTCACAGCCCTTGTCAACGCCGTTTCCAACCACCGGGCTTATAAAGACTTCTCCGGCGGGAATGTTTCCGCCAGCGCCGGGCTTTGAAAAGTCTCCGTCGTCGCTTAACGGCTTGCGGCCTTCGACTGGAATCGTTATGTCCGTTCCGCCGGGAGCGGTTACGCGGACGGAGACCGCGCCCTTAAATTTTGCCATAAGCTTTTTGCAGCGCTCGCCCAATTCGTCGTAGTCGATGCAAGCCGTCCGCTCGAACATTTCGGGCGTAAGGCCGGGCGTCCAAATCGCGCGGATTGTTTTCTTTCCTTCAAGCAGGTAGTCAAAGGCGCTGTCGTATTTTACGCCGTTCTCTCCGACATAAGGATTTGCCTCCGCCTCAGCGTCGTGGCCCAGCTTTACGCTTGAGATTGACATGATTACGTCGGGAGCGGTTTTTATCGCGGCGATGACGCTAGGCTCGGCGTTGTCCAGCGAAGTCTTTTCGCGCTGGTAAATCAACACCGCGTCCGCCTCAACGTCAGAAGCGGCCGTGTAAAGGTCTTGCGCTATTTGCGCGGTTTTAGGATTTGCGATGATAAGGACTTTTTCGCCCTTCTTTATTTTAAGAACTTGGTTGACCGTCACTTGCGCGGCGGTCTGTTTTTGGTTGAAAATGTTTGCCATCGGCTCATTCGCCAAGCAACTTGGTCAACAAGTAGTTGGCCAAAATTTTCTTCCACTGAATCTTAAAATCAGCCAAGTTGTCCAACATGATGCATTCTTCGGGCGAAGTAATGACTTTTGGCGCGGACGAAACAGTTAACGGAACAGTTGACATGACCGCAATCCATTTTCCCTTTCCAAACTGTTCCAAAGAATATTCCTTCTTTCCGCCCGCAGTAACTTTTACAGTCGCTTCGGTAAGGCCGCCCAAAATGTCAACATTCTGGTCTTTTGCCGCTTGAACCGCCACAATAAGGCCAGACGACGGATCAAACTTGCAAAACATCTCGACGTTTTTTAATGTTTTGCTGGCCGAACTGTCGTCCTCGCTGGAACCTAAAAGAATTGTAGATGTGGAACCAGTATATTTATACCATTTGTTATAAGTTCCCGAAAAAACATCTTCCGTTCCGGTCCCGCTGCAACTTGAAAAAATAGCCGCCGCGCAAAAAAGCGCCGCCGCCGCAAAAATAAATTTTATAGCTTTCATAGCATTTTCTCCACAAAAAGAATAGAACATATCGCGGCCATTTGTCAAGTTTATAGGCGCGAAAAAAAACGGCGAGGCAGCCGGAGGTTGGCTGTCTCGCCGCAAGTTTTGGTCAGGAACCTATATTACGCAAACGGGTTCTCTGTCGCGTACAATGTGCCGGCTGGCTGGTTGTAGGCGATGTCTTCGATTCCCAAATACTGGAATACTGTCCACAAGGCTTTTCCAACATGGCCAAAGGCGACGGCTCCGTGGTGCGGATACTGCTTGGCTACCAAGACATGGCGGTAGAAGCGGCCCATTTCCGGGATGCCGAACACGCCGATGCCGCCGAACGAGTGGGTCTTGGCGTCCAAGACTTCGCCTTCGGCAACGTAGGCCTGAAGCTTTGTGTCCGGGCGGGTCTGCAATCTGAAGAAGGTGATTTCGCCGGCGGCGATATCGCCTTCCAACGTTCCGCGTGTAAAGTCCGGATCGCTTCCTTTTGGCTCAAGCAAGCGGTGCTGAATCAACTGGTATTTTATTCCAGGCTTGCAAGCCTTGTTCAAGCGGCAGAAGGGAGTGTTTCCGCAGTGGAAGCCCATGAACGTGTCTGTGAGCTTGTAGGGATACTTTGTCTTTCCCTTGATTTCGTCGTCGTACAAGTCTTGCGGAACGGTGTTGTTGATGTCAAGCAAGGTGACGGGAGCGCCTGTGACGCAAGTTCCGATGTACTCAGAAAGAGCGCCAAAGATGTCGACTTCGCAGGCAACAGGGATTCCCTTGTTGGCAAGGCGGCTGTTGACGTAGCAAGGCTCAAATCCAAATGCCTCGGGGAAGGCCGGCCAACACTTGTCGGCAAAGACAACGTAGTCGCGAGCGCCCTTGTGCTTTTCGGCCCAGTCAAGCAAGGTAAGCTCAAACTGCGCCATGCGGGGCAAGAAGTCGGGATAGTTGTTTCCGTCGGCGCCAAGCTCGGCGGCCATGTCTTTGACAACGTCGGCGATTCTCTTGTCGTCCTTGTGGGCCTTGTAAGAAACCAACAAGTCAAGCTCAGAGTTCTCTTCGATCTCTACGCCGATGTCGTAAAGGCCTTTGATCGGGGCGTTGCAGGCAAAGAAGTCTTGCGGGCGCGGTCCGAATGTGATGATCTTAAGATGAGAAAGTCCGATAAGCGCGCGGGCCACGGGAACAAAGTCCTTCATCATGGCGGCGACTTCTTCGGCTGTTCCAACAGGATACTCAGGAAGAACGGCCTTGAGCTTTCGGAGGCCAAGGTTGTAAGAGCAGTTGAGGACGCCGCAGTAAGCGTCGCCGCGTCCGTCAATCAATCCGCCGTTCTTGTATGAGCTTTCGGCGGCGGCAGCGTACATTACCGGGCCGTCAAAGTTTTTGGCGATCAAGGTTTCGGGCGTTTCAGGTCCAAAGTTTCCAAGGAAGACGCAGAGCGCGTTGCAGCCGGCCTTCTTTACGTCCTCAACGGCCTTGAGCATGTCAAGCTCGTTTTCTACCGTTACCTTGCACTCGTAAAGGTCCGAGCCGTAGGCTTTGGCGATGGCCGCTCTTCTTGATTCAGAAAGCGAGATGATGAAGCAGTCGCGGCTTACCGCGATGATTCCCAATTTTACGTTTGGAATGTTTGTCCACTTGTCCATAAAGTTCTCCTATGTTTTATGAATTGGAAGCGCGTCGCGCGCTCCGCTAATTCGCAAGATTGATGTTGGGGCCCTGCAAGCCGACAAAGGCGCCCTGCTTGGCCTCAGAAGTTTCGGGATGCGCGATAAGCCACTTGTTGGCCGCCCACAAAAGCTTGTCTTCCTTGTCGATGTCGCTGATTTTGGGCTTGTCCAAGTTGGTTCCCTTGGGAAGAATGATCACGACGCGGAAACCGTCTGGGTTGACTTCCTTTCCCTTGACGCCGTTGCAAGGCGCGTAGTGGAGCGTCGTCTCGTAAACTTGAACGACAGTTCCGGCGGGAACGTAGAAAGCCTCGACGCAATTTGTGTTCAGCTTTCCGTTCTTGACGGACTGAAGCGGAGCCAAGAGCAAAACGATGTCGGTTGAAGGAATGTTGATTTCGCTTCCGCGGTGCCATTCAAGGCAGTTGAGCTTTGTGTTAAAGCCGTTGCAGTAGCCGATTTGGATCGGCATTCCGCCGTAAGCGTTTGTACTGAACTGCTTGGCAACCGGCAACGACTCAAGGCCCGCGTCGCCCGGAGTGTAGATTACCTTGTCCTTGGGCTTTTCCGTCGTGGAATCAAGCTTGGAAAGCAATTCCTTTACGTCGTAGCCTGTCAGAACTTTTCCGTAACGCTCGAATGAGTGTCCGAACACCGATTTGATTTTCATTGTAAGATCTCCTCAAAAACCGCGCCCCGCCTTTATCGTGCTCGTGCACGGTTCACATATAATATAATCCTGAATTTTCTTTCTGTCAAGGGGAATTTAGGGGATTTTGGGAGAAAAATTTAGTCAGCGTATTTTTGAAGAAGGCTCTTTATCTGCGCGTCAATCGAATTTTTTAAGCCATGCGACAATTCAGCCAAGTCTTTGTGAATGTGTGAAGCCGCATTTTCATCTTCTTGGGGAACAAGCAATTGATAGGGCTTTACCCTCAGAGCCTTTGCAAGCTTGGCCATAGTTTCCAATGTGCCCCATTTTTTGCCGCTCTCCAAATCGCACAAAAAGCCAACGGACAAATCAGCCGCTATCGAAAGCTCCATTTGCGTCATTCCGTTCAACATGCGGTATTTTTTGATGTTCGAGGTGAAAACTTTCTTGATTTCGCTTGGCTCCATATATTTATAATATCGCTATTGGTGAATCTTGACATATTCAATAAGAGAAAATATAATTTTCATTTAGAGAAAACTTTGTTTTCTTTTAGAGAAACAATAAGGAGATCTTTTATGAAAAAAATGGCAAAAGTTTATGTGGCGTTGACTGCTATAGCGACTCTCGCCTTTGGCTTATTTTCTTGTTCTGGCGGAGAAGGCAACAATCCGCTTGCAACCACAGAACCGATAACAACAACGCAAGCAAGTTCAACATTAAAATATTTAGACATACAAAACGCAAAAAGTCTTTACATAAGCGGCGGTAGTGGAACAAGCTCCAACAAAGCGGCTGGGATAAATGCTAGTACAAGCGGTTCGGTCACTAAAAAAATTTTTAAGATAACTGATGAAGACCACATAGAGGAACTGAAATATCTTGATGCAAATAAAAAAGAAATTACCATAACAAACCAACCTGCGGCGATCTGCTCAGTAAACAGCGATTACATTTTTGTCGGTTTTGGTAATAACAGTTATTTTTCTACTGGTTATCTTGTTAGAAAATCTGACGGAGCTGTCTTTGACATGAAGAACGCAGGAATGCCGTTTCTTAATAACATGGGGTGGATAAACGCACCTTTTTTTCATACCGACAAGAAGAACAATATGTATTACATAATAGACGAAATCTCAAGTGTCCCAAGAAAAATCATTCGCGTCAACTTAAGCGGGGAGGTGTCGCTTGCCAGCGTGACAGTATCCCCATCAACTGATTCAGTCACATGGTTTGAAGTCGACAAAGACGGTAATATAATTTACGAAGGTCGTAGCATTAATACTTCCAAAGACTTTTTAAGAATAAGAAAAAACACCGGCGGACTAAAAAATATTTCTGCCAATAGTTATTGGATTGGTCTTGACGATTGCATCTATATACGTGACTCTTCACATATAAAAAAAATAACCATAGATGCTGAAGACAATGTTACAGAAAATGATTATGGCATACTTGATAATAGTTATTTTTATCGATGGGGTTCTTACAAACTTAATTTTAAAACCCGCATTATCATAATCTGCGGTAATTCAATTAGCGAAGTCTACAATCCATCCTCAAGCCCAAGAACAATCACACTCACCGGTCTTACACTAAATATCGTCACCGATGTAAAATCTACAGAAAACTTCTACTACATAGCAGGAAAAGACAATAGTGGCAACACAATCCTCATCAAAGTCAATCCCGAAAACGACTCTTGGACAAATCTTCTTCCTGATAACAACTATGAACTTTACACATTTACCGCATCAGAGACTGACGGCATAACCTTCAACGCACTGCGTTTAAGCGACGGCAAAAAAATTATCGGCAAGGTTGGCATAAATGGCGGCGGCGTTACCGTCATAGATGAAGAGAGCAATGCACAAATCAGTTACTTGGAAAGAATAAATTAAATTCCAAACAGCAGATTTTAGCCATTGATAATAATCTAAAGGCGTTCCCAATGGTCTTTTCTACAATAAAGAAACTGATAATCTAGAATTAGAGGAAGCAAAAAATATTCTTTGGAGGCTTTATGAAAAAATTGACACAATTATTGACCGTGTTAGCTACTACGTCGTTAATTTGTTTTGTTTCATGTTCCAACAACAGTGAAGGAAACTCCCCTTCTAACGAAACTCCGCAAGACGGACAAACGACTACAGCACAAGCAAGTTCAACTCTAAAATACTTAAACATTACAAACGCAAAGAACCTTTACATAAGCGGTGGTAGTGGGACAAGCGCCAACAAAGCGGTTGGGATAAATGCCAGCACAAGCGGTTCGGGCGCTAAAAAGATTTTTAAGATAACCGATGCAGATCACATCGAAGAACTGAAATATCTAGATGCAAATAAAAAAGAAATTACTGTAACAAAGCAACCTGCTGCGATTTACTCGGTAAACAACGATTACATTTTTATAGGATTTTCTTCAGGCTATTTAAATGATACTGGCTACCTTGTCAAAAAATCTGACGGAGCTGTCTTTGACCTGACGAACGTGGGATTCCCGGATTTTAATCATGGCTACTGGAAAAAAGCTTCGATTTTCCATACCGACAAAAAAAACAATATGTATTACACAAGCTGTGACCATTCAAACGGAATAACCAAAATCATTCGCGTTAATTTAGGCGGTGAGGACTCTCTTATCGGAGAGATAGTATCTCCATCTTCCGATATAGTACGTTTTTTTGATGTCGATAAGGATGGCAATATAATTTATGATGTTGGCAGTGCGACTAGTAATGCTTCCGTGCAATTTAGAATAAGAAAATATAACGGCGAACTAAAAAATATTTCTAGAACTTCTACCGATGATTACTCTTCTTGGAATTTTAAACATTGGATTGGTCTTGATGGTTGTATTTACATAGCAGACTACGAACCAAATTTATATGGGTCAAGTATTAAAAAAATAACAATAGATGCAGAAGGCAATGTTTCAGAAAGCGATTATGGCTCAACCAGAACTCGTTATAATGCCGGTGATCTCTACAAAATTTATTTGAAAAACCGCATAATCATAGTTTGCGGCGGTACGATTGACGAAGTCTATAACCCTTCCTCAAGCCCAAGAACAATCACACTCGCCGGGATTCACATAGATTTCATCAACGATGTAAATGCTACAGAAAACTTTTACTACATAGCTGGAAAAGAAGGTAACGACAATACAATTCTACTCAAGGTAAACCCAGAGGACGACTCTTGGACAAATCTTTTGCCTGACAACAACTACGAGGTCTACACATTCACCGCATCCGAAACAGACGGCATAACCTTCAACGCGCTGCGCATGAGCGATGGCAAAAAAATCATCGGCAAAGTCGGCATCAACGGAGGCGCTGTCACCGTCATCGATGAAGAAAGCGACGCTAAAATTACTTATTTGGAAAGAATAAATTAGATTCTATAAATTATAAACCAAAGATTTAAGCCATTGGGCGCATGCAAAATGTGTTCCCAATGGCTTTTCTTTTCTTTATCAGTTCATAACTTTGTTAAAGATAAATTATTTGAAAGGTATAATGTAGAAAATATTTTCTTCCGACATCTGTCGCCTCAAAAAAATAGGCGGCCTCCCGAATGAGGAAAGCCGCCCCTTTAAGTTCTCCAGTTTGGGTCGGAGCGTACCCAGTTTAAGTTTTCCACTTAGGGCAGGAACGCTCCCAATAACTATAATATACAATTGTTCCGGCAAAAAGTCAACAAAAAAAGCCGCCCCGCAATGGGACGGCTTGCCATTCGTTTTTCGCGCTTTTTCTAGCTAAAAATTACACATATAGCGGCGAAACTTGGTTCAAAATCTTGTTGTAGTCGACAAAAGCCGCGTCGTAAGCCTTGACGTTTTCCGCGATTGGGTTGGTCGTCTTTGACTCGTCCAACTCAACGTGGCTGTCGGCGAGCGCTTCCATCGAAACGTTTTTGCCGGCGGATTTTTCCAAGCACCAAAGCGCTTGCAAGGCCGCGCCAAAAGCGGCGGCTTCGCTTGATGTCGGAACTTTTACCGGCAAGTTAAGGATGTCGGCCACAATCTGGCGCCATACAGGGCTCTTGGCTCCGCCGCCGGTAAGGCGCAGCTCTTTTGGGGTAAAGCCGCGCTTTCTAAAGGCTTCCAAGCCGCCGCGCATCGAGAATACCGCGCTTTCCAAAGCGGCGCGCGCGATGTTGGCGCGGTTGCTGTTGGCAACGGTCAATCCTGTGATTGAGGCGCGGCCATGCGGAAGGTTTGGCGTGCGCTCGCCGTTAAAGAACGGAAGCACGAAAACGCCGTCCGAGCCGGGCTTGGCCTTTTGCGCCTCGCCGTCAAATTCCTTTACGTCAAGGTTAAAGAGCGCGCGGATTTCCTCCGAAGCCACGGTGCAGTTCATCGTGCACAAAAGCGGAAGGTATCCGTTGGTCGAAGAGGCGAATCCAGAGATTCCGTTTTCCGGATCGGCGACCGACTTGTCGGAAAAGCCGTAAAGGGTTCCGCTTGTTCCCATGGACATTGTCAAGGTTCCGCCCTTGACGCAGCCCGTTCCGATGGCGCTCATCATGTTGTCGCCGCCGCCGGCCGAAACCGGAATGCCCGCCGGAATTCCAAAGCGCTTGGCGGCCTCTTCCGTCACAGCCCCGCAAGCTTCGTCGTCAGTTATGATTTTAGGAAGCTTTTCCAACAACGAAGGGTCAACCGCGTCGCAAACGGTCTTTGACCACTTGCGGTTCACGCTGTCAAAAAGCGCTGTGCCCGAAGCGTCGCCCGATTCCATCACGTAATTTTTGGTGAAGACATAGTTCAAATAGTCGTGCGGAAGCATAATGTACTTTAGCTTTGCAAAGGCGTCGGGCTTGTTGCGCTTGAGCCAGAAAATTTTTGGCGCGGTAAAGCCGGGAAGCATAAAGTTTTGGACGGCCTCTACAACCTTTTCCTTTCCGCCAAGAGCGTCGGTAAGAAGCTTGCACTCTTCCGCGGTGGAAGTGTCGTTCCACAATTTGATGTTGTAAAGGGGCTTTCCATCCGCGTCAAGCGGAACAAAGCCGTGCTGCTGGCCGGAAACTCCGATTGCCTGGATGGAAGCCTTTCCTTCCGCGCTCAATTTTGAGAAGCAAACGTCAAGGCCCTTTTCGTACATTTCCGTTGTCTGCTCGCGGGTTCCGTCGTCCTTGGAAATCAAGTCCATCGGACAAGAGCCGCTTTCCGTTATTTTCTTGCTTTCATAGTCGTAGAGAACAACCTTCATGCTCTGTGTTCCCAAATCAACGCCAGCAACGCATTTCATATTCAGCCTCCATATCGTGCTCGTGCACGGTATACGACAATAATACGCTTGATTTCGCGTTATGTCAAGGGAATTTTGAGGGAATTGGAACGAATTTTAGGACAAATGTCTACAAATCCAATAAGTCAATGTAACTTGCACCCAAAACTTTTGAAAAGACTCTTAACTCAATGTCCGTAACAAAACGCTGGCCGCTTTCTATGCGTTGAATGGCATTTTTGTCCAAATCAATTCCTGCAAGTTGCATTTTGTCAGCAAGGGCTCGTTGCGACATTCGGGGAACTTGCTTTTTTCGAATTTGAGATATCTGTATGCCAGAAATGTTATTTCTGTCGCCATTCTTATTCTTGTACATTTGACATTCACTGATTGACAATTTAAGATTTTATGATAAAATTGTGTAAATTTTGACATTAACTGAATGTCGTTTAATTTATGGAGGATTTTTTCTATGAAAAAAGTTAGTTTTGGAGCTCTTCTTATTATTTGTAGTTTTTTGTTGATAACAACATTTTTTTCGTGCTCAAATCCAAGTGATTCGGGCGTGAGTAATACAAAAACATCCGTTTTTGATTTTAGAATCAAAGACGAAACAGAAAGAAGTCAAGCCAACATATCCCGATCTTTAGGTGGAACCAAGATTTATGAAACAAGCGAACCTTTTTTAGTAGACCCAAATAAACCAATACAACTTACATCAGACGAACAAAAATCGATTTTTAAATTAGAGGCATTGAGCGAAACCGATTCCAAAAAAGGTATAAAAGTGACACTTACACCTCCTTCAAGCCCAAATGCTTACATTACGGGAATAAACATTTGGTATATTGATGGAAACGAAAATTATTCAACCAAAACTTATTCTAACAGATTGCCTGGTGACATTTATTATTTTCCATTTGTTCTCCCAAATAAAAGAGTGATAATAGCTATTGAAGCACAATTTCTAAATAAAGGAGAATTTCAAGCAAGATATGCAATAGACACAAAGACTGGCATTGGGACCATTGACGATTTGCCCAAAGACTATGATTCTGAAAAATCTCATATCGTAATAAATAATCTCGCCGCAAGCATAAAGAATGTAATCCCGCCAGACCTTAATGTTCACGGATTAAAAAGATTACAAAAGCATTGCGCTTTTCAATACACAATGGGAGAACCCCGATATTTAAATTGTATCTGGATTGGCGCAAACGAAACTCTCATTAATGCAATGGATGAGTGTTATGATTTGGATTTTTCAAATTTGCATGACACCTCTAGAGTTGGATCATATAAGTATTATTTCCTCTATGTGGCTTATAAATTTGAAGTTGAAGGATATGACAATCAACAATTTTTTACTCCAGCCGTAGAATCAAAGTTAGTCGAAATCTCTTCAATACGGCCATAACATAAAAAAACCGCCCGCAAGGGCGGCTTTTTGGCTTGCGACCGTCCTTACCTTCCCCAGGTCATAATAAGGTCGTAGTTGTCCTCGCGAACCTCAAAATACTGGTTGCGCTCGCCGCAAGTGGCGCAGTATTCGGGAGCGGTGGGGCCAACGACAATGTGGCCGCACTTTAGGCATTCCCAAACCTTTACGGTTGACTCCTTGAGTTTTTTGGAAGTGTCCTCGTCGTTCAACAATGAACGGTAGCGCTCCTCGTGGCGCTTTTCGATTTGGGCGACGGCGCGGAACTTGGCGGCCAAGGCGGCAAAGCCTTCCGCCTCGGCGGTTTTGGCAAAGCCTTCGTACATGTCGGTCCATTCGTGGTTTTCGCCATCGGCGGCCGTCTTTAGGTTAGAGGTCGAGTCCTTTATGCCTTCCAACTCGATAAGCCACATTTTGGCGTGCTGCTCTTCGTTGTTGGCGGTTTTTTCAAAAATCTTTGCGATTTTGTCCTGGCCCTCTTTTTGGGCTACCTGCGAAAAATAAACGTACTTGTTGCGCGCCTGCGACTCTCCGGCAAAGGCCGCCAGCAAGTTTTTCTCTGTCTGCGTTCCCGCGTATTTGTTCATATCGTTCTCCTTGTGTAAGTTGTTGCCTTTATTATAGCCGCTCGTATTATTGTTTTCAAGACTTAAACTGTTTGTTCGAGCGGGGCCGCCGCGGACTATCTTTTTATAACAATTTGCGCTATAATAACGTATCTTTTATTTATTTTTCAGCAACTCGGAGGAGCGATGAAAAGCAAACGATACATGTCGCTTAGGCTCGAGCTTATGATTGGAACAATAGGCTCAATGTTGATTGTAACACTGTTTTTGAGCGTTTCATACATATTCTTGATGAAGCGCATCGTGGAAAAAACCACGGCCGCGTCCGTAAACCAAACGATGGAAACTTTGGACAAGGAGATTTCCGGAATCTTGGGCGAATACAACGACATGGTCCTTAACTTGTCCAACGTGATTCCGGCGCTGGGCGGAGACCGCGGCGCGATGAAGGCCGTCATTCAAAGCATGGGAAAAGACCTTCCGGGCGACACGCTTTTGTATTACGCCACGGCGGAGCAAATATGGGAGGGCGGAACATTGATTTCCCACTCCGGCTGGGAAGCGCCGGGCGACTTTGACATGCAGTCGCGCCTTTGGCACAAGAACGCAGTCAACAACCGCAACAAGCTTTGCTACACCGAGCCTTTCAACGACGTCAACACCGGAAAAATCATCGTCACGATAAGCTACAACGTTCTTGACAACAGCGGAAAGCTTATAGGCGTTTCTGCCTTTGACATTGTTTTGGACGCGCTTTCCGACGCCGTAGAGAACATTCACCTTTCAAAAAACAGCAGCATAAACTTGATCACGCGCGAAGGCCTTTACCTTACAAACAACAATCCCGCCGCGATAATGAACGAAAACTACTTTGACAACATTCCATTTGCGTCATACACAAAAGCTTCATATCTTGACGGAACGGCTAAAGCCTTTGTCGAAAAAGACAAGTTCTTCGGCGTCCGCCAAATCCAAAACACGGATTGGTTCATCATCACGCAAGGGCCGATCACGGACTTTTCGGGCGGATACATAAAGCTGATTTTGATGGTCATGGCTGGCGTCGCGATTATCTTTGTCATCATGGTTTTGATCGACGCGATTCTTTCCAACCGCGTTTCAAAAAGCTTTAAGCTTATGGCAACCGGATGCGACGCGATCGCGCAAGGAGACTTTTCAAAAAAATACCCCGACTTCTTCACAAAGGAAGCGTCGCTTTTGGCCAACGGCTTCAACACTTTTTCGGAGCGCCTTAGCGGAATAATCGAAAGCATGAAGCAGTCAAAAGTTTCTTTAGAGCAAGCCGGCCAGTCTCTTAAAGACGGAACGAGCGACACACAGGACGCGATTTCGCAAGTTCTTGAAAACATCGGCGGAATGAATTCCAACCTTACGGACCAGGCGCAGGGCGTTGACCAAACCGCCAGCAGCATGAATTCCGTAATAGAAAGCATACGCTCGCTTGAACGCCTTGTTGAGTCGCAAACGCTTTCGGCTCATAGCGCGTCAAACGCGGTTGGACAAATGATCAACAGCATTTCTGAAGTGAACGAATCCATTGACAAGATGGCAGGCTCCTTTGCCGAAATCGCGAACGACGCGGAAAGCGGAGCCAAAACGCAAAACGAATTGAAAACGAAAATCGGCGAAATCGAAACCCAGTCACTGCTTTTGAGCGAAGCCAACACCGTAATCGCGAACATCGCCGAGCAAACAAACTTGCTTGCCATGAACGCGGCCATAGAAGCCGCGCACGCCGGCGAAGCCGGAAAAGGCTTTGCGGTCGTAGCCGACGAAATCAGAAAGCTTTCCGAAACTTCTACCGCACAGTCAAAGACAATCGGAAACCAGCTTGGCCTGATTCGATCAAACATCGAAACGGTTGTTGAAGCCACGCAGCGCGGCGCGCAGGGCTACGACCACCTTGCCGAGGAAATTCGCGAAACCGACACTTTGGTCCAGCAAATAAAGGCCGCGATGAGCGAGCAGCAAACCGGTTCCGCCCAGATTACCGACTCCCTGCGCGTTATGAACGAAAGCGCGCAGCAAGTCCAGCAAGCCTCGCAAAAAATGTCTTTGGACAGCCGCGCGATTATGGACGAAGTCTCAAACTTGCAGGACAAAACAAAATCGATGAAGCAAGGCATGGACCAAATGAGCTCCAGCGCCGAAAAAATCAATTCCACCGGAAAAGCGCTTTCGGACATTTCGGGAATCGTTGAGGAATCCATCAACGAGATCGGACGGCAAATCGACCAATTTGAAGGCTAAAAAAGCTCCCGCTGGACTTCCTTGTTTGGCGGAACTTTCCAGCTTTTTTGCTCCGCTTGGCGAACGATGTCGCCGGGAAGCGGGCCTCCAATCAAAAACGGCGAACGCGGGTCATGGCGGCCCGCGTTTTTCTTTACCGCTCGCCAGTCGCTGTTTGCGTAACAGTAGCGGCAAAAGTGTTGGCATGAAGAATAGGCGCCTATGTCGCAAGAAAGATAGCAGGCGCACTCAGAGCGCGAAGGCGTGAAGCGCGGAAAAGAGAGCGGTTGTCCCAAGGCTTTTTCGTAAATGGCCGGCGTCATGCAGCCGCCGCATTCCGCTCCGTATTTGGCCAAAAAATCCCCTTCGCCGCAAGTCCTTACAGTAAGGCCATAGCGAGAGGCTATTTGAATCAAGCCGCAGCCGAGCGCGATTTTTTGGTCTTGCGTTAGTTCGCGCGCCTGCGGAAAATTGCGCCGGACTTTTGGATACAAATCGATGAAGCTTATCACGCAATAGTCTGTCCAGCCGCTTAGGGCGCGAGCGAGGCTTTCAAAGGCCTTAAGGTGGGCGTCCGCCGTGTATTTTTGGTCAAGAAAAATCGGGTCGTAGCGCCAGACGATTCTGTCCTTGCCCGCCAGCGCCGAAAGTTTTTGGAAAGCGGCGACAATCTCGCGCTTGTCGGAAACGCCTGGCTCTATGTCGCGGCCATACGGCGTAATCGTGACTTGCCAATATTGCGCGAAGCCGCGCTCGTCCAGTTCCGCAATGTACGGCAGCATAGGAATAGGGTTTTTTGAGCAAAAGCCGATCATGTCCACCAGGCCGGGATTTATTTCATAGCGGGTCACCGCGCTTTGGTTGTAAGGGTTCCGAACCATGACAAAGCCTTCGCGGACGCGGTTCATGAACCATTCAGAGTAAAAGGCTGGAATGTCCGTTCGCTGGCCGGTGTTTAAAATCACGATAAAATTATAGCCAAAAGGATTGTTCTTTGCTATACTATTTCTTATGAAAAACAAAGCCACAAAATTTTTCGCGCTTTCCACGGCGCTCTTGCTTTTCACAGCTTGCGCCAACGCCTCGAGCGCAGGCAACGCCGCTGGTTCCTCTTCCGCTCCATTTGCAAAGGAAAAACTCTACTCCACAACAAGCCTTGTCGTGGACACTGGCTCAAAAGACTTTGGCTCGTCCAGCGCCGCCCAAATTGTCGACGCGATGAAATTTGGCTGGAACTTGGGAAACACCCTTGACGCCTTTGCCGGCGGAGAGCCTGCAAACGGCTGGGCCGGACGAAACGCAAGCCTCGGAAACAACACCGAAACATGCTGGGGCCAACCAAAAACAACGCAGGCGATGATTGCCGGAATAAAGGCAAAAGGCTTTTCGTCCATACGCATTCCGATTTCTTGGCACGACCACATCGATTCAAAATACACCGTTTCGCCAAGCTGGATGGCCCGCGCAAAAGAAATCGTCGATTGGGCCATCGCCGAAGGCTTGTACGTAATCATCAACGTTCACCACGACAACATCACTCCTTCAACCTGTACGGCAAACGGCCACAAAGGCTACAGCCCCGCATCTTCTTGCTTGGATGAATCCAAGCGCTATCTTTACAACGTTTGGTGTCAAATCGCGGCCGCCTTTAACAATGGCTACGACGAGCGGCTGGTTTTTGAAACGATTAACGAGCCGCGTTTGCCTGGCGACAATCACGAATGGAATTGGGAAGCCGGCTGCTCGACTTGCAAAGACGCGGCCAAATGCGTCAATGAGCTGAACCAACTTTGTTTGGAAGCAATCCGCGAGTCAGGCGGAAACAACGCCAAGCGCCTTGTAATGGTTCCCGCGTATGTGGCCAGTCCCGGAGCGGCGCTCGCCTCAGCGTTTAAAATGCCAAAGGATTCCGCCGGCTCAAGAAGGCTGGCATTGTCCGTTCATATGTACACGCCCTACAATTTTGCGATGGAAGATCCAGGAAGCGCAACCTTCACTGACGCGCACAAAGCTGACCTTGACTATTGGTTTGGCCAGCTTAACGCAAAGTTTGTAAAAAAAGGAATCCCCGTCGTCATCGGCGAAATGGGAGCGACAAACAAAAACAACGACGAGCAGCGCAAGGCCTGGTTTGAATACTATCTTGGAAAAGTGAAAACCTACAAGATGGCGGCCTTCCTTTGGGACAACGGAAACTGGAAAGTGCCAGCAAGCGGAAGCTTCAACGAGCTTTTTGGCTACTACAAGCGTTCCGAGCAAGATTGGTATTTTAAGAATCCTGATTTGGTGGAAGCCGCCATCAACGCGCGAAATTAATCCGCCAAGCGCTAAAACAATTCCGGCTGCATCGGGTCGCCTTGCGCGGCGGCCGGAAATTCTTCCATCCACTTAAAGACAGAATCCGTTCCTAGCATAATCTTTTTTTCCGCGCAGAGCCGGGCCAAGCGTGCCATAAGCTCCTTGTCGCGCGGGCTTGTGGCCATGTATGAATAGCCGAAAGTTTTTTGGTAGCGCTCTTTCATTCCCGCAAAACGGGAATCGCGCAAGGCCGCGCGCTCTAGGGCGGCGTAAAAATATTCGCGGTTTCCTTCTCGCAGGGTAAGTCCTATTCCAAAGCATAAAATCGCCTTTACGCCCGCTTCGGCGCAAAAGCCAAAAATCGCGTCAATGTTTTCCTCTGTGTCGTTGATGAAGGGAAGGAGCGGACTAAGCCACACGACGGTCGGAACGCCGCGCACCTTGCACTCGCGCAAAACTTGGACGCGGCGGCTTGTAGGGCAAACGCCAGGCTCCAATATTTTGCAAAGCTCGTCGTCGGCTGTGGTAAGCGTCATTTGCACGACCGCCTTTGCCTTTTTGTTTATCGAAGAAAGCAAGTCCAGGTCTCGCAAGACCAAGTCGGATTTTGTCAACACCGCCGCTCCAAAACTGTAGCGGTCGATGATTTCCAAACAGCGGCGGGTTAGGCAAAGTTCCTTTTCTAGCGGAATGTATGGGTCGCACATGCTTCCTGTTCCAATCACGCAGCGTTTTCGTTTTTTGCGCAGGGCCTCTTCCAAAAGTTCCGGAGCGTTTTGCTTTGCTTCTATGTCCTCAAAGTCATGCGTAAAGTGATAGCATTTGCTTCGCGAGTCGCAGTAAACGCAGCCGTGGGAACAGCCGCGGTAAATGTTCATTCCGCAGGGACGAGTTGTTAGAATCGATTTCGCGCTGACAAAATGCATTGGCCGCTCCGATTGTCACGCGGTTAGTCCGCGCAGTTTTTTTTGTGGGCCTTTAGCTTTTTGATTGCCCAGTCGTAGTGGCTTGAAGTGTTGCTTACAAAAAAGCTTCCAAGCGCGGCGTTTCCTGTCCACAAAAAATATCCTTTTGTGAACAATTCTTGGTCGCTGTATTTTTTTATCAACTTCATGACCGCCGCGTGGCTTTGCGCCAACAATTCTTTCGCCGTTTCAAGGCTGGTCTTTTGATGCCGCTTCCAAAACATCACGTTCATTTGGCCGTAAGTTTTCCAAGAATAGTCCGGCGGCAAAAAGGCGACGGCGGATTTTTTGTCGGCGGTCTTGGCGTTGTTTTTGGGAAAGGCCAGCATAAGCTGGTGCCATTCGTAAAGGTGAATCAAAACGTCGCGGACATTTTTGTCGCGGCTCCAGTGCGCCTCTTTTTTGCTTGGCTGGCCCAAAAAATCAAAGGGCGTTTTTAATTCCTTTTCGCTAAGGCCGTCAATCATTTGCATAAGCGCCTTGTAGTTTTTGTCGGCCGCCTCTAAAAGCTGGTCTTTTGTTTTTGGTCTTGGCATATTCATTCTCCTTTATGCTTTATGCGCGGTGATTATTGTGAAGCTGCAGGCGTTTACCGTTATGACGCAGCCGTCAATCCTACAATACCAGTTTTTTCCTTTTCGTTCTATGGCCGCGGCGGAAGATTCGATTTTAGCGCGGCACCAGGCGACAACGTCCATTATATCGTCGCCAAGCCCAAGATTGCGGCGTATGCGGTCCACGCCCATAGGGGTAGTGTGAAGTTTGTCCAGATTTTGCAAGAGTTCTTTTTTGTAGTCGAATGGCATTGTAGTTGCTCCTATTTTAGCGCCGCTAAAAGTTCATGCGCGTAGACTTTTGGCCGGGCGGAATCGCGGACGATTTTCCAGAGGGCGGCGGCGCTTTTTAGCTTGTTTGGAAAGGCCGCGGTCGCGGGGTCGGCGCAAAAGTCTTGGACAAATTTGTTCCATTGCAGGGAAGCCTTGTCGTAGCGCGCGTAAGTCTTTTTGCCGTAGTAAACGTCCAAAAGGTCTCCGAGAGTGAATGACATATCGCCCGTTTCCTTGACTTTTTTGACGGTGGCCACCATGTCCGCGTTGAACTTAAAGTTTTTGATTCCGGTTTGGGAACTGAAAAAGTCGCGGGCGCGCTGGTTGAACTTAAAGCCGCAAGCGACAAGGCCGGTCTTTAAGGTAAGCTCGCCGCTTGCCGCATTGGAAGCCGCCGCCCGATTTTTGGGCTTGGAAACGGCTGCGGGTCTGACAACCGCACTAGGCTTGCCCAACGCGCCGGAAGCGCTTTTTGGCTTGGGAAAGATTTTTTTTCCCTTAAAGTATTCCTCGATGACGCGGTTCAGCTCCGCCTTCATTCCGCCAGAGTCAAGGCCAAACGCCTTGCAGATTTTTTTAAGCTCCTCGCGATACCAATAGTATTTTGAAAATTCTTCAAATGAGGAAATGTCCTTGAATTGCGGCCTAGCGTTCATGCCCTTATTATAGCGCGCTAAATATGACAACAGAATGTCAAATTTTATAAATCAAAGAAACTTTTTTTGCAAGCTGGGCGACTTCTTCCTTTACGCGCGCGGGCGACAAAATTTTCATGTCTGGGCCAAAAGACAAAAGGAATTCGCAAAGCCAGGGAACGTCCGGCGCCGTAAAAACGACGCTCGCGCTCTTGTCCTTTCGGACTTTCATTTGCTGGCAAACAAAGGCGTCAAGCAAAAAAGAAATTTTTGAGGCCGCGACGCTCGCCCTGATTTTTATCATCGGAGCCTTTTGTTCCGCCGGGTAAGAATCTTTTTTTGTTTTGGGAACGGCCGTTACGGCGCGGCCCGTTTGCCTAACGTTCCGCATTCGGCTAAGCTTAAAAAAGCGCTCGTCCTTTTTTTGCTCGCACCAAGCGAACAAGTACCAAGCCTGTCCTCTAAAAACCAGCTTCCACGGCTGCGCCGTCCGCCGCTCGACTTTTCCTTGGCTTGAACAGTAGTCAAAAATCACTTGCCGTTTTTTTAAGATTGAATCGCGCAAGGTCGCGAAAAGCGTTCGCACTTCCGAGCCTTCAGGGCTCCAGGGCGCAAAGTCCACTTCCAGCCAGTCCGCGTCGTTTTTGGAAAGGCCTGAAATTTTTTCGGCAGCCTTGGCTGCGGCTGTTCCTGCAAAGTTTCCGCCAAGGCTTCCCAAGGCCTTTACGCTGGACACAATCGCAAGGCGTTCCTCTTCCGAAAAAAGCCGCTTGTCCAGCGTGTAGCTTTCCTCAATCGCGATTCCGCCGCCGCGGCCTTTTTGCGCGTAGACCGGCACGCCCGAAAGGCTTAGCGCGTCAAGCCAGCGGTAAATTGTTCGCGTAGAAACGCCAAAACGCGCGGCCATTTCCTTTGCGGTCGCTCGCTTTTTGTCAATCAGAACGTAAACAAATTCAAACAGCTGGTCGATTTGCATTTTTACTTGTTCTTTCTTGCCTTAAGCTTTTCGTTGATTTTTTTCGCTTCGTTAAAGTCAAACATGTAAACACAAAAAGTGACTAAAAAATAAATCAAGACAAACATCGCTTCCACCACAAGAATCGGCTTAAGCTCTATTTTGAACCAATTAAGGCAAAAGCCTGTCGCGCAAACCGTCGCGTTGATTATCGCAAAATACAAAAGCTGCAAGAGCGCGGCTCCCCTGGCGCTCAAATTGTTTTTAACGTAAAAAATTCCAAATGCAAGGCCCGAAACCGCTCCGATAAAAATCACGCCCAAAATGTCGTCGATTCCCATCATAAGGTTTCCGCTTGGATTGAAAAATTTTCTGAAGAGCGTGATGAAAACAAAAATCAAAGTGACGACGCGGGCGCAAATGTTTGTCATCACCGAAAACATTTCTTTTTTGCTGTCTGAACGTTTCATAGGCCCAACCTCTCCTTCAACTCATTTAAATAATTCCTTGAAACGACAACCTTGTAGCCGTTTTCCAACGTCGCTTCAAAGCGGCCGCCAAAGGCCGGCGCAAGGCTGTCGATTTTGTCAAGGTTCACAATCACCGCTTTGTTGGCCCTAAAGAAATCGCTGGCCGGCAGTTCTTCTTCCAACTGGTAGAGCTTGGCCTTTGTTTCGTAAACGCAGTCCTTTATGTAGGCAAAAACTTTGTCGTCAACCGACTCAAAGTACAAGACTTCCGCCGGCTCCACCAAGACGATTTTTGAATCCTTGTAAAAATTCATTTTGCCTTTGCCGCCAGACTTAAACTGGTTTATAAGGCGCATTAACTTTTCGTCAAGCTGGCCGCACTTTACGATTATCTCGTCTTCTTCGCCAGGCTCTTTTTCCAAAATCGTTATTTTCATCAAATACTATTCTAGCGCCTTTTTGGCTTCTTGCAAAGCAAGAAAAGCCTTCGATTCCTTGTTGCATTTTTTGTAACATTCATAGGCCATCACATGGCAATAGGCCTTTAGAACTTTATTGTCCGTAAGCGAGGCGGCTTTTGTAAAATCGTTTGCGCCAGCTTCCGACTTTTTAAATACCATCTCGGGAACGGAAGCGCTGACCGAAGCGCGGTTCATCAAAACTTCAATCTCGCCTTCCTTTCCGGCGCAAAGTTCCGCGGCCTTGTCCAAATAAACGTAAGCGTCTTTCACAAGCTTCATCGCCTTTAGCGCGGAAGACTCGCCGCCTTTTTTTGCAAGCCAAGAGCCATAGTTGGCAAGGCTAATGTAATCGTTTGGATTTTCCTTAATTTTTTGCTCGTACTTTTGGAGGGCCGCGTTTATTTTGTCCATGATGTCGGCTCCGTCGTCTAAGGCGGAACTGTCGGAAGCGCCGGAATTGTTCGCGGCGCCCTCGTAGATTTTCTTTACGCGCTCCACAAAGGCTTCGTCATCGTCGGCTTGGCCATTCTTCTTTTTTTGCGCAGCCATTCTCGCTTCAACAGGAGCGGCGCGCCCGCCAGTCTTGCAAGCCCCGCCGCTTTCGCCGCCAAGCTCAATGCTGTGCCAAGTTTTTTTGGCTCCCAAAAGCGCCTGCAGCCGTTTGTCCTGCAAGGGAATTCTTGCCTTGACTTGCTCGCCGCCGTTCAGCGGGTAGACTTCCGCGGCGCAAATGAGGGCGCCCTTGCTGTCGTAAACCTTTCCTTGGCCGCCGTCAATTTTTAGAGCGAAGTTCCAAGGCCGCGCGCTTTCCGCCATGTTGTCGGCGGCGATGTAAACCGTCTCCTGTTTTTTTGCAGGCGCTCCGTTAAAATCAAAAACGACTTGCCAGTATTCGGCGGACTTTTGCCAGCGCGCGCCGGTCACCGGCTGGTGAACCGTGTAGCGGACCAAGCCGCCCCGCTCGCCCGCGTTTCCGATTGGGTCAACAATCTCTTCGGCCACAAGGCCGCCTGTGTAAGACGGATCAACGCGCAAAAAGCCTCCGATAAAGTTCGCAGGAACTTCCGAAAAAACAAAGAACATCGGAACTCCCAAAACGCAAACAAGCGCGGTCCTTGCGACCTTCAGGCCATAGAAAAATTTTTTAACGCTTTCAAATTTCATTTTATTCCTCCAATTAAATTAAACGCAAGGTTAAGGCTCTTTACCATAAAATCCGACGACATGATTGTTGCAAAGCTAAAGGCGGCGAACCTAAAAAGCTGGGCCGGATTCAAAAGCTCTTGGACGGCGCGGCCAAAGCTGCTTTTTGGCGCGGCGTTGTTCGAGCAAGAAGCGGCGCATGAGCGGCCTGCGTTAAACTTAAAGCCGTAGCTTATCGCGCCTTGCGGGCAAACCGCGACGCACTCTCCGCACTTCGCGCAAGTGATTTCGGGCCTGCCCTTTTTTTCGTGAATCGTCCTTATGTCAATCGCGCTAAAAGGACAGGCCGCCGCGCACTTCATGCAGCCCACGCACTTTTCCGTGTCAATCTTCATCCTAAAGGCGCTAAAGCGGTCGGTCAGCGAGGCGAAAGCGCCAAATGGGCAAAGCGCGCTGCATTGCGTCCGCTTTTTTGTAAGAATCGGAAGAACGATTACAAGACCGACGAACAAGCCGACAAAAATTATCGTGGCAATCAGACTTGGAATTGAATTGACCGGGCTGTATTCGGTCACCAGCTTAAAGGGACAGAACCATTCGCAATACGCGCAAGCCATCTGGCAAAGCGATGCAAGGACGATGAAAAAGAAAAAGCCAAAATGCAATTCCCGAATCTCCTTGTTTTTTGGAAGAAGCTTTATGCGCGGCTTTTTTGCCAAATACGAAAAGCCTTCTTCCCAGCCGCCGTAAAAGCAAACCCAAGAACACCAGCCGCGGCCCAAAATCAAGGTACACACAAGCCAAATCAAAATCATGCTTGCGACGGCGGCGTAGTGGCCGGAGATTCTGGCCGGGAAAATTATGTTCTTTGTGACAAGGAGCGGAAGCAGCGCTTGCGGAATCGCGATGTGGCAAAAAGGAAGCTCGGCGTTGCTCATCGCCTGCGAGGTGATGGCCATGCTTCCGCGCTCGGCGTAAAGGTCGGAAATAAAGGCCGCGCAAAAACCTACTGCAAAGACTGTTTGAAAAATTCGGCGGTAAATGACGCCGCTACCCTTTTTCCTATGTTCGCTAAAAGTCATCCCTGCAAAAAGCGCGATTAAAAAAACTGAGTAAATCAAGCTTGCCAAAGAAAAGCCGCCAGTTCCCGCGACAAAAAACATCACGATGAACGACATCATTATTGTTAAAATAAAACTTGCTGTCATAATGAAACCTCCGCATTTATTGGCTTGCGAACATGCCCGTCGCCGCTAAGACTCCAAGGAAAAAGATAAAGTAAAGGCTTACAAAAAATTGCGCGACGCGGGCGACGTTCCTTATCACAGGAAGCCTTTTTGTCACAAAAGGAATTCCAAAAAACGGCGCGAAAAACGGAAGCGTTCCGACATAAAAAAAGACAAAGTAAAAAAAGCCAGGAAGCCCGTTCCCGCCAAAAACCGAACGGACAATCGCCGTCCACAAGGGCGGGCAAACGTGCAGACCGACCGCAAGGCCAGAAACAATCGCAGCGGCCCAATCGCTTCCAAGCCGTTTAAGCTTTGGAGCGCGGCATTGGCAGCCCCAAGGAAACTTCGCGCCCAGCGAGTTTGCCAAAAGCGCAAGGCCGCAAAAAATGTAGGCCGCCACAGAAAGCTTTCTGGCCAGCACGGGATCCATCCATTCGTTGGCCAAAAGGCCTAGCGCCGCAAAGGCCGCGCCAAGAATAAAATACGTCAAAAGCCGCGCGCCCAAAAAAACGCCAATCAAGCCGCCGTTCCTTTTGTAGCTTGGATTTTCGCCGCCCGCCAAAAAGGGCGCCAGAACTGGAACGCAATACATCGCGCAGTAAGTTCCGGTCGAAAGCCCCAGCAAAATCGCTTCTAATGCCATTCGCTCCTCCTGATGATTCAATCATAAGACGGAACGCGCGAGGCCGCAAGGCGCTTTTTGGCAAGATGCAAAAGGCTGGGGATAAGATGCGTTATTTTAGGGATGAAAATTTTGGCTTTTGCCTTATTCGTTCACGACGGAACAGAGCCAATCCATAAAGGTCTCGTCGCTTCCGTCTTTGTTGAGGCGGCCGGTCTTGTCTTTTAATTCCACGTAAAAGTGGTGGCGGCTTTGGTATTGGACGTATCGGGAATTTTTGCAAAAGCGCGCGACGCGGCGGCCTGTGGGCATTCCCTGCTCAAAGATTCCCTTGTCGTCTTCGGAATTGGCCCAGTAAAATTGAATCGGAAGGACGCGCAAGATTTCCTTCGCCGACATTTGGTAAAAGCCGCTCCCGCTTACAAGCGCGCGGAAAAGGCTTGGCTCGGCGCAGGCCATCTCGGCCGCGAATTTGGCGCCTTGCGAAAAGCCGTAGCCCACGATGTTTGTCGGGTCAAGGCACTTGTTTTTTATGCAAACGTTTTTGATTAAGAGCGCCGTTCCATGCGGATCGGTAAAATAATTTATGCGCGAAAAGATTAAAAGAACCGCGGCACCCTTTGGATGAATTTTTTTCTGGAAATCTTCGCCTGTAAAAATTCTTCCGTATTTAAAGGCCTGCCCCTTTTCGTCGGAACCGTGGAAGGCGACAATCAGCGGAAGCTTGGCGCTTTGGTCGTCGTTGTCCGTCCGATACTGGGGCGGAAGGTAAAGATAATATTGATGGCCGCTGTAAGATTTTTCGTATTTCCAAACGCCTGAAGCGCTAGATTCTTCCGAAAAATAATAGGCCGCGTCAAAAGCCAGGTCGAGCGGCCTGCGGGAATACAAAGATTTTATTGCGACAAAAAGCGCGGCCGCCGCGACAATGGCAGTCGCAAGGGCAATCACGGCGCAAGGAATTTTTTTCTTCATCAATTACATTCTGCGCCAATCGCGGCTTTTTGTCAAATCTTATTGCGCGGCAGGGCGGAACATGACTTTAGGTTTTTATCGGTCTTGACTTTAGATTTTTACCACTTTTCACTTTAGGTTTTTACCACTATTGACTTTAGATTTTTACCATGTTATACTTTAGATAATTACCAATCTTCTAACGGAGGCAATTTCATGGAAATTTCAAGAAAAGCGCGCGCCGCCCTTTTGCGGCTTGCAAAGCAGTTCCCTGTTGTTGGAATTACTGGTCCCCGACAAAGCGGAAAATCGACTCTTGCAAAAATGACTTTTCCAAATAAAAAATATGTCTCACTTGACGACAAGGAACTGCGCGCCCTGGCGGCGGCAAATCCCAAGGATTTTCTTGAGGCTTTCCCAGAAGGCGCGATTATCGACGAAGCGCAAAAGGTTCCTGAATTGTTCGACGCCATAAAATTGTTTGTAGACAGCAAAAAACACAAGCCGGGAAAATACATTCTGACCGGCTCAAGCCAGTTCAAATTAAAAGAAAACATGACGGATTCTCTTGCGGGACGCGCTTCTTTTTTACGCCTTCTTCCGTTTTCGCTCAGCGAATTAAAGGCTTCCAATCTTCTTCCGCAAAATCCTTATGACTTGATTTTCAAGGGCTTTTATCCGCCGCTGCATGACAGCGAAAAGCATTTTATTCCAGACGACTGGTTTGAAAGTTACATCGACACTTATCTTGATTTGGACGTAAAAGAGCATATAACGGCGGCCAACATTTCCACCTTCAAAAAATTCATTCAGATTTGCGCGATTTATTCCGGCAAGCTTTTGTCGATGGAAAGCATATCGAAAAATCTTGGCGTCTCCGCTCCGACTGTAAAGCAATGGCTTTCAATTTTGGAATCATCCTTTATCATTCATCTTCTTGAACCAGACTCAAACAACCTTGGCCGCTCCATCGTAAAAACTCCAAAACTGTATTTTACAGACACTGGACTATTATGCCATCTCCTTAGGCTTGAATCAAAGGAAGAATTGCTTTTAAGCCCTCACAAGGGAGCTGTCGTGGAAACTTTTGCAGTGGCGGAACTTTTAAAATCGCGCTTTAACAATGGAAAGAAATCTGAACTTACTTTCTTCCGCGACGCAAAAGGTTTTGAAGTTGACACAATCGCCGACTGGAAACATACTTACGCGATAGAAATAAAAAGCAATTCCGACACAGAGCAAAAGCTTTCCGCAAACACGCGAAAATATGTTTCCCTTCGTTCAGACACCGAATGCAAAGGCGCGGTTTTTTATCTTGGCGACCTCACATGTTCCATAAACGGCATTCAGTATGTCAGCTGGCGCGACTGGGACAGTTTGATTTAGCGCCGCTACTTTGCCAAAAGCGGACGCGCGACGTGGACGTTGAAGAACTCGATTAGCGGGCCCATAAAAAAGGCCGTGATGATTGTTCCTATTCCGGCAATCGTCGGTATCGCGCTGATTTTTCCTCCGCCCAAAACAAAAAGAGCCGCGCCTAGAATGACGCAAACGATGTCGGTGAAAACCCTTACGTATTGGAACTTGCCTTTTTTCCAAGTGTTCACGATAATCAGCGCGACTGCGTCATAGGTTGAAACTCCCAAATCCGCCGTCATGTAAAAGGCAGAGCCAAAACAGATGACCACAACGCCCGCCACAAGGCAAGCGGCGCGGACAAAAATGCTTGGCTCGACAATCACCGTTTGCAAAAACTGGTAGGAAAACTGCGTGATGTAGCCCAGCAAAAACAAATTGATGAAAGTCGCGATTCCGATGTAATGCCTGTCAAATACAAGCGCGAAAATCAAAAGCAGCGCGTTGACGATGATGTACAAAAGGCCAAAGTCAAGCGGAATCAATTTGTCCAAGCCGGCCATAAATGACTGGAAGGGATCGACTCCAAGCGCGGCAATTTTAAAAACGCCCACGCTTATCGCGCAAATAATCACGCCAAAGAGCGACATGAAAATTCTCTTTGCTAAATTCTTCTTTTCCATAAAACAATTCCTCCGGCGCTACCAGCCGATTTCCTTAAACACCGCGTCCAAAAACTTCGCGTTCTTAATCGAAAATTCTTGGCTTACAAAAGGAGAGGCGCCGTTTAAAATGCAGTCGCTAAGATTTTCTATTTCAAGTGAATAGTTTTGCGGCGCCTTGACCTTGCGCTTTATTGTCTTACCGCCGACATGGATTGTGTATGACAACTTTCCGGCTTGGTTGTACTCAACGTCGCTCTTAATGCAGCCCTTGCTTCCGTGGACATACAAGCGGTCAAAGCGGGAATTTGATTCCTGGCCAAAAATCATTCCTACATTAAAGGAGGCGCGCGCTCCGTTTTCAAAGCGGACAAAGCCCGTCGTCATCGCGTCAACGCCCTTGTCTGTAAACTCCGCCGCGGCCTTGACATCAACCACTTGCGAGTCAATCAGCGAAAGTATCATCGTGGAACAGTAGCAGCCCAAGTCGTAAAAGGCGCCGCCTCCCAATTCCTTGTACAAGCGGATGTCCTCTTTGTAGCCCTGCGTCACAAAGGCCGTGTCGATAAAGTCAACGTCGCCGATGATTCCGCTTTGAATGTCGGCCTTTAAGCTTTTGATGTATGGGCTGTGAAGGTAGGCGTAGGCTTCCATCAAGTTAACGCCGTTTTCCTTCGCCGCCGCGAACATCTCTTGCGCGTCCGAGGCGTTGAGCGCCAAGGGCTTTTCGCAAAGAACATGCTTTTTGGATTTGAGCGCTTTGATTACCCATTCCTTGTGCAAGCCGTTTGGAAGCGGAATGTATACGGTCTGAACGTCCTTGTCGGCCAAAAGCTCGTCGTAGCTTCCGTAATATTTTTCAAAGCCATACTCGTCGGCAAAGCTTTTGGCTTTTTCCAAAGAGCGGCCGGCGACCGCGTAAAGGCTTGCGTTCTTGGCAAGCTTTATGCCGGGAATCGTCGCCCATCGCGCGATGTTTGCCGTTCCCAAAATTCCCCATTTAACTGTGTCCATTTTATTCTCCTAACAGCGCGGCCGCTTCTTTTAGCAAGCCGATGATTTTTAGATGCTGCGGGCAAACGCTTTCGCACTGGCCGCACTCGACGCAATCGCTTGCCTTGCCGCTCCGGCCCACCAAGCCGGAATAAAAGTTTTTGGCCCGCCAGTCGTCGGGATAGCGGCGCAAAGTGTTCACCGTGCGGAAGACGTCCGGGATGCTGATTTTTTGCGGGCAGCCGTCAACGCAATACTTGCAGGCGGTGCAGCCGATTTGCGGAACGCTTAAAATTTCCTTTGTCACTTCGTCGATGATTTTCATTTCGTCGGCGGTGATTGGCTCAAAGTTTTTAAAGGTCTTTATGTTGTCGTCCATTTGCTCTTCGGTCGACATGCCCGAAAGTATTGTCGCCACGCCTTCAAGCGTTCCGCAATAGCGCAAGGCCCAAGAGGCCACCGAATCATTGGGGCGGACCGCCTTGAACTTGGCTTCGATTTCTGGCGCCATGTTGGCCAACATTCCTCCGCGGACAGGCTCCATGATAATCATCGGAATGTTTTTTTTGTGAAGGATGTCGTAAAGTTTTTGCGAGCGGACAACAGGATTGGTGCGGTCAAGGTAGTTCAACTGGATTTGAACAAATTCCATGTCGGGATGCTTGTCGGTAATCTCGTCCAAAAGCTCGGGGCTTCCGTGGTATGAAAAGCCAAAATGCTTTATGCGGCCGGCCTCTTTCATCTTCCAGCCCCAGTTAAAGCAGTCAAGCTTTTCGTAAGTGTCGTAGTTGTTTCCGTCCTCGATGGAATGCAAAAGATAATAGTCAAAGTAGTCCACGCCCGCGCGCTCGCATTGCTCGTTGAAAATCCTGTCGCGGTCGGCTTCAGTTTTCATTTCCCAGGCCGGAAGCTTTGTGGCAAGCGTAAAGGATTCGCGCGGATAGCGCTTTACCAAAGCCTCGCGCGCGGCGACTTCCGACTTACCGCCGTGGTAAACGTAGGCGGTGTCAAAATAGTTCATGCCGGCGTTCATGTATTTGTCAACCATCGTCTTTACGCGCTCAATGTCAACCTCGCCGTCTTTTTCGGGAAGGCGCATCAAGCCAAAACCCAGCTTGGGCATTTTGTTCAAATCCAACATAAGTCCTCCTTAAAGTACAGCTATATGTCCGCTTTGCTTTTTTCCAGCGCGGCGATGACCTTGTCGCACCACGCGTCAAAGTCCGGGTCCTCTATTTGACATTCAGGGTGGGACAGAACGTAGTCCAGCGCGATTCTCGCTCCCTGGTTAAAAGGAACTGTCGTCGTCATTTGCGGAACGATTCTCTTTAACTTGGAATTGTCAAAGACAACTGAAACAGACTTGTCGCCGGTAAGGCTTCCCTCAAAGTCAAAGCCGTACTTGTCGCCGACAGCGCTCAAGTATTCCGAGGCCACGTGATAGGCCTTTAGCTCCACGCCAAGAATGTCGGCGATCGTTTGGTAGATTTGGTTCCAAGTCAAAACTTCGTCGCCTGTTATTTGGAAGGCCTCGCCAATCGCGTGGCGGTTTCCCATCAAGCCAATAAAGCCGGTGGCGAAATCTTTGTTAAAGGTAAGATGCCAGAGCGAAGTTCCGTCGCCCTGGATGATGACAGGTTTTTTGTCAATCATTCGCTTTATGACTTGCCAAAAGCCTTTTTTTCCGTGCACTCCAAGCGGAACGTGGCGCTCGTCGTAAGTGTGGCTGGGCCGAACGATTGTCACCGGAAAATTTTCCTCGCGGTATTTTTTGAACAAAAATTCCTCGCAGGCGATTTTGTTGCGGGAATATTCCCAATGAGGATTGGAGAGCGTCGTTCCCTCTGTAATCACATAGCTTGCGGCGGGCTTGTTGTAGGCGGAAGCCGAGCTGATGAAAATGTACTGCTTGGCCTTTCCCTTAAAAAGCCTGTAGTCGCGCTCGACTTGTTCAGGAACAAAGCCGATGAACTCGCTCACAATGTCAAAGTCCATGCCCTCAAGTTTTTTCTTTGCCTCAGCCTCGTTTGAGATGTCGCAAACTATTTGCTTAACGCCCGCCGGAACTTCTTCCGAACGGCTTCCGCGATTTAAAAGCCAAAGTTCCCAGGCGGGATCTTTAGCCAGCTCGCGGACAATCGCCATGCTTATCGTTCCCGTTCCGCCTATAAACAAAGCCTTTTGTTTTGCCATTCCGTTCCCCTAAATCATCATTTTATAAATCTTCGCGCAGTCGTCTTCGTTAAGCGTCACAAAGCCGCTGATTGTTCCCGTGCGGCCGTCGCCGTAGCAAAGGGTTTTCACAAGCGCGGGAATGTCCTCTTCCTTGGCGCCAAGCTCGGCGAAATTTTTTGGCATTCCAATAGAGCAAAGGAAATTTTGGAAGGCGTTGATTCCTTCAAGAGCCGTGACTTCAGAATGGTCAAAATCCATCTGGCAGCCCCAAACACGGACGGCGACTTTTGCAAAGCGGTTGACGTCATGCTTCATAACGTACTTAAAGACCGCCGGCATCGTGACCGCAAGGCCCGCGCCGTGAGCGCAGTCGTAAAGCGCCGAAAGCTCGTGCTCGATTCCGTGGCTGTTCCAGTCCTGGCTTCGGCCAACGCCGCAGGAATTGTTGTGCGCCATCATTCCGGCCCACATGATGTTGGCCCTGGCCTCGTAGTTGTTGGGGTCGGCGATTACGCGCGGCGCCTCGTGCTTCATCGTAAGAAGCAGCGCCTCGATAAGGCGGTCGGTAACCTCAACGTCCTTTGTGTTTGTCAAATAGCGCTCGTAAAGGTGCGCCATAATGTCTGTAACGCCCGCCGCCGTTTGAAAGGCCGGAAGCGTTTGCGTGAGCGCAGGGTTCAAGATGCTGAACTTGGGGCGGATAGCGTCACCGTCGGCGCCGCGCTTGAACATGCCTTCCTCTTTTGTGATTACGGAATTGGGGCTTCCTTCGCTTCCGGCGGCGGCGATTGTAAGAACCGTTCCCACAGGCAAGGCTTTTTCTATCGTCTTTCCGCTGTAAAAATCCCAAAAGTCTCCGTCGTACAAAACGCCGGCCGCGATCGCTTTCGCCGAGTCGATTGTACTGCCGCCGCCGACGGCGAGGATAAAGTCAACGCCCTCTTTTTTGCAAAGGTCGATTCCCTTGTAGACAAGGCCGCTTCTTGGGTTGGGCTGAACGCCTCCCAATTCGACGAACGAAAGCCCGGCGGCCTTTAGCGATTCCTCAACTCTGTCCAAAAGGCCCGAAGCCTTGGCGCTCTTTCCTCCAAAATGAACCAAAACCTTGCTGGCTCCAAAACGCTTGGCCAAAGCGCCGGCCTCGCGCTCAGTGTCCTTTCCAAAAACAAAATAAGTGGGCGAATAAAATGTAAAGTTTTCCATGAATAAGTTCTCCTTCGCTTAACATTGTAAGGCATAAGTTTAAAAAAAGATAGAGAATTTTTATTGCAAATTGCCCATTTTTTGCTATAATGAATTTGGCCCTATGGAACAAGAATTCATCGCATATCCGACAGTCAGAGGCGTGGCTTACGCGGAACGGACGATTCCCGAAACATTTCCGCCCCATTGGCACAACGACGCGGAATTTACCGTAATCCTCAAGGAAGGCTCGCGCTATAAAATCGGCGACACGGTCTACAAACCGGCCGCAGGCGACATACTGCTTGTTTGGCCGCGCGAGCTGCACGAATTGCTTCACATGCCAAAAGGCGGCGCGGCCTTCATTCAATTTTCCTCAAGCCTTATCGAAAGCAACACGGACTTGTTCGCGGCCTCAAGATTTTTAAACGCCTGCCATTTGATTCAAGCCAAAAAAAATCCGGCGCTCGCCAAAAAAATCGCCGCGCTTGTTTCAAAAATCCGCGCCGCCCGCGAGCAAAAATACTTTGTGGAAAGCCGATCGAAAATTTTGGCTTCGGAAATTCTAGTTCTTGTGGGCGACCATGTGATGAAAGAATACAGCCAGCAAATCGCGGGCAAAATCTTTTCCGACCGCTCGTGGGCCTACATCCGCGCCGCCTGCGCCTACATCGCCGAACATTCGTCTGACGACATAAGCCAGTCGGAGGTGGCGCAAAAAATCGGCCTTAGCCCATATTATTTTTCAAAGCTTTTCAACAAATACACAAAGACGGCCTTTCCCGCCTACCTGTCTAACATCCGCGTGCAAAGGGCGATAACGCTTTTGGCCGACCCCGGTCGTTCCATCACCGACTGCGCCTACGAAGCGGGCTTTCAGTCAACGACAACCTTCAACAAACTCTTCCACGAACTCACAGGAACAAGCCCCCGCGAATACCGCAAGCTGCAAAGCAGAAACAAGTAGGAAATTTTTACCCCGCGAACTGCCGCGCAAAGTCGGCGGCGGCCTTTAGGTCGGCGTCGTTGGGGCGGCCCTTGTTGAAGAACTTGAACTCGCCCTTGCAGTGGAACTCCCTTTGGTCCATCGGAATTCCAACCTTGTCCGCCTGCGCCTTGACTTTTTTGTATGTCGAGTTGAGCATGGCGGCCGAGCCGAAGTTGACGATTTTTCCAACCTTGTTTTTGTCCAGCGAATTTATAAAAGCCTTCACTTCCGGGTCGATGTCAAAAGCGTAATATGAATTTCCCAAGAACAAAAGGTCCACCGCTTCCGAGACCGGCTCACTTATGGGCAAGGCCTCAACTCCCAGAGCGCCTGCGACGGCCTGGGCCAACTTTTTTGTGTTTCCAGTCTTTGTGTAAAACCTAACGGCGAATTTCATTTTGTTCCTCCTTAACATTCGCTTTCTTCAAGAAATTTATAAAGCAGCTTGTAAAGTTTTTGCGCTTCCTCTTTTGTAAGGGCCGAATTTGAGCAGGCGATTTTTGCCGGAATGTCCTTGCACTTTTTTTTAAGCGCGTTTCCGGCCTGAGTGATGTTTATGACAGTCACGCGCTCGTCTTCCTTTGAGCGCGCCCTGGTTATGTAGCCGTCTTTTTCCAAGCGCTTTAAAAGCGGAGTCAGCGTTCCCGCGTCCAGGCGCAAGGTGGAACCAAGCTGCCCCACGTTGACGCTTTCCTTTTCCCACAAAACCATAAGAACGACATACTGCGTGTAAGTAAGCCCCAGCGGCTTTAGGTAAGGCGTGTAAGCGCTTACGATTTTTCGCCCGCACGCGTACAAGGGAAAGCACAATTGATTTTTTAGCAATAACTGTTCGTATTCCTGCGCCATTACATTTGACCTCCATTGCGCGATTGCAAAGATATTATATTTAGTCAAATATAATTTGTCAAGATATTATTGCTTGCCGTTTTGCCATAAAAAAAGCCATTTTTTGCCGCTTTGTCCAACCCTTCCTTTTTTTTACTTTTTGTTGCAATTGTGGCAAAAGCGCGCTAAAATTATTGTTTAGGAAGAGAAAGTGCTTAAGTTTACAATTACAGACTTGTTGGACGCTGACTCGCTTCAAATAATACAAGACGGCTTTGAGCGCTTTACAGGCTTAAAGGCTCTTGTAACCGATTCCTCGGTAAATTCCGTCACGGAAGGAAGCGATTTTTCCGACTTTATCAGCAAAATCCTCGTCTACAACGAAGACGCCAACGAGCCGGTTCTAAAAAAAGAAATCCTCAAACTCTTGCGCTCAGGAAAAACCATAACGCTAAAAAACGAATTTGGTTCTTTTGACGCGGCAAGCCCGCTTTTGCTGGAAGGCGAATTAATCGGGCTTTTCATTTGCGGACCAAACGCCGAGACAAGCAAAAAGAACATGGATTCCTTGATTGCGGGCGGCTCAAAATTTTTAGCCTCAATCGCGGAAGCGCTTTCCCAAATGGCCTACTCAAGCAGTTTGTCTTTAAACAACTCTCACGCCATGCAGCAAAGCGCTTTAAGCGCTTCCGCCGCCGTCACAGAAACCGCGCTAAAGATGAAGCAGTCAATGCAGGAATGGGTCGAGGTTATGAGCGAGGCGCTGGAATCCAACGACCCTGACTTGATAAAAAAACAAGTGGAGCAAATTCTTGAAACAGGAACTGACGTCTACACGGCCGTCAGCGATTCCGTCCAAAACATCCAAGATAAAATCGGCTCCACGCATTTGGTAGAAACGGAATACAGCGTCCATCGCTTGGTTCCCCACTACGTCGAACAAGCCAAAAAAGTCATGGGCCAAAAATCCCCGGACTTTTCATTTGCGATTGACGAATCAGTTCCCCTGTATCTCTTTGGCGACAACGACAGGATTTCGCAAATAGTCTATCTATTGTTCAAAAGCAGCGCCAGGCAGCTGGAAGCCGGCAAGGCAAGGCTTGAGCTGACTGCGGAAAAATATTCGTACTCGACGATGTTGATTTTTAAATTCACGGACACTACGCTGGGCTATGAAGCCGAAGAGCTTGAGGCCTTGCAAATGTTCATAGAGACCGGCGACCAGTCCTACTTGGAAGACACAAAGATAAAGGGAATGGGCTATAGAACCCTTGCCAGAATCGTTCAGCAAATGTTCGGCAACATAAATTTTGAAATAACGTCCGACACGGAGATGGAGTTTTTGATAAAAATTCCACAGCTGGAAGTTGAGGTGGAAGAACTTGGAAGTTGACGTATTGGCGCTCTTTCCAGAAGCGCTTAAAAATGAAGAATTTCTCGTTTACTACCAGCCAAAAGTTTCATTAAGAAACTACCGTTTGGCCGGAGCGGAGGCGCTTGTCCGCTGGAAGCACGGAGACACATTCATTTTTCCCGACCAGTTCATTCCGCAGTTGGAAAAAGACGGTGCCATTTGCGAGCTTGACTTTTACATGTTGGACCATGTTTGCCAAAATTTGCGCCATTGGCTGGACCAAGGCCGCCGTCTTTTTAAGGTCAGCGTAAACCTTTCGCGCGCCCATTTGCGCGACGACAAATTGGTGGAGCGCATCATACAAACAATCGACAAGCATAACGTTCCGCACGAATACATAGAAATAGAATTGACCGAAACCACCACCGACGTAGGCTTCGCCGAACTGCGCCGCCTTATCGACGCGCTCCACGCCCAAATGATTTCAACCAGCGTTGACGACTTTGGAATGGGCTACTCTTCGATGAATTTGATTCGCGAGCTTCCTTGGGATGTCCTCAAAATCGACAAATGCTTTTTGCCAAAAAGCGAAAACGACCACCGCCAATACGTAATGCTCAAGCACATAATCTCCTTGGCGCAGGACATCGGCTTGGACACAATCGTGGAAGGCGTCGAAACAATCGAGCACATTAAAATGCTAAAAGAAAACAACTGTTTTTTGGCGCAAGGCTACTTCTTTGACAAACCGCTCCCCATAGAAGACTTTGAAAAGCGCTTGGAGTAGGAACGGTCAAGGCACGCTCCGCTACGTGCCGTTTTGCTAGTTGAAATTTATTCAACTACGCTCTTACGAGCGCTGGCAATCAAGGCCTTGACTCGTTCCTTTTCGCGCTTGATAAATACAATTATCAAGCGCGAATAGTCCGATTGACTTTTTGTCAACTCTCCAATATTCTTTTTCCATATGAACAAAGCCAACGCGGGACGCGGCGCGCTCCCAATGACAAAGCTTAGCTTTCCTCTTATCGTCGAACAATTCTTTAGAATTCTTGTCGCTTCAATCGACACCGTCATGCTAAGCTTTTATTCCGAAAAGGCGGTGGCCGCCGTCGGAATGATGACCCAGTATGTTTTTTTCATAAACATTCTTTTTAACGTAATCGCGATTGGAACGTCCATCGTGCTTTCGCAATTTTTGGGCGCCCAAAAAAGCCGCGACGACCTAAACGCAATCGCAAAGTCCAGCGCGATTATGGTGACGGCCGCCGCCGCCGTGATGACGCTTGCCGTTATCTTTGGAATAAAGCCCCTTCTTGGCCGCTACACTTTGGAAACGGAAGTGCGCCAGTTTGCAAACGACTATTTTTTGATTTTTGGCGGAGCGGGCTCTTTCTTCATCGCGTTCGGACTATTGCAGTCTGCCATCCTGCGCTCATACGGCTACACAAAGGAAGCGATGATTGTGACTCTGGCTTCCAACTTGATCAACGTCGTAGGAAACGCGATAAGCCTTTACGGATTTTTCGGCCTTCCGGTTTTTGGCGTAAAGGGCGTCGCGTGGTCGTCGGTAATTTCGATGATCGCCTCTTGCGTGATTTTGCAAATAATCATCGCAAAAAAGAAAGACATTTCTTTTGACCTTTTTTGCCGCTGCAAAATTCCCGGCCGCTTTTACAAGCTTATCCTTTCTGTCGGAGTTCCAACGGCCAGCGAAAGCCTTTCTTACAATGTCTCGCAAATCGTCATCATGGCGATGATTTCCACTTTGGGAACCTTCGCGATGTCGTCGCAAGTTTACACGGCCACGATTTGCCGCTTTGTCTTTGTGATGGCGATTGGAATCGGAAGCGCCGTGCAAATCAAAACCGGCTGGAGCGTAGGCGCGGGCCAAGAGGAAGAGATTTACAAAAAGGTCTACAAGTACGGCGCCGTCGCCACCGCTTGCTCGGTTTCGATGATTTTGCTGATAAACTTATTCCGCTCGCCAATCATCGGCTTTTTCACGCGGCAGGAAGAAGTCGTTTCGCTTGTAAAGACATTGCTCTTGCTTTCGATTTACTTGGAATTTGGCCGCTCAAAAAATTTGATTTACATCGGAGCGCTAAAAGGCGCCGGCGACATCAAGTTCCCGGTCCTTTACGGAATGTTCTCCAACTGGGTCATCATGGTTTTGGGAAGCTACATCTTGGGCCTAAAGCTTGGCCTTGGCGTCGCCGGCTTTTGGCTTGGCATCGGAACGGACGAAACAACCCGCGGCCTTGTAATGATGCTGCGCTGGAAAAGCAAGCGCTGGATGAACAAGGCTTTGGTCTAAGCCGCTCGCAAGCTTTGATTGCAAGACCTTAACTGCTAGTTCGAGCGGGGCCACCGCGTCCTTTCGGACGCTGCGCCCTCGGTCAACCAGGAAGCGCGACTTTCATCCCCGCAAGCAATTCTTTCCTTTCGTCGCTAACCTTAAAGCTTTCGCGCGCCTTTTGGATCGCCTTGTTGTGGGTCCAGGCCTCCAAGCGCTTTGCTTTTATGTACGGAAGCGCCGCGTCCCATTGCTTGGCCAAGGCCTCGGCAAAATACCAAGCAACGGCCATTTTGATATAATACTCGTCGCTCTTTACCGCGGCGGCCATTTTTAAAAATTCCGGCTTAAAATCCTGGTCCAAGAAATGCCGCATAAGGTTTACAATCGCAAAGCGGACAGTGTAAACGCGCCCGCTCTTTATCCAATTTTTTATCAAGGGCAAAAGCGCCGCGCGGTTTTTCTTAAAGCAAGCGGGAGAGGCTTGGTCGCAAGTGGCCCAGTTGTCGATGAACGGCAAAAAGCGCTCCAACTCGGCGACGCACAGGCCAAAGTCCTTTATGCCGCTTACGACAAAGGCATGCAGTTGGTTTTCCTCAAAATACTTGTGCGGAAGGTCGGAAAGGAATTTTTGCGCGGCGGAAGGAAGAACGCTGGCCACGGCCTTTTTGGTCTTGCCAACGCTTTGCGCGGCGGGAGCGAGCGCGGCGCCTTTTGGGCTTTTCAAAAGTTCCTTGGCCAGAGCGCGCAGTTCCGGCGTCTTTATGCCAAGAATGCTTTTAGGGTCAACGTTGGGAATTATTTTTGCGGTAAAGGCGGCGATCTTTGGGTCGGCCATTTGCCGCAGCGTTTTTGCGATTGAGTCCATTTTCGCCCTCCGTCGCGCGTCATGTTCAAGCTTGCCCCGAACATCTTTAAACATAAAAAAAGGCCGAGCTTGGTGGCACGGCCTTTACTTTGAGACTGACACGATTCGAACGTGCGACCTCCACCTCCGCAGGGTGGCGCTCTAATCCAGCTGAGCTACAATCTCATTCAAGCTGAAGCTTGTAAAACGGAAGCGACAGGAGTCGAACCTGCCGGGCCCAAATTGGAACCCACGGATTAGCAATCCGGCGTATTACCGCTCTACCACGCTTCCAAATATGCGGAGCGAGAGGGATTTGAACCCCCGGTACCTTGCGGTACAACGGTTTTCAAGACCGCCGCGTTCGACCACTCTGCCATCGCTCCAAAATGTTCTACGATAATAACATAAAAAATAAGACTTTGTCAAGTGGCGGCAATGAAATTATTTATTGGCCGCCGCCATTTCACAGCGCGTTAAAATCAACGGCCTTCAGCGCGGAAATCGTCTCGTCGTAAAGCGCCAAAAGATTTTGGTGTTCGGCAAGGATTGTAGCTTCGTCCTTGTCGCGGGCGGCATGCTCGCACTTTTCGGCAAGGTTGCCCAAGTCCATTCCGCCAACCAAACGGGAATTGGATTTTAGGCCGTGAACCTTGATGCGGTAGTTGTCCCAGTCTTTTTTTTCAAAGGCTCCGTTTATGTCAGAAAGGTTTTGGTCCCGTTGGTCAATGAACATTTGGACCATGTCTTTGTACATGTCCTTGTCGTTCATCGAATATTCCATTCCGTGGGCTATGTCAATCGTCATATCATGCCTCCAAATGACGGGCCGTTAAAATGGTCTTTTGGGCTTTTTAGCGTCGGCCAACCTTTGGAAAATGTCGGCGATTTTTTGAACCAAAATTCCAGGCGGCGTGTTTTTGAGCAAGTAGCCTACCGGACGGGCGGCGATTACCTGCTTTACGACATCGCTGTCGTCGTTGGCGGTCAGGAAAACAACCGGAATGTTCGCCGTTGACGGGTCGGACTTAATCAATTGGAAAACATCAAGGCCGGAAAGAACCGGCATCTCGTAGTCCAGCAAAATCATGTCCACCTTGTAGTGCGACAAAAGCGCGATGGCGTTGGTTCCCGACTTTTCGGTAAGAACGTTGTAAAATTTATTAAGCCAGCGGTCCATAGCGTGCAGCTGGACTTGCTCGTCGTCAACAACCAAAATCGTTTTTTTGGCGGGATCCAACTCGTACTCTTTTACGCCGTCAGAGAAAGAATAGTCGCCGCCGTCCTTTTCCAAAATCTTAAGGAATTCCGGCATTTCCACGGGCCGTTCAAAGGCGTATTTAACATATTCCTTTTGAATGAACTCGTAAGCCATGTTGATTTCGCCCGCGTTTCCAATGAAATACAGGCGGCACTTTTTTCCTTCTCCGGTAATAAAAGAATTGACCCATTGGAAAAAAGCGTTGTCGCTGTCTTCCAAACGCTCAAGATAAAGAATCAGAATTTCCGGCGGATTGTCAGAAAGCATTCGCGCGTTGATATAGTTTCCCTCAGGCGGGCAAAAGTCAACGTCATAAGACGCGTCCGACAAATTCTTTACCAGCGCCTTTATTAAAAAGCTTTGTTCGTTATTGCCAATCAATAAAACCTTTTTGCCCAAAAGAACTCTCCTAGTGTAGTCAAAATATTATACACCATTTTTACTAAAATTTCAACATAAAAGGAAAAAAATCGCCAAAAGTTCCGTATAAAAAATTTTGCAAAAGCGCGCGAAGCGTGGTATAATACAAGAATGAACAATTCTAACTATTTTTTGGGAATTATGACGGCAATCGTCGGCTTGATGATGCTTTTGGCGGCGGAATCTATGGTCCAGATTTTGGTCGTTGTTTTGGGAATTTCCGCGGTTTTGGACGGCGGCTTTATGCTGGCGGCTGTGGCTCCCCTTAGCGTGGAAAAGAATTTTAAGATTGAATGCTACGTTCGCGGAATCGCGGGAATCGTCATAGGAATCCTGTGCATTGTTCTTCCCTTGCGCGTGGCCCAATTCGCCTGGCAAAGCTTGATTTACATCTTTGCGATTTATTCGATTTTCGCCGCGATTTGCCAGATTCCCATTACGCTGACCCTTCATCAGGACGGCTTGCCCGTAAAGCGCCATGTAATAGAAATCGTGGCCACAATCGTTTTGGCCGTGATTTTGTTCGCCCTGCCAAGCTCTTTTGGCTTTACGATTATCCGCATTGGCGGAGCGCTTCTCCTTTTGGCGGGAGCGGCCATTACCTTCTTGGCCTGGAAAAACCGCGACATCATCGCGGACGACGCAATTGTAAGGGATGAATAATAATAGCGGAAGTATTGATTAACAAAAAACGCCCGCCCCGTAATGGAGCGAGCGTCGCATATCGGCTTTAAGCGAAGCGCGCCTGACCGCATGCGGATTATTGCGGGTGTATGCTTGCCAAACACCCGCAAAATGGGCGAGTCAAGGCTTTAAGCGAAGCGCGCCTTGACCGCCCTTATGCCACTTCGATCGCGATTTTCTTGGGCTCGGGGAGGGCCTTGCGGGCCATCGTTACGTTCAAGACGCCGTTCTTAAAGCTGGCGGTGACTTTTGTCTCGTCAATGTCGTCCGGAAGAGTGAATCGGCGGGCAAACTGGCTCTGAACGCGCTCGCGGATAAGCCACTTGCCTTCCTCTTTCTTTTCGTTCTTTTCGTTCTTTTCTTCCTTCTCGGCGGTCTTGACGGAACTGATTGTCATGACGCCGTGGTCGATTTCGATGTCAACGTCTTTTTCTGTGGCTCCCGGCAAATCCATCTGCAAGCTGTAGCTGTCCTTGTTTTCCTTAATGTCTACCTTTGGCAGGCGGGCTGTTTTCCATGTCAAATCCGGCATTCCGCAGTCAAACGCGTTGTCAAAAAGTGAATTGAAAAGTGAAAGTTCGTTCATAATAAACTCCTTCGCGCCGTTACAGGCGGCCGCGTTTTTAATTAAGTTTTTAGAAGCCTCAAGGCTTCGATAGATATAGAGCAAGTTTCGCGCCAAGTTTGAAAAAATTTATGAAAATTGCGGAAAAATCGGGTGGAAGACTAAAAAGCGGGGAAAAATTGTTTGTAAGACCTTAACTCGGGGCGAAAAAATTATTTTTTTTACTGTGGAACGGTTGAAGATGGCTGGGAATGGATTGCAAGACCATAATGCAGGGTGGCAAATTGGGTCAAATTTTCCCAAAATTTGGGTCAGAATTTTAAGCGAACTGGGTCATTTTGACGCAGAATTATTGATGAGTGAAATTATTCAGAGTATTTTCGCAGAAAGGATTTGTTTAAACTTCTTCCAAGGCTTTTTCAACGGCATTTTTTACCTTTGAAATTATTTTCTCTGTAATAATTTTAGTCGAAGAGCTCTCTCCCGCTGATGGAATAAATAATTCATGAACATCCACCTCTAAGGCATTAGCAAGTTTTACAAGAGTTCCTTTTGTAAGCCAACGCCTACGACCTTCAATATCATTCATCATTTGTCTGGAAATATCAGCTTTATCAGCTAACCGCTCCTGAGATAAAGATAGTCGTTTCCTTAGGATTTTTATATTGTCAATAACTCGAGTTTGCAGCTCATCTTCTGTCATAAATATAACTTTATGCAAGTTTTTTTAATAAAATTACTAGCAATTTATTGTCTTTTAGTGATAAAATGTAAACAATTTGCAAGTGTTTTACTCATTATTCCTTGCATATTGTAAAATGGAGCGCATTAATGTCTGAACAAAAAAAACACCGTCTATTGTCTCTCTTCTCCGGGTGCGGAGGCATGGACTTGGGATTCACAGGAAATTTTATTTGCAACGAAAAAAGTATAAATGTCGCTCAACATCCTGATTGGGTTAAAGAAAAAGTTAATGGGAAAATTCTCCTTTCGCCTACTTGTTTTGAAACAGTATTTGCAAATGATATTAGACCAGACGCAAAAGCCGCTTGGGTTTCTTATTTCTTACAACACTACAAAAACGCTAACGATCGTTATCATTTGGACAGTATAGTAGATTTAGTAAAACAGGCTAAAATAAAAAAATTTAAATTTCCTCAGAACATCGACATTGTTACAGGAGGTTTTCCTTGCCAAGATTTTTCTGTTGCAGGCAAGAGATTAGGTTTCAATTCTCAAAAAAGCCATCTAGGAACTGCATTGAAAAACGACGAGCCATCAGTTGAAAGCCGAGGACAGCTTTACATATGGATGAGAGATGTTATTACGCTCACAAAACCAAAGATATTTATAGCTGAGAATGTAAAAGGATTAACAAATCTTGCTGATACAAAAGCAATAATTGAACATGATTTTTCTAATGCTTGTAATGGCGGATACATTGTAGTAAATGCAAAAGTTCTTAACGCAGCAAATTATGGCGTTCCTCAAAATCGAGAAAGAGTATTATTCTTTGGTTTTAAGAAATCATCTTTGACAAAAAAGGCAATAAAAGAGTTAAGTCAAGATGATATTTCTGATGAATATAATCCTTATCCAATTCCTACGCATGCAAAAGAAACGAATGAAAACATTGCCCCTATTGTAACATCTTATGACATCCTTAAAGATTTAGTTGAACCGGAAAAATCTAATGACCCATCACAAAAAATATATTCAAAAGCTAAATTTATGGGCAAGCATTGTCAAGGACAAACAGAAATAAAATTGAATGATGTCGCTCCTACTATTAGAAGCGAACATCATGGAAATATCGAATTCCGAAGATTAAGCGCAGAACATGGTGGAACACATAAAGATGAATTAAAAAAGGGATTAGCTGAAAGACGATTGTCTGTCCGTGAATGCGCGAGAATTCAAACTTTTCCTGATGACTATCAATTTATTCTTCCACAAATAGGGGAAAATGTTCCGGTTTCTTCTAGCGACGCTTATAAAATTATTGGGAATGCGGTTCCGTGTTTGCTTGCTTATAATATCGCAAAAAATATTGAGAGCAAATGGCATTTATACTTTGGTGAGAATAAATGATTGTTTCCGAGAATTCAAGTCCTGAACTTGTCGAGTTCCAACAATTAATGAAAAAAACAGACGAGTATTTGAACAACGAAGCAAAGGGGCATGAATCCTATTATCAACAAAGAGCTGGTCAACCTCTAGAAAAGGATGTGTATGAAGCTCTCAGTCAATGCGCAAAAGGAACAAAATTTGAAAAAACAATACAACTTATTTCCGGCGCGCATTTCCCTGATATTCAAATAAAAAATTTTTATGGTGTTGAGGTAAAAAGCACCATTAAAAATCATTGGACTTCTACAGGCTCTAGCATTTTAGAATCAACCCGCGATATAAATATTCAAAGAATATACATGACTTTTGGGAAACTTGGACATCCTGTTGAATTTCGTTCAAGACCATATGAAGAATGTTTATCTGAGATAGCTGTTACACATTATCCAAGATACAAAATCGATATGGAGTTAAAAAAAGGGGAAACAATTTTCGATAAAATTGGTATTAGCTATGACAAATTAAGACAAATGAAGAACCCAGTTGAACCAGTTTCTGAATACTATAAATCTCAATTAGGACCTGGTGAAAGTTTATGGTGGGCAAGTGACTCAACAATAGAAGATCAGTCAGTTCCTATAACGGTTAAGTTGTTTTCGAGCCTGTTGAGTGAGGAACAAGAGAAACTTAGGGTGATTTTATATGCAATGTATCCTCAAATACTTGGAAAACGTAACGACAAGTATAATAATCCAGCGTTGTATCTTATGACTAGATACGGTGTTGTAAATCCATCATTTAGAGATATGTTCTCTGCTGGCGGACAAGAAGAATTGCCATTAAGAACCGGGGTTTTAGTTAGAATGCCAGCTTCTTTTGGAAGAATTGCAAGGTATAAAGACTTGATTGAAGAAACAATAAACGAGACATCTATAAAAAGTCTTTCTGAGAAATGGGGAATAGAAGTTAAAGAAGATACAAAATTACTTCAATGGATAGATTTATGCGCGTCCGAATATGCTTCGACAAATGGCAGTCTTGGTTATGAAAAAGCGGTTGAAGTGCTTGAAAAAATATTTTCAATATATAGAAATCATACGAAAAAAAAGTTATTAGTTGCAACAAAAAAGAAAAATTCTAAATAGCGCTATCATCCACCCCTAAGCCAAAAAGCGCGTAGTCGGCTCGCGCGGGGTCGCCGGGGAATGCCGTGGCCATTTTTTGAGTCAACTCAATCGCGGTCTTGGCGCTGGCCGCGGCGTTTGGCGCGATCAAGCCAAGGCGGGCGCTTTCTTGCAAAACATGCGTGTCCAGCGGAATCAGCAAGTCCGCGGCGCTTGCCCAATCCCACAAGCCCAAATCCACCGGCGAGCCGCGCCGTACCATCCAGCGCAAAAACATGTGCAGCTTTTTGCAGGCGCCTTTTGGGTTTTGCGAAACGCATTTTACGCCCGGAAAAAGGCTTATCAGCGCGGACACTAGCTGCAGTTCCGGTGGAACGGTAGCAAGCCCGAGAGGCGCGGCGGCTCCTTCGTTTTTTGTCGCGCCGTCGCTTTTGGCATTGCCACAATTATTGGCAAGACCATAACGCGCGCGGACGGCGGCGCCGAGCGAGCCGTGTTCCTCCACGATTCGCGCAAGGCGGCCGCACAAAGCCGCCATGTCGGCGTACGAAAAAAAACGGTAGAACTTTTTTTGGCTTTTTGGAAAAAAATTTTTGTAGCCGCCAGTCGCAAGCCAATCGGCGAACGAGGCGCCGCCAGTTTTGGGCTTGCAAGCGCTTTTGGCCGCGCCCGCAGTTTTAGGATTTCTGCAGTTATCTGTATCGCCCTCAGTTTTAGTCGCGCGAACAATTTCGGTCGCGCTCATCCTGGGCTTGCCATCGTTTCCGCGCGCCCAGTCGTCGGCCGCCGCGAACATCGCGTCAAGCTTTGCGATGAACTGTTCCCGCTGGCCAAACGAAAGCGTCGAAACGACAAAGGCCGCAAGCTCCTGATCGCGCGGCTGGGAATAGCGGCGCAAAAACTGGCTGGGGTCGCCGTCCATAAATGAGGCCGTTTCATACTTGTCGGCGAGCGAGCGCAAAAGGGCCGCAAGATTATTGTCAAGCATCGCGCAATTTTACCGCGCATTTCATTCTGTGGCAACATCCGCTCGCATTTGCCGCGCAAACTTGCAAACTTGAAAACTTTCCGCCAAACTGATAATATAATCGCATGAAGAAAAACTCAGCCTTTGACATGCAAAAATTCGCGGAAGACAAGATTTCCGCCATAGACGCAAAATTTGAGGCGCAAAAAATCGCGTTCGCGCCCCTGTGCTTCCAAGCCGTCCGCGCCCTGCTTGAACTGGGAATAATGCAGGCCATTAGTGACGCTGGCGACGCGGGAATCAGCGTCCAAGACCTTTGCCAAAAAACAAAAATATCGGAATACGGTATCAAAGTCCTTAGCGAAATGGCCGTCGGCATGAATGTTCTTAAATTGCGGAACGAAGGCGGCGCCGAAAAACTTTTCCTTGGAAAAATCGGCTGGTTCCTTCTTGAAGACAATTTGACAAAAGTCAACTTTAACTTTACGAATGACATTTGCTACAAAGGCGCCTTTGACATGATTGATTCGGTCAAAAACTCAAAGCCCGAGGGCCTGAAAGTTTTTGGCGACAAGTGGACCACAATTTACGAAGCGCTTTCGACGCTTCCCGACCGGGAAAAAAAATCTTGGTTTGACTTTGACCACTTTTACAGCGACATAGCCTTTCCGCAGGCGCTTCCAATCGTTTACGCGCAAAAGCCAAAAACGCTTTTTGACATCGGCGGAAACACGGCCAAGTGGGCCATCGCTTCCTGCAAATACGATCCCGACGTCAACGTAAAAATAATCGACTTGCCCGGCCAAACTGCCGTCGCCGAAAAAAACGCCGCGGCCGCAGGATTTGCCGGACGCATCTCCACCTACGCCGGAAACATTTTGTCGGAAAGCACTGTTCTCCCGCCAGCTCCCGACGCTGTTTGGATGAGCCAATTTTTGGATTGCTTTAGCCTTCATCAAGTTACAAAAATCTTAAAGAAAGTCCACGAGGCCGCGACCGACAAAACGCTCGTTTACGTTTTGGAGCCGCTTTGGGACCAACAGCGCTTTGAGGCGGAATCCTACGCCTTGCAAGCCACAAGCCTTTACTTTACCTGCATGGCCAACGGCAACAGCAAAATGTACCGCTACCAAGAATTGGTTGACGCAATAGAGGCCGGCGGCTTTGAGCTTAAGACCGCCCACCATAATTTGGGAAGCAACTGCTACTCCCTGCTTGTGTTCAGGAAAAAATAATGTTCGTAAGCAAGCTTTGCGTTTGGGAGCCGCCGGCGGATGACCTTGCCGCTTCTCCCAAACTTGAATGGACAGAAGCTATATTTCGCCGCCGCTTAAGCCAGCTTACAAAGATGACCGTCCAAGTTGTCCACGACATATTTTCCGACGGAACGCTGGACAAAAACACAAAACTAGTTTTTGTTTCTTTCCGCGGCGAGTTGAAGCGGGAATTTAAAGTGAACAAAACGCTCATTCAGGAAGAGTCGATCTTGCCCGCCGCCTTTTCTTTGTCTGTCTTTAACGCCGCCATCGCGCAGGCCACAATCGCGCTGGGATTAAAGGCCGGCTACACTTGCGTCTTTCCAAGCGGCGCGGATTTTGCAAGCGGCGTTTTGTCGGCGGCCGCTCCCGTTTTGGCGCAAGGCGGCGACGCAAAAACAGTTTTGGTTTACGCCGACGAAAACGTTCCCGACTATTACAAGGAATTTTTAAAAGGCCCAAACGAGCCGCTGGCCTTTGCCGCGCTCCTTTCTTCACAAAAAACGGATAATAGTGTAGAATTGGATTTGGAAAAGATTCCGCGCTCGCCGCGTGAATTTGTTCAAGCTTTTAAAAGGTAAAGGTAACATGAGCGCAAACGATTTGCCGCCAATCAAAAATTATCCCGCTTGGCTTTGGCGAATTTTTAGAAAAGTTTTTGTAGTTGTTTTTTTTGGAATCGGAACGGTAATAATCGGCGCCATCGTTTTTCCGATTTTGCGGCTGTTCAATCCCAAAAAGACAGCATTTAAAAAGGCCGGCCATAAATTCATTTCGTTGGTCTTGGACTTTTACATTCACTTGATGTCTTGGATTAGAATCTCAACTTATAAAATCAGCGACTTAAAGGCCATGCGAAATTTGCGCGGCTGCGTAATCGTAGCCAACCACCCTTCACTTTTGGACGTCATTTACACCTTGGCCTTTGTCCGCGACGCCGACTGCATCGTAAAAGCCGGCCTCAAAAAATCCTTGGTCAGCGTCATCGTCAAAAACCTTTACATAACGAACAACATTGACTTTGAAACAATGCAAAAGGAATGCGTCGAGGCCTTGCATAACGGCGGAAACCTAATCATTTTCCCGGAAGGAACGCGCACTCCCCGCCACGGAACAAACCAATACAAAAAAGGCGCGGCAAGAATCGCGCTTGCGGCCGGCGCCAACGTTCAGCCTATGCATATCGGAGGCAACGACAAATACGGCCTTGGCAAGGGCGAATCGATGCTCTGCGTAAACCACACCGAGCGCTACAAATACGAGTTCACAATTTTGCCGCAAATCGAAATGTCAAAGTACGCGGGCCTTAGCGAGACAATCGCCGCCAAGCGCCTGACGGACGATATGCGAACTGCCATACTGGCGGTCAAGGCGCGCTAACGCTCAAGGCCTTGACTCGCCCGTTTTTCGGCGCGATAAAAATTTTCGCGCCGAAATTGACATCGTTCAATAAAAAAAGCCCGCCGTTTGGCGGGCCTTTTTTTGCACGACAACTATTATTGCGCCGAAATCAACTTATTCAACTTCTTCACAAAGTCGGCGGGGTCCTTGATTTCGGCGCCGCCAAGCAAAAGCGCCTGGTCAAGCAAGACCGTCGCGATGTCGCCGATAAGCGCTTCGTCGTCGGTGGCCTTGACCTTTTGCAAAATCGCGTGGTCGGCGTTGACTTCCAAAATCGGCTTTACCATGCTGGGCATTCCCTGGCCCATCGCCTTCATCATGCGTTCCATCTGAAGCGACGGATCGTTTTCGTCGATGACGATGCAACAGGGGCTGTCGGTCAAGCGGTTTGAAAGCTTTACGTCCTTAACGCGGTCGCCCAAAGCCTTCTTAAGCTTTTCGACAACTGGCTTAAAGTCTTTTTCCTTCTTTTCGGCTTCGGCCTTGTCAACGCCAAGCTCTTCGTCGCTTCCGGCGCGGTTTACGGCCTTAAGCTCAAAGTCCTTGTACTTTCCAAAGCCCGGAATCACGATTTCGTCAATGTCGCCGTCAAGGATAAGAACTTCAAAGCCCTTCTTTGTGTAGGCTTCCAAAAGCGGGCTCTTTCGCAAGTTGTCCTCGTCGCCGCCTGTGATGTAGTAAATGGCCTTTTGGTCAGGCTTCATGCGCTGGACGTAGTCGGCAAAGCTTGTCCACTTGTCCTCGCCGGTTCCGCTTGCGTCGGTTGACTTAAAGCGGATGATTTCGGCGATTTCGTCGCGGTTGGCGTAGTCGCCGTAAAGGCCTTCCTTCATCGGGCGGTTGTAGTTCTTTACGAACTTGTTCCATTTTTCAATCGCCTTCTTTTCGTCGTCGGTCGGCTTTTCCGCTTTGCGCGCCTTGTCGGCTTCCTCGCCCATCTTCTTAAACTCGCTCAGCAATTTTTTTACCGAAGCGGTTTTTATCGTTTCAAGAATTCTGTTTTGCTGCAAAATCTCGCGGCTTACGTTGAGCGGCAAATCCTCGCTGTCGATGATTCCGCGCACAAAGCGCAAGTACGCCGGCAAAAGCTCGCGGTCGTCGTCGGTGATAAAGACGCGCTTTACGTACAGCTTTACGCCGCTTTTGTAGTCGGCTTGGTACATGTCAAATGGTGCTGTTTGCGGAACGTAGAAAAGCGTCGTGTATTCCTGCGTTCCCTCCGCGTGGGTGTGAACGTAGTGAAGCGGATCCTGGCCGTCGTGGGCGATTGTCTGGTAAAAGTCGTTGTAGTCCTTTTCCTTAAGTTCCGACTTTGAGCGCTTCCACAAGGCGCTGGCTGAGTTCACTTGGTCCACTTTGTTTTCGGAAGAAGTTACGTTTCCCTTGTCGTCGTACTTGTTCTGAACGTAATGCAAGTAAATCGGGAAAGCGATGTGGTCGCTGTAGCGCTTGATCAATTCCTCAATCTTCCAGCGCGCGGCGTATTCCTTGCTTTCGTCGTTCAGGCGCATCTCAATCGCCGAGCCGGTTTTGTCGGCGTTGTCAAAGCCGTACTTTTTGGCAGCCTCGCTGTCCGCCGCGACTTCTTCAATCTCGTAAGAGTTTGTGCCGTCGCTTGACCACTTGTAAAGCTTTTTGCTTTGGTCGCCGGCGCGGCGGGTGTAAACGACGATTTCCTTGGCGGCCATAAAAGCGGAGTAAAAGCCAACGCCAAACTGGCCGATAAGCGCCGAGTCCTTGGCCGCGTCGCTGGAAAGTTTTTCCAAAAAGGCCTTGGTTCCCGAGCGCGCGATCGTTCCAAGATTGTTGGTCAAATCCTCTTCGTTCATTCCGATGCCGCTGTCCTGAACCGTAAGAACGGCTTCCTTTTCGTCAAAGGTGATGTCAATGCGGGGGTCAAACTTTATCTGCTTGTAAGCGTCGTCGCTTACCGTAAGGTATTTTAGCTTGTCCAAGGCGTCGCTTGCGTTTGACACAATCTCGCGCAAGAAAATGTCCTTGTTGGAATACATTGAATGAATGATTAGTTTAAGAAGTTGGTTAACTTCCGTTTGGAACTGGTGTTTTGCCATTTTTTTGCCTCTGATGGATTTATGATGTTATACTTTAAAGGTAATAAAATTTGCTGGAATCGTCAAGAAAAGGCGCGTTTTTTAGGCTTGCGAGCGCTTATCGATAAAATTCGTAAAGTATGACGCTGGCGGCTTGGGCTACGTTGAGGCTTTCCACCGGCGCGACGTGGCCTACAAAGCGGGCGTTTGTGGGAATTACGATAAGCTCGTCGCAGGCGGACTTTACCGCGTCGCTGATGCCGTGCTCTTCGTTTCCCAAAATTATAAGGCTGGGTTTTTGTCCGCAAATCAATTGAAGCTTACTAAGCGGCGTCTTTGCGTCAACGGCGGTTCCAACGCGGACCATTTTGTCCTTGACGGCTTCCAAAAGCGCGGGAATTGACTTGATTGAATAAACGTTGACAAATTCCATTCCGCCCTCGGCCACGCGGTAGCTGCTGGTTGTAATCGAGCTTTGCGCCTCGTCTTCGGGAATGATGATGTTCTTCATTCCAAAAAAAGCGGCGCTGCGGACGATGGCGCCAAGGTTGTTGGCGTTTCCAACGCGGTCAAGCAAAAGCGCGCTCTGCTTTTTTTCTATCCATTCGTCAACGATGTCGGTGTTAAGGCGGACAATTTGCGGCGCCTCTATCATGGCCACAACGCCCTGATGGTGGACAGTGCCGCTAAGCTTTTCCAGTTCGGACGCGTCTTTGACTTGGTTGTAGGGAGCCTTGCGCGCGGCAAGCTTTTTGCACAAGCCGCCAAAAAGAGGGGCGCGTTCCGCCGTAAAATAAAGGCGGGTGATTCTGTCGGGATTTTTCTTTTCCAAAGATTTGACCGCGGCGAATCCGCAAACGGCCAATTCGTTATTCAGCTTGTTCTTCATTTGCGGCGGCTTTTTTTGCAGGCTTTTCTTTTTTTGCCTTTTCCTTTTTCGCTGGTTTTTCTTTCTTTTCTTTGGCGGGCTTTTCCTTAGCCTTTTTCTTTTCCGAACCATTTTCGTCCGGACTTCCGGCGTTTTCCGCTTTTGCCGGAACGGGCTGCTTTACTTCAACAATGTCGTTGAACAAGGAATCTATGTATTCCTTTACAAGAAGCTCAAGACAATTTGCCGCCTGCGGATCTTTTTTGTTTTTGCTGGCCTTAAGGCTGGACTTTAAAAGCAAGTTAAAGTCTTTGTCATAAAGAAAGACAACGGCGCTTACGCTTTCCGGAATGTCGTCAAGGTTTTTGTCAGTCCACTTTTTAACTTGAAAAGTCCAAACATAGTCATAGCCTACCACGGCTTCCTTGGGAACGAATTCCGCCAACTTTACGATGCAATCAAAGGAATATTCGTCCAAAGCGGCGCAAAAAACGTTGCCGAATTTTTGCGTGTCGTTAAAATTGCGGTTTACGCAAACAACTGACTTTGTGGATTTTTTTAGCGGAAGGGGTATTAAAGTCTTTGTCGTTATCAGAGGCTTTCCAGCCTCAGAAAAACAAGGCGGGACGGCCAATAGACAAAGAGAAAAAAACAATGCGAAAAACTTTCCACTCATCGTCAAAGCCGTCCCAATCTTTTATTTAGTCTTTGGCGCGCTCTACAAAAGAGCCGTCGCGCGTGTCGATTACAATGCGGTCGTTTGTGTCGCAGTAAAGGGGAACCTTTACCTCGGCGCCTGTGTCAAGAGTGGCCGGCTTCAAAGACTTGCCGGAAGTGTCGCCCTTGATTCCAGGCTCGCAGTATGTGATTACGCGAGTGATGTTGATTGGAAGCTTGATTCCAACGGCTTTTTCGTTGTAGTAAGTGATTTTGACTTCAATGTCTTCGTCATCGGGAGAAATGTATCCGGCATAGTCGCCCAAGTCGTCCTTTGTGAGCGGAATGTCGTCGTATGTTTCCTGGTCCATAAAGTGGTAGTCGTCGCCGTCGATGTAAGAAAGCTTTACGACCTTTTCGACCAAGTCGACTTCCTCAAACTTTTCGCCAGCGTCCAAGCCCAAATCCTGTGTTGAGCCTGTGACGATATTCTTTACGCGGAGCTTTGTTACCATGCCCGCGCGGCCGCCCTTTTGACCCAACATTCTCTGAACGATGAAAGGAGAGCCTTCAAATATAAAGGCCGAACCAACTCTGATTTCATTTGTAGTGATCATAGTCTTTTCCTCAAACTATTAAAAGTGTTCTATAAGTCTAACGCATTGTGAAAAAAATTTCAAGCGTCTGCCGCTCGTGTTGTCAAACGCAACCGTTGTTTACGTCGCTTCGCTCCGTTTTGCTTGCGGAAGTTTATTCAACTGCCCGCTCACGCGGGCTGGCAATCGAGCGGTTTCACCGCGTTCGTTGGACGCTGCCTGTCTCAAGCATCCAGCAGTTCGCGGGCCTTGTCATACTCAAGCGGCTTTCCCCAAATAAAGCCTTGAATAAAATCGCTCTTGTTTTCTTTTAGCAAACGCAACTGGCCTTCGCTTTCAACGCCTTCGCAAATGACCTCGCAGCCCATAAGGTGCCCCATGTAAATAACCGCGTTCACAAACTGCTGGCTCTTAAAGTTGCTTTCAATGTCGTCAACCAAGCTTTTGTCAATTTTTAGCAAATTGATTGGAAGCTTTTCCAAATAAGAAAGCGAAGAATAACCCGTTCCAAAATCGTCAAGCGCCACTTTAACGCCCATGGCGCGCAAGGCCTTGATGTTTTCTATCGTTTGGTCAAAAGACTGGAGCAAGCTGTATTCCGTAATTTCAACTTCCAAATTTTTCGCGGGGAATCCCGTCTTCTCCAAAACTTCTTTTATTTCTTCAACAAAAAGGCCGCTCTCCATATTTTTGGATGAAGCGTTTATCGAAATCGACAAATCCGTTCCCTTGACTATAGGCGCGAAAGTCTTAAGCGCGTTGCGCAAAACCCAAGCGGTTATTTCCAAAATCAAGTCGTTCTTTTCGGCGGCCGAAATGAATTCCGCGGGCGAAGGAGCGTTTTCCTCCGTGTCGCGCAGGCGCAACAACGTCTCAAAGCCGCGCAACTTTTTTTCATCAGTGGAATACTGCGGCTGGAACACCAAATAAAAGCCGTTGCTTGAAAGGGCCTTTTTGATTATTTTCTCAACCTCGATTTGACGCTTTAGTTTTTCCTCCATCTGAGGCTCGTAAAAGACAATGCGGTTCTTTTTTGACGTGGAAGCCTGGAACATCGCTATATCGGAATATTTCATCAAAGTTTCCGCGTCGCTCGTGTCGTCAGGGCATTTCGCTATTCCAGCGTAAGCCGAAAGGAAGCAGTCCACTTCGACTTCGCCTTTTTTTATCGTAATCTTGTCGCTTATAGTGTGAAGCGCTTCTGCAGCCACTTGGCGCGCGTCGCAATCGCCGTTAAGGATAATCATAAAGCTTGAACGGTCGACGCAACCGGCAATGCCGTGCCCCTTGATTATGTTCTTGATTCGCTTTGTGACGACTTTTCTAAGCTCGTCGCCAAAGTCAAAGCCGTAGTTGTCGTTAAGGAATTTAAAATTCTCAATGTCAATGTAAATTACGAAAAATGCCTCTTTGTTGTAAATTTTGTTTTGGAGCGTAAGAATCAAGCCGCGGCCATTGTGCAAGCTTGTGACATAGTCGGCCACCATTCGCTTGTCCAGCAATTCCACCTGATAGCTAAAGAGCGTAACCATCAAGGCAAATATTAGAATCATGGAAATGCCGGGAATTCCCGTGGCGTTTCTTGTCCTAAGAATCGCGCTCAGCAAGAAGAACATTGACAAGGCCAAGCAAATCCACGCCAAGTGGCGGCCGCGGCGGCTGTTGACCTTTACCATCAAAAACATCAAGAAGAACTGGGCGCAAACCACAACGCCGTTATATATGGCCAACTGGCGGCGCGTTCCAAAATAAAAGGTAAGCCCCTGCAAGGCAAAATAGCCCAAAAGCAAAAACAAAAATTTAAGGTCTTCTATAAGGCGCAACTTAAAACCGCTTTTCGCGTTTTTCATACAATTCTATCCTCTTTGGCCCCCGCCCAATGCCAAAAAACAGTATTTTATTTTAACACTCTTAATTGATTTTTGCAATAAAAAGCGTTAAAATATCTTTAATTATATGACGCCAAAAGAAGAGCTTTCGCGCCTTGCGGTACAATTGAATCAAGAAGACGCGGCCAAGGTCCTTGAATGGGCAAAAGCCTTGCTAAAAAGCAAAACAAATTCATCCGCGCAAAAAACAAGCCGACAAAAAGGCGTGGCCGAAAGCTTGCGGCTTTTGCGCCAGAGCGTTCAGTCTAATCCCGAAAAATGGACAGTGGACGCCATGGCCGAAAGCCTTAACTTGACCCGCAGCCGCTTTTCGGTCCTTTACAAGCAGACTTTTGGCGCCTCTCCCGACAAGGAAAAGCGCGAATTCTTAAACCAAAAAGCGCGCCGCCTGCTTAGTTCCACAAATAAAAGCGTGCAAAAAATAGCCGCGGAATGCGGCTACAATGAATGCGAAAACTTTATCCGCGCCTTTAGAAAAAGCAACGGCATGTCGCCGCTGCAATTCCGCAAGCAAGCGCTGATTTTTTAAGCCTTTTTGTTCTTGCGCGAAAGCACGACGCTTTGAATCACCAAGAACAAGCAAATCATAAAAGCGACCGTGATGTTGGTCCACCAGGCGTCGTCCAAGCCCAAAGAAGAAACGATGTTCTTGATTGTCGCCAAAGACATTACGCCAAAGAAGGTTCCGACAATGTTTCCAACGCCGCCGGTAAGCATCGTTCCGCCGATAATCGAAGAAGCGATGGCGTTCATTTCCGCGCCGTCGGCGTGCGATGGCGAGCCGGAGCCAACGTGCAGGAAGTAGACAAAGCCGCCCACCGCCGCGAGCATTGAGCAAATGAAGTGGGCCAAGAATTTTGTCTGCTTTACGTTGATGCCCAGCATGTTGGCGCTTTGCTGGTTTCCGCCGACAGCGTAAAAGCTGCGTCCCAATTTTGTCCAGCGCAAAAGCAAAAACAGCAAAAGCACGACGACGATTGCCACCACCGCGCCTATTTCCACATACGCGGGAATCCACTTGCCAAGCTTGTTGACGGAACCCACGCCTGGAACATAAATGCGCGTTTCAAACAATTTGACAAAGGCCTCGTTCTCTACGTTAAACTGCGTTGAGTTTACGATTGTCGTCATTCCCTTTGCGAAGAACATTCCCGCAAGCGTCACGATGAAGGGCTGAATGTCCAAGTAGGCCACCAAGTAGCCTTGAACCAAGCCAAAGCAGACGCCTATGATTAACGCCCAAATTATGGCCGTGCAAATGTTTCCGCCCTTAAGGTCAAGATTCACCGCGCAAGTCATGCAGATAAGCGCGGTCATCGTTCCTACGGAAATGTCGATTCCGCCAGTAATCATCACCAAGCTAAGGCCGCATGAAAGAATCACGAGCGCCGCGTTTTCGTTCAGCATGTTAAAGAAAGTCTGCGGCTTCTTAAAGCCTGAACCCAAGAAAACAATCGCGCACAAATACATCAAAACAAAGACTACAAACGTGATGGCCAGCAAAAGGTTTGTGTCGCTAAGCGGCCTTCTCTTTTTAATCAAGTTTTCCATATTAGTTGCCTCCCTGGACTTGAGCCGCGCCCGCTTTTTTTTGCTTGAATTTTTTTGAAAGCGCCTTCATCTTTTCGCGAACTGTCGGCGCGCTAAGAACAACCAAGATGATTACAACAATCGCCTTGTAAGCCGGAAGCGCGGTTGACGGAACGTTGAACTTGAACAAAGTCGTTGTCAAGAATTGGATTACATAGGCGCCCAAAATAGAAGCCCACATGTTGAACTTTCCGCCGCTAAGAACGTTTCCGCCCAAGGCGACGGCAAGAATCGCGTCCATTTCTATGTCTTTTGCGATTACTGAATAGTTGATTGTCGAGATGCGGCTTACTTTTATAAAGCCGGCAACCGCGACGCAAAGGCCCATGATTACGTAAGTGACAAACTTAATCAATTGCGGATCCACGCCGTTCAATCTTGTTGAGTTGGCGTTGATTCCGACGGCCTGCGAGTAAAGGCCCAGGTTTGTGAACTTAAGGACCAACATAATGACGGCCACGCAAACAATCGCTATAAATACCGGCGTCGGAACCGGAATGCCGGGAATGTAGTTGCCGAAGTATCCGAACACAGGCTCGTTCACAATCGGAAGCGTGTTGTTGTTGATCCAGGCGCCGATAGAGCGGCCGGCCGTGAACAAAATCAACGTGGCTACCATCGGCTGGATTTTAAAGTATGCGACCAACATTCCGTTAAAGGCGCCAAAGAGCATCGAAACCACGCACGCGATTAAGAAAGCCACGATAATCGGCGCCTGCATTGTCTCCGGCCTGGGATCGTCTCCGCACAGAACGCGCAAGACAACGCTTCCTGCGATGGCGATCACCGCTCCCACCGAAATATCCTGTCCGCCGGAGGCCGCGGTCACAAGCGTCATTCCTATCGCCAATATCGCAAGCTCGGAAGCGTTGTCCAAAATTGTAATCAAGTAGCCAGACAAGACCGGATTTCCGTCGCTGTTCTGGCCAAGAGAAACTTTAAAGAACGACGGATCTGCGATTAAGTTGAACAAAACCAGCGCCAAAAGCGCGGCAAGCGGAATGAAAATTTGATGGCGGAATATGCCCAAAAATTTATCCTTTGAAATGTTTGCAGAACTCATTTGCTTCCTCCCGCAATAGTCGTCATAATCTTTGCTTGCGTCAAATCGCCGCCTGTAAGCTCGCCGACTTGCTTAAAGTCGCGCATAACGACAAGGCGCGTGCAAGTGCGCAACATTTCGTCGATTTCGGATGAAATGAAAGTGACGCTCTTTCCTTCCTTTGCAAGCTTAAGGACCAATTCCTGAATTTCGGTCTTGGTTCCAATGTCGATTCCGCGCGTCGGCTCGTCCAAAATAAGGTACTGCGGATTTGACAAAAGCGCGCGGGCAAGCAATACCTTTTGCTGGTTTCCGCCCGAAAGCGACTTTATCGGCGTGTCGGCGCTGGCAGTCTTTATTTCCAAAAGCTTGATGTATTCCTCGGCGAACTTTTGGGCTTGCGCCTTGCTGAAGGGCTTGAAGAATCCTTTCATTACCTGCAAGGCGAAAATTATGTTGTCGCGGACCGAAAGGTCTCCGATGATTCCGTCGGCCTTGCGGTCTTCGGACAGATAGCTGATTCCGTTTTTCATCGCGTCGCGCGGCTTTGCGATTTTTACGCTTTTTCCGTTAACCTTAACCTTGCCGCCGGTAACGCGGTCGGCGCCGTAAATCGCGCGTACGCTGTAGCTGCGGCCGCTTCCAAGCAAGCCTGCAAAGCCGTTGACCTCGCCCTTGTAAATGGCAAAATCAAAGGGCTTGATTCCCTTGACCGAAGACAAGCCTTGAGACTGGTAAACCGGCTCCTCGTTGAGCGCGTGCGTAAAAGCCGCGGGCCGCTTGACCGCGCTAAGTCCGTCCAAAGCCTTTCCGAGCATTTTTGAAACAAGCTCAACTTTGGGAAGCTCGGCCACCGGATATTCGCCGACCAACTGGCCGTCGCGCATTACGGTGATTCTGTCGCAAACTTCGTAAACTTGGTCCAAGAAGTGGGTTACGAAAATAATTCCTACGCCCTTGTCTTTTAGTCCGCGCATAAGCTTGAACAATTTTTGAACTTCTTTTTCGTCAAGCGAAGAAGTGGGTTCGTCAAGAATGAGGATTTTGCATTCCATGTCAACCGCGCGCGCGATGGCGACCATTTGCTGAACTGCGATTGAATAAGTTGAAAGCTGGGCTTGCGGTTCCGCCGGAATCTCAAGCTCGTTCAAGATTTTGGCGGCGTTTTCGTTCATCTTTTTCCAATTAGTAAAGGCGCCCTTTGTTCTTCCGATATATAGATTTTCCGCAACGGTCAAATTGTTGCAGAGAGTGATTTCCTGATAAACTGTGCTGATGCCAAAATTTTGGGCATCTTGCGGCGAGCGGATGTTCAAAGCCTTGTCAAAGCCTTTTACAAAAACCGTTCCCTCGTCTTTAGTGTAAACGCCTGTCAAAACTTTAATAAGCGTTGACTTGCCGGCGCCGTTCTCTCCCATTAAAGCGTGAATCTCGCCCTGTCTTAAAGTAAAGTCAATGTTTTGCAGAGCCTTTACGCCCGGAAAACTTTTGTAAATTCCGCGCATTTCCAATACTGAATTTTCCTGCATGGATTCTTCCTGTTTTTATCAAGATCGCCGCGGCAATGACAGCGCGCGGCAAAAAAAAGGGGCTGTCCAAATTTTGGGCAGCCCCTAAATCTAACGCAAATTAGATGCCGTACTTGTCAACGTCAGCCTTTGTGATCTTGGCGGCGTCGAATCCCTTTTCTACCATGATTACAGTCTTTTGGGCGGGCTTTTTGCCGGCCTGCTCGTCCTGGATAATCTTGTGGATGTAAGAAGCCTGGAAGGGGTTGCACTGGCCGTCATAGTTCCATCTCTTGGCGAGCAATTCTTCCAAAGCCCACTTGTTGCAGTCAAAGCCCATGATGATAACGTCTTTGCCGACTCCGTGGCTGATGTTGGCCTTGTCCAAAGCGGCTACGGCACCCTTGGCCATGTCGTCGTTCTCGGCGTAGATTACGTTGAACTTCTTTCCAGAGTCGATGACGGCCTGGACAATCTGCTGGGCTGTCTCGGCGTTCCAAGAAGCTGTCTGCTGAGTGACGATGTTCCAGTTCTTTTCGGCCTTGACTTTGGCGTTCAAAGCGCCAGAGCGTCCAATCTGAGCGGCAGAGCCCATAACGCCCTGGATATGGATTACATTGTATTCCTTGAGGTTCTGAGAGGCGAGCCAGTCAACGGCTGTCTTTCCTTCCTGGGCCATGTCGGAAACGATTGAAGCTTCGTAGAGGCTTGAGGGGGCGTCGATTGTGCGGTCGAACAAAACAACGCGAACGCCGGCGTCCTGGGCGTCTTTAAGAACGTTGTTCCAGCCAGATGTTCCGGCGGCGCTGATGAGCAAGTAGTCAACTTCGTCCTGGATGAATTTCTTGGCGGCGGCAATCTGCTCGTCGTTCTTGAGGCTGTAGAAGAAAGAGGCCTGATAGCCGTTCTTCTTTGTGAACGTGGCCTTCATGTCGCGGTCGTTGGCCGTGCGGTAGCCTGATTCGTTGGGGTCATTGTTGATGATTCCAACTTTGATTGTCTTGGGTTTGGCGGCAAAGAGAGATGCGGCCAAAAGGGCAGCCATGGCTGTCAAAATTACCTTCTTCATAATTGTTCTCCTATGTTTTTTGAAGTTTGCGGTATCGATACCGCAACTATTATTATTAAGCCATTCTTTCAAAAAAGATATAGTCATTTTGTTTTATTTTTGCGTTTTTTCTATCAGTTTGTTCTATTTTTTAGTCAAAATAGGAAAGTTCGGCGGAAGTTAGCGAAGAATCGAATTTGTGTCCGCTCATATAGTAGCAGACGGAGTTTCCGCCCTTAAGCCGCATGCAAAGGCTTGTGGCGGCGGCAAAGTCCAGAGCCTGTCCGGCGCCGGCGGGTTTCCAGCTTCCCTCCACAACAATTTTTTCAAGCGCCATTTGGACCGCTTGGTCTTTGGGGAACAGTTCCAGCGCCCAGGAATTCCCGTCCGACTGGAATTTTATTTCTGCGGCGGCTTGGACGGCCTCTAGGTCGTCCGACCAAAGCGCGCTGGTCAAAAGCGCCATTTGCAGGTAAACGGGATTTTGGCTTCCGTCAATCTTGGTCCGCTTTCCGCTGGCGGTCTCTGCGACCGTAAAAGTCTTGGCGGCGGCTTGAACGGATTTTATCGGCTTTTCGGTTTTCCAAATGATTCCATAGTCCGAAGCGATGACAAATTCTCCGCTGGACTTTAGCGCGCGGCTCTTGTTGGCCGCCGTCCGTTCCAAGACAAAATTGCCGCGGGTAACCTTGTTCTTGGCCAAGGCCACCGACACTCGCTCCAAGGACGGTCCCGCTCCTTCCGCCTGCGCCCAGAGACTTTCGGCGGCGAAAAAAAACGCGGCAAAAACAAAAAGCGCTTTAAGGACAAAAAAGCCGGCGGCTGTCCTGGGCTTGCGTTCAATCAAAAGTTTCACAATAAAATCTCCCCGTCGTCGTCGGCCGAAACATTGTTGGCCTTAAAAATGGCCTCCACCTTGTCGGTAAGCTCTTTTGGGCAGACAAAACACGCTTCTGTCTGCGGAACCTTTACGGCCAGCTGCGTGGTCTCGGCCTTGGTTACAATGGAGCCGTCGGGCGCGTAAATTTCATACTTTATTTTTACGCGGTTTTCCCATTCAAGCAAGGCGGCCTTTATCGTGGCCGTCTGCCCAAACTTTAGCGAGCGGATGTATTTTACGTTGAGCGTGGCGACAGGGAAGACATAATTTGTCGCGCGCATTTGATTGTAGCCGTAGCCGATTTTGTCCAAAAGGTCGCAACGGGCCACTTCCAAATATTTGACGTAGTTGGCATGGTAAACTATGTCCATGCTGTCAACGTCGTAAAACTCGACGCGAACTTTTGATTCCGAACTAATTCGCATTTTCCTCTCCATTTGGAAACATCCAAAAGTCAAAAAAGTTATACCATTGGTAGGGATATTTTTGAACAAAAAACTCCAGCTTTTGAACGAATTCCGCGCAGAGGGCGTTCATCCGTTCCTCCCTGCCCTTCCGTCCGCCGCCAAGCTTTGCCTTTGACTTGATCACGAACATTTCGCAGTCCCTGCGCAAAACGATGTTCCCGCGCCTAAAGCCCCAAACAAAGTAAACGGGAGCGGCGACCAAGTCCGCCAAAAAATAAACGCCGTAAGAAAATGGCGCTGGTTTTCCCAAAAAATCATGGGTCAAATAGCGCTCGCTTTTGTTTTTGCTAAGACGGTCGCCCGCGCAAACGACAAGTCCGCCTTGATTGATCGTGTCCATGATTTGCTCGATTGTGGCCGGCGTAATGTCGTTAACATCAATCGTGTTCAAAGTGAAATTATGGTTCATGGCGTTCATCGCCTTTGAAAAATTTGAAGAAACGTCGCGGTCGGAAAGCACGGCGATAGGTATCGTTTTTTTAATGCCGATTTCGTTTTTGTTGGCCAGCGAGCGCAAAACCTCCGAGTCGCCCAAGTGCGAAATGATGATGAAGGCGCCCTTTCCTTGGTTAAGCTGCTCTATAAGAGCCTGAGCGTCGTCGTCGCTAAAGCGGATGTTTTCAAACGGAATCGGATTTGTCCAGCAGTCGATTTTTTCGACAATAGTGACGGCAAACGTGGCCACTTGCCTTAAGGGCTTTATCTTTTTAAAAGCCGGGCTGTAGGCCTTTAAATTTTTTTGGTAGCGGACGCTTTCCAGGCGGCAGCGCTTGTCAAAAATAAAAAAATAAAGGGCCGTGCAATAAGTGATAAAGTTGACAAGCCAGCGGGGAAAATGCTTGAGGCACCAAAATGTCAAACGATAGGGCCTGGTGGAAGTCGACGCTTCTTTTTCGACATACCATTCCTTTCCAGCTTTAATTTTTTTCATTTCGCTTCTTTCGCTTTATTTGGCGGGCCTTTAGCCAAGGATAGCGCAGCCACATTCCAACCGTAAGGCGCGCGAAGGTGAACGAAATGTGAATGTTGTCGCGCACAACTCTAAAATTGGACTTTCCTCCAACGGGATATGTGACTTTAACCGGCTTGTAAATTACGGGAACGTCCGCCCAAATAAGGCGCACCAAAATTTCCGCGTCAAAGCCCATGTGGCTGTCAATCCACGCGCGCCTGCAAATTTTGTAAAAAGGTTCGACCGGATAAATTCTATAGCCGCACATTCCGTCAGGAATTTGGCCCTTGCTTAGCGCCGTGAACTCTGTCCAAGCGTTGCTGATTTTTTTTGCCTTGGCGCGCGCTGGCGGAAGGGACGAGTCAAATTCCGGGCAGCCGCAAACAAGCGCGTCTGGATTTTCCCGCGACGTCTTTAGGAATTCCGCGCAAGTGGACTGCGTGTCGTGCTGGCCGTCCGCGTCGATTTGGAACAAATGCGTTATTCCCATTTTATGCGCCTCTTTTACGGCGCGGCAAACCGAATAGCCTTTTCCGCGGTTGCGCTTGTTTGCGATTACACAAACATTTTTGTTCGCGGCGGCGACGGCTTGGATAAAGCTTTTGTTCGCGGCGTCGTTTCCGTCGTCAACCACAATTATCGGAAGATTGTATTTAGTCAAAGCGGAAACAACGCCCGCAAGCGTGTCGCCGTGATTGTATACCGGAATTACAAAGCCTTGCTGCATACGGCTATCATTCCCCAAGAGCGAAAGTTCCGCTGGAAAAAACCTTGCTTTCGTCGCCGCTAGTCAATTTGTAAGCGTAAGCGTTTTTTTCGGAATTGTATTTTACGTTCAATCTGACTGTGTAGCCGGGAAAAATCGGGGCGCCGAATTTTGTTCTCTTTGTCGAAGCGGCAAAACCCTTGTCTCCAAAATATTTTTTCGCAAAATGCATCATAAGATCGATTTGGGCCACCGCGGGAAGCAAATGAATCTCTGGAAAATGTCCGTCAAAAAAATCGCATTCTTCTGTGACGGTAAACTCAAGAATGAGCGAGTCGTCCGTCTTTTCAATCAAAGTTTCGGGAGCGATTTTATGCTGTTCTAAGTACATTCTGTTATTTTATTGGATTTTGGCAATAAATTCAACTGTTTTTGCGGCCTAGCGTTCCCTGCGGCGCTCTGAATAGCCTCTCATTGTAAGTTCGTTGGAAACCCTGCGCAAAATTTCGTCGGAAATTTCTTGGTAGGAGTTTTGGATGACTTTTTTGACCGAGTCGTTTATGGCCAGCTTTAGCTCCTTGTCAACGGAAAAGTTCAAGTCCGGCTCATTGTATATTTCTGATGGTTTTTTATGAAAAAGGTTGCAAAGGCTTGCAAGTATTTCGTCGCTGATGCCGGTCTTTCCGCCTTCTATGTTGGCGATGTGTGATGTTGAAAAGCCCAATTTTTCAGCAAGAGTTTCTTGTGTGTAGCCAGCTTCTTCCCGAAAACGGCGGATGTTTTGGCCGACGGCCTTTCTTATACTCTGGATGCTAGTCATACTACTAAAGTAAAACACCGCCCCGGAATTTAGAATAGACTAAAAATACGGCCGCTATGACTATTGCAAATACGTCCGGTCAAGGCACGCTGCGCTCAAGGCCTTGACTCGGCCGTTTTGAGGCGCGAATATAATTATCGCGCCTCAATAAAAAAGGCGGGCCGCAAGGCCCGCCGCATTCGCCATTCGCTACACGCGCTTGAAAATCAGCGACGTGTTCACTCCGCCAAAAGCGAAGTTGTTTGACATCACGATGTCGGTTTGGATCTCGCGGCCGCTTCCCATGATGTAGTCAAGCTTTCCGCATTCGGGGTCAAGGTTGGCTTCGGTCAAGTTGAGCGTCGGGTGGAACCAGCCGTCACGCATCATGTTGATGGCGACCCAAGCCTCAATCGTTCCGCAGGCGCCGAGCGTGTGGCCCGTGTAGCTCTTTGTGGAGCTGATTGGAACCGCGCGCTTGAAGACGGCTTCGGTGGCGGTCGTCTCGGCGACGTCTCCGTGGCCAGTCGCCGTTCCGTGCGCGTTTATGTAGCCGATTTGGTCAGGGCTGATTCCCGCGTCTTCGATGGCAAGCGCGATGGCCTTTCCCATCGTGTCGGGGTTGGGCGTCGTGATGTGGTTTCCGTCCTGGTTGGTGCCAAAGCCGATGATTTCGGCGTAAATCTTCGCGCCGCGCGCCTTGGCATGCTCGTACTCTTCCAAAATAAGGGTTCCGGCGCCTTCTCCGATTACCAAGCCGTCGCGCTCCTTGCTAAAAGGACTGGGGCTTGTTTTGGGCGCGTCGTTCTTTACGCTGGCCGCGAACAAGGTGTCAAAAATGTCCGAGTCGGCGGCGCTCAATTCCTCCGCTCCTCCGGCAACCATCATGTCTTGAAAGCCGTAAGCGATTTGCTCGTAAGAGTAGCCGATTGACTGGCTGCCCGAAGTGCAGGCGGTGTTGGTCGTGATGATGCGGCCGCGAATCTGGAAGTAAACGCTAAGGTTTGAGGCGGCGGTTTGCGGCATCGCGCGGACGTATGTCGTGGCGTTCATCTTTGAGCAGTCGTCGTGCTCAAGCATGTGGCAGAACTCCATGTTGGCGTCCATGCTTCCCATGCAGGAACCGTAAGAAATTCCCGTGCGGCCGTTGTGCAATTCCTCGGCGACCACTCCGTCGGCGGAAACCAATCCCGCCATGCGAAGCGCGTCGTCCGTGGCTTGCAAGGCCAGGCGCGAAACGCGGCCCATCGACCTTGTCTTTTTGCGGTCGTACTTTCGCAAGTCCTTTGTGTATGGGGCGGCCAAGCGCGTGTTCATTCCAACGCCGTAGCGGTCCCAGTCATCCATGCGGACGACGCAGTTTTGCAAGCCCTTGAGGGTCGTCAAAATTTCCGGCCAAGTGTCGCCGAGAGATGAGCAAATTCCGGCTCCTGTAATTACAACTCTTCTTTTATTCATGTTAGATGATTCCTCCATTAACGTTTATCACTTGTCTTGTTATGTATGACGCTCCCTCGGAAAGAAGGAAGACGGCTGCGCTGGCGATTTCCTCCGGCTTTCCGGCGCGCTGCATCGGGATTGTCGGCAAAATCATGTCGAGCGGCGCGTCCTTAATCATTTCGGTTTCGATTACGCCGGGCGCGATGCAGTTTACGGTAATCTTTCGCTTGGCCAGCTCAACGGCCAGCGCCTTTGTCGCGCCGATGATTCCGGCCTTGGAAGCGCTGTAGTTTACCTGGCCGCGGTTTCCCATGACGCCGCTTACAGACGCGATTGTGATGATGCGGCCCTTCTTTTGGCGGCACATCGGCATCACGAGCGGCTGGATCACGTTGTAAAAGCCGTCAAGGTTTGTGTGAATGACGGCGTCCCAGCTTTCGGCGGTCATTCCGGGAAAGGCGGCGTCGCGGCAAATGCCCGCGTTTTGCACGATTCCCCAAAGCGCGCCGTTGGCTTCTGTCCAGGCGTTAAGCTTGGCCTCGCAGTCGGCGCGGTCGCTAAGGTTGAACTGAATCAATTCGCCGGAACCGCCCGCCGCCTTTATTTGCTCAAGGACAGCTTCGGCCTTTTCCTTTCCGTGATTGTAGTGGGCGACTACGTAATAGCCTTCCTTGGCGGCGGCAAGCGCGATCGCCGCGCCGATTCCGCCGGAGGCTCCGGTCACCAAAACTTTCTTTCCAACGTTCTCTTCGCTCATAAAAACTCCTATATAAACATCGTTCCTGACTAAAAAGCGGGCAAAAACCGCCGCTAGTGGCTATACAAAATTTTAAGGTCGTCGGTTTCCATAACCGTGACGGTTGTCGTGATGACAGGCTCGCCGGGCATCTCGCTGCAGTAGGCCTCGCCCGAATAAGTCAAAATGTCTTCCATCTCGTCTACCTTCTTGATTTTTACATGGACGCTTGTTCCCGCCTTAAAAAACGGAACCTTGGCCGTGTAGTTCAAAAGGCTCAGCAAAAATCCGGGACGCGGCGGCTTTCCGATTTCGTAGCCGGTCACGCCGCTCAAAGCGCTTATGCTTTGGGCAATCATTTCAAAAGCCACATACGACGGAACTCCGTCAATCTCTTTATCATAAAAGATATGCTCTTTTGTTACAAGGGAGTCGCTTTCCAGAGTCCGCGCGTCCGTGTCGTGCTGGGTCAGGCGGTCAAGCAAGAACATTTTGCTTTTGTGCGGAAGCAAATTAATCAACTGCTCCGCCGGAACAGTTTGCGGCAATGCGTTAAGTTTTTCAGCCATTTGTTTTTCCTATAATTAAACTTACGTTGCATCCGCCAAATCCAAAGGAGTTTGACATGCAAACGTTTATTCGCTTGTTGAATTTTGTCTCCGGCCCAATCAAATTTAGGCGGGGAAGCTCCGGGTCGTAATCGCCGTCGTAAACATGGAGCGGCAATTTTATTTCGGCGGAACTTTTTTTATCGTTGTTGACAATCGAAAGCCAGCAAGCGGCAAGCTCCACCGCGCTGGACGCGCCAAGCGTGTGGCCCGTCATCGGCTTTGTGGAACTTGCGGGAACGGCGGCGGCAAGGCCCCCAAAAACCTGGGCCACAGCCTTGGCCTCCATGCTGTCATTCAGCCTTGTTCCAGTGCCGTGTAAATTTACGTAATCGATTTGGCTTGCGTCCAAACCCGCAAAGGCCAAAGCCTCCTTCATAGCGCGAAAGGCGCCGCTTCCGTCAGCAAGCGGGGCGGTCATGTGGCTTGCGTCGGCGCTTTCGCCCCAGCCCAAAAGCGCGACCGGGCAATTGTTTGCAAGCCCAGAATCGGTAGAGCCGCCGCAGCCGGCGCGGGCCAAATCCTTGTCCTTTGACAAAAGAAAAAACGCGGCGCCTTCGCCAAGGGTGATTCCGCTGCGGGCGGCGCTAAAGGGATTGGTCTTTTTTTCGCTCACCGCTTCCAAAGAGTCAAAGCCCAATAAAACCGTGTCGCTTGCAACGTCAACGCCGCCAACTATGGCCGCGTCAACGATTCCCGCCTGAATCAACTGCGCCGCCTTGATTGTCGCGCTTCCGCTAGAAGAGCAAGCGGTGGCAAAAACATAGGCCGGCCCCGCAAGGCCAAATTTTTCCTTTATATATGTGGCCGGATAGTCGGCGCCTTGAATCTCCAGCGAATAGTTTTTTGGAAAGGCGCCTTTTTCAAAATACTCGCGGTGGCCGGCCACGGAAAACTCCGAGCCGTTGTCGCAGCAGCCCACGCAAACTGCAATGCGGGAGGCGCCGTATTTTTGCTTGGCGGCCTGAACAGCCGGCGCGATTTGCTCCAACGCGGCGTCTTCTATTTGAATTGCGCGCATGTCGTAGCGGGCGGAAGTCTTTTTGAGCGCGCCGCCAGCGATTTTCGCCGCGTAAAATTCGCGCCCAGAATGAGTCTTAACTTTTACCAGCCCGTCTTGGCTTCCTTCCGTAAGCGAGCGCCAAAAATCGGCGGCGTTGTTTCCAGCCGCGCAAGCGATTCCCGGTTCCGACAAAAAAAGCGTTTCTTTCACACGGGAATTATACAAAATGCGGCGGAATTATGGAAGAGCCGCTGTTCTTGACACAAGGCCTATAAAAGACTAATATTTTTTTATCCTTACTTTATATGGAGAATAATATGAAAAAACTTATGCTTTCATTGATCGCGCTCGCGATGCTTTTTGGCGCGGCTTCTTGCTCTAAAAAATCAACCAAAGCCGCAAAAAGCGGAAAGACTTGGATTGTCGCCACAGACACAGCCTTCCGTCCTTTTGAGTACACAAACGACAAGAACCAGTTTGTCGGAATCGACGTGGACCTTTTGGCCGCCGTCGCCGAGGACCAGGGCTTTGCCTACGACTTGCAGTCACTGGGTTGGGACGGAGGAGTCGCCGCCGTTCAGGTTGGACAGGCCGACGCCTTGATTGCCGGAGCCACAATCAAGCAGGAACGCATTGATTCAGGATGGATTTTCAGCGACGGCTACTACAACGCCACTCAGACTTTTGTAGTCGCCAAAGATTCCCCGATTGAAAAATTCGAGGATCTTAAAGGAAAGAACGTCGCCGTCAAGAACGGAACCGCTGGAATGGACTTCGCCAACTCACTCAAGGACAAGTACGGCTACAAAGTCACCGTTTTTGAAGACTCGCCCACAATGTACCAGGACGTGGTTTTGGGAAACAGCGACGCCTGCGTAGAAGACACTCCGATCATCGCCTCCAACATCAAGGAAGCCAAGCTTCCGCTCAAGATTCCCGCCGAAATGGAAAGCGAAGGCGCCCCCTACGGATTCGCCATCATGAACCCCAAGAACCAGGAATTGCTTGACATGTTCAACAAGGGCTTGGCCAACATCCGCGCCAACGGAACTTACCAGAAGATTTTGGACAAGTATTTGAAGTAGGAACGGTATGTCGCTTCGCTAATTTTGCATTGGGAAGCGATTCAACTGCCCGCTCGCGCGGGCTGGCAATCAAGGCACGCTTCGCTTGAAGCCTTGACTCGTTCCTTTTGCGGCGCGAACAAAATTTTCGCGCCGCAATAATTTTGGCGCGTTTGCGCAAAGGCCGCCCTCGTTTGGGGGCAGTTTTTTATTTGTCAAGCGGAACACTATTTATAAGCTTTTATGAAGGGGCAATCGTTTTCGTAAGCCCAGCGCAAAGTTTGGTTGAGCCTCTTTTGGTATCCTTTTCCGCCTTGCTTTAGAGCGTCCAAAAGGTCCAAGTCGATTTTTGTGTGAACGTCGCCCTTCTTCATTTTTACCCATTCAGGATGAATTTCATACCACGGCTTGAATTCCTTTAATTCCTTTTTTGTCATCTTTGGAATGTCGGAAAAATCCTCGTTCTTAAAAGCGTCCATTTGCTTTTTGCGCTTTTGCGTGAGCGGCGGCAGTTTTTTAACGTCATCTAAGGTCATAGTTACTGTAGTATTCATCGACTTCCTCCTTTTCCGCGAACCGCGCGGATATCAGCCTTATGTTCTCTTTGCGTTCCGTGTATATCACCACAACCACTTTGTGAACCAAACCAAGGACTTTAAAACGTTCTTCTTCCAAAGTTGAGTGTACCTCATCCAATTTTTCAATTCGCTTTTCGTCAAGAAACACCCGCACGGCTTCTTCAAAACTTATTCCGTGTTTTTTTACGTTGCTGGCGTTCTTCCTCTTATCCCACTCAAATGTCATTGAAAATCCTTATGAACATAATAATATGTACATGGTTATCTGTCAAGTTTTAAAAATTAATATTTTTCGCTTCTGAACTCCCTTCTCGTCCTTAATGCCGTTTCATTTCTTCCAGCAAAGCGATTACGGATTTTTGGTCGTTTAGCGCAAGGTGTCGGAAATCGCCTTGCTGACTGCGGATGAAATGTTTTTTTTCAATGAGTCGCTTAGATTTGCGAACATTTTTCGCTGGCGGCTTAACTCCAAAACAGCTTCAGAAGAATTTTCGGATAACGGCAAGAGAAGCTCAAACGGGCTTATGTCCAAAGCGCTTGCAAGCTTGGAAAAAGTCTCCGGCGTTCCCCAGCGGCGGCCGCTTTCCAAATCGCAAATATAGCCAACAGAAAGATTCGCTTTTTCCGCCAGCTTCATCTGGCTCAAATTGGCTCGATTCCTGGCGTTTTTAAGATTTGTAGAGAAAATCTCCTGTAATTCCTTTGAATCCATTGATTTTAATATATACGCTTTTTGCGAACTTGACACTTTGCTATTTGCCGCATTATACTACGGCTATATGCGTAAGTGATTTACGCAAAAAAACGTTCATCATAAAACGGAGGCTTGTTTATGAAAAAGGTTATTGGCGTCACACTAACCGCAATATTGGCGGCGTCTATTTTCTTTAGCGCTTGTTCTGGCGGCGGAGACAATCCGGCATCTCCACTTTCAAATCCAGATGGAATTATTATTCCGCAAGAAGACGCAGCGAAACCTGACACAGAGCTAGTAAAAGAAGCCAATGCCGCTTTAAGCGAAGGCGATTATACCAAAGCAGTAAATAAATTCCGTTACGCCTATACAAAAAAAACCAGCGACTCGAACAAAATTTTTTACGCTCTTACTGAAATCGCCTTGCTTAGCATTGACGATACCGTTGTTGACCTTATGAGAAACAAAGTCGGAGCGACTTCTTACCCTGCCACATTGAACGCCCTGTTCAACACAGAATGGGCAAAAGACAAAGCGCAGACGCTGCTTGGAAGCGAATGGAGCAAAAATTTCCCAAGCTATATGTCATTTCCGATTTACACGGCGACTCAAAACAACGATGGAACTTTGATTCGAGTCTCGGGCACACGGACAAACACATTTGATTATAATACCACGCGATCTATTTCTTATGTCTTAGATGAGGGCGAATGGTGGAATGTTTATAATCTTTCGGAGTTTAAGAATATCACTTTAAGCTCTTTTCTTATAAATAATATAACGCCTGACGCAAACGGCCCCTACCTTGTCTGGAGAGATTCAATAAAAGACGCGTCCGTAGCGGCGGAGTTTCGTTACAATGCAAGCTTCTCATATGACAAAGCTGTTCCTGGAAAAACAAGCACACTTCCAATTCTTGCCATGCCGTCATGGGTAACATCAATCGATTCATATAAATCAAAGCTTATCGGAACAACTTTGTCTGCGGAAACATGGGGTTTATTGCTTTTTGCAAACGCTGTCACAAACAACGAAAACGGACTTAACGACATAGTTGACAAATTACTGCCTGTAGTTCACGCAAAGAGCGAAAAAATCAAAGGCATTGTTGACTCGCTTGGAGACGAAACCGCAAGGCTTGAGGCTTCGTTCATAAAAGCCCTTAATTTGACAGAATGGCTGGGAGAAGATGCGTTTGACATCAGTAAAACCGAGATGAATCTATTGGTCGCAGCGCTGGAAGGCTTTGATGCCATCTTGCATTTTGCAGCCTCATACGATTTGAGCGCCAACCTAAAAGCGGCCCAGGGGGACATAGGCTCAAAGTCAACAATCCTTAAAATGATTAAAGCCAGCACAACCTCTCAAACAATCGCAAACCGTAATTCAGATAAACTCGCTTCTTCAAAAGCTTTGTTTATAGACGGACTTGGCCGAACTATCTCAAGCTATGACAGCATAAAGTCATCTACAAGATATCCACAGATAATAAAGGACAATCTCGACCAATACGGCGAAATTCTGTATGACGGCGCTGTTAAGGCAAAGAACGCAATTGAGAATGGCGCTATTTTATTCATTCCAGAAAAACTTGAAGGAAAGGCATTCCCCACAGACTTGAACTCTGCCTTTTTTGGAATTGATATGGGAAAAGCTTTTACGCCTGGATACCTTACAAAATTCTATGAGCGCAGCGACGATTTGTCTAAAGTAAAACTTTACTACAAACGGGTTGTAACAACGATAAACGCTTCACCATCATATACGAGAACTGAGACAGAAGGACCGCTTACAGAAATTACAGACATTGACGAATTCTTTAACAGCACAATAAACGACGCTGGATGGCGCAACAATGGCGGAACGTCAACAGAGATCACTTATAACGTTGGCGTTCTCGCAAATTACAGCGTTCTTTCCGCAGCGTTGCCAAGCGCAAATAATATCGCAGAAAAAGTTAAATTCATGGAGTTTTGGCAACTGCACTAAGCGGTAAAACTTCATGAAAGGAAGACTATTGGCCGTTCTTGCGCTTCTTTTTTGCGCGGGAACGGCTTTTTCTGAAATCACGCTTGCTCCAAATTTATCCCTTTGTTCTTCAATTGAATCTCAATTTGGTTTTCTTTTATATGAAACTAATAATTTAAGTTGGTTTCAAACAGAAAAGCTAAACGCAGAACTCTTCGTTGATTCCGACAATCCCTTAAAAAAACATTCGATTTCTATTGAGGCGCGATATCTGTATGGAAAATCAGAGAGAACGGATTTCAACGCTAACTTTCATTTTGGATCAATAAATACTATTTTTTCAAAGGAATTGTATCAAATTAGAACAGGAATCGGAGCATTCTCTTTTCCTAACTCAATAAAAATTCTTAGCGGAAAACCTCGATTCATATTAAAAGATTCAAATGGAATATTCGGCGTCATAGGCGGAAAAGTAAAAATGTATCTTTTTGAAAAAGAATGGAGCGTAAGCGCGGATTTTCTTTTTGGAAATGCGAATGTCGCAAGCGGAGATATGTATTATTTTTATGGCAAACCAAATAATTTTGTTTTATTTGGCGGAAAATCAATCATTACCGCCCCATATGAAATTTCTTTGTTCTTAATGGGAGGAGCTCTTTCTATTGATTTAGATACAAATGAAAATACAAAATTAGGAAATATAGACGCTTCGATTTTTGCGCTCTTCCTTGCAAAAGAAATACAGTTTCAACTTGCAGACTTTTTTTCCATTATGCCGTTTGTGGGATATGCTCATCTTTACGCAAACGGCTCTGCAAAGTTAACATCCGCAAATCAAACATATTCTCTATTCCCATTCAAATATATTGGCGGTTGTTTTGATGAAGAAATGCATTTTCTTTCCGCAGGGACATCATTCATAATAAGAAAAGGCGGTTTTAATTTTTCACTGAACTTTTTGTATCTCTTTTGCGTAAAAAATAATAACTCCGGAAGTTATTCATACCAATATAAAAAAAATCTGTTTTTTGACGGAAGTTCAGACGCCGGCGAGCTTTTTTTGCCTGACGCAGCTGGCTCCCATATTTTTGCAGGTATTTTAGAAGCGTCATATAAATTTAGCGTTCATAAACATTTTATGCCAACTATAAAAATAACAAAAATTATAGCGGCGGCGATTCTTAATCCAGAAACATTCGATTTTATAAATGGCGCTTTTTCTTCCTATTCCAATGTATCTGGTCCATCATCAGAAAATTATAACGCGTCTTCTCAAACTGGAGAATTAATAAAGCGCGCCCTGCTTTCTGGAACATGTGTTTCTGTCAAAATAGATTTTTAGCGCCATCAATTCCCCCCTCCCCCAGCAAAGGCCAAAACGGCTACTTGCCTAAACCGTTTTTTTTGTATAGTGGTCTTCATTACAACTCATTCGGAGGCTTATTGTGAAAAAAATTTCACGCAAAATTTTTGGTCTTTTGGCAGCGTCTGCGCTTTTTGCCGGCGCCTTTGTTTCTTGCTCAAACGGAAGCGATTCTCCTTCCGCGCTTGCCGCTACTGGGACAACACAAAATGGGACAACAACGTCTCTCGCAGATTCCGCCACAGTAAAGGAAGTTGCGCAAGTCGCCACGTCAGTAACTTCCGCGTCATATTCTAGCAACACAGCGACGCTTGCCGCTTCCAACGGAACTTATGTTTTTACAGGAACAGCCGCGCAGCCAAACATTGCCATTTCTGCAGATGCCGCTCAACCAAGCAGCGGCGGCACATGGAAATTCACAGAAACCAACGCTTCAAGCCCAAAATACATGGGAAGCTATACTGGCGACATTACGACAATTGGCTCTTCTGAAACATCTTTAACCTTGAAGGTTGAAAAGGTTCTTAACAATGGCATACTGTCCGCAGTTGTAGATAAACAATCTATCAATATGACTGTTCCACAGACAGGAACATTCGACGCGACAATTCCTGCCGTAAAGGTAAGCAGCGTAACTTCTTATCTTGCGTCAAAGTTGTATGTAAACTATGATAATGACCAACATTATGAAATATCTTCACATTTTGATAGATTGAATGTATCTGGCGACAAAATTGATTTGACGCAAATTGGCGCCTTAAAAAAACTAAAAGACGGCAAGCAAGACGACAAGGATAATGTTTCAGATTTTGCAAGCGGACCCTGTACTATCGCCAACGGCCAGTTTACAGGCACTCTTTATGGCAAGACCAAAACATTCAAAATTGACGCTGATGGAGATCTTGTAGACGATAAAGGTGATAAAAATTATATCCTGACTAGCGGAAGCTATATGGTTTATGTAAATGCCACCGTGACATTGGACGGCGCAAATTCTGTTGCCAAGCAAAAAGTCGTTATGCTCAATGACGATTCTGGCAAAACCGGACAGGTTATGGATTGTAAAAAAATTGGATCTGCAGACACAACTAGAGACATAAAGAATATCACTTATTCAATTGACGGAAACACAGTGACATTGACATTCTCTGACAAATCTACCAAGACCGCGACATTTTCCGCCGATCGCAAAACCCTTACTCTTGACGGCGTTGTTTACACCAAGCTGTAAACTTGGATTGCGGCGCGACAATTTTGGTCGCGCCGCAAAACGGCCGAGTCAAGGCCTTAAGCGTAGCGTGCCTTGACCGGACGTACTCTGCCCCGGCGCGTTTTGCTGCCGGGGATTTTTTTTCTCTAGCCAATTCGCGCGAATCGTGATAGTATAAAAGGCAGGAGACGCTCCCCATGCCAACGATAACAAAAAAAATAAACGGCGCGATAATTGTCTTTACGCTCGCAAGCCTTCTTATGAACGTTGTGTTTGACTACTTTGCCGTAAAAAAAATTCTTAGCGAAACTTACGACACCTTCTTGACGCAAATCGCCTACACGGGAGCGTCTTACTTTAAAGGCGACAAGCTGGAGCGATACGCGCGCGACGGCCTTAAGTCGGCGGAATACAAGGACACGCTCATAAAGCTGGCCAACCTTACCGAGAACACCGACATCAGCTTTTTGTACGTCATCATTCCCGACATGCCGGACTGCAAAAGCAAAACTTACGTCTTTAACGTAGTGAACACAAAGCTGCGCAACAAATACAACCCATACCACGCCGGCCACAGGGAGAACACGTCGGACGAATCCGCCGCGCGCTTTAAGCGCTTGATGGAAAAAGGCGGCGTTGAAATCGACAGCTCAATATTTTCCCATTTAGGCGCCAGGACGCGCATTTCGCTGGCCTTGCGCGATTCCAGCGGAAAAAAAGTCGGAGTCATTTGCGTTGAAAAGCAGCTTGAAACAATCAGTTCCATTTTGCGCGGCTATGTGCGTTTGGACTTGCTTTTCGCGCCTTTCGTTTCGCTCTTGTTCTTCTTGTGCTTTGGAGCCTTCATCAGCAGAAAATTCGTAAAGCCGATTGTAAGCATCACAAAAGAGGCCGACGGCTTCGCTTCGCACGACGCGCATTTTTCGGACAAGCTTAAGGAGATTCATTCCAACGACGAAATTGAAACGCTCGCCCGCTCAATAGAAAAAATGGGAATCGACATCCAAGTTTACATCAAGGACTTGATGCGCGTCACCAGCGAAAAGGAGCGCATCGGCGCGGAGCTTTCGGTTGCCAGCGGCATCCAGGCCGGAATGCTTCCCAAAAACTTTTCGCCCTACCCCGACCATCCCGGCGTCCAGCTTTACGCCAGCATGATGCCGGCCAAGGAAGTAGGCGGCGACTTTTACGACTTTTTCTGGACGGGCAAAAACAAGCTTTGGCTTGTCATGGGAGACGTAAGCGGAAAAGGAGTGCCCGCCGCCATGTTCATGGTAATCGCAAAGGCGCTTATTCGCAACGAAGCCACGCTGGAATACGAGCCAAGCGAAATTTGCGAGCGCGTGAACGAGCAGCTTTGCGAGGAAAACGAGCAGGGACTCTTTGTCACTTGCTGGCTTGGTTGCGTGGACCTTTCAACCGGAATAATGAAATTCGCCAACGCCGCCCACAATCCGCCGGTCTTGTACGACGGCGACACCTACAAATTCCTGGAGCAAAAAAGCGGCATAATGCTGGCCGCGATGGAAGGCAGCAAATATGTTCAGCACCAAATTCAGCTTAAAGAAGGAAGCCGCTTGTTCCTTTACACGGACGGCGTTACCGAGGCGCAAAACAAGGACGGAGCGCTTTTTGGAGAGCCGCTGCTTTTGGGAGCGCTGGCCAAGACTGCCGCGCTTTCGGCAAAAGACGCGATAAGCGTGGTCAACGCCGAAGTCGAGCGCTTCGCCGGCGGCGCGGAACAAGCGGACGACATAACGGCGCTGGCCTTTGGCCTTGACAAATTTAACGCCGCGGAAAGCGCGCCCAAGACTTTGCAAATAGAGGCCGACGACCAAAAGCTTCCGCAAGTTTTGGACTTTATCAAAAGCTGCCTGCCGGCAAACCTTTCGCTGGAATGCCTTAACAAAATTGACTTGGTGGCGGAAGAGATTTTCGTCAACATAAGCCATTACGCCTACGACGGCGGCGCGGGCGAAGCGCGAATCGAGTGCGAGCTTTACGAGCCTGGAAAATTCAGGCTTTCTTTCATTGACTGGGGAAAGGAATTCAATCCGCTTGAGCAAGAAGAGCCGGACTTGACCCTAAGCATCGAAGAGCGGCGCCTTGGCGGCTTTGGAATTTTCCTTACAAAGAAATTTATGGACAGCGTTATGTACAAGCGCCAAGACGGCAAAAACATTTTGACGCTCGTAAAAACGTTTGGGTAATCGCGTGCCTTGATTGCCAGCCCGCGCGAGCGGGCAATTGAATAATTTCCTATAGCAAAATGGAGCGCAGCGACATACCAGGACTATTTTTCTATATTCAAAAGCTTGTCCATGCTAGTGGCTTCGAGCACTTGCATTACAAAGTCGGACGGCTTCTTGATGACTAGTTTTCCGCCGTTGCCGCCCATAATTTTGTGGGCAAGCAAAATATCGCGCAAGCCGGTGCTTGACATGTATTCTATTCCGCTTAGGTCAAGATTCATAATTTTTGAGCCTTGAGACATTTCTTTTATTACTGCCTCCAGCTGGGGAGCTGTTGTCGTGTCCAAACGGCCGGAAACTACAAGGTCTACAGTGGTTCCATTTTTATTTTTCTTGATGTCCATGGCATTTCCTCTTGCTTTCATTATACTACAAAAACAATTTTTTTTGAAGAGCAAGTCGATTTTTTGTGCAAAAAAATTAAAAATATGATACAATAATAAAATAAGGATTTTATTATGATGAATTGCGTAAAATGCGGAACGCCGCTTATCCCGGGAGCGAAATTTTGCTCAAATTGCGGAACCCAAGTGGAAAATCCACACAAGTTGATTCCCTGCCCCAGCTGCATGTCCGGCATCACCGATGACACCATTTTTTGCCCCTGGTGCGGAAAATTGTACGAAAAGGTCGAAGAAGTCAAAAAGAAGGCCAATATCCCCGAAACAATTCCAAATTTGGTTAACATCCAAGGCGGAATCTTCTTTATGGGAACGGGAGAGTTGGCCCACAGCGTTACTTTAAACCCGTTTAAGATGGGCGAAGCGCCAATTACGCAAGACCAGTATTATTATGTAATGGGTACAAATCCCTCAAAATTTTTGCGCGGCGACTACCCTGTAGAAAGCGTAACTTGGTGCGACGCGATTCGCTATTGCAACAAATTGAGCAAAATGTTCAACTTGACGCCTTGCTACATAATCGGAAGCTCATCCGACTTTAGCCAAATAGAAAACACAAGCCCTGTATGGAAGCGCCTGACCTTCGACCTTTCGGCTACAGGCTTTAGGCTTCCGACAGAGGCGGAATGGGAATACGCGGCCCGCGGTGGAAAGAACAAAGACGCCTTTTTGTATTCCGGTTCCGACGACATAAACCAAGTCGCTTGGTACGGCGAAAATTCACAAATCACAACGCACGGCGTTTGCGAAAAAAAGCCGAACTCTCTTGGGCTTTACGATATGTGCGGAAACGTAGCCGAATGGATTTATGACGAATACAGCGATTACAACAAAACGCCCCAAGTCAATCCGATTGGTCCAGGAACAATGACAGGCGTTCATGTAAAGCGCGGCGGCTCTTGGCTTGACGACACTGAGCAATGCAATGTTTTCTTTAGAAGCGCAAGCCCTATGGGCGGAAAGAGCTCAAGCCTTGGCTTTAGAGTTTGCTGCTCAATTCCTTTGCCTGACGAAGATCCAAGGAAAAAATAGGAACGTAAAATATTATGTTTGAGTTATTTAAAACGTATTTTTTTATGTTGTTGGCGTCGCTGGGCAACACGCTTTTGCTTGCCTTGTTCGCGCTGCTGTTTGCCATGTTGATAGGCTTGTTTTTTGCCTTGCTGAACGTTAGCCGCAACAAAGTTTTAAACATTGTCGGAACGGTTTACGTTGACGCGATTCGCGGCGTGCCCTTGATTGTCTTGGCCTTTTTCATTTACTTTGGCGTTCCGCAGGGAATCAAGGTTTTTGTAGACGGCTTTAGGCTGCCCGCCTTGCAGGCCGGAACAATCGCGTTGGCAATGAACTGCGGCGCTTACATGGCGGAAATTTTCCGCGCCGGAATCGAAAGCATCGACAAGGGCCAGATGGAGGCGGCCCGCTCCTTGGGCTTGCCATACGGAACCAGCATGAGGCGGGTAATTTTGCCGCAAGCCTTTAAGGTGATGATTCCGTCAATCATAAACCAGTTCATCATAACGCTAAAGGACACGTCAATCCTTTCTGTAATCGGCTACCCGGAACTGACCAACACGGGCCGCACAATCGCGGGAAACACTTTCCGCAGCTTGGAAACATGGGCGATTGTCGGAATTCTTTACATGATAGTAATCGTAAGCCTAAGCCGCGCGGCCAAGGCCCTGGAACGGAGGATTAAGATAAATGAAAAATAGTTCGGAAATTAAAATACATGTAGAAAACCTAAAAAAGACTTTCGGAAAGCTTGAAGTGTTGAAGGACATCAACATCGACATAACGCAGGGCGAAGTGCTTGTAGTCATCGGGCCGAGCGGCTCGGGAAAGTCAACGTTCCTCCGCTGCCTTAACAGGTTGGAAACAGCCACCAGCGGAAAAATCATCGTCAACGGAGAGAACATCAGCGACAAAAAGGTCAACATCAACAAAGCGCGCGAAAACATCGGAATGGTTTTCCAGCACTTCAATTTGTTCCCCAACATGACCGTCTTGCAAAACGTGGCGCTCGCTCCTGTGGAATTGAAAAAAATGAGCAAGGAAGAGGCCAACCAAACCGGCATGAAACTGCTGGCCCGCGTAGGCTTGGATTCCAAGGCCCACAGCTATCCCCAGCAGCTTTCGGGCGGCCAAAAGCAGCGCGTGGCAATCGCTCGCGCCCTGGCCATGAATCCTTCGATCATGCTCTTTGACGAGCCGACGAGCGCTCTTGACCCGGAAATGGTTGGCGAAGTCCTTGCGGTAATGAAGGAGCTTGCCAAGGGCGGAATGACGATGATTGTCGTGACCCACGAAATGGGATTCGCGCGCGAGGTGGCCGACCGCATAGTGTTCATGGACGGCGGCTACATCATCGAAGAAGGCACGCCCGAAGAGATTTTGAAGAACCCCAAGCAAGAGCGAACGATAAGCTTCTTGAACAAAGTTTTGTGAGGCGGCGCGATGAAAAAGATAATCACTATAAGCCGGGAATTTGGAGCGGGCGGCGGCGAGATTGGCCGTCGCGTGGCCGACGAGTTGGGATACGATTACTGCGACAAGGAATTGATTTTGCGCTCTGCCCGCGACGCCAACATCGACATAAACCAAATATTGGCGATGGACGAAAAGCCGCCGCTAGTCTTTGGCTTTACCCAAAGCTTGTTCGACATGTACAACGCGCCGCTTGACGAGCGCGTCTTTGCCGCCCAAAAGGAAATAATCCGAAAGCTTGGCGAGCGCGGAAAGTGCGTCATCGTAGGCCGCAACGCCAACAGCATTCTAAAGGATTTTGACAATTCCCTGCACGTCTTCATTCACGCCGACCAATACTGGCGGGCGGCGCGCCTGCAAAAAGAAAAAATGCCGGACAAGACCGAAAAAGAAATTTTGGACGACATAAAAATCGTAGACAAGCGCCGCCAAAAATACTGCTCGCATTACACCAACACCGAATTTGGCGTAAGCAAGCATTACGACTTGTGCCTGTCAACCTCGTCTCTGGGCATCGACAAGTGCGTCCAAATTATTTTGGATGTGGCGCGGGGCTAAATACTATAACTTAAAATCCGCTTCCAAATCAGAAAGAATCTCGTCCACCGCAGAGCGCAACTTTCGCTCGTTTTGCGTTCCTGAAATTTCTTTTTTTCGGATAAAGCCGACGTCGTAATATCCCAGCGCGTTTCCCGCCTCGTGGATTACAAACTTTCCCTTGTAAGGGCCGTTTTCCAAAACGATTCGCGGAACAAGCGCGATGCCAAGGCCCAGCTGCGCGATGGCCAAAAGCGCTTCGTTGCCTTCCGTCTCGGCGGCGATTTTTGGCTGGACATTGCGGCTTTTGGTCCACTTGTCAAAGCGCTTTCGGGCAAGTCCTGTTTTGGGAAGAACCAAGGGCGCGCTTGAAACTATGTCCTGCGGCGAGCCGTCAAGCTTTGTCCAAGGGCCGTCCGCGCTGGCCGCGTAAATCAACGGAGTTTTTATGACGCTGGTGGATTCTATCGCCGCGTTGCCTTCTTCGGGAATGGCGGCTACGGCCAAAAGGACGCGGCCTTCTTTTACAGCATTAAAGGCGCCCGCCTCGCCGCCGGTTTGCACCGACAAGCGCACGGCCGGATATTTTTGGGAAAGCGCTTTTATGAAGGGCGGAAGAATCGTGTAGCAGGCGGTGACGCTGGCGTAAACTTTTAAGTCGCCCGAAAGCAAGTCGCTTCCTTTTGAAAACTCTTCAAACAAGCCCCGCCGTTTTGTCACCGCCTCGCGCGCGAATGCCAAAAACTTTTTTCCGCGCTCGGTCAAGGATACCCTGCGGTTGTCGCGGTCCAAAAGCGCCGCGCCCGCCTCCTCTTCCAGCCGCGCCACCATTCGGCTTAAGGCGGAAGGGCTCATCGCGCATAAATCCGCCGCCTTTGAAAAGTTCAGCGTCTCAGCCAGAGTGATAAAGGCATCCAATTCGTAAAAGTCCATAAACTTAATTGTAGCGCGAATGCAAGGCAGGCGCAACTTGACTTGCAAGAAGAACATATTTATATTAAAAAAAGAGGATTAAAAAAATGAGATTGCTTCACACTTCAGACTTGCACTTGGGAATCAAACTTTTAGACGTTGACTTGCTTGACGACCAAAAACACATTCTAAACGAAATTCTTGGCGTCGCAAAAAAAGAAAAAGTTGACGCCTTATTGATTTCTGGCGACATTTACGATGTGTCAGTTCCGCGAGTGGAAGCTGTTGAATTGCTGAACGAATTCATAACAAAAGCAAACGAAGATGGCCTGCAGATTTTTGCCATAAGCGGAAACCACGACCAAGCGGAACGTTTGTCGTTTGGAAACAAAGTGATGGGCAAAGCGGGCATCCACATTTCCGGACAATACAAAAAAGACGGCGGAAAATTCACATTGAGCGACAAGTACGGAAAGATAAACTTTTTTCTTCTGCCCTACATCAAACCAATAAACGTAAGGACAGAATTTCAAATCGAGGACAGCATTTCGTACAACGAAGCGGCGGCAAAGGCTGTTGAAAATTTTTCGATTGACAAGAGCGAGCGAAACATTTTGCTGGCCCACCAATTCGTCACTGGCGGCGTGACATGCGAATCAGAGACCATTCAAGTGGGAAACACGGACCAAGTTGACGCGGATATTTTTGACGGCTTTGACTATGTCGCCCTTGGCCATTTGCACACGCCTCAAATCGTCGCGAATAATGAAAAAATTCGATACAGCGGAAGTCCATTGAAGCTGTCGTTTTCGGAAGCGAAAAAAGATAAAGTTTGCTGCCTGATTGAGGCAAAGGAAAAGGGAAACTTAACGATAAAAGAAATTCCTTTGCGGCCCTTGCGCGATTTGTCTATATTAAAAGGCAGCTACAAAGAGCTTGTAGACAGCGCGGAACTTAAGGAAAAATACAGCGAGCATTATCTTAGAGTTGAACTGACCGATGAAATGGACATTCCCTATGTAAAAGAAAAGCTAAAGACAATTTATAAAAACACAATTGATGTATCCTATCAAAGACAGTCGCAAAAAATGAAAGGGTTGAATTCTCAAATTAAGGAAATAAAAGAACTTTCGGACCTTGATTTGATTAAAATGTTTTTCAAGGAACAAACAGCTAAAGATTTGAGCAAGCGGCAGGAAAAATACTTAATCCAAGCGTTGGATAAAATGGAAGGTGAAAAATGAGACCGATAAAATTAACATTGTCAGCGTTTGGACCGTATTCAAAAAAAATTGACATTGACTTCACTCAGTTCGGCAAAACAGGAATGTTCTTGATTTGCGGCGACACTGGAAGCGGAAAGACAACGATTTTTGACGCCATAATATTCGCCCTTTATGGAGAGGCTTCGGGAACATTAAGAAACGTTAAGAATTTTCGAAGCGACTACACAAAGGATTCCTCAAGCACCTACGTGGAATTTATTTTCGAATGCAACGGAAAAACATACAAAGTAAAAAGAAGCCCAACGCAAAACATTTACAGCGAAAGCAAAGGAACGGAAATCCAAAAAGCCGCAAGCGCCGACTTGACCGAAATTGTTGACGGAATGGAAAGAACGCCGCTTGCCACAAAAGAAAAAGACACGACAAATAAAATTCAAGAGATAATCGGCATCGACGCGAATCAATTCAAAAGCGTCGCAATGTTGGCCCAAGGCGAATTTCAAAAAGTTTTGACCTCAACAACTAAAGAAAGCGACAACCGAAAAATTATTTTACGGAATATTTTTGGAACTGAAAGATACAACGTTCTCCAAGAAAAACTAAAGGAAGAGACAAAGGCGAAAAAAGAAGAGCATGAGCAGGCCATGCGCTTGATAAAAGCTTACATTGACGAAATCGAAGCCTTTGACGAAAAACACTTGGCCGCATGCCAAGAGCTGGCGCAAATGAAAGTTCCTTCAGCGGAGCAAGCGACAGAGCTGTTAAAAAGCATGCTTTCTGAAATATCTTCAATGTCGGAAAAGGCTCTGGCGGATCGAGACAAAATTCAAGAAGCCTTCACAGAAATTTCCAAAAATTTTGAACTGGCAAAGCGCAATAAACAAATCGCCGAAAATTTGGAAAGCAAAAAGAAATCGTTAAAATCCACATCGGAATCTTTGGCCGTTGAAACGCAAAAACAAAGCGAACATCTAGCCAACAAAGAAAAGAATCTAGAAAACCAAAATGAAATTGTAAAAACGGAAAGCGAAAAAGAATCTCTTTTGACCATCGCTTCTGATGAAAAACATTTGTTCGAACTAGAGAAAGATGAAAAGGCTTTAAACAATCTCCTTAATCAAAGCGCTAAAGATGAGGAAAAGTTAAGCGCGGATTTGAAAAAGAAAAGCGAAGAGCTTTCTAAACTTACAAACATCGATAATGAAATAATGGAGGCCGAGAAAGAGCGAAACGATTTGGACAAAAAAGCGGAACGAATTAAAAATATATTGGCCGACTTTACAAACTACCTGGAAAATGAAAAGCAAAAAAAAGATGTCCAAATAAAATTCAAGGAAGCCGACAAGAAATACAACGAAGCCAGTAAAATTTTTGAAGACGTTAACAACGCGTATTTGGAAAACCAAGCCGGACTTTTGGCCAAAAACCTAAAGGACGGCCATCCTTGTCCCGTTTGCGGATCGACCGCGCACCCAAAAATATGCGCGATAAAAAGCTCTAGCGTTCACGGCTATGACATTTCAACAATAAAAAAATCGGAAATCGACAAGCTAAAAAAAGACAAAGAAAGCCTGGACAAAGAAAGAAACAAACACTCAAGCGACTCCGCGGCCTTGATAAAAGAAAACGAAAGCCTAAAGAAAAAGTTGACGGGCGCGGTCCAGAAAGAAGCGCTTTCTTCCGACAAAGAAAACGAACTTTCACAAAAATTGTTCGGCATAATTAAAGAAAAATACAAAATTCTCAAATCCGCGCTTGACGAAATTGAAAGCAAAAAAAATGTCTTGGTCGAAAAAGCAAAGCTAAAGAAATCGCTTGAAAAAGAAATTGAGGGCTTAAGGCAAAAGCGCGATGAGGCTAACGAAAAATTAAGCGGCGCCAAGGAAAAATCGGCGGCGGCAAAAGCGTCCATAAATGCCTTGAAGAAAAACATTGACAAGGCTAAGTCATCCTTAAAAACAAAAAGCTTGAATGAAGCTTTGGAAAAAATTAAGGCGCTAAAGGAATCCGTCAAAAAATATGAAGAGCAGGAAAAATCGCTTGAAGAAAGCGTTAAGAATTTGACAATTTCAAAAAGCAAATATGAAACCTCGATAGAGGAATTGGAAAAATCGTTGGAAGGCGCGAAATCCTATGACTATAATAAATTAGAGGCGGATTATGAAAAAATAAAAGAGAGAAAGAAGGAAAACGACGAAAAAAATTCCCATTATGACGGATACAAAAAAACTTATAAAAAGCTTATTGACAATATCGAGAGGCAAAATAAAAAATACATTGCGCTTGAAGAGGAGTTCCAAACTTTAAGCGAATTGTCGTCATGCATTTCTGGCACAATGGCGGGAATAAAGCGCGTAGACTTGGAAACTTTTGTTTTGACTTTCTATTTTGACAAAATGTTGGAACGAGCCAATGTTAGGCTGATGGAACTTTCAAGGGGCGAGTTTGAGCTTGAACGGCGAAAGGATGAAGGAAAACAGAGCAAAGGCCTTGAGCTTGACGTCATTGACCATAACACCGGAAAGTCCAGAAACGTCGGAACTTTGTCAGGCGGAGAACAATTCATGGCGTCAATATCAATGGCCCTCGGTTTGTCAGACACAATTCAAAGCGAAAGCAGAAATTTTGACATAAGCACAATTTTTATCGACGAAGGCTTTGGCTCCCTTAGCGACGAGTTTAGGCGAAAAAGCATGGATATTCTGCGAAAGTCAACAATTGGAAAGCTGGTCGGAATCATTTCGCATGTTGACGAATTGAAAAATGAAATTGACAAAAAAATCATAGTAACCAAAAACGAAAGCGCGGGCAGCGACATCAAAGTTGTCATTTAACTAAAAACGCGCTAAAATGTTTTTTGTGGAACTAATTTCAATAAAAAACTGCCGTGTGGAAAATTCTCGCGCGGCGACAATTAAAAATTTTTCTTGGCAAATGAACGCGGGCGAGGCCTGGCTTGTGATTGGCCCAAACGGCGGCGGCAAGGCTGACTTTTTAAAGGCGCTTTGCGGCCAACTAAAAATTATCCCCAACGCGGACGGACTTTATTCAAACATTTTTGACGGCTCGGTTGAAATCGTGTCGCTTGAAAGGGCCGCCGCCTTGATACAGGAAGAGCGCGCCAACGACGAAAGCGAATTTTTGGAAGGCGGCGTGGATCACGGAAGAAGCGCCCGCGTCTTTTTTGCGGAAGCCTTGACCGGACAAAAAATCAAGCGCGATTCCAAGACCGGAGTTTACGACTTGCCGCCGGCAGCCGCCCGCTTGGAAAGCGACCCGCAGGTAAAATTGTGCGGCCTTGAAAAAATTCTTGACCGCGGCCTAAAGTATATGTCCACCGGCGAAATCCGCCGAACGCTTTTGTGCCGCGCGCTTTTGAGCGGGAAAAAGCTTTTGATTTTAAGCGACCCCTTTGCCGGCCTTGACGCGCAAAGCCGAAAAATTTTGCTGGACTTTTTTGACAGCGTGGCCAAGCGCCAGCTCGCGCAGTCGGAGGCGGCGCAAAATGGCGGCAATCAGTCGCAAGACCAAAAAACGGGCTGCGGCAGTTCCAGCCATGAAAGCGCCTTTCCGCGAATAATTTTGGGAATGGAGCGCTTCCACGAAATTCCAAACGCGATAAACAAGGTTGTGGAATTTACGGACGGAGAAATTTCTTTTTGCGGGGAACGGAGCGAATACGAAAAAATTTTGGCTGACAAAAAAGCCGCCGCGCAAAAATCCCGCGAATCTGATGTAGCCGCCTTTAAAAGCCAACTGTCCGCAGCCAACCAAGAAAGCGCGGTTTTGCAAAACGGCAAACCGTCGCAAAGCCAAGAAGCGGCGCTAATCGAAATGCGCGGCGTCAACGTGGGCTGGGGCGACAACCGCGTCTTGCAAGACCTTAATTGGACGCTGCGCAAAAACGAGCACTGGCTGATCCGCGGCCCCAACGGTTCCGGCAAAACCACCTTCCTGGAACTGATTACCGGCGACAATATGCAAGTGTTCAGCAACGACATAAAAATTTTCGGCGCGCGCCGCGGCTCCGGCGAAACGATTTGGGACATAAAGAAAAAGCTTGGAATCGTTTCCTACCGCCTGCACGTCGAATACCGAATGGTCGGAGCGAGCCTTTTGGCCGTAATAGTTTCTGGCTTTAAGGATTCAATCGGCTTGTACGAGCGGGCGACCGACGTTGAAATCGCCGCGGCCAAAAAATGGCTGGATTTAGGCGGCTTTGCGGGCCGCGAAAACGAGTCTTTTAACGCGCTTAGTTATGGAGAGCAGCGCGCGATTTTGATTTTGCGCGCGGTGGTAAAGGCGCCGCAAATCCTGATTCTTGACGAACCCTGCCACGGTCTTGACGAAAGCTTCCGCCAAAAAATTTTGGACTTGCTTGAAATTGTCGCGCAAAGCGGGACGACGACGCTGCTTCACGTTACCCATGACCCGACGGAAGCGTTGGCGGCGGAGAAGCATATTTTGGAATTTCACCCCGGCGAATCGCCGATGTACAAGATAATCGAATTATGAAAAAAATAAAAGTCGGGCGAACACCGCCGCGCGTTATTGGCCTTGCAAAAAATTTCGCGGACCGAATTTTTGGGCTTGCCGCAGTTCTCATTCTGGCGCTTATGTCGCGGCCTGCGTTAGCCAAAGACACAAGTTTGGCAGTGGAAATTTTTGACGAAAAGGATTTTCCGGAAGAAGTTGAGCACGAAAACTATTCGCATCCCTATCGTTGGAACAAGCTTGAAGGCGACAAGGTTCAATTTAACGAAATATGGGGCTACCTTGTCACAAGCCGCCTTAAAGACTTTGACAAAAACGCGCCGCTTACCGACTTGGCGCTTTTTGGCGTGGACATCGACTGTTACGGCAAATTGGAATACGCTCCAAAAAGAAATTTAGCGGCGGGCTTTAATGGCCGCGTTCATCTGACGGCTGTTTGCAACAGCATGTCTACGACACACTTTGTTCTTGATCCAAAATATGGCTTGCGCGACGCGTTGATTAAAGATTTGGTTGCCGCGACAATTTCTTTTGACGGCCTGCAAATCGACTACGAACTTGTTCCGCAAAAAGACGGAGAGCATTTTTTGGAATTTTTGCGCCAGCTGAAGCGCAAATTAAACGGCAAACAGCTGACCGTTTGCGTTCCTGCCCGCGTAAAAACGCTGTCCTCTGATGTTTACGACTACAAAAAAATCGCAGCCGTAGCCGACAAAGTGATGATTATGGCTTACGACGAACATTGGGCAACAAGCCGGCCCGGTTCTGTCGCTTCAATCAATTGGTGCGAAAAAATAGTCGACTACGCGCTGAGCGTTTTGCCGGCAAAAAAATACATAATCGGCGTTCCGTTTTACGGCCGCAGCTGGACAGACCGCTCGCTCGCGCAAGCCTGGTACTTTAACGGCGCCAACCGCATCATGCGCGAAAACCAAGTCAAACAATTAAAGCGCAAGGACGGCGTTCCCCACTTTGAATACGAGGCCAAGACAAAGGTGACGCTTTGGTTTGACGACGCGACAAGCCTATTGCGGCGCGCAAGAATCTACAAAGAACGCGGCTTTGACAAAATCGCCTTTTGGCGCTTGGGAATGGAAGACGCGGTCTTTTGGGATTGGATAGAACCGCTCGTGCCGTTGAATGAAAAACCTTAACGCGCGCGAGTTTTTGCGAAGCGAAAACTCGTTATAAAATGGGCTTCGCCCATTTTATGGCATATGGATGATTTCGCGAGGCTTGGCGCCGTTAGCCGGCCCTACGATTCCGCGCGCTTCCATTTCTTCCACCAAGCGGGCCGCGCGGTTGTAGCCGATTTTCAGGCGTCGCTGAATGTATGAGGCGCTGGCTTTTCCCGCCTCTATCACGATGTCCAAAGCCTTTTGGTAAAGCGGATCGCTTCCTTCGTCAAAAAGGCCTGGCTCAGGATTTTCTTCGTCCTCGTCGTCAACAAAAATTTCATCGTCAATGTATTCCGGGAAGCCGTATTGCTTGACGTAATTCACTACGTTCTCAACCTCGTCGTCGCTTACAAGCGTTCCCTGAATTCTTATCGGAACTGGATTTACCGCGCTTACAAAAAGCATGTCGCCGCGGCCCAAAAGTTTTTCGGCGCCAACTTGGTCGATGATGATGCGGCTGTCCATCTTTGACGCGACGGCAAAGGCGATGCGGCTTGGAATGTTGGCCTTGATAAGGCCGGTAATTACGTCAACCGATGGACGCTGGGTCGCCAACACCAAATGGATTCCCACGGCGCGGCTCATCGCGCAAAGGCGCGCGATTGTGGACTCAAGCTCCTTTCCGGTCGTGGCCATCAAGTCGGCGAACTCGTCGATTATGACAACAATGTACGGAAGCTTTTCGCTCGCGATGTGGCGCTCTTCGATTCGCTTGTTGTAGCTTATGATGTCGCGCACGCCCATTCCGTCCAAAAGCGCGTAACGGCGTTCCATCTCGCACAAACAATATTGCAGCGATTGCAATGCGCGCTTTGGCTCGGTGATTACAGGCGTAAGCAAGTGCGGAATGTCGTTGTATAGCTTTAGCTCGACGATTTTTGGGTCAACCAAAATCAGCTTGACTTGCTCGGGCGAGCGCTTGTAAAGGATTGAAAGAATCAGCGAGTTTACGCAAACCGATTTTCCAGAGCCTGTTGAACCGGCAATAAGCAAGTGCGGCGTTTTTGAAAGGTCGATGACTTGCGCCTCGCCCTGAATGTCTTTTCCCAAAATTACGGGAACGGCCATCTTCTTGTATTCAGGCAATTCCTGCTCTATGATTTCGCGGAAGGCTACGACAGCGCGCTCTTTGTTAGGAACTTCAATTCCAACCGCGCGCTTTCCTGGAATCGGCGCGACAATGCGGACAGATTTTGCCGCCAAGCGCAAGGCGATGTTGTCCTGCAGCGTGACGATTTTGCTAAGCTTGACTCCGGGCGCGGGCAAAATCTCGAACATCGTTACTACCGGGCCTTTTCGGATTCCTGTCACTTCCGCGCTGATTTTAAATTCCTCCAGCGTTTCCTTAAGCTGGGCGGCGCTGGCGTTGGTTCCCTCGTCGATGACCCAATAATCGGAGTTTTCAAATTCGTTAAGAATTTTGTCTGTTGGAATTTTGTAAACGCCGCGGGTAAAGCGCGAATCAATGATTTTCGGTTCGGGTTTTTCTACGGGAATCGGCGCGGGCTTTTGTTCCGGCATAGAAAGCTCGGATGACGCGGCCGCCGTTTTTTCCTGCAAGCGCGGGTTTACGGCGGTCAATGTTTTTTCGTCGTTGACGGAAACAGGCGCGTTGTCTTCCTCTTCCTGCGTTACGTCTACCTGAAATTCCTCTTCGTCAAGTTCTGCGCCGCGATCGCCCGCGCCGTCGTCTTGGTTTTGCTCAACGCCTTCATCAGTCGAAACATCTATATCAAAGTCGTCGTTGTCATCTTCATTCTGTCCGGCATCCTCTTCGTCATATTCTTCTTGGTCTTCTTGTTCTTCAACATAATTTGGATAGTCGTCAGCGTCATATTCGCTTTCTTCTTCGTCTTCATTAATTTCAATTCCGTCTGTCGTCACGCTGACTTCAACGGGAACCTCTTCAACGACGCTCTTAGTCTGGCTGGAAATTTCTATCGGCTCAGGATTTGCCGCAGGGACGGGAGCGACAGGCTCCGCATATGAATACGTTCTCTTAACCTCTGGCTCGGGCTGAACGGCTGTGTCTTGCGAAACGCTTTCCGCTGGCGCAACAGTCTCCTTAGCTTGAACTGTCGGAGCGGCCGTTTCTTGTTCTTGCGGAATTTCCTCTTTCTTCTCTTCTTTTGGCTGGAATTTTTCTGGAATCTTTATGCCAGTCAGCTGAAGGTCGTCAAATTCATGCAAGTATTTTTGGTCAATCTCGGCGGCCTTTTGCTCTTGCATCGCGGAAAAAGAATCCTTCTCGCTCTCTTGCGCATCCGACTGGCTCTCGTCCGTTCCTTCCGTCGCGTCGTAATCATTGCGAATGTCTTCTATCGCTTCAGGCTCATAGCGAACCTTAGGACCAAAATCGTTTTCCAAAGATTCGACGCCCTCGTCGCCGCGCGCTTCCTCAACGCCAAAGAAAATTCTTTCCGCGATTATTCCCGCCAAAAGATATTCAATAACGATAAGCAAAAGGCCAATCACAAAGGCCAAAACCAATTGAACTGTCTTGAACGAAGAAACTCCCGCATAGCCGTCTGTCAACGAACGGTAAAAGCGTTCAATTCCAACAGCGGTAAAAAACGGAATCAAGCTAAAGCTGATGTAGACGCATTTTTTAAAAGTTCTGTGTCCGCTAAAAGCGACCATAGAAGCGCCAAAGAAAAAAACAGGAATCAAGACGCTGCAAAAACCGTATGCGCCGCTTAAAATTCTCCCCGTTCCGTACAAAAACTCAAGGACAAAACTGTCGCGGCCTGCAAAGCCAAAAAGATGAACCAAAAGCGCGAAAGAAAAAAAGGACGCTAGAACAAACAAGGCTGTTCCAGCAACTTTTGAAGATATATTAAAATTTTTCATAAAACCCCAAATTTTAGAAAGGACTGTTTAGGCCAAATAACCTGTCCCAAAGGCGGGCAGTCCTTTTTTATTATCGGTTTTTTTTTCCCCGATTTTAGCGAAAATTTAACGCCGGCCCTTCAATTAAAATAGTAAAATAATTTTTATAAATTCCGAAAATTCAACTATGAAAAACGCAAAAAAATTTTTGGCTTTAATCGCAATTTCTCTCGTTTACATCGGCCACTGCGCCGCAAAGACAATGACTGCTGAACAAGCCGCCGAAGCGCGAAAACAAATCGCGGCTCAGGCAAAACAATATATCGGCTGCCCATATAGGTCGGGCGCGATCGGGCCTGACGCCTTTGACTGCTCAGGCTTAATCTACACTGTTTACCGCGACGCCGCGGGAACGCAGATGCCGCGCTCCGTAAAGGCCATTTACTCCCGCGCGAAAATAATAAAAACGAACGAAGCCGAAGTCGGCGACTTGATATTCTTTAAGACAACCGGCGACGGCTCTATCAGCCACGTGGGAATCTACATCGGAAAGAACCAATTCATCCACGCGGCCAGCGATGGAAACAACACCGGCGTAATCGTTTCCTCGCTAAAAGAAAAATACTATGCTTCGTCATTTGCCGCGGTTGGCCGCGTAATTCCTTCCGGACGCGCCGCAAAAGAAGCCGTCGCGGATTCGGTTGACGATGAAATCGTAAGCGAAGAGGACATTCCAGACCGCGACGACATTAGGGACGCCGCGCAGGAGCCAAGCGCGAAAAAAAGCAAGTCAAAAAGCCAGGGCATTTCGTTCATGTCAGACAGCGATTCGGCAAACGCTGGCGGAAAATGGCATTCAAACCTTATTTTTGACGCCACGCTTTTTTGCGACTGGAACTTTTTTCTTCCCACCCGCTTTATGCTAAACTGGCGCGGCCTTTCGTTGGAAACAAACGTCCGCTACGCCGCTTGGAAATTCCAACCCGGCGTTGGAACGATTTTGCGCTACAACCACGCCTCAAAGATTTTTCAAATCCCAATTGTCTTTTCAATGAACTTTGGAGAATACGTAAAAATCTACGCAGGCCCCGTAATCAATTTTGGAAAGCCGACCTTTCCTGACAGCGATTCCAAAATCGACGGATCGTTTTTTCCGGGCATTTTGGGCGTGTCATTTCAAACGCCAAAAATCAAGGCGGGCAAAGTCGGCATTTCTTTTGTTCAAGACATTTCCTACACGGTTTACAACGATTCCGACGGCGGAGCGATGCCCTTCCACGACAGCATGGCTACGGGCCTTGTCTTTTCCAGCGGAGTGCGCGTAACTTTGCCGCTAAAGAATTTTTTATAGTATATGAACGGAAATAAATTTTCGCGCGCTCTTTTGCCAGCCGCACTGGCTTTTGGAGCGGCGCTTTTCTTTTGCGGTTGCCCGCTAAAAGTAACGATCAATCTCGACAAAAACGACAACAAATCGATATATTTTTCATCTAGCTTGGGAACGGCGTTTGTGGAAAACCTTAACAAGATTCAACAAGTTCCCGGCCAGGAAGGCGGCTCTTCCGACAACTTGGAACGAATCTCAAAAAAAATTGAGGCCGAGCTTAACCAAAGCTTTTTTAAGAACGCCAGCGTCCGCTTTGACAAAAATTCCCTCACAGCCAGCGCGCAAGTCAACAGCCAAAAAGCGCTCCCAACAGAGTTTCTTGGCATAAACAAGACTTCCTCCGGCGCCGAATTTTATTTGGCCATAGACCCGCAAAGCCTGGCAGCCTCAATCCTTCAAGAAAACACAAGCGCAAAAACTTTGGCCGACATTTTAATGGCCCCTGTAATCTCTGGCGAAGAAATGTCGCTTGCCGAATACAAGGACTTGCTTGCAGAAATCTACGGCGCCCCTCTAGCCTCGGAGCTTTTGTCCGGCGACCTTACAATTGAATACATCAGGAACGGCAAAAAGCAAATCCAGCGCGTTCCGGTCAGTGACTTGCTCCTGGCCGCCGACGGCAAGCGCTTTGTGTTTAAGTATTAGAGTTAGGGCTTTTTCTCCGCGCCAACCATTCGCCGTAAAAGTAAATTTTTCATTACATTTTTTGTAAATTTTGGTTGACTTGTCCAAAAACGCGCTGTATACTGTCCTCATGCATAAGACCCTTTTAAATCTTAGGATTCAGAACAATTATTCGCAGGCGGCTGTCGCTTCCTTTTTGGGAATCTCGCGGCAAATGTACATCAAGTACGAAAGCGGCGAGGCGGTTCCCCCCGTCAAAACCGTCGTAAACCTTGCCAATTTTTACCATGTTCCCTACGACGTTATTTTGGACGACCAGCTCAAATCCTTTGGCGAGGAGCAAAACGAACATCCTGAAACGTCCTACGAAATCGAGCGAAAGGAGCCGGAAAGCCTCGCCGTCCACGATTCCGGCGCGGGAACGGACTATTTGGAGGTTCGCCGCGCTCCTTCCTACTATCTTAACGCAATACTCCAAATGCTTCCCAAGCTTGTTTACCGGGAGCAGCTTAAAGTGCTGGAAAAACTTTCCGGCATGGTCCAAGAGGCCACGGAAGAAAAGCTCAAGCCCGACAAGCGCATGCAGGCGTATCAAAAACTGGAAGAGCTTGTAAAAAAGTATCACCCAAATTCACACGGCCAAAAATGGACCCGGGAGGAACTATATGAAAGATAAGCAAATTAAATCGGCGGAAGGCAAAGTGTTTTTTGACACGAATATTCTTGTGTATTCCGCGGACGTAAGCGACGCGCGAAAACAGAAAATCGCGACTGCCCTTATAAAAAGCGCGATTGATTCCGGGAACGGCGTAATATCAACGCAATGCTTGCAGGAATTTTTTAACGTCGCGCAAAAAAAATTGAACATTTCAAAGGAAGCCGCAAAAGAACTTGTCGAATATTTTGCAGACAATCTCCCCGTGGTAGAAATCTCGGTTCCGCTGATTTTGTCCGCCGTGGACATAAGCATAAAAAGCCAGTTTTCGTTTTGGGACTCGCTTATTCTTTCGGCGGCCAGCGACACAGGCTGCGCCACGGTTTATTCCGAAGACTTGAGCGACCAACAAATAATCGCCGGCGCGCGCATCGAAAACCCCTTCGCGGCATAGCACTGCCGCCCAACGCTTTTTGGCTTTACGAGCGGCCATAATTGAACATTTTTCCACAATTTACTATAATAAAAGCTTGGAGTAATTTATGCCAAAAATAGAAGTAAACGAAAAATTGTTTTTTGACGCTGTTGGAAAGCGATACGACTACGCCGCGCTGGAAGACGTTCTGCCCTGCGCAAAGGCCGAGCTTGACGAAAAGCCCGACACGACGCTCCCCGAAAACGAGCGCGCAATCAAAATCGAATTGAACGACACAAACCGCCCCGACCTTTGGTCCACAAACGGCGTCGCCCGCCAGCTAAAATTGCACGCGGGCGGAAAAACCGCCGACTACTACAAATACATGTCCAACATGGGAAACGGCGACTACGGCGACCGCGTCGTGACCGTCGACCCAGAGCTTAAGGACGTGCGCCCCTACATGGTGGCCTTTATGATTTGCGGAAAAGCCATCGACGACCCCATGCTAAAGGACATAATCCAAACGCAAGAAAAGCTGGCCTGGAACTTTGGCCGCAAGCGCAAGTCCATTTCTATGGGCGTTTACCGCGTTGACCAAATAAAGTTCCCGGTAAAATACCATGCCGTTGACCCCGACAAAACTTCGTTCGTGCCGCTCCAGTGCGACGCTCCGATGACTTGCCGCCAGATTTTGACCGACCATCCCAAGGGAAAGGATTTTGGCTGGATTCTTAAGGACTGCAAAAAGTTCCCGCTTTTGTCGGACGCAAAGGACGAAGTCATGTCCATGGCGCCGATCATCAACAGCGCCACGCTTGGAGCTGTCCAGGTTGGCGACAAGGACTTGATGGTTGAGCTTACAGGCGACAACATGGAAGGCTTGATTTTGAGCGCCAACATCGTTGCCTGCGACTTCATCGACCAAGGCTACGACATTAAGCCGATTTTGGTAAAGCACCCCTACGACACTGGCTTTGGAAAGGACATCATGGTTCCCTTCTACTTCCAGCCCACGACAAAGGCCACGCTCAGCGCCGTCAACAAATTGCTCGGAAGCGACTTTGACATTAAGAAGGTCGCCGACGCCCTTACCCGCATGGGAAGCAAGGTTGAGACAAAGCAGGTTGGCGACGATTGGGAAATCGTTCTTAGCCCGGCGCCCTACCGCAACGACTTCTTGCACGAAGTTGACGTAATCGAAGACGTTATGATTGGCTGCGGCGTAAAGGACTTTGCCCCGCAAAAGCCCAACGCCTTTACAATCGGAAAGCTGTCCGACCTTACGGTTTACAGCCGAAAGACAAAGGAAATCATGGTGGGCCTTAACTACCAGGAAATGATTTTCAACTATCTTGGAAGCAAAAAGGACTACATCGAGCGCATGAACGTAAGCGCCGACAACGCGATTGAGGTGGCCAACCCGATGAGCGAAAACTACCAGTTTGTCCGCCCGTCAATCATTCCGTCGCTTTTGCGCGCGGAGGCCCAAAGCGCCAACGCGATTTTCCCGCACAAGATTTTTGAAATCGGAAAAGTCGCCTACATTTGCCCCGAAGAGAACACAGGAACGCGCACCCGCCAAGCTCTTGGCTTTGTCACCGCGGCCTCCAACGCCAACTTCAACAGCGCGGCCAGCGAAGTGTCGTCGCTCCTTTACTACCTTGACCACGAGTACAAGGTTGTGGAAACCAGCGACCCGCGCTTTATTCCAGGCCGCCAAGCCGGCGTCATGGTCAACGGAAAGCAAGTCGGAATCTTTGGCGAGCTTCACCCGCAAGTGCTGGAAAACTGGTCCATCCAAGTTCCCTGCATCGCCGGCGAGCTTGACCTTGAGGAATTGATGTAAGCGATAATTACTTGCAAAACTAAAAGGCGGGCCGCAATTCCAAGCGGTCCGCTTTTTTTTATATTAATGCAGGCGCTTGGACTATTAGTCGATGGCGTTTTTTCCAATGCGCGCTAGCCTTGATAACAAGGAGGGGAATTATTTAAAGAAAGACTGTGCCAGACAAAAATGTTTTTCTAGTTTAATTCCGCAAACCTGGAGCCGCCTAAAACGGGCGGTTCCTTTTTTCGTCCATTCCGCTCCTTCCGCCTCAAAAGTTCCGCCAAAAAAATATTAATTTTTTTTTAAAATCCTATTGACAAAAATATAAAATCCGCGCATAATAACACCATAAACCTACTGACAAACTAGGTTAAACACTTTTCCAAAAGGAGGCGCAGGATGAAAGTTTATTTTGAAAAACTCGTAAGAGAAAATTTCCGTAACGGACGCATGCGCCCCTGTTGTCTTTTCTGTTAGGCTGAAAGACCTTTAGCCAATAATCCAACGCTATTTTATTTTGGATTTTGCCGCGGAACAAATCAAGACTGCCGCGCGCAAAAAGCCGCTTGGCCTTTTTGGGCCCAAGCCGAACCATTTATTTTTATAGGAGAATATCATTATGTCTAATTATAAGTTTGAAACATTGCAGTTGCACGTTGGCCAAGAGCAGGCCGACCCCACGACAGACTCTCGCGCGGTGCCGATTTACCAAACGACGTCGTATGTCTTCCACAATTCCAAGCACGCGGCCGACCGCTTTGGCTTGGCCGACGCCGGAAACATTTACGGCCGCTTGACCAACTCAACCCAAGACGTGTTTGAAAAGCGCATCGCCGCGCTCGAAGGCGGAGTCGCGGCCTTGGCCGTCGCTTCCGGAGCGGCCGCAATCACCTACACGATTGAGGCCTTGGCCCAGGCCGGCGAGCACATCGTCGCGCAAAAGACAATCTACGGCGGAACTTATAACTTGCTTTCGCACACGCTAAAGCAGTTTGGCGTGGAGACGACTTTTGTCAACGCCCACGACCTTAAGGAAGTCGAAGGCGCCATTAAGCCCAACACAAAGGCCGTTTACCTTGAGACTTTGGGAAACCCCAACAGCGACATTCCTGACATTGACGCGATTGCCAGCATCGCCCACAAGCATGGAATTCCCGTCGTAATCGACAACACGTTTGGAACCCCATACCTTATCCGCCCGATCGAGCATGGCGCCGACATTGTCGTTCACTCCGCCACAAAATTCATCGGCGGCCACGGAACGACCCTTGGCGGCGTGATTGTAGACTCAGGCAAGTTTGACTGGAAAAAGAGCGGAAAGTACGCGCCAATCGCCGCACCCAACCCCAGCTACCACGGAGTCTCTTTCGCGGACGCCGTTGGCCCGGCCGCCTTTGTCACATACATTCGCGCGATTCTCTTGCGCGACCAAGGCGCTTCAATCAGCCCCTTCAACGCCTTCCTTTTGTTGCAGGGAACTGAAACGCTTTCGCTCCGCTTGGAACGCCACGCCGAGAACACAAAGAAGGTTGTCGAGTACCTTTCAAAGCATCCCAAAGTCGCAAAGGTCAACCATCCGTCTTTGCCCGACCATCCCGACCACGCGCTTTACCAAAAGTACTTCCCCAACGGCGGCGGCTCGATTTTCACCTTTGAAATCAAGGGCGGAAAGGACGCGGCTTGGAAGTTCATCGACAATTTGAAAATCTTCAGCTTGCTTGCCAACGTCGCCGACGTAAAGAGCTTGGTTATCCACCCGGCCACAACGACGCACAGCCAGCTGAGCGACGCGGAGCTTGCCGACCAGGGAATCACCCAGAGCACGATCCGCCTTTCTATCGGAACGGAGCACATCGACGACATCATCGCCGACTTGGAGAACGGCTTTAACGCCGCCAACTAAAAAACACAAACAATAATTTTAAGGAGATACAATTATGAACGCAAAAAATTTTGGAAAAATCACTAAGACGCTCGCCGCCGCCCTTATCGTTGCCGCGGCCGCAAGCCAAACAGTTTTCGCCAAGCCCGCCAGCGGACGAAGCGTTGCCGAAATCAAAAAGAGCAAGACAATCCGCATCGCGGTTTTCAGCGACAAAAAGCCCTTTGGCTATGTTGACGAAAACGGCGAATACCAGGGCTATGACGTTTACTTTGGAAACCGCATCGCAAAAGATTTGGGAGTAAAAGTAAAGTACGTTCCGGTGGAAGCCGCGGCCCGCGTCGAGGTTTTGGCCACAGGAAAAGTTGACGTCGTTCTTGCCAACTTCACCGTAACGCCCGAGCGCGCGCAAAAGGTTGACTTTGCCCTTCCCTACATGAAGGTGGCCCTGGGAATCGTCTCGCCCAAAAATGCTTTGATCACAGACCCCGCCCAGCTTAACGGAAAGACTTTGATTATCGCCAAGGGAACAACCGCCGAGTCCTACTTTTCAAAGAACTATCCCAAAATCAAGCTTCTAAAGTTTGACCAGTATTCAGAAGCCTACAACGCGCTTTTGGACGGACGCGGCGACGGCCTTTCAACCGACAACACGGAAGTCCTTGCCTGGGCGATTGAAAACCCGACGTTCGCTGTCGGAGCCGGCGCCGACTCAATCGGAAGCCTTGACGCAATCGCTCCCGCAGTCCAGAAGGGAAACAAGGACTTGCTTGACTGGCTCAACAACGAGATTGTCCAGCTTGGAAAAGAAAAGTTCTTCCACGCCGACTACGAGGCCACGCTCCGCAGCGTGTACGGAAAAGAATCCGACGCCGACAGTCTTGTAGTAGAAGGCGGAAAGTTGTAAAATATAAAAGCCGTTGGTTAACCTCTAATTGCCCGGCTTGTCCGGGCAATTTTTTTTGTTGCGCCAACCTGCAGGTTGTGATGGATTTTGATTTTATAAAAGAAGTTCTTCCGTTATATGTAGAGGCCGCTTGCCTTACATTGCGGATTGGCTTTATAGGAATAGCGCTTTCTTTCTTTGCGGGAATTTTCTGCGCCCTTGTCCGCTATTGGAAGGTTCCCGCCTTGTCTTTTATCGTTCGCGCCTACACGGAACTGTCGCGCAACACGCCGCTTTTGATTCAATTGTTCTTTTTGTACTTTGCCCTTCCGCGCTTGGGAATAAAGCTTTCCGGCGAGCAGTGCGGAATCATCGGCCTTACATTTTTGGGCGGCTCCTACATGGCCGAAACTTTTAGAAGCGCCTTGGAATCCGTCGGCCGCGTCCAGTTGGAAAGCGGCATGTGCGTCGGCCTCAACAAACGGCAGCTGGTGGAATATGTAGTGCTCCCGCAAGCGGCGGCGCTTTCCGTTCCTGGAGTCGTGGCCAACATAATCTTTTTGCTAAAGGAAACTTCAGTCTTTAGCGCGGTTGCCTTGGCCGACTTGATGTTTGTCGCAAAGGACTTGATCGGCCTTTACTACAAGACCGAGGAGTCGCTTTTGCTTTTGGTCGCCGCGTATTTTATTATTCTGCTTCCGATTTCCGTTTTGTCGCGAATCATCGAAGGGAGGTTGCACTATGAATAGCGCTGAGGTGCTTGACGCCATATACTTCTCTTTTAGCGTCCTTTTTAAGGGAAAGAATTTCGTCCGCCTTTTGGGCGGCCTTGGCGTGACGATTTGGATCGCCGCGCTTTCTGTAGCCATTTCAATCTTTTTAGGCTTTTTGTTCGGCATTCTTTTGACGCGCAAAAACCGCGCGCTAAAGCTTTTGTGCGCCGCCTACTTGGAATTCATGCGCATAATGCCGCAAATGGTCTTGCTATTTTTGGCCTACTTTGGATTGGCGCGCGCCTTTGACATTTCTATTTCCGGAGAGGCCGCGTCTGTAATCGTCTTCTCGCTTTGGGGAACGGCGGAAATGGGCGACTTAGTTCGCGGCGCCTTGCAATCGATTCCCCGCCACCAATACGAAAGCGGACGGGCGATTGGCCTTACCGAGCGCCAAATATTTTTTTACATAATCATTCCGCAAACGATAAAACGCTTGGTTCCGCTCAGCATGAACCTTATCACGCGAATGATAAAGACAACTTCGCTTGTGGTTTTTGTAGGCGTAATCGAAGTCGTCAAAGTTGGCCAGCAAATCATCGAGGCCAACCGAATGAAAATCCCGACCGCTTCAATCGCGGTTTACGGAATAATTTTTTTGATGTATTTCATCGTTTGCTGGCCGCTTTCGTTGGCCGCCGACAAGCTGGAAAAGAGAGGATAACTGTATGCCAATATTGCAAATTAAAAACCTTGTAAAGTCATATAAAGAAGCCGGCGGCGTTTTGGAAGGAGTTTCTTTGGACGTTGAGCGCGGCGAAGTTGTCGTAATCCTCGGGCCGTCGGGCTGCGGAAAGTCAACCCTTTTGCGTTGCATAAACGGCTTGGAGTCAATACAGGGCGGAGAAATTTATTTGGACGGAGAGTTGATTTCCAACCGAGTCAAGGACATGCACTTGATCCGCCAGCGAATCGGAATGGTGTTCCAAAGCTACGACTTGTTCCCCAACATGACCGTCCTGCAAAACGTTTTGCTTGGCCCCGTAAAAGCGCAAAAGCGCGACAGGGCGCAAGTCGCAGAGCAAGCCAAAAAACTTTTGGAGCGCGTCGGCCTTTTGGACAAAATCAATTCCTACCCCAAGGAGCTTTCGGGCGGCCAAAAGCAGCGCGTGGCGATTGTCCGCGCCCTGTGCATGAATCCCGAAGTCTTGCTCTTTGACGAAGTCACCGCCGCCCTTGACCCTGAAATGGTTCGCGAAGTTTTGGACGTAATGATGGACTTGGCCAAAGAGGGCCGCACAATGCTGATTGTGACCCACCAACTGGAATTCGCCCGCGCCGTCGCCGACCGAATCGTGTTCATCGACCAAGGCGTCATCGTCGAAGAAGCCTCGCCCGAGCAATTTTTTACCGCTCCCAAAACCGAGCGCGCCAAAAATTTCTTGGACGCCTTTAAGTTTGAAAAGCGCGTAAACTACGCCGAAGGGATTTAACTATAGACTCCTGCAAACCCTAAAGCCAAAATACGAGTGTCCGATGCCGGGGTGCGCGTTGTGAAAGCGCCTGCAAAGGACGCAGTCGTAGGCGTTGTCAAACCAAGAGCCTCCGCGCAGGCATCGGTCGGCGCCAGTTTCCGGACCAATCGGGTTTTTAATGGTTCCTTCCGCAATGTGGTGGTCAAGCCAATCGTAAATCCATTCCCAAACGTTTCCGGTCATGTCGTAAAGGCCAAGCGCGTTGGGCTTCTTTAATCCAACTTCATGCGTCGATTTGTTTGAGTTGGCGCGGTACCAGCCGTAATCGTTCAAGTTGGCGTCAGTGAACACATTGCCCTTTCTGTCAAGGACAATCTTTCCGTCCGAGCTGGCCGTTCCAGAAAAAGCGAAATTCCTTTTGTCAAAATTTTCGATTCCGCCGCGGGCCGCATATTCCCATTCAGTTTCGGTCGGGAGCCGCCAGCCTTTTTTCTTTTGGTTGAAGAACGGAACGGTGCGCTTTTTCATGTCCTCTTCGCCATAAATTTTCTTGCAGGAGGAATTCGCGTAATAAACGCAGTCGGAATCTTTCATCGTCGCTTGCGTAAGCTTGTTGCAAAAGACGATTCCTTCAAACCAAGAAATTGTGTCCGCCGCGCGCAACGCGGTTGATTCGCCAGGAATGTCGTCCTTAAACAAACAGGGATTGTAGCCCATGACTTTTTCAAACAGTTCTTGCGTGACAGGATACTGACCCATGCAAAAAGCGCTCAATATTATTTTTCGGTTTTGAATAAAAACTCCGCGCCATTCTTCTACGCTTCCCTCAAAAACAATCTTGTCCCAATACGATCCGTCCGTAACATTCACCGTCGCCGTCTTCCCTTTTGGAATGACAACCGCGCAGCTTGTTTTGTTCAGTTCCACATTGTCAAGAACAACATTCGCTCCTACATTCTCTCCGCTGGAACTGCACGACTCTGCAAAAAAAGCGACGCAAAAGGCAAATGGAAAAATCACAGCCGCGCGAAAATTGGCGGCGAATCTAAAATACTTTTTCATTTCTTCCTCCGCCGCCATTATAAAGGCGAGTTTTTTTCGCTGTCAATTTATGATTTTGACGCATGTTGCGCCGATATTGACACTAGCAAAACAACGCGGAGCGTTGTATAATGCCCTTATGGCAAACGAAATTTTTAACGACGACACAATTTATATAATCGACTCATACGGCCTCATTTACCGCTGCTACTTCGCCTTCATTTCTAGGCCGCTCACAGATTCCAACGGGCGCAACATCAGCGCCCTCTTTGGCTTTTTTAGGAACCTGCGCGCGATGATTGAGCATTACAAGCCCAAGACCTTGATCGCCGCCCTTGACTCAAAAGGAAAAACCTTCCGCCACGAAATGTATTCCGACTACAAGGCCACTCGCCCAAAAACTCCCGAAGACCTTCACGCGCAAATTCCGTGGATTGAGGAAACTTTGGAAGCGCTTGGCGTTCCCTCTTTGCGGGTGGAAGGCTACGAAGCCGACGACGTTATCGCCACCGTGACGCGCAAAGCGGTGGAGCAAGGAAAAAGCGTCCGCATACTTTCGGGCGACAAGGACTTGATGCAATTAGTCGGCGAGCGCGTCCAAATCCTTAAGCCCGACCATGCCGATATTTGGAAAGTCGTGGGAGCGGAAGGAGTGAAGGCCGAGTGGGGCGTGGAGCCGGAGCGCCTTTTGGACTTGCTTTCGCTTTACGGCGACACCGCGGACAACGTTCCTGGCGTAAAAGGCGTCGGCGTAAAAACCGCCTGCAAATTTTTGGACCAATACGGCTCGCTCGAAGGCATTTACGAACACGCGGACGAAATAAAAGGCGCGATTGGACAAAAGATTCGCGACGGAAAAGACAGCGCATTCTTTTCCAAAAAACTGATCACCCTTTGCGACACGGTTCCCGGCCAGGAATTGGAAAACGTCGCGAAGACAGAATTCCACTACGCCGCCGCCGCCCAAAAGTTAAAGGCCTACCAGGCCTTTCAGCCGGCCAAGCAATTCGCCGCGCTGGCGGTTGAGGCGGGCGAAAAAGTTTTGGACGACGCAAATGGCGCGGACGGACTTTTTGGCCAAGAAGGAGACTCCGAAAAAAACGGCTCCAGTTTTGGTCGCGCCGCAAGTTCTAGTAAAGAAAAAGTTTCCGCCTCGTCCAACGCTTCTGGGCCAGCTTCCGATTCCGCGCAAGGCCAAGAAGTGCCCGCGCCTCTTCCCCTGCGCAAAAACCAGGGCGACTACAAGGCCGTCACAAACGCGGACGAGCTAAAAAAATTGGTGGACGGCATCCTTTCCTCGCCGCAAAAAATCGTCGCCCTGGACACCGAGACCGATTCGTTAAAGACAACCGAAGCCCAGCTTGTGGGCTTTAGCCTTTCCAATAAAAATGGCGCGGGCTTTTACATTCCCGTGGCCTCGCAAGGCGACTCGCTTTTTTCTGGCGACGGCGTAAGCGTCTCGGACGCGGTGGAACAAATCTCGCGCCTGTTCAAAGAGGCTGACTGGACGCTTGTTCTGCACAACGCAAAATTTGACTACGAAGTTTTGCGGACGGCGGGCCTGAGCGAAGACGACTGCAAGGCAAAAATTTTTGACACGATGATCGCCGCCTGGCTTTTGGACCCGGACAAAATCGGACATTCGCCCTACTCGCTTGAAACGCTTGGTCAAACAAAGCTCGCGCTTGTCGGAATCGAATTCAAGGACTTGGTGGGCAAGGGACAAACATTCCGCGACGTTCCGCTTGAAAAGGCCGTTCCTTACGCCGCCGAAGACGCTGACTTTACCTTTCAGCTTTACAAAATTTTTTATGACGAGTTAAAGCATAAAAATTTGCTGGAACTTTTTGAAACGATCGAAATGCCGCTTATAAAAATTTTAGGCGAAATGGAATTGGCAGGAATCCACTTGGATTCGGCGGCGCTTGATTCCTACAACAAAGATTTGCAAAAAGAAATTTCAGCGGCGGAAAAAGAAATCTACGCGGAGGTCGGCCACGAATTCAACATCGCGTCGCCCAAACAATTGCAGGAAGTTTTGTTCACCGAGCGCGGCCTTCCGCACGGAAAGAAAACCAAGACCGGCTACTCAACCGACACAAGCGTTTTGGAAGAGCTTGCCGAGCTGGATCCCGTTCCGGCAAAAATACTAAAGTTCCGCGAGCTTTCAAAGTTGCAGTCAACTTATGTCGAGGCTCTTCCAAAACTGGCCGACAAGCAAGGCCGCGTCCACACATCGTTCATGCAAACAGGAACGGCGACAGGCCGCCTTTCAAGCCGCGACCCCAACTTGCAAAACATTCCGGTCCGCAACGAAGCGGGCCGCAAAATCCGCTCGGCCTTTACAGCCGTTCCGGGAACAGTCTTGATAAGCGCCGACTATTCGCAAATCGAGCTTGTGGTCCTATCGCACCTTTCGGGCGACAAAAACATGCGCGCGGCCTTCATCAACGGCGACGACGTTCACAAAGCCACGGCCTCGCTCATTTACGGAGTTCCCGCCGACCAAGTCACGCCCGAAATGCGGCGGACGGCAAAAACAATCAACTTTGGCGTAATCTACGGAATGAGCGCCTTTAGGCTGGCCGCGCAGCTTGGAATCCCACGAACGCAGGCGCAAAGCTTTATCGAAAATTACTTTAAGCAATATTCCGCCATCAACGCCTTTATCAACGACACCATAAAAGGCGCGGAAGAAAGCGGCTATGTCCAAACGATTATGGGCCGCCGCCGCCGCGTGATGAACATCAACAGCAAGAACAAGGTGGAAAAAGCCGCCGCAGAGCGCGTCGCGGTCAACACGCCCGTTCAGGGAAGTGCCGCCGACATCGTGAAAAAAGCGATGATAGACGTTTCCGCCGCGCTAAAGGAAGCCAACAACGGAGCGCGCCTTTTGCTTCAAGTTCACGATGAATTGATTTTGGAATGCCCCGACAAGCCGGAAGTCGTCGAGCGGACAATCGCGCTCCTCCGCCAAAAAATGGAAGGCGCGGTCCAGCTTTCGATTCCCCTGCGCGTGTCGATAGAAAGCGGCTCCAACTGGGGCCAGTTCCACTAAGCCGCGCGGCGCGAGCCGCGAACGTCAATAATTTCTTATTTGCAAAAACACGCGAAGTGTGTTATAATATGTGGATATGGCAGAGGATTTTTCAGGTCCTTCCAAGCCCAAGGCGGTTTGGGAGCCAGGCACATTGGACGCTACTCGCAAGAACATCGGCGCGATTGACAAGGAAGAAGCCGAGCGCATGACAAAAGTCTTGGGCGGCGAGATTATGACAGAAAAATCCGTGCCCATCGACTATTCCAAATTGCCCAAGCGCGCGCCTAGCCATCGCGTCGTCAGGCCGACAAACGTTTCAACTTCCTCAGGAAAAAGCTCTTCTTCTGGCGGAGCGTCTTCCAGCGCCTCAAATCCGACGTTCGCCGAGCCAAAGAAAAAAGTAACGCGGGCGGCAAACCTTCCGCAAATATCTTCCAAAGACAACGCAAAAATCGACAGGCTTATGATGAGCGACGCCTTTGCGATAAAGCCCAATTACGGCCTATTCAACTTCATTAAAAAACTATCCAAAGACGGTTCTGAAAAAGTAATACCGGAATTCGCGGAAATAACATTAAAAGCCCACCTTGACCATATCAATGCCTTTATAACCGTAATCAAGTCTATAATCCAGTTTTCTCCCGATACCTACAAGGCTCGCGTTCAAAATGAAACAGAATTGAAATTTCGCTTTTTGCGAAAAGTTTCTGAATGGTCAACAAAAGACGCAAAACTCGCTTATGTCAACCTAGAGACCTTGCAAGACACTCCCGTTGTAGCCGATTTGCTTCCTTTTGTAAAATCAGTCTACAGAATGTTGATAACCGTTCACTATATCGGAGAGCCTGCTGTGGCTCGCTCAATAAAAGAGATTTACGCAGACTTGCTGCATTATCCTAACGCAGACAAAGACAAATTTTCGCGCCTAGCCAAAGAAGCCATTACAGAATGGATGTACCTTTACACGCGAATCATCAAAGGCCTTTATCCGCTGTTGATGAGAATGTGCGGCACGCCTTACGACGAATTCCCACATTTTTTTGTCGCGCAAGTTTCAACAATATTGAATTTTTTAGGCCTCAAAAAATTTGACCTCCTTTTGCCTGAAAAGAAAGTTGACCCGGAAGAGGTTCGCAAAGCGAAGGAAGCCGAAAACAAAGCAAAAGAGGCGGAAGAAAAAAAGAAAGAGCAAGAAAAGGCGGAAGCGTCGCAAAACGAAATTGTCGAAAAAGGCATCGCTCTTTTGGACCGCCTTTTTCCCGGAGCGGGATTTAAAAAGCTGGACACATTCCCTGACATGTGGCCCTACTTTGACCCGCTCTATGACTTTGACGAAGCCTACTTGATGCTGGCGCCGGAAAATCCGCTCCAAATAACAATCATTCTTTGCGAAATTTTGCAAGACCTTTTCCGCGCCTGCAACAAAATGCAGTTCAATGTCGAAGGCAATCCAACTTTTACTTCACGCGAAGACAACCTTACAAAAGCGCTTAGCGAATGGCCTGTTTACGTAGACACCCTCTTTAGCCGCGATTACGGCGAGCAGTTAAAGCAGCTTGTAAACCAAACCTACACGCAGGCCAACTACATAACGACCCGCGCGGGCAAAAAATGCGTCACCGACATTCTTTGGCTTACAAAATACAGCTTCCTTCCGCACTTTACTTTTGAGCAGCTTTTGTTGGAACGCCCAATCAACAACAACAAGTACTTGGCTTTGTTCATCAGAACGGCGTTCTTGCGCGACGCTTTCAACGACATGACAAAGCAAATCTCCCAAAGCGAAAAGAACCGCGGAACCATAGGCGGCCTTAACAATCCTTGGGCCCACTATGACTTTGAGATTACTTCGCCGATTTCAAAGCGAATCGACGTCCTTCTAAACGCAAAGGACAAGAGCGAAAACACGACGGCCAGCAACGCCAACTTGATAAAATACATATCATGCATTATCTCTGTTCTTGACTGGTGGATCAACTCGCGCTCTTCGCCGGCCTACAAAGCCGATTCGCGAAAGATTTACCGTACGGTTCCCGGCACGCAAGAGCCCGCCTTCTCGGTGGAGCCGCGCGAAGACCAAGACTCCCTCTTTGCCGCGGCAATCCGCGCCGCCGTGCAAAAGAAAGCCTAGTTTTTGTTCTCAAAGGCCACCAAATGCTCTTGGCCGTAGATTTTGCGCAGCTTTGGCTTTTCGATTTTGCCCGTCGGGTTTCGAGGAACCGGCGCGAAAATGATTTTGCGCGGCCTCTTGTAGCGCGGAAGCTCCAAGCAAAATTCGTTGATTTCCTCTTCGGTGGCGGTCATGCCTTCCTTTAGCTGGATGACGGCGCCCGCGATTTCGCCCAAGCGCTTGTCGGGCAAACCTATGACGGCCACGTCGTTAATCTTTTCGTTCTTGCGCAAAAAGTCTTCTATCTGAACTGGATACAAGTTTTCGCCGCCGCAAACGATGACGTCCTTGGCGCGGTCAACAAGGTAGTAAAAGCCTTCGGGGTCTTGCATCGCGACGTCGCCGGTGTCAAGCCATCCGTCGTGAAGAACTTCCGCCGTTGCCTCAGGGTTGTTAAAGTATTCCTTCATCACGCCGGGACCCTTTACGTAAAGGATTCCGGCCTGGCCCTTCTCCACTTCCTTGCCTGTCTCATTGTCGACAATCTTGCATTCCCAACCGTAGCCGGGCACGCCAATCGCGCCGACTTTGCGCGTGTTTTCCACGCCAAGGTGAACGCAGCCAGGCCCGATGCTTTCGGACAAGCCGTAATTAGTGTCGTATTGGTGCTTGGGAAAATATTCCAGCCAATGCTTTACAAGGCTGGGCGGAACGGGTTGGGCGCCGATGTGCATCAAGCGCCATTGGTCCAGCTGGTAGTCCGCCGCTTTTATCTTTCCGCTGTCGAGTGCGTCAAGAATGTCTTGCGCCCAAGGGACCAAAAGCCAAACAATCGTGCATTTTTCGCGGCTTACGGCGCCCAAAATGTATTCGGGCTTTGTTCCCTTTAACAAAACGGCGCGGCTTCCCGACACCAGCGAGCCAAACCAGTGCATTTTGGCGCCGGTGTGGTAAAGCGGGGGAATGCACAAAAAGCAGTCCGAGCGGCTTGTAGAATGGTGCTTTTGCTCAACCAACGCGGCGTGCATGAGTGCGCGATGGGTGTGCAAAATCGCTTTTGGAAATCCCGTCGTTCCGCTTGAAAAATAAATGGCCGCGTCGTCGTCGTCCTTCAACTCAATTCCCGGAGCCTTGCTGGGGTAGTCTGCCACCAGTTCGCGGTAGCTTTCGGCAAAGGTCGGACAGTTTTCGCCAACGTAAATCAAAAGGCGGTTCTTGTTAAGCTTTTCCTCTATCTGCTCAACGCGGCCGATGAATTCCGGCCCAAAAAGCAAAACGTCAACTTCGGCCAAGTCGGCGCAATACAAAATTTCTTCTGCGGAATACCTGAAGTTCATCGGAACTACAATCGCGCCCGACTTTAAAACGCCAAAGTAAATTGGAAGCCATTCCAAGCAGTTCATCATCAAAATGGCAACCTTGTCGCCGCGCTTGATTCCCCGCGCCAAAAGCATGTTGGCCATGCGGTTGGCCTTTTCGTCAAAGACGCGCCAAGTGATTTCGCGGCGGTAAAAGGTCTTGTCGGTCGGCTGAATCAGGTCGTAGTCTTTCCAAGTTATTTTTCGCGTTTCTTCTTGTTCGGGATTGACTTCTACAAGAGCAACCTCGTCGCCGTAAAGCTTGCGGTTCTTTTCCAAAAATTCTGTGATTGCCATTAAAGTTCTCCAAAGTTGAATGTTCTATTATACCACGCTTCGCTTGAATTTGCAAATAAATGCCGCTTGTATATGCCGCGTTTTTTTGGTAAAGTCTGCGTATGTTCTTAAAATACCTTTGGATTTTCTTTATCAGCATGGTTCCGCTAATTGAATTGCGCGGCGCGATTCCAGTCTCGCAGGCCTTGGGCTTGCCGATAATTCCTTCTTACGCCATTTGCATTGTTGGGAACATGATTCCAGTTCCAATAATTTTTTTGTTCGCTCGCCGCTTTTTGGAATGGGGACAGGACAAAAAATTGATTGGCGGGATATGCCAATTTTTTTTAACAAAGGGAAGCGACGCCGGCAAAAAATTGCAAGCCAAGGCCGGCCGCACGCTTTTTGTGGCGCTTTTTTTGTTTGTCGGAATTCCACTGCCGGGAACCGGAGCGTGGACCGGAACTTTGGCCGCAAGCCTTTTGGACATGGACTTTAAGGAAACGGTCATCGCCGTCACGCTCGGCGTATTGCTTGCCGGCGTGATCATGATGGCCTTAAGCTTCGGTCTCTTCGGCGCCGTCCTCGGCAGTTGATTCAGATTCCGTTGGCGCGGCGTCTTCCTCAACCTTAAACAAGCCGATTTCGCCAGAAACACGCTCAATGCTTCCGCTGTTGTCTTTTGTAATGTTGTTCACTTGTTCCATTGAGTTGCTGATTTCGTTAACTCCAACGCTGATTTCATTCATCGCGGAATTAATTTGCTGAGTCACTGAAGCAAGCTTATCCATTTCGGCGAGCAACTTTTTCTTGCCGTCTTCCATGATTTCGGCGCTGTTTTTAACGTCGGCGGTAATCGTATTGATTTCGTTAACGGAATCAAGCACTTGCTCGCCGCCCTTTGTCTGCTCGTCCATCGCCGCCTTGATTTCGTTTTCCTGAATGCTGACGGTTTGCGTGTTGCTGAAAATCGTCTCGAATTGCGCCTGGGTCTGTGAAGCGTCTTGAACCATTGAATCGATTTGCTCGCGCATTCTCTTCATTACGTTGTTGATGTTCCTACCCTGCTTGTTGGAATCTTCCGCAAGCTTTCTGATTTCGTCGGCTACAACCGCAAAGCCCTTTCCGGCCTCGCCGGCATGCGCGGCTTCGATGGCGGCGTTCATAGACAAAAGGTTTGTCTGGCGGGCGATGTTTTGAATAACCGCGCTGGCTTCGATAAGGCCGGCGGAATCTTCGGCAATCTTCTTTGTCATCTCAACGCTCTTGGAAACGATTTCCTTTCCGATGGCGGCGGAATCAGAAAGAAGCTGAACGCTCTGCGAGTTCTTGGCCAAAATGCTGTTGACCGAATTAATGTTGGCGACCATTTCCTCAACCGCGGCGGACGAGCGCGAAACGCTTTCTGCCTGCGCCTTGATGTTGTTGGTCAACTTTTCAATGCTTTCGCTGATTTCGTTAAGCGTTACGTTAGCCTCTTGCACGCCGGACGTTTGGTCGCCGACGTCATTTTTGATGCTTTCAATGTTAAAGCTGATTTCTTTTACGGCTCCGGCAACATCGTCCATATTGCTTGAAAGGTTGCGGCCGATTGTCTGCATGTTGCCTGATTCCACGATTATTGACTTCATGGAATTGGCGATCTTTTCAATCGTAAGGTTAAAGTATTCAGAGAGGCGACCGATTTCATCGCGGGTTTTTACGGGCAAGCGAACGGTCAAGTCGCCGTCGCCTTCCGAAATGTTCTTAAGAATGCCGGTGATTTCGATAATCGGCTTAGTGAAGCTGCGCGCCATCAAGCTGGCTACCAAAATTGAAATTATGATGCCCAAAACCAAGGCGACAATCACCGCTTCGATAATCTTTGTCGTTCCGCCGTTGATGACGGACATCGGAATCACCAAAATATAGTCCAAAGAGTAATAGTCGTTTGACGAAGGAAGCGCGCGGATTTCGCATTTGGTTCCGTCAAGCATCTTGTCGCGGGAAGTGTTGTAAGCGCCTGGAGTGAAATTCTTCACGCTTTTTAAGCCTATGTCGTTGACCTTTTGGAAGGTCAATTCATCGCTAAAGGGGTTAAGCAAAACATTGCAGTCCTGGTCGACAAGAATGTACTTGATGTCGCCCATGCTGGTGGAATCTCCCAAAAGGATTCCAAAAAGGCGCGCGTCCACTTCATAAGCCGCGACGCCAATCATATCGCCGTACTCGTCTGTAATTGTTTTTGAAGCGGTAAAGGCAAGCTTTCCGTCAGGCATTTCGTGCAAAGTTGAGAACCTTGGCGCTCCATCGTAGTCAACCGCCTCGATGTACCAGTTTTCGTCGCGCGGATCGGCGGGCGCGTAGTCCTGCGGATAGAAAAAGGCTTCTCCGCTTTCCAATGAGATGGAAGCCGCCAATACCGTGTCGTTGTTTTCCACAAAATTGCTTTCGTATTCTATGACTCTTTCTTCCGCGTCGGGCTCGTTTTTAGCCATAACATAAGCGCCGCCTAATAAAGAAAGCTCCGCGTCCGAACCGTTCAAAAAAGCGGAAATCGTAGTGTCGGTAAGGCGCATTATATTGCCCAAGTTTTCCGTAAACTGAATGTCGTTGACGGATTTTTCACGGATGAAAACCATGATTCCAAGCGCCATCAAAAGCGAAATAGTCATAAGGTTTATGCCCATGACGATTTTGCGAGCCAGAGTTTTCTCTTTTCTTTTATTGTTTTTTTGCATAGTTTCCATAAAAAAACCCTCTTTAAAGATACTGCGTTTATATCGTAATATTATAGCGCGCATATGGAAAATAATAAAGTATTATTGTAATTTTTTTAAACCTATGGTATTATATTTACATAGACAGTCCAGCCAAAAAAAAATCCGCTGGCTGCCAGGAGAAGAATTATGAAGAAAATTATTGCATTGCTTGCGGCGTGCGCCTTGTTCGCTTCTGTCGCTTTCGCAGAGGATGCGGCTTCCATCGTCCACAAGTCCGTCAGCATCACTCCGCCTGAATTCACTATCACAAACGTAAGCTTTCAGTTTTTTGACAAAAACGGAAAGCTTGAGCGCGACTTGATTCTTGACCAGTACGGCCGCAACCGCGCGGATTTGGTAGAAACAGTTTTCGCCTTTACAGCCGACGCTGACATCAAAAACACCCGCTTGCTTCAGGCCGAAAAGAAAGGAAAGCAGGACGACAAATGGATTTTCTTGCCGTCAGTGGGAACCGCCCGCCGCGTTTCTTCAGCCGAACGCCAAAAGTCATTCGTAGGTTCTGAATTCGCCTATGACGACATGTCTTTGCGTGACGCCGCTTTGGACACTCACACAATGATCAACGAGAACGTTTCAAAGAAAGTCGCCGCCACAACTTACAACTGCTGGCAGATTGAGTCAGTTCCTATTAAAAAGGCCGACTCTGGCTACTCAAAGCGCGTCCAATTCATCGACAAAAAGACTTACTTGCCTGTTTTCACTGAATTCTACGACCGCAAGGGCGCCCTCCTTAAGACTTGCGCCATTGAGGAAATCCGCACAGGCACAGGCGTTACAGGAAAGACTTATCCTATCCGCTGGAAAGTTCGCATGGAAAACAAGCAGAACGGCCGCACGACTTTGGTAACGCTCAGAAAGCAGACAATTGACAAGCCGGTTCCTGAAAAGACATTCACTCAGGGCTGGCTTGTTTCTGGAAAGTAAGAGACCCGTTCATTTTGCGACGCGGACTGTCATTGTCGCGCTGCAATAATAACAGCCAAGACAAAAAAAACCGCGCTAACCGCGCGGTTTTTTTTATGCCTATGTCAAAATGTCCGGGCCAAGCCCGAACATGAAAATCACTTTACTTTCTTAACAACAACATTCTTAATCACAATGTCAGCGGTGGAGCCTTGGTTTCCCATGTTGAACTCAACGCGGCCCATCGCGTCCGTCTTGTCCTTCATCGTAAAGTTGAATGAAAAATGCTGTTCCTTTTTGGTCAGCTCAACCTTTGTGTCCTTAAAGTAGCGGATCCAGTTGCGTTCCGGCGCGGACACGGCGGCGAGCATCGTTCGCGGCGCGGATGCTTTTGCGTCAAACGAAAATTCGTATGTACAGCCTTCCTCAATCGGAATGCCGACATGGAAAACCTGGACGCTGTATTCAAGCGAGCCGGCCTTTTTGGTTTTTATCGTAAGAGCGCCGCCGCCGATTGTGGCCGTTCCTTCTCCGCCGCCTGCCGTATAAAAGTCCCAGCCCGCTCCGTCGCCCATGTCCTCTTTTTCGGTAAACTTGGAATTTTGGACATAGTTTCCTTCCGCGTCAGGCTCGCGCAAGACGACGACCTTTTCGGGCATCTTTACGTTTTCGTCGTATTCCTTCTTTTGGTAGACGCGGACGTAGTCAACGATGAGCCGCGCGTTTTCGGCGAACTTGGCGTTCTTTTCGGGGTATCCGACCCATTCGCCGCCGACGGCAAGGTTCAGGATTATGTAAAACTGCTTGTTAAAGGGCGCGGGATAAGGACGCCCGTCTCCGTTGGCGCGGGGCCTGGTGAACCATTCGTTGGTCTTGTAGTAAAGCTTTCCGTCGATGTACCAGCGGAATTCGCCAGGATCCCATTCCAAGGCGTAAACGTGGAATTCCTTGGAAAAGTCGCCTTGGGGCAGAGTGTATTTTCCCTGCTGCTGAGTGTGCGGCTCTCCGTAGTGAATCGTTCCAAAAACGCGCTTTGTTTCGTCGCCAAGCACTTCCATGATGTCAATCTCGCCGCATCGGGGCCACGGGCCGTAATAGCCTTCGCTTGACGGCATCATCCAAAAGGCCGGCAAAAAGCCTTTTCCGCTTGGAACCTTTAGGCGCGCCTCAAAGCGGCCGTATTTAAACGCATGCTTTCCGAACGTGTTGATTCTGCCGGAAGTGTATTCGTTGGTCTTTTTGTTCTTGAGCGCTTGGATTACAAGGCAGCCGTCCTTGACATAAGTGTTTTGAGTGGAAGTTCCGTAGCTTTGCAATTCCTTGTTCACCCAGCCGGCTTCGTGCTCCTCGTATTTCCAGTTGTCCATGTTAAGCTGGTCGCCGTCAAAGTTCTCTTCCCATACCAAGTCAGCGTCGGTGTACATGTCGCTTTGCAAGGCTGGCGCGGGCGTTGTAGGCGCGATGACGTCTTTTTTTTGCGAGCAGCCAAAAGCCAAGAAAAGCATGGCCGCGGCCGCCGGCTTAAATAGTATTTTCATAATTCCTCTTGACTATTTTTTCCCTGTCTTGTGTCCAGCTTTTTCCAATGTGATTTTGCTGTCTATCTGCTCGTCATACATTAGCTGAACAGTTATTTCCTTTATGGGCTGCGCGGCAACCTTAAACGAAAGGCTTCCCTTGAACGGTTCTTTAGCCTTGATATTATTCACGGTTTCGTATTGATCGGAAATTTGAAGCCAATATTTGGCCGCCGGCGAATTGTCGATTACCGCCATTACCAAAGCGGGAAGATCCTTGTTGCTGGTGAACTTAAAGTGGACTTCGATTGTGTCGCCCGGCTTGGGCATGTTTCCGGCAAAGTATTTTGTGAAGGTGGGCGGATTTGTGTTTTGGTAATTTTTTCCATAGGGATTCTTTCCAATCGTAACGACCTTGCCGTTGGTCGTGTCGCCCAGGTCAATCACAAAATTTTCCGCGCAAAGCGATCCTATAAGCAAAGCGCCGACAAACGCGGCTAAAATCATTTTTTTCATCAATAGCTCCTTGTTATATGAGATATTTTCATTTTAGCGCGCTTTTTGCGTTTTGGCAAAAAGTTTTAAATTTTTTTTGAAAGCGCTTGACGAAAAGCCAAAATTAACAGTATATTATAATCATTGGTTCAAATATTTGAACTAATAAACATTTATACTTGGACGGAGTTTTTTATGAAAAACCTTCTAAAACATTCAAAGCTCGTTATTTTCATTTGTTTTGCGATAACGGTAGCTTTGGCCCTTCCTTTGGTCTCAGTGTCCATTGAAAACACTGTGCGCCGCTACATGCCGCCAAAAAGCGATTCTTACACCCGCTTGATCGGCACGGAAGACCAGTTCGGCAGCATGATTTCCATCGGCATTTCGCTCGAAACTGACGATGAGACAATCTTGACTTCGGAATACATCGACGTAATCCGAGAAATCACTGACCAAATCGACGCGCTTGAGGGAATCAAGTCAATCAACTCAATCACAAAGATTGACTACGTTTATTCCCTTGACGGAGGACTTGCCGCCGGCCAATTGCTTGACGACGACTACACAGGCTCAAAAGCCGACATCCAAAAGATCAAGCAAAAGATCATCGACTGGCAGGACATGTACAACCGCGTCATCATCGACGACGATTTCCAGGCAGCCCAAATCGCGGCCACAATCGACCCCGAATTCGGCTCAACCCAGCAAATCGAACTCTTGCACAAAATACAAAAGATAGCCTACAAGGCCATCGAAGGCCACAAGCTTGAGGTCCGCTTCTACGGAGACCCCGTTCTTAGCGACAACGCTTCGGACTACATGATCCACGACTTGATCACCCTCATTCCCCTTGTAACTCTCGTCGTTCTTCTTTCGCTCTACTTCTCGTTCCACACTTACTCAGGAACGCTTTTGCCCCTCATCTCTGTTTTGATGGCCACAATCTGGTCTTGCGGAATCATGTCTTTGGCCCATGTGACATTCACAATTGTAGCCAGCGTAATTCCGGTTTGTTTGATCGCTTGCGGCTCCGCTTACGGAATCCATGTAATCACCCACTACGAGGCCGCCGTCAAAAAAATCGAAGGCGAAATCACAAAAGAAAAGCACTTGGACGCCATTTGCGCGGGATTGAAGGATGTTTGGATCGCCGTTTTGCTCGCCGCGGTAACGACAATCGCAGGCTTCATTTCGCTTGTAACAAGCCCCATTGAGCCTCTCAAGAGCTTCGCGATTTTCTCAGCCGCCGGCGTCGCCTTCTCATTGCTCATTTCCGTAACATTCATTCCGGCCGCGCTTTCATTGCGCCCGATTAACCGCGTCGGCAAGCACCGCTTCAGCCAGCTTTCTGAAAAAATCAAGGCCAAGGTCCTGCGCGAGCGCGAGCGTCTTGGCGGCCATAAGGCTGAGGCGCGCGGTCGCACCTTGTACAACATTTACCATTTCTGCGCCGGCACAAAGCCCCGCTTGGTGATTTTCTCAGTCCTGATTTGCTTGTTCTCCTTCCTTGGAGTAAAGCAATTGGTAATCAACACAGCTTTGGTCGACTACTTCCCGGCCAACAGCAAATTCCGAGAGGACATTAAATTTGTAGACGAAACCTTTGCTGGAACCAACGACGTTTACTTTGTCATCAGCGGCCAGGAAAAGGGCGACATGACAAAGCCCGAAATCCTCAAAGCCGTAGACGACTTGCAAAACCATTTGCTTGACGACTACCCGGAACAAATCGGAAAAGCCGTTTCTTTCACCACGTTCATCAAAAGAATGAACCAAGTGATGCACGCTCCGATGCTGGCCGCTTCCGACAGCGCGGACGATTTTGCCGCGTCGGACTCAGGAAGCTACGCCGAAGACGATTGGGGCGATTCCGGCGATGACTGGGGCGACTCATCCGGCGACGAATGGACCGACGCTGGCGACGAATGGGGAGACTCGGCCGCCGATGACAGCGCCGAAGCCGCAGCTCCGACAAAAGAGTGGGTTGACCCGAACATCCAGCACGCAAAGGACTTGCAGCAACAGGTAACAGTCCAGCAAGCCTTGGAAATGTTCGCAACCGCCTACACGGCGGCCGGCGGAAAGAACGCCACCGTCCAAGGAATGGTCACAGAGCTTGAAAAGCTTTTCAATTTCAACGGAATAGACTACTACGAAGTTCCTTACGACTTGGACAAATATCCCGCCGCCACCCGCGAAGGCTTGGCCAACCTCGTAAGCCAGTACTTGCTTCTTTACAGCGGCTCGCTTGACCGCTTTAGCGACGACCAGCTTGCGCCAAAGACAATCCGCATGCAAGTCCAGCTTAGATGCCACGACACGCACAAAATCAAGGAAATCATCCAAGAAGCGCAGGATTACGCCAAGACAAACTTCCCTGTTGGCTACACATTGGTTCCGACAGGAAACGGCGAAATGGAAGTCTCGATGACCGACATGGTAATCTCAAGCCAGGTGACAAGCATCTTGTTCTCAATCTTCATGGTATTTGCTATCATCGCGATTTCATTCAAGTCGCCTGTCGCCGGTTTGCTTGGAGCGGTGCCGCTGGCCTTTACGATCATCCTTAACTTTATGACTATGGGCTTTACTGGCATCCGCCTTGACTTGGTTACAAGCATCATCGCCAGCGTCGCGATTGGCGTAGGCATCGACTACACAATCCACTTTATGGAAAGCTACAAGGCCGAGCGCGCCAAGAGCGACAACGTAGAGGAAGTCACGATGAGAACCTTTGCCGTAAGCGGCTTGGGAATTGTAACCAACGCGCTCGCCGTTGGTTTGGGATTCTTGGTATTGCTCTTCTCAAACTTCCAGATTTTGAGATGCATCGGTTTGCTGGTGGCCATCGTTATGTTCTCCAGCTCATTCTTGGCTATGACTGTAATTCCGGGCGTGCTCAACGCGTTCGACCCTAAATTCATCAGGCCAAAAGAGGAAAAGAAACAGTAAGATTGTCGGGTCGTTGCCCGACAATGACCCGCGCTGTCATTGCCGCGCTTGGCGCGGCAATCAAAAATATAATCAATTACCTTAGGAGGGTATGATATGAAAATGACAAAATTGATCGTTGCAGCCGCCGCTGCTCTCACAGTTGGAACTATGGCTTTCGCCCTTGACGGAAGAACAGTAATGCAGAACGCCGACGACGTTAAGAAGCCGGCTTTCACTCGCGCCCAAGTTCAGATGATTTTGATCGAAAAGAGCGGAGCCAAAGAAGTCCGCGTAATCGACGAATGGGGAAAGAACGAAAACGGTCTTTCTACAGTTGTAATGCAGTTCAACACTCCCGCCAGCGTAAAGGGAACCCGCTTTAGCCAAAAGGAAAACGCTTCCGGCCCGGACACAAAGTTCATCTTCTTGCCTGACGTTGGAACCGTCCGCCCTGTAGCCGCCAGCCAAGGCTCAAGCTCATTCATGGGAAGCGACGCCACATACGACGATATGTCAACTCGCGCCGTTGACGCCGACACCCACGAGTTGCTGGCCGAAAAGGAAGCCAAAAACGGATTCGCCAACTGCGCCAAAGTAAAGTCCACTCCCAAAGACCTCAAGGAAGCCCAGTACGCCTACCGCATCTCTTGGGTTGACAAAGACACTTGGGTTCCGGTTTATGTCGAAATGTACAGCAAGAAAACAGGAAAGATTTGCAAGACTTTGGAAGTAAAGTCTCTCAAGGTAATCAAGGGCTATCCCACACCGCTCATCAACGAAATGACAAACCTTGAGACTGGCCACAAGACCCAGCTTTTGATGACAGAAGACCGCCTCAAGTTTGACGAGCCGATCAACCCCGCTTACTTTAGCAAAGGCTTCTTGCAGAACGGAAAAGTTTCAAAATAGGAACTGTTAAGGCGCGTTTAGCGGCCTAACGCAATGGCGCGGCTTTTTTGCCGCTCCATTTGCAATAACGGCAAAATTTTGCTATATTCTATATATTATTAAAAGTCAAAATCTACACTACAGTTAAAGGAGATGATTATGACTGTATGCAAAAAGATTTTCGCTGTAAGCTTGGCCTGCGCCTTGTTGGCGGCGAATGTTTACGCCCAGGACGATTGGGGAAGCGACGCCGTGGAAGAAACTTCCGAACCCACATTCTGGGACCGATTCAAGATTAGCGGCGACGCCACATTGGCCGGCCGTGCCTACTTTGACAGCGACAAGGCTAATTCCACAGAATTGAATGTCATTCCTCGCTTTAAGCTCGGATTCGACTATGAAGGAAACTCCACAAAGTTCAACTCAAAAATTCGCCTTGACGAGCAGACGCTAAAATATGACAACGAAATGATTCTTGACGAATTCAGCGCCAACTTGTTTGTAGGCAACTGGGTTTTGAGCGCCGGAAAAATGAGAGTCGTTTGGGGAAAAGGCGACAAGCTTCACGTGCTTGACAACTTCAACGCCAACAACTACTACGACTTCTTGATTCCCGACTACCTTGACCGCCGCACCTCTGATTACATGTTCCGCGCGCAGTACAACAGCCCGCTCGGCTTCCGCGTTGAAGGAATTTACACCCCGATCATGCAGCCGGAAACATACGCTCAAAAGGGCCGATGGGTTCCCAAAAAGGTCTCAGATTTGACAGAAAATGTCACAGCTTTTTTGGCCAATCAAAATTCATCATATTCTTTCACCGGCTTGACGAAAGCCTTGGCCGCAAAAGACAACCTTTATCCCGACACGCACAAGCTTGAGTACGGCCAATTTGGAGGCTATGTAAACTTTACAGTCGGCTTGTTTGACTTTGGCATTTCTTACTATAACGGCCGCTACAAGCAGGTTTCAGCCAATACCACCGGTCTGATTGCCGCGAATTTGGCTGCAAAGATGCCCTCTTACGCAAGCGTATTGTTGCCTTATGTTTCACTCCCGACACTCGGCTATGACAAGGTTCAGTCATTCGGCATTGACATGCAGACAGCGCTTGGCCCCTTTACAATCCGCGCCGAAGCCGTTTACAACCTTACAAAGGATAGAGACGGAAATGATCCTTGGACCCGCAACAACAACATCGGTTATTTGCTTGGCTTTGACGTAAGCCTACCGATTCACAATGTAACCTTGAACGTTCAGGGAACAGGAAACGTCATTCTTAAGAAGAATGAAATCATCGACGGAAAAATTGTGTTTGGCGGAGTGATTCCCGTTCCCACAAAACAGTATGACATTGACTACGACCCCACAGGCTGCTACACAAACCACAAAGTTGTCGTTCAGTTGCAGGACACTTTCTACTACGAAAAAGTCACCGCAACAATCAAGACAATTTACGGAATCGAGCGCTCAGACTTGCTTGTCATGCCTGAAGTTTCTTTCAAAGTTCGCGACGGTTGGAAAGCCAGCGCAAGCGGCTTGTACATCCACAACTTTGGAACAAAAGAGCACAGTGAATTCTACGGCTGGCTTGACAACAGCTTCGTTCAATTGGCTGTAAATTACACATTCTAAGAAAGCGGCAGGCTATTATGAGTCAGGAAGAAGAACTTTTGAATTTATTCAAAAACGTAAATGATTTTATTCCCATATTTCAGGCTCTTGCTGATTCAGAACGCTTGCTGATTCTGCTTAAGCTCTTTTACGCCGGACCGAATGGAAAGAACGTGACTGAGCTTAGCGGAAAAACCCGCCTTTCGCGCCCTGCCGTTAGCCACCACTTAAAGGTGCTTAAGGCGGCGCGAATAATCAATTCCCGAAAAGACGGAACGCAAGTTTATTATTCTCTCGACGCGAAAGACAAAATAGCTAAAATAGAAAACCTTGTAAACCTGCTGCTCCAGCATCTAAAACTGATTGACGCAAACCAAAACGAGCCGCTTGAAGGCGAGACATTGGAACGCATTGTCGCCAAAGCCCGCGACATGATAAAAAGCGCATAAGCTATTGCGGCGCGAAAATTATGTTCGCGCCGCAAAAAGAACGAGTCAAGGCTTTAAGCGAAGCGGGCCTTGACCGTTCTTACAGCCCGGTTCCTTCGTCAATGCCCATCATAATGTTAAGGCACTGAACGGCGGCGCCGCTGGCTCCCTTTCCCAAATTGTCAAAACGAGAACACAAGCAAATTCTGTCATCGTTTCCGTAAACAAAAATCTGCATGTTGTTGGTTCCGCTCAAAGTATTGGCCGGAATAAAGGCTTCGGGCAAAACGCCCTCGCCCATCAGCGGCGCCACCTTAACGAATCGGCATCCGTCATAGTGGGCTGCCAACTGGTCGCGAAGATCCGCCGCGCCAATTTTTTTTGCCAGCAGGCGGCCATGCAAAGAAACAGTGACAGTCATTCCGCTAAAGTAATCGCAAACATAAGGATTAAAAATCGGCTCCTCGGCAAGTCCGCAAACCGCTTTCATTTCCGGCAAGTGCTTGTGGGCCTGCGTCAGGGCGTACTGTCGCGGCGAGTCTAGCTCAGGGTTGCGGTTGGGGTCTTCGTATTGCGCTATCGCTTTTTTTCCGGCGCCGCTGTAGCCTGAGACCGCGTGGCAAACCAAGGGATAGTCTGGAGCGATGATTCCGCGCTTAACAAGCGGGTAAACCAAGCTGATAAAGCCGCTGGCATAGCAGCCGGGAACGGCGACGCGCTTTGAAGAAACGATTTTGGCGCGATGGTTCGCCGACAATTCAGGAAAGCCGTATGCCCAATCTGGATTGGTTCTGTGCGCGGTCGAAGCGTCGATGATTCTTGTGTTTGGGTTTGAACAAAGCGAAACGGCTTCGCGGGAGGCCGCGTCGGGCAAGCACAAGAAAGTAAAGTCCGAAGCGTTGATGCATTCGGCGCGGGCGGCGGGGTCCTTTCGCTTGTCTTCGTCTATAAGGATAAGCTCGATGTCCTTGCGGCCCGAAAATCGCTCGTATATTTTTAATCCTGTCGTTCCTTCTTTTCCGTCAATAAAAATTTTGTAAGCCATAAAAGTTCCTTTGTTTAGAATGAGCCGCCCGCGCGTTTTTAGCCGGCCAGCCATTTTTTGTTTATAGTAAAAATATCAAATTAGAACGAATTGTTCAACAAAGTCCGCGATTCCGTCTTGGTCGTTTGTGCGCCTGGTCACATAAGCGGCCTCGTTTTTTATTTTTTCCAAACCGTTCGACATGGCCACGGACATTCCGCATTTTACAATCATAGTCTCGTCATTCATGCTGTCGCCAAAAGCCATGACTTCCTTCATGCCGATTCCAAGGCGGCCGCACAAAAATTCCAGGGCCTCGCCCTTTCCGCAATTCAATGGAAGGATTTCCAAAAAGTAAGGCTTGCTGATCAAGGCAACGGCGCGGCCCACAAAGCGTTCAGCCAGTTCTTTTTGCAAGCCGACCAAAATTTTAGGGTCGCCGGGAATCATCATCTTGGCAAAGCCTTTGGCCAAAAATTTTTCAAAGTCTGGAACGATTTCCGAAGGAACGCCGGTAAGCTTGGAATCCATCCTTGTGTACTCGTTGTCAACGTTGGCGTAAACCATGGAGCTGCTGTAAACCTGGCACGGAAGGCCAACCCTGTCCGCCGCCTTCATTGCTTCTACCAAAACGTCTCCGCTAACCGCAGCCGAATATATTTCTTGGCGCTCGTGCAAGTCTACCACAACCGAACCGTTTGACGCCACCGCGTAACGGCCTTGCTCGGTTCCCGCCAAATCCAGGCGGCGGACAAATGGCAAAATCGCGCTTGGCGACCTGCCGGAGCAAATCGCGATGTAAATCTTTTGGGCGGCGGCTTTTTTTAGCGCTTCAACCGTTCTGTCTGAAATGCAAAGGTCATTATTTAAAAGCGTGTCATCCAAATCCAAGGCCATAAGTTTTGGCGCGATTTTGCCGGCCGGCAGTTTTTGGCGGTTTGTATTGCCTTCAGATTCCTGCGATTTAGCTTTTTCAGCGTTAGTGTCATTTTCTTTCATAGAACTATTCCGCCGGTCTTTTTGTCCGGCCTGTGTCGCGAATCACGCCGGGAATGTATTCTGGGTCCTTGGTTCGGACAATCGTTCCTTCTTGCAAATCGTATTTTGTGTAAATGACGCATTCGTGCCCGTCGCAAGCCCAAAATCGCTCCAAGCCGTTTTCTGGATTCACAAACAACCATGAATCTTTTTGGCTTACAAGCGCGGTGACGTCCGGGCTCACGAACTCTATTTGATCGCCAGCCTTAACCATGTTCATCGGCTGGTACAAATAGGCCGACCAGCCTTGGCGCTGTTCAACAGCGGGCGGCGCCTTTTCGGGATGCTTTTTATAATCGTCCAAGCGCGCCTCGCGGGCGGATGGGTGCATAGAGTCCAATTCTATTTGACGCAATTTAATTGTATCATTGCCTTTTTGCAAAAGCGCTTCTAATTCACCGCAGGTCAAGCGCCGCCCGATTGTCGCCGCCAAATCGTAGGGGCTGTCGCTGGCGCCTGTTGTCGTTTGGTTCGCGTCGGCCGCGTTGTAGTAAAAGCCGGTGGTGGACTCTCTATGGGCAACGTTCTCCAATTCCGCCACAAAGGGCGCGGCTTCCTCTTGGCTGATTTTTCCTTCAAGTGCGTCCAAGGCCTTTCGGTAGGCCCTCGTAACAAGCGCCACATAGTAAAGGCTTTTCATGCGGCCTTCGATTTTTAGGGAATCGACGCCGGCGGCCTTAAGGTCAGCCAAATGCTCTACCATCCGCAAGTCCTTGCTGGAAAGAATCGCTGTGTAATTTTCGCCCTCAAATACCGGAAGGTATTCTCCGGGCCGGCTGGCTTCTTCCAAAACAAGGCCGCCGCTTTGGGCGATTCGCTTGGCTTCCGCTTCAGACAAGGGAGAATGTGAAGCGTCTAACGCGCCGTTGGTCTTTAAGCCAAAATTCCATCTGCAGGCGTGGGAACACAAGCCGCCCTGCGCGCTGCGGTTGGTCAGATAGGCGCTCATAAGGCAGCGGCCGGCGTAGGCTATGCACATCGCGCCGTGGACAAAAACCTCCAGCTCCATTTCTGGAACCGCGTCCTTGATTTGGCGGATTTCGGCCAAGCCCGCCTCGCGGCCCAATACCACGCGGCTAAAGCCCATTGACTTGTAGATTTTAACGGCCTCGCGGTTTACGCAAGACGCCTGGGTGCTAAGGTGCAGCGCCGCGTTGGGAAAATGCTTTTGCAGTATCGGAACTATTCCTATGTCCTGAACGATAAAGGCGTCTATCGGATAGCGCTTAAAATAATCGACGCTTTGCAAAAGCTTGTCAATGTCCTTGTTGTGGAAGATTATGTTTAGCGCGCAATGAAGCTTTTTTTTAGGGAAGAGTTCCTTTATTCGCTTAACCCGCTCTATGTCGTCCTCGTAAAAATTGTCCGCCTTTGCCCGCAAGGAAAACTGCTTTAGGCCGATATAGGCGGCGTCGGCGCCGTATGCGTATGCGTAATAAAGTTTTTGGGAGTTTCCAGCGGGGCTAAGCAATTCCATCTTAGGCCTCTGCAGTCACGCCGCTTTCCAGTTCGGGGGAACGGTTCAATGTCTGCTCGTCGGCGCTCTCACGCCTAAATGTTATCAACTTTCCGACTTTTTCAATCGCCAAGTGGGATTCCGCCAAATACTCATCGGCCATTTGGAACATGAACATCATGTCGGGCCAAACGTCAAGCTGGCAATCATTTCCTGTTCCGCTCATTATCTTTTGGAAAGTTTTGGCGTCCTCCAAAAGAACTTCTTTCTCTCCCATTTGGATGAATATCGGCGGAAGCTTTTGCAGCGTCTCTTCCGAAATGAAAATGGGCGAAACCATCGGATTTTCCAGGTTTCCGGAATATGTGTAAATGTCTCCGCTTTTTCGCAAGGCATCGGACGAAATGATTTCGTCCCGCGCCTTTTTGTTCTTTATCAGCGCCGAATTTGGAGACAGGCTCAGCCAGGGCGAAAACAAAATCACTTGCTTTATGCAGGCGCGATATCGTTCCCTTAAAGAAAGAATCAAGGCCATAGCCTGGCTGGCCCCAGATCCGTCGGCGGCGATAATTATTTCCGGCGATTCCTGCGTCTTTCCGTCGGCTGAATCCAAAGAGCATGCCACCTGTTCCTCGGTAAAGACATTCCTAAAAACATTTTGCAAGTCTTCCACAGCCGCAGGAAAAGCGTAGGCGGGAGCCAGCCTGTATTCAGGCACTACGATTCTGCAAGATGTCGCCGCCGCCAACGAAGAGCAAAATCCCCTCCACGCCGCTTTTGACCCGCCGACAAAGGAGCCGCCGTGGACATAAATCATTATTCTATGCAAGGAATAAATCTCTGGCGACAAAACGTCGCACTGGATGTTGGCGTATTCCTGTTCTGAACACTCAACATGGTTGGGCAAAAGCTTTTTAGCGAATTTTTTGTCAATGTTTTTCCTAAAATCCTCAACCTGTTGCTTTGACGTGTAAACAAGGGTTTTTAACTTTTTTACAGCGGATTTTCTGTCATCTGCTTTATTCATAATGAAAGAATTATAGCGCATTTTCTCCTCTGTTGCTATAGGGGGGTGAAAGCCGCGCCATAAGACTTGCTTGACGTGTCTTTTACTTCCATTGTATAATTTTTTTACTTTTTAGGAGGAAGTTATGAAAAAACTGACAATCGTAAACGCGGCCCTTTTAATGGGATTAATTTCAGCTGGCTTTTGCGCCAAGAATCCGGAACCAGAAACCGCTCCGCAGATGACATTCAACGGCGCGGAAAAAAGCGTCGTTTTGGACACATCATCCTTAAAAAAACGCTTTGACGGCAACGTTCGCTTTATCAGCGGCCTCGACGAAGAATGCGACTTTATCGTAAGCTACTTTGACGCCAAGAAAAAGACTTGGGTTTCTTTTGGCTCGGCCGGCACAAAGGGTTTCGCTGACACAGCTTTTGTAAACAGCCGCGGACACTTGGGCTTGCGCCGCTGGGTCGCCGTCACCCCATCAAAGGAAGGCTCATACAAATACACCATCGACGCCTTTCACAACGACCTTTACATTTACGTCTATCCGTCAAAGCAGACTGTGGACGCGTCAATAAAGGCAAAGGCGGCAATCATCGACCCGTCAAACCTTGCCGGAAAATTCAACGACAATGTGACATTGGTAAACCAAACCCGCACATTTAGCGAAAGCTTGACCGTTTACGGCTTTAACGACAAAGACGGCGAATGGTCAAAAATCGGCTCGGTAAAGTTTGAAGCCCTCAAAGAAGACAGAACGGTGAACACACCTTACGACGACATTTCTATCTTCAAATATTTCGGCATCGTTCCCGCCAGCGGAAAGACTTACACTTATTCTACGGCGGCCGCCCACCACGACCTTGTGATTACCGTAAAAGAATAAATAAACCTAAAGCGATGTTTTTAAGCCCGCCATTCACTGGCGGGTTTTTTTGTCTCTAAAGAATTTTCGTCCGCCATGAATTAAGAGCTGCTGGTTTCCACCTAACAACCATTCGTTTATAATTTCATTTACTAACGTTTGTTAGTTTTGTGATGTTTTTTGTAAATGCATTTTTTGTGGAAAACTTGTGTAAAATGTGGAAGATCGATTTTGTAATTATGTTTCACGTGAAACAAAAAACACTTAAAAAGACGCCCTCTCAAAATAATAAAACACTCTGCCCTGCATCACTGTTTCACGTGAAACAAATACAGGTTTTAGGGACTAGCAAGTTCTCCGCTTTTTCCACAATTGTGGAAAACTTGTGCAAAATGTGGAAGGTTTCTTTTTTTGTCATTATGTTTCATGTGAAACATTGCAGTTTCCAAAAATAGCAGGAACTGCCTGACTTGATTGATTTTTCATAAAGTAAATTATGTTTCACGTGAAACACATACTACATGCTGTAAGATAGAAATTTTAAAATAAAAAAACCGAGGAGCAAGTCCTCGGTCGCCTGATGTGTTTGCTATTGCAGACTAATCTGCATTCCCCTCGATGATTAGTATATTATAAATTTTTTTTTTTGTCATCATAAAAATTAAAAAATAACAAAAAATTCAAAGAAAAACTTTTTGTTGTCTATACTTTTGTAAGTTATTATAATATAAAGAATTAAATATTAATTCTTTATATTATAAATGGTTATCGCTTTCGGCGGTGCCTAGTTCTTTTGCTCGGTTTCCTCCTCCTGCGGAATCTTGTCCACGCCGACCAAGAAGTCCGGGTCGGAAATCTTGACAACCTTAACGCCGGTCGAGCCGGCTCCCTGCTGGTTGATTGCGCTGGCGCTTACGCGCAAGGTTTTTCCTTGGCTGGTCATGCAGACAATTTCGTCGGAGTCTTTGACAGAAAGCAAGCCGATGATTTCGCCGCGCTCGCCGGTGTTGCCAAAAATCTTTTGTCCGCCGGTTCCGCGTCCGTGCGGCTTAAAGTCTTCAAAGGCGACTCTCTTTCCGTAGCCCTTCTCGGTCAAAAGCAAAATGCTTTCGCCTTCGGTATAGGTGATGGCTCCGCTAACTTCGTCGCCTTCGCTAAGCTTCATGCCCTTGATGCCGCAGCTGGCGCGGCCCATCTCGCGGACGTCGGCTTCGCTAAAGCGCAAGGCCTTTCCGTTGCGGGAAATCAAGAAGATGTCCGAAGAGCCGGCTGTCGGAATGGCGCTGACAAGCTTGTCGCCTTCCTTGAGCTTAAGGCCGATGATGCCCTTGACGCGGGCGTTGGCAAACTCGCTTGTCTGGACTTTCTTTACAACGCCGCTGGCCGTCGTCATGAACAAGTAAGTGTCGTCGGAGAATTCCTTAAGCGGAACGACCGTCGTGATTTCTTCGTCGGCTCCAATCGCTATCAAGCTCTTGATGTGGGTGCCGCGGCTGTTCTTTGACATTTCGGGAATTTCGTGAACCTTGATCCAGTAGGCGCGGCCCAGGTTGGAAACGAACAAGATGTAGTCGTGGGTGCTTCCGATGAACAAGTGGTTCACGTAGTCGTCCTCGATGAGCGCCGTGCTGTTGCTTCCGGTTCCTCCCCTGCCCTGCTTTTTGTAGCTGGTGACGGAGGCGCGCTTTACGTAGCCAAGCTTTGAAATCATCACGACCATGTCTTCTTCTTTTATCAAGTCTTCGACATTGATTTGGTCAACCTCGTCGCTTACGATTTCCGTTTTGCGGTCGTCGCCATATTTTTCGGCCAGCTTGTTGGTCTCGTCCTTTATAAGGCCAAGAATCTTTTCGTGGTGGGCCAAAAGGTCTTCCAAGTGGTCAATCAGGGCTTGCAGCTCCCTAATCTCTTTTTGCAAGTCTTCTATTTGAAGGTGGGTCAAGCGCTTTAGCTGCATGTCCACGATGGCCTGCGCCTGCTCATCGTCAAAGTCAAAGCGCTTTTCAAGGGCAAGTTTGGCGGCTTCCGTGTCGCGGCTTTCCTTGATGATTTTAATCACTTCGTCAATGTTGTTGATGGCCGTAATGAGCGCCTGCAAAATGTGCATTCTGTGCTTGGCCACTTTTAGGTCGTAAATCGTGCGGCGGGTGATTACCTCGTCGCGATGGTTTACAAAGTGCTGTATCAGCTGCTTTAGCGTCAACACTTCCGGCTTTAGATAAGTCTTGGGAAGCGTGAGCATGCCCGGCTCTTCGTAGCGGTTTCCGCCGTTTTCCAAAACTTGCGGAACAAGAGCCAAGTTGATTACGCCAAAGTTTGACTGCAAGTCGGTCTTGGCAAAAAGCTGGTTCAAAACCAGTTTTGTCACAGCGCCGCGCTTTAGGTCAACCACAAGGCGCATTCCGGAGCGGTCGGAAGACTCGTCGTTGGCGCCGGAAATTCCTTCTATCTGCTTGTCGCGGACAAGCTCTTTTATGCGGCGGATTATGTTGGTCGTGTTTATTCCGTAGGGAACTTCTGTAAAGACAATCGACTCGCGGCCGTGCTTGTCGGTCTCGACCATAAATTTTGAGCGAATCGTTATTTTGCCGCGGCCAGTCTTGTAGGCTTTTTTGATTCCGTCGCGGCCGTAGATTACGCCGCCGGTAGGAAAGTCGGGTCCCTTTATGTAGCGGCAAAGCTCGTCGATTGAAATTTCCGGGTTGTCGATGTAGGCCGCGATGGCCGCCGCCACTTCCCTTAAGTTGTGGCTGGGCATGTTGGTGGCCATTCCAACCGCGATGCCGGTCGTTCCGTTGCAAAGAAGGAATGGAAAGGATGCCGGAAGAACCGATGGCTCTACGGTGGTGTCGTCAAAGTTGGGCAACATGTCAACCGTGTTCTTGCTGATGTCGGCCACCATTTCTTCGGTGATTTTTGACATCTTGGCCTCGGTGTAACGGTAGGCGGCGGCCGGGTCTCCGGCAATAGTACCAAAGTTTCCTTGCGGAGTTACGGTCGTGTAACGCTGCGCGAAGTCTTGTCCAAGGCGCACCAAGGCGTCGTAAACCGACATGTCTCCGTGCGGGTGGTAGTGGCCCAAAACTTCGCCGACGATTTGCGCGCATTTTTTTGTCTTTCCGCCGCTGGCAAGGTTAAGCTTGTCCATCGCGTACATGATTCTGCGGTGAACGGGCTTTAAGCCGTCGCGAACGTCAGGCAAGGCGCGCTGGACGATTACCGACATCGAATAGTCGATGTAAGCTTTTTTTACTTCGTCCTCAATCGGGATTTGTATTACAGTTCCGCCCTCAGGCGTTTTGATTTCTTCCATATCTCTTTCCTAATCTTTTATATATCCAAATTGGCGTAGCTGGAATTGCTTTCGATGAATTCGCGGCGGGGTTCGACTTCCTCTCCCATGCAAACGCTGAAGATTTTGTCGGCGGCTTCCGCGTCGGGAATCGTGACCACGCGCATCTTTCGGCGGGCGGGATCCATTGTTGTTTCCCAAAGCTGCTTTCCGTCCATTTCGCCAAGACCCTTGTATCGCTGGACGTCCGCCTTTTCGCGCTGGTCGCCCAAAGCCGCCAAAGCGTCGTCGCGCTCTTGGTCGGAGTAGCAGTAAACGGGCTCTTTCTTTCCAAGCTGCACCTTAAAGAGCGGCGGCATGGCAAGGTAGACGTAGCCGTTTTCTATAAGCTGCGGCATATAGCGGAAGAAGAATGTCAAAAGCAGCGTGCGGATGTGGCTTCCGTCAACATCGGCATCGGCCATGATGATGATTTTATGGTAGCGCAGCTTTTCGATGTTAAAGTCTTTTCCAAAGCCGGCGCCAAGCGATGCGATTACAGGCTCAAGCTTGTCGTTGTTCATTACTTTTTCAGGGCGGACTTTCTCAACGTTGAGCATTTTTCCCCAAAGCGGCAAAATTGCTTGGATTTTTGGGTCGCGTCCTTTCTTTGCGGAGCCTCCCGCCGAATCACCCTCGACTATGTAGACTTCGCACATTTCGGGGTCTTTGAGCGAGCAGTCGGAAAGCTTTTCGGGGAGTCCAAAGCCGTCCGACAAAGACTTTTTGCGGCTGGCGTCCTTGGCCTTTTTGGCCGCGATGCGGGCGGTGGCTTCCGCCAAGGCCTTGTCCAAAATAGCTTCCAAAACGCTGGGGTTTTGCTCAAAGAAGAGCGTCAGCTTTTCCTTTACAAGCGCGTCAACAATCGTTCGCACCTCGGTGTTGCCGAGCTTTTCCTTGGTCTGGCCTTCAAACTCAGGCTCAGGCACTTTCATGGAAACTACAAGGACGATTCCCGAAAGTATGTCCTCTATGCGGAGCTTTTCGTCCTTGTCGGCTTTTTCAAGGCGCTTTTTGAACTTGTCGTTTGAGTCAAGGAATTTGTTGAGGACAAAGTTTATGGCGTTCTTAAAGCCGTCAAGGTGGGTTCCGCCTTCGCGGGTGTTGATGTCGTTTACGTAAGTGTTTATGCTTGACGAGTAGCCTGAGTTGTACTGGAAGGCGCATTCGGTGATGACGTTGTCGCGCTCGCCGGTAATGTAAATCGGATTTTCGGGAAGATAGAACTTAGAATTAGTCTTTTGGTTCATTTCCTTGACGTACTGGGTGATGCCTCCCTCAAACTTGTAGACGGCCTCCTTTGGCTCCTCCAAGCGCTCGTCGCGGAAAATGATCGTTATGCCGTTGTTCAAAAAGGCAAGCTCTCTAAGGCGCTTGGCCAAAACGTCAAAGTTGTAGGTTGTCGTTTCCTGGAAAATAGTTTTGTCAGCCTTCCAGCGGATTGTCGTTCCGTGGCGGTCGCTGGGTCCCAATTCTTCAACCTTTGTCGTTGGCTTTCCGATGCTGTATTTTTGCTGGTACTTTTTTCCGTCGCGCTCTACAACCGCTTCCATCCAAGTTGAAAGCGCGTTGACGCAAGAAACTCCTACGCCGTGCAAGCCGCCTGAAACCTTGTAGTTGTCCTTGTTGAATTTACCGCCGGCGTGAAGCTTGGTCAAAACCAATTCCAAGGCGCTGATATGTTCCGTCGGGTGAATGCCAACAGGAATTCCGCGTCCGTTGTCCTCTACGCGGCAAATGTCGTCTTTTTCCAAAGCGACCGTGATTGTGTCGCAAAAACCGGCCATCGCTTCGTCGATGGAGTTGTCAACGACTTCGTAAACCAAGTGGTGAAGGCCGTTTGGTCCGGTGGAACCAATGTACATGCCCGGGCGCTTTCGGACAGCTTCCAATCCTTTAAGGACTTGAATGTTGCCAGCTGAATAATTTTCGCTCATTTTTTATTCCCTATAAAACTAATTTAAAATAGAAAAAAGACAATCATTTTATTATACTAGTATTGAAAAAAAAAGTAAAGTAAGTTTATAATGGACTGAATAGGGTGAAATATGAGCGACAACAATTATAAAGAAATATGGGTGGAAGCCTTAAATCAGCTTAGAAACCAATACAAAGAAAACGGACGCGAAAACGAGTTCAACCTTTGGTTCAACCTTGAATACGTCAGCGACCAAGGGAACGAAATCACCGCCGCCGTTGCCAGCGATTTTATGCTTTCCCAAATGATAGAAAGGGGAAACATCAAGACTATAAAAGAAAAAATAAAGGAAATAAGCGGAATCGACATAGAAATAAAGTTTGTAGTCAAAAACACCAGCGTTTCCACAGAAAAAGAAGAGAAAGAGACCGCTAAAACACCAAAAAAGATTGAAGCGGAAAAAATAACCGATGAAAATTTAGCCCACCACCCTGATTTAAATGAAAATTTCACTTTTGACACATTTGTTCCTGGAGACAACAACATGTACGCCTACCAAGCTTCAATAGCGGCTTCCAAAAACCCAGGAAAAGCGTATAATCCTATACTTCTTTATGGTGGAAGCGGTTTGGGAAAAACCCACTTGATGCAGTCTATCGGAAATTATATCTATGAAGAAAAAAAAGGAAAAGTCAAACTGGCTTACATAAACACAGAGTCCTTGATGAACGAATTTACGAGCGCCCTTAGAAATAAGACTCCAAAAAACGACACAGTTCAAAAATTTAAGAACAAGTATAGAAACCTTGACATTTTCTTGCTTGACGACATTTATTTCTTGGGTGGAACCGACGCTCTCCAAGACGAAATTTTCTATATTTTTGAGGCTTTGAACCAAAAAAAGGCCCAGATGGTCTTTACTTGCGACCGTCCAATAAACGAAGTCAATGGAATCAAAGAAAGGCTAAGAACCCGCTTTAGCAACGGAATTTGCATAGACATGCAGCCTCCTAACTATGAAACAAGAAAGGCCATTCTTTTAAAGAAGCTTTCTCTTATGAACAAGACTTTAAACGATGAAATCATTGACTTTATCGCAGCCAATATCGAAAGCGATGTCAGGGACTTGGAAGGAGCCCTTAAAAAGGTAGTGGGCTACAGCGAATTTATGAACAAAGAAATTACGATTGACATAGCCAAGCAGCTTTTGCAGGAAAGCATAAGCTCGAACCTTGGAGGAAACGTCTCCATTGAAACAATACAAAAGATAGTGGCAGATTATTACGGAATTTCAGTTTCCGAAATAAAAAGCAAAAAGCAAAACAAGAAAGTAGCCTTTCCTCGCCATGTTTCCATTTATATCGCCAGAAAGCTTACTGAAATGTCTTTCACCGAGATAGGAAGTGAATTTGGAGGAAAAGACCACTCAACCATTATGAGCAGCTGCAAAAAAATAGAGGACTTAATAAAAATAGACGCTACATTGGACAACGCTATAAAAAACATGATTAAGGAAATAAAGAGCAAGAAATAAGGGAAAAGATTTTAACATTTCTTATATATATTTAGATATATAAATTTAATAATAATAATAATAAGGGGTGTTAATATGTTAAAAAGCTGTCTAATTGATTGCAGAATAAAGAAATGAAATGTTGAAAACACAAAAATGTTTTCAACAAAAAATTCACTTTTCCACAATTTTAAAAGTTTTCCACAAATTCCACACACACAAACAACAAAAAATGAACAAAAAAATAAAGAAAGAAAACACTATGCAAAAAACTAATATTGCGCTATAATGTTTTTTCAATAAAAGTCTAAGGGAGGCTTGTAAATGAAGTTTCAGTTTGATCGCGACGCGATGATTAAGGAAGTTGCCATTGCCCAGGAAATTATCGCCAACAAAAGCCCAATATCAATTCTTTCAAACGTTCTTTTGAGCGCGGAAAACAACACGCTTACAATAAAAGCTTCAGATTCCACTGTTGATTACATAACTAAAATTCCTATGGAAATCCAAGAGGAAGGATCTACAACTATTTATTGCGATAAGTTCATGAAGATCATTTCAAAAGCTCCAAAGGGACAAATCGAGTTTGAGCAAAACGACATAACAGTTACAATCCGCCATTCAAAAGGACACGCCACTTTAAAGAGCATTGCTGTGGACAAGTTCCCAGAAATCAATTCTTTGGAAAACGGCTCTTACTTTGAGCTTCCTGCAAAAGAGCTTAAGGAAATGATTCAACAGACTTCGTTTGCCGTAAGCGAAGACGGAAACCGCCATTTTATGATGGGCGTTCACTTTGAAAAGGAAAACGACAACTTGATTATGGTTGCCACTGACGGCCGCCGCCTTTCATACGCTGAAAAGTCTTTGGGAGGAATCCCAGATTTTCCCGCGGCCATCGTTCCTACAAAAATTTTGGACAGCGTTTTAAAGCACGCCGGAGACGAAGGAAACATTTCTGTCGCGATTGTGGACAAAAAGATTTTCTTTAAATTCGGCAACTATGAATTTTCTTCACTTTTGTTGGAAGGAGAATTTCCCAATTATCGCCGCGTGATTCCGCAAGATTTGGACAAGTCGTTCCAAGTTCAAAAGGCGGATTTGCTTGACGCTTTGGACAGAATCGGAATTTATGTAGACAAAACTTCATTGAGGACGATCTTCAAGCTGAACCCTGGAAAGCTTACGATTTTCTCTCCTGAATTGGATTTGGGAAGCGGCGAGGAAGAGATTCCCTGCGAATACAACGGCGAAGAAATCATGCTGGCCTTTAACTTCCGATATGTCGAAGAGCCTCTTAAGCTTATGGAAGCGGAAAGAGTTGCCTTTGACTTTAAGGACGCCAACAAGGCCGCCATATTAAGGACAGAGCCAAAGTCTGATTTCTTCCACGTTATCATGACGATGAACTTGAACTAAAAGCCGCCTCTTTAATTTAATGGCCTTTTTGTCGCTGTCATTCTACAATTTCCGCAATTTGCAAAACGAGACAATCGATTTTGGCTCAAAGGAAATTTATTTTGTAGGACAGAACGGGCAGGGCAAAAGCAACATCCTTGAGTCCCTTTATTATTGCGCCTACGGAAATTCATTCCGCACTCACAGCGACACAGAAATAGTTCGGCGCGGCGAAAAAGATTTTTCCATACGAGCCTTGTATCAAGAAAGCGGCGGCGGGACCCGCAGCGTGAACGTCATTTACAAAGACGGCAAAAAAACAATCGAAAAAAACGGCAAGAAAATCAAGGACAGAAAAGAATTGATAAACACGATGCCCTGCATTCTTTTTTGCCATGACGACTTGCGCTTTGTGGAAGGGGATCCAAGCGACCGCCGCTTTTTTTTGGACCAAAGCCTTTCGATGTACGACATTCTGTACATCGATCTTTTGCGCCGCTATCGAACCGCCCTAAAAAACCGAAACGTTTTGATAAAAGAAAACAAGCGCGAAATGCTGGACATATACGACATTCAGCTTGTAGAAAATGGCTTGGAAATACAAAAGAAGCGCAAGACAGCCGTATTTAAATTCAACGAAATATTCACCCGCCTTTACGAGCAGGTTACGGGAATCGAAGGCCTTACGATAAGCTATGAGCCTAGCTGGAAGGAAGTTAAGGACGGAGTGATGAGCCGCGTTCCAAGCCGCGACGAGGTTATGGAAATTCTAAAAAGCAAAAGGGACAGCGACTTTATTATGGGCACGACTTTAAGCGGCCCCCACCGCGACCGGCTGCACTACTTTTGCGGCGGAAAGCCTTTTGTTCCGATTGCGTCGATGGGCCAGCGCAGATTGATAGCGCTTTTGCTTCGCGTAAGCCAGGCGGTTTACTACAGCCAAACGATAAACGAAAAGCCGGTCTTGTTGATGGACGACGTCATGCTGGAATTGGATCCCGACAAAAGGCAAAAACTTACAAGCCTCTTGCCGGAATACGAGCAATTGTTTTGCACTTTTTTGCCCGGCGAGCCTTATGAAAGGTACATGAAGTCAACGACAAGCGTTTACTTTATCGAGAACGGAGGTTGGAAAAAATGAGCGATGAATTCATGAGCGGCGCCCAAATGATAACAAGAGTGTTCAACAATATTTCCAGCCAAGACTTGGAGAAAAGCTCAAAAATTCAACAGGCCTGGCAAACTACGGTTTCAAAAATTTCCGGGAACGGAGAAAAGCTCGCCGCTCATTCCTCAATCGTGGATTTAAAAAACGGAATCCTTTTGGTTGAAAGCGACCATCCCGGCTGGAACCAAATGCTGCAGATGCATAAAAAATTCATTCTTACAGGATTGAACCGTTTGAGCGGCGGCGTCAAAATTGAGTCGCTTGCGTTTAGGGTAAAGGGAAGTGTAGCGAGTTTGGCAAACCCGGAAGAGATTGCAAAACGAGCCGTGGAAAAATACGCAAAAAAAATTGACGATGAGCAAAAGAGGTTGGAAGAATTGGGCTATGCGAACAAAAAAGCCGCCGCGGGCGGGGATGGAGTTCAAGGCCAGGAAGGCGGAGCCGGCCAATTGCCGCCGGAATTAAGCGCCATTTTTGAGCGCATGAAAAAAGGAGCCGCGCAAAAGGTTGACAATATCTAGTTTTTTTTCGATAATAGAAAAGATATGATACCTGTAGTTATTGCGGTTATTTCTTGCCTTGCTGTTATCGCTGTTTTAAGCATTGTTGGCGGAAGAAAATCCGGCGGCGGAGAAAAGAAGGGCGGAAGAAGCAGAGGCTCTTCACAAAAAAACCGAGCCCAGATCATTCGCGATTGCACAAAAAAGCTTACTCACGATCCATACAACACGCAAGCCCTTTTGCCGTTGGCGGACTTGTATTTTAGCGAGAATCTTTGGGACAAGGCGGTTACGCTTTACAATACTCTTGTTGATTTGGCGGCCACTCACCCAGACGTTGACCCGGCCTTGGTTTGCTTGCGCCACGGAATCTGTTGCTACAAGCTTAAGAGAATTCCCGAAGCCCTTAAGAGCTTGGTGACTGTCTACAAATTGCAGTCGGACAGCTTTGACGTCAACTATTATTTGGGCTTGGCATGTTTTGCCAACAATGATTTTGAAAAGGCGATTCCATGCTTTAAGAAAGCCTATACAATCAATCCAGAAGCGTCGGGAATTACATTGCCGCTTGGAATGGCGATGTACAAGGCAAAGAAATACCGCGACTGCCTTCCTGTTTTAAGAAAGGCGTTGAACGACGATCCGCAAAACAAGGAATGCTTATTTTCTATGGCCGACGCCATGCAAGAATGCGGAGCGGGCGACAAGGCGCTAAAGGTTTTTGTCCACCTTAGGCCGGATCCTGTTTATGGACCTAAATCATGCTTGAGCGCCGGAATCATTCACGCAAGAATGGGACAAAACGAAGCGGCCATCCAAGACTATGAAATCGGACTAAAGCTTAAGGACATTCCGACAGAGACTTTCCTGGAATTGAACTACCGCTTGGCGCAGTGCTATTTTTCTACCAATAAAATCGCGCAAGGTTTGACCTGTCTTACTACAATAAACAACACTGTGCCGAATTACAAGGATGTCACTACTTTGATAAGCCGCTACAAGGAATTGAACCAAAACACAAACTTGCAGCTTTACCTTACAAGCGGAACCAGCGACTTTGTCGTCTTGTGCCGAAACTTGGTCGGAAAATTTTACGCCCATTCCGTCATAAAAATTTCTGACGTTGAAGTTTTGCAGGAATCGGTGGAAATTCTTTGCGAAGTAGAAACTCCAAAATGGGAAGACATAGAGCTGTTCCGCTTTTACAAGACGACAGGCTCGGTTGGCGAATTGTTTGTGCGCGATTTCCATGCAAAAATCAAAGACAAAAAAGTCGACCGAGGCTTTTGCGTCACGCCGGGAACTTTTAGCGAAGAGGCGCACAAGTATGTCGAGGGCCGCCCGATTGACTTGATAGAAAAAGCGCAGTTGATGACGCTTCTCAAAAAAATCACTTTGAAATAACCACTAAATTTCTTTCTCGGTCGTCTCCGCTGTTGGTGTCCGTTAGGAACGGAACTGTCAGCGGAATTGTTTTATAGTCTTGTTCGGCGTAGCCAAGCGCGCCCATTTCTTCCAAGATTTTTTCGCGGCGCGCTTTGTAGGCGGCCAAAAATCCGCCGGGCTTTAACACTGCCAAAAGGCTTTTTAGCATTTTGTTGTCCAGCGGCCTAAAGGCTCTGAAAGTAGCGATGTCGAACGAGGCGGCGGGCGTTTTTTCCAATTCCAAATTTTTTACGGCGACATTCTTTAGGCCAAGGATTGCCGCGGCGTTTTCCAAAAAGGCGCAGCGCTTGCTCATCCGTTCAACTAAGACAAAATTGTATTGGGGCAGGGCGGCCGCCAAAGGGATTCCCGGAAGCCCGCCGCCACTACCTATGTCGGCTATCGTAGCGTCCCGGTCGTTGGCCAGCGTTTTGATATGGTCCGCCGCCGAAAGGCTGTCCAAAATGTGGCGGACGATGATTTCGTCGCGGTCGTTTGTGTTTACAAGATTGTAGGCCGAGTTGAACAAGACAAGCTCGTTGATGTAGGAATCCATCAAGGGCTTTAGGCGGTCGATTTCTTCCTGCGGAAAATTTAATTTTTGCAAGCCTTGAATAAGTTTCATTTACCTACCGATGTCCAAAAGAAGGTCGGCCATCGTTCCGTCTTGGAGCGAATGGAGGGTGACAAGGTTTCCGACGCGCGAAGCGGTCAAGTTGACAGCGGAACAAAATTTTCCGAGCGGCGTGCCGGCTTTTTTGCTTTGCGAAAGGGTCGGCGTTACGGTGTAGACTGTCTTTGAATTTTGCGTTCCGCTGGCCTTGAACAAAAGGTAAAAGGTTTCGGAAATGTTTTCGTTTTCAAAAAGGGATTTGGCGTCGCCGGTAAGCAAAAAGCTTCCGTCGCTTTCGGTGTCGCTAAAGTAAACCTGGACGCATTTTGAAAGCACGTCGTTGGCGTTTACGACAAAGCGCAAGATTTTTGGCGGAAGAGTCGACGGCTTTGTTCCTGTTGACGAGGAGGCGAGGCTTTGGCTTTGCGCTTTTTTTATTTCGGTTAGTTCCGAAAGAATTTTTTGCAATAGAACTTGGTTGTCGCCCGAGGCGTTCGCGCGATTGTAAAAGTTTGAGCTTCCCAAAAGCGAAGACACGTTTGTGATGGAGCCGCTTTGCGCCATTTGAACCAAGTCTTGCGCCGTAAGTCCCGAAAAATCCGCGCCGGCCGCTCCCAAAAGAGTTTTTTCCAACTCGCTTGAAGCGGCGGTTTTTTTTGTTTGCTTGTCGCCGGCGCTTATGTCTTGCGCCGCCGCGTCGTTGTTGTTAAGAAAGCGCTGTCCCGGCGTGTAAAAAGTTCCGCCCGAAACCGGAGCCGAAATCCTTGGAAGGCTTGGCATTGAAACGCCGGGCGCGACATTCACTGGCTGGACTGGAGCCACAGGAGCGACTGGCGCGGCGGGAGCGTTGGGGTTTTGCGGAGCGGAAGTTTGCGCGAAGGCCGCCGTTCCTAAAAGAGAAAGCACGGTTGCGGCAAAGAGAGCGGCGGGGAGTTTTTTGGCTTGCGATAATTTCGCTTTACATGTTGCCAAGGCTTTCCTCCACGTATTCAAGCCGCTGCTGCAATTGGTCGATTGTCTTTCGCAGGCGCTTGGCTTCTTTTTCCAGCTTTGTCTTGGGGTCGTCGTCTTGGGCCGCGCGGGCTCTTTTTTTCATCATCTCGCTAACGGTGACGGGGCTGGTGCCGGAAAGCAATTGCTGTTCGGCGGCCGCGCGGTCGTCGGCCTTTTTGATGGAGCTTACGAGCTTCATGTTTTCAAAGCCGATGGCCGGGTTGACCTGGACCGTTCCTACGCGCTTAAGGTCGCGGACTGAATTGCGGGGCAGGCACAAAATGCGGTCGATGTAATCTTCGTAGCGGATGTCGGCCTCTTCGCAAAGCGTGTGGGCCTTGATTAAAAGGCGGCCAAATTCCGCCATCATTTTTCCGTTGGGCTCCAAGTATTCCGACTTGATTTTGTTCGTAAGTTCCACCAGCTCAGGCGAAACAGAAATGTCGATTTTGTAAAAGCCCATGTCCTCGGCGATTTTTAAGAGTTCCTGGAAGCGCGCCCAAAAGGCCGCCGTGTGGCTCTTTGCGTTGGAAACGTAGTCCGGGCCGTAAAGGGCGATATCTTCCTCGGTGACCAAGTGGTGGGTGTATTCATGGACGGCGGTGTAAACCAGTTCCGAGTCGCTTTTAAAGTTTTTGTTGTGCAGGATTATTTCGTGCGTGTCGGGCTTGTACAAGCCGTTTACGCGCTTGCTTTCCTTTCCGCTTTGGGTCACGGTAAAGTCCAATTTGGACTCGTGGATTTTAAGCAGCATTTCCTTGATTTTTGCGTTGTCCATAGATGGAACCATTGTAGCATAGTTTGGGCTTTTTTGCTATACCGATGATGGAAAATAGGCCACGCTTCCGATGCCGCCCGCGGCTATTGACTAATTTCTCCAATTAATGCTATATTAGACAACCATAATTTTATTTTGGAATATTATTTTTTATATAGGAGATATATGCCATGTTAAGGACATATCAACCGAGCAAAGTAAAGCGCAACAGAAAATTCGGTTTCCGCGCCAGAATGGCGACTAAGGGCGGACGCAAAGTTTTGGCCCGCCGCCGCGCCAAGGGACGCCACAAGCTTTCTGTTTGCGACGAGCACAAGAAGTACTAGTTTTTAGTCTGGATTGCCTATGGAAACAGGTTCGGTTCAAGGCGGAAAGTTTAAGCGCGTTGAGCGGATAAAGAGTCCGGCCGAGATAAAGAATCTGTTTAAAAACGGCGGCAGGGAAGGGGTCAAAGGGGCCAAGTTGTTTTTCGCTAAAAACGATCTTGGCTTTAACAGAATCGCCTTTCCTTTGCCGCGCGGTTACGGAAACGCCGTTCAAAGAAACGCTTCCAAGCGCTACAGTCGCGAAGCATACCGATATTACAAAACATTCCTGAACACCGGATACGACATTCTGTTCTTAGTATATCCCGGAAACGATTCGTTCAACTCAAGGTGTGTTCAATTTCGAACATTATGCAAAAAGGCAGGACTGATAAAAGATGAATAAACTTTTGCCAAAGTTTTTCCGCGCCGGAATCCGGCTTTATCAAGTCACAATCTCTCCGCTTTTGGGGCCGTGTTGCCGCTATTACCCTTCATGCTCGCATTACGCGATGGAGGCGATAGAAAAATACGGCGCCAGGCGGGGCTTGTCCATGTCTTTCGCTAGAATTCTTCGCTGCAACCCGCTTTGCAAGGGCGGCTACGATCCGGTTCCGTAATCCATAGGCCATTCTAATTTGGGAGAAGAAGAATGGATAGAAACACCATTATGGCCGTCGTTCTTTCGGCCTTGGTATTGATTGGCTACACAATCGTTCAGGTTAAATTTTTTCCGAAGCCCCAACAGAGCCAGGCGACGGAACAAACTGCCGCGGACGCCGCGCAAGCTGAGGGCGAGGCCGAAAAGGCCGAGGCCGCCAACGCGCAAGTTCAGTCCTTTGTCCAGGCGGAAGACACAAACGAGCCTGTCATTACAGAACAGCAGTATGTAATCGAAACAAAAAAAGCCCGCGTGACTTTCACCAATAAGGGCGGCGACATCGTAGGCTACGAGCTGCTTGACCACAAGGACAACAAGACGGGCCGCGGCGTGGAGATGGCGGAAAACGTCACCGCCTCAAACCGCGCCTTTGCCCTTAACTTTGGCGGAACGGACGGCAGCGTCGTCAACGACTTGTTCGTCGTAAAGGAGTTCCCCGAAGAGAACGGCGAAAAGAAAATCGCCTTTGCCAAAAAGTATTCGGACTTTACCTTGGTAAAGCAGTACACTTTTAAAGACGACGACTACATGTTCAAGATGAACGTTGTGGTTGACGGCGGCGAAAACTTTACCGCGCTGGACTTTGCCGCAAAGGACGGCGGCAACGCTTCCTACACTTTGAGAACGTCTCCGCAAGTGGGACCCCAGTTCAACCCAAAAGTTGACCGCTACGAAAGCCGCTCATTCATCGCGCTTAACGAAGGAAAGGGCAAGCGCATCCGCCTTGGAACCAACCAATACAAGGAATACAACAAGCCCTTTAACATCGCCGGAATCGGCGGAAAGTATTTTTGCGAGCTTGTGATTCCCACAGAGAACGGAAACTTCCAAACGGCTTGGTATTCGACAAACGGTTCCGGCTCCGTGATGAGCGACGCGCAGGCCTTGCTTGTCAGAAAGCCCACAACTCAAAAGCAGACCAACGACGTTTACTATGTTTACGTCGGACCTCGAAACGAAAAGGACCTAAAAAAATATTTGACGGCCGACGCCAACGCTTGGAAGCTTAGCGGCATCCGCTTGACGGACGCGCTTGAGTCCAGCGGCTTTTTGGGCTGGCTTGAGGCGATCCTGAAATTCATTTTGGAAACCCTTTACAAGTTTGTCCACAACTGGGGAATCAGCATCATCTTGATGACAATCATCCTCAAGATTGCCTTGTTCCCGCTTACGATGAAGTCTTCGCTTGGAACGCTCAAGATGCAGGAAATGCAGCCAAAGCTTACCGCGATCCAGAACAAGTACAAGGACAACCCGCAGATGATGCAGGCCGAGACCGCCAAGGTTTACCAAGCCGCCGGCTACAATCCGATGAGCGGCTGCCTTCCGATGATATTCCAAATGCTCTGCTTGTTCGCGATGTACAACTTGTTCAACAACTACTTTGAGTTCCGCGGCGCCAGCTTTATCAAGGGCTGGATCGACGACCTTAGCGACGGCGACAGCGTCTACCAGCTTAAGACGTTCATTCCGCTTGTGGGAAACCACATCCGCGTTTTGCCAGTAATCTATTTGGTGTCGCAGTTGTTCTACGGAAAAATCACGCAAATGGGCGGAACGCTTCAAAGCGCGCAAAGCTCAGGCCAGATGAAGTTTATGACTTACGGCTTGCCCTTGATTTTCTTCTTCTTGTTCTACAATGCGCCAAGCGGATTGATTTTGTTCTGGACAGTGAGCAACGTCATTCAGATGATCCAGCAAGTTATCATCAACAAGACAAAGCTGGCCGCCTCCGCCCAAAAGTCCAACGTTGTTGACGTAAAGGCCAAGGTTCACGGCGGCAAAAAAAGAAAATAATATTTTGGGAGAAATATATGACATACGAGTACGAAGGAAAAACAGAAAAGGAAGCGATTGAAAAAGCCGCCCAGGAATTGGGATTGGAGCGCGACCAGTTTGACGTTGAGATTCTTGAAACGCAAAAGAATTCATTGTTCAAAAAAGGCTTTGTGAAAATCCGCGTTCACACCGAAGGAAACACTCCGGTTGCCGAAAAGGACTACGCCGCCGAGCCGCGCGCTCCGCGAAGCCACGTGGCCAACCCGATTCCCCAGGACGAGTTTGAGCAAAAGCTCATCGACTTTGTGACCCAGGTTATCCAAAAGATGGGCTACGAGGTCAAGGTTGAGATTATGTTCCGCGAGGAGCGTAAGATTGGAATCAAGCTGCAGTCTGAAAGCTCTTCAATTTTGATCGGCCGCAAGGGAAAGAACCTTGACGCCTTGCAGCTTTTGATGAACGTTTACGCCGGCCACCTTGGACGCGAGGACATCCGCGTGATTTTGGACACGGAAAACTACCGCATCCGCCGCGAGGAGACTTTGGTCCGCTTGGCCTACACGACGGCCGACAAGGTCCGCTCTTACAGAAAGTCAATCTTGCTTGAGCCGATGAATCCCTTTGAGCGCCGCCTTATCCACACGACTTTGAACGACATCCCGGACATTGAAACCAAATCTGAGGGAGATGGTTTATATAAGCAGGTGCGCGTTCTTTACAAGGGCGTCATCTAAGGATTTGCATTGAAACTGTTTTTGAACAAAAAGGCGCTTTGGCTGGCCTGCGCGGCGGCTGTGTTTTGCGCGGCCGCCTTTGGCCAAACAGACTCGGAGCGCCTTGAGGCCGAAAAGAATTGCAAGAGCCGCGTCCTTAGCTTTGAGGACCGCGACTTGCGCCTTTTGCCGGCCGGCGAGTTTTCGGACGCGATTAAGAATTACGTTTTTGGCGCGTGGACGCAAAAGTGCGGCCACGCCGTCGAAAAGGTTTACGCCGTTCCCAAGGAAAAGCTGGGCGCGGATTTTTCCATGCAAGACGTTGGCGCCTTGATGCGTTCCATCGGCAAAATGCAGGGAATGCTTTACTACAGCAGAAGCGACCAGGACTGGGGCGTTTTGTACAGTTCCGCCTACAGAATAGACGGGCCAAAGGGCGACAAGGCCGTCCCCGACTTGACCGAAGGAAGCGCCGACGGAAAGACAATCTACGCCTTTATGGACGACCACACCTTTGGAAAGAGCAAGTACAAAATCACCTACAGGCAAAGCGAAAAAGAGCTTGCGATGTTCATGGAGAACGTGTCGCCGCTATGCTACGGCCCGATAAAGGCCGTGCAAGCCGGAGGATTCAAGATGTGCGCCAACGTCATCGACGCGGGCGACAAGCTTTTGGTCTACATGTGCGACTACGCCGAATTTAAAATCCTAAGCGCGCTAAAGCAAAGGCTTAACAATTCCTTTGACGCGCGGCTTGAGGCGATTTACCTTTGGTTTGTAAAGGAGATTCATGCAAAATGAAAATTTTGAATAAAAGAAATTTGTTCGCGGCTTTGGTTGGAGCGGTATTGCTCGCTTCCGGCTGCGCCCAAAACAACAAGATGGAGAAAAAGACTATGGACGCATTGAAAGGAAAGGAAGGCGTTTTTGCCGTTCTTAAATTGCCCAAGGGCGAGGTTGCCCTTGAACTTTTTTACAAGGACACGCCGCTGACTGTCACAAACTTTGTTGGCTTGGCCGAAGGAACGATGGACGCCGCCAAGGGAAAGCCTTTTTACGACGGACTTAAATTCCACCGCGTAATCAGCAAGGCCAACGGCGACGACCAGGACTTTATGATTCAGGGCGGAGACCCGGAAGGAACCGGACGCGGCGGCCCCGGCTACAGGTTCGCCGACGAGATTGTAAGCAAGTACACTTTTGAAAAGAAGGGCGTTTTGGCCATGGCCAACGCGGGACCGGGAACGAACGGAAGCCAGTTCTTTATCACTGTCGCTCCGACAACTTGGCTTAACGGAAAGCACACGATTTTTGGAAAGGTAATCAGCGGCCAGGAAGTCGTTGACAAGACCTTGCAGGGCGACGTGATTGAAAAAGTCACGATTGTCCGCCAGGGAAGCGACGCCGAAGTCTTTAAGGCAAGCCAAGCCGAGTTTGACGCCTTGAACAAGGCCGCCGTCGAAAAGGCGCGCGAAGCCAAGGCCAAGCAGTACGAAAGCCAGATCAAGTTGATTGAGAAAAAGTGGCCGGGCTGCCAAAAGAGCGAGGACGGCATTTACTACAAAGTTACAAAAGAAGGAAGCGGCGCTGTTTGCGGCGGCGGAAAGAACGTTGCCGTCCACTACAAGGGATTTTTGCTTGACGGAAGCGTGTTTGACCAGTCTGCCGGTCGCGGACCCTTGGAGTTCGCCACCGCCGGCGGCCAGATGATTCCGGGCTTTGACATTATGGTTCAGCAAATGAAGGTTGGCGAGAAGCGCACAATCCTTTTGCCGCCTGACTTGCACTACGGCGAGCGCGGATATCCGGGAGTGATTCCGCCGATGTCATACATTGGCTTTGACATTGAACTGTTGAGCGCAAAATAGTATACTCTTAGGGAAGGAAAAAAGGCGGCGGCTTTTAGGCTTGCCGCCAATTTTTGGGCGGGAGACTTTTATGGACCAAGCGCAGAAACAGCAATTTTTCACCTCGTTCAGCGAGCGGGTCAACGATGTGGTTGTGGAAGCCAAAATGGCGGAACTTACGGCGAGCGCGCGGACTTTTAGCGAGATGGGCTTGTTTCCGCAAAGCAAGCAGTCCCTTTGGGGCTTGATTGTGGTTTGCTCGCGCAGCCTGTATTTTTACGTTCCCTCTGAGGAAATGGCGCTTATGTCGATGATCAGCGCGGGCGCCAGCGTAAAGACGGTGGAGGAGCAAATCTTTTGCTTTAACAACATCGACGGCCTGCAGTTCAAGGCGCCCAAAAAGCCTTGGTTTAAATTCTTTAGCCCGGAAACAATCGAGTTTTCCTTTATCGACAACGGCCACGAAATCCGCGGCCTTTTTAACGTGGCCCAAAACGCCAACGCGCTTTTGGAAAGCATGCTAAAAGCCTACCGCGCGTGAGTAAATTGAACGCAAGACCAAAAAGCGCGGCTGACCTTACAATCCTATGCAAAGTCGTTGATAATTTTGGCGACATCGGCTTTGTCTACAGGCTGGCCAAAAATCTTGTACAATTAAATCCCGATCGCGAAATCAGAGTCGCCGTTGACAATTTGGCGGCCTTTAACAAAATCGAGTCCAGGGTTGACCCAGGCTTAGCGGAACAAGAATTAGAAGTTGTTTGCGCGGAGAGCGGGCAAGCCCAAGAAGGCGTGGCCTGCGCGGAGAGTGAAAGCAAGCCCAAGACTGCGGCCGAAACGGAAAGCGTAGGCAAGCCTAAGACTGCCGGCCGCCTGCGAATCTTTGACGCGACCAACGCCGCGGCTTGCGCGCGCGAGTGGACAAAAAAGCCTGCCCGAGTGATTTTGGAATGCTTTCAGTGCGGCCGCCCCGACTGGCTGGAAGCGCTGCTGTTTGACGGTGTGACGGCGGGCGGGGATTGTCCGCAAGCCCAAGAAGCGCGTGCCCTAATCATCAACATAGACTACCTTACGGCGGAAGACTACGCCGAGGAATTCCACCGCCTAAAAAGCGGCACGCGAAGCCCCCTTGTACGCAAAGTGAACTTTATGCCGGGCTTTACCGCAAAGACCGGCGGCCTGATTTTGGACGCGGCGGCGGAGGAAGTCTGCAAGACCCTGACTGCGGGCGCGGGTGCGACTGGAAACGAAAGCAAGGCCAAAACTGCCGGGCCGCAAATCCTGATGTTCAGTTACCCCAAAGACTTTGCCCCGATAATCCGCGCGATACAGCGCTGGAACAAAGACGCGCGAATCAACCTTGCGCAAGGCGCCGGCAAAGAAAGCTTTTTGGCGGCAAATGAAAAATACGCGCAAAACGTAAGCAAGCCCAAGACTGCGGGGGCGCTGGAAATCAACCAGCTGCCCTTTTTGCCGCAAGAAGACTGGGACAAAAACCTTTACGCGCAGGACATACTGTTTGTGCGCGGAGAGGACTCTCTAAGCCGCGCCTGCCTTAGCGGAAAGCCCTTTGTGTGGCAAGCCTACTTGCAGGACGACAACTACCAGCTGGTCAAAGTTCGCGCCCTATTGGAACGGATGCGTCCCCACTTTGCCCCCGACGACTTTGCCGCGCTGGAAAACTTTTGGCTTTTGTACAACGGCGCGGAGAGTGCGGACGATAATTGTGGGCAAGACCAAAAAGGGGGCGGCGCGATGGAAGCGGCCTGCTACGAGTTTTTGGAGCGTTCCGACAAAATGAAAGCCGGCTTTGAGGTTTTTGCTAGAAGCTTGTTTGAGCTGGGGAACTTTGCAGAGAGGCTGGACGAGTTTGTGGGGGGAGTGGGCGAACTAGGAGACTATAAATTTATTTGAACTAGTGCTATAATAAATTGGTTATGGCAAAGCAAAAAAATCCATACGAAATAGATTTTGAAGAGTATATTCGCCACACGGACGCAAGCAAAAAAGAAAAGACGCTGGCTTGGTCTACAGCCATCGGTTTGCAGCAAGTGGATGGACTCACTCCGTCTTCGTATTTGTATGAAACCGCAAAACGCAATATCGAAGGCGACATTTCTTTTGACGAAGCAAAAAGACTTGTCGATTCATATTATAAAAAAAAGACTGCGAGAAATACAGATGAAGACGAACGAACGGAAGAAGCCGATAAAGTCGCTAGCCGAATCGCTCAAATTCTAAGCCAACCGTCTTTTACTTTTGCCCCCTCGCAACTTATCGCCATTCATAAAGAACTCTTTAAAGGCTTATTTAAATTTGCCGGAAAGATTCGGGATTATGATATTACAAAAAGGGAATGGGTTTTAAATGGCGACACAGTCATGTATGGAGCGGCGTACGAACTAAAAGACGCGCTTAATTACGATTTTGAGCAGGAAAGGGGCTTTAATTACACTGGCATTTCGGATGATGAAAAGATAAAGCATATATCGTTCTTTGTTTCCCGCTTGTGGCAGATTCATCCGTTTGGCGAAGGAAATACAAGAACAACGGCCGTTTTTGTAATTAAGTATTTGCGTTCCATAGGCTTTAAAGCGGACAATGACATCTTTGCTCAAAACTCTTGGTATTTTAGGAACGCGTTGGTTCGCGCAAACTACACAAATGTCGAAAAGGGAATACAGGAAAAGCCCATATATTTGGAACGATTTTTTAGAAACCTTTTGCTCAATGAACATCACGAATTGAAAAACAGATTCACTCATATTGATTATGACGAGTACATGAAAAAAAGTTCACAGAAAGGTTCACAGAAAGGTTCACAGAAAAGTTCACAGAAAATTATAGAGATGATAAAACAAAATTCAGAAATTACCACTCAAGAAATGGCTGATAATTTAGGAATAACACGCAGAGCGGTAGCCAAATCAATTGCAAAATTACAAGAACAGGGCGTTGTTTGCCGTGTAGGAGCAGACAAAGGCGGCCATTGGGAAGTGTTGAATAGGGAGGATGTCGATGGTTAAGAAAAATTTTTTGTTCGCGCTGGCGGCGCTTGTGGCGATGGAGGCAAACGCTGTGGGATTTAAGACGCTTTCTATGGCGGAAGGAATTGAGATGGCTAAGGGGAATCCTAAGGCCGTGATTGTTGACGTTCGCCGCGACGACGAATACAAGGCCGGCCACATTCCCGGAGCGCTTCTTTTGACGCTGGAAAAAATCACAAAGGAAAGCGCCGCAAAAGTTTTGCCCGACAAAAGCCAGATGATTTTTATCTACTGCCGCAGCGGCCGCCGAAGCAAAATCGCCGCCAACAAACTGCTTGAACTAGGCTACACAAACCTAATCGAGTTTGGCGGCATCCTGGACTACACCGGCCCGGTGGAGAAGTGAGTTTTAAAAATGGCGGAAAAAATCCCCCTAGCAAAAACCGCGTGATGCGATTTTTGCTAGGGGGTAGTAACTAAGAAGTTATTCTTCTATCGTTACAGGAATCTTGCTGTAGCCAGTTACAGCGGTTTTTAATTGCATGGCTCCTCTTACTTGAGTTCTAACAGCGATAAAGTATTGCTGTGCGATTTGCAAGTCGCGAGGCAGATAGAATTCCAATGTTGTTGCGGAATTCTTTGTAATGAATTCATCTTGGACTTTTATCCAAGACTCTTCGTTTTTGTCAGCAGTTCCGTCTTCCAAAACAGGAATAAAGAAAATGCCGTTTGTCGGACCGCCGACCTTTAGTTTTTTGCCTTTTATGCGGGCGCTAAAGGTGGCCTTTAACTTTCCGTCGCAAGAGTTGTCCACTGGATTTTCGATTTGAGATATCTGAGGAGAGGAATCTACGACAGCCGTTACAGTTGCTGTGACAGTCTTCAACTTTTCTTTTAAGCCGTCATTAACAGCGAAGCGCGCTTCAAAGCCTGTGACAGTCTCTGCCTCTGGGGTGAGCGACTGCACCGAACTAAGCGGAGCGATGTAAAGCTTGCAGATATCTATGATGTCCACAGCAAAGCCAAGTTCCGCTTGCTCAAGTATTACTTTCTTGAGAAGTGCCATCGCGTGACCAACTTGGTAGCGATCGATTCCCTGATTATGTGCCGCTATTAGATCTAATAGTTGATCTGTAGTAACTGTGCGCCTAGGAACGCGCGCAATATACGTGTTTTCCTTTAAAGTGCAGGGGGTAAGAGTAACCGCGAAATTAGTTTCGCGGTTAGAATTAATTGTAACCATAAAGTTACTCCTTGTTAAGGCTGTGAATAAAACAAAATGACAGCCTTTTGATTTTTAAAGCGCCAAAAGCTTTTTGCAACGCAAGGCTCTTTTGGTCGCGTTTGAAAAAAAGCGGAAAATCATTACGATTTCTTTGCAAATTTTAAAAGCGCAAATTTACAATTTTTGATAAGTGAAAATTTATTGGTTTTGCGCTTATGCTGCTGAAAGCTTTTTTTCTTTAAAATAATAAAATTGTAGTAATTCTAGTAGACCCTGAATCATTTGGTTTTATGCAGATGAAGGCTTACTATTCTTATATATAAATATTTGATAGTAGTTCTAGTTTACCAATATTCAAACAGTGATTTGCTCTATAAATATTTGTGGAAGTGTGGTATAATAAAGGTCTGAGTTGAAGAAGTAGAAGGAAACAATACAATGGATATAGCAACGCCTGAATTCATTGACAATGTTAATAAAACTCTATGCCAAAGCCTAAAGGATGACATTAAGCCCGGAAGCAAATTGTCCGTGGCGGCGGCGTGTTTTTCCATATATGCTTATCAAGAATTGCAGAACGAATTAAAGGATATAAATGAATTGCGTTTTATTTTTACTTCGCCAACATTTGTTGCAGAAAAAGCGAAGAAAGAAAAACGTGAGTTTTATATTCCAAGATTGAACCGCGAGCGTAGTCTTTATGGAACAGAGTTTGAAGTAAAGCTGCGCAATGAATTGAATCAAAAAGCGATTGCAAAAGAATGCGCTGAGTGGATAAAGAAAAAGGCAACCTTCAAATCTAATTCAACACAGCAAAATATGCCTTGTTTTATGAATGTTGACGGAACTTCATATAGTCCTGTAAAAGAGTTTACTGCGGTGGAGCTTGGTGTTGAAAAAGGCAACAACGCCGCTTTTGCCATTACAAAAATGCAAGCGCCAATGAGCGCCAGTTTTTTGCAAATGTTTGAACAGTTTTGGCAAAATAAAGAAATGATGCAAGACATAACTGACCAAATAATAGAAGGCATTGCTTCTGCGTATAATGAAAACGCGCCGGAATTTATTTATTTTTTTACGCTGTACAATATTTTTAACGAATTTCTTGAAGACATATCCGAAGATATACTGCCAAACGAGGCGACGGGATTTAAGAACAGCGTAATCTGGAGTAAGCTTTACAACTTTCAAAAAGACGCATGCCTTGCGATTATAAACAAACTTGAAAAATATAACGGCTGCATTCTTGCCGACAGCGTTGGACTTGGAAAAACTTTTACCGCTCTTGCTGTAATAAAGTATTATGAAACGCGCAATAAAAACGTTTTGGTTTTGTGCCCTAAGAAACTTTCGGACAACTGGAATACCTACCGCGACAATTACACAAACAATCCGTTGGTGGACGACCGGCTAAATTATAAAGTGCTTTATCACACCGATATAGGGCGCGCCAAGGGTTTTTCAAACGGCACAGATCTAGGCCGCTTGCGCTGGGACACTTACGATTTGGTTGTAATTGATGAAAGCCATAACTTTCGCAATGGCGGAAAGCTAGAGCCAGAAGAAGACGAAAAATTAAACCGTTACGCAATTCTTTTAAAAGATGTAATCCGCAAAGGTGTTCATACAAAAGTATTGATGCTCTCCGCAACGCCTGTTAATAACAGATTTAATGACCTTAAAAATCAGCTGCGACTTGCATATGAAGGCAACAGCGTCAATCTTGACGAAAAGCTGAACACGACCCGCCCTATAGATGAAATTTTTAGGCAGGCTCAAACAGCATTCAATACATGGAGCAAGTGGAATCCAGAAGACAGGACAACAGCAAATCTTCTGAAAATGCTAGACTTTGATTTCTTTGAAGTGTTGGACAGCGTGACAATCGCCCGTAGTCGAAAGCACATTGAAAAATATTATGACACATCTAGCATAGGAAAATTTCCAACAAGATTGCCGCCAATTTCTTTGAGGCCAAATTTAACAGACTTAAAAGGCGCGATAGGATATAACCAAATATTCGAAGAATTGGTCAAGCTCAATCTTGATATTTACCGCCCAAGCCATTATATCCTTCCAAGCAGAATGAACAAATACGAAGAGTTGTTCCAAGACAATAAGGTTAATATTGGCTTTACCCAAGCTAACCGCGAAATCGGAATTCGCCGTCTTATGGCGATTAACTTGATGAAGCGAATGGAAAGCTCCATTTATTCTTTTGACTTGACATTACAGAGAATAAAAGATCTTATTGGCGAAACGCTCTCAAAGATTAACCTTTATGAGCAGAATAAAAAATCCAACGTGTTTGACTTTGACGAATTTACAAACGAAGATGAATATGATGCGGACGACGCAAACTCCGATTTGTTTTCTTTTGGAACAAAAGCGGTAAGGATTAGTCTTGAAGACATGGACTATATATCGTGGCGAAAAAAACTGGAAGATGATGAAGATGTATTGGAACTTTTAATACTTTTGGTAAAGGACATCACTCCGGAACACGACCTTAAGCTTCAGGAACTGCTTAAAGTTATAAAAAATAAAATAGAAAACCCAATCAATGAAGGCAACAAAAAAATTATTATTTTTAGCGCCTTTGCAGATACAGCATTTTATCTATATGACAATGTAAGCGAGTATGCTAAGAGAAATTTTGGCCTTGACACTGCTATTATTACAGGAACCGCAAACGGAAAATGCACTACAAAACTTTCTCGCAATGACCTAACAACAATACTTACTTGCTTTTCGCCAAAGTCAAAAGACAAAGCTTTGGTAATGCCTAATGAAAACGCCAACATAGACATACTCATTGCTACCGACTGCATCAGCGAAGGACAAAACCTGCAGGACTGCGACTATCTTATAAACTATGACATCCACTGGAATCCAGTCCGAATCATCCAACGTTTTGGACGCATTGACCGCATTGGTAGCAAAAATGAAAAAATCCAGCTTGTGAACTTCTGGCCAAACATCACATTGGATGAATACATCAATTTAAAAAGCAAAGTTGAAACTCGCATGAAGATTGTTGACATGACTGCAACCGGTGATTACAACATTCTTAGCGATGAAGAAAAACAAGACCTTGAATATCGAAAAGCGCAACTGCAAAAACTTCAAGAAGAAGTTTGTGACATGGAAGAAATGACGGAAGGAATTTCCATCATGGATTTGGGTCTTAATGAATTCCGGCTGGACCTTCTGGATTATGTCAAAGAACACGGGGACTTGGACAGCACGCCATTTGGACTTCACGCGGTTACTCTGGCAAAGGAAGACTGCCCGCCCGGCGTAATTTATGTTCTAAAAAACCGCAACAACAACGTGAACATAGACAACCAAAACCGCTTGCATCCGTTTTACATGGTGTATATTGGCGAAGACGGAGAGATTGTTTGCAATCATTTGAATCCTAAAAATATGTTGGACAAAATGCGCTTTATGACCAAAGGCAAAAGCGAGCCAATGCCGGAAGTTTATAGACGGTTCAACACAGAAACAAAAGATGGACGAAACATGAAATTTTACAACCGTCTTTTGTGTGATTCAATTTCTTCGATTATTGAAGTGAAAGAAGAAAGCGATATGGACTCTTTCTTGGGAGGGCAAGAAGTTGATTTTAAGCGCGGACAGATAAAAGGCCTTGATGACTTTGAGCTTATTTGTTTCTTAGTAATTAAAGAGGCCAAAAATGCTTAATCTCCCGGAAGTTACTGAATTACGGAAGGCTTTACCTAAAGCCCAGATTTACAGAAAGTTTGATCTAACAAATGTGCAGCAAACAAAATTTGACGCCGACATAAGCCGCATTGATATTGTAAACGAAGTAAGTACCAGAACTATTCCCGCGATACAGGAAGGGCAAAAGGTAAAAAGTTTTTATGTTTTATGCGTGGCACTCAAAACAAAAGACTATGAGCCAAAAAACATAGAAAGGATAGCGAAGCTTATTCCCCAAAATTTAGTATTTGCCTTGCAGCATGAAGAAGAGATTCAGCTGGCGGTGTTTTGTGAAAAGCTATTCACTACAGAATGGATGCCGGAAACAAAAGCTGCCATTGAACTATCTGGTTTGAACTTTGATGACGTTTGGGAAAATATCATCAAAAAAATAGAAGGTGGTGAATGGAACAGTGACCTTACTCTTGAAGCAAATATAGAGATTAAGGAAAAGCAGGAAAAGCTGCAAAAAGAAATTGAGCGGCTTGAAAAACTTGCGCGAAAGGAAGTTCAACCTAAAAAGAAGTTTGAACTGGTGAATCAGAAAAGAAAAATTGAAGAAGAATTAAAGAAGTTATAGGGGGAAATAAGTTGAATATTATAAAAGTACGGGAAGATAAAGGCCCTATTAAATTTGAAAAAGATGAAGAAAAAGAAGGTTTCTTTAAGGTAAAAGAAGGAACTAATACGTATATTAATGATGATGGTTCATTTTCTGAATTAGATTTACGTTCACGTGTTGAGCCCTGGCTTTCTTCTCTTTTTCAATCTGAACATCTTTCGTTGTTATTAGGAAGTGGATTAAGTACGGCAATACAAATTGAAGCTACTGGAAAAGCAAATAATGGAATGAATGAATTAGATCTTTCTGAAACAAAATACAAAGATAAGATTAAAACATTTGCTACAGAAAGTGCAAAAAAAACAGGTCGTGGAATTTCAAATATAGAAGATGAAATTAGGATTGCTAATGAATTATTACGTGGATTGAAAATCAGTGGATTGGAAGAGGATGATACAAAAAAATTAGAAGAACTAATAAATAAAAATTTACAAGTCTTTACAGCAAATATTTCAACGATTGAAAACTCCATTGCAACAGCTGAATTAGACAAAAGAGAAAAAGCATTTCAACTTCTTGTTTCATTCCTTATGAGTTTTGCAAGTAGAACTGGCACAAGAGATAGGCTTCATATTTTTACAACTAACTACGATAGACTTATTGAGGAAGGCGCTGACATTGCTGGTCTTCATTTAATTGATAGATTTGTAGGTAGTTTGAATCCAATTTTTAGATCTTCAAGACTTGATATTGATATGCATTATAATCCGCCTGGAATTAGAGGTGAACCGAGATATCTTGAAGGTGTTGCAAAATATACAAAGCTCCATGGCTCAATTGATTGGGTTGAAACAGATACAAATAATATTAGAAAAATCGGTATGCCTTTTGGAGCAAAAACATTAGCACCTTTCTTAGAAGCAGCAAATGTTCCTGAAAATTATCAGAAGGTTTTAATTTATCCAAATTCTTCAAAGGATAGAGAAACTTCAGAATATCCTTATGTTGAATTATTTAGAGATTTTGCAGCTGCTCTTTGTCGTCCAAACTCAACTCTTGTAGTTTATGGATATAGTTTTGGTGATGATCATATTAATAGAATTATTTCTGACATGCTAACTATTCCTTCGACTCATCTGGTAATAATTGCCTATAATGATGAAGGTGGCCGTGCTAAAAAATTCTATGATGATTGTGGACATACAGACCAGATTACACTATTTATTGGTGAAGATATTGCAAATATTAAAGCATTAACGAATCTGTATCTTCCAAAATCTGCTATTGATAAGAATTCAATTAAGATGGCTGAATTAATAAAAGCACGTATTCCTACAAAAGAAGAAACAGCTGGGGAGAAAGGTAGAGAATGATGTCCCCAATTGAAAACTCTGAAAGCTTACGAGTTGGCACAATCGATTTTATTTCTCCAGATGAAATAAAAGTACTTCTTGATATAGAAGTTCCAAATGATGTTACTTTAAATACAGGTGTTCCTCGTTCATTTCCTAGAATAAACGGATATGTTTTGTTTTCTTGTGAGAATGGTTATTTAGTTGGGCAAATTAACTGGATTACAATTGAACGTTCTCAATATCCAAAAAGACGAGGTATTCAGGATTTTGGAATTATCGATTTACCATTTCCTTTGAGAATTATAAGTATTAATCCGCTTGGAGTTTTACGTTATTCAAAACAATCAACTACTGGAAAAATTGAATATGAGTTTTCAAGAGGAATAGATATTTTCCCTACAGTTGGAGACCCTGCATACCTACCAACAGAAGAACAATTAAGAGCAATAATTGAAAATGGTGATAATAGACGTGTACAAATAGGAACAAGTCCATTATGTGGAAATGCAGTAGTTTCGGTTGATCCAGATAAGTTATTTGGAAGACATGTTGCTGTTCTTGGAAATACAGGAAGTGGAAAGTCTTGTTCTGTTGCAGGATTAATAAGATGGTCAATCGAAGCGACTGAGAAAAAATCAAACTCTCGTTTTATTATACTTGATCCTAATGGTGAATACTCTGAATGTTTCTCTGATTTTAAGAATGTGAACCGTTATGCAGTTGAACCTGCTGATGAAAAAGGAATAAAACAATTAAAAGTACCTTTATGGTTATGGAATACAGATGAATGGATTGCTTTTACACAAGCTGGAGGAAAGGCTCAGAAACCAACTCTTGTACAAGCTTTAAGAAGTGTTCGAGATGGGCTTTTTTCGCCAGAAATAGGAGAATCTGTTAGAACAAAAAACTTTTTAAGAACAATATATGAAATAATCGAAATTGAAATTAAAAAAGGTACACCTTGGGCTGAATTTCCAAAGCCAAAATCTTTTTTTGAAAAACTTAAGAAATGGAATGATTCATTAGTTGAAAATGATGATTTTACAGAAGAAGAAAAGGATGCACTTAATGAATTAAAAAAAGAAATTGGACAACTTATAACTGCACGTTCTGTTCAGTATCCAACTATGGATTTTTCTAGAACAGAAGTTACAAGTGTCAAAGATGCAATTAACAAAGCATATTTTGCATTTGGTGGGACTTCCAAAGATTTCTTACCAACAGATGAAAATATTCCTCTGCCATTTACTGGCGAAATGTTTTTGTCAAGTATTACTGCTAATGCAGAGTTAATGGGAACAAGCGAATATGTAGAAACCATGCGTATGAGAGTTCAAACTTTGCTTTCAGACAAACATTTAAAACCTGTAATTAGGTATGAAGCTGACTATACATTAGAGCAATGGCTTGAAGACTATATTTGTCCTGATACAGAAGATTCTTCAGCAATAACAATCATAGATTTATCTTTGCTACCTAGCGAAATGACTCATATTATTGCTTCTGTAATTGCAAGAATGACTCTAGAATCGTTGCAGCGTTATAGAAAATGTAATAATGGAAACACACTTCCAACAACTATTGTTATGGAAGAAGCTCATACGTTTATAAAAAGATATAATGATGATACTGAAACTTATTCCGCTTCTTCAACTTGTGCTAAGATTTTTGAAAAAATTGCACGTGAAGGAAGAAAATTTGGTTTAGGTTTAGTTTTATCTTCTCAAAGACCAAGTGAACTTTCTCCAACTGTGCTTTCACAATGTAATACATTCTTATTGCACAGAATCTCTAATGACAGAGACCAAGAATTAGTTCATAGACTTGTACCAGATAACTTAAGAGGATTGTTAAGAGATTTGCCTTCTTTACCTTCAAGAAATGCGATTCTTTTAGGCTGGGCAACTGAGCTGCCTATTTTGGTTCAAATGAAACATTTACCAGAAGATAAAAGACCTAAATCTAATGATCCTGAATACTGGAAATATTGGACTGAAAATAAAGAAACAGTTAATTGGCAAGCAATTGCAAATGATTGGCAAGATAAAGAAAATAAAAATACTTAGAAAAGAGAGGAAAGAATAGAATGTCTGTTTCTATGTATCAAAATAATGTAAATCGTCTCGATAAAGAAATTGCAGATTTAGAAGCAAGAAAAGCAAAACTTGATTCTGATTCTGCAAATTTAGAAAGTAGAATATTAGCTGTTGAAAAAACAATTACAAAAAATATATCTCTTTCATCTCTTCAAAGCAAACAAAGACAAATTTCTAGTTATCAAAATGATATTTCAAAAAAAAGAAAGGATTCTGCTGATTTAGGAAAAAAAATTGCAG